>Ga0208321_1000012_pt1 | contig 396725 bp, 402 predicted proteins | sample June2015DPH_4_15_FD_184692 | JGI IMG/M metagenome (GOLD analysis project Ga0208321, IMG submission 184692) | Peatland microbial communities from SPRUCE experiment site at the Marcell Experimental Forest, Minnesota, USA - June2015DPH_4_150... | ecosystem: Environmental > Terrestrial > Soil >...
CGCGCTGTATTGTTGTCTTCTAGGTATAAGCTTCTAGATGGTTACCATAGCTTCTTTAGTGGCTTTAACGTTTCTTGCCCTTGGGAGGAAGTTGCTGTCTCAACTGTTTCTTTTTCGCTTCTTTATCCCGTTCTATCTTTTTCTGTTGTGCGATTTGAGTATTCTTTTGTTTACGTTTCATTTGACTCGGCATAAATCTCAGCTACAAGTTAACGATAAATAATCAAGCTAGAACATATTTCTTTCGCATTGATGGAGGAGCCAATAATATCTAAAACTGACGCGTCTTTCTTTCATTTCATTAAAGAAGCCAACTTTATGGTAAAAAGAGAAAAAGAGTTTTGCAAAGCTCTTTCTTGGGGCCTAAGAAGTCTGTGTTTTGCTTTGCTTTTCCTTATGTTTCTTCCTTTTCTCGTCTCGCTCTTTCTTAGTTAACGGTTTTTCTTTTTTCGGCATTTATGTTCCCAGAAGGTATGATATGCGTAACATTGCTTTAATAATTTTTGAAGTCTAGAAGAGGCTCGGCTTACAGGTTTTGGATCTTGGGGCTTCAAAACTTCGGCTTGATCATGCGCGCGCGCCGAGACTGTATGGTATTTTTTGATAAAGAGTTTCGAAACATGGGTAGGTGGTTTTTGGCGGAAATGAAGCACTGGTTTAATAGTATCGGGGTTGCTTGTTAATGGAGACTGTAATCAGCAATTTTTGCAGTGAAAACGTCAAGAGTTGAGATATTGAAGTCGAGGTACCAAATGCCACCATGGGGATTGATATACAAAGGGGAACCGCTTAAGTGTAGATTATGCCCCCAATGTTTCTCTACGCCTGATGAACTAAGATTCCATAGGATGAACATACATAAGGGGTATATGCTTAGAAACAAGGGTTGATTTAGCGGGCGCGCTTTCTACCACTTTAACCTTCTTCTGATTCTGCTAGTGCACACGTACGCTATGATAGAACAGCATTCATCGAGCATGTTCATCTATTAGGAGGCACATGCTTTTGACTATGGAAACCATGAAGGAAAAGAAGGAATAAACCCCTTTCGCGAAGTGTATGATTTGAAAGAAAAATCTATGGCGCGCGCGTAGAATAAGAAGGTGAGAAAAGATGAGTGAGAGAAGATTCAACAGAAGTAGAAACTACAGATGTCCATCATGTAGTCTAGAATTCAAGAGTGAGGGAGTACCTAAACAGTGTCCACGATGTCACTCTGTAATTGAGACTAAAGAAAATAGTAGGAGATGATAGCGCGCGCTGACGTGCTTTTCCATCTTCTTCCTCAGTATCGAGAATAGCCATTCTAGAAACACATATGTTAAACAACTCACATCATCAAGTATTGTAGGGCATCAGGTTGGGCAAGAAACGACGCACACACCCTTCATTTCTTTCGGACGATGAAGCAGCAAGAGAAAGAAGAAGAACTGAGGAATTGGTGAGAAGTATTGTCGGGAAAACCCACACCGCAAGCAGTGTCGTCAAGAAGCAATCTCCCACTATTGCCATAAGAAACCAAACCACACGAGTGGGTGAAACAAGCTATTTCGCTGTCGACTTCAATGACAAAGATAAAATTGTTGAGGTGTACGGAAAAGAGGTCCCAGAGGGATTTCCTTTCAAGTTAGGATTCAGCCAGAGCGAGACTGTAGCCATTTATCGCTTGTTGGGAAAGGCTTTGGCAACTATGCGGAGTAATCAGCAGAGTATGCCAATAGGGGAAAAAAACAGATTCGCTGTCGACTACGATGGAACTTGCAGGCTTGTCATGTTGTATCAAAAGGAGAAAACGCCCCTGTGTCAATTTAAGCTGGCATTCGATGAAAACGAAACGATGTGGATAATACATTTCCTGAAGAAAGCAAGAAATTTTTTCTGGCATTAGTGAACCCTGAATCATTTTCATTGAGAGTTGTTAGGTCGCGACCTTTTTAGCGCGCGCGCCAAATCTGATGATGTGGCAAATTGCCGTGATGTTGAGTCGTTAATGCGTTTGTTCAGCAGTTTCTTTCTGAACGGGGTTTGGTTGATGACAGTCGTCGGCGCATGTATTGGGCTTTATTCTACCGTTGGAAGGAAAGCCTTTCTGGCGTCTGAATCTAGCGCGTACGAACTGCAGTACGCTTTTCTGGTCAAGTTGTATAGCCTTTATCAGCTTTTTTATCACTTGTCCCTTTCGTTGGAACTGGGGGTATTGGAGCATAGAATGTCTTGTCTTTTGTTTCGAAATCCATCCTCAAATTGGCATTAACATTGTATATGGGTGTGCCATCTGGGTTTTTTCTATCTACAGCGACACCAACTCTCCCTAATTCAACATGAACTTTTACCAGTGTTTCATCTTCTAGACGAAAAGACACAACATTGCTTCCAACAAGTTTGGCAGAAATCTGCCTGAACTTGATTTGTTCATCTGACATGATAACCAATCCCATGGCGCATTGTTTCTTGCCTATATAAGATTAGTCACCACGTGGGCTATTTCTTCTTTTCTTTCATCATCGTTTCGAAGTTGCGCACGCATTGATGGTTCGCCTAATTGGTGTGAATCGTCTAGCGGTAGCAATGGTAGTCTTGGTAACAAAAGCTACGATCATTGTTCTTTCTGTTCGTAGCGCGTGCGGAGTGTGATTCTCTGACTAGGTATTCTTATAAGCAGAAATATTGATAATGAAACTAGAAACGGATCGCGATACAAATGACCAAAGTCACATTTCAACCTTGGAAAGAAGTCATCGTTCATGAAACAATAAAGCGAGACCTGAAGGATTTGGTCAAGCTGAAAACTTTATACTTCAAAACTGGACAAATTGCGGAGATTTTCCTTTGGGCAGAAGGAGTTGTTTTTGTGCGAACTCCAATGCCTCCTTCCGACGATGTAATCAGAGACCAACTGAAAGGAGTGATTCACTATTCATCAGTAGAATATGCTAAAATGCCAAATTATAGAAAAGTTATAGTGTCTGAAGGTATAACAGTCCCAGTAGTAGATGTGAGTGACACTCCTGCGTTAAGAGCTGTGGCGAGAGAGCTGAAGAAACTACGTTAACATCGTCAAACAGGTACTTGGTTAGCAGTCCTGATTCTGGTTTCAAGTGATTTGTATGCGATATCTATCTTGTCTAATGCTTTCTTGAGAATTCCAACACAAAGAGTCTGAACGGTTCTTCTTTGTTGATATCTTAATGGAACAGAAAATGGATCGACAGGTAGTCTTATTGCGAGCACATCGTGAAATGTAATGAATTGCTGAATGGGGTTATATGACATAGGCTTGAATTCGATTTCGTATGGAATTGCACCATAGTGGAATGAATATCTACGGAAGAGCTTCATTTCTCTAAACCAAACATGCTGTATCATCCTAGCAAGATGCCGAGTTAGGGCCTCATTTCGCCTTGCAGGGTCATTCATTAATTCTCCAACAATATAGTCAAAACCAACATCTCGCGGGCGTCGAGGCGGATTGAAATATATGCGATTTACAATATGTGCAAGACTATTAAGTGAACTCGTTAGACATTCGAAGAAACCGTCCAAATCCATGGCAAGAGTCGATGCCTGAGTCGATGGAACTGAAGTGGGAATAGTGCCTGTCGCATTAGATGCTGACCCAGTTGTAACATAGGGCGGCGCAGTGGGGAGTTGAGGTGTTACATTCCATTTCTGTATGGCGAGCATATTCTTCAGATGTATCTCACTGTGACTTAGTTTCATCCTCACAGACGTACAAAAGTTGGGGATTGGCATTGCATCCGCAGAGACCCTTTGATTGCCTTCAAGTCTGTTGAAAGTCGTCAGGAACAAATCAATGTTTACAAGCTGATGATACTGGCTGAATATCTGCAATCACCGCTGCCTTATGGAGACTCTGTTGTATTATATTATAGATTCAATTCTCTTAAGAACTTCGATACTCTGTCGCGGGAAGAAGCAATTCAATAGCGCGCGCTTTGAAAAAAAGGCGTGTTGGGCAACTCTTATCAGTAACGTAATGTACGATTTGCGATTGTATGGCAACTACAATTATGGCAACCACCATTACTTTGATTATGTTGGTTGTCTATGCAGTTATTCTATCTCTGCTTGCCAAAAAAGTGCTGATTAATCGAATATTGGTTCTAGTGATGGTCACTACAGGGCTGGCGTTCGGAATGATTTCATATGCCGCTTTCATCGCTCCTCTTAACAGCATTGAAATATATTTCATGAATACGCGAGGAACGTTTCATGTTCTGCTGGTTGGACCAATTCAAGAAGAAATTGCTAAATTTGTATGCTTTCTCCTTGCTTATGTTTTCATCATGCGGATGCGCTTATGTGGAGAAGAATCATCTAGGATAGAAAATGGTAAGAGTTTGGCTATACTTGGCGCAATTGTCGGGTTGGCTTTTGCAGTACCTGAGAACCTAATTGACTATGGAAATCTGGCCATAGCTGGAACATTTTTCAGAACTGTAATGTCTTGGCCAATTCACATGCTCAACGCCGGAATTTCAGCTTATGGTTTTTACAGATATAAGAGCGCAAGAGAAGTCAAACCGATTGTAGGCTTCCTATTGTTGGTAGGCTTCCTGTTGTTGGCAATTTTAATCCATTTTCTATTTAACCTAGTCTTGACTACGTTTGTGACATTTTAGCGCGCGAACGTATGTTCTTGAAACCCCGTTAGAACACCCTTAAAACCCCAGTGCACGTGCAAACCTTATTGAAGAAGCAATTTAATATTGTTTATCCGACTATACACAAGATATAAGGAGCTGAACCTTGGCTGAAGTGTTGATAGAAGTAATAGCGAAGAACCCTCCATCCATACTGTTCGTGCTAGCCTTCATTCTATTAGGCTGGGGATATACTACAAACGATGGAAACATAGTAAGTGCAGGCTGGATATTTTTCGTTGCAGGTGTCGTATTACAAATCCTGTGGCTTGTGTTTACGAAAGGATAGCTAGATAATATTGTCGCCACATCGTGACGATGACACTGTAAATGAAAAATTGGAAGATATAGATGGCAAACTGAAGGACATTGAAAAAGCGTTCAAGTCAAGCTCAGAAGAGCAACTGTTCTTCGGGATTGCCTTTTCATTGTTGGTACTTTTCATTACATTACCTATGAACGACGCAGTAAACTTTTTGCAGAATCTGTTTTCATTGTCTTATGACTTGGCAACAAAGTCGGCCATTGGAATCAGAGCAGTAGGGATAGTCTTTGCCTTAGCAGCAAGTCTTCTACGATATTACGGGTCAATGTGTAGGGAGCATACGTCTAAGAGGATGAGACTTTTCTCAATTTTGTCGCTTCTTATGGGATTCGAGTTTTTCATCTTTATCATTGGGCAAAACACATTTTGGGGAATTGCAATTCGAACTACATGGGTTATTATTCCTCTTGGAACACTCCTGATGACCATTGTTTTTGGCTTCATTTTTCTATTGGAAAAAAGAATGTTGGATTTCTACGTATCAAAACGACTAATCATTAGATCTGAAGCTATTCCCATTGTGTCACCTTTCTTTGTCTTCCTTAATGCTGCGAATTTATTCGGGATGTTTTTTGGCATCTTGTCACTTTTCTTAGCTCGCCCTTATGCCGATGCGATTGACGAGGTCTCATTTCTTGCTATCTTTTTCGGGTTGTTGGCTATTTACATAAAGAGAGCCATTGGGAAGCATGCGCGAAAGAGTGGAAAGCAGCTAGAGGGCAAGCCATTTCAAAGCAAGATATCACGATGGTTCTGACTGCTTGGGTTATTTTTGCGGGTTAGAACGCGAGCGTGATATGAGCGCGACTGTCGGAAATCTTTAGTGTATGGTTGGTTTCGCTTTGCGGTATCGTCTGGAACGTGCGAGTGAGCCGAATGGCTCACGAGCCAATTTGACTGTAGAATAGAAAAAAGAGGGTTATTTGCGTTTTCTGAACATCATGCATTGGGGAGCAATATTCAGAGTGAAACCGAATAGAGTAGTTACGCGCCAGAAATCACCTAGATTCATTCTAGGTTAGCGCGCACCTAGGCTACTCTGTAACCCACTTGCTGTTGCTCGTCAGGCACGACTAGATAGGTTCTTGCATGAGATTGAACATATGAGTGAGAAGAGCCTGCCATGGAGGGAGGTGTTCCGTACTTCCTTTTCATAGCACGCACATCTTGGTGATTGGTATTTACGGTTGGATATAGGTGCCCTTGGTATTCTTGAATGTTTTCGTCCGCAGTTGATCTGGCGGCTCATTCGAAGGTTTTTGGGGAATTTTGACCATTTGGTGGCCTGGCGCCGTCTACATCGCAGTTTTGAGTTTTCGCAAATTGCCGGCGAGGCGCAGGTAACCGAGCCAAGCCATATACTCATCCGCGCACGTTTTTTAGGGCTTTGGCGCATTTCGGGAGCCCCTTGTTCTTTTCCCGTACTCTTCAACCAACTGAAAAAGTCTTTCGTTCCCCTTGGGAAATCTCCTTTGAATAGCCTTTCGGTACGATTCGTCAGAGAGCAGCAAACATAAGCGGAGCAACCCGGTGTCATTGTAGAACTTCTTCCCCATCTCGGCGACTTCCAGTGCTTCTGCCACGGTCATTGACTTTCTGACAACGTTGTCTATGTCAACAATTCTTCTGTACCCAAACTCCCGCAGTTCCGAGACGAAAATGGAGTACATATCAACAAATCTCTCACGATCGGGCATTTTCCATTTCAAATAGGCTTCGAGGCTATCGAGATTGATTTCTTGTTCACAGTCAAACTTATTTGACTCAATAGCTTCAGCTAGCTCTTTGCGAGATTTTTCTATCGCATTCTTAAAAAGTTCAAAATGCGTATCTGCTGCATATAGGAGCCCACTCACTGCATTGAAATCCTTTCTGAGTTCTTTTGGGATATCGGCTTCTCTTTTGTAAACTAGATGATGGGAAACAGAATCCCATGCATCCATTAGTATCGTCCTCACTTGAATCTCGCATTTTAGGGATTTTATTTCGTCATATCTTTTTCCTTTCGATTCTTGTCGAAGCTTCACAATATAATGGTCAGCCATGTATCCAAAATGAGTTTCATCTCGCGTGCGTGACGTGCTTGTAGTCAGAACTTTAAAGCATTCAGAAATCAATTTTCCAAGTGGTTCAAGACTTGATCTGTAAAGGCATATGATCCTTACACCAGCAATGTCTTCAATCTCACCGGTCGAGTCTGGAGTCTGTTTCTGTTGTTGGCGTTCGATCTTCTTAGCCAGACTGTCGAAGGTCTTGATCCTGTAAAAAACATCTCCATGAATTTTGATTTTTCGTCTGCTGATTTCATCCCTCAGGATGAAACAAGTTTCTTCAGCCAGTCTTGTGTAAAACGGCAACAACCTATCGTACTCTCTTCTTGACCCTCCTTCTTGGAAGTCAGAGAAAGCGCTGCTACTCATCTTTCCTCATCTGAAATGTGAATTCCCATTGTTTTTTTCACGAAAATATCTCTATAGAGTTGCATCAGCTTGGCGTCCTGCGTTTTCTCCGCCGGTCGAGACTGAGGGTCAATACTTGCCGCCATTTCTTCCACGATTCGAGTAAATGGATGGTTTGGTCTTTCCCTTACCATCACGTAACCTCTTCCAGCTCTCTGGACATCGCAGAAACATGGTACTACGGCCAAAACGCGCAGGCCATTAAACAACAATCCGTCTGACTTATCTTTTTTCATCCCGGGAATCTTCAAAATCTCGACGCCTATCAAACGATTAAATATAAGGGCAGTTTTTTTGCTGAACAAATCGTAGAGTTCATGGATCATTCTTATGGTTCCCTGCAAGTCTGAAGTCTCTGGAGTAGCTGCAACTAATGCGACATCGGAACTGACAACTGCATTTATGGACGAGTAAAGAAGACCAGGACTCGCGTCTATGATTAGTAGATCAAATCCGTTGTCTTGAAGAAAGTTCCTTACAGATAGAAGTCTACCGAGGGCCCTCATTTCCCATCTTCTATCTTTCAAGTTTATGTCCCTGATGGCCTCGGTGGAAGGATTTGCCAATCCGACCATCAGTTTTCCATAGCTGCCAGTTGGATTGTCCTGGACATTTATGAGAGCCTGCATAATGCTGCATTTTCCATCAAGAAAGTCATTCAGCCAGTATTCTGCTCCAGTCGTGTCGAACCAAACATGTTGGCTCGGAGCACGAAAGTCGAAGTCAAACAGACAAACATTTCTGCCTCTTTTCCTGAAGGCCTCGGTCAGGTTTAGAGATAGGATAGTCTTGCCAGTTCCACCTTTGTATGAGTGAAGAGCAATAAATCTAACCAAGTTGGTCATCTATGAGTTCTCTCCGGGACTCCAGATAAGCTTTGCTGGTTTTGCTGCGTGAATCATCAGGCGTATCTTCATGATACTCAGATACAAGTGCGTGTATTGCAGCGCGCGTATCGTATTGGAACGTCATTAGCGCACATGAGAAACAAGACACTACAAGTATAGAATGACTTAAAACCTGAACACGGCATTAGGTGCTATTGTGGAAAATTGCAAATCAAAGTGAAGAATTTTGGGCCTCTCAGAAACGTAGAAATCAAAATTAAGCCAATGACAGTCATCATTGGAAAAAACAATCTTGGGAAGTCCTATACTGCACAGCTTTTTTATGTTCTTTTAAGCGTCGTTAGAGGTCTTTCGAGAGGGCTTGATTATGATAGGCGTATCGGAGCGCAGGAAAGGTACGTTTTTAGAGAGCTGGAAATCAAGAAACTCGTTAGTCAAATAAAGAGAGAGAAGCTAGATGATCAAAAGATTGTCAGCAGTCTTGCAGACATGATCATAAGAATGAATTGCAAAATTCTGCAAACGATCACAAACCTGGAGCTTGAGCGAGCCTTTGGAACTATTGTCAGTAAGCTCATAAACATTAATGCTTCTTCCTCGCAGATTGAATGCGATTTCTTCAGTGGAGGCATTCTCAAGATCGAACTGAAAAAAAGAGAGCAAGTCGTAGTTCAATTTCATCTTTCTGAAGTGAAATTACAGGAGCTCGCCGATAAGTACTCAAGTCTCTTGCTGGTAATGAGGCAAAAAAGGCAAAAGCAGAGGTACATTGAGGAATTGGCTGATAAAATGAACTATGATTTGTTTTCGTTGCATGAAGAACTAATGACAACTCCTGAAGTAGAGCCTAGCTACTATGTCAGAAGAAGAATGCAAGGACCCTATGCCTATTACGTACCTGCTGGAAGAGGTGGTTTGATAGAAAGTTTTGACACGATAGTCGACAGCCTGATTTCTGTATCACCCCTTGTGCCAGTACGTGGTCTGGAGATAGCCCCACTTCCAGGCATGGCTGCGCAGTTCTTCACTGTGCTCAGAGGTCTAAGTGGAAGCAAAACACCACTATCTAGGTTGACTTCAAAATTATTCAAAGAATTGCTTGAGGGCGAGATCAGATTAGTTACAGTTAGACTAAAAAAGGGTGCAAGACCTCTACGCACCAGAATGATATACCATTTTCGACTCGGCAACAAATATGCATCGGTTGACCTGATTCACGCAGCTTCTGGGATAAAGGAAATCGCACCCATATATCTGCTTGTACAGCAACTGGTTTACCCCGGTCACTTTCTAATAATTGAAGAACCAGAATCACACCTACACCCAGGAGCGCAATGCAAGTTTGCAACAATATTGGCCACGTTGGCGGCAAATAAGGTCAGCATCTTCGCGACTACCCACAGTACTATTCTACTGAGAAAAATAGCACATTCTCTAAGAGGTAAGATGGAAGACAATAAGACGCTGCTCAGCTTCGGACAAATAGCCATGTACTGGTTGAGAGATGGTAAGTATGGAAGCACAGCAAAACCTCTCAGGATTTCCAGGAGTGGGATAATAGATGAGATCCCAACTTTTGATGAAGTAGTTAGCGAATTGTACGAAGAGGAAATAAAAGTTCATGATGAGACCCAGAAAGAGGAAAGAAGAGCCATTGAGAATATCGGAGAAACAGAAGCTTGAGCCGGAGAGCAGCGATTACTGTCCAGAGTCTGCAGCAACACTTCCAAACAAATTATCCCGAAATCTCAAAATGTAAGCATGACCCAAACAATCGGCTTACTTGTAAGGAGCGTAGTAGAATTTCGTGGAATCATCCCAGCTACGTTTTTCTCCACTTCAGATTCGATTGTTGCATATGTTGTGACACGAAAGTGAAAAAATGCGACTGTATAATATTCAGGCTAGGACAAGCCGATGAAAAACCTATCATGTTCATTTTGGAAACCAAGAAAAAGAGACCAAGCTTTTTGACTGCAAAATGTCAGCTTGAGACTGGGATACAGACCATGATACAAAAACTGCCAGATCCAAAGAGTAGATTCTCTGTGATTCCAGTGTTATGTGCCAAGAAGATAACAGGGCACACTAAGGAAGTCGCGCTCCACAACAAGGTCATAATCTTTGGCGTGAAAGAGCCGATCAGACTTCGCAAATACGGTCAGAACATAAATGACTTGGTCTGAAAATATGGCAGTGAGTGCGGGCGCGTTGACTAAGCGCGCGCGCTTTATGATTTTGTGGATGTTGTGAAGAAGCCTAGTGGGAAGATGGGGCTTAGTGGGGCTTTAAAGGAGAAGATCAAGTCGTTTATTTCTAGTGAGGGATAGCGTTGAGTGGTTGGGGCGTTCCGTGGTGGCTCGATCCGTGGTATTGGCTTGCTATCCTCTTTGTCCTTTTTTTGTAGTTTTTTATGTGGCTTTTTTGTAAGTATGATGTTCTCGCGTGGGCTAAAAAAAAGTGGAAGCGGTCTGATTGAGCATTCGTTTTTGCGCTTTTGGCGAGTTGGGTTCGGGCTTTTCCTATTGACCACGCGCGCGCTTCTTCTTAAACTATTAATATGACTTGGAATGATGTTGTAGAGTCGACTTCAAGAAGAACGAGGAGGTGATAAGGCAGTGGAGGATTGGAAGTTAAGGGTTTCGGTGTTGTGGCTCTTTTACACGGTGGCTTTCTTGGCTGTCATGATGTTGGGATTCATGGAGCCAGGCGTTTTGAACCAGTTTCTAGCCACAGGTGAAATAGGAGGTTTGAAGGTAGGACAAGAATTGCTGCTACTCTTCGCAGTCCTGATACTTGTGCCATTAGTGATGGCTTTTCTGTCCCTGACATTGAAGGATTCATCCAATCGTTGGGCAAACATCATCGTGGGAATATTCTATACTGGCTTCCAGCTCTTTGCACTAGCTGGGACACTGACAGCATCTCCCGTCTATGCCTATGCAGTACTGATAGAAACTGCAAAAGTTGTCGTTCCTGCACTCATTGTCTGGTACTCGTGGAAGTCCAAGCGGTAAGCGCGCGCTATAGAAATTGAATAAGTCTTTTATTCGATTTGAGACAATCTATCCTGTGAGAAGATGGCAAAAGTCAAGGATTTTATGACAAAAGGCGTTCTGACCGTGGGTTCGCAGAAGACTGTTGCTGAAGCTGCTGAGCTCATGCGTCTCAAACAGGTGAGCAGCCTAGTAGTCACTGGAGCTGAAATACCTAGAGGAATAGTAACTGAAAGAGATTTTGTTAGAAGGGTTGTGGCAAAGAGAATTCCGCTGGACACAAAGATATCAGATGTAATGACCACGCCGCTGGTAACAATCGAACCCGATGCTTCGCTCAATGAGGCGGCGAGGAAGATGATTGACAACCGAATTAGGCGCCTTCCCGTTCTAGAAGGAAACACGCTGATTGGGATGATAGTAGTTTCTGATTTTGCCAGGCATCTTAGCGAGAAAACTCTAACGGAAAAGGTGCTGGATGCATTATGGCATCAACCATCAACGTAGCGCGCGCTTTTGGCGTATCGTCTGGAACGTGCGAGTGAGCCGAAGGCTCACGAGATAAAAAATGCGTATGCACACGCAATTAGTAAATACGCCTTATTGAATCTCATTAGGTGGCAGACACTCGAAACGGGCGTAGAGAATGCATTTGGACGTTAGGGCAATCGCTGTGTTCGGTGTTGCGTTTTCAATTCTGTTTGTTTCTATGGGAGTTGCCAGAATCTTGCCATGGGAGGCCACGGGAACATTGGCTGCGACGACTATCGGCGTCGTCAGCGTGCTAATCACCATTGCAAGACTAGAAGCGAAAGATGGACAGACACGCATACCTGCGCCGTCTAAGTCTGAAGCAGATGAAGGGCTCCTGTGGGAGGAATCGATTCTAGTCTCGAAGAACGGTTGCAGTGATTACAATTTCAGAATCGAAGACAACCAGAAACTGACGGGAGAGATTTCTTCAGATGATTACTTTAACATGTATGTTTTGACTTCGCGCAATTTCAGGGAATACGAAAGTGGAAATGAGGAATTCAGGTACGAGTATGGAACTGAGCATGCCTCAAGAATGAAAGTCAACTTTGTCCCGAACAAAGCAGGGAGATTCTATTGCGTTATTGAGAGCGCAGGTAAAACAGACATAGATGTCAACGTGTCTTTACACGTGAAGAAAATCTGACGAGAGAAACTTGTTTTGAAAACTATACTAGCGTGCGTTCGTTGGTCATTCAAAAGAAGAAAAGGGAGGTGGTTGCGTTTTTTGAAGAGTTATATTCCTTCGATTGTTGTTTGGTATGTGAAGCCATGTTCTAGCGCGCGCGTCGGAGTGTTGAAAGAGAAAGTTCCTTTATAAAGAGTGAAGGCTGAGGCTTCTAGTGAGGGATAGCGTTGAGTGGTTGGGCTAATCCGTGGTGGCCTGATCCGTGGACACTGCTTGCTATCCTTTTTGTCCTTTTTTTGTGGTTTATTTTTTGGCTTCTTTGTAAGAGAGATAAAAGAACGGGGAAGTAGTATCGTTGAGTACTCGCGCGCGCTCTAGCTGATTTGTGTTTTGAATTGTGTTCGTTTTTGAATGACTATGGCTGAAGTGACGGTGACCAAGAATATCAGGACTAGTGCGCATGTCGGGTACTCTGGTATTATCCAAAGGTTCGAGCTGGTTATCCTCATCGCAAGGGAGAATGTTGTTAGGTAGATTCCCGTCTGGTTCGAAAACTCCCATGACTCTTCGACCATGACTCCCGTCAGCCTATCCCAGTAAAAATTCTTTGAAGCAGATAACGTCTGATTTTCAGTTACCTCAGTCATCGTGCTGTTAATATGATCTGTTTGTCTCAGTCCGTCTGGATACATTCTGTAGACAGTGTCGTTTATCACCCAACCAGAATACGCGCCTCCTGTCATGTTGTAGATGCTGTCACCTGCGTTGAGATCAGCTGCGATGACCCATGTTGTTAGATTTATGCCTTCGCCGGTTTCTACATCTACAAAGCCGTCGCTCTGCGCATAAGTTCCGTTCTTGAAGCTTTGCACTTCATGCGCGGTTATGTTTGTACCTTGAACACCTGTGATTGTTACATTGAGCATTTGCGTTTCGTTGAAATCATGGAATGATGATGGTAGCGTGGCATTAGTGTCGTTGCTGTACCAGTTGAGAGATAAGTCGGCATAGCTGAACGAGTTGCCAGCGGCGACGCCCGGCACTCTGGTCATGGCTGATGCTGCTGAAAGCCCTAGAACCAATAGAAAAACTGAAGTTGCCAGAGAGAAGATTATCTTCTTTTTCATACTCACCCTTCTATTTTTATGCTGTGATCTCATTCTTATGACTTTGCCTTGGCATGACGATAACCAGAGGTTTTTGGTTGATGTCCGTTGTTCGAGTCGTCACCTGCGCGCGCGTATCGTCTGGAACGCATGAGTGAGCCGAAAGGCTCACGAGCCAAGATGCGGCGCGCGCTTTATGCCTGGAAGAAAGGGATTAGTTCCGGTTGATGACACGACGCGCGCGCTCATCTCGTTGTCTTCGTGGTCACTATGCAGCAGTGCCAAACATAGCCTTATCAATAGTAGGGTCAAATGGGTAGCGCACGCTTCTATGGGTCGCGTTCGCCTTCTAGAAGTTTGAGAGTAGGTTTTCTATTCCCTTCTTACAGAAAATATGGGAGAGGACGATCAACACGCTTCCAAGTACTACTGATATGATGAGCATAGGGATGAGGTCTATACTGGAAAGAGGAACTGGTCCGCGAACCCCTCCGCTGGTAATTATGTGTAGTCCCACTGGAGCATACACTGCTAGCGTAGCAAAGCCTGAGAGGATCATTCCTATGGCGAACCCTTTTAGGGTGATGTATCTGCTTCTGGAGCCAACCGTATAGTCCGGCCATCTTGCTGCAATTCCTAGACCGATGAAGCTGTTGATTGCTATCGCCATTGCCGAAACAACTAGCGTGGCCAGAACGTCGCTGAGGCTTAGAGGGGCTATGATTTCCATTACAGCGATTATTCCAAAGGTTGAGAGACAAGAGATCAGCCAGGTCGGTGCGAGCTTTCCCTTGATCAGGTCGTTTGGCTTGATGGGAAGGCCCAGAAGGTTCATTACGGAGTTGCCCTCGGAGCCTATGCTTATTGAAGAGAGCATCAAAGGTATTAGAAAAGGTACGAATGCGGCGATGAAGAAGCCGGGCCCTCTTCCACTCATGTCGTTTGGGCTGGTCAATGAAGGGATTAGGACTGAAACCGCGAGTACTATTGGGATAGCGATGAATCTTGCCAGTTCCCTTCGTCTCAGCAATGCCCTGAATTCCTTCATCGCTAGAGCAGATGCTATGGGGTTAAAGCCGAGTCTGGTGCTGGTTGAGCCTCGGGGAAGGTATTCACTTGAAGCGCCTAGTGTTATCGATATTGGAACGGGTGACCAGTATCTGCGTCTGAGCCGTGACGCTGTCTCGTATGCAACTAAGGCGAAGAAAAAGGAAAGCGATACGAAAAGTGTCGTCTTGAGCCAGTCATAGCTGGCTAGGCTGATGATGGCTGTTGAGGGCCATACAAAAGGCACGACCCAGGCGAGCTGGATTCCTCCAACGATTTGTCCGAGGACCCAGTATAGAACGTAGGGTTGGAAGGCTAGCTGTATGATTGAGAATAGCAGGATCAGGGCGATTAGTCTTATCGCCATGGCGAGTCGGCCTCTTTTTCTGTACACCGTTGAGGAGACTCGGTTCATAATCGCCCTTAGGAACTCGACGATGAACGCGCCTAGAAGTAGCGATAGCGCTGAAAGTAGTATTGTCACTGGCCACATGTAGAGGAGTCCAAGCTTCGCAGCTAGGGGTAGTGTGATGCCTGCGGTTAGGGCTAAGAAGAATGAGTAGAGCGAGGATGTTGAGAGTGCCGATGCGGCTACATATTCTCTTGGTGTGACGGGTAGCCAGTTGACGGCTTCGCTTGAGGATACGGCGGAGCCTTGTCCGAGTTCGAACATTAGGCCTGAGATAATTGTGGCGAGCGTCATTAGCACTGGTAGGCTGATCAATGCTTGGACGGTTAGGTTCACTGCTGCTGCAACGTATTCTGGTGGTATTGCGTCGACGGCGTAGAACATTACTATTGCAGGAAGTGTGAACAGGATGATGTCGATTATGAGCATTATTTTTGGTTTTGAGAAGAATGAAACTCGCGCTCTTCGGCTGCTTCTGAGGTATGATTTGAACAGGGCTGAGGCTAAGGTCAGAATTAGAGCTGGTCTCATAGCCTTAGGGCCTCTACGATTTTGGCGGTGTCTTCGCTTCCTGTTAGTTTTAGGAATACGTCTTCGAGGCTTGAGTCCTTGAGCCCTGACATCGCTTTGATTTGCTTCGATGTGCCTTCGGCGATTGTGGAGCCGTCAGCGATTATAGTAATCTTGTTGCAGATGGCGTCGGCTATTTCGAGAACGTGCGTGCTAAAGAGAATTGAGACGCCTTCGTCTGCTAGGCGGTGAAGGATTTCTTTTACGATTCTGGCGGATCTTGGGTCTAGGCCGTTTAATGGTTCGTCTAGAATAAGCACTTTTGGTCTGTGCATCAGCGCCGAGATTAGCGCTATTTTCTGTCTCATTCCTTGGCTGAAGCCGCTCATTACTTCGTTGATGTGGTTATCCATTTGCAGTGCCTTGAGCAATTCGCTAGCCCTGTCTTTTCTCTCTGTTCTGTCTAGTCCGTAGGCTACTCCTACTAGGTCCAGATACTCTGCAGCAGAGAGGTATTCATATAGAAAAGGGGTTTCGGGCACGTAGCCTATGTGCATTCTTGCTTCGACCGGTTTGGATCTGACGTCGACGCCGCACACGTTTATGTTTCCAGAGTCAGGTTTTAGCATGCCCATGATAATTTTCATGGTTGTGCTTTTGCCGGAGCCGTTTGGTCCGAGGAGTCCTCTTATTTCTCCGGGTTCTACGGACAGGCTAAGCTCGTTAACGGCCTTTAGTGTTCCGAAGGATTTGGAGACTCCTGTCAAGCTAATGTTGGCCAGATACTGTCGCCTCTTTGCAAGAGGCTGACATGACCATGCTATTAATCTGTTTGGGGGCGCGCGCGTGGTTCGCGTTCGCAAGCAGGGTTCTCGTATTGAGTCTGTTCCTTTGACACGTTTGGTTGAGTTGTCGGGTTATCGTAAGAAGCGTTGGGATTTTGTGGATGGTTGGTTGATTCTTGAGGCTTTCTGATTTGTTGTTGGAACGCGCTGTCAGTATCTGGTGGTTTCTTCTATTGGCCTGCATTTGATGACATAATGGGTTAGACCAGCTGTGATACGCTAGAGAAAAACCTAATAGCTTCTTCCTTTTCTCATACTTTTGAGGGGAGCGCGCGCTATTCTGACGCAGCATAGTGGGAAGAAGGGTTTGGGCAGGGCTTTGATGGAGAGGATTTGGTCGTTTATTAAGAGTGAGGGTTGAGAATGGAAATAGTTAAGCCTGTTGTATGGATGGTTGTACTGTTGTTTCCGTTCTTCGTTGCTGGTGTTGCTCTCTATATTCATTTGTCTTATAATCCGCCGTACAGGGACTCTAATCCTAGCTCTTTAGCTGCCCTTATTTTTGATGTTCTTTTTTCTCCTATAATAATAGCTGTGGTTCTGTGGTATTATCCGTACACGGCTATTCCTTTCGTAGTGTATTATGTGCTTGTGGTGAAGTGTTCATCGAGGATAAATAGGCTGATAATTTCAATAGAAAGGCGACTGTAAAAGCTCGCCATTTATCACCTAAAGAGAACACCGAGAGAGGCTAGAAAACAGTTGCTATTCTTGTGTTAGTTCGCCAACTTAGCGCGCGCTATTATTCATTCTTACTAATGTGAATTTGAAATATCAGATCATCTTTGTTACAGCTTGTCTCAATCTTTGTTATCTGACTTATTTTCACGAGTTCGCTCGAAATTTCCGTTGCGAGAAATCGTGCAAGGGAATAATCGGTCATTTCATTTTCTTCATACAGTTTAGCACCATTTTTCCACGGTATTGGTATTGGTTTCTGACGTGAAATTGTTTTGTCATGTGGTTGTACTTCTATGTTCAGGAGTTCAGTCATTCTTTCTGATAATCTCGCCAGCTTTTCAGTGTTTAGCTCAGGTTTATGGCTTGTCTGCGGAAAGGTCCTCCTAGCTTTCTGCAAAGTATTTTTGATAAGGTCGAATCTTTCCATCGTATCTGATTTTTTGGGCTTTCTGTAGTCATTCCATCTGTCTTTTGTCAAAATAGGTAAACGTTGATCTAACATGTATAGTCTATTCTCAATAATGATTCCTGTTGCAACATGACCTGGAGCACTAGCAAAATAGATCTCTGCGTGTGGATAGATATTTGACAGCAAACAAGATGTCAGCTTTGCATAATCTCTACAGACACCTAGCCTTTTTTCAAGAAGGAAATTCATCGATATACTTGGAAAGAATACGTTCTTCAGACCCCTTGGGACTTCCTTCCATGGGAATTTTCTATTGGAACGAAGAATAGATATCATTGTTGCAAGTATCGTCATATTACTGCTTGCTAATATCGCAATAAACAACCATACATTCTGAATAGACCACACGACTATCTGAATAAGCCATACCAACACTACTGTCTGGCTGTTCAGCACTATTAGAAGAAGAATACTGACAGAAACCACAGAAAACACTACTGCCGTTGCTCCAAATATCAACCAAATATATCCCAACAGACTCAATACTGGGTGTCTTTCAGTCCAGAATACTATGTTTCTTTCTTGCCATTCTAATATGTTTGTTAAGGTCTCTTTATACGATTCTGCTTTGAGCCTACTCGCTAAACTCATTACCTTATCGTTTCCAATCTCGTCTGAAGTTGGCCAATATCCTTTAAAGAAATGACCGATTGCGCTGGTGAGAACTCTATAGATCATTCTGAGTGTTTGTTTTATGTTCATTTCATCCTTATTTCACAACAATTCAGAATTAAACATTCCTTTTTATGCTAGCGCATTGTTGATAGCGCGCGCTCTACAGAGTTGTATCGTATGGATTGAAGTAGTTTTGAATACGGTTTTGCGAAATCGTCAATATCGCCACGTTTCCTCCTACCGAAGGCAAGAGATCTTGACTCATTCCGTACAGATCACGAATAGCTCTGATTTGAAAAGCTAAAAATTCGGCTCTCCCCTTCAAAGACTGAGCAGGTACGATTACAGTTCTCTGTGTTCTCAGAAATCGGGTCAATTCACGGATCACTTGGTAGAATGGCGCATATACTGTTTGAAACTCGCCATTACGTGTTATGAGCCAGTCTTCGTCCCGTATTCTTTCAGGTCTAGCTAATTCTTCCCGAGTTATTTGAGGCGGTATGTCATTGTTAGCGTTCACAAGTGTTGGATCAATGTCATGGTACCTTTCACTTTGTCCATTGTGGATATGCCAGAAGGTCGGAAGTAGCGAATTCTCATAGCGTGTGAATCCAGCTAAATGAAAACCTATGCTTCCATACCTTAACGCTTCGCCATCGGCAGCAGGAATTGGCCTTATTTGTTCTCTCAACTGATTGCGTAGCAAGATGGCAAATTGCCGAAGTGTGTTGTACTGTGCTTCATTTCGATGTATGAAGTCAAGAAGCCATATGTCAGTATCCACTTCCCTTATTTTTCCCTCTCCCCACCATGAAATTCCAGCGTGGAGTTTCGGAATAGGGCGCAGTTTTGTTGCTCCAAAGTAAACGCGATATATATACTGCCTTTCCACTGGTAATAACGTTGGGACAGAAAGCGCAGAATCAGCTGCCATTGCAATTCCATAACGAGATATTTCGGTAAGAAGCAAAGTCATAATGGTCAAGAGTATCTTTGTTGGATCTTGTTTTAATCCTTACGAATTAGTGCGCGCGGTTTTGAGAGTATCGGTTTTTGGCGTATCGTCTGGAACGGGCGAGTGAGCCGAAGGCCTCACGAGCTTCCTTCTCTGTGTAGCGCGCCTTGCTAAAGTTTGTAGCCATATTTTTCTTCCCTTCGCTCAAATGCTTCCTTGCCGCCTTCCAATATCTTCTTAATTAGTTCCTGTGTCGGAGGATTTTCAATCGTACCGACAGAATATGAAATTTCATCATTTTTGTAGTTGGCTATGATTATCTGTTCTGAATCAGTGTTTACAACAAGATTGGCGTTATGCGTGGCAATAATAATCTGTCTTTTCTTTTTGGCATTTCTAAAAGCAGAAACCAGTTGGTCGTATATGTAAACATTATCCAATGCCTCTTCAGGCTGATCAATCAACAATGGCTTATCATCATAAGCAAGAATAATTTGTAGTAAGACTATTGCTCTCTGTCCCATGGACAACTTTTCTAAAGGTTTTTCGTCAAATGTTATGTTGAATGAAGTATTAATAGGAACTTTAAACAAGGCGTTTTTTAGGTCATAATTACTAGATTTCTTTCTAAGCTTAGGCTTCAAGTAGTTTTCAATTTCGCAGAAACCATTTTTTAGTTCGTCATAGTCTAATTTTGAAGTCTCTAAAAGTAAGTTCACAGGGTTGATTATTGACTTATTTAGGTTGCGAGCCAATTCTTCTTCAGAAATAGAGCGCTTATCAATAACGTCATAAAGATTCTCACAGTACGTGGCAAAATCAACCGTTGATCCTACTTTAAACTTAATGTTAGTTAAAAGTTCATTATTGCCTGACTCGAAAGTCTTAATGTGTTTATTCAAAAAGCTCGCTTGAGCGATATTTTCATTAATCATTTGAATACAGTTATCAAAAAGCTCTTTGGTTAGCTCGTTTTGTTCTTTTTCCTTTTCCTTTATTTCATTAATCTGTTTCTCAAGAATTTTAATATCTTCCGTTGTTGTAATCAATTTCTGTTTGAGTTCACTTAACGTTTTGTTTGTATCCTTGAAACTCTCCAAGTTTTTGTAGATATCGTCAATTTCGTCAGTTAGTGGTTTTAATTTTTGACCTAATAATTCAACGTTATAGTTGATTATTTCTTCCATTTTAGCTATTCGTTCATTACCTAAGCGAGAGTGTGCGCTAAACGGTTTCAAACCCAGTTTTTCCACGAATTCATCGTTAAAATCGACTATTTGCTGCTCAATGTTTCTTAACTGTTTGACGTGCTGTTTTAGCCTTGTCAATCTTTTTTGAGCACTTTCAATATCTTTACGCTCTTCTCTTTTCTTGGTTAAGGCATCGGTCAATTCGTTTAATTTTGAATCAACGCCTTTATCTTCAATATCTTTTATCCGTTGTTCGCAATCAATTTTGTCGCCGTTTTTTCTTTCTTTCTCTTGCGTCAGTGCGCCAACTTTATCTATTTCTTGAGATAGCTGTTCGATAAGCAGATTAACACTTTCAATCTGTCTTTGCTTTTCTACAATGCTTGTGCTCCTCTCTTTGAATTCTCTTAGTTCATCCTGATATTTTTCAAAAAGTAAGTCGAAGACATAAGTGTTCAGGTTATTCGATGGCGATGAAACAGCTTCAAAATGATTTTGAGTTATATATCGTATGTTAGCGTCTTCAATCACTGAAGCATCTAATCCAACATTTTTCTCAATGGCATTTTCTTTGTATTTTGTGCTCAATTTTAGCTTGATAGGATTGTTTCCAGCTTTATCGTATAATCTCTTGTAAAAAGATAATGAACTTGAAGATATGCTTGCGTTTCCTTCTCTGAAACACGAAGCAATTATGTCCAAGAATGCTGTCTTACCTGTTCCTTTGCCCCCTATTATTGAAATAAGATTATAATTTAAGTCAACGTTTGTTTCTTTGATTCTTAGGTTTTTATTTACTTCAGTACCTTGAATAGAAATTTTATCTATGGTATGGATACTCTTTTGCGTTTCTGGGCTTTCCTGTTGAATCCGAACCCTTTCTTCCGGTTCATAAAGAATTTGTCTCAGCCCTTCCCACGTTAAATCACCTTTGACCCAACAAAAATTGATCTTTCCATCATTATTCTTGTCTGGCTCTAAGAAACGCTCGTTATAGCTATGACTGTCACAACCCCAAATGCAAGGTTTTAAGGTAACAAATTCGGTTTTAAATTTTTCAGGACTATTTTCCTTGCTCTTACCTAAACAAACGTTTCTTGTATTGCAATTTGAAGAAAAAATGCAGTGAGACATTTGAATTAATAATTTTCTCGTACTGTGTGCTTGACTATTCCAGTCTAAATCTGAAGTTTTATCTTCCGCTAAGCAAATTAAGTACTTTCCTTTGAATTTAGCTTTCTTTTCCAAGGTTTTTTTAACTTCATGTGGTTCTACTACGGCATTTTCACAACCAACAACTAAGTCGCTTTTGCCTTCAAAGGGTGGATGTTCAGCTTTGAGCTTATTACCGAATTCTTGCAGATTTCTTGTTTTTAATTTCGCAGGGTAGGCACTTGATGAAGGGTTTTCTTGATATAGAAAATCAATTTCATGCAAAAAATCTTCTTCAATATCCTTGACAGGAACATCAGAAGAAAACAAAACATGAAAGTTGATTTTGGATGTTTCTTTACGGCCTTCCTTGTCCTGAACAGTGATAAAGTTGCTTGCTCTAAATTCTATGTTTGGAAATATAAGAATTCCTTGCAACCGACCTTTATCCTTGTATTCTTTAACTTTCTTGTAGCCATCAATAGTAAAGTAGTCAGTTATTCCGATGGCGGCTATTTCTTTTTCCTTTGCAATTTTTTCGATTGCAGTTACATATTTTTCCCAAGTTTCTTCGACTTCTGGATTCCCATAACCGTTACTCAAAATTGAAGATGGTGAATGTAAATGGAAGTCCCACTTTCGCCAGAGCGAGCCTTTAGTCGTAATTTGATTTGTTGCCATAGAAATGCAACTTCTTAGGGGTATCATGCAGGCTACTCTTAAGATTTATGTATTTCAGCACAGTGCGCGTTTGGTGTGGTCTTAATACGCCATTTTTCCTTTATTTGTTGGAGCGCGAGCATGATACTGAAAAAAGAGGGGGGGTATGTTTACTTGCGTTTTCGGAATAATTGTATTCCTTCGATTGTCGTTTGATATTGGAATCCGTGCTCTAGTAAGCCTGTGGCTTCTTTTGCAGTTGTAGCTCCTGCAACTGTCCATTCGTCGTCGTTTAGGTTCATTAGGTGCATGTACTTTTGTGTTATTGTGAGTTTTTTGTGTCCCATTAGTACCATTACAGTGTATGGGTTGTTTATGTCGTAGAGTTTTTTGGTGCAGAAATAGTGTCGAAAGTCGTATAGTCTTATTGTTTGGAGCGATGGGTCTTTTAGTTTTGTTGCTAGTCTGTTTCTCATTGTTCGGTATTGTTTTCCGTAGTGGTCTGCGTCTTGTCCTTTGAAGAGTCGGTCGTTGGGGTTGAGGCTGTTTTTTACTATGTGTTCTTGGATTCTGGTTGCGAGGTTTGCTGTTATTGGTACGGTTCTTGGGTTGCCTTTCTTGGCTGTTGTTGGGTTGACTGTTTTGTGGTCTAGGTCTATGTCTTTGACTTTGAGTCGGCATAGTTCGACGGGTCTTAAGCCTGCTTCTTTGCTTAGTTGGAGTTTTGTTGATAGGAGTTTATTGGCGTTAGCTATCAGCATTTCAAGTTTTTCTTTTGTTGGAAGTGCTATGTTTTTGGCTTCTTGCGTGTACTTTGGCATTGTCCAATCTATCTTGTAGTGTTTGCAGTAGCGGTTGTATGCGATGCAGAGGTTTTTCTTGTAGCTGTCGGATGTTGTGAGGTTTGCGATATACATTTTGACGGCTTCGGGTTCGCTTAGGCTTGTGTGTTCGGCTAGGCGGTTGAGTGCTTTTCTTGTGTTGTTGAGGGTGTAGTCGCTCTTGTTGTCGCTTTTCATTTGTATGAGTACGTTTGGTATTGTGGTGGTGTACGGGGAAATGGGGTGGGGTACGGGGAAATTGGGCGGAGTACCGTTTTTGTGGCATGGCGTGTTGGTCGTAACCCGACAAAGGTGGAGACGTCATCTACAAGCAATTCCCTTTTTTCTCTTGCTCTATCAGGCAAATTGAGATTAGGTCTGTTCAGCTTCTGTTTTCCAGTTTGGGATTCAATGTACACGGGTGAGAAACAGCAGTTTCGGAGAGAACCGCGAAATTGTTATAGATGATAACGAGCTAGACAGAGCGCTGAACCAGGCAAGCGCCATAAAGACTGATTACTTCCGGCTGCGAGCTCTTGCTATCCTCTCAATTCTTAGGCTTTCTGGGAAACGGAGAACTGAAGTCTCCTAGATACCGCTTGAGAATTTCAAAGTGGATGATGGCCTGCTTACCGTCACATTCACGTTGGAGAAGAAGAAGCGGAAACATAAATGCCCAAACTCCAGCACACAGAATTCGAGCGCATCCTCATTCTGCAAGAAATGCGGTCTGGACATTTCACGCATTCTGCCTGCTTTCACATCTAGGCAGGCTAGGGCTGTGAAGGCTTTTCCACTGGCTGATTCCTTGACACGGAACATTCTGGAATACCTGAACTACTTGCGCCGTCTGAGTCCCGTCTCCAAATTCTGGTTACCGTCTGGCAGATGTGCGTTCAGGAATTACATGGTAATTCCAGGTTTCCCACCGACCCGCCAAGCAGGATCAGCGCAGATAGAGCTTCCAATCACGTATGCGAACGCCACCTGACCTTCCCTTGTTTTTCCAATTTCTGTTTAGCAAGCGTTGTCCTAAACACTTTTATTCGCGTTTGGCAAAGTACCTTTCAAGGTTGTTTTCATCATGTCCTCTGTCGAGAGAATCAAGAAACTGCCTCTGCCATCGCATCTGCTATACGCGTTATCTCTCATCGCCATAATTACCCTGTCATCATTAACTGGGCTCTTATTCTTGCAGAATCAATCGCTGCAGAAAGACTCAGAAAACAAGACTCTAACCCAACTCTCATGGATGGCGGGCGATGTTTCGAGCAAAATACACGTATTCACGGGCGAATACTATAGCGAGATCTGGGATATTACCCACACCGAATTGTACCCAGACAATGCTTCCAAAGTCAATGCAATCCAAGGAATCTGCCAAAGAATAGACACCGTTGCACAACAAACATACTACGATTTTTGGGTTGACATGGGTCGGATAAAAAACCTAGACAGCCAAACTAACCACGCAATTTACCAGAACGTTTCCGAAACCGTCCGGATTGCACTTGGACAGGTAGATCAACTTAGGTATAATACTCACGTAGAAGCCTTGGAATTGCCCACTCTTCTATCGCAATTGTACAATATAACGGGCCTTAACTCTGATACATGGAACAGCGGATTAAATGGAATCGCTTACAGCTTCTCTTTGCTAAGCGATTGGTGGCAGAGCGAAGCCAACGGCCAATCGCATGGTTGGGTTCCTCCTCCACAAACCTCTTTAAACTTCGCGTTAGCAAACGCAACAGAGCTTTACAGACAATTAACAACGTGGAGCAGTTATCGGAACCCTTTAGATTATGATTTTTCTTTAGGTTTGCCCTAGAAAACAAAAAGGGCGCGCTTTTCTCGAACTTTTTGCCTCATCCAGTAAAGGACCGTGTCGATTATTGCTTAGAAGTACCCTGCTTAACACTTGACCAATCCTGCGCGCTGGAGATGTTACATATTTGGATCCAAATATGCATGATACGTTGAAACCTAGGAGGGGTACCACACGCCGCCCCACATTCAGACTCATGCAAAGAAGACTCTGCTACGTCGCGGACAAATACAACCTCGACATGCAAAAAGTCAGGTTCGAACTCATCCTTGAACTCAAAGCCCTCGCCGAACAAGCCCAACAAAAAGCCATCGATACGCACCCTGCTAAAGTCGAAACCAAACAAAACTGGTCCCGCCTAGCAGCATACATCAGTCAAGTCATCAACGGAATAGGCAAAAACTACGACGAAACCAAAACAGACACCGACCTAAAAACCCTCGAAAACCTCATCAAAGAACTCGACCAAAACAAACCAACAACATAAAAGAAATGAAAGGCTGGCGTGTTAGCTATAACCCGCCTTCTGTTCTTTGTGGCATTCGGCTAATCGGGCTACCCGCGCTTCAGGTAGATTCCTCATCAGCGTCTGTTTGCCCTTTCCACTTGCAGGACAGCCGTTTCACCGTTTCCCGCCAGCATTCTCAGCAACTTAGCATGCATCATCGGCACTTGCTGGAAGGACGTTTCGTTTCTGCTCCGTAGCCAAGGCTCTCGCCTTGCGCCCTTGCGGACGCTGCAATTCTACTCGTGGGGCGGAGTTTCCTCAAGCCTTTCGCGTAAGGCTCGAAAGCCACACACCAACTCGCCAGCCAAACTCTATGATGCAGACCGTCAGCAATAAGAATTTTGCAAGGGCTTATCTTGCCGATGAACCTAATTGGAATCATGAGCAGACCCATCATGCTCAAGCAGGTCATACTGATAACTGGAACGCCGTGCGTGGGAAAAACCACAGTCGCAAAAATGCTGGCTGCCAAGCTCGAAGGCTTGTACGTGAACCTTACCGATCTGGCCATTTCGGAAAACCTCATTCTCGGCAAGGACAAAAAGAGGAACTCTACTATAGTGAGCCCTAAGAAGATGAAAGACAGAATCCGCCAAATAATACGGGAATGCGATAGGAAAAGCATAGTAATTGACGGGCACTATGCTGCAACGATCGTACCCAAGAACCTTGCTTCCTACGTGTTCGTCCTCAGACGTAACCCAGTTGAGCTGCGAGGACTGATGGAACAATCCGATTTTTCCGGCTCGAAACTTTGGGAAAACCTGGCAGCTGAGATTCTGGACGTATGCCTCGTTGATGCTCTGAACGCCTATGGAGAGGACAAGGTCTGCGAGGTAGATGCTTCAGGCAAGAGCCCACGAGCAGTGGTAAAAGGCGTCCTGGGCATTTTGGAAGGACGAAGCAAATGCCAAGTAGGCATAGTGGATTGGATCGGCAAACTAGAAACTGAAGGCTTGCTCAGCGAATATCTTAGAATCTAAGCAGGCTATCTCAGACTTGAGGTTATCTTCTGTTTTACCAGCAGGGTTATTTTTCTTCTGTTCGCGTAGGATTTGGCATGATCGCTGAACTTTTCACCTATGATTATCGGGCTTGACAGGCCCACATCCTCGGAGGCCTTGTCGATGTTTATCGCAAGGTTCACACCTATTGTCCTGTTCCAGTCTCTCACCCATACGCCCTGCTGAACTTGCCCCTTTTGGACAATAAGGTCAAACTTCTTTGACACCCCGCTGAAACCTTCAAACGTCGTCTCTTCCTGGTCTACCTCGTAGCCCTCTTTCTTGAAGTATCCTATCGCCGCCTGCAACAGGTTAGACGAGTCTTTGGTCTTCGTTTTCTCTGTCAAAGCCATCCGTTCTCCTCTGTAAGTCTTATCTAGATCGTACGTGGAAAAGGTTTTCGGGTGAACTGAGGCATGACTACAACGCTGGTGATTCAGTGTGCCAGATGCGGCGGACTCCTGCTGGCTAAGGCTGATCAGCAGACAAGAACCTGTCCCTACTGCGGTGCCAAAGTCTTCCTTGCCAAAGCCAAAAGAATCGCTTCTGCCGAAAATGCTTATGCAGCCTCTGAAATTCTGAGAAAGCTGAAGGCCGATTCACCGCAGAGACGCAGGAGCCCCAGAATCAGTTAAGAGCACCGAATTCTCATCGCAGCTGTTCTAGCATCTGACATGTCCTACATGTTTTCTCAGTAGTCGGTTCGCCACACTTGCTGCACTCCACTAATCCTTCTTTTTCAGCCAACATCTCGATGGCTGGTCTCAACTTCTCCATCGAGTTGAAGATCGTGAATTTTGTCCCAGGATGCTTCTCTTCTATTCTGTTGAGCATCACGCGTACGTCAGTTCTGAAAGCTTCGGACGCGTATGGACATGGTCTGCTCTGGAACCCTATCCTCCGAGTATAAGCGTATAGAGCGGTCTCTCTCTCCGGAATCTCGCAGAACGGTTTTATTCTCTGCACAAGCTTGGGATGAACCTCATCCGTGACGGGTTTCTCTTTTGCTAAGCGCCAAACATCACCATGAAACATGTTTAGGAAAATCGTCTGAACCTCATCGTCCAGAGTGTGCGCCGTCGCAAGCCTGTAAGCACCGACGTTTCTCGCAGCAATGTTTAGGGCTTTTCTCCGCAAGACGCCGCAGAACGCGCAAGCAGTTAGGTGCCTGCTTGCCTTCTGCCTCTGGCGCTTAACTATTTCGTCAAGTGTGACGCCGAAAAGTTCCTTGAAAGAAAATACGTAATGTTTCATCTCGAGTTCCCTGCATGTCCTAGCAGCCATTCTTAGGGCCTCATCGCGGTATCCCCGTATTCCCTCGTCCACAGTGATGGCCACAACCGTCGATTTTGGCTGCTTACGTTCCAGATTCGCTAGAATGTGCAAGAGGCTTAGACTGTCCTTCCCCCCTGAGACTGCAACCGCAATCTTGTCATCAAACTTCAGCATCTTATACCTGGCAATAGTCGCTCTGACCTTGTCCTCAACAGACCTGCGGAAACATCTTCTGCAAAGCCTTTCGCCAGAGTATCGCTTGAAGAAGAACGCTTCCCTAGTCTTGCAAGCGGTGCAAACGTTGCCCACACTCATTCGACCTTTGCTTTATCGCATTTGTTCTAGAAGTACTGAAATAAACGGGATACAATAGTCTTTTGAATGGAGACCAGTAGAATGGCGAAGCCTCTGAGCCGCTCAGAGTGTCGAGAAGTAACCTACGATGCTGAACGATGGGCTCTCCTGCACAGACTCAGGAACAGAGCGATACCAATAATGGAAGCTCTGCGTCGGGTACATCTGGAATCCGTCGTGCATGGAAGTGTCGCAAGAGGCGACGTTAAACCAAAGAGCGACGTGGACATTTTCGTGCCCCTTCAAACTTCATCCTTCAGCGTGGAAGAAACGTTGGAAAAAGCAGGAATAAACGTCAACAAGCGCTTACTCGTCCAGGCCACACCGACGTACGCGATGAAGGCCCACATCGAAATAGATGACGGCACAGCGGTCTCTTTCCCGCTGATGAACATGCGTATGGTCGAAAGGGAGTTCTACAAATTCGGAGCGGAAGCCAGCCTTGAAACTCTCCTCAGTAACTCGAGAGTATTCGGCGTAGACAAACGTCTCATGCTAATCATACCCACCGAGAAGGGACACACGGAAAGCAGCATCATCGGCCAAGAGGAGCTTGCCGCTAAGATGCTGAGGATCTCGGTTCAAACAGTCCTGGATCGTACTAGAACCCTTCTGAGAAGGGATCGAGTCGGTAGAACAGGCGTTTTCATAAAAAACGAAATACCTGAAGATGAGACTTTTGAAATGGCACTTCATAGACTTGCGGAACAGAACCCGGCTGTCCGCAGACGATTGGCAACCTCTTTTTGAAAAATGCTCATCATTCACTTCGGGTAGAAGATGAGCCCCTGCTCTTCCAAGATTCTCTGAATATTGTCCACGGCACTGTAGACATCCTCTTCCCTCTTCGCGCCGACACAGACAAGTTTTCCAGCCGAGAAGATGAGAAACACGACTTTCGGATCTGCCATCCTGTAAACTGCCCCTGGAAACTGTTCAGGCTCGTACATTACCCTCTTCAGCTTGTATACAACGCTTTCCAAGTCAATTTCTCCCCCCAGCTCGGCCGATGCCACGACGTTCTGGATGGTAACGACAGGCTTGCTCGCAATGGGAATTCCATGCTTTTTCAGTTCTTTCGTCACCTTCGTGACAGCTTGGGCGGCCTCTTTCTCCGACTTGGCCCCGGTACAGACCATTTTTCCCGTTTCAAAGATCAAAGTGGCAGTCTTCGGCTTTTTCAGTCGAAAGACGAGCCCCGGAAAAACGTGTGGACTGTACTCGGCCTGAGGGAACTTTTGGACTATCTGCTTCAAGTTTATTCTTTGGTTGAGGGCTGCCGAGGCAACTATGTTTACAATCTTCACGGAAGGTTTTCTCACGGCCATTCTTCAAATCATATCCTGCAAGGGCACATGGGCGTATGGGACCTACCTACATATAGGTTTGATTCATCACGATAACTGTTTCGATTGTTCACAATCAACAGAGCTACTATCCCGTTTCATAAACTGGAAAACGAAGAGTCGACGCCACTCCGCCGAGGGAGATAAGCTTCGCCCCTGCCTCATGCTCGGTGCTGACCACGACTACTGAGCCACCTTTCTTTTCCACTTCCCTCATAACCTCTTCCAGTCGCAGACGCTGCTCATCTGAAGACCCCCGCAGCATCGAATCAGCCAGAACCAGCGTTTCGACAGCGCCGAGTTTCGCGGCTTTTTCCACGTGTTCGAGTCCATAAGTGACGGTTGCCTCGCCTTTTCCTAGCCTTTTCAGGACACCCTCCATTATTTCAGCCTCTTCACCGATCCGCAGCCGCTTCATAGCCTTCAGCAGAATCCCTGAACGCAGGGCCTCATTTATTCCAACAACGCCGCCGTTGTTGACCCCCTTGACATCGAGTATCGACCTGGCGATTTCCCCGGCTTCGTTCTCAAGGAATTTCGCAAAATCGTTCTTCACGTATCCTACGCCGATGATCACGATTGGGCTGTGCGCTGGCGCCCATACTGTGCGCAGGCTGTTCATCGCCTCCGTAAAATACTCTCTGATAGCCGCTGTTCTTTTTTCAGTCTCAAGCTTTCCCGGCAGCTTCATCCTTTCTTCAATTTTTTCGTTGATTCCGTACTGCGCCGTTGTGGCTATGGCGTAACCTTCATCATCAATCGACAATACTATCACGGGCTTTTCAGACGTTCTGCTCGCTCTGGTCAGCCTTTCAAGCTGATGCTTCGCCCATTCCTTCTTCACGATCGTGGCTGCCGTGTTGAGCGAAATGCTGATCGTGTGATGCGCGCCTGTTGGAACGCTTTCTGGCGCTTGACAGATGATTCCGTGAACCCTGAGTCGGCCCAAGAGCTTGTCCCAGCTGACTGTCTCAACCCTGACCCCCAAGAAGACGGAAACCCTCTCCCCCCGGCCTGGCCTCGCGTACTTCTCATTAGGCTTTATCTCGCGCTTGGTAAAAGCATAAACCTCGTCGTTCTCGTAGATAACATTGTACAAATGCCACAGGTCATCGATCGTCTCGGGAACAACTTTGACGAACCCTTTTTGCAAGTTTTTTTCCAGAATCTTCAAGCTTCGGCCACCTTGGAATCGATTTCTGAAACTCTCATATAGGGCACGACTAGTTAAAAAGCGAACTGCGCACCGAATTCGGGCTTCCCTTGGCGGTTTACAAGACCGTTAACGCTCAAAAAAGCGTTAAAAGCAAGGCCAATTCGAATAATCATTACTTAGGAATACGTGAGCGTACTATGAAGATTAGTTTCTGGCTTCTCGACATCAACTACGAGGTTAAGGACAAAGGAGCAGAGACTTGGCTCTGGGGTGTTGAAACCACTGGAAAAAGAGTGCTCATAATTGATAGAGACTTTCTTGATTATTTCTACGCCGTGTTGAACGAGGGGGCAGATCCGTCAAGAGTGATTGAAGAGATTAAAAGCGAAAAACATCTGCCCATTGAAAAGATTGAGACTGTTGAACGCAAGTTCTTCGGAAAACCAGTCAAAGCCGTAAAAGTCTACTGTAAGGATCCCGATGTGATGTCAAAATGCGCAAGAGCGCTTCGAAACATCGAAGGAGTAAACGATTGCCTCGAAAATGATATTCGATTTTCCATGCGTTACCTCATCGATAACAATGTTGTCCCATGCGGCTGGCACGAAGTAGATGTGGTTGAAGAAAAATCCTCCATGGAGGTTCATGTCGACCACGTTTACGAGGCAAAATCCAAGCCGAAGCTCCTCGAAAAAAGTGACGTTCCAAAGCTGAAGATTCTAGGGTTCACGACAACATACTACAGCAAAGAAGGCTCGCCAAAGCCGAACAGGAACCCTGTAATCGGAATCTCAGTTGCAACAAGCCAAGGCGAAACAAAAGAATTCTGGGCGAAGGAAGACAACGATGACAAACCACTTCTAGAAGCATTCGTAGCATGCGTTCGAGACTTCAACCCAGATGTCGTCGTAGGCTACGGCGTGAATGGAAACGACTGGCCATACCTCACAGACAGATGCAAACAACTCGGTTTGCACTTGTACGTCGACAGGACCAAGACTGAGCCTCACACGAGCTCCTACGGTCACGTTTCAATAACTGGCAGAGCGAACGTGGACCTGTCAGATTATGCGGACGAGTTTCCAGAAGTCAAGGTTAAGACTCTGGAAAATCTGGCCGACTATCTAGGAATAATGAAAAATGAAAGCCGAACTCTCATTGAAGACGTAGAAGTCGCGAACTATTGGAATGACAAGACGAAACGTCAAATGCTAAAACGGTTTTCTTTGGACAACGCCCGATGCGTCATAGGCATCGCTGAAGCCATTCTGGATTTTGCGATGCAACTGTCAAACCTTGTGAGTTTGCCTCTGGATCACGTCGGAGCAGCAGCTGCAGGCTTCAGAGTTGAATGGTTTTTGGCGAAGCGCACTCGTGAATCTGGCGAACTTATTCCTAAAAGGATCGAGCAGCCGTATAGACCATACCCAGGCGCAATTGTGCTTGAGCCTAAACCGGGACTACACGAAAACGTAATCGCGTTGGACTTCAAGAGCATGTATCCCAACATAATGATAAACTATAACCTGTCCCCGGACACTTACGTGCCTGCGAAGGAACCGGAGCCTGAAGGAGGAGTGTATGAGGCTCCAGAGGTCAAGCTTAGGTTTCGAAAAGAACCCCCTGGCTTTTATAAGCAGGCCCTATCGGAACTTATTGAAGTGCGGAACAAGATCCGTTCAAGAATGAAGGCAGCTGATGCTAAAAGCCCTCAGCATCGCGTCTTGGACGCTAGACAGAAAGCTGTGAAGGTGATAACCAACGCCATGTACGGCTATGCAGGCTGGACCGGGGCCAGATGGTACATGAAGCCTGTAGCTGAAGCGGCAGCCGCTTGGGGAAGACACACAATAGCCAGCACGATTAAGATGGCAGAAAGCGAAGGATTGAACGTGGTCTACGGGGACACCGACAGCATATTCGCAAAGAACGAGCCGGAAAAAGTTGACAAGCTGTTGGTGGAGGTCAAGGAGAAACTTGGATTAGAGATCAGCCGCGACAAGATGTACGTTCGGATTTTCTTCACAGAAGCGAAGAAACGCTACGCAGGATTGTTACCCGATGGTCAACTTGACATCGTCGGTTTGGAGGTGATGCGGGGAGACTGGGCGGCCGTGGCAAAGAAAGTGCAGGAGAAAGTCTTGGAAATCGTACTCAAGGAGCAGTCGCCTGCGAAGGCTGCGAAATTCGTGCAAGACTTCATTTATGAAATGAGGCAAAAGCGGGTCGCTTACCGTGATCTGATAATATGGAAAACATTAGCCAAACCCGCCGAAGAATATGCAGTTAAGGCGGCTCATATTGAGGCTGCGAGAATGCTGAGGGAGAAAGGGTGGGAACTTTCTGTAGGCGACAAAGTAGGCTACGTTATCGTAAATGGCGCGGGACGTCTTTACGAGAGAGTTAAGCCTTACATGTTTGCAACTTATGATGAAGTGGACATTGAATATTACGCGACAAAACAGGTTGTGCCTGCCGCAGCTCGCGTTTTAGCCAGTTTCGGGATAACCGAAGACCAATTGCTGAGTAATGAGACGAAAGAAAAAGGGAGCAAGAAACTGACGGACTTCTTCGGAAGCTAGCCTTCAACGATTTCGGAGAACGTAATCAGCTGAACAGTCAAAGATGGCTTAACCGACTCGGACACTCGCGACGCGATGATCTTCTTTATGTTTTTGTCGCTTGCAACGTCAACTATCCTTTGTGTTATGATACCGTCAAAGATTATCGTGTCCACCCCTTCGATTTTTTGAAGCTTCTCTGCAAGCTGGTTGACTGGCATGCGCTCTACCTGCTCAAGTTTGTCGTTCAGCAGGACAGCCTCTAACGTTCCTTCTAGGGCCTTCGCGATCTCAGCGATTCCTTTCGGAACTTCTACTTTTGGCCTTTCAGCCCGTTTTGGTTTGAAGAGGTCTTCGACTGCGACTTTGGCTTCTAGGGCTTCAAAGATTTCTTTGCAGTTTAGTTCTTCGACTTCTTTGCCTCTTGGGGCTCTACCTACGTATTTTACGCTGGTGACTTGCAGAAGTTCCTTTAGGATTAAGTCTCCGCCTCTGTCGCCGTCAAGGAGAGCCGTTGACTCTTTTTCCTTGGTGAGCGTTTTTATCGTTTCCGGAACCTTTGCTCCTTCTAAGGCCACAGTGTTCAGCAGACCGCATCGCATCAGGTTTATTATGTCCGCCCTTCCCTCGACGAGGATTATTTCCTTTGCACTTTGAAGTTCTGGTCCTGCAGGCAGCTCGTCCGGCCCGTACTTTTCCACTTTGCCCACTTTGAGTGTTTCTGACACTTCTTTGAAGACTTCGTCTACGGACGGCAAGGATTCGATTGTCCACTTGTGAAGTATTTCCTTGGCCCTGTCGATTATGACTTTTCTTCGGGCTTCTCTTACGTCCTCGATCTTGTCAAGTGTCACCTTGGCAGCGCACGGCCCAACCCTGTTGATGCTCTCTATGCTTGCGGCAATGAGGGCTGTGGAAACACGGTCCAAGCTCGTTGGAATCGTTATCGTACCCGTCGTCTTGTCATTCTTTGAGTGCAGGTCAATCTCTATCCTGCCTATTCTGCCAGATTTTTGAAGTTCTCTGAGATCGAGTTCAGGGCCGAAAAGTCCTTCTGTCTGCCCAAAAACAGCTCCGATCACGTCTGGTTTTTCAACTACGCCTTCTATGTCGAATTTTGCTTGTGTAACGTACTTTATCGTAAACGCTTGTGATGAACCCGTAAGCGTACACCTCCTATTCGATTATGTTATGGTTAGTTTTATCACGTAACGAGTAAATTACTCGGATTACGAGACTAAACTTGGATACTTACTATATATCAGGTTTATGAATTAGTGCTCCTCCTCATTAAGCTTTCTTCGACAACCTTCGCTTCTCGAATACTTCTTCACTCTTATATCTGCGAGGGTTAACCATTTACAGACCTTCTATGGAAGAAAACGTGAGACTTGCGCATCAAGCAATCACAAAATGTCTCAACGTGCAAGAGGGCGAAAACGTTTGGATTCAAAGCTGGAATCACACGACAGATTTAGCCTCGGAGATAGCACTGGTTTGTCAAGAGAAGGGAGCCCAACCGTTCATCACCCTTAACGATGAGACCTATTGGATCCGTTCACTTGAGGGAGCATCGAAGAATTTCCTTCAAACCTTGCCATCGACCAAGGCTGCCGCATTGGAACAGACTGACGCGTTCATCTTCATGATAGGACCTAGGAAGCCCATTGACTGGAACAAGATTCCTCCAGAAAAACATGAGCTTGCAAACATTTGGTATCTTGAGTCAAACAAATATCTGGATTCATGGCGCAAGATCGCGAGAAAACGCCTCGTTCGCATGCTCGGAATCGAATATTGCATTGCGACGCGGGAAATGGCAAGCTCTCTAGGTTTAGACTACAATGAATGGAGAAAGATTATGCTTGACGGCTGCCTCGCTGATCAACGGCAGATTACTGAGAGGGCCGTTAAACTAACGAAAATATTCAGGGAATGTTCAAAAGTGAACGTTGAAACGTCTTTTGGAACGAGCCTTAAATTCAAGCTTGCTGGCCGCGAACCCATCATTGGTGACAGCATCGTTACAGCGGAAGATGCAGGTAAGGGCATCGTTAAGTTCTTGCCGTCGGGCTTCGTTGAAGTTGCGCCTGACGAAGACAGTGCTGAGGGCGTCGTCGTCTATAATCTACCGGTTTATATCCATGGCGGCGAAAAGATCGAAGGGTTAACGCTTCATTTTCATCGTGGAAGAATCGTAGAGTATTCTGCAAGAGGAGGTGTTGAATGTTTCGAGGATTACCTAAAATCCAGTCAAGGTGACGCTGGCAAGTTTGGTTTCTTTGGTCTAGGCCTAAATCCATGTTTGAAGTCATGCTTCAGACAGGATGACAAGGTTTTAGGCGGCGTCACGATAGGGATTGGAGCTAACGAAGATAAGGGCGGGAAAAATCGAACGGTCAGAGGTCGGGGATGGTGGGCCTGTATGAATGAAGCAACAGTTATGTTTGACGGGAAAACTGTGCTTGAAGACAAGCAGTTGATGGTCTAGGTTCCTGAGTGAGAACAGGGTTTCAAAAATTGAGGCCCTAAGCTTGGAATCGTCTTCCCGAGTTTCCGAGCAAACAGTGCACTCTTTTGTTGCCTCATTCGCGCTCGCTAGATCTGAATTCTCCCTAGTGTGGGCGCGCTCTAGGGATGAAATGGTACGCTCATGGTCCCGCATTTTCTCCTGAGCGTTTCCAAGTAGGCGCCGAGGCTCTCGATATCCTTGACTTCTTTTCCTAGGAGGGAGAACAGTTCGTGCCAGAGAGTGGTGTTAGGCATGATCTTTGCGCTTTCCAAGTGTTGCTTCAACATTTTGGTGAGTTCTTTGCCGCGCCTATCAAAATCCAACAGCAGAATAACCTCTTGGGGCCGGCTTTTCTCAACCTCAGAAACCACGTCTAGGACAGATTTGCCGCTTTTTGCAGTCATGATTTGGCCGCCTACGTCTAGCACCCTCAGGGTTTCCACGTCTTTCTTGCCTTCCACAACTATGGGTATTCCCTTGTTCGACTCTCCAGCCAGGCACTGCAGAATATGACGAATTTTCTCTTCTTTTTCTCTGAGATGGTTCGACAATGAGTTCTTACCTTGTTATCTTCGCGTTTTTTACGGTCTGCAGACACTCTTTGGCTTCTCTGTTGTTTTCAAAGTATTTTCTGACGGGTTCAAGTATCTCGGCCAGTTCTTCGGCGACTGCATTTTTCAAGTCCTGAGGATGCAGTTTCCCGCCTGCGTAAGTTTCTGCTAACTGTTTGAAGCTTTCAAATTCCAAGCTTCCGCCGAACTTGGCGGGTCTGCTGATAGTTAAGCTTTGTTTTTCTCTGAAGACTATGTATTTGCATATCTCGAGTATCGGGTTGTATTCTACGGTTTTCTCAGGGCAGAAGGCTTTGGAGATTTTCTCTTTTATTTCCTGAGGCGTGTCATAGATGAAGATGCAGGTTTCAGGTTTGCTCTTTGACATCTTTGTGGCTGAGAGGATTTCTCTTTCTCTTTCTTTCGGAATGGGCCACACAGGCGGCTTCGTTAATCCTTGCAAATACGTGTGGTGCACGCATACTGGTTTCCAGCATCCGATTCTTTCGCCGATTTCCCGTGCCACAACGTTTGCTTTGCGTTGGTCCATGCCCAACTGGCAGATTTTGACTTTCATGTGGAATATGTCAGCAACCTGCATCGGCGTGTAGAAATAGTCTGAAACGTGTCTTGCCTCAGTCTCGTTTCTACCTGCGATTTCAAGGGTTCTCGTCACCCGGGCTATAGACAGGTTCTTGGCGATTATGACCGTTTTTGCCCAATAGTCGAGATCATCATACAGTTCATCCGAGTAGACGAATTCCACCTTGTCTTTCGGCACGCCTAACGCGATCCAAGAATGCATGAACAAGTCTGCGGCTTTTCGGATTAACTTCAGGTCTCCTCCAAGCTTGTCGTTGAGCCACGCATGCCACGTGGACAAGTAAGCCTTGAAATGAATGCCTGCCTCGACAAAGTCTTTCATCTTATATGCGCAGATGTTGCCAGTTCCAAGATGCACTAGGCCTGAAGGTTCCCATCCACCGTAGGCAATGGGGTGCTCCTCAGCTTCTAGAAGCTGTCTAAGGTCTTCAGGTGTTATGACCTCTTCAGTCGGAGACCTGCATACGAGTTCTATTCTTTTCTCAAGGTCCAAGCTTTATCCGCCAGTTTCATCAACTTTCTAACGTTGTATCCCCTAGAGAAACTTAAAGTTTTAGCTCACGATAAAATACCCCTTGCTTCCCTACTATTCGGCCTTTCTTTGAAAGAGATGCATGAAAGCCCGTTTTCTCGTATCGCGGGCTTATTGTTCCCCAGCGTAACCTAACACTTAGCCTCATCGACGGAGCGACACGCTCTTCTTGGTTAAGCTCTCTCCAGCGTGGGATGTGTGCCCGCGCCCACCGTGTTCCATGTTTGGGTAAACCCGCCATCACTAGCATGACAAGCCTTTCACAGCTTGTCTCTTCCGTTGGGTCCGTCTTCATGGTTTAGGTCGGTGGGATTATCAAGGCTCGTTCGATTCATCGCCTAGTTGATTAAGAGGATTCTTGAAAGTTAAGCGTTACCATTGTTGGGCTTGGGTGCAAGCTCAGTAGCCCAGCACTAACAGGCCTGTTTGATTCTGACTATTCTGTCCATATTCAGCTCGTAGGCAACTATGGGGTTTTCGAGTTTCCACGCGTTTAGTATTTTCGGGTGGATTTCGCCCAATATTCCTACGTCCGTGCCCTCGATTGTTGCTGCGCCTACTCTTCCGCTGATGAAGCTCGAATGCCTGGTCTCTCTTATTTGCCATTTGAGACCAAAGTTGACGAAGAAGGCGTCTAAGTGTGATTTGATTTCGCTGAAGCTGGCCCATGCGTGTGTGATGGCTGAGGCTAGGCGTTCTTCGTCCCGTGTTCTGGTTTCTCTTTTCTCATCCAGCAACGTGACTTTTCCCAACTCGAAGATTTTCTGCGGATACTCAACCGACAGATTGTTGCTCAAGAATTCAAGGAGGCTTGGGAGAAGCCAGTTTCTTAGGCAAGTTAGTGTTTGTACTTTTGGGTTGGCGATTTTCACTGTTCTTTCTTGTTTGCACGCCATTTTTGTGAAGAGATTCTCTTCATTGGTCATCGTGTATGTTAAGACCTCCTGGAACCCTAGCCCGATCATAAGTTGTCTTGCCGTGTCCAGCAACGCTTGATCCCCTGCCAACTCTCCAGTAGTAGGCAGTTTGCGCCACAATGGTTTGATCTTGTCGTATCCGTAGGCTATTGTCACGTCTTCAATCAGGTCTACGGGGTGCATCACGTCGATTCTGTAGCATGGAATCGTGACGCAAACCTTGTCAGGTCCAGCCTTATCAACGCCAAGGCGGGCCTTTGGAAGCAAGACTGCAATTTGCTTCGCCGTTAGCTGTAGGCCTGATACTTTGTTTACGTATTCGACGCTCAGGTCCATCGTTCTATTCTCAAAATTGGGCGTGATCACTGCCTGATCATCTTTGAGATAATGTACCTTTGCGGAGTATGCTTTTCCGGCACGATCGATCAGTGACAAGGTGACGATCTTCAGAGTGTTGAGCACTGTTTCGTGGATCGTTCCGGTTACTTCGACTAGGACATTTTTCGTCTGATCGGTTATCCTTCCTAGGTCGTTCGAGTTGATCACAGGCGGGAACGATAGCACGTTGTGGTTGTCGTCCAGCAGTATGGGGTAGACGGGGTGCCTGCTGACTATGTGACCGTACTCCAAACCCTTCGGATGCTCAGTCAAGATTTCTTTCAGAGTCAGCTTTTCATCGAAGGCCAGCGGGACGAAGCTGATTTCGGCCGGTTTGGCGACCGTGTAATGGAGGGGCGACTTGATCAGGTCGAAATCGTAGAGTCCAATTGATGTTCGCTGCCTGTTTCTCCCGTATGACTGGTCAAGTTTGTCCTGCAGATGCATGAGCCCGCTGATTATCGTGTCAGTCAGCTTGACGTTTTTGACCACGGAGCAGCCTATGTACGGACGAATATTCTGCAGCCTTGGGTCCACGTATACTTCGACGATCGGCTTGCCTACGACATATTCTTTCAGGCCTTGCTCTATGCCCAGGAAGCCTCGTAGAGCCCGAGTCAATCCTTCAATGTTCCATATGTCAGGGCGATTCGTGTCCTTGATCTCGACGCTCATCATACCTTCTTTTTCGTCGAAAAGTTTCACTTCGCCCTTGACATAAGCCAATATTTCATCGATCTCCTCCATGTTGTGGTGCAGTTGCTTCCCTAGGAGCTTCTCGAACTCCGCATAATCAACATCGATCGTCGGCGTCTAGGCTGCCTCCTTTTTTCTTATCCAGTCTAGATCATGCGAGAAGATCTGGCGAATATCATCTATTTTCGCCTTCATCATGAACAGGCGGTCTATGCCTAAACCCCAGGCGAGGACAGGAACCTTGATGCCAAGAGGTATTGTGACCTCAGGCCTGAAGATTCCTGAGCCGCCGAATTCGATCCAACCGTAGCCTTTCTTGTAGGCACTCAACTCCACGCTTGGCTCGGTGAAGGGAAAATAGTCTGGTTTAAACTTGATTTCGTCGGCTCCAGCGATTTCCACGGCGAACTCTTTCAATATTCCAAGCAGGTCTCGCAGAGTCAGATTCTCTTCGACTACGATGCCCTCGACCTGGTTGAATTCTGTCAGGTGCATCTTGTCCAGAACCTCAGGCCGGTAGCAACGTGCGATCGAGAAGTATCGGCCTGGAATCTCCAAATTTTTGCTCAAAAGTGTCCTAGCGCTGAGGCAGGTTCCATGCCCTCGCAGGATGAGACGCTTCGCTTCTTGTTTCGAGTATTTGTATCTCCAGCCGGTTGAGCCGGTTTTCCAGCCGTCTTCATGTGTTTTCTTCACGTTTTCAAGTACGCTTCGGTAAGCGCCTAGGCTGCCATACTTGGGCGATTTCACGAGGTATACTCCGAAGATTTCTCTCGCCGGGTGATCTTGAGGAGTGTAGAGCGCGTCGAAGTTGAAGAAGGATGTTTCAACCGCTGTTCCATTCATCTCTTTGAACCCTAAATTGACGAGTTTCTGTTTGACTTCATCCAAAAACTGCATGTAAGGATGCTTCTTGCCGGGCCACGTGTTGCCGACCGCCGCTTGGATGTTGTACTCCTGCAGCTTGGTTCTTCGCCATTTTCCGCTGATTATGAGCTCCGGCGTCAACTGTGTGACCTCAGCAGCAATTTTTGCTGGTTTTACGGATAGTTTCTGTCCCTCCGCCGTAAGCTCGACTATTCTCCGTGTCTTTTCTTCAACTTCAACGAGTTTTCTTCCCTTCAAAACCTGAACGGCTTCTCGAAGCTCTGGGCTTAACTCCTCAGCCGATGTTCGCTCTTTTTGAGCTAGAAGCTTGAGGAGTTTTTCATCGTTTCCCTCGGTCGGTTCTCTGTGCATCGCTAAGATCTTGGTTTTCGAATCTAGCCTGGCCCATTCTTTGCGTTGGACCCAACCTAACGCAATCGGAATGAACTGCTGGTCCAAACCGGCTTCGCCGACTACTTCTCCGAGCAAACCCTTGCCGCCCAGCTTTCTTAGCGCGCTGACTATACGACGTTCAGGCAGCCCATGCTTCGCGTAAGCTCTTCCTTCCTCAGCGAGCCTGATGACTGGCTCCTTCTTCTCCTGCGTACGTACCAGCTTCTTCTCCTGTAATGTGAAAATTGACCGCATTATGGCAGCGTCAGACAATCCAGTCTCAGCAATCACCTGATCGACAGCCGCGCGTCCTCCCAGCTTCTTTATGGCTGAAAGCGTCTTATGTTCATATCCCCTCAGTGCAATCATCGCTTTTCCTCTCTTGAGCGACATAATTTGGAGTCGTTAATGTAGTTGATCCAGTTTTAATAAGAACCTGAGCCAATAACCACACACTTCCAATACATAAGATAGATAAAAAAAGAGATAGAAGGATTTTAAGCCTTGCGACGAATTACGAGTGCGCCGTCTTTAGCGTCTAAGGTCACGTCAACATTCTGATCTATTGGCCAGCGGCGCTGTGCGGTTCTTGGATGTTGTGGAGAGCCTGTTTGATGCTTAGGCCATTTTCTTCTGGAGGCTACGATTGCAAGCAGTGTCAAGATCATGAGCATTGGCAAGATGAGCAATGATGGAAACTCCGGCGCTATCACTGTTTGATGCTGTGAATGAGTGTAATTGAAGTATACGTATGTGCTTGTGGCGTCTGTCCAATTGGTGAAGAGCCATGGTTTACCGTCTACAAGAAGCGTGTAGTTGCCTTGCCACAGGTTTTGAACGATGATGTTGGGTATGGTTACCCTGCAGAAGCCCGCCGAGCCCTCCGCACCCGTAACGTTGAAGCTTAAGGTCTTTTGGGCAACGTCAACTTGAAACTCTGAAACAGTGGAATTGCTCATCACGCCAACGCTGCAGGCCGTTTCGTTCCAAGTGCCAGCATCAAACATGCCGTACGAAGCCATGAGCGGATAACGATCGGTGTTGTTTGCATCAATAACGTAAGGCGTGTCACCGATTCCATCACCGTCCCTATCCGTGCCAGGGTAGTTGCTCCAATAGTTGCCGCCAGAAGGATAGCCATTGTCCCAAACATTAGTCGAGTCTAGAGAATAAACTTGGCTACCCGCGGGCGCGTTGTTTATGAAGTCGGTGTGGTAGATTGTATTATTAGAAGAAGAGACGAGCACGATGCCATCGTGGGCGCTTGCTGTTATGTTGTTTCCGCTTACGCTATTATTATAAGAAGAATCGAGCCAGATACCAGCCCCATTGTTTGTTATGTTGTTCCCGCTGGCGTTGTTATTATTAGAAGAATAAAAGAGCCCGATGCCATCCCAATTGTTTGCTATGTTGTTTCCGTTTACGCTATTATTAGAAGAAGAATCAAGATAGATGCCCCACGCGTTGCTTGCTATGTTGTTTCTGCTTACGCCGTTAGAAGAAGAAGAAACGAGCAAGATGCCATACTGTTTGTTTATGTTGTTTGCTATGTTGTTTGTTATGTTGTTTCCGCTTACGCTATTATTATAAGAAGAACCGAGCACGATGCCCCCGTAGTTGTTTACCGTTATGTTGTTTCCTGAGATTGCGGTGTTGTTCGTCTCCGACAGTTCGACGCCGATGGTAGTGTTGGATAGGTTGAGATTTTCCACGGTTATGTTGTTGCATTTGAAGAGTATGACTTGTCCAGCGTCCCCAACTGCATAGTCTGACACATCCTCAAGATAGACTAAGGGCTTGCCGTTCACCAAATTATCAGCCATCATATTCCCAAAGGAATCATACACAAATAAGCCGTCATTAACGAACGAGTTTCCGCTTACGTTGTTGTTAATAGAAGAAGAACCGAGTCCGATGCCATCCCCTTTGTTTGCTGTTATGTTGTTTCCGCTTATGCCGTTAGAAGAAGAAGAATCGAGCTCGATGCCATCCCAATTGTTTGCTATGTTGTTTCCGCTTATGCCGTTAGAAGAAGAAGAATCGAGCTCGATGCCAAAAGCGTTGTTTGTTATGTTGTTTCCGCCCACGCTATTATTATTAGAAGAATTGAGGAAGATACCCCAAGAGAATCCCGTGATGTTCATATTTTTGATCGTTACGTTGCTTCTTCCCGTCAACACTATTCCTTCAGAGGCAGCAGCTTGTGTGCCTCGTAGCGTGTGGCCTGCTCCGTCCATTATGACGTTGTCTCTTTGTATGATAATTGCGCTGGAATTTGCTGGAACGTTTCCTGCGATGTTGTCTGTTAACGTGAAGGTCACGTTGTCAAAGCTTGAAATCGGCGCCGTTGACGGTTGTACCCTTCCGTCGGCCCGTATGTAAATTGGTTCGGTCCAAGCATAATCGGACTTGACGGGTTGAACGTTAACCGTCACTGTTAAGATGCCCGTCAACAGCATCGCGACTATTACTACAGAAGTTTCTCGCATAGACATTGCTTCTCCTGACCTCTACGAAGAGATAGGGTTCAGCCGATAAAACAGTTGCGAATAAGAGTTCTATTCTTGCTTAAAGCTGCAGGATGCTCTTGTCTTTAAACCATAGTTCACCAGATTTTGGAGGTTGTGCGCGCACTCACATAAGATTTAATACATTTCTTGGGAATTGTATAGGAAGCCAAACCTTGACGGGGGCGACGTACGTTTGACTGATGAGGACAAGAACGAAATGGTTGTTACACCCTGGGAAGTCAGGGGCAAGGTTGACTACAAGCGTTTGATACGCGAATTCGGGACTGAGCCCTTGACCGCGGAGCTTCTGAACAGAATAGCGACGCATACCGGCGAACTTCATCTGCAGCTGCGACGAGAGCTTTTCTTTTCTCACCGTGACTTGGATGTCGTTCTTGATTTGTATGAGAAGGGAATCAAGTTCGTGCTGTATACTGGAAGAGGCCCCTCGGGCCCAGTTCACATCGGTCATCTTGTTCCGTGGATTTTCACGAAGCATTTGCAGGACAAGTTTGACACGAAGCTCTATTTTCAGATGACTGACGACGAAAAATTCGTCGTAGAAGACGAGAATAAGCTTGTGGACATGACGAGGTTCGGCTACGAGAATGCCCTTGACTTGATTGCCCTAGGCTTCAAGCCTGAAAACACCTTCATAATATACGACGTTCAAGACATTGACCTTCTGTACGACGTTGCCCTTGAGGTTGCGAAACGCATCACGTACTCGACGGCCAAGGCGACCTTCGGGTTTCAGGACAGCACAAATCTTGGCTGGATATTCTGGCCGGCGATTCAGGCTGTACCATGCTTCATACACAAGAAACTGACTGGAGAGAACGTTCCAGCATTGATTCCAGCGGCGATAGATCAGGACCCGTACTGGCGGATCACCCGCGACATAGCCGAGAAACTAGGCTATTACAAGCCCGCGCAGATACACTGCCGTTTCCTGCCCGGACTTGGAGAAGGCGGCAAGATGAGCGCTTCTGAACCTGAAACGTCCATCTTCACCACCGACACGCCTGAGGTCGTGAAGCAGAAAGTCTGGAAAGCCTTCACGGGTGGAAAAGGAACAGCGGCAGAACAGAAGAAGACAGGCGCGGAGCCAAACGTCTGCTCAGTCTTCAAGTATTTCCTGTATCTGTTCGAAGAAGACGACAAGAAACTTTCCGAAAGAGAGAGGAAATGCAGGTCTGGCGAGATACTCTGCGGCGAATGCAAGAAGGACCTGACCGAAAGGCTCAACAGGTTTCTAGCTGAACACCAGAAAAAACGAGAAAAAGCAAGAGGCATAATCGAAAAGTTTCATGTTAAACGGTAACAGGTGATTTTCACATGGCTGCAAAAGTAAGCGTAGGTTCTTCTTCGCTCTTCAGGTTGCTTCATCCCATGCATACCGTGCTTGTCTCTTCCATTGGAAAAGGCGGCAAGACAAACATCATAACTCTGGCGTGGGCTATGCCTACTTCAGGCAGCCCGCCTCTCGTGGCCATAAGCGTCAGTCCCAAGAGATACTCGCATTCTCTCATAGAGGAGACGAAAGAGTTCGTGGTAAACATTCCAACGATGGATATTCTGGATGAGACCTTCTTCTGCGGTGCAGTAAGCGGCAGGGACCACGACAAATTCAGGGAAAGCGGACTCACAGCGTCACCCGCGAAGAAGGTGAAGCCTCCAATCATAAGGGAGTGCGTAGCCCACTTGGAATGCAAACTTTGCAGCCAGCAGCAAACTGGGGACCACACGATCTTCGTCGGAGAGATAGTTGAAGCATACGCAAACAAGGATGTCTTCACGGGAACATACGACATAGAGAAAGCAAAAATGATCTTTCACCTAGGCGGAAACGAGTTTGCAACACTTGAGCCCAAGGTTTCGAAGCCCAAGCGTCCTTGATGCGAGAAATTCAGTTTAGTCTTTAAGCCTTTTAAAGTTTAACACTGTTAGCCCTAATAACAACAAAGTGTGATTCTAATGAGTGAGTACGATAAGGATGAACTTGCGAAGTTTCAGCGTGCTGGGATGATTCTGCGCGAAACGCGCGAAGAAATGAGGGGTTTTGTTCGCAAGGGCATGCCGATAATTGAAGTATGTGAAAAGGCTGAGAACCTCATAAGGAAAAAAGGGGCAAAACCAGCATTTCCATGCAACGTCTCGATAAATGAGGTTGCTGCGCATTACACGTCGCCTCCGGGTGACAGCAGAACAATTCCCGAGAAATCCGTCGTCAAAGTTGATATTGGCGCTCACGTGGACGGGTACGTCGCTGACACTGCAGTTACTGTGTGCTTCGATCCTGAGTACGACAGTCTCGTGAAGGCGGCTGAAGCAGCTTTGAAAAAAGCAGTGGAGAACATCGGTCCAGGAATCTCCACCTCAAAGCTGGGGACAATAATTGAAGCCACGATAAAGTCTTACGGTTACAAGCCGATTTCAAACCTGACTGGCCATCAGGTTGGACGGTACCTCGTGCATGCTGGCACGTCATTGCCTAACGTGCCTCAGCTGTTTTCTTCAAAAATCAAGCTTGGCGGCGTGTACGCGATTGAACCGTTCGTCACAGTTCAGAACGCCACAGGCAAGGTTGAAGACGGCGAAGAAACCACGATATTCCGCCTCGTCAGGTCTAGGTCTCTGAAGGATGCGCACGCAAGACAGCTTCTGAAGTACATCGAGGAAAACTTCAGAACGCTGCCGTTCGCAGAACGCTGGCTGCAGCAAGCCGTTCCAGAACAAAATTACAGAGCAGCCTTCAAAGAGCTGCTCTCATCAAAGGCAATTATGGCTTACCACGTCTTTGTTGAGGCTAGCCGAAAACCTGTTGCTCAGGCAGAGCACACGGTGCTCATACAAAAAGACGGATGTACCGTGTTAACCTAGACGCGGGATCGTTCCTTTTCTTTATCTTTTTCTTTAACTTCTCTGTAGATCGCGGTTATCATCATTTTTTCGTTGCACTTTGGACATGGTTCAACCTCTTTGAAGATGTAGTCGCCACGCTTGAATTCTCTTATGTTCTTGTAGCCGTCCTTCTTGCACTCGATGGTGGTCATTATAGGCGGAGCTTCAATGTTGGGGCGTGACCCATGTCTCCGCATTTGCAGGATGACGTATACGGAAAGAACGATTCCGGCTATGCCTATGAGCGCCAGCCATCCTGCCACGAACAAATCGCTCGAAAATTGTGCAGCGAGTATTAGAGCCGTCAACGCCAGAGCTAGGGTGATGAATATTATCAGAAGTACGACTGATGACATCCTGGTCGATTGAGTCGAACTCTTTTTTTCCTGGCTCATTTCACTCGTCCTCCTATTGGCCGACCCCTATGCTGTTTCCTATTCCAGCAATTATCACGGTGTCTCCTTCCTTTGTCCTTTCCAAGAGTACCTGTTTTATTCTTTCGATAGCCTTGTCCACGGCGTCAAAAATCTCTTTGCGCATTGGAGAAACAGCGTCGCCGATGTCCTCTTTTATTATTATCGCGTTTATCGGGATGTGATACTTGAGGATGGATTCTTCAATCTTGAACTGGTCGACTCCTGGTCCCCCTATTGCTGCGCCGATGCCTTCAGCTACCTCGCCGACTTCTTCACCTTCCAGCTTGGCAGCGGCATCAATCATGATTATCGTCGCGATCTTTCCTTTGTTTTCGTTTACAACTTGTTCTATCGCATCTCCAGGCTTGCCCACGTTTCCTCCTGGGCCTTCGGCCTTTATCACGAAAGCCGTGCGCCCCTCTATCGACACGGTGGCGACCACACAGTCTTTCTGCACCTTCGTCGTTTCGTATCCATGCATCAGCCTTCCTGCGACTAGTGCGCCGGCCCCGTCGCCGATGGGCTCACCGAACGCGAAGGCTTTCAACGCGCTCGCGTAAGCCTCTGCTTCGCGCATTATCATGGGAAGCAGCATCTGAATCTGCATTATGATGTAGAGGCTCAGCGTTTTCTTTCCAAGCAGGTAGAAGTGCCTTATCACTTTGTAGATGTAATTGAGTGCCATCGCGGCTTCGAGAGTGTTTTCCAAGTTGTTCGCCTGTGTCTCGTCAGCCACGGGCGCCATCATCTTCACTTCATCCTTCAAGCGAACGTCCCGGACGTCAAGTATGTGCTCAAGCTTCCACACTATGCCGGCGGGATCCATGTTCTGCGGGCCTATCGTGAAATATTCTAAGAATCTGTCAACCCTCGCGGTCGGGTCTGTCGTTGGTTTTCCAATCTCTTTTATCGTCTCTATCGCCACTTTTCGGCCTTCGTCCTTGATGAATTTCAGCTTGTAGAGGGAACTCTCAACCTCTCTGAGCATGACGTACAGTTGGATTCTCTGACCGTAGAAGATGAATGCTATGAAGATTACGTAAAAAAGCAGGTTAAGAATGACTGAAATGGGATCGCTGGCTCCGAACTGATTTCGGAGAACCTGTGAATTCAACGCTGAGATTAACCATGACATTTCCACGAACCGCTCACCTTTCCGAAAGACTATCAAACGCTAATTTATAAGTCTTGGCACAATACGCTTCGAATAGGCAAGATCAACCATGAAGTGGAGCTGCCAGCTTTCTCGGGTTCACGTGGCCGAAGACCACACTACAACCGAAAACGGAGCGCAGTTTAACTTCCGAGTTCGGAATGGGATCGGGTGGGACCCGCGCCCTATGGCCGGCAAACTCCAAATATCACCTCAACTCTTAACTCATAAACTTATCGCTCAACAAACGCAAAGCCAAGAACTGGCCGATCTTTTTCTCTGGAGCAAGAATGCGCATGTTTAAAATATGCGAGGATATTTCATTCTGGCTTGTGGGGCTGTAGTCTAGGCAGGAATGACGACGGGCTCCAGAACGTTACTGAACGGGTTTACGGACCAGAACATGGGATGAAGAGGTTCTGGAGCGGTCAGGAGAAACCCGTAGGAACTGTGTACCAACACGTTTCCGGGTAAAGGTCGTCGGTTCAAATCCGGCCAGCCCCACCAAAAGCTCATTTCGCGTACGCTCATAGGCAGGAAACTTGAACCCGTCTGAGCTCTAATCCCGCTTCACCTGCTGCCTCATTTCCACAAAAATAAATTGCGAAATCTGAGCGTAAATCCGGATCTGCCGCTCCGCGAAAGACTCTCGTCTTTCAGCATATTTATTTAAACCCGTGCCAATCAGTGGAAAAGCAAGGAATGATGCGTGCGAGAATCGAGCGGGCGAATCAAGAAGAGGAGAGCCATTGTCTTAACGGCTCTTGCTGGTGTTCTGTGGGGGACTTCTTTTCCAGCGATAAAGATCGGCTTGAACTATGTAGATGCCTACATGTTCGTTTTTCTGCGGTTCTTTCTTGCTTCGATCATAATGTTATTTGTCGTCTTGATCAAGGTCGGCGGTAGATTTGAATTCGAGAAGAGTAGAGTGATATGGTTTTTGGGCATTGCTAACGGGGTTGCATACTTGCTTCAGTATGTCGGAATGAATTCTACTTCGGCCTCTAAATCCTCGTTGCTCGTTAATTTGAGTGCAATATGGGTCGCTATACTTAGCGTGCTGATATTGAAAGAAAGGCTGGGAATCAAAAGAGCATTGGGAATCTTTTTCGGGATTCTCGGAGTCTTCTTGATGACTACCAACCTTAGTTTTCAAACGTTGGGTCAAAGTACGATCATCGGCGATCTGCTCGTTCTTCTATCTGGAGTCGTTTGGGCATTTTTTACAGTTTACAACAAACAGTTAGTCTCGAGCACCAGAGACATAATTCAGCCCATAACGTTGATATTATTCGTAACCCTGCTGCCGCTTATACCGTCCCTATATTTTTCGACCAGTTCACCTTTTCAATTGCCGATTGAGGCATGGGTTGCGATCGCTTACACTGCGATATTCTGCTGGGTAATTCCTTACTACTTATGGTCAGAAGCTTTGAAATCCATCTCAGCCGTGAGCTCCACCATCATTCTCCTAACTGAAGTAATAGTCTCTTTGGCAGTTTCCTCAATCATGCTACCTGATACATTTACGTTGATTTCAGGAATAGGGGCTTTTTCAATAATCGTGGCTATCGTCTTCGTGTCCTAGAATTGCGAAAGGAAATCAAAAAGTGCTAACAAAGCACGCCCGAAATTGCGCGCGTTAGAAACCACAATTCGCGTGTCTCTCACAAAAGACAGTTGCGGGCGCTTCAATAGTAGAATGATCGCAGAACACTGAATGATTGCCCATACGAGTTTCTGTGTTTGCAAATTCTCATAGGTGCGTGCATATTTGTCGGGTTATTGCTGTTCGGAGCATACGTAGTTTCTTTCTTTGAGCTCGAGGGGCATCCGCCGCCGCAAGCCTTCAGCTGGGGGCAGTCCTTGCATTTCTGCTCAATGTATTCCTTTTTTTGTATACTCAAGGCCGGTGGGTTACTCTAGATTTTGTCCCAACTGTCTACTAGGATGTTGCCAAGGCTTTCAAAAGAGCTTTGACATGGGTACACATCGCCGTTCGGTGCTACAGACATGTTAACCATTGCTACCGTACAGGATTTTATACCCAAGCCTAGGTGGACTGGGGCGAGCTTGCAATATTGTGTCGGTGTTTACCAGAGAAATTTCAGCCTTAACCAATTGGGCTTTGTTTCGAACTACTGGCAAGAGTTTTTCCAGTGTTTCTAGCGAGCGCTGACATTTCAGATACTCTTTTATTGCGTGCACGTACAGAATTGCATAGTTATTAGCGACAGACACGGGTATTTGCGGTTGGGTGAATCATGGTCGGCGATTTCTTTCTGGGGTTTACAGGTCATGCACATACAAGGAACGATTTGGAAGCTGATCCGGTCAAGGATGTGCAACTGAGAAAAGAGAATAGCATTGAGGAAATTCAAAGATTGACCGAAGCGGTTCTGGACAAGCTTGGGAAGGACATTTCTGACGCTGGGCGCGGCTTGGAAGATGTGAAGTTGCTGGTTCTCTACCTGAGTTATAGGGGCGAAACTGAAGAGAAGGACAGACTCATCAGTGAAAGCGTTCTGAGATTCATAGAGAAAAGGTTCAGAGGAAAGACTGTTCGGCCACAGCTTCGCCTGATTGGCCATACGACGGCTGGCGAGATAGAAAATGAGGACCTTGAGTTGAAAGATGTCTCAGGGATTGGTTACAACGGCCTGTCTCTTCTGGCCCTAGTTACCAATCTCCCTGTCGGAATCGGGCGAACATGGGGGGTAGAAACGGAAAAAGAAGCTGTGGAAAATGGCAGTGAAATGGCTCATGACGCTTGGGTTGACTTCAGTCAAAGCACAGAGTCGAAAGAACATCTTCAGAAAAGCAAGACTCTTCTTGTGTTAACAAAGGGACCAGTGATTGGAAAAACGGGTTACGAGTATTTCTTGACTACAGGCATCGCCGACTTTGTGAGAAGTGCCCGAGAAGCGCGAATAACAAATGTGTTGGGAGGATGTAGCGGTGATGGCATCATCGGTCAGCACATGCACCAGTTTTATGGCTTGATCGGCAGACAATCAGAACTCAAAGTGCTTGATAATGACGCTGTGTGCGCCTTGATCCCTAACATGGTTGAACCCTCATTTGGTCTTGATGTGTCGCCGGTAAGGAGGATTGGAGGGTCATATGTCTTTCACTTTGACCCTGATGCAGAACCCAAGTTCAAGTATCTCAAGCGTATAGGGGATAAGGATCCTCGAGAAGTACACGCAAGAATAATATACGAAAACGAAGCCCAAATATCTCGTGAGAGAGGGTTACCCACAACCAGTGAGAAGGAGTTTTTCCAGCAGATCTCTGAAATTGATGGAATACCCTTGAACCTGACCCTGGCCAAGTATGCTTTTGCTTTTCCTTTTGGAAACTATGCCCCGGCAAGCCTCATTCGCGTGCATGAACGGACTTTTGAACTCCTTCAGCCTATTAGAAGCCACGACCCTGATATACCCGGTTACGTCGTCGTGGTTGATCATGAAAGAGTCCAGAAGGGGGCAAGGAACGTGTTTAACATGCTCAGGGAGAATCGAGGCTTCAGTGAGAGAGACACTACACTCATACAGTCCTGTATCTCTCGAAGACTAGCCGAGATGATTGCCGGATGCAGGTCGAACACGGAGTGTCAGATTTTCAAAGAGGCGCTTTCTTCAACGCAAGTGATGGGGTTTGTCGCCTACGGTGAGTTGTCATTTACGCATCTCTTGCAAGAGCCTTTTGTTTACAACTTCAGTTGTTGGGGAATGACACTTCGCTCTCTGGCTGATGGAAAACAGGGCAAGCGTGGAAAGTCGACGAGCGGAGCGTTGAAAAGAGAGAGATTCGTTCAGCAACGGAAGGATCTCGACATTGAAGAGGGCGTGAAACTTTGCCGCACCGGATACGCTGATCTTGACGGGTTGTTGTGCGGTGGAATACCTGAGAACTTTGCGGTCGCGTTGACTGCGCCTTCATGCGACGAAAGAGAGTTGCTGGTGAAATGTTTTCTCGAGGCTGGAGCGAGAAAAGGGGAACTCACATTCTTTCTCACCGTTGACCCGAGCAATGCAAAATCGTTAGCAGAGGAGTGTCAATCTAACTTCTACCTCTTCGTGTGTAATCCCCAGGCAGACGCAGTCGTCAAGAACTCCGCCAACGTGTTCAAGTTGAAGGGAGTTGAAAACCTCACCGACATCGGCATCGCCTTGACTTCGACCATCCGCAAACTAGACCCTTCGCAAAAAAATCCAAGAAGAATCTGCATAGACCTAATCTCAGATATTCTGCTACAACACCACGCAGTCCAAACTAGAAGATGGTTGACAGCACTCATTACAGAATTGAAGTCAACTGGATTCACCACTCTTGCGGTAGTGGATCCTCAGATGCACCCTTCAGAGGAGCTTCACGCCGTTCTAGGGCTGTTCGAAGGCGAGATCAGCGTTTACGAGAAAGAAACTGGAAGAGGTTTGAGAAAATGCCTGAAGATCAAGAAAATGAGCAACCGCAAACACCTTGAAGAAGAGCTGCTTCTGAGCAAAGTTCGGAAGGTCTGAATCAGTCAAGCCTAGCGTAAATCGTGTGCCCCGTGCCGCCTGGATCACGCCACGCTGACAATAGGAGCTGAGTCTCGTTCCCGACGGTAAGCATAACAGGTTGCACGGCCAAACTGCAGTTTCCGACTGAAGTGTCAGGAATCACGCTCGCGAGCACCGTGCAGACTGAACCGTCGGACGGGTACGTCCAACCTTCAGTGGTAACGCCGTCCGAACCCGTAGGCAAGATGGACCCGATGAGATTAGAACTGGAACCGTTCAAAAGGAACGCCACATCGACGCAGTGAGCGGCTGCCCATCCAACAGTATCACAGCTTGCGCACAAAGCGTAGCAGAATCTCGGCATCAGCGCCAACTCATTCGGCAAACCTGCGGTTTTGAGTCCTAGCAGATCTTGTCAAGATCCCTCACGTTCATATTCAGTCGTCGGCAGAATGCCCCTTCCTGCGGGTTTCATCTTCATAGCAGTTTTACGAACTCTTCTGTTGTTAGTCCCGCTTGTCTCAGAATCGATTTGAGGGTTCCTCTCTTTATCTCTGGATGCAGCGGAACGACAACGATGTACGCTCTGTTTTGAGTCTTCTTTTTGAGTCTGATGTGGCTTCCTTTTCTTCCCACTACCACGAAGCCTGCTTTGCCTAATGCCTTGGTCACTTCACGACCTGACACTAATGGCAGTCTTGGCATGGGTTTCAACACTCAGAGTCGTGACCATGGCAGATTTTCGCTTGGGGATGGTGGCATCCTCGTCTTCAAGATACAGCTCAACTGCCTCCTGCAGGTTGCCAAGCGCATGCTCCACATCTTTTCCCTGGCTTGCAATATCCAATTCCGGACACCAAGCTACGTACAGTTTCTCTTCCCTCCACACAACAGCAGAAAACGTGACAGTTTCTCCCACCAAACAACACCTAACATACTGATTCAACGAGATCATTAAAATAGTTTTTGAATCTGAACAAAGACCACATCCGAAAAAATTCTTGAACCCACTCATCACTTCACAGCGATGCGCTTCAGTACAGCACTGTGCAGAGCCACGTATGGCCAAGCAGTGCGTGCCATCAGATGCCTACAATAATAGGGTGTATGGTGGCCATCTTTTTGGACAGCCGCATTCAATACCCCAGCGTAGATGGTGTGACCCGTGCCCTGTGGGTCACGACACGCCTCGAGCAGCAGCCGAGTCTCGCTTCCGACGGTAAGCGTCGCGGGCTGCACGGCCAGACTACAGTTTCCGACGGGAGTGTCAGGAATCACGCTCGCGAGCACGGTGCAGACCGAACCGCTAGACGGGTACGTCCAGCCCCATGAGGCAACACCATCTGAACTTGTGGACAAGACGGGCCCGATCGGGTTAGAACTAGAACCGTTCAGCAAATGATCCCTCTTGAAGTCATATCGACAAGATACACGATGATGAGGCAATAGATTGAAACGAGGGGTATTGAAAGGGCTATGAGGCGTTCTTCTTCTTGGCGGCTAAGACGCTTCTCTGTTGGTATCATCGTCGCCTAATCCTGTGACATCTCATGCTGTATGAATCAACTCATTATACCTTGCTATTGCAGCGATTAGTGTTACTAGGGAATGTGCCATAAGCATTGAAAGCAAAGTTATTTAGTTAGGGGTCACCTCACAATTAACCGATGGCAATACGTTGGCCAATCTTCGCGATTCTTGGCTCAATACTCTTGACGTTAGGAGTCACACTTCTCGTCTTCGCACAAAACATACCAGTCTACTATGCTGGTGGAGGAGCAGGAGTATCCATGAGCGGCAACGTTGTCGGAGGACTAGCGCCCGACTACTGCGAAATTACTATAAGCGCAGTGCCGAACACGATCCATATTCACGCAAGATCAATTGAACCGGTCAACGTCAGAATCGACGCACCAAACGGAACCACCCTAGCACAATGGCAAAACGAAACGGTAAACGTAGACTATCCTGTGGCGGAATTGGGGTTCTGGAAAGTCTACATCTCGCAACCCTCAGGATACTTCGTGTACGGCGATGTGGTCGTCACAGCTCCACTGTATGCACATCCAGTGCTCATGTACGCGTCGATACCAATTCTGCTCGGCACCATGAGTCTCCTGCATTCAATCTACAAGAGGAAACAGGCTTCCTACCTCGAAAACATTCAATTTGAACAGAACATCGGGGGAAGATGGGTCTTCCTCTCTTGGATTCCAATACTTGTCATCATTTCTCAGGCACCCTCTTATATTCCGAGCTTTCCATGGCTCTACGCTCTCCTAATAGGAGTGACAGTCGCGGCCGTCTTCTTCTCATTCGCCCTCGCCTACGTTAAAATATACTTGTCAGACAAAGGCTTCTACATCGAAGCTCCATTCCTCAACTTCCACAAACACTACAAGGAGGATCAGATCGTCGGATACAGTATCACGCGGGAAAACAAGCAACGACTACTCGGCTTCCGGAATATGCCATCAAGGCGTCCTAAGGAAGAAGACCAGATCACCCTTTCCATCCTAGACCCATTGCCAGCGCGAATCTGGATAACATCATTCGCAACAAGGCTTTACCCCAACAAAATAGTCTTTCGCCCAAAATCAACAAAGAAATTCACGGATGCCGCCGAAAAACTAGGCATAACAAAGAAAGAAACCGCAGATCTTTAAAGGGTGACCCTCGCGAATTTTACAGCAGAAGTCACAACGTCGGGCGTCATCGTCGTAACACTCGCTCTCATTTGAACCCTCTTCTAACGTAATCATGTGCTTTTTGGTTCTAGCTGCAAACACAACTATCATGAGAAGCAGCATCATCAGTAATCCGAAGACGAGCCCTGCCATGCGGAATACCGGTCGCTATCGAGTTTCGGCTAGAAGCTTGTCTGCTCCGTTCTCTTGATTATTTCATTTTGCAGATCCAGGCTCAAATCGACGAAGTAGTCACTGTACCCTGCAACCCTTACTATCAAGTCCCTGTACTTTTCAGGATGCCTTTGTGCATCGCGCAGCATGTTGGAGTCTACCACGTTGAACTGGATGTGATGACCGTCTAGTTTGAAGTAAGTCCGAATGAGTTGTGCAAGCTTGTTCATTCCAATCTCGTCTGCTAGTAGCTGGGGCGTGAATTTTTGGTTGAGGAGTGTTCCGCCCGTTTTGACGTGGTCGATTTTCGCGGCGGATTCTATGACGGCCGTCGGTCCCTTGCGATCGGCTCCCTGGACGGGTGAAACTCCTTCAGAAAGAGGTTCTCCGGCCTTTCTTCCGTCAGGAGTGGCGCCGACAGCTTTCCCAAAGTAGATGTGAACGGTCGTTGGCAGCAGGTTGATCCTGTAATATCCACCTTTGGTGTTAGGTCTTCCGTCTATCGCTTCAAAATAGGCTTCAAAAACTGTTTTCATGACTTGGTCTGCATAATCCTCGTCGTTTCCGTACTTTGGTGTCTTGTTCAGAAGCTTCTGGCGTAGATTCTCATTCCCAGAGTAGTTCATCCGAAGAGTATCGAGCATCTTCTTCATCGGGACGTTTCTCTTTTCGAAAACGTGGTATTTCAAAGCGGTCAACGAATCGGTCGTTGTCCCAAGTCCGACTCCTTGAATATAATCGGTGTTGTACCGTGCTCCGCCATCGTTGTAGTCCTTGCCTTTGTCTATGCAATCATCGATTAGAAGAGATAAGAAGGGCACGGGAAGATGCTCCGCGTACAGTCGCTCTATCAAGTTGTTTCCTTTGATCTTGACATCGATGAAGTAATCGAGTTGTTTTCTGAATGCCTCAAGCAGATCCTCAAAGGAACTGAATTCAGCTGGATCTCCAGTTTCCAACCCGATTTTCTTCCCTGTCCTCGGATCAGCACCGTTGTTCAGAGTGATTTCCAGGACTTTGGGCATGCTAAAGTAGCCTGTGAGGATGTAGCTCTCCTTGCCGAAGGCTCCGGTCTCCACGCATCCGCTTGCTCCCCCGTTTCTTGCGTCTTCAACAAGTTTTCCCTGTCTCAGCAGTTCTTGGATTATTTCGTCAGTGTTAAACACTGATGGCTGTCCGAAGCCGGTTCTTATTATTTCCACCGCTCTCTTCAGGAACCTGTCAGGCGTTTTCTTGCTTATCTGAACCATAGAACTGGGCTGAGTCAACCTCATTTCTTCTACTACGTCGAGTATGAGGTAGGAAAGCTCATTTACTGCGTCTGATCCGTCGGCTTTGACCCCTCCCGTGTTTATGAGCGCAAAGTCAGTGTAGGTGCAGCTTTCTTCCGCGGTGACCCCAACTTTAGGGGGTGCTGGTTGGTTGTTAAACTTTATCCAAAATGCCTGAAGGAGCTCCCTTGCATCTTCCTTTGTCAGAGTACCGTCTGCCAAACCTTTCTCATAAAAAGGGAAGAGATGCTGATCGAGCCTGCCTGGGTTGAATGCATCCCAAGGATTAAGCTCTGTTATGACCCCAAGATGAACGAACCAATAGTATTGCAGAGCTTCCCAGAAGTCTCTCGGCGAATGTGACGGAACACGTGTACACACATCAGCTATTCTCTCCAGCTCTCTTCTTCTTTCTGTGTTTCTCTCTTTTCTGGCCAAATTTCTCGCTAAGTCTGCATGGCGCTCCGCGTAAAGGATCAAAGCGTCCGCGGCTATTTCCATCGCCTTGAGTTCTTCCTGCTTCTTGCACGCGTCTGCATCCGTCAGAAAATCGAGGTTCTGCATACTCCTCGCTATGTCTTTCTTGAAGTCAACAAGACCCTTCTTGTAGATTTTATTGTCTAGGGCCGTATGACCCGGAGCCCTCTGTTCCAAGAACTCGGTGAACACGCCGGCTTCATAAGCAGCTTTCCAATCATCCGACATCCTAGTGAATATGGCATCCCTGATTGACCTGCCTTTCCAGAAGGGAATGATCCTCTCCTTGTACACTTTCCTCGTTGCCCCATTGACCACGTATGGTATCTTCTTTCTCGAATTGAGGGTCTCAAGGTCTTTCAGCGTGTGACAACATATTTCAGGATACGTTGGAGCTTCTTTTGGAGCCGAACCTCTTTCACCCACGATCAGCTCTCCTTCATCGATGCAGATCTTCTTGTTCTCAAGCAAATGCTTGAATGCAAGCGCCCTTTCAACAGGGATAGACAGTTGATTGGCGATCCCGCTTTCATAAAACTCTGTCAAGAGAATCGCTCTTTCAGGTGAAATGTAAGGCCTAGCAGCTACGCTCTGTTTCCTTAATTTCCTGATTCTTGCCCGCATGTCATCCCCCGCCGACCGCTACTTTTATTCCGAAAGCCTCGATTTTCTCCTTTATTGACTCTATCTTTTTGTTTGAGGGAGGCTGAATCTTATCCAGTTTGTAAGGTTTGCCCAGGCTCTTGTACTTCTCGATTCCGGCTCTATGGTAAGGAAGCAGATTTACCTGCTGTATGTTGGGCAATGAGCCTACGAACTCGGCTGTTCTCGTGACATTCTTTTCATCGTCATTTATGCCCGGTATTACAGGAAAACTGATAACAATCTGGCTGCCATTCTCCGCCAGTTTCTTGAGGTTCCGGAGAATCTGTTGATTTGAAACGCCAGCATATTTTCTGTGTTTTCTGCTGTCCAAAGTTTTGATGTCATACAGGAAAAGATCCACATTATCGCGTATTCTGCGGATGATTTCATATCGTGCATGCCCGCAGGTGTCCATGGTTGTATGTATGGCCCTTTCTTTGCATTCTTTGAGAAGCGCATTCAAGAAATCAGGTTGCATGAGCGGTTCTCCACCCGAAAACGTTACCCCTCCCCCCGACTCCTCATAAAAAGCTTGGTCCTTCTCAATTTCTTTCAGAACTTCCTTCACACTCATCAATTTTCCAGCAATCGAAAGAGCGTCAGATGAACATGCATTTGAACAGTTGCCGCACACGAGACAATCGGCTCTATCCACAGATATGTATCCAGACAGAGGTGATATCGCTCCTCGTTTGCAGCTTTTTGCACATTCGCCGCAGCCAATGCATCTGCTTTTCCTGTAAACCAGTTCAGGCGTCGAATCCTGTCCCTCTGGATTATGGCACCACCAACAAGACAGTGGGCATCCTTTGAAAAATACTGTAGTGCGAATCCCCGGTCCGTCATGAATAGAATACTTTCTAACATCAAAGATCATGCCATTTTTCAAGAGTGCTGCCAACACCTTCAAACATCACGGCGTTTGCTATAGCTTTTTCTTCACGAAAACGTGCGGCAAGCATGATCTGAAAGACAAAAAGCACTCAATCAGACAAGTGAATCAAGACCAAAGAGTGGAAGGTGCAGATGTACCAAAAAAACATATTCTCAGCCTCTCAAATGTACAAAGAAGAATCCCATTCTACTCAGCCCCCGAGAGAACGTGCATGTCTTCCCAGAATCCCTAGTTAAGGAGCACTAACTGAATTCTGAGGTGGGGTTGGCTGAGGGGGCATCAAGCTTTTGACCCCAATCAGTTGGACGACCACGCCGCTTATGAGCAGTCTTGTCCAAAAAGTCAGGATTCGGATGAGGACTGTTGCCCCCGCATATATGAAAATAAACTGCGGGTTGCCGAAAGCGGCAAAGAGGGTCGTCATAACTATCTCAGTTAGGCCCACTTCGCCTGGGATCACTCCTATAGGAAAATTCTGAATCGCTCCTGCAATCGTGTAGACGATTATGATCTCGCTAATATATGCGGCCGTTCCGACCGAGCCTAGAGACAAGAAGACTAGGATGGCTATGGACACGTCTGAGAGCCACGAGAGAACTGTGAAGAACAGGGGCAGAACGAGGCTTCTTCGATGTTTGCCAAGGGTCAAGATGCCTTCGTGAAAAATCTCCAAAGCGCTCAAGACTCTTTCCATCAAGTGTTCAAATTTCCAGCGGCCTCTAGAAACACGTGCGGCCATCCTGAAAAGCCACTTGGCAAGCTTTTGCGTTACGCCTTTCCTGCCAGCTAGATAGAACAGCAGTCCGATTACGATTATGTCGCCAACGAGAACTACTCCGGCGAAAAGCAAAACGAGGAATGGGGGCCTGTACACGAATGCAAAATAGACTATGCTCGCGAGTAAACCGACCACCGTCACACACGTCGTAGCGATGCGTTGTCCCACGGCGGACGCAAAAACCTTCCCGTAGTTTCCTCCAGTGTCTTTTGACATCAAGTAGATTCTTGACACTTCACCACTGACAGGCTCGCCGGGAATCACAAGATCGACAAAGTTCTCAACCCAGACAAACTGAAGAGCTTTCCGAAAAGAAGCCTTAACGGACAAAAGATTAAGAAATCTTTGCCATGCAAGTGAATAGAAGGCCACACTCACCAAGAGGCAGCAAAACGCCAACGCAAAATAGAAAGGATTGAAGCTCCGAACAGCAGCAACTGTCTTACCCACGGGCACAAAAAGAACGAGATACAGAACAAAAATCGCTAACCCAGCGAAGATCAGAAGATAGCGTTTTTTCAGCCTGAAACCCTTTCGAGAAGCCACATGCATCGAAAGCCAAGTAATGAATAGTGCTTTTATGCTTTGTCAATATCACGACAAAGCTTTCTCCTCCTAGAAAAGCAGCAGACGCTCGCGAACATGCGTAGAAAAGCTCTGGAACTATGCTGCGCGCGTGGGTTCAAATCCCACCCCGCCGTCTACAACAAACACCGAACCCTAACAAGTTTTTTGTAAGGCGTGCGCTAATATCCTCTTCTGGGTTAGACGCATGACAATGTCAGAAACAGATAGAAAAATCATTGAAAGAATATCCAAGAAGGGAACAGACAACTATGTAGGTTTGCCTCGATTCTATCTTCAATTTAGTTACCCCGTATCGCTGGAGATATCAGAGTGGATAGGCGCAAAAGCCTACCGAGAAGGGTTCACCGACCCATTGGAGTTTCTCTGTCTCATGGCAAACAAATTCTACACAAGCATAAATTCGCCCAGCGATAACATACTCGAATCTTTCATTCATAATGAAGGAAAATCAATAGAAGACAAGACAAGAAACCTCATACTATCAGCTAAAAAATGGGAAACAAACGAAAAAAGCAACGATGAGCTTGCCGATGCCGTCACCGACTTCTGCCAAAAAACCTACGGAGTAAGGCTACCCATGGCGTCTTTCTTTCTAAGAATGCTATTACCCGGAAAATTCGGAACAGTAGACGTCAGATGCATTAGCGCGCTTAAATCACTGGGTTTTAGGATAAAAGAATTGCCTCCAGAAAATACCAAAAAAGATGATTACCTAAGAAAATATAACGGCTCTGACTACCTGGAATATAACAAACTACTCACCGAGATAGGAAAGCACTACCAAATACCTTGGAAATTCGGCGGATACCGACACATGACGCCCTCAGAGGTCGACATGGCCCTTTATGAATACAACAAAAAAATAGGAAAACCAGAAATCCCAATAGATACGGCTGCGAAGTTGTCGTCTAACGAAGACAAAATTCAAAGGATCATGAGCATTGCAGAGGAAATAGTTAAAGGTACAAGAACAGGCCCTTGGTGGGTCAAAAGAGCCGGAGAGAATTTCTTGCAAAACATGAAGCAATACGCCGAGGGCAACAATTTGGATTCTATTTTCAGCTACTGCACTCGTTTAGCAAGGGGCACAAAAGGAAAAGAAATAGCAAGATGGTTACAGAGCAAACAGCTGCCAAGCATAGAATCAGAGTACGGAAAAATCAAGTCAATTTACCAAGATTAGCGCGCGCAGACGCGGGCGATGGGGGGTGGTTTAATCCAGACTTTGACTTTGTTCTCTATTCTGATTCTCGCCTCTGTTTGCATCAGTTCGATTTGTGCTTGGATAGATCTGTCGTCTTTATACTTGAACTCTTTTCTTACTGCGTCTTTCAGCTTAGGTAATGAAATATGTTCGACAGAGCCGACTTCGTTCCAGAAGTGATTTTGTATTTTTTCCCTTTTCTTTAAGTCTTCTGCTTCCGAAGGTTTGATCAACGTAATCACTAAACGCATGATTTGTCTTATATCAATCTTGTTAATAGCGTGCGCTCGGACAAGTCGCGCGCTATTCAAGCCACCTCCAACCATGCAGCGTCGTAAGCCGTCAACCGCAGAGGAACCAGACTGACCTCCACCACGTAGGTTCCAGCCACGGCCGGAACGTTCCAAGTGAAACCGTACTCGCCCACCGCATCAGCCCTCACGTGTATGCTCTGAAAGTCAAAACAGTAGTAACCTTTAGGACCAGTGATGGTCAACGTCAAAGTGGAGTTTAAGGACGGATTCAACTGGTTAAGCACGTCCACCGTAAGAGTCACCGATTGCCCAGCGGTGTACGTGGCCAGGGTCGGGTCCTCAGTTAAGAGAAGGTGCACCGTAGCCCGTGCCCAACGTCCCATTAGCGGATAATTATCTATGTTGTTGCTGTCGATGGCGTAGAGCGTGTCTCCTATGCCGTCGTTTCCTATTTCGTTCTGGTACGGACCCTTATACACATCAATGCCGGTGTAGTCGCTCCAGTAGTTGCCGCCAGAAGGATAACCATCATCCCAGACATTCGCCGAACTGTAGACCAGAACTTGTTCTGTGTTGTTCATGTTGTTATGATAAATGTGATTGCCAGAAGACAAAAAGATATAGATCCCACTCTGAGTGTTTGCAGTCAGGCTATTTGCTACTATGCTATTGTTTGAAGAGTACTCGAGCATGATGCCGTTAACATTCGTGTCAATAACGTTGTCGCTCAAAGTGTTGTTCGAGGAATGGTCGACATCGATGCCTTCCCCATTGTTTGTCATGTTGTTTTTTGTTATCGTCGAGTCATTTGTATAAGCTACCAGTACACCCTGTCCATTATTTGTTAGGCTCAGGTCACGAACTGCAATTCGTGTGCAGTTGATGAGAGCAACATATCCAGCGTCAAGCGGGACAACTTGATCTGACTTGTTGACCAAATAATAGACCGGTTTGCCATCAACAGTGTTTGAGGTATCGATGTCGTTCACATTGGTCGGGAGTTGCCAGTTATTATAGCATCCAAAGTTTATGGAGTTCCAAGTCATTCGGTTGTTTCTAAGCACGTTGTTCGAGGAAAAGTCAAGGTCAATACCCTCATAGTTACTGGTTACATTATTCCGGAAAATACTATTATTCGAAGACGCCCACAGATATATGCCCTGCCCGTTGTTTGCTATGCTGTTTCCATCAATAGTGTTGTTTGAACAGGAATCAAGATGAATGCCAAAGCCGTTGCCTGTTATGATGTTACCACTCACGTTGTTTCCAGAAGTCGTTCCATCAACATAGATTCCGTTGTGGTTTGTTCCACTTCTTCTGATAGTGAAGCCGCTAACGTTGACGTTATAGGCAGTGATATCCACGACATTTCCGGTGAAGTTTCCATCGATGACAGTATCAGTTATGCTCTGTCCAACCAGAGATAAAGGCTTGTTAACAACGACTTTTTCGTAGAATGTTCCTGCTGCAACTTGAATGACATCACCTTTCCACGCCCAATCTATAGCCTCTTGTATTTGGTCAAATGGATGTTCAAGAGAGCCATCCTCAAACGGATCATTGACATTGTGAGCGTTTGCGTAGACATTTATGGGTTGAACGTCAAAATATGCGGTGAAATCTTGGTCAGTATTGTCAGCGGTTATGATATGTAATTGAGCACATCCATCACTCCAACGGTTGAAAACACAATAGTGTCTGTGAACATATTGTGGTGAAGGAACGAATACAGTGTGGTTGTAGCCAGCTATCCAGTTAAGTCTAACAGGGGTCGTGTAGGAAATACTGTCTATTTCGACTGTTCCTCCGGATGGATCTGAGTCAAAACGAGCGTCTGCTCCAGGTGCTGAATAATATAGAGTGTAACCCCCGCCATACGTTTGTGGTCGGTCATCAACCCATGCAACACATGGGTAAAACTGGGAGCTTCCGTTTCGGAATTGGGTTGTAACTGCCAGTCCTCCGTATATCCATCTTTCATTGACAATCTGCAATTGACTCCAGCCAAGATTGTTGTAAGGCGCTTTCTTGTATTCGATGTAATCATCTGATTGGCAAAACGCGTGGAAAGAGCCATAAATATTGTCTTGCGTCATTCCGCCTCCGTCGGTGGCGATCACGGGCATTGTTTCGTTTTCCAAACCAGAAACGAATAAGGCGTTGCCCTTTGTCCAGCTTGCTCCTTTGTCTACACTGTACGAATACCAAACATCAATGTCATTCGCGGACCATGCGTACTGAAAGGCTACCACCACTCTGTCACCTCCGTGCGTCGCGGCTATAGATGGAAGACTGCAGCCGTTTGGCAGACCATCAATGTCCGTGTATTGCGTCCAAGTGTTGCCAAAGTCGGTTGAGCGGTCGACGCGGATTTCACACGGGCTGTTATAGTCAGCGCCCCATTTGTAGGCGATGTATACGTAACCCTCAGCATTTGTGATGCATGTCTGCGCGTGAACATTGCTATCTGGCCAATTACCATACAGCTTCTTAGTGGACCACGTAACCCCGTGATCTGTTGATTTCGCGAACATCAAATCTCTATCATCAAAACTGTACACGTATTCGTAAGAAATGTATTGCCAGTTCGCCAATCCGTATTGATATTCGGAGGTGATTGAGGGAAAACGGTCGTCGCTTCCCAACGTACTGGCTACTGAACTCCAACTCCAAACACCACTAACATATCTTAAGAGAAGGATGTCGTGATCATTCGTCGTCCACTCACGCTCAACTGCAACAAAAAGGTCATTCCTAGCGGGATCAACAGCGATTGATGAATACCTTATATTATGCGCTGAATCGGAGGCTATATATATTGTTGACCAGGTGTCTCCGCCATCAGAAGACCTTAGCACCCGTACTTCAAAGTATCCAGTGGTGCTATCGTAGTAGTCATTTGCGAGGAACAGGTTGCCGGAACTGTCAGTTGCTATCGAGCTGCGGCAAGCGTTATCAAAGATGTATGCACTCGTGCTTGAATCAGCCACTCTTTCCTTCACCCAGCCGCCTGATGCAACAATTATCCAACTGTTTTCTCCGACCCGGCCATTCACGTCAGTTACGCTCAGCTTTAGTGTATAGAGTCCGGCTTGAACTTGGCTTGTATTCCAAGTTGCCAAAGTTCCGTTTATCACCTCGTTTTGACCATTATTGGTCAGACTGACTCCGGTTGTCATCCAAAAAATTGGTTCTCTTCCTTGGCCAAATTCTATCGTGTAGTTGCTGAATGTTGCATCTGATGTTGTGCCTCTTTTTGCTGTGCCTTGAAGATTCACGAGTCCTTCGACAAGAGGCGGCGTCAACAAGTCTGTCCTTGTCTCAAGGTGAGCGGTTGGAGCATCAATAGCCGTGACTAATTCTGTTTCTGGATCTCCGAGCAAATTGAGATCAAAATATGTCCACCTGTCAAGATAGAGTACCTGTTCTTTTGAAAGCTGAAGAGCCTTCCCCAGATTTCTGATGCCACTGTTCACTATCTCGAAAAATGACCCATCATACTGTTCTCCTATTCCTTCTGTCGTGCCAGGAGCATACCATCCATACCTTGAATTGCCTAAGTATGCAAAAGCTCCATTTGGATTAAGTATAAAATGCTCTGCAATTGCCCCATTTGAACCACTTGTTGCATTATCGAACGCAGCACTATAGCAGCCCAGACTATAAACAAAGAAATATTGTGTGTTGGTTAGACTGTCAACATCTGATATTGACAATCCCATTACACCAGCGTACCCGGCGTGACCATCATGGTTTACGATGTGGGTGCCAGCGTTCATTTCGTTGATGACCGCAGAACTGCTGAATGTTCCGTCTCTGTGATATAACTTGGTTGTCGAATATTGCGGTATTATTTCTGTTATAAGATCGTTTCCGTTTCCGCCTTCAGTTATGCTGTCAAGTTCTTCGCCAATCATCAACGCTTTCTTTAAATAATCCGCTTGAGGGTTTTGCTCATACGCCAGAGTTTTGCTAACGAAGTTCGCTGCCTCTTGCTGTGTATTAACGGTGGCTCTTCCAATGTATACTTCTGCAAAGAAATCGGCCTCCTCTCCTGCTGTTCCGTTTTCAGGGCCACTCCAATAGTTCACGGCCTCTCCGAATATAGTGTCGTTGTCCTTATCCCAGCTTCCATCAAGAGCGCCATAGTACATGTCGCACGGAATGTTGTAGTCCGTATAAGACCCATAACCATAATCGTATACGCCTCTGGCCGGTATTATTTGGTCATCTCCTCCTAGCAAAACGTAATCGGTTCCCCAGTTCGTGTAGGCGTCTTTTATGAAGTTTCGAATGTGCGCTTGGGTGTCATTGAATTTTGGACTCCCATCGCCATCACCAAATAAACCGTCACTATTGTAGGCTGGGTTCTTCAGAATGTCTTCAAGCAAAACAATCGTTGCGTTTACTCCTTTTTGGATTTTCCAATTGACCAATGGAAGAAACGCAGACTTCAAAGCATTGTTCGTTATAATCACATAATCGTATGAAAGGGAGGGATCAACTAGAGTTGCGGACTCCACGCGCGTTACGGTTTGACTATAAGTCTCCGCCTCACCGGGGTTGTCCACGATATCCGAAAGCAGCGCTCTGTCTTGCGGCAAATTTCTGAGCAGAGGCGATGTTCTGTCTGTTTCTGCCAGTTTTATCGTCAAGATCATGCTCTTGAAATAGTAAAGTTCGCCTGTTCTTGGGACATATTGGACCGGATGGAGTTTCAACAAAAGAATGGCATAACCTCTTAGTTGTTGTTCAAGCATTTGTGAGAATGGCACGCCTGGAAACGGATTTCCGGAGCTGTAAATCGTCTGATTGGGCCGATCATCAGGAGTGGCGTTAGTAGAAGTGGGTATAGGGGTTTTACCAAACTCCAGATTGAACTTACCATCGAGTTCCACGCTATCCCCAGTAGTCACGTTAACGCTCTGCACTTCTTTTCCCATTGGTATCAATGCACTAACTTGCTTGAAAGGTAAAATCGGCTCACCAGGAGCACCATACTGTGGAAACGCAGGCATTTGGACAGAATCGCAATCCCGACCTTTCGTCACGACAGGTGAAGGAAAAACAAAATCAAGTGCAACCGAATCGACCTGTTCTGCTTTTGGAAGATTGGATCTGCCTCCAAATGATCCTATTTTAAGCGGAATTGCTAGCGTACTTGCCACAAGCAGCATCAGCACTGTTCCAACAACAATCTTGTTTTTCACGGTTCTCCTCTTCCGAACGGTCTTTGATACAATCAGCTGCGAAAGGTATCAACAATAATACATCTAACAATGAAAGACTTATGCTTTCCGCTATGTCCTAGAGCTGCCACGCGCACGCCCTATCATATGGAGTCCACCCACAACGCGTAAGGACTTGCACCTAATTAGGTGTGAACACCCACCGGTCCGCTCCAATTCTCAACTATTCCTGAGAGAGGAGCAAGTGAAGAAAAAAGAATGATTTGGAGGATGATTAATAACCCGCTGCTTTTCATCGTGTTTCAATCCCACACCCCGCGCCAGTAGCGAACACGCGGGACTAGGAGCAGTCTAACCGAGCCCTTTGTCTAGCATCTCACATATTCGGATCTTCATTCAGAAATTGACTGGTAGATTTTGATCGTCTGCTCTGCAACTTTTCTCCAAGTAAAGAACTCGAGGACTCTCTTGCGTCCGTTCTGTCCCCATGTTTTTGCCTTTTGCGGGTCTTTCAGTATTTCTTTTATGCCCCATGCTATGTCTGATGGGTCTTCGCCGTTGATGTGAATCCCTGTCTGCCCTGGGCCGGATGGCACGACTTGTTCGCGGAATCCTACGACGCCGTGGGCTCCGACAACGATGGGTTTTGCCATGGCCATTGCTTCGAGGCTCACGATGCCGAACGGTTCGTAGATCGAAGGAAATATGCAGACGTCGGCTGCCGCATAATGTAGGATTCTTTCCTCTTCGGGAACAAACTCGAAACGGCAAATGACATTTTCTTTGATCTGTAGTCTTTCGGTCATTTCGACTATGTCTTTCTGCTCTTCTCCCTTGCCTAGGATAACAAGTTTCGTCTTTGGATACTCTTCCAGAACGAGTGGCAGGGCCTGCACCAAATTCCTGATGCTTTTGACCCATGTGAGTCTGCCGACGAACAGCAGAAAATTCCAGTCTTCCGGAATCGCATACTTTTCTCTGATTTTGCCGATTTCTTCTGTTCCAACATTGAGAGGGTTGTATCTTTCTGGGTCTACCCCGTTCCAGACGACGCTGATCTTGGGTTCCGCCCAGCCGTGGCGGATGAGATCGTCCCGCATCGCGTAGCTTACAGTGATTATGCGGTCAGCCAGTCGAGCCGTCTCCGACTCAAGGTGAGAAACCACCTCAGAACCCTGTCCTCCGCTTCTTCCCCACTCGGTGCTGTGAACATGAAAGACAAGCGGCAACTTCGTCTCATTCTTCATTATCATCCCTGCACTGCTGCTCAACCAGTCATGAACGCAGGCAACGTCAAACTTTTGCCCTTGCTTCTTGATCAAGTCGTTGACGAGCTTGCTCGCGCTCAGCACGCTGTAAATGAAAACGTCGCTGAAAAAACGGATGTTCGTCCCCCATCGCAGCAGGTCGTTAGTGACAAACATGGGAAAGACGTTACTGGCATCGACGATCATGGGGCGATGAACCTCCACGCCATTCATGATCTCTTTGGTCTTCAGGTTTCCAGGGTTAAGCGTAAAGACAGTGACATCGTGCCCAAGCTCAACGAGCTCATGAGTAATATACTCGGCATAAGTACCCAACCCACCCACAACTTGCGGCGGATACTCCCAAACGAAGAACCCAATTCTCAACTCGGTTCACTCACAGGGCTTCTTCATATCAATGAATTAAAAGAACTTTCTGTTGCCAGCCCCGCATATCTAACTGCTATTTTGAGAATACAGTGGCTCCTTCGAGGCACGATCATCAATTTGCTAGTAGGTGTGAGCTCAGTTCAGAAAGCCTTATTAAACAAAAATGCTCGGCGAGATTGTGTAATAGCGTGATGTCTGTTTGGCAAATGCTTTAGCTTCGGTGAAGAAGTTCATCACAATCACGGTATTGTTAATAGTGTGCACGTCAGCAGCCATTTTTCTGTTCGAACAACAAGTAGCCGAACCTGTAAAGCTTTCGACACTGCTGAGACAGTCAATCGACACAGCGATAGTCATCATCGCCGGCTCGTTGATCGTATTCCTAATCCGCCGCTTCAGAAACGTCATGGTCAAACGAATCGGCCCCCAACTCGCAACCATTTTTCAACTGTTCATGATGCTCATCGCCATAGTAATCACGCTTTTCACCGTGCTGGACATCTTTCAAGTTTCGGCCATGGCTCTGCTGCTGGGCGGCGGCATCATTACACTCGTAATCGGCCTAATAGTATCCAATCTAGTTGGAAACACATTCGCCGGAACCCTGATCGTCATATCCAACGCTTTCAAAGTAGGAGACAACGTTCTCGTAAATAACGTCCCAGGCAGAATAGAAGAGATAACTACAATGTTCACCCGAATCAGAAATGACATGGGAGGCATGATAATCATACCGAACACGGCCCTCATCTCTGGTTCCATAATCGTGACTAAGATGCCGCATGACGATTCTGCACCAGGCAGCAGGCTACCCTATACGCTAGGAGACAGAGTCTACACCACCTACTTGAACGAAAACGGCACCGTCAAAGAGATCACCCCACTTCAAACAAAAATCCTGCTAGATTCAGGAAAAACAATAACCTTCTTGAACACCAGCGTCATAACAGGTATGGTGGCAATAGCCAGAGTAGACCAGACGCGCACTGCGTCAGAATTGAAGACTCGCCAAAACAAACCGGAACATGCAGGAACTAGTTCAGCCACACCGGACGAACAGCGTGCATGAAACTGCTCTCAAGCCAAGCTTTCAAGTCTGCTTCTTACCAGCGACTCTTCTATAGAAATGCTTGACGTGCTGCAAAGCATGCGCCAGAAACCTCTGTTCTTCCTCATGCACCCTCTTCAAAACAGCCTCTCGAGAAAGCAACGCTTGCTTGAGTTCAGCTATCTCTTTCTTCGGAGAATACTTGACGTAGATGGGCACTCCAACGAGAAGCAAGAGCACACCTAATACGATCGGCGTCAGAGTGCACTGTGTGATAAGGTACAAAGAAAACGCTGCACCCAGAACCGGAATAATTACCCCACCCCTAAGACGAAAACTGGGCTGTGATACCTTTCTGCGCAGGAAAAAGACCGAGGCACTGGTTGCAAGGTAAGAGGCCGCCATGAAAAACACTGAAACAGCTATCAGCATACCGAGACCACCAATAGTCGAAGCCACCGAAGCTGCAACAAACGCCGCGGCACCTTCGATTATTATTCCCAGGTAAGGCGTCTTGAACCTTGCATGGACCTTGGCAAACACCTTAGGAAAGAGACCGTCTGCAGCGAGCGCATAACCGAGTCTTGATGTACCTATCATTCCAGACTCATCGGATCCAGCAACTGAAACCAACGCCCCACCCCCGACTATGTATAGACATATCGCCGCCAAGATCGGCAACGAGACAAGCGCCGCCTTTGTCGCATCGGCCAAAGGAGCGCTGGAACTAGCCAACTTGTAAGATGGCATTATTCCAAAAAGCAAGATGTTCGTTATCAAATAGAAGATTGTCACGATTGTGATCCCGAGCACTATGGCCTTCGGAATCGTTTTTCCCGGATCCTTTATCTCCCCTGCAGGTATAGTTGAGATTTCGAAACCAGCATAGGCCCAGAATACCAGAACGATAGTTATCCCGAAACTTCCCAAGTTACCCTGCAAGAACGGCGTAAAATGCCCCGCTGCTCCAGTAGGATGCAGAACCACGAAGAGTATGCCAATAATCGCGAAAAGAACCAGCGGGGCAAGCTTAACCACAGTCAAGACGTCATTCGTCTTCCCAGCCGCTTTAACCCCGACGATATTCGTCGTGACCAGAAACGCCACGAACAGTCCCTTGACAATTGTTTGAATAGGGAAGGAAAGGGTGAGAAAAACCCCCAAATACTGCACGAACGCCAACGGGAAAACAGCTAACGAGACCCATTCAGCCAGCCATAGCGACCAGCCGACGACAAAACCAGCAAATGGCCCCCAAGCTTCTTTCGCGTATGCGTATGGACCACCGACTTTCGGAAGCAGGGCAGCACACTGAGCGAAACACAGGGCGATCACGATCGCTATGATCCCACCGAAGACCCAGACCACCAATGAGAAGGGCCCCAAGTTTTTGGCTCCAAACGCTGAAGCCACGTAAATGTCAGCACCTATGATAGCTCCAACAACCAGATTCGTCACGTCAAAAAGTGTGAGCTCTGACTTAAGATCAACCTTAGACATTGAAACAAGCTAACGGCAAAACGCACATATAAGATATTTCGCTTCGACAACTAAGCGTCGAGCCAGCTGATTAGTAAAGCTCATTCCCAAAACACGGGTGAGAACACTTTTATGGAACTCAGCCTCACACTGCTGAACAAGAATTTAAGAGGTGCCTATGTTGAGCCAACCGAGAATTCGAAAAAGCGATCTGACGCCACTATCAGACCTCATTTCCTTAAGGAACAAAAAGGCACTGATCACGGGTTCAGGAGCAGGCATCGGCAAAGCAATGGCCTACAGATTTGCAGAAGCAGGCGCAGACCTGGAACTGCTCGACATCAACGAAGAGAACCTAACCATTGCGAAAGAAGAACTTAAACAGTTCAAAGTAAACGTCAACGCCGGCAGGGTTGATGTTTCCAAGAAGGATGAGATAGACGCTGTTTGGAAGAAGTTTGAAGGAAAAGAGCCCGACATTCTGGTCAACAACGCCGGAATATATCCTCCCAAGTCTTTCTTAGACGTCGATGAAGCTTTTCTCAAGAAAATAATGGACGTTAACTTGAACTCGGTCTTCTGGATGTGCCAACACATGATAAAAAGCAGGTTGAAAAAGGGAGGCGTGATAATAAACATGGGCTCAATCGAAGCAGTCATGCCTCTCAAAGAGGAACTGTCCCACTATGACATTACCAAAGCCGGAATAATGGTCCTCTCAAGAGCCCTGGCCAGCGAATACTCCAAGCATGGGTTCAGAATAAACGTCCTCGTACCCGGAGGAATATGGACAACAGGAACCAAAAGCCTGGCAAAAGAGACGATGAAATTGAAACTCAACCTTATCAAAACAGGAATAGAATACAGCATGCGAACCCCGCAGGGCAGAATGGGCAAACCAGACGAAATCGCCCGAATGGCCCTCGTCCTGGCAAGCGACCTTTCAAGCTACGTAAACGGAACCCTCATAGTCGTCGACGGAGGGTTCCTATCAGCATAGAGCAATAACATTCAGCTTATCTCACACGAAAAGCCTCAATCGCGCGGTTCCTCATGCCTAATTTTGGGGAAGAATTTCCCTGTGGCCTTCCGATAGTCAACGTAAGAGCCATCGAATTTCTCCGTCAGAAATTCCTCTTCAATATTCGCCATACGAACCTCGCCCAAAATTGCCAGTAACGGTATCAAGGCGATCAAGTTCAAAAGCAGCAAGAAAAACCCCGCGAAGACAAAGAAATAGCCAACATACTGAGGATGCCGCACGTAGCGGTATGGACCTGAAGTTACAAGCCTATCATATTCAATAGCACGCAAACCCAGAAAAACTATGAGATACCCCAAAACGATCAGTGACATGCCGAGAGCCTGAACCAATGAGTCGAATGGAAAACGAAGCTGAGCAAAAGATCCAACCAAAACCTGCTGAAAACCCACGAGAACAAGAACCGCGTACAAAACCATCTCAAAGTAAAAACCAACAACCACAAAAACGGCACCCAAAACGACCAAAGGATCATTTGCACCGAGCTCCACATCTTCACTTGCAGCCCTCTTGCCCCGATGCGACTTCCGAAACTCATAGATGGCCCGAACCAAAACTAAAGTTAAGCTCAACGTCAAAAAAGCCGCAACAATGTCATCTGGAAGCACAACTCAGAAGTGCCGTCGTCGCCGCTTAAACCTTTCCAGTCAGGGCAACGCGCGTGCTCACATTCTCGACCGCTTTTTTGCCTTCAAGGGGCACTCGACGAATTCTGCTTCCCGAATCAGATTCAGCAGTAGAAGGCGGTACACTTCTGGAAGATTCAAATGGAAGGACGAATGAGGGCTTCCTAGGGTCGCTATCGTGTCAGACGCAGCACGTTCAAGAGGACAAGCATCGTGAGGCCGTCGTCACCTGACGCCACGGTGAACCATAAGGGAATCAGACCGAACAGTCCCAGCGCTCCGAGAATAACTTTTACAGTCAAGGACGCAGCTATGTTCTGTTTGGCGATCTTCACCGTCTTGTCGCTGAGCCTGATCAAGTATGGTATTTGCATCAGCTTGTCCTTGACCAGGATAACATCGGCTGACTCAAGCGCAGCATCGACGCCCTTGCCTCCCATGGCGATCCCCACGTCTGAGGCGGCGAGAGCAGGAGCATCGTTGACACCGTCGCCAACCATCGCAGCTTGTCCATATTTCGCCCTAATCTGACCCAGTACGCGTAGTTTGTCCTCTGGAAACAGCTCCGCATGCGATTCATCCACTCCTAACTCCTTCGCAATCGCGCCTGCAATTTCGCTTCTGTCGCCGCTGAGCATCGCCGTGTGAACCCCCGCAGTTTTCAACGCTTTAACCGTTTCAACCGCGTCTTCCCGCAGGGCATCGGTCACGCAGATCGTTGCCACGGCAGATTTTTCGATCGCCACGCACGTGAACGCGTGTTCATCATTCTCGTAGATTTCGCCGATTTGGTCGCAGTTGCAAGCGTACTCGGACATCAACTCCATGTTTCCAACGGCCACGTGAACATCATCGACGTAGCCCACTAAGCCCTTGCCTGGAACTTCCTTCACCTCCTTGACGGACAGTTTACTGAAATCCAAGTTGCGTTCAGCGGCCTTTCTCACGATGGTCCGAGCGACAGGATGATTAGAATACTGTTCCAACGCAGCGGCATATGTCAACGCGCGTGCATCAGCCTCGTCCACAGTGTTGACATTATGGACGCTTGGTTCCCCAAAGGTCAATGTTCCAGTCTTATCGAAGACTACGGCCTTGATCCTTGCCATTTTCTCGATGTAGACTCCACCTTTGACGATGACCCCTCTTCTGGCCGCAATAGCAACGGCCATGAACATGGTTGCGGGCACGGAGATCAGAAAGGCGCTGGGACAGGAGACCACCAAGAGTATCAGGGACCTATACAGCCAAGTTTCGAAAGATCCGCCAACAATCTTGGGAAAAACGAATGCGGTCAAGGCGGCTAGCCCTATGACGATCGGGATATAGACTCGGGCGAATCTGTCAACGAGCTTTTCAACGCTCGCCTTCTTGTTCTTGGAATCGACGACAAGCCGAACAATTCTCGATACAAGAGTGTCTTCAGCACTCTTGCTGACGGCGACCTTCAGGACTCCGCTAAGATTCAACGTACCCGCATAAACCTCGTCATCATTCTTCTTCGGCACAGGAGTTGATTCGCCAGTTACTAACGATTGATCGACAGAAGAATCACCCTCAACAATTTTACCATCCAGCGCAACCCTCTCACCAGGCCGCAGAAGCATGATCATGCCGGGCTGAACTTCCCCCACGCTGAGACTCTTTTCGGAACCCTCCACTATCACCGTTGCCTTGTCAGGCATGAACCGAGAAAGCTCCTCAACCGTCCTTCGGGCTTTATCCTCAATGTAACCCTCAAAATACTCAGCCACAGCATAAAGAAAAAGCACCGTAGCTGCCTCAAAGAGAAATCCCAGGTACAGGGCACCTAGAGCAGCGACAGACATGAGAAACTCAACAGAGAATCTTCTCTCAAAGAACAGTTCCCTAAGCCCAACGAATCCAATGTATAAGCCGATGATTATGACAGCCGCACGATAAAGAATCCCTGAAACTGCCGCAGGCTCATTAAACAAGGGTAAAGCAAAGCCCAACGGAATTCCATGAGCCCAAAAGTCAAGAAGACCAGCTAGTCCCATCGTTAGGCCTAATGCCAGTGCTAAGACAAGCCAAACAATCCTTTTTTCTTCTCTTTCGCAATCTTTGGCTTCTTCTTCTGCCGGTGGCACAAGCCTGCCTCACACGCTAAGTGCAACACTGTTCATATTAACATAATGCTGAAAAACGACGCATAAATATTAATAAGCTAATAAAAACAAGGCACCATATTAATAACGGTGAACCCGATGACGGTGATAAGCATAACGCTTCCAAACGAACTTCTGGTCAAATTTGACGACTTCACGAAAATACGCGGATACTACAGCAGGTCAGAAGCCTTCCGAGACGCAGTAAGAAACCTCATCGCAGAATCAGAAATAGCCAAGATGGAAACCGGCGCCGTAGCCGCCACAATAATGATGACATGCGACTACGCCCGAAGAGACGTCGACCTGAAAATGTCAGAAATCAGACACGAATTCGACGACGTAGTAGTAGAAAACGTCCACAGACACATAGACGACAAGTACTGTCTAGAAATCTTCATCGCCCAAGGAAACAACGAACGAATCCGCGACCTCGTCGGAAGAGTCAGAGGAATGCGAGGAATCCAACAAGTCAAAGCATTGTTCATGTCTCTATAGCCAAAACCCAACATCACGATCCCTCCTGAGCGCGTGTACTTTTCTGCGTGGAATATAGTGCTTAAAGGGCGAAATACTCTTTCATATAAGGTAGCCATGTCTATTTCTGAAAGCTGGACTACGAAGCAGTCGGATAGGGTGCAGTCGTCGGTCAGTCGTGGTCGTCGTCACGTCGTCGTAGTCATAGGAAGCGCGCGCTACAACTGAGGAAGAGTCACGTCTGGATTAGAGACGATTGGTATTGTGCTTGGCGCGCACGCTACGCCCCGAACTTCAAGTCTCACACGCACAAGTCTTAAATGAAGAAGTCCGTCAGAAGGGTTAGCAGGGTGAAATCATGAAAGGGAAATTCGCGCTGTTGCTCGCGGTCACGATGCTACTGACTTTTGCTGCAACGGTTGATGTGAAGGCTGACCCTTCTATACACGTCTATGCCTATACAGATGGGATTCAATATCGCCCGGGCGATTCAGGAACGATCAAGATATTGGTCGTTAACACGGCCTCTGATGTTGGCATAATCAAAAACGTCACGATACAATATCCCTGGTACATTCCAGGTCTTGGCGGAAATGACACAATCAATAATATCTCTCAGACGTTGACCTTAAACCAAAACTGGACCTCATCGGTGTCTTTCACTATCCCGACTGACGGAAGAGCCGCCGGCTACGCAGGCACCACTTATGCACGCGTTACAGTTTACTACGATTACTCCGTTGCGAACACGCCCCATTCTTCGAGTAGCTCTACAAATGCAGCGATGAATATTGTTTCAGCTCCAATGCTGTATTCAGTTCAAGAGCTAAGCACGCTGACAATCTTGCTAGTACTCGTCATAATCGTTGTGCTTGCAAGTGCGCTTATAATTGCCTACGCCCTTATGCGAACCAAACCAAAAATAAGCACATAAGCCAGAACGCGCGCTAATCCTCTCTCTTTTTTTTGTTCGCTTTTTGGATTCCTCGAGTGGGGCTAGACTCCTTTCAGCGCGCGCTCGCTACCAAAATCAAACCTTTCCAATGATTCTGACATAAAGAAAGAGGGAATTCTAGAGCTTTTCGAGCGCAATTGTTGCGCTGTCCTTATCGTGAAGGCCAGCTGAATCGCAATGCGACGATTCCGAGGTCGGAGCCGCCACGTAGTCTTCGCTGACGTCGCAGATCGAGTTCCGTCTTGCCGAGCCTAGGGCATGCTCCGAAGGCTTCAGCTGTCGTTGAAAGATCTGTGCCGTCCACCACGAAGTCTGGGGTTGGTACTGCGCCTCTGTTCGTTACACGAAATGTTATTACGACTAATCAGCATACTTGAGCCAGAGAGAATGAAAATCATCCGAGCCGCTGAGAAGCACCTCACGGAACTGGCCGCACTGCAGAAGATGTACATGGAACATCACGCAAAACTGGACGATTACTTCACGTTCGAAGAGGACGCCAGCACACTATGGATCGAATACATGAAAAAGTTTCTCAAAGAAAAGAACAACATCGCCCTGATCGCCCTCGAAAAACAAACGTTCATCGGCTACATGACCGCCTCAATCTACACGAGACGACCAATCTACAAGATCAGAAAAGTAGGCCTGACCGGCGACAATTTTGTCCTGCCAAACTATAGAAGGAAAGGTGTATTTTCAAAGATGCTTGAAAAAACTCTATCGTGGATGAAAACCAAAGGCGTCGAATACGTCGAGCATCCAATCGCAGCCAAAAACAAGCTCGGAAGAACCGCCTGGAGAAAAAAAGGATTCGAAAACATGACGATCGTCACAAAACGAAAAATAACCTAAAAGTGAACCACCATTTACCTCCATCGGAATTGAAGCCGAAAACCAAGAAACCTACCTAGGAGGGGGGTATCAACAGTTCGCGTGTTTTCAACCCAACAGTTGGGTAGATTCAACCCGCTGCGCAACCAGCCCCAAAAGGCGTCATGCCTAAACACGAAAACCTCCCTAGGAGGGGGGAGGTCAAATGTTCGGATGTCACAACATCCCAAAATACAGATAGCACAAGTCAGCTTTCCTAAACCCACATAGACAGGTAGTGAGAATCGAGATCAGAAAAAACCGACCGGGGGAGGGAGGGGGAGGGCCGTCTCTCTCTGTCTACGTGATCTCAACCCCACATTTGATGGCCCTCATCGAACAGGTAAGCCGCCAACCCCAAAATCAGAAAAACGGCCTAGGAGGGGGGGGGTGCGTTTACGGCGTGTTTTCAACCCAAAAACGCAGGTCAGCACGTCTGACTCTCGATTAGCAGGCAGCATAGGCTAGGGGTAGAATCTCCTCAACGTCCGCGGAAACGGAATAGAATCCATAATGTTCTCCAAGTCAAGCATCCAAGTCAACACTCTCTCCAAACCCAAGCCGAAACCAACATGCGGAACAGAACCATACCGGCGCAGGTCCAAGTACCAATCATAATCCTGCTCCTTCAGACCAGACTCTCTGATTCGCCTGATCAAAATTTCCTTGTCATCCTCCCTCGCGCCACCCGTTGAAATCTCCCCGATCCTCGGCACCAGCATGTCAGTAGACATAGCCACGTCCGGACGATCCCTATAGGTCTTACAATAGAAAGCTTTGATCGACGTCGGATAATCATAAACGAAGAAAGGCTTACCGAACTCATCAGCCAAAGCCTTCTCATCATCATACCCAAAATCATCCCCCCACTCAACCTTCGAACCCTTAGCCCTAAGCCTGTCCACCGCTTCACCATAGGTAATCTTCGGAAAAGGCGGCCTCACCGAAGCCACCTTCGCAATGTCAGCACCGAGCTCAACAAACTCCCGCCTGCATTCTTTGGCCGTTCTCTGACAAACAAACGCCAAAAGCTCCTCCTCAAACCACATCAAATCATTCATATCAGCAAAGGGCCACTCAGCCTCGACATGCCAATACTCAGTCAAATGCCTAATCGTCCTGCTCTTCTCCGCCCGAAAGGATGGAGCAATACAGTAGACCCTCTCCAACGAGTAGATCAAAATCTCAAGGTACAGCTGAGAACTCTGCGTCAAGTACAGATCCTGATCAAAATACTTCAAGCCGAAAAGCGTTGAGCCCCCCTCCACCGCGGCCGTGATGAACATGGGCGGAGAAACCTCCACGAAACTCTGACCCTTGAAGAACTCGCGCATCGTCTCCAACACTTCACCCCGCACTCTCATGACCAGGTTCATCCTGCGACTCCGAAGCCACAAGTGCCGCATGTCACGCAAGAATTCTTCGCTCTTGTCCTTGCTGATCGGAAAAACCTCAGCCAAACCCAAAATCGAAACCTTGTCCACTCCGATCTCATAACCCCCAGGAGCACGCTTATCCTCTTTGACTACACCTTCAAGCGACAAGGAAGATTCAATAGTAAGCTTTTCAGCTTCATCCCATCCTTGACCGTCCGCCTTGATCGTGCACTGAATGACCCCAGTTGAATCGCGCACCAGCAGAAAAATGGTCTGCTTACTTTCTCTCTTACGGTAAACCCAGCCGCGGATAGCAACCTTTGCGCCCACATGCTTTCCGGATAACACTCCCTCCACAGGCAAAAACTGCAACGCTCGTACTTCCCCTATCATCCTGATCTTCAAAACTAAAGAAACAACCGCTTCTTAAGCTTTAAACATGCTTAGCATCCTGTTCAAACACTCTACAGCAGACAAGCCTGTTAGGAATCGGACTCGTAGAAAACATCAAGATCCAATTAACGAACATGATCAAGAAATTGCCTGTGAGGAACGCGTAACGACTGCGGAAGCGCGTGAATAGATCCATCGAAAACGTCCAAGCAAAACAACGATATAAGCCGTGACTCTCTATGCAGTCATAACGCTAGAAGAACAGTGCATAATTCTTAAATCTCCCCGCCTATCCGCAATATAGCCTTGAATAATAATGCAAGAACCCGCAGAAAGCGGCTATAAACTAACAGCGCTTAAACGCTCAACCTTTGCAATAACAACCGTGGTTTTCGTCGAGATAATCTTAGGCGTGACTGCAGGCAGCCTCGCAATTGTAAGTGACGGCGTGCATGCAACTCTTGACGCGGTCACGACGTTCGTGCTCTTCATTGTCACTCGGGCCTCGCTTAAGCCCCCAGACGAAGAACACATGTACGGACACGAAAAATTCGAAGCGATAGGCGGCCTTGTCGGCGGGATTGCGCTCACAGGCGTAGCTGTAGTAATCATGTACGAAGCTGTTCTGAAGGTGATGCGAAGCGGAACGATAAACTTTGGGTTGGAATACGTGGGTTGGATTGCTATAGGCTATACCTTCTGCGTTGATTTCTTCCGCGTTGGAACAATGATGAAAGCACGGAAAAGCAAGAGCTCGACTATGAAAGCCGGATTCTACCATGCGATCGCAGACTTAAGCTCAACAGTCATGGCGCTTCTGGGATTCGGACTGGCCACGTTGGGTATTAATTACGGAGATTCTCTCGCATCGATGGTTCTGAGTGCACTGCTGTCCTATCTAAGCATCAGACTCATTTGGGAAAGCGGAATGGAGCTAAGCGACACAATATCAAAAGATGTAGCAGACAAAGTCAGAAAAGAAATACTCTGCACCGAAGGAGTCCGAAAATGCGAAGATCTAAGAGTCAGGAGAGCCGGAGACAAGACGTTCATCCGAGCCACAGTGCAAGTTCCAGAATACTTGGATTTTGAGGAAGCCCACAACCTAACCTCAAAGATTGAGGAAAACATAAAAAAGAGCATCCGAAACGCAGAGGTCACAATTCACACCGAGCCATTGGAAGCTGAGTCATCAACTGAAAAGCTAATTGAGAAATTGACGCTGGAAACTGATGGCGTCAAAGGAGTACATGAAATCGACACGGCCTACGCTGAGAGCAGACTGTACATAACTCTTCACATTTACGTGGATTCTAAACTGTCAGTCGAAAAAGCCGACGACATAGCGGAGACAATCGAGAACAGGATTCAGAAAAGGATAGCTGACGTCGAAAACGTCACCGTACACATAGAACCAATAAGCGCAAAGAAATGGCGAGGCCCATTAGTGAGAGAGGATGAAATAAGCAGGGTAATCCACGAAGCAGCACAATCATGGCATGAAGTTATCCGAATCCAGAGAATCGTGACCTATGTTGCTGGAGACAAACGGTACATCAACGTAGACTGCGCGTTAACCAGTCAGACTTCCATAGAAGACGCGCATAGAATTGCCTCCGACATCGAGGAAAAAGTACAAAATCACTTCGCAGAAACCATAGTAACCGTCCACACCGAATCAGACTGAGACTCAACAAGAAAAGAAGAACCCATGGAAGTTCAATCCCTTTTATCAAAGCCAGATTCAACCTTCGACATACTTCATCCCAAGTTCTGCTGCTGTTGGATCCAGAGACTAGAATGGCCGCAGAGACCATACTCGAACCGCCTCGTACCAAAATATCGCTGAAACTATTGCTCCGAACAGAAGAATGAACAGGTTCTCGCGCGTGAAACTGTGCATCAACGTGAAGATGTATATAAGATACAATGTGGTGGAGAAAACCGCATAGAAGAAATATCTTGGAAAAAGAACCTTTCCCAATTTGATGAAGTGTCGGAGAACACCTATTTTGACTTCACTAACCAGAGAGTAGCTCCCGCCTACATCCAGTTTCTGCACCAAACCCAGCTCGCGCAATTGCTCAAGATGATGCTGCGCCACGCTTGGGCTACTGAACCGTAAGCTCCTTTGAACCTCACGAACACTCATAGGGCGACCATTCTTCAACAGAAGCCAGTAGACGGTCCAATCCTTTCCACGGAGAACATAATCAAACTCAGTCTCGTTTCCAGCCCTCAAAGAACTCTCCACTCTTCCATAATAGAATCTCAATGTCTGCCTTATAATTCCAATTTCTAGAACAACCAATTCCTGCAGAGTAGACAGCCTTTGAATCCTGTTGCTCCCAAACCATAGGCGCTAAGGCAATTCCTGACATTTTACAGAACGCATTTTTCATCTCTGGTCGCGCCTTTCGAAGGAGAATATAATGCGCCAAGAAGGCTACCAAAATGAAGGCAGCATATGTCAGAGTTGGATGATCATTCGATGTAAAGAACGGCATGATCAAAAGAAAGTTACCGATCATGGCGAGCAATAACTCCGAGGAGAGTTTCCCGCGAGACGCTTGAGCTACTCGATCCTTTCCGAAGCAAAAATGAAGAGCAGAACGTAGGCACAACACAGCGTCATGAGGAAAACAATATCGAAAAACTCGCTGAGCTGCGTTTCACCAATAAGCACCTGCAACGAAGGCTAAGAGGCCGAAAATGAAAAAGAGGAGAACACTGTTTTTCACCCTTCTCGCGTTCTCCCTCGAATAGTTCCTAAGGAGCATAGACGAGCATGCCAGCAATCCAGAATCAGTAACAAGCACCAAAGGGATAAACCAAACAGACACAAGTCCCAACAGCCAAGGGGTCGGGCTCAAAGCAACAGCAAGCACGAAGAAAAATGCAGCGAATACTGCAGCACGCTTCTCGCCGTAGCGGACAGCCAAGGTCCTCACATTCCGCAATCGGTCACCCTGAACATCCACGATTCCCTTTGCTACTTCTCTGCCAGTAATCGAAAGAAAGACGATGAATGCAAAAACCACAACATTAGACTTAACAAGGCTTGCCGCGACTAGACTTCCGTAAATAAACGCAATGGCCACACACGTGCCAACAAGAAAATTGCCGGGCAACCCGCTTCGTTTCCCTATCGTCGTGTAGGTCACAGAGATCAACCAAGCAATTACGGCGGTCAGTAAACACCATAAGTTTGTGAAATAGGCAGCCAGAAAGCCCAAACTAGTGAGAAGGAATGCGAATGTCAATGCTTCTCCAGGCCTGACTGCGCCACTTGGAATTGGACGCTTCGGCTCATTAACAGCGTCTATTTCACGATCATAATAATCATTGACAACCATAGAAGCAGCGGTCAGCATGAAGCCAGTAAGAAAGCCGAAAGCAAGATTTAACCATAGAGCACTCAAATTCTTTGAACCCGTCAACGTGGTGCCTATCACGACGGCAAACCCCATCATCGTGCAGTTCGGAGGCCGTGTTAAACGCACAAATGCTTTGGTCTTTTCCATGTGCTCATCCTGCAAAGGTTTCATAAGGAATTCACCAAACTGGGTTATAAGATTCACGTAGATTCACGTTTAAACTAGAAAGGTTAATACGCACATCCAAGTAAACTCATGAAAAAGCTCAGCGGTGGTTAAGCTTCTGAATGCCAACTACGCTCCAGAAAGGCTGAGAGTGATAATTCCAGTTGGAGGAAAAGCAAAACGGCTGCTCCCACTTACGGCAGAGACGAGCAAAGCATGTATACGCCTTGTCAATCGGCCGATGATAGAATTCTCGCTTCTATCTCTGGCACGACAAGGGATCAGAAACTTCATTTTCGGAGTGAAGGGCTATACGAACTACAGGGACCTGCATGACTATTTCGAGTCAGGATACGGGTTCTCCTCGAGATACGGCATAAGCCCGCGGGTTCACGTGAAATATCAGCCAAACGTGGATGACCTGGGGAGTGCAGACTCTGCGAGGATAAGCATGGATTACTACAACGTCAAAGACCCAGTCTTCGCGGTTCAAGGGGACAACATCTTTGACGTTGACGTGAAGGAACTCGTCGAGTTCCACGAGAAGAAAGGAGCAGTCATGACAATAGCATTGAGAGAAGTCGAGAACGTGGAAGGCTTCGGGATCGCTGACATAAACAAAGAGAGAAGAATCTCTAGGTTCGTTGAAAAACCCTCGCCTAAAGAGGCCCCTTCAAACCTTGCTAACACGGGTCTCTATATGGTCTCGCCGGAAATAAGAAAAATATTCAAAGAAAAAGGAGTAAAACAGATAATCAAGGAAGAACACCGCCTTGACTTCGGCTTCGACTTCATACCATACTTGATAAGGACGGGCAGACCAGTATACGGCTACACGTTGAAAGGCAGTTGGTATGATGTGGGCACTCCTCGGCACTATTTAGAGGCTATGCATGACATGCTCATGGGCCGATTCTCATCACTAACAGATTTCGGCGGAAGAATAAGCGAAAAAGAGAGAGTATGGATTCAGGGTGAAAGCACAGAGTCAAAGAAAAGCAGAAAAGAAATAATCAGAAAGATTAGACAAGGAAAAATAGGCGTAGAAGGCGCGGTTCTCATAGGAAGGCACTGTAGAATAGAAGATGGCGCCAGAATTACAAATTCATGTATCGACAACTACACGCAGATCGGCAAGGGGGCCCTAATAGAAAACTCGGCTATCATGGACAGAGTCATTGTCGGAGAAAAAGCAGAGATAAGAGAAAGCATCTTGGGAAGACACATAACGGTTCATTCGAGTACGAAGAGACGGACGATCATCAAATCGATCTCAGTCATAGCAGACGATGTAACGCTGGCAGAAGGCTGTAAACTCGCCGCAACGAAGATTTACCCCCATCAGTACGTAAGAGGGGAATTCGAAAACCAAACAATCATGTCAGCTTAAGCACTCAAAGTCGTGAACGTTCGAGACCGTTGGCGAAGCTGCGAAGCCTCATTTATGAGAAAAACATGCTTTGGAATTGAACCCTGCAGGTTCTAGTGGATCCTATTGCTCATGCCTTGAACCATTTGAAAATGAGATATTTTATCTCCTCTTTCTGAGAGTCCCGCACGGCGATAATGAACCTTTTTCTGACCGTCGTTGCGAGCCTTCCAGCTTTCACAATGTCCATAGCAGTTACGGCAGACTTGGCTCTCTTCACGGAAACCATGTACGGAGCATGTTCAACACCTGGTCCATGCTTGTACACTGCAAAATCGCATCCGAACTTTATTCCAGGCGTGACTACTAGTCCTTTGTCACGCAAATCGTAGTAGACGGCGTACTTGTCATCAAATTCTTCGTACAGCTGTTTGGCCATCTGTCTGAGCTTCCTGAGATTGACCCTCCTTTTTTCAGATCCTTCATAGACTTTGATCGTTCCCTTCTCGACGAGATATAAACCCTCCAGCAGATCCAAGATTAGCGGAACATTGAATTCGGGAACTTTCGGCTTGGCGATTCCAAGAGGTTTTCCGTAGTATCCTTTTTTATAAAGCTCTGAACCACTCAGCGGATCCCACACCACAAGGAAGTCTTCGATGAATTCGACAGGAATCTTCTCAGGCATCAGCTTCCTTCGTCCCTTACATGATGAAAGACAGAATTCGGGCAGCATCAGCGGCATCCTCAGCCTTGTCAGCCGAGTCTTCAAGCAGTTGAAGAACATCTCTAAGCAGTATCAAAGTCGGAAAATCAAGCTTGCTGCCTAGCAGTTTTATTTCGAGTTGACGGTAGATCTCGTCGACAACTCTCTCCGCAACTTCAACATCTTTGGCCTTTTCCATCGTCTTGGCTGACCCGTAGCTTAGAACCATCATCGTCTCCCTTAGCTTCAGCACCGTCTCTAGAACGGCTTCTGAGAGCCTCAGCAAGTCCTTTTTTATGTCTCCCGGAACGTTCCAATTGTGCTCCATCAGCTCGACTAAACGAAAGGCTATGCCCTCGGAAAAATCGGCTATCTCGCTTGTCAGGTTTGTAAATCTGAGGAAGTCTTCCCTGCTGATGAGTATGGCTCCAATCTCTGCCAATTCCTGCGAGACTAATCGGCGAGCCTTGTCAACCTCGTCTTCGCCGCTCCTGATTTCGTTGAACAGTCTTCTTGCGTCTTCCTTGTCGTTCTTGATGAAACAGTCTATTATTTGAGGAACTTTTCTCGTCGAGTCTAAGACCCTCCGTAGATGGTCCTGGCAGACGCTGAGAGCTCTCCTTTTTACGCGTTCTTCGGTCTCCGCTGGAAGCACCAATGTTTTCCCCGCCCACAAAAATGGGCTGTTTTTCCCGCCATATGATATATTGGAGCATTAAAAAAGTTAACTAAAGACTAGCTTTCAATTGGTCTACCTAGACCCTCAAAATTCACTTTTCTTCTGAAATACTTTCGAAGCAGATCGGGCAGGTCTTCAATCTTGCTCCTCACCTGTCTCCACGAATCGCGGTCGCGGATAGTGACAGTATCGTCTTTGAGCGTGTCATAATCCACCGTTATGCCGAGAGGTACGCCAACCTCATCGGCCCGTGCGTACCGTCTGCCGATTGAGCCTGCCTCATCATATTCAACCATGAAACCTTCGTCAAGCAGTGACTCATGTAGCTTAATGGCCTTCTCAGGCAAGCCATCTTTGCTTACAAGTGGGTAAACGCCGAGTTGAACGGGAGCAATGTCTCGAGGAAAGCTTAACAATACTCTGTTATCTTTGAGGCGGTACGCGTATTCGAGAGCAACGTAGAGAAGCCTATCTAAGCCGAAACTTGGCTCAACCACGTGTGGAATGAAGCTTTTTCCTCGCTCCACAATTTTCTCACGAGAAATATAGACGTAATCAGGTAGAACCTTGTAGTCCCCCAGGAAAAAGTAGCCCTTCTTCTTCAAAGAATCCTCGACTTCTATCGGATTTGCCTTAGATAGTAACTCGCCCACTTTTGCGGCTTCGGCTTTGAAAATTGGACCAAGCTTCGCCATCACTGGCTTTACGAATACCTGCTCTTTTTCAACAGGTCTCTCGTACTCCTTGAAGACGAACATCTCCACACAGCTGGATTCACTATGGCAACTTAGATCAAAGTCGGATCTGTAGGCGTGTCCTGAAACCTCCAACCAGCCCCACCGGTCAACGAGCACTTCTTGATCGTAAGTTTGAAGAGAGTAGTGAGCTCTTTCCCAAGGAAGTTTCTCGATAAACCGTTGCCTCTCAGCAGGGACACCTACATCAGTCAAAAGTCTTTTCGCCAACGCCATAAACGCCGCCTGCCATTCTGTTCCGATGTAACCTTTGTTCAAGGCCTCTCGGACTGTGACTTCGGTGATCTTGTCTGGTCCCTTCGACCTGTCTTGCGCTAAGAACAGTCTCAATGATTCATTTTCCACATCTTTCAACAGATGACAATTAGGTTCTTCAGGGTCGAAGAAGAATTCCAAGTCGGCTATGGTATATTCTCGTAGCCTAATCAAGCCTTGCCTAGGAGAGATCTCGTTCCTCAACGCGTGACCTATCTGCAAAGCACCAAAGGGAAGCTTTTCTCGGGCCGTCTCGTAAAGGCGTTTGAATTCTACGAAAATCCCCTGTGCAGCCTCCGGTCTTCCATAACCAACCGCGTCCGAGTATGGACCGATAGTCGTCTTGAACATTGTCATGAAATGTTTGGGTTCGCCAAGCTGGCCACCGCAGTCTGGGCAGCGAATGCCGGCCTTTTCAATAGCGGCTTTAAGCTCTTCGAGGCTTAACTTCTCAGCTTCAGCCTCGCTGACACTAGCAAACTCTCGAAGAAGATGATCTGCACGGAATCGGTTCATGCATTTAAGGCATTCAATCATGGGTTCCTTAAAATGTTGCACGTGGCCTGACGCTTCAAAAACCTTGCTCGGCGTGATTATCGGCGACTCCACTTCCAAAACTCCAAGCTTATTCACGAACACTTCGCGAAGTTTTCTTTCAATGTTCTGCTTCAATCTTGCACCTAACGAGCCGTAGGTTGCAAAGCCGCTTACACCACCGTATATTTCGTATGATTGCCAGAAGAACCCTCTCCGTCGAGCCAGCTCGTTGATTATAGTATACTTGTCATTGGTTTTAGTCTCATCTGGCATTGTCATTTAGCCTCTTTAAACCAAATGGTCAAAGAGGTTAAGGCTTACCTGATAATAAATCTTCAAACCCACAAAACGATGGTGCTAGGCCTAGACTTCTAGACTGGTGCATGATCACGAATAAGCTTCAACTCAAAGAGTCATTCTGAGCCCCTGCTAGATTTGGAATACTATTTGTTTCAAACTTTGCCGAAAATGAGTCCAAGCAAGGGCGTGAGAGTCTTGAAGCTTGTATTTCAATCAGCGATGACTAACCGCCAAAGTCGTATGCTCTAAGTCAGTTGCCATTTCTCTCCCATGCGAGGCGTAGCGTTTTATAAGCTGATTACAAATAAGAGAAAGTCAGCAAGGGGTCAATCTTGCCGAAGATAAGAGTCGCTCTGATTGGTGTGGGGAACTGTGCATCGGCCCTCGTTCAGGGCTTACAGTATTATGGCGATTACGGGAAGACTGAAGAATGCCTTGGATTGCGCAACTTGCGGTTGGGTGGTTTTTATCCCAGAGACGTTGAGATAGTTGCAGCATTTGACGTTGACGCACACAAAGTGGGGAAAGACTTGGCTGAGGCCATTTTCACCCCGCCTAACAACGCGCCCAAAGTCACTGAGGTTCGGTCCACGAATGTTCTTGTCAAAAAGGGACCTGTGTTGGACGGTTTGGGAAAATACGCAAGAAGCATAGTTCAAGTTAGCGAGAAGCCGGAGGATGACGTCTCGAGAACACTGAAAGGGAGCGACGCGGAAATCGTAGTCAACCTGCTTCCCAGCGGGGCTGTGCGGGCATGTGAACGGTACGCCGAGCAAGCCTTAACTGCTGGCTGCGCTTTCGTCAACGCGGCGCCCCACTTCATCGCGAGCGATTCCTCATGGGCCAAACGGTTTGAAACGGCGAAGCTGCCACTTGCAGGCGATGATTTGATTGATCAAGTGGGTGCAACCACCTTGCACAAGACATTGCTTCAACTGCTTTCGATGAACGGGGTTCACATTACTGAGACCTATCAGCTTGACGTGGGCGGAGGTACAGAGTCTCTTGACACTCTGGAAAGAACAAAGGAAATAAAGAGAACGGTCAAAACAGAGTCTGTTGAGTCCGCGTTGCCGTACAAGGCTGAGATCGTAGCAGGCTCTACGGACTATGTGGACTTTCTGCAGAACAAGCGCGATAGTTACTTCTGGATTAAGGGAATGTATTTCTGCAACGTGCCGATGCAGATTGATTTGAAACTTTCAACGGTCGACGCGCCAAACGCTGGCTCAGTCCTCTTGGACGTGATAAGAGCAACTAAGATTGCCCTGAATACAGGGTTGAAAGGAGCCATAATGCCGATCTGCGCCTATGCCTTCAAACACCCGCCCAAGATGGTGCCTCTTGAGAAAGCTGAGAAAATGTTCGCAGACTTCATTGCTTGACGAAGTTCTGCAATTCTTGAACGATTTTATCTTTCAGCCCGCTCTGTTTAATCTTGTCTTTTAGCAGGTCAATCGTCTTAACAGGTGTCGGGTCAATCCCTCGCAAGACTGCTAGATAGACGCTCACGAAGTCTCCAATGCTTATGAGAGAAGACATCCTGGCCAGCGTGCTTTCACCTTTGCTACAAACGGCGAAAGTTCTCACAGGAACACTCTGCAGCAACTCTTCTGTAACCTCGATCCTTTCTTTCATCCCTTTTTCTTCGTTCCTGTCCCGGAGGAAAATCACAGAACAACATTCGGCAAGCTCATGAGCGCCTTCCCACCCTACAATCTCATTATGATCGAGCTCGGGGAAGACCTCCCATTTGGCTGGGACTTTGCTGTTCTCATTCAATTGCGTCTTGAAGCGCTGAGCCACGGCCCGAAAAGCGCCGAAGCCATAGACAAAAGGAATCGTTCCACTGATTCTTGAAGCCAAAGACTTCGACAAATTGCCCTTCAACGGTTCATCTGGAGAATTCTCATCGCGGATGTGTTTCAGGATTTTCACAGTTTCTGAGATTTCAGTACTGACGCCAGTAGCCAAGTTCATTTTTTCCATCAACAAGGCCAGAGGCACGAACAGATATGGAAGTGTCGCACGCGGAGGCATGCCAGAAGGAACGCGCAATAAGGGAAGGCTCAGTTTCTCTGCAAACTCGCTCAGTTTCCCCCCTGAGCTTATGCATGCAACCATGCATTTGCGCTCGATGGCTTCCAGAAAAACGCTTAGAGACTCTTCCGTTTCTCCTGAGTAGCTAACGACGAAAACAAGAGTGTTCTTATTGGCGTATTCCGGCAATGAGTACTCTCTGCAGACTTCGATCGGAACCGCTATTCGGTTCCTTGACCAGTCCTTGAGAAGATCTCCTCCAATTGCCGAGCCGCCTACGCCGGCGGCGATGATTGTTTGCGGTTCGCGGCAGCTCAATGAAAAGGTTCGGGCAAGTCTTGCAGCCTTCTCATAATGCTTGTATGCGTAAAGACAGAAAGAAAGCATATCACTCTCGTCGACTTTCCTGATTTGCGTCAGATCGTCTAGAATGGCAGACTTTGATTTGGACAATTTCAACTCTCATCTTGTTTTTTGTTGTAACTTTTATATTGCGCTTTGAGCTTTTAAGCAGAAGGTCATAAGGGCTAGCCCAGGATTTATAGGCGGAAAAGCGTGTGCACGAGAGAAAAGTTGCCATAGCAGTGCCGGCCTCAGTTGTTTCTGATACTCCGCACTTGCGCGAGAAAACCTCAAAGGTGGCGTTAATCGGGAGAGCAGCGGCTATTTTCAAGGTTGACGAAATAATAATCTATCCAGACAATCCGAAGGCTGACCAGACTCGTGAAATGCATCTTATTGCGCTGTTACTCTCTTACATGGAGACGCCGCAGTACTTGCGCAAAAGGCTTTTTGGGCTTGAACCGGACCTGCGTTATGCTGGTATTCTCCCACCGCTGCGAACTGCACATCATCCGTTGGAACGTACGATGAAAGGGTTAAGGGTTGGCGAATTTCGGGAAGGTGTAACTGTTTCAAAGAACCGTGAGGGAACCCTCGTGGATATCGGCGTTGAGCAACCATCCACTTTGCGGGAAGAGCAGTTGCCAGTTGGCAAACGCGTCACGGTAAGAATAAATCGAATCACAAGGCAGATCGAAACCGAACTCGTGAATCGCGATGAGATACTGGATTTCTGGGGCTATTCTGTGGCCGAGGAAAGCAAGTCTATTGGAAAGGTCCTCAGAAACAGGGATTTCGAACTCATTATCGCGACTTCAAAATACGGAACCCTTTTCTCAGACATTGCAGGAGAAATGTACGATAGATGGAGAAGAGCAAAAACTGCACTCTTGGTTTTTGGGGCTCCGAACGCCGGGCTACTTGAAATAGTCGGCTACGAGGGCTTGGACTTGAAGAACCTCGTGGACTTCATTGTTAACATGATTCCATCACAGGGAACAGAAACCGTCAGGACAGAAGAAGCGATAATTGCTTCGCTGGCTGTTCTGAACGTGCAACTTAAGCACTGATTCATGCATGTTCATCGACTTCCCACGCGTGGGCCTAGGCTTCAAACGTTGATCTACTCAAGCCATCAACCGAAGCCATTCTCGGTCTGAAGCATAAAGGATTAAATGTGTGTTTCCCTTGTGTGTCCCTATGCTTTCGACGTCCAACAAAGAGCAACATCGTAAATGTTTCTTCCATGCTGCCAAAACGAAGAAAATGGCGCTGTTCAGGAAGAACTGGGCCGCTTGGATAATTGCACTGTTCGTTTCGATGCTGTTTATCATGGTTGTTGTCAGGGCAGTTTATGCGGCAGACAACGCAAGCCAGAGGACTGAAATAACGCTTGGATTGAGCCCAACCAATATAGTGAACTATTCGCTTGGTCCGGGTGAAGACTTCAGCGTCAATGTCAATGCCCGGAACGTGTCTTCTCTTCATGGGTTCCAGCTGACCTTGACATATGATGCAGCTGTTATTAATTGCAGTGCGATCCGAGAAGGTGATTTGTTTGAAACCGGCGGAAACACAACGGTCGAAAACACGACGATAGTTAATGGCAACATCATTTCAGTGAAGCTGGTATCTCCTGATGCTACAGCAAACGGTAATGGCTCGTTAGTTACAATGGAATTCCATGTGCTCAGCAGAGGCGAGACTTCAATTAGGCTTCAAACAGTGAATCTTTATGATGCTAACGGGACATCTCTCATACCACAAGCGACATACGATGGCTATTTCAACAACAAGTTCCTCATTGATGTTGCAATGCCGCTGGCGCTTTTTTCTGTGACTATGGCTTCTATGTTCCTAAACCAGAGGGCAGAAAAAAAGCTGAAGGTAACGCTGGAAGATAAGGAATTGCAAACCAGGGACGTTGTGATTCTCGTCGCCTTGATGGTAGCGATGATTTCCTCTGTAGTGTTTTTCAGGGGCTTGGTGGCGCCTCTGATGGTATTGTTCCTATTCTCCTATTCGACGCTTCTTTTCATATTCACATACTTGTTCTCCAGAAGACATTGGTACATCGCAGCCGTGCCGCCGGCCGTGTTCGTACTACTTTACTTGTTTCTGAGAGACACTTCCATATGGTCCAACTATCTTATCACCATCTATGGTGTTGTCTTCGCCATATTGGTAACACTCTACGTTGGAAGCTTATTTAGTTGGAAACCAACGCTGATTTTTGCAGCCTTGTTAACAGCGGTCGACGTGATACTTGTGCTTGGAACAGGAACGATGGTTCAAGCCGCGAACACGACCTTCATAAGTCTCAGCCTTCCCGTGATGGTCGCCGTGCCCGTCATTCCGCCTGTAGGAATCGTAGGGGGTCTGCTGTCCCTGGCTCTCGGCATAGGAGACTTCTTCTTCACTGGCCTACTTGCCATACAAACCTTCAAGAAGTTCGGCAGAAACACAGGCATCATATCGGTCATCGCCATGACAGCGTCGTTCTTCGTCTTCGAGACCCTACTTCTAACGTTCTGGAGAACGGCCTTCCCGGGCACACTGATGATAATCTGCGGGTGGCTACCCGTAATGGCTGCAAAGCTGCTGAAAGACAGGTATTTCAAGTCCCAGTAGAGGATTGCCAATGAAGAAAGACGTTGGTGCGATCATAATAACCACGATTTTTGCCTTGATTCTATTAGGCAACTTTCCAGCAGCTCTGTGCTACAGTGTCGGAGTCAGAAGTGGAGACTGGATTGAATATAATTTCCAAGAATCCAATGGGGACGTCGAGTACACGCAGAGGATAGATTTTGTAAACGTTTCAGGCGCAGCATTGACATTGAACATAGCGAACGTTTTGCCATCAGGGGAAGAGCTTCCTCCCCAATCTCTAGGTATTGATCCGACGACAAGCGAGGATTACTGGATCAGTTACCCCCTTGTTAGCGCACGAACACTTATAATTCCAAACGGAACAAACATGGGCGATTCTGTCTACTTGGGTTTGTTCGGCAATGAAACTATTCTAGGACAGACCACTAGGACTTATGCTGACGTAGACAGAACGGTCGTCTACGCGAATTTCTCGTTTCGGCTAAACGGCACGGTTGATAGTCAGTACACGTTATATTGGGACAAACAGACAGGAGTCTTGGTGGAGGCGACCAACTCTTATGAATCAGTGTCTCTCTGGTCTCTTTCAACTGTTGACACAAACATGTGGATCGGCGGGATTGGCTGGTGGTTCTGGGTCATCGTTGTGGGAGTCGTCGCAGCGGGCATTTTATCCGTGAAAACGAATGCGATAAGAAAGCTTCTGGGAAAGCCTAGTGCAGCAAGCGTTGGCAAAGCACAGGCGAAATAGCTTACTTATTGTAGAGCAATTGCAAGCGAAACGAGCATTTTCCGGCACTTCGATTGTATAGCACAGACTGCAGTTGTGCAATTATATATTGGGAAGTGTTAGGATCGTTCAGAAATCGTGTTGTTTTCTATCCGAAGAGTGCTCCCAGACCTTCGAGTGCTGCTTCTTCTTTTTGCTTCTCTTCTTCTTCTTTCTTCTTCTTGTCATCCTCTTTCGGCTTGGCTTCTGCCGCGGGCGCTGCGGCCGCCTGTGCCGTCGTTGGCGCGGCCATCATCGTTGGGGCTGATTTGATTGCTTCGTCGATTTTGACGTCGGCTAGGGAGGCAACCAGGGCTTTCACCCGTACCGGTTCGGCGTTTATTCCCGCAGATGTCAAGACCTGTGTCAGGTTCTCCTCGTTGATTTCCTTTCCTGCTTTGTGTAGGAGCATTGCAGCGTAAATGTATTCCATATCCTTTTCACCTCTCCATTCAGGTATTTTAACTTTGTTTAGGTTTCTCAGTTGACGGTGCCTTTTCCTCAAAAGTAGGCAATCGAGTACTTAAACTTAGCATTTCCATGTGTGCCTTCCGTATCAAGTCGACGATCGTTTCTTCGTTCGGTATGGCTGCGCTTATGGAGAGAGCATACGCTTCCCGATGTGCGACTTGTAACAGTGTTGGAGTACTCTCTGGCGTCGGGTACTCTATGCTTAATGATAGTGCGAAAGCGTCGGCATAGGCTGCCTCGATGTTCTTCATGGTCTCATCCATGTCTATTCTAAGCTGGTCTTGAGTTATCAAGAGGCCCTCGTCGTATGCAACCGTCATTGCAAGCCCGCTCTCGACGGGCTTTATTCCTAGCTTTGACAGCACGCTTGCAAGTCTTTCGTCTATGGCTTCACCTTTTCTGACGACTAGAGTATCTTTGCTTATCCACACGCTTCCGGACTCGATTCTCGTAGGAAGGCCTACGGAGTTCAACTGGCTTATTATAGGCCCCGGCGGTTGTGCGGTGTTTCCTGCTGGAATAATGACGTCAAAAGCAGCTATGTCGCCGGCCTTCGCCGTTGTTTTCACTTTCCCTTTTTCCAAAGCATATGCGAGTTTGAACGGGTTCAAGTCTGTGAACAAATACACGTTTGATCCGGCTAAGTGTTCTTCAAGCTTCTTCAGTTCCGGCTTGTCCTTGCAAGCATCGATAGCACGTCGCATCATGGTGTTCTTCAAGACCCTCATGTACACTTGCCCCGCAAGGTTCTTCTTGAAGGCCTGAAGCTGCGCGGCTCTGACCTTCTGGAGACTGGCAATTCCGAGAACGCTGTGTTTGTTGACCAGCTGTGCTATCTCTTCGACCTCGCTGATCTTGTGCTTCAACACTTGCTCGGATGGCAGTTTCTCTCCCCCCTCTGTTATTTGATCTTTACAGGCTTGCCCATCGACGTTTTTATGCTGGCAAACTTGACGTTCTTTATTCCCTTTTTGAGTTTTCCTTCCATGACCCTCAAGACTGCCTGGATATTCTCAGTCAGCTCTTCTTCCTTCATGTCCTCAGTCCCGATGCGACATTGGACTATTGGTTGGTTGCGCGTCCTCACGAGGACAGTCTTGCGATGTTTAGCCATCAAACTGGCTATGTCCGCCCCTGGCGGGACAGGTATAGGCATTTTTCCCCTTGGACCCAAGACTGGACCCAAGATTTTGCCCACCGTTGTCATTAAGGGAGCCTCAGCTATGAAAACATCGTTATCAGCGGCTATCCTTCTGAGTTCTCTTTTCTTGCCGGCCAACCCATCAAGCTCAGCACGTTCGATGACTAGGTCAGCATTCGCTTTTTTTGCCTTTAGAGCTAATTCGCTCGAGCCGATGACACATATCTTGTTTGTCTTTGCTGGTGAGTATGGAAGCTCAACGATTTCTTGAATCTTGCCCTCAGATTTCATGTCGACGTCTCTGAGCTTCAGTATAAGCTCTACTGACTGGTTGAACTTTCTTTTTTCAGACTTCTCTTTCGCTTCTTTGACGGCTGAAAGTATGGTCTTTTGGTCTAAAGGCAACGTTGAAGCCTCGTGCCAATGAGGGAATGGAATGCAGTTATAAAAATGTTCTCTTAACCCTAGTTCTTACTGAATAGCTCGTCATGTTTGCCTTGATCGATCTCTTTTTGCACCTCGCGTGGATCTTTGCCTTCAGCTGTCACTCCCATACTTACGCAGGCGCCTAGGATTTCCTTCGCTGCTCCCTTCAGGTCTCTTGCCAGAAGTTCTGGGCGTTTCATCTTGGCTATGCGCACGATCTGCTCAATCTTGAGATCCCCAACTTTCTGTGTACTTGGCGTTCCTGAGCCTTTTTCTATCTTCAGTTCACTCACGATCAAGGCCGACGTGGTCGGCGTTCCAACAGTGACTTCAAATGCTTTTGTGTCCGGGTCTACGATCACTTTCACTGGAACTTTCATTCCGGAATAGTCTTTAGTAAGCTCGTTTATCTTGTTCACTATCATCATAACGTTGACGCCAAGAGGACCCAGAGCTGGGCCAAGAGGCGGACCAGCGTTTGCTTGTCCCCCGCTTACGAGTAGTTCCACGACTTTTTTGTCAGCCATTCAAGCTTCACTGCTTCCAGTCTTTGTTTTTTCAACGAGTTTAACGTAATCAGAATTGACGGTTATCGGCAGGGTGAAGGTTGCCTCCAGCAACTCTAACGTGACTTCAGCCTTAGACTTGTCAATGCGGGTTATCTTTGCACGCATGCCTTTAAACGGACCGCCTGTGACTTCTACGATGTCGTCCTCATTCAACTCTTCGATTACCGGTTTTCTGATGATGTATCTTTCAATTTCGGAAAAACCTATGGGGCCCGGAATCCTTGAACGCACGTGTTTCACGCCTGCGATCGCTTCTTCCACGTGATGTGGACCCTCAGATTCTACGAAGATGTATCCCCTCAGCACTTCGGGCACGAGAATAGTCTTTATTGGTATCTTGGCCATTTCAATTTTCGCAGCAACCAGTCTGGCCACGTTCTTCTCTTGTCCAGTCGTTGTTTTCACTGCGAAAATTTTTGTTGCAAGCTCCTCGCGCTTCTCCATAGCTGCTACCTTCTAGCCGCTGCTGCCTGGTTGCAGAACAGAGGACAACAGCTTAATTATGAAACCGATTATCCCAATCAGACCTACGCCTAGGAGGCATATCTTTACCGAAAGCCAAAGCTCGTCTCTTCCCGGCTTGATCGATAGCCTCAGAGTCCGTGCACATTGAGCAAGGAATGATCTAAGTCCCATCACTCATCGCACATTCAACATTTCAGATCCGATATAAACATTACTGTAGAAGCGTGCGCCAGCGTCCTGCAGAAGCGAGGCCCCAACCCCCGGACGCATGCGTTCCCTCTTGTTTCTGGACTTAGACCTTTTCAACGGGCAGTCCGACCTCATCGAGCATTCTAACGAGCGTCGTTTTGTTCTCGCTTCGGATGCCCTTCCAGTCCAAGATCACCCGGTCAACCTTCTCCAGTGTCCTTTCTGCGCATTCCCTGATTATTTCCGAGTCTATTGCTCCGAGGGCATACTTCGGGATAATGTGACCGAAAGCCAAATCGGTATCCAATGCCATTCGCGTAAACTTGGCGTTGTAATGAGGGCCGCCTATGCCTAGAACGGCGCTGGCCTTTCGAACATCAAACCCTGAAACTGCTTCGATTGCGGCTCGACCCACGACTTCTGCGGCATCAAGATCGTTCCATTGAGTAGCGGAGCTTCCGAGCTCAACGAACATGGCTGGAACATTCAAGGATGGCCCGTGGTGGGTGCATTCGTAGGACACTTCGTAGTCAAGCTGCATTTTGCCGTTGAGGTCAGCCATCACGCGTAAAGCGTTCCTCATGGCGTTTGCCGGGGAAATCGAAACTTTTCTAGGAATGCCGCCCAACTCTGCCGAGCTTAGATTGCCTGGTGTATGTACTGATAATGTTGGAGTTCCGCTTTCACTCCTATGCCTGGAGACAAAAACAACGAGTTCTAAATCCTGAAAGAAACTAGTTAGATCTTGGGCGTTAACGGATTCTTCGTTCAATGTCATTAGCTTGATTGTTTTTCTGTTCATACTGGCTTCGTATGCTGGGTTTCCCTGAAAGCTTCCTGCCTCCTCAAAATGTACGCTAGCCAAGATTTGCCTGGCAATATTTAGGCTCGCGACATCTTTTCTGGATGACACAAGCAGGATCATGTTTCCATTCTTCTCTGGCAAGACTTTGATAAATGATAAATATGCTTAGGACAGTAATCAAGCTGCTGTTCACTTCGAGGTGAAACTCGAGTATTACCAAGAGCGAAAGACGAATTCAGCCTAGAAGCAATCTCGGAAAAGCTTTAATCTTCCCTAGGTTTGTCTGAGGAACGGTGAAAACATGCATCTAATCAACTTTAAGGACTTGACCGGCGACGAGCTCATGAAAATAGTGGATAAAGGCATAGAGGTCAAGCATGATGCCGCAAAGTATCGGACTGCGCTGAACGAAAAGTCCTCAGCCCTGATTTTTCAGAAGACCTCCACGCGCACCAGAGTCTCGTTCGAGGTTGCCATGACACAACTCGGAGGCCACGCTCTCTTCATAGACTGGAGAACGACAAACTTTGAGTTGGCAGACATCTCCGATGAGACGCGCTATCTTTCACGTAACGTGGACTGCATAATGGCTAGACTGCTGAGAAATGCTGATCTACAGAAGATGGCTAACGCCTCACTCGTTCCCGTTGTAAATGGGTGCGACGAAAAATACCATCCGAGTCAGGCGATAGGAGACTTGATAACGATGAAGGAGAGAAAAGGCTCTCTGAGAGGAACGACATTAGTCTACATAGGCGTCCACAACAACGTTTGCAACTCGCTCATCGAAGGATGCACGAAGACCGGCGCCAAGATAACCACAATCACGCCGATTTTCAACGAACCGACGAGAGACGAGGAACTTCTCCGGGAAGCCAAGAAGACTGGACTGTGGGAAACCACGCTGGACGTGAAGAAGGCGGTGAAGGAAGCGGATTTCGTCTACACTGACACGTGGGTTGACATGGAATACTTCACGGACCCGAAGTTCGCTTCGGAAAAGGAGAAACGAGTCAAGCTCATGATGCCTTATCAAGTAAACCGGGAACTGTTGAAGGGAAACGACGCGTACATAATGCATGACATGCCCATTCACCGAGGATACGAGATCAGTGCAGATGTCATAGATAGCCCGAAATCATTGATATACGAGCAAAGCGAGAACAGACTGTACTCGGCAAAATCAATATTGCTGAAGCTGCTGCAGAAGCATTAGTCTTGATCATTGTGGGGAACCCATGAAGAGAAGCATAGTACGGGCTTGTGCTTGCCAAAAAGGCTATTTCAAAATCATATCCACAAACTTGCTGGGGTTGAATTGCTCTAAGTCATCATACTTCTGTCCTGTGCCTATGAACAGAATGGGCTTCTTGGTAACGTACGTCACGCTCAGGGCCGAACCCCCTCTGATGTCGGCATCCACTTTGGTCAGTACCGTCGCGTCTATCCCTACACACTTGTGAAACTCTTCTGCCTGCATGACTGCGTCGTTGCCTGTCAGCGAATCCACTGTCAAAACGGTCAAGTCAGGATGGACGACACGCTTTATTTTTTCCAGTTCACTCATCAGGTTTCGGTTTGTCTGCATTCTTCCTGCGGTATCGATCAGAACGACGTCTATCCCATGCGCTTTAGCGTGTCCTATCGAGTCGTATGCGACGGCGGCTGGGTCTGCGCCGTACTGATGCTTAATCATCTTCATTCCAAGCCTCTTGGCATGCTCTTCTAGTTGCTCAATAGAACCTGCTCGGTAGGTGTCGCTACATGCGAGAACGACCGAGTAGCCATTGTTGTTGAGAAAGCGTGCCACCTTTGCTATCGTAGTTGTCTTCCCTGTTCCGTTTATGCCTACGAACATCATGAGGTAGGGTCCAGCCTTCATTCGCTTCTCTTTGATGGCCGACAACAAGTCGATCTTGTTGTTGGCAAGCATGACTTCAAGAAGCACTTCTCGCAGGTTCTTCTCAACAACCTTCTTTCGATCTTCAAGTCGATTGACTTGGACTCCGTCCAGACGTTTTTCCATTTCGTCGCATATCCGCTCTGCCACTGGGAAGGCAACATCGTTTTCTGCGAGGTTCATCTTGAAATCTGAGAGCACAGGTCTTAAACTCTCACTATTGAGTTCAGCTGTTGTGACCTTGGTTACAAGCTTCTTTAGCCCGGACTTGAGCTTCTCAAACATTCTCAGGAGGAGCCTCTTGTCTCATCTTCTCAACTAACGACTCTATCTTCTCCCTGAGCTCCCTAGTTTTGTCCACCACCTGAACAAACTGCTGCTGCATGGACATTCTTGTTTTCCCTAACTCTTCCTGCCGTTTTTTCATGATCTCTTTAGATTCAGGCAATGTCTTTTCAACGGAGACCCCAGCGCCCATTCCGACGATGAGTTTGTCAGGACTCTCAAGCTTGGCCTTGACGTACGAGTTTCCGCCCATAGGAACCAGTAGTTCGGAACCTTCTTTCTCGTTTTCCAACGCACTCAGAGTGATGCCCGCATAAGTCAGGTCAGTTATGACAGCGTTCACCATATTCAGCCTAGACTGCAGAGCCTCAGCAGTCTGTTCGTAGAAACGCATTTCGACAGTCATCCGCCGCAGTTCTTCTTCATCCTTGCTTGCCAACGTCCTCTTCTCCAACCACAAGTTTCTTCACCAAAGGATTCGTTATCTCTTCTGGAGGAACCTCCTCAACGCTGACTATTTTTATGTGAAAGCGTTTCACGCGATGTCTACTGCCTAATTCAGCGTAGACCTTCTCCACTGCATGTTCAGGCTTGTCTGCCAGTATTTCTTGTCTGAAGGAGGTTTTTAGGTTTGGCTTGTGAATTTCACCCGTGACCCTAAAGACTTTCAATTTCCTCTTCCTCTTTTACAACATCCAAAGCGTTCCCGATTATAAACATCTCGGGTCCGGTTGTCATCGATCCAGCTATGGCTGAATAGTTGTTGCAGACCAGACCTGTCCCAACGTAGGGTACACCACAGTTGATCGTCCCGACGTCAACTGGAACTTTTAGCATTTGCTCCAACAGTTTCCGCTCTGAATCCTTCAGCAGAGGATGCGTGAGAACTCCCTTGCTCGTTGCCACAGCCAAAGATCCAACGTAAGGCATGCCTGCAATCTCGCCCGCCACTGCTTCTACGCCCAGAACATCTGAGATCTGCCTTACTTCAGACTCTTTCAACCGCGGGTCGACGACCGCACCATGATCGTTGGCAAGCACTAGATTGCCGTACGCCGTCTTCTTGGTCTCCATTATCGTAACGTTTCCGTGGAAAACAGATTTCAAAGCCTCTAGCTCTTCCTGTCGCACGAAACTGGGAAGCAGAACTCCGTTTGAGTTCGCGCAGGCCAATGCGCCGACCAGGACCGAGCCTCCGATAGTTGCGTGTACCAGTTTGACCTTCAGCCACTGTGCGAACAGTTCAGCTTTTCTGAGTGGAATCCATTTTGGAACTATGACCATGTTATTTGTAGCCAGAGAATAGACACCTATGCTTACGCTTCCGCCAAGGCTGGAGACGTAGATGGCCAATGACTAGTCTCCTTCGGCCAGATAAACAGTCACGTTACCTTCTTTATCTTTCGCTGCCCTAACGCGGATTTTTCGCGGAGGCTTCCCTATGCCCCTGCTCCAGATTCTCAGGTTTACCTCATTGCTTATGATGAGTCTGCTCGGCTCTTCCTCTTCTTCCCCCTCAGCCTCTTTGTGAGCTTCCAGCTTCATGTGCTTGGTAATGAAGGCTTGGAGCATACGCATCGCCCTCGGCGCTCTCTTATTTGCGGGCATAATCAATGCTTTGCCGAGTGGAACAGTGTAGACCCGCTCCTCAACTATCTCCTCTTCCTCTTCCTTTGCGGGTTTCTCTTCCTCTTCCTCAGCAGGCACTGCTTTTTTTTCTTCGGGTGACGCCGGTGCCTCTTCGGGTTCTGCGTGTTGCTCGGCGGTTTCCTCCAGTTGTCCTTCCTCAGCTATTTCTTCATGCTCTGTTTCTTCTGCGGTTTCAGCAAGCTCTCCCGGCTTCTCAGCAGTGGATTCGACGTCAGCCTTCGTTTCCTTTTCAGCGTCTTCTTCTATTTTCATGGGTCTTTCCTCTTACGCTCTCAGTTTCTTCGATCGCCACTGTCTTCTTTTTGGATGTGTTCTGACTTTCCCGCTTGTTTTGCCTATGACCCACGTTGGCACTGCCCTTTTCTGCTTCCCAGCCTTTGCCAGTCTGAGTTTCTTTGCTGTCGGTTTGTTCCTAGCCACAATCATTTCCTTCTTATTGTTGGTTCATGCTTGCGCGACTGTAATTGCACAAGTATCTGCCTTAGCTGTCCGTCCCCCAAGGGTACCGGTACTTTCCCCTGTTGTGCCAGCTGGATTAGTTGCAGCTCCAGCTGTTCTGTGAATTCTGGCTTAACCATCTTCAGGTTCGTGAGCCTCTGTCGAGCCTCTGGAGAGAGTATGCTTCTCAGAAGGTTCTCCTTCTGAATCTCCAATTGCTTCTGCATTTGCTCGCTTTTCTGTTCATTCGTCATCTGCCGCTGTAAAGCCGAAAGCTTCCTCCTACGGAGCTCTTCAAGCTCATCGTCGGACACTACTAGTCACCCTTCTGGTACTTCTCCATTTCAGGAAGCTGTTTCATCAGTTCTTTGCCGAGTTCTACAGCCAGTTCTTGCAGAAGCTTTCTACCATCCTTTGTTACCCTCCTCCCATCCGGCTTGGACGTTTCAACCAAACCCGCGGTTTCTAGCTGTTGCAGGGCCTTTCTTATCACCGATCCTCCTGCTTTGGAGGCGTGTTGCGGCATGCCGCCATGCCTTTTTCCTCCGCCGTACTCGGCCCTTAGTTTCTCTATTCCAACTGGTCCATGGACATAGATCTTCCGCAGTATCGCAGCGCATCGGGTATACCACCAATCAGGTTCCTGCGGTTGTTTTTCAACGTGCGAGCCGGTCTTCGCCGCAATCGTCCATGATGGAGGAGTCACTGCATCCACATTCTCCCTCAAATGCCTGGCTAACCTTTCGATAAGTTTGGATGCGGGAACATCGCTAGGAGTTATCAAGACTCTTTATCCTCTTGAGTTTTCGTTCCCAGTAAAATCTTGAAGCCAAATATAAAGGCTTTCACTTCTTGCGATACTTGTAAAGCATGAAGGTGTGTCCCCTAGCTTCTACCAATGATGATCCTGTTTCTTCGGCGATTTTTGAGGCAATCTGCTTTGCTTCCGTTTCAGCAAGGGCGCTTTTCAGTATTTTGACTTTTACCATCTTGTTTTTGTCCAGTTGTTTATCGACTTCTTTGAGTAGATCCTCTGAAGTTCCTCCCCTGCCAACCCAAATCGTCGGCCTCGCGTCGCTCAGCCTACGTTTTACGAAACGCTTCTTTCCAGGGGTCAACTCAGTCATGATTCGTGTTGCTCCTCTCTCTTTCTCAGCGGTATCCGCATCTTTTTGCCGCAGTTCAGACAGGTTACAACGATATGTGGCTCTCGCTCTTGTCTGATGCGCACACGACAATTGATGCCGGGCAAGATAAAGCTTTTACAATGTCTACAGACTTGTCGTCTGTATTTTGTCGGCAGGCGGATCCTGGCTGCCATGGCGATTCTCCTCGCCAAATAGACATAGCGCTGAGCTAAAGATGGATCTTCACCAAACGTTTCGTTTGCCAAACGAAAGAGAATCTGAATTCGTTGCCGCGCTATGCGGCGAGTCTCAGCGTCCATGCCCTCACAATCACTCCGAAATTAACCATCTACCGACAAGATTAGCCTTTCCAATTTCAACCTGCCGCAAAGGCGCTAAAAAGTTGACTAGGCGTGACAGGAAGCAATCTGCGCTATTTGAACAGGTTCTGCAACACTAAGGCGCCAGTGAAAATGGCCCGGTTTCCTCTATAATAGGCTACTCGCAGGACTTCAACGATCTCGTCCTTCGTCGCTGCAAGTTTCATGACCCTCCAGCCTGAGGCAGTTGCACCCTGTTGAGCGCCATGCTCCACATCGATGGCCATCGCAATTAGCAGCTTGAGCTTTTGAGACAGGGTTCCTTCGGAAAGCATCAAGTCTTGCACATTCTCGAATGATTCAAGCACTTTCATATCAAACTGCCCGTAGATATCCAACGGATTTACCGACATACTGCTACATCGAATGACAATGAGGAGCCATTCAGAGATAAAGCTTGACACTGGCTGTTTTCAACGTGGCAGTGCGAGGGGTGGGATTCGAACCCACGGAGGCCTTCGCCAGAGGATCTTAAGTCCTCCCCCTTGTCCTAGGCATGGTCTGGCCCGCCTAATTAGACCTGGCTCGGGTACCCTCGCTACTCAGAAAAGCTCTTCACAACGCTTTGTAGTTTAAGTCTTTCGCGCCATCGATACATTAAGTTAAAATCTGCAGTTTTCTAACCTATCTGTGCGAGACGATAGGGCGGGTAGCTCAGCACGGATAGAGCACCGGCCTCCTAAGTCGGTGATCGTGGGTTCAAATCCCACCCCGCCCGCTACGACCTGCACCCACTACTTTTTGAAGGCATGGTAATCAGAAGGAAGAACCAGAGCAGTCACAGCTGAAAGCTATGCAAAAAGAGTTAGGTTACTGAACAAGATAGCAGACATTGAAGCGCACGCGTTCTCAGCAGTACATCTATATCTCAAGATCAGAATAAAAACCGTTTTAGCGCGCGCTAGTATCCAATGTTTCTATGAGACTCTGGAGACCTTGTTTGGCAAAGTCGACTTAATTGTTTGCTGAGGTGGTGGTTAGTGAGTCTTATCAGCCCAAGCTGCCACCAACACGCGTAAACCACGCAGATCCAGAAGCATAAAGTACTTCGCAAACTAATTTAGGAACAGGGTATGCATGTCGTAGCAGATGAGAGTTTGAAGGAGGTGAAACGTTGGAAAAAAAGAAGTTGGAACTTGTATTCATCGATAAGAATGGGAAAACTTATCCAATAGATGAGGTTAATCGTGCAGAATTAGCTGAGGGTCTTGAAAAAATCTCTAAAGAGATCGCAAAGAGACTGTTGTTGCTGAAAGAACAAAGATAGACTCCAGTCTCTTTTCTTCAGTGTCCGTCTAGATTTCGGATTCATAAATTGTTTATCATTTGCGATTATCTTAGTCAGATGGAAGTCTGGAAATGGCAAAGCTCAAGCAGGAAAGCGTTGCAGACTTTCTGCACTGCGCTAGCATTTTGGAAGAAAGAGCATATTTACTTTACAGGAGTCTTGCCGACAAAGTGAATCTCCCACTAATCAATTCTTTGATGCTTCACATAGCATTCGATAGTCGGAAACATTCCGTGATCCTCAAAGGAATTAGCGAAAGCATGGTTAAGTCAAAAAGGCAATCCAAAGGTTGCGAAAAGAAACTCTTCTTTGGCGGAACCTAGACGATAATTGAGCGTCTTGCAGGAGAGATTACCAGAAGAGAGAGAATACCCAGAGAGCACTTGGCATCGTTAATTGAAAAGCTTATGCTCTTAGAGAGCACCGTTGGCGAAGAGTACTATATTCTGGTTCAGCTGAAGACTCTTCAATACATGACAAGAGAAATCCGCGAGATCTACAATGTGGACTTAGAAGACCTAAAGGACATTCTCGAAACCATCATCCGAGATGAGGAGACCCAGAGAACTCTTGTCAAAAATGAGAAAGATCCTTGTCGGAGAAGAAAAGCAGACAGACGATATAGCGCCAGCAGTCAAGTACAAAAATCCGGACTCATGGTCAAGGTCAACACCTAATTCATTCTGCGAAAAGGCTCGCTAGCTTGAAGGGCGTGCTTAATTGCTGGCACGTTTTGGGCAAAAAGTACGTTTGAAGCTTAAATATGGGTTGGATGATAAAACGTGATGGTGAAAGAGTAAGATGGTTGGGCCTCCGATATCTCTGCCTGCAAAGTGGGAACAGTTTCTGAAGAATTTGGCCGACGATCATGACATCGATCTCAACGCCGTCGTCAGTCAACTGTGTGAGTGGGCCTTTTCTGATCCTGAGAGCAAAGAACAGTTCAGGATTTGGTTAGATGACGCTTATCCTGCAGAAGGAGACTCTGAAGAAGAAGCAAGAGCTGTAGGAGAAGAAGCTGTTGAGGAAGAAGAAGAGACCGAAGAAGAGTCTGAAGAGGAATCCCACGAACACAGAGATTAACCGAGTGACTTGGTGCAAAGTAAGAGAAAAAAGGCTTATCACATTGTGAAATTACGCATTTTTGTCGCGTTTTTAAGTACTTACGCTGATCTGTTTAAGCTGGTAACCACATAATAGCTTAGGCGAATAAGCAGATTTGGAATGATGTAAAATGATAACAAAAACAAAAGTCATACTTGGCATCTGGCAATTTGCTTATTGGAAGAATATCTGACACGTATGAATTGCGCACAAGACTGACAATAGGTAATCGAAATGGGAAGAATCAGCGTTGAGCTCTCCGACGAGCTCGAAAAGAAGCTAAGGTTCAAGACCACCGAGAGATTCGGCGGGAAAAAAGGCGACCTATCTAGGGCTGTCGAAGAAGCCGTAAAAACATGGGTCACCAGAGAAGAATAGGTGCAAAAGAAGGCTGCTCGTTGGTCATGGGCAACGACACGCTTACGCGTGCGCTCAATCCAAAGCGGACTTTCTAGTATGAAAAATGAATCCGCGCTAAGCACGCCCACAACCCCACGAGAGTTTGGTTCCAAATGCGGTAGTGAAGATTGATTGATATTTGAAACAGTGATCTTGATAGATGACGCAGGGTGGGGAGATCTTATACTAGGTGTAGTAATCGGCGCCCTCAAACCTCCAGACCGCAGGTACATGGAACGCAGGGTCCCAGTCTCATCCTTCCAGCCGCCAAACTTTGAGAACAAGAAATATTTGAATGATGTAGTGAAAATTGCTGACGAAATCGTTGAGGTTATGCAGCCTGACGCAGAAACCAGCTTCAAAGTGTGCTCAGGATACGTGCTCTCCGGCATACGTAGGCCCTTGAGAGAACGGGGATTTAACGTGGAAGAAGTGGAAGTTGCAGGTGAACTCCAAGAAAAGGTTGAACGAGGATACATGCGATGGTGCAAGGAGATGGGAGTTCCAGCAGAAAGACTGGAAGACAAAAGACGTTTCTGGACACTTCTAGAATGGGTTGCGGAAAAACCTGGGCTGAGAGAAAGACTGGTAAAGACCGGATGGAGGAGCTGGAAAGAGAAATGGCAAGCAGAAGCTTTTCTACACGAGTCTTCATAATAGCTAGGGCGTGCTACGAGCAAGTCAATGAGACAAGTTTTAGCGCGCGCTCTTGCTCTTAAGCATGGATAACTTCTCGATGTAAGGGTACTCTATTTATAAGGCTCGACGCAAAGATTAATGCAGCGTGTAAGAAGCGATTTTTGCACAGCAATGTACCAGGAGTTGAAATAGTCATTGTACGAGAAAGAGATGCATAAGGCAGTCTGTGCTGATTGTGGAAAAGACTGTGAAGTTCCATTCAAGCCTGACCCGAGCAGACCTGTTTACTGTCGAGATTGCTATTCGAAACGGGGACCACCAAGAAGAAGATTCTAAGCTAAGCCAACAATGCTAGCTTGGCATATCATTTTTCTTCCATTTTTCACATTTTCAAATCACGCTTAACACCAATAGAGGTGATTTACATGTTCCAAAAAAGAATGTTCGAAGTCATATGCACGGACTGTGGTCAGACCACAACTGTGCCTTTCAAGCCTACAGCTGGCAAACCAGTTTACTGTAGGACATGCTTCTCGAAACACATGCTCAAGCGATCGGAAAATGAGGGGATGAACTTCAGTTTCGATTCGAAACAGGCATGGGCACGACGAGGAGACGACTGGAAAGGAAGAAGCGAGCAAGAGCCCACAAATGTCTTCAACCGGTAATGTGGTACTCTCAGGCGGAAAGGATTCCGAGCACGCCAAGACCTAGGCTGAAAGACTCGAAATATTAACTGATCTAAGCACAAGGTTGTGCCACATGGCACCTTCACAAATCGGCCACATAGACCTATATACTCGGCTATATGTCCTTAAGCAGTCAGGATTCTCTAGAGGAAGAGTCTAATCGCAAAGTGCGCTTTTTCTCTGATCGTTCTGACTAGTCACGACCCCAGACGATCATGTTCGTATGGTTGTTGAGGTGGAAAAATTGGGTAAAAGAAAAGTCATTAATGAAGAAAACTTGGCAAACATGTTGTATCCAAGCAAAAATGACGTGCTAGGAGTGGCAGTCAAAATGCTTGGTTTTGACCGAATCATGGTCAAGTGCCAAGATGGCAAGGAACGATTATGCAGAGTCCGAGGCAAACTGAAAAGACGGGTATGGATCCGAGACGGAGACATCGTGTTGGTCTCTCCTTGGGACTTCCAGTCAGACACACGAGGCGACATATTTTGGCGGTACAGAAAGAACCAGACTGAAATATTGAGGCTCAAAGGCTACCTCACCATGTAGCCGCTATGACAGCCTTCGAAATTGACCAACATTTCCGAAATGGGTATAAAGTATGGAAAATGAGTGAGAGGTCTTGAGGCAGAAAACTTCATCAACCACCGAGTATCTCGCGTTTCTTTCGGCAAAATACGAGGTTGACCCAGACAGGCTCTTCTTAGCGTTGATTCTGGCAGAAGAAGGCAAGAAGTCCGTGTGCGGGGACCTTTCGATCGAGTGGCGAGGCGAAACACGAGACAAGGTCATGTTTCTGATTCTAACGAGTTCCAAAGTTGTTGCTCAACTTTCAGTATTTAAGGCATTCCTCTTGGAGAAAGGCCATCCCATTAAAGACTTCATGGAAACTGAAAAGATACGCAGATTCCTAGCCAAGAAGGCTAGACAATCATCAGTTTTTCCAATAAGAGATCTGCGGAGCGGGATGACGCAGATTTGTTTGCTAGCTAAAGTTTTGGAGATTCCGAAGCCAAACCTAGTCTACACGCGCTATGGAAACTACGCGAGCGTGGCAAATGCCTTGATAGCAGATGAAACTGGAACGATCAGACTGTGTCTCTGGAACGAGCAGATACATTGCATTTCCGCTGGAGACACCATTCAGATCAAGAATGCAAGGGCTTCTACGTTCAAGGGCCAAAGACAATTGAACATAGGAAAAAAGGGCTTGCTCAGCAGCGTGCTCAGCAGCGTCGACGAGTCAAGCTGTCAGGCGAAAGCCGTAATCAGCTCCTAGCGCGCGCTACTGAGGAATTGCCATTGAAAATTTTAAAAGGTTGGAGAAAAATGGATCGGCAACGAGGATTCGTGAATGGGACCACAGGACAGAATCTGGTCGTCACAAAGAAAGAGTTTGGAGAACATTACGTGGTGCTGCTGTTTCCCAGGGTGAGGGTTGATAATAAAGGAGAGACTGTATCACCAGAGTATGCGACTGCATCGAAAGCAGAAGCCTATGCGATGAATTGGATGGAGAAGCATCCGAGAGGAGCGAAATCAGCTCTCCAGCACAATTCAGGTGGAGGTGACGAAAATGAGTAGGAGAGACAAACCTACTGGAAAAGCAATCGATAGACAGAAGGGGCATCAAACGAGAAGAGCTCGCGGCGGAAAGAAACAGAAGAGAAGATAGGAACAAAACTTTTGTCGAACTCATTCTCGTAGGCCGCGTTGACTACTTGTATTGCAGGAAAGTCCGCTGCCAGTAAATTGTTGCTCACCCTTTGCTTGGGAAGTCGCTTGCTTTTGCCTGGGAGGTAGCATGTTATGTTAAGGATGAGAAAGATCTCCGATTCAAACTGTGACAGATTTTAGATGGGTTCTAGCCTGCGTGCTATTTGTTTCTGCTGCGGCAAGTCTTGCAAACGCCATAAATATCCAAGCGTTGCCCTGTCCGCGTGAATTCTGCTTTGGCCGCCACTCGCTCAACCATTTCTCGAGTAGCACTATCATCGAAATCCTGGATGTTGCCACAACGCATGCAGACTAGGTTAATGTGAGGCTCCACATAAGAATCGAATCTTGCCTGACTTTCTGGCAAATCCAGTTCTTGGACTAGACCGTGTTCCTTCAGAATCTGAAGCGTCTTGTAGACTGTTGCAAGACTGACAGTTGGATGAACCCTCCTCACTTCATCGTGGACTCTTTGCGCGCTCGGATGATCTCGGCTGTGAAGCGCGAATCGACAAATGGCTATCCTTTGCGTAGTGGCCTTGTATCCTTTCTTTCGGAGAGTTTCGATTATCAGCGCGTCTGATTTCTGAGAGCGACTCATACCTCTTATTAGATAATAACAAATCTTAAATAAACCTTAGCTCTTTGACAGCCTAAGAAGTTACAAAACAACAGAAAATGGAGGTGAAAGTTATGAAAGAGAAACATCTCACGACTAATCAGGGTGTTCCTGTCTCTGACAACCAGAATTCGCTCACCGCAGGCGAACGCGGTCCTGTTTTACTGCAGGACGTGCATTTAATCGAGAAGCTCGCCCACTTTGACCGTGAACGCATCCCCGAACGTGTGGTCCACGCGAAAGGTGCCGGCGCACATGGCTACTTCCAAGTGTACAAAGGCATGGCAAAATACACTTGCGCAAAATTCCTTCAAGACCCAAAGAAGAAGACGCCTGTGTTCGTCCGCTTCTCTACAGTTGTCGGTTCAAGAGGCTCCGCAGATACGGCTCGCGATCCCAGAGGTTTTGCTGTAAAGTTTTACACTGAAGACGGCAACTACGACTTGGTAGGCAACAACTTGCCAGTCTTCTTCATTCGAGACGCCATCAAATTCCCTGACATGGTGCACGCCTTCAAGCCTGCGCCTGACACTGGCTATCCCACAAGTTCATCGGCAAACAGTCGCTTCTGGGACTTCATTTCGCTGACTCCTGAATCCACACACATGATCACGTGGCTCTTCTCAGACCGAGGCACAGTCAAGAGCTACAGAAAAATGGAAGGATTTGGCGTCAATACCTACAAGTGGGTAAACGCCAAGGGCAAAGCAGTCTACGTCAAGTACCATTGGAAGCCAAATGCAGGAATAGAAACTATCGACCGCCACGAATCTACTCGCCTGGCTGGTGAGGACCCTGACATTGCTACTCGCGACTTGTACCAAACCATTGCTTCAGGGAAGACAGTTGAATACGAATTATGCGTTCAGATAATGGAAATTGCGGATGAGTTGAAGCAGGACTTCGATCCGCTTGACGCCACAAAGACATGGCCTGAAGACAAGTTTCCCCTCACGCCCGTCGGCAAGATGGTGTTGAACCACAACCCCGAAAACTTCTTCGCCGAAACAGAGCAAGCAGCTTTCTGCCCAGCCTCTGTTGTTCCAGGAATTGATTTCTCCGCTGACAAGCTCCTGCAGGGTAGAATCTTCTCTTACGCAGATACCCAAAGGCACAGATTGGGTGCCAATTATCTGCATCTTCCAATCAATCGGCCACAGGCACCTGTCAATAACAATCAACGCGACGGTGCCATGCAGGATGCGCCCTACGGTGGAGGGACAGTCAACTACGAACCCAACACGCTAGCAGATGGAATGCCGCATGAAGCTCCGGCCACTGGCACGATTCACGAGCATCTTGACGCAGACATCGTGCGCCAGAAAATCAGTTTGACAAACGACTTCAAGCAAGCAGGCGAACGCTACCGCTCACTAGGCAAAATGGATCAGGACCACCTGGTTGACAACATCGTGGATTCGCTGAGTCACGCAGAAAAGCCTATTCAGAAACGGATGGTCGAGAACCTTACTCAAGCCGATCCAGAGTTTGGCAAACGAGTGGCAAAAGGCCTCAAACTCTAGAGCGCGCCAATCGAAGCGCGCTTTTTCCAAGTTTTGGCCTCACTTTAATTCAATCTCTGTCAACCAGAGATTCCGTTTTGTCGCTGACTTCTTTTTAGACCAGCTGAAACGTGGGCTATACGCGCACGGCATTGTGAAAACTCTGGAAAGGACTTGGGTTCAACATCCAGCTGTTTGGCAGCAAAACATACGTGATCAGCAAGCTGCAAACCCTAACTTACATGGACATGTTGAGAATATGGGAGGACTATGTTAAGAGCAGGCATATTACGTTCAAGAAGAGCTTCTCATATCATCTGCTATTCGGGACAAAGGATGCCTACGTCAAAGAGATCTTGGCTGCGGATCTGAATAAGCTTGCGAACCTCATAAAAATTTGCGGTTTCTTGATGCTGACGAAAGCGCACCTTTTCTTGAGTTCTACAAACAAATGAGAAATAGGATAATAGAAGGCATTGAAATCAGTGAGTCCAGCGCGCGAGTTATTTGAGGGGGGCGATCCGGTCTGTGGACGCTATCTTTTTTCTCCGCTCAAGATATGTCTTCCAGTCAAAAGCCGATAGACTACTATAATCACGGCAACCACTAGCAGCAGATCTATCAATGGGCCTACGCCAGGCAGAGCAAAGAATCCCACTAACCACAGTATCACGAGAATAACAACGATCGTCCAAAAGATGTCCATTGTCAACTCCCTGAGATAAATCGCCATCCATCATATATAAAACTTTGCAGAACCATGCGTATATGACAGGCGTGCGCTTCCGAAAAGAATGTTCAAATGTTTATGGATGGGAATTAGGCTATTATCTGAGTAATCGGCACCGTGTTTTTCCTGAGGATTCACTGTGGCAGAAGAATTAAAGAGCTAGTTGACGCATTTTTAGATTGGAGGTGGAAGAATGCCTGAAAAAAAGGAAAGGAAGGGGAAAGCTGAAGAGGCTGCAGAGAAAACCGGAGAAGTAATCGGTAAAGGCCTTAGGAAAGGTTTTGGAGTTGTGAAGGGTGTTGGGAAGGGAATAAAGGAAGGGGTTAGGGGAGAAGAAAAGAAGAAAGATTGATTTCCTTCTCAACAATAGGCATAGACTTCGAACCAGTGCTTGGTCTTATTCTGGCATAATCTTAGCGCTCGCTAACTCGTGCAGATGCAGAAGTTCTAAAAAAGAGAAAGTGTGGGTTTCTAGGTTGTGTAGTCTTTTGTTTCTGCTTTGGATGCATTTTCCTTGACTGATGCTATTCCTTTTTGGCATCCCTCTTTTGATTCGTAACCTTGGCTTTCCGCTATGATCTCCCCATTTTGAGCTCTAAGTCTGAACCTGAATTTTCCTACCGTATCTTTGAATATCTCAAAACGTTCTCCTGCCAATTTCACACCTCTTTCATTCTTGTTTTCGGTTTGTGAAAACTTCTATTTATGAATTTCCATCTGTCAATGTTTAAGCAGTCCACTTTAGCGCGCGCTAAGAGGAGTTCCGGCAAGAAAGGGAGGTAATTCTGTTGGATTCACCATATCATTCTTGATTTTTTGTTTTGGACAAAACTTTACCCCCAAACCCAAAATGCTGCTTTGAAATACTGTTCATTAGGAATGAACATGGGAAGGCCCGAAGCTTGCTATGCCAATTCCTCATTGATTCCAGCCGCAGAAATGCAAAGTTTCATAAAAGATTTCAGCATAAGCATAGTATATGAAGGAATTGCGCAAGCGCGCCCAGCATGCTAACCTGACCAAGCTGCTTTTCGCGCTGATCAAGAATTCAAAGCGGAGCGACAGGGAGCTAGCCAGGGCTCTGCAGCTCTCTCAGCCAACCGTTACCCGACTTCGGAAAATTCTGGAGAAAGAAGCGATTGAACAGTATACTGTGATTCCGAACTTGTCCTACTTGGGTTTTGATTTGATATCATTCACGTTCTCCACTACAAAGGAGCTTGTTAACCCTCTCGAGGACAAGGGAAAGAAATGGACAGCGGAACAACCAAGCGTCATGTTCGCCAGCACTGGACAGGGAATGGACGCAGACGCGGTAATGATTACAGTGCACAAGGACTACGCGGACTTCGCCAAGTTTTACCAGAAGTTCAGAAGAGACTGGGGTGGTTCCCTTCAGAACTTCAGGACTTTTCTCGTCAGCGTAAAGGGAAGCGTACAGCTAAAGGCGTTGTCACCAAACTGTTTAGTCAAATCATATGGCGAGGAAGAAGTCTAGGTAAACACTTAGGTTAGCGGTCAACTTCAACTATTAACCATAGAATCCGGTCTTTATTTCCTTAATAAGTCAGCACAATAGACCTTGATCAAGGTGAATGAGATTAACGCGCGTTCTGTGATTTATGTTAGCTTAAGTATTCAACCAATATGCTGAATGCTTCGAGGAAGTTCTTTCCTTTAGGAGTGGTTATGTAGGTGGCTGTCTTTTTGAGAATTTGTACTTCCATTAGGCCATATCTAGTGAGCACGTCCATGTACTTGTGCAGCTGAAGACTGCTTAGCCCGACCCTGCACATGATTTCTGTTTTCCTAGTTCCTCTAATCGCACAAGTCAGCATGTCCGAGAATATGCTAAACCGATCCCTCTTTCCCTTCGTCTGCAAGAACGAACCTTTCTGCATCATCAAAAAGCTTCAAGTGATATTATGCATAAATCCTTTAGGTACGAGCACTAATGACTCACTTATCTTTTGAAACGTGAAAGAACAAAGTCTGCCCAGTTTTGACACGCATTTACATAATAGCATATATTGGGCACTTTCAGTGCGCGCTCGAAAAAAAGAATTGGGGAACTTGTGTTAGTTGAGTGTTCACCCTAGCTCAGCACGCGTAACCTTTTTCGTGTATCCAAGATTTCTCTTTTCGTAAAATGATGACTGCCAGCAGTGTTGCGAACATGAAGAGGGGCAGGATGAGAATTGCTGGAAACTCTGGAGCTACTATATTGGAGTCTAATGTAACCGCGGTCTGTGCCAGTGCTCTGCCATCCAATTTTGCGCCGGTACTTATCTGTATCAACGTTTGACACAATATAATTCCCTTGAATTGAGACGTCGTTCCAAGGGTCACTTGGCCAGCAACCTGCCAGAAGATGTTAGTAGCCTGTGCGCCGCCGCTCAGAGTAACAATTGCGCCGTTGCCCACGGTGAGAGTTTGCGCTATCTGGAAGATCCAGACATCACTTGCGCCACCCGAAAGAGTGACACCAGCAGCGCCTATGAGGAGCCCAGTACTCCACTTGTAAAGACCAGGAGTGAGTGTCATCGAAGTAATATCTCCGGCGCCCAATTCGGTATGATCAGGGTTCGTCCGTCCAGCTGCGTCGGTGTACGCGGTTTCCATGTCGCTTATAGCAGTGGTCATCATAGTTGGAGTAGGAGAAGTATAGTCGGCTGCATATACTCTCCCAGTCACTAGAGATGATGTCGAAAATGTACCCGAGGAATCCATTGTTAACCCAAATCCAGTGATGGCAGTCGCGGCAGCTGGACTCACTCCAATATCTCCAGTAATTGAGGTGGTTCCAGTGGTTGAGATCCCTGTTTTTGCTAGAATCCTGAAGTTGCCGGCTGTTCCAAGGTTTACGGGTGTTGGACCTGCCGCATGGGCGACATTAGTTGTAATCGTGAGAACAGCAAGAACTGCAAGTACCATTAGTACAATAGAAGTCTTTCCAAGGCCTTTTTTATTACTCATTTTTTATCACTTATTCTAAATACCTGCGTATTTTGGTTATATAAGTTTATCCAAACAAAGGCTCAGCCCTACCACTTTGCATATGAACTAGAAAAAGGACTAGATTTAGATCCACGTTAGCGCGCGCGGACTATGCTACTACAAAGAGAAAAAAGAGGGGTTCGCGGGAGACATCTCCACTTGGGGTCGGGTGCAAATCCCAGCGACCCCACCTCACTTTCATTCTACACTCTGTGCGGTTGATAGATGTCTTTTCCTCAGAGCGTTCTTAACGGCTCTTCACCCAGATGAGCACAGAACGCGCGCGGGCTTCTCTTCACCGCCATTCCCATAGGTGTAGTATTGCTGTATGCTGGGTCGACGGCCTTAAGATAAAAAAGAAAATGGAAATATTCATATCTAACGTGAAATCAGTAGAGCACCCGCGAAATTTAAGCATAGCCAAAGCCAAACCGGCAGCGTGCGCGCGCGCTAATGGGTGGCCTTTTCACGGGTTTGGGTTCAGAATTTTACTCGCTTGTAAAAGATTCCTTTTGCCACTTCGCCCAGGATGATGTAGAGTACTACGATTATCGACATCAAAAGAAGAACCAAGAGGGGTGGCTGAGCAAATCCGAATAGGTTGCCGAGCGGAGTGAAGGGGAAGATAAGCGTGGCACCAACGATCACTATTGTGGTTAACAACAGATATTTTCCAGGAGAACTTTTGAAGAAAGGTCTTCTGCTTCGAATAACGAGCACAATCAAACTTGCTGAAATAACCGACTCTACGAACCAGCCGGTTCTAAATAGGGTCATCGGACTTTTTAAAACAAGAAGAAGTACTCCAAAGGCGAGATAATCAAACACCGAACTCAAGATCCCGAAAACTATCATGAAATTGCGGATGAAGGTGATGTCCCAGCGACGGGGCTGTTCAACCATTTCACTGTCCATATTGTCCGTGGCGATGGTTGTCTCTGGGAAATCTGTCATCAGGTTGGTAAGTAATATCTGTCTGGGAAGCAGGGGAAGAAATGACAGAAAGAGTGATGCTCCTGCCATGCTGAACATGTTTCCGAAATTGGCGCTCGTTGCCATGAACACGTACTTGAGAGTGTTGGCAAAGGTTTTCCTTCCCTCTTTCACTCCATTTGCGAGCACGCCAAAGTCTTTTTCAAGAAGAACAATGTCAGCGGATTCTTTGGCAACATCCACAGCGCTCTCAACCGAGAGACCAACATCAGCAGCGTGGAGAGCAGAAGCGTCGTTGATTCCATCACCCAAGTATCCCACCACATTTCCGGCTTTCTTGAGCGCGAGAATTATCCGTTCCTTCTGGTTTGGCTCAACCTCTGCGAACACGTCAACTTCATTCACCTGTCCGAGCAACGCTTCATCACTCAACACGCGAAGATCCGACCCCGAGAGAATTTTTGGAGTTGGGAACCCGACCTGCTGACTGAGGCTGGCCGCAACCAATCGATTATCTCCGGTCACAATCTTTAGCGATATGCCAAGATGTTTCAGCTCTTCAATTGTCTCGGCGATCTTAGGCTTGGCGGGATCAAAGAGAACAAGGAATCCCAAGAAAGTCATGTCGACTTCACTATTTTTAGTAATCAGTTTGTCAGATCCAATATCTCTGTAGGCGATCCCTAGGACGCGAAAACCCTTGCTGCTGAGCTCTTCGAAGCGTTGCTGGATCTGTTGTTGCACCCCAGCGATTTGCACGATCGTCCCTTCAGAAGTTTCAACTCGGGTGCACACATCAAGCACGTTCTGCAATGCACCTTTGGTTACTATCAGATTCTTATCGTTCTGTGATGTCAGGATGCTTAGTCGTTTACGGATAAAATCGTACGGTACCTCATCCAATTTCTGATAGCCTGACAAGTCAAGATGGTTTGCGCGAATTGCTTCGTCGATTGGATTTGTGAATCCTGTCTGATATGAAGCGTTGAGGAAAGCGTAGAGTAGCGCTTTCTCGCTTTGGTTACCGTTAAAATCAAGGACGGACTGTATTTTTATCATGCCTTCCGTGAGGGTGCCGGTCTTGTCGGAACAGAGAACGTTCATGCTGCCGAAGTTTTCAATGGATGCGAGTCGCTTAACAATCACTTTCTGGGTTGCCATTTTCCTGGCTCCGTGAGCCAGGTTAATGCTGATAATGGCGGGCAGTAGTTGCGGGGTCAGTCCAACAGCGAGTGCTAAAGAGAAAAGAAGGGAGTCCAGTACTGAGCGCGCAAAATACACGTTTATGGCGAAGGTGGCGACCACCAACACCAGCGTTACTTCCATAAGGAGATACCCGAAATGCCGGATTCCATGTTCAAACTCTGTTTCTGGCGGCCTGAGTTTCAGCCGCTCCGAGACTTTGCCGAACTCCGTTTTTGAACCGGTTCCTACAACCACGGCCTGTGCGTTGCCGCTGATCACGTTTGTTCCCATGAAAAGACTATTTGTCCGCTGACTGAGCGATGTTCTTGGTGGCAGGATCCCAACAGTTTTCTCAGCCGGATAAGTTTCTCCCGTCAAAGATGCTTCGTTTACGAAGAGATCCTTTGATTCTAGAATTATGGAGTCTCCAGGGATCAGGTCTCCAGCGTTGAGGATGATGACATCGCCTGGCACGATTTTTTCGACTGGTATTTCCTTTTGATTTCCATCGCGAAGTACCGTCGCTTTGGTTTGGACGATCGCTAGTAGCTTTTCGACGGCATTGGCTGCACCTCGTTCCTGCCAGAAGCCAAGGAGGCTGCTTATGAGGATGATCGCTAGGATGATTGAAGCGTTAACGGGATCGCCGGGAGGGATGGAGAATGATAATCCCGCTGCAAAGATGAGAATGAGGATAAGAGGACTCTTGAATTGAGTCAGCAGGAGCGTAAGCGCGTTTGATCTTTTCTTGGGCTTCAGAAGATTGGCGCCATATTGCGTGAGTCGTTTTCCAGCTTCTTCGTCAGTCAAGCCCTTCGGTGTCGTTTTAAATTGTTCGAGAAGTTCAGAAGCGGGGAGGCTCCAGAATGATTGTTGATTTAGGCCATCTTGATTACTCAGAGAAACCGCCTGATAATTGTTCTTCTCAGACTGATTGGTTAGATGGCGCATGCGCCATTTTTAATAGCTCATCCATAATGTGATGTCTAGCTGAGTGGTAATCCATCCACGACTTCCGCTAGTATGCTAGCGGTTCTCCTCCTGCTTTTCCGCCTTTTTCTCTTCTTTTCGGACGCCAGGAGGTGGAGGCATAGGGGATTGGGCACCGGCCGGATACGACAATGCCTCTCGGTCATATTCACGTTCGGCGTTTTCAATTCTTTGAGATTTCTGTTCATCAAAGATCTGCTCACGTGCTTTTTCTTTCTTTCCGGGAGCCAGCTGATTAAGCTTGTCCACAAGCTTCTTTGCATTTTCCGGTTCGAGTTGGATGACAACATCTCTGTGACGAGGCAACTTTATCGTGATTTTCCCTTTTTTGTCCATTTGTACCGAATCTATGTCGCTCAGAGGAACATGTAAGGGAACAAATACCGCAAGTATATTCCCAATGCTCTCTCTCAAAACAGGCTTGTTTTCAAGTGCATCCTCGATCTCATCCTTGACGCTCCCTTTCAAGTCTATTCTGAGACTACTCTCATAGACTCTAACTGTGAAATGAGGTTCGTCAATACTCAAAACTTCAGTATCGCTAGACATGTCTACTCTCCATATTTACTGACTTCTAGTTACAAGCTGGAAAGCTAATAAGCGTTTTCGTCCATGGATAGCGCGCGCTGAAAGTCGCGAAAACTATTAACACACTCGCAAAAGTCCTGAATAAGCAGTAATGCAAATGGAACAACTCAAAATACGGATACTTGGACAACTATTTACATAAATAATTCTACAGCAAATGCTAGGTATAGCCCGCTCGAGGTGAGAACATGAAATTTGCGATAGTCATCGTGGGACTTGGCATATGGCTAGTCATTGATGGACTCTACAGCATATTCGAATACCGCAAGCAGACACTTCAAGAACATCTAATAAGAGTCATACGAGCTGGTGTTGGAGTTACTCTCATCACCCTATACTTCCTTTAAGAGTGGCAAGAAACATGAACGACTGTCGACTTACCGTATTCTTCGTGAAAATGGACAAACCAATTCAATAGGCAAAATCAAAGAAATCAGAATAGACCCAGAAAATTGGAAAGTAACTCATCTTGAAGTCGAATTGACCAAGGATGTAGCTGAATCGTGCTTGGCCCAAAGAAAGGTGGAGTGCGAAACATGTTGGACACTTCAGCCCTAGAGAGTGGGGTTGGACGCTGGACAGACAGAGGGCTAAATATAAAGGTCTCAAAAGTACAACTTCACACGTACTTGAAACCAGTAGCTGAAACTTGGTTAGGGAGTTGACTTTGGGGTTTTGGGGGTAAAGCTTTGTTCCCAAACCCAAACCATGCATACTTAAATACACAAATATTGACCTAGAAATAGAGGTGATAGGGATGCCGGGAAAGAAGAAAAGAGTTGAAGAGGCTGCTGAGAGAACTGGTGAAGCAGTCGAGAAAGACCTCAAGAAAGGTGCCAAGGCCGTAAGTAACTTTGGGAAGGGAATAAAGAAAAGAATCAAGAAAGAAGACTAAATAGGGTCAAAATCTTCTTTCACAACATCAGAAAAACAGTGCGCAACAGGTCATGGAACAAGCACTGTCTCATTAGTCATGTTTCCTCCGCGCGCTGCTAGAACCTGAAAGAGAATCTCGAATTGATACTTACGTTGAATGTGTTGTCAGAGATCGGGATTTCTCTCAGAAGAAAGTGTATTTAGGAAACGACTGATTATTCCTTGATAATCGAGTTTATAAATGTCAAGAGCATCCTAAATCCTAAGAGGTGATTGAACAAATGCATCGTGGGCGTGCGGGTAGTATCAGCGGATGGCTACTTTCAGCTATTGTCACAGTAATATTAATAATAATTCTCGTCGTTGTCCTCAGAATACTTCTTCACTTGATATAAGGCAAACTGAAAGAAGAATATGAGAGCGCTCTAGTCAAGCTTAGCGCGTGCCTTCTCCAGCGCGCGATAGGGACAAACAGAATATATTGACCAATTTTGCTCGTTATGAGCGACATGTGCTTAGGCAATTGATAGGGGGCATTTGGTTAATGAGAAAGCGAAAGTCTGTGGAAGATGCTAGAGAGGATTTGACCTTCCGCCTCCGAAGAGGCGCGCAAAAGATGATGTCGAGATCTTCTAAGTTGGTGGGACAGAGGTTCAACCCGGGCGATTTCGATGTCGTGAAAGTTAAAATCAATATCCCTGGGCTTCCGACCCTCTTCCAAGGCTACCGAATAGTGCACATCAGCGACATCCATTACGGGCAATGGATCTCTGCAGATCGCTTAAGGGGCGTGGTTGGCTTGATCAACCAGCAGGAGCCGGACATCGTTGCGATCACAGGGGATTTTGTATCCTACTCAGGGAGGAATGTCGAGGACCTCATCCCCGCGCTCAAGGGAATACGTGCGCGAGACGCGACGGTGGCAGTGCTAGGCAACCACGATTATTGGCTTGGAGCGAAGAGGATCCGTTCGATACTAAGCGAAAGCAAAATAATAGAGCTGAACAACGACGTCTACACGGTGACTAGAGAGGGATGTGCGCTGCATATTGCGGGGGTCGACAGCACCACTGTGAAGAAGAACCAGTTGGACACGGTGCTGCAGAAGCTGCCGCTCAACGGACCAGCAATTCTACTGGCCCACGAGCCAGACTTCGCCGACATCAGCGCAGAGACGAAGAGGTTCAGCCTCCAGCTCTCCGGACATTCCCACGGAGGCCAGTTTGTGATACCCAAGCTCGGAACCCCTTTCCGCGGTGACGGTTTCAGGAAGTATCCCCTCGGAAAGTATCAGGTCGGGGAAATGATCCAGTACACCAACCGAGGCTTAGGCACAAACGCGTTCTGGATACGCATCAACTGCGCGCCTGAGATTACGGTTATTGATCTGCAAGCTAAAGAGAAGAGAGCATGACAAAAGATAATTTCACACGCGCACTAGTTGTATGGTTATTAACATCTTTAGGTATCTTCTTTACGGGCGTTCTGACTGGATTTTACGCCCGCAATCTTGTCGTCGCGCTGATCGCGACTGCCGGGCTTGGGTTAATTAATGCACTGCTTTGGCCCCTCTTATCGAGGTTAGCGGGCGCGCGCTCTGTGATAACGTTCGGCTTGAGTGCGCTACTATTGAACGGCATAATAATCTGGTTGCTGGCTTCTTTCACTTCGGAAATTGAGGCTTCTGGGTGGGGGTTGCTTTTGCTCTCCTTGAACATAGCGCTGATCAATACCGCGGTCTCAGGGATACTCATTATCGACGACGATGCATCATTCTACCGTGCGGTGCTCAGGAAGATGAAGAGGCGCGCAGAGAAGGCAACGGAGAACAAGGACAGGCCAGGCTTCATCTTTCTGGAGATCGACGGGTTGGCTGAGACGATTCTCCGCAAAGCGATAGAGAACGGGACGATGCCAACGCTGGCAGGGTGGGTCAGCAGCGGAACGCACAAGATAAAGGGATGGGAAACGGACTTTTCGTCTCAGACCGGCGCAAGCCAAGCGGGCATATTGCACGGGAACAACAAAGACATCCCTGCCTTCCGATGGGTTGAAAAAGCGAGAGGCAACAAGGTCATATCGACCGTCGGCATGGGCGATGCCCCGGCGGTCGAGGCACGAATCTCAGATGGGAACGGCTTGCTTGCAACCAATGGACACGCTATAGCCAATCTCTATTCTGGTGACGCCAAAGACAACATCTTCGTCTACAGCAAGCTCAGCAAGATAAGGGAGTTGTACAGCCAGTCGTGGAAGACTTTCTACGCGGTCTCCTTCAATCTTGTCCACACGATCGCGTACACCCTTTGGGAGATAGTGCTGGAGGCCCGGTCCAGGTACAGGCAGTGGCGAAGGAATACCCTACCCAGACTGCGCCACCGCGGACTCGTGTACTACTTCACAAGGGTGGTGGCGGATGTCTTCCTTCGCGAGTTGACCACTTACTCGGTCATAGGCGACATTATCGCGGGTGACAAGGATGTGGTATATATTACGTTCATGGGGTACGATGAGGTTGCGCATCACTGCGGCATCTCTGACGATGAGGCTTTCTACGTTTTAAGAAAACTGGACAGGTGCATAAAGAGGATAGAGGCGGCAAAGGCATACGCCCAACGCCCGTACTACCTCTGCGTCCTTTCAGACCACGGTCAGACTAACGGCGCCACTTTCAAGCAACGTTATGGTCACACTCTGGCAGATGTTGTACAGAAGCTTCTGCCTGAGGGACATGGGACGTACTTCGAGTTTGACTCCAACCAGGACCACTTCGGACAGATGGTGACGGTGCCTCTGCAGAACGTAAGAAATAGAGTGACTCGGAAGTCGAAGAAAAAGGAGGACAAAAAGATTGATGCAATCGTGCTGGCCTCGGGAAACGTGGGCCTGATATACTTCACACAATGGGCGGATCGGATAAGCTTGGAGGATATCAATAAGACCTATCCAGAGATGGTGAAGGGTTTGTCGCAGCATGAGGGCGTGAGTTTTGCCATGATCCGCTCGAATGAGCAGGGGTCGGTCGTAATAGGCGCGAGTGGCAAATATTACCTCGCGGACGATAAGGTCGAGGGTGAGAACCCGCTGGCCAAATTCGGGAAGCGGGCTGCCGCACACCTGCGCAGGTTGGACAGCTTCAACTGTGTCCCTGATATCCTTCTCATAAGCATGTACGACACGGAGAAAGATGAGGTGGCGGCATTTGAGGAGCTCATTGGTAGCCACGGCGGCCTGGGTGGCACCCAGTCGAAGCCCTTTATATTGCATCCTTCTGAATGGGACCTTGAGAAGGAGGAGATCGTCGGCGCCGAGAACGTTTGTCGGCTATTTAAGAGGGAGATGGCGAATATTTCGACGAAGTCGGGCGGAACCAAACGGAATGATAACACTGGAACAGTGCACGTGGATAAGACGGCGCGCGCGACTTGACATAATAGTAAAGCGTCCCATTGACAAAACTCCTTTTGAGCGCGCGCTGTGCTTACCCCTATATTTCTCCTAATTCTCACACTCACGCCGTGTGCGTGTGCGTTGTATATGGGTAGGTATAGGTGGGTGTAGGAGCGGAGGAGTAGGTTGGCAGAGTGAGTGGTTGATAGTTTGAGTGATTAGTCGGGTGACCGTTGTAGTTAGTGAGTGGTTGGTTGGATAAAACTTTACGTCTTCTCTCTCAAACTAACTCTCTTTAACTCTCTCACTCTCTCTCTAAAAAACGCAAAATAAGAAAAACACACACGCACACACAGACAGACAAAAACACGCGCACATCACACAAAAGCACGCGCGCAGGGTTCATCTTCTAGGCATTCCATCACGAACACCTAAGCCAAAAAGCTTAAAGCATGTGCTTCAAATAACGTATTCTCAAAAAGTAGGGATAAATGAGGATGAAACCCAAAGAGTTTATCGACAAAGATGTTTATGCTGGAGACGAGAAAATAGGCAAAATCAAAGAAATCAGAATAGACCCAGAAAATTGGAAAGTAACTCATCTTGAAGTCGAATTGACCAAGGATGCATCTGAATCTGTGCTTGGCGCAAAGAAAGGTGGAGTGCGAAACATGTTGGACACTTCAGCCCTAGAGAGTGGGGTTGGACGCTGGACAGACAGAGGGCTAAACATAAGAGTCCCAAAGACAGAGCTTCATGCGTACCTAAAACCAGTAGTCGAAACTTAGTTGGGCGCGCGCTTTCTTTCATTCTCACATTCTCTCTTTCTCTTTCCTTCTTTTCCTTAGTGCATAGCCCGCGCAAAGAGATATATTCCAACACGATAATTAGATGGTATAATCTTCAGGCCGTAGATGTGTATGAATAAATATTTGATTGCCAGTATTTGGGTAATCGCTGTTGGGATTATTCTTTGGATCTGCGGTTCGATAATTGGTGGAATGACAACATTCTTTGATATACGTAAATGGTTTTCTGCTGGTCATACATTGACTTATGATGTGGCTATAGCGTTAGTATGGGGTGGCATAATTCTTTTCATCTTCGGAGTATTTGGTATAGCCACATCGCTCCTTAGAGGACATATGGTCAAGCAACAAAAAACGTAACATTAGTTGCCCAACCTTAGCCATGATCATGAAGTTTACATGACCCTATGTTCGCGAGTCACTATTTTTGCGTTGATAGTTACTAACAAAACTGTACGCGGATTTTTGGGTGTTGAAATAGGCTATCGAGTTTTTGCATGTTTTCGCGCGCCTGTAGGCAAAGTTCTTTGAGATTTTGGTATAGTATGACCAGACCCAGATCGCTTCTAACGTATCATGAAGATCTTCAACTATGGTGAAACCATATGTATCCATCGCGCCGATTTCTCAAGGGCATACAGAACCAAGCAAGACATCTTTCTCTACATACGGTCCCATAATCTGACATTTGACCAAAAAGGACGCCGCATTCCTGAAGTGTCTTTCTGTACCTTTTGCGTGGCTTTTCAAACGCATATAGGTTGTTCTTTGCTTTTTTTTCCCAGAGGCCACTAACTCTCAACAGGAGTTCTCTCTTTATATCATTATTTAGGACTTCCTAAAAGCTGGGCAACTCTGAAGGCGAGAGTTCGAACGCTAACCTGACTTGGGGTTGTTGGTAGCCACGGGAGTTGCCGTTTCCAGACTGTAATTTATACTAAAATCCTTTTTTTGTGTCGGAAATACCGTGCGCTAAGGTCATAAAGGCATATAAGATAATTCGTGGCAAATGAAAGATGTAAGTCAAGGATGGTTTCTGTAGTGAAGCACAGAAAAAGCCCAGCAGAACTTGCTTATGTAACAAGCGCGCGTGCTCTCGGTGAAGCGAGTGAGAAACAGGGCGGCTCATTTCCAGCTGTTAATGCTAAGCCTCTGAAACTCATCATAGTATCGGACATCCATCTGGGCTACCAAAATGCGGATAAAGACTCTTTCAACAGGTTTCTCGACAGTCTACAGTCTGATACGGAAACCACGGACCTGGTCCTGCTGGGAGACATCGTGGACATGTGGAGACGAGATGCCTCTGGAGTATTTCTGGAAAACTGGGACATCGTGCAGAAGATTATCAGTCTGAAGCAGAAGATGAGAGTACATTACGTCGCAGGAAACCATGATTATCATGTCCTCAACATACGGGATCATTCTTACCCGTTCAGTTTTGCGAAGAATTTGAAGTTTACAGATGGGGACCACACTTACACGATATGCCATGGTTACGAGTTTGACCCCCACCAGAAAACTGTACTTATGGAAGCCCTGTGCCATGTTATGTACGATAAGATAGAGGGCTTTGCAGACATCTTCGGAGGAGTAACACAGTCACCGGAAACACGATTATCCAAAATCCTGGGAGATGTCGAGCACCATGCATGCTCAACAGTCAAGAACAGAGAAATACTGGTCTTCGGCCACACGCATCACCCGTTCATAAACCAAGCTGAGAACGTCGTGAACTCCGGCTGTTGGGTCACAGACTCACCTGTCCATAACACGGTCGTAGAACTAAGTGGCGGAAAACCAAGACTGGCTATCTTTGAGGGACGTGAAATAACAGAAAGGATTGCTATTTAGTCTTGTTCTGGTTGCTCTACTACCCGCTCTCCGAGTTTTTGGCACTCAGAATCACATCCTATCAGTCTACGCAAGTTGGTTAGATAGAACTTTACCCCCACACAACAAAGCATTTGCTGTTGGCAGGATGTTACGATCAGGAAAGGTACAGGACGATTAGGTTTTGGAGTATTTTGTCACGGTTCCGTCAATTACTAGTATCGCGCGCCATCTTCTCTATTGAATCTTGCTTGCCTGTCGTCTTCATCTTCAATCAGGAAATACTTTTCTGAATAAGCTGTTCACAGATGTTATTGCAACCTCATACAAGTACAAATTTAAATACGAAGCGCTCAAAATACTGAGCAGTCATACGGTGAAACGATGAAGAAGTAGGGGGTGAAAGGATATGGTGGATAAAAAAATAGAGGAAGACGAAGTAGTTGATGAGGCTATAGGCAAAATAGACCAGATTAGAAAAGCAGCTGGCGACTTCAGGAAAAACGTGGCTGGTATAGCAAAGAACATGAATGTTGAATCAAAAGATTGGCATTTTAACGTGGAAAGTCATGAAAAAGGCGTTACAGTTGACGTTGCGATAAAGCTGCTCATAACCAGAAAGAAGTAGACCTCGAAATACGCAGCTGATGATGTTATGAAACCAAACCTTGGACTATTCCTCCCAATTCTTGTGAGGTTTCTTCCTATTTTTATACGTTTATTGCCAGTTTTCATTAGATTGTTCCCTATCTTTGAACGGTTCGTTCCTGTTTTTGTCTCATACTTTCTGGAGAGAGCATTGAGGGCATTGAAAACTGAAGGATCAATTGATGATTATCGTACAAGAACCGTAAGGACTGGCAAGTTTTATTACAGAATAGACATAAGACTCGTTTTAACTGCAGAGCAGGCAAAAATCATACTAAACGGCTTGGTAACCAAAATACTTAGAATGTTTGGTGGGAGTAAGAATTGAGCACTAAAGAAGAAATCAGAAAAGCAATAAGAGATTCAAAGGTTCTGTATCTTAGCTTGAGTGGTGGCGAGGGACAGACCGTTTATGCACGAAATCAGGCTTGGAACCTAAACAATATTATAGATGGATGTGGAAACGGATCACACCATTTGGGTTAGTGATGGAGAAGTGGGATCCTCGAGATGTTGTAATACGTAAATCCCAGTGTGAGGCTTCACGCCAAACATCAGAACGGTGCCATCTCTAACGAACAATTTTGCGTAACTGGAGCTCATCGAGAGGATGCGCGACCGGATAGGCGAATCCTTTGCCAAGAAGAGAATGTGCGCATCATGCGACTGTGCGAGGGTGATTATCTCTTGGGAGGTCACTTCGAGCAGTGAATCCAAATCCGAAGCGAACAAGTTCTCTAGAGCACTCACGGACTTTACGAGTAACACGGACTGGTCCTTCGATTTCTCCCGCAGGGTTGTTGTCTCTCTAGTTACCATTTCATGGATTTCATTGGGCGTGACATTTTTCAGCATTTGCGTGGTCTTAAGGTCGCTAGTTCTGACTACGTTGAGAATGCGGAGTCGGTCGCTTACAACACGTTTGCCAAGCGTTTTGGTCAGAATCGAGTTCGTTCGCTCGTCATTTGCGCCTGGTAATGGGAGAAGGATCGCACTCCTTCCCATCGACAGAAAGTTGATGATGGGAGGCAGCTCGATTGTTCTGAGCGCAGGGTAGGGAACATTCTCATCATATTCGATAGCCAAGGTGCTCCCAGGAATTATACCTCCAAACAGTCTATCCAGAGCCCCACTCCCGAAAGAATAGGATCCATCGATGTCAGGCCTTCGAACAAACTTGTCCACCTTCGAGTAATCGGGTATGATGTAGGGTCCGAAGAAAGTGAATTTTCCTTCTAGAAGTGTAAAGAGATACTTGTGTTGGGGTATCTTTGTCCCACGCAGTTTGTGTATGATGAATTCTCGCACCGCACGGTCTTGTTCTTCAACCCTTACCAACTCAAGGATACCATCGACGAGATAGTCTATGGTCGTGGCGCCGGGTTCCTCGCTAACAAAGACAAGTTGCGCGCCGGAATTATTTGCAAGGGCCATCATAGTCTTCTCGGAGCGTAGCCTTTCCTTCTGGTCCAATTCCTTCGCGAGGCCATCCCAACTATCAAACACGATGGTTTTGACTTTCTTGGGCCCCGTCAGTTGGATGACAAAATCCAGTGCTGTTGTCGCGTCCTCGAGCCTAATGTCGTAGAACTCTTGATTCTGTAAGGTCTTCTTCATGGCTGGTATCTGCATTTCAAGGAGTTCTTTTGGAACTCTTGAGGATATGTACGCGCCTTTCCCTTTGCCCGCTGCCTTGAGAATTTCAAGGGCGATTGTTGTTTTGCCAGTACCTGCGAGACCTTTGACGAGTAAGGTTCTGACGGGTCGCTGCGTGAATTGTTTCAGACCAAGTACAGCAGCTATCCGTGTCTCCGCCAGATCATCTGCTCCAGAACCATCAGTACCCCCTTGGCTATCCACCTGAACAAGGGGTTTCAATCCTGGGTTTTTTCTAGTCGTCATGCTTTCATACCTTTCTGTATCTGGAGCATGGCCGTGTTGAAATCGAAGGGTCCTTCTATACTCAAAAGGTCTAGCGCCCACTTGAGCCTCGTCACAAGATCCCTAACTATCGCTCTTTCCAATGAAAGTGTTGCTTCTTTGCCGAAAAGTGTGAGCAACTTCTTATGGAATTCAGCCGGGTCGGGAAGATTACTAGTCATCTTCATGTGAGTTAAGACCGCCGCCGCCCCGCTCTGACCTAGAACCTTATCCAGTCCACCGTGCACCGCATTTGCAAACGTGGTTGCAAAGTCTTCTGTCCCTGAAGTTGCTGACAATGAATTCAACGACCAGCCTTGCACTTGTTCTTGGTAGATGAACGGGCGATGGTCTCAGAAAGACCAGCCGCAGAAACACGAATCAAATTCGTTCTATTGATTTTCATTCAGCTCAAGTCTCTATAGGTTTAGTACAGCACCAATAGCAAAGTATGCCACGAAAAGTACAAGCAACACAACTATTTCAGCATTTTGGCAGCGTCAGGATATTGGATTGCGCGCATGCTACAATGTTGATGCGTAGACTACACTCTATGCTTGACTCCCTGCTTCATTCTGAAGTACCCTGTGGGCATTTGAGACGTGGCCCCGATTGCCTGCACCCGTATGATTGGCTTCTTGATAACCTTCGAGAACGCCCTCGCAAAGATCAGCCTCGCTGGAAACCACGCGTTCTAGATGATTCCCGCGGGGTAGAAATACTACGGCCTCAATGCGTGATTCCTGCTCGCTGTTCTTGCTCTGAAATGCTCTGCTCTGGGATATCCCTTTCTATCCCCCATCTTGCAAGAATCCCTTGGCATCCTTCTGGTGCTCCACTTCACGTGGCTTCTTGGCATGCTTCGTATTCCTGAGCACGAAGAACAGAAATACGATACCAGTTGTCGCTAGTAGGACTTCATAAGCGGCGACTCTCCATACTATAATGGACGCCCACGAGGAGAATCCATAGATTGCAATCAGGTAGCCCTGCATGGTGAGCTCCGTGAGTCCCGCGCCGCCTATGGATAACGGGAGTTGAGCGATGGTTTCCACACCGTGGACTGCAATGGTTGAGGAGAGCAGGTCGATCTTCAACCCTGCGGCGTTTAGCACAAGCCAGAGAGCCGCACCGTCCAACAAATTCTCAGCGATGGTCAGAACAACAGCCTTTAGCGCTAAGGGTAGTGTACCTCTCGTTAGAATTGCGCGCGCGGAAACTGAAAAATTCAGAGAGCCGACGACAGCGTGAAGATAGAGGGCTGTAGCTCTTGGGCCACCTACCAGATACTTGGCAATCGTGAAAACAAAATGAGGAACCTTGATGGCTCTCCTAGCCGGAATTATGAAAATGATCGTGTACCCAGCAATCAAGACCAGCGCAATCACAACAATTGTTGACCCCAGGACAACCGCGCCCTTCAAGAAGGCGTATGCGCCCGCGGCAATTCCGAGACCAGCACCAACATATACCTCGATGAGTACCTCAAAATAGCCAATCCAGAGCGCCTTGCCGCCGGTCACCCCCTTCTTCGACAGCCAGGCAGAGCGTATAAAGACGCCTGTACTCGGCGTGGGTGTCGATATCGAGAGGAACTCGCTGCTTACTCTGGTAAGCGCCAAGCCACTCAAATCCATTTTCGGGTCACCAGCCAAGCCTACCGTTATCACCCTGAATCGCACGATCTGGACGAGGAGCTTGGCCACAGATGCAGCAGCTGCTAGGCCGAATGTCAAGTAACCGATACTTTCAAAATCCGAGAACTTCACGCCCGAATATAACGAGATAATGATAAGAACGGCGGAGGTTAGAACCAAGCCCGCGGCTACCCACTTTATGACCGATCTGGGCAGCTGAAAGCCGCCCGTCGGTGCCTCAGTCGGGTCCGTGGTCTCCTGACTCATGCTTCAGACCTCACCCTACATATGGCGGGACCGTTGCAAATAAACGAGAAGTCGTCCACTTTATCGGAGGAATCGATCGATCGATCGACCTCTTCATCTTTTCCATACTTATAGATTTCTCAGAATAATCTACTGCCATCATGGTTGTTACAACTCCGATTGTAGCAATGTGCCAAAGACTCGACTTGGGTCTGTTAATTGTTCATATTCCGTCTGCAACAAATTAAACGGGAGTCTTTCTTTATAAATTGTATTGCTGGATAGGAAGATCTCACCTTCTTCACCCGAAAAGTAGTTGGACAACGAAAAGTCTCTTCCACCTTTTTTATATGCTAGCGCGCGCATTACAACTTGTTACATTTCATGGACTTTCCAACATTGCTATAAGGAGCTTCAAAATAGAAATCGTTAAAAAACGTTGTCGTCAAAAAAAATTAAGTTCGTCCTTAGAGCGCGCTACAATAAAATCTTAACCATCCTCTAATGTACAATACTGTGGAGAACGCCTGTATGACTGCTGCCACAAAGCCTTCGTTCTCGAAGAAGATTTATCTGTTTATCGGTTTTGGACTGCTCACGCTGGTGTTCTACCTCTATTATTTTGTCGGCACCATGAACATCGCCGACATCGTAAAACGAGCCAACTTTTTGGTTTACGCCTCTGCTTTCATAGCTTTTGTTGCGAGTGTCTTCTTTGCTTCGCTAACGTGGCAGAGCCTGCTAGGCAATCTGGCTGTAAAAGTCAAGATGAGACGCGTATTCCTTCTTATGTGGTTTGGGCTGTTCTTTGACGCCACCGTTCCTGAACCTGGATGGTCTGGAGACTTGTCAAAGGCTTACATGCTTGCTAAGACCTCTGGTGAAGACGCCGGCAGAATTGTGGCTTCGGTTGTGAGTCAAAAAATCATCGGCATGGTGATTACCGTCGTTGACTTGGTAATAGGTCTAGTTCTCCTCGCTCTAAACTACTTGGTTTCTGGACTAGTTCTGATCTTCATTGCTGCCGTCTTGTTTCTGTCGATTTTTTCACTGGCCATAGTCTGGTATCTGAGTTCCAAGCCCAAAGCAACAGGGAGAATATTGTCGTGGATAATAAGCGTAGTTACTCTCTTACGACGAGTCACTTTCTTGCGACGAGGGCATTGGGACGCAGAGGAGTTTCAGCGCGGGGCAGAAGAATTCTTGAAGGATTTTCATGAAGGCATAAACACTCTAAGTGCCAGGCCAAAGACCCTAGTTCGCCCGGTATTATATTCTCTCTCAAGTTGGGGTTTTGACGTTTCAGTTGTGTTTCTAACGTTTGCTTCTTTAGGATATCCAATTCCTGTTGACAAGGTGCTTATTATATACGCCTTGACAGGAAGCTTGCAGATCATAGGCATCTCTTTAGTAGGTTTCACCGAGGTAATCATGAGTGGTGCCTACACTATACTTGGCGTTCCAGCTGCCTTGAGCCTTTCGGTAACTCTCTTGACGAGAATAGTAACTCTGTGGTTCAAATTGATTGTGTCCTATGTGGCTTTTCAGTGGGCAGGTGTGGAAGTTTTGACAGGCAGAAAGCTGGGGCGGAAAAAAGCGGGGAAATAATCATCCGATACTCTGCGTCGAAAAAAAATCGACCCATCAAAAGTCGCGGTTTTGATGATGCAGCACTTCAAGTCGCGCGCCCTTAACAGCTCCTTATTAGTCTTGTTGAGTGGACTATGGTTGAAGGGGTTCAGGTGAGTCAGGGTTCAACTGGAAGCGTTCTTGTGATGGTGCCAACCTTAAACGAGGAGAGAGGGATAAGAAGGGTTCTAGAAGATGCGCCAAAAGATATCGATGTCTTGGTTGTGGACGGTGGCAGTACAGATGAAACCGTCGAAGTGGCAAGGCAATATCGAGTTGGAGTGATTAGACAGAAGTTCGGGAGAGGTAAGGGTTGCGGTGTAAGGACAGGGATGGAATTCTTTCTCAGCAGTAAATACGACGTTTTGTGCATGATTGATGGCGACGGAAGCAATTATCCTGAGGAGTTGCCAAAGATGATTGAGGCTATGAAGGATGAAAAGGCCGAGGTTGTGCTTGGTTCAAGGGTGAGGGGGAAACGAGAGAAAGGCGCTATGACTATATTTACGATTTTTTCCAACGTCATTGTGTCGCTGTTTCTTGGGTTGCGATTCCTAAGAGTTTTTACAGATGTGCAAACAGGCTATTGGGCATTCAGCAGGAAAGCGGTTGAAACTCTTTACAAAAAGTTGAAAGCTAAGGGATTCGAGATAGAAATGGAGATTTTCGTGGTGACATTGGACGTTGGGCTGAAATGCATTGAGGTGCCCGTGGGGTTCAAAAAGCGATTGGGTAAGACGAAGTTTCGTCTTTTTTTACGTTTCAGAAATTTTGGCTACATGATTTATTACTGGTTACGTTCTTTCTTTTGAGTAGAAGAATGATGATAATCAATGCGCTGTCAAAGCGTGCATATGCCTCAAAGGTCTTATAAAAATCTAGATGATAATTGATTGTAGCGCGCGTCTGTTGATTGTCTCGTTACACATCAAACGGGATTATATGTCGTCATCCAAAACTTTGGCATCCACAGCCAATTGGTGAGCTATCTCTTTCAGGTATTCTTTCTTTAATGCATCCTTCATTAATGCATCCTTCATTAATGCATCCTTCACTCCTTTCCTTTCATCCATTCTTTTTCACCTCTATTGCCGTCTTTCAAAGTTATAGACAGCATAAATATATATCATTTCCATGGCACCTTCGCCAGTAAATCTCTAATGCTACTTGCTATGCGTGCACAACGCCCTCGGATTCTAGCCATAAGTTCTGTCCTGTATTTCAGTGAAAGCAATTATTCCCATAACTTCGTGTCCTTGCATCGCTCGTTACGAAGAAGAATACGGCTATAATTAGCGTGAAAATGAAGATGGGCGCCATATGAACGCACAGAAAAAAGGTGAATTGCGGGCGGGCACATTACTGTCTGTCGGCTTTCAGAAGAGTCGGATATGCCACACAAAACAAAGGAAGCGTGGTTGAGTCTTATGCTAATGACCCTGCATACTCGGTGACATTCTTTTTCATCTGATTGTTAATCTTCTCGGTCCGTCTATGCAAAAAGGGAATCTTATCTCGAATATCCCAAACAACTATTTTATTTTTACATTCAGGACATTTCTTTAAGACTGAGTCTCTGTGTCTCTGTTCCATAGCAATAATAATATCATACTGCTCCACTTGTTTGCTCTCAATGCTTTCAGGTGTCTTCTTAAGATACTGTATAGCATCTTCTGACATCAAGTATTCTCTTGCTTCTTTTGTGATTTTACTTGTAATTTTTGTCCCTGCAGAATCCACTTCCAAATCTGGTCTGAGTTTTTTGAGAAGTGCTTCACATATTGGACTACGATATGCATTACCAGTACATACAAACAATACTTTAAATTTGCAGTCTTCATTTTTCATACTTTCAGTCTTCATTCTTAGTGCGTTTCTCTTTGCTTTTCTTGTTGTCTGCAGAGCAGGCAAAAATCATATTAAACGACTTGGTAACCAAAATACTTAGAATATTCGGGTGGAATAATGGTGACTAAAGGTGCTCCAATAGAAAAAGTAGATGCTGAAATAGACGAAATAGCACAAAGGATTTTGTTAGAGCTTGAAAGCGCAAGTACAAAGGATTTATCAGATGCTCATTACGCAAAAATGATGCTGCGGCTATCCAACGTTCATTACGCAAAAAAAATACTGAAACAGATAGGAAGTGTTAGATCTGGAACTGAAAATGAGATCGAGAGAAGAGCAGTGATCAAGGTTCTGTTATATTCTACGTGGCTGCAGAGACTTTATTTCATCATAAGATCCTTCCTCATGGGAGAGATAGGTGCTGGAGTTACATTCCTTTTCATATGGTACATGGGCTCAATAAACGCTATTGAGATGTTTGAATTCGGCATATTTGTGTTTGCGTTGACGTTGGTCATAACAAGACTGTTTGATGCGCAAATAACCAAAGCCACAAAAAAGATCGTCGAACTCATGGCCAATCACAGAACCATTAGAGATTTTATCATGAATCACTTCTAGATGAAGAGCACGAAAGAGGAATTTTCTGTTCCTTCATTTTGAGGGAAAACCAAACTCTTCTAAATAATTTGTCGACAGATGCTACTGTAACCTAGCGCGCGCCAGGGAATTGTCTGCGCACAGATGCTAGGAATGCTCATCTAAGTTGTGATAGTAATGGCTACACCTGATGACATAAAGAACATACTTGGCCCGAACAAAAAGGGTGAGCTATATATTAAGGAAAAAATCTACCATCCCTAGATGAATATTGACTCCCTAATTATTACGGACCAACGGATAATTCTGCGACACCCCCACGCGCTCGGATTGAAGAAGGACTACACAGATTACGGCTACTCAGACATCGCGGGTGTACTATTGGACAAAGGAATAATGAGATCAACAATCAAACTTACGCTCAAACGCGATGAAAAACCACTAGAGCTGGGCAAGCTACCAAACTCCCTTGCAGAAAAGGGGTATGGCATCATCAGAGAGAACGTGGGCAGATTCCAAGCACCTTTTTCAACCGGATATGCCAACGCTCCCGACGCTCCTAAAGCTCCTAAATAATCGCTTCAGCGGTCACGGCAAGAGCCCTCCACATGAGCTTTGTCCGAAGGTGTATGGCAACTATTCGCCGGCACACGCGCACTTTACACGCAGCGTAATCCGAGCTGCGTGTTTCCCCCACGTCGTCGCGCGCACACAAAAATAATATTAACGACTTGCGGCTCATAATCGCCTAGATTCGAATGGTTAAGGTTCAGCAAAACCTTATAATTTCTCAAATTGAGTTCCTTGATGGATCACAAGTAGGTAAATTCACATGAATCTTCCTACGCACATAATGTTTGGTGCGCTAATCGGAGCTCTTTTCTTTGGGAGGTGGGATATCATTTTGCTTGTTGCCATCGGGTCAGTCCTCCCTGATATGGATAGGGAGTATGGTTTTTTCAGCAAAGATTACTTCCGCGAGCATCAACTCCATCGGGCACTATACCACAACTTCGTTTTCATTGGGATCCTTTTTCTGATTAACCCGTACCTTGCAATAGGTGCCTTCTGTCATACTCTTCTTGATGCTATCAACACAGCAAAAGATCGCGGGGTCGAGTGGCTTTATCCTTTCTCAAGGCTAGTGAAGAAAGCTAGGTACGATCACGAAGGTAAGAAAATTGCACCTGATATCAAAACTAAGGTATACATGTATCAAAACGATCCAGTTGAGCTCACTAGAAAAACCGCTGAGGATATGAAAGATTATACTCTCAGGCCCTGGCGAAGGATATACGGTCCATTCTATTCTGGCGGCATTTTGGATATAGGAATTTTTGTTGGTTCAACTGCACTCATCCTGTTTCTGGCTCTCCTGTCTGTGTTTGGGGTTAGGACTTTCATCGATTTTTACCACCCAAAATTTAGCTTCAACTTTATTGGTCCTTTATCTATCGGTGTTTTGGGCATTTCTCTAGTTTTGGGCGTAGGAGAAATAAAGAGGCACATAGAGGCGAAAAAAACTCGGTCACCGCCGATGCTGTGGAAGCTATCATTCTTTCTCTCGTTATCCTTAATCGCGTTTGGGGCTGGGCTTGGAGCCTACCTCAACCCGAGTTCATATACAACATTCACAAGCAATCTTCCCTACCTAGCGGCAGAAGTCTTAGTGGCATTTTTAACTGCCTTAATAGTGCTCAAAATCTATTCTTCAAAGTCAATTGCAAGAATGAGAAACGGTCATGACCCATACGCAGTCTAAGGCATCAGTGCTTAGAGCGACTCCATGACTTCGGACAAGCCAAAATAGTTGAAGCACGCGATATAGCGTATTATTGCCTGCTATCGATCGACATCACGATCCAAAAACAAGACAAAGCCAGAAACATGAGTTACCCACAAACGATTTCACGAACACGCATGCGCGCTACCCGTGGTTTCTATCTTTGCCGTGAGCTGCTCTTCTGAGCAGATAAGATAGGGGTTTTCTATCTTGCTAGCAGTCCGCCTATTAGTCCGCCTATCGTTGAGGCGATTGCGCCGAAGGCAGCCACGATAATCACTGCGATTCCAAGGGCTACTCCTGACAGGAACCCAAAAACTCCGCCTTGCACCCCACCCGCTACTCCACCTGCCACCGTCAAACCTGCTGTTATTAGTACTGCGATGATGATCCCGCCGAATACTCCCGCGAGAAAACCAGCCAACGTTCCTTTTCCTATCCCTCGAGCTATGAGCCCTGCCACGAACCCACCGATGAACCCACCTATCACGTGTCCAAGTCCTGGAAACAGCCAGCCTAGAGCCAGCGTTATGAGAAAGCCGACGAAAGCTCCCAACCATAAACTTCCCATGTTGTCACCTTTGCTCTCCCATATGAGCGTGACGAATATAAGATTTGTCTGAAACTAGCAATACTTTCGTTCTCTTTTTGGATTTCAAGAAACGGTTGGATGGAGTGGCAGGAGCAGGATTGACAGAGAAACAGTTGAGAAGTTTCACAGGTACGCACTAGTTGAAATGACTTCTTGAACCCTGCGATTGTCACCTGCTGCTCAACAGCAAGGAAAAGTCGAACGCCGGGAATATTCAAATCAAATGAAACGCGTGCTTGGTTCACGTCGGCCCGACTTTCCTGATCATCTGCAGAAAATAGCAACACAATTTTAGGCGCATACACAACATAGTGATTCATAAAGAGGCATACCTTCATGGAATCCAGATTGCTGCAGAAACTCGTCAACAAATCAATGACAAAAGAAGAACTCTTGCAGAAGGTCAATCACAACTTTGACCTGCTTCCTGAAGTGGTCAAAGGCATCTCCTCACCAAAAGCCACAATCAGATATGGTTGCGCCAAGGTACTGATGGATCTAAGTGAGAAATACCCAGAAAAACTGTATTCTTACATGGGTTTTTTCACAAGCCTCTTAGACAGCAAATACAGAATTCTCACGTGGAACGCCATGGCCATCATAGCAAATCTCGCCCGGGTTGACAAGGACAAGAAGTTTGATGCTATATTCGACAAGTACTACAGCTTTATGAATGACTCGTATATGGTCACCGTAGCCAATGTCGTTGGCCAATCCAGCAAAATCGCAGTGGCAAAACCATATTTAATCCAAAAAATAACAAGCGAGCTTCTGAAAGTAGAAAACATTGCAACAACGCCACATATGACAGAAGAGTGCAAGAAGGTCATAGCCGAAAAAACCATCGAATCCTTTGACAAGTTCTTTGATCAAGTCAACACCAAAGATAAAGTGATTTCCTTCGTAAAGGAGAATCTCCACAGCCCGAGACAGACTCTCAGACGCGCTGCAGAGAATTTCATCGCAAAATGGGACAAGTAACATCGAGGAGAATCGCTGAAGGAAGGAGTGCGCGCAAAAATCTTAAGTTGAGAACTTGGGCCTACCATCGTGATCTAGTAAAGCGTTCATTTCAGTTGACAGTGCACGCTGCCATCGATTGAACTCCCTCTTTTTTTACCTCAAGCGGGCGGGCTTTAGCGGCACGCGTCAACTTGGTAGAGAGGATACGACCCGAAAAGAAAATGAAGAAAAAAGACGAGTGGAGATGCAGTGTGTTGTTACTCTATTCCCCATTTCTTGGTTACTTTCACTATGACGAAGATAACGAAAGCTACGATTACGAAAGTAATGACCGCTACCAAGAAATCGCCTATTCCGAATATTTGACCTCCGTAGCCAGCCTGAGGGTTTCCTTGCGCATCGAATGTTGTTGAGGGAAACCCAATCTTGAAAGTGGCCAGATTGCCAAGTCCGGGTATTGCGAGACCTATTAGAGGCATTACCAAGTCTTTGACCAATGCCAACACTACTGCACCTAGGTAGATGCCGATAATGAAAGCAACAGCAAGCCCCATAATCTTGTATTTAGAGATGAAATCAACGAATTCCTTCCACATTCCCTTCGGTGCAGGTGCCGTTGGTGTAGGTTTTGGCTCCAGTAGTGTGCGTATTTTCTTCAGTTCTTCTAACATATCATCTTCTTTTGTCAAGATATCGCCCATCGAATCATCTAACTTCGTTGAGTTTTATAAGATTTTTGGGATCGGAAGTGTCTCTGAGACTCGGAAAAAAGGGAAATATCGGTTTTCGCCACGAGGAGCCTGAGTGTAATTCCGGTACATGGCTCCACAGCATAAACCTCCAATTTCTGGGCGAACTCCGTCTCCGAAGACATCATTTGGAAAAAGACTACTGCACACTAATTGCCGCAGTGAAAATCACAAAGCTGCGAGAGCTTTGTCTAAGTAGCTAAAACTGAAAATCTGGTATGAGCGTTCTGTCGAAAAGCCTGATTGTTCGATTGCAGGACTCGATTTTTCTGTAATCGTTTTTAACTCGTTGCGGTTATTACTCTCCTTGATAGGGCCATGTTGGAAACGATTAGGCGAGTGGGGATTGTTTCCAGGGCGGAGTTTATTCTGCCTAACTTGGGTTCGCTTATTATGGGGCTTGCTTGGGGTGCCAGTCCGCCTTTAGGCTTGATTAAGGGGGCGATCTTGGTGATTCTCTCCTTCGCAGTGATCAATCTCAGTTCTGCTATCGGGGCCCAAGCAAATACCCTTTCAGACTATGAACTGGACCTTAAGGATGGCCGCAAGAGGCAATTGGTTCAGGCGATGGATTCTTTTGGACAAGAACGGCTAAGGGCATTACTGATTGGAGAGTTTGTCATTGCTTTAGTTCTGGTTTCTTTTCTCATGCTGATCCACGGAAAGCCTATCCTGCTGATCATGTGGATCATCGGAATCTCCCTTAGGGTATGCCTACTCTGCCCCACCTATGAGGTTGAAATCGAGGTCCTGGGTGGCCCCCGTTACGCTTATTCTGGTCTTGGCGGTCCTTCCGGTACTGTTTGCGTACTACACTTTTGCCTCCGAGATCAACCCCTTCTTTCTACTCTCACTCACGGGTCTGGCCCTCACTGTGTATGGCGTGATAATACCGACTGAGATCCGAGACTACTTCGGAGACAAAGCAATGGGAATCGAAACGATGACGGTTCGCCTTGGACTCGTTAGGGCTTCGTTCCTAGGCATGATATTGCTGGCCACTGGCGCCGTATTTACTGGGACAGCTTTCTTCCTCGAGTGGGCTTGCGGACACCATACATGGTTGACCATTCTACTGCTAGCCATACCGGTTTCCGTCCTGTTTGTTCTGGGAAAATTCAAGAAGCTCTACTACTTTCCAAAGAATACACGTCCTCGAGGGGCCAAAGCTTTGCAGATGAAATCGTGAGCCTGTCGGCGCACAATCCACAGTGAATTATGTTGGTCACCCAAACCTACAGCTTTCTGTCCATAATTCTACTGGCTAGCAAATTCTTGTTCTGAAAGACAGCAATCGCATGGTTTAGGGTATTCTAAGACGTGTACGACAAATCAAATCCTTGCCGCCAGGGTCATAGGCACTTTGGACGCTTTTTCGAGTCATCCATTTTGTTCTGCCATTCGCTGATCAGTGTCTTTCTTGCAGAAAGCATTAAATATTACATATGTCATATTACCCCTTAAACCGAAGAATGGGAAAGTGACATTGTGCCTGAAAAGAAGAAACTAGCAATGATAGTTCACAGCGGGACGCTGGACAAACTATTATGCGCATTCATACTTGGGTCGACCGCGACATCCATGGGATGGGAAGCACATCTCTACTTCACCTTCTGGGGCCTTCAAGCACTCGTCAAAGGAGCAATGGAAAAGGCAGGCCTTCCAAGCGAATACAAGCAAATGGAAAAACCGATGAGAGAAAAACTGAAGCAGATGAAGTACCCATCACCTTACGAGCTATTGAAGAGAATGAAAAGCTCTGGACTCCTGAAGATATACGCTTGCACTCCTAGCATGGAAATGTTCGGCATCAAAAGAGAAGACCTGATCCCGGAAGTCGATGAAATGGCAGGAGCCGCCACATTCCTGAACGTGGCAGCAGATGCGGACGTATCCCTGCTGGTCTAGTTAAGGAATCAAAACCAACGAAGCAACAACCCTTTCTCAAACCCTCCTTTTTTAGTGCGAAGGTTCTTAGATAAGCCCACTAACACGTTAGAATGCAGGAAAGAATCATATGGCATTGAAATAGGCGTGGAAACCATGACATCGAAAGACAAGAAGACAAAAGCTGTAGCTCTAGTTTCCGGCGGGTTGGATAGTACGCTGGCCGTGAAGCTATTGCTCGATCAAGGCATAGACGTGGCGGCAGTTAATTTTGTGAGTCCTTTCTGTCTCTGCAAGAAAGGCGGTTGTGGAGCCTCGGAAGTGGCAAGAAACCTCAACATACCGCTGAAAACGATCAGCGTCGGCGAAGAATATCTCAGGATCGTCAGAAAACCGAGGTTTGGTTACGGAAAGAACCTGAACCCCTGTATTGATTGCAGGATTTTCATGCTGAAGAAGGCCAAGAAATATGCGCACGAGACGGGCGCTTCGTTTCTTATTACCGGCGAGGTCTTGGGTCAAAGACCCATGTCGCAACACGGAAGAACTCTCGGCGTAATTGAGCAGGAGGCAGGCTTAAAAGGAAAAATTCTTAGACCCTTGTCCGCAAGGCTGTTGCCCATGACTGAACCTGAGAAGAAAGGTCTAGTAAACAGAGAGACCCTACTCGGAATAGAGGGCAGGTCAAGAAAGAGCCAAATCAGGCTTGCCGAAGAAATGAAGGTGTCTGGATACTCATGCCCCGGAGGAGGCTGCCTATTAACATACAAGGAATTTGCCAGCAAATTGAAGGACTTGTTTGAGCACAAGAAAAGGGTCTCCTTAAAAGACGTGCAGTTGCTCAGGGTCGGACGGCATTTCAGGTTTGGAAAAAACAAGATCATAGTTGGCAGAAACGAAGCTGAAAACAAACTTTTGGTTCAGATGAAGATGCTCAGCGAATACTGCTTTGAGGCTCAAGACTGCGGAAGCCCGATCACTCTGCTCCAAGGACCAAAGACCAGATCAGCCATCAAGAAAGCCGCCGAATTAACCGCATACCACTCCGACAAAAAGCAAGGCGGCGTCTCAGTAAGATTCGGCAAGAAGGAACTTGACAAGTTGATAAGAACCCAGATTCCGAACCAAAAGGAGATAGAACAGCTAAGAATAGCACCCACAAAAAGGTAGGCAGCGCCACAACTCGCATGAAAACTAATACCTAGGGCTGAGAAAACCGACTATAAAAAGTGCGTTCTATGAGGTCTGTCGCGTGTCAAATCAAACATAACCTGACCGACGCTTTCTACTTGCATAGTATGGAAGATCACCAGTCGAATTAGAAAACTTCAGGCACAAAATTGGACAGGGCCAGAATAGGTTGAAACATTGACCAAAGCAGCCTTGCACGCAATGGGTCGAAACCTTCATAAACAAGAAGTATGGATTAGACTGTGCATTTGAAGGGTGAGGCTATTGTCCAAACCGTTTTACGTGAAGTATGAAGTACCGAAAGAAATCGCAGATGCGGCCTATGAAGCCCTGCAAATCGCTTCCAAGACAGGCTCAGTAAGGAAAGGCACAAACGAAACAACGAAAGCCATAGAAAGAGCTCAAGCAAAACTAGTCATCATCGCAGAAGACGTTGACCCGCCGGAAGTCGTAGCCCATCTACCGCTGCTGTGCGACGAAAGGAAAATCCCATGCATTTTCGTGCCAACAAAAGAGCAAATAGGAAAGGCCATGGGCATAGACGTACCAGCCGCAGCTGCATGCATCATAAAAGAAGGAGAAGCCACGGGTCTCCTCAAAGAAATCGTCACGAGAATCGAGCAGATCAAAAGAGGACCCAAGTGATGAGCAAAGAAGAAAGACCAAGCAAGGAAGATAGAATAAGCAAAGAAGAAAAAACAACGAGACCAACAGCAGAAGAGCAGCTCATACCCTCGGAAGTAATCCAGGTCATAGCACGCACGGGCGTTACGGGCGAAATCTCACAGGTAAGAATCCGCATCTTAGAAGGAAAAGACAAAGGACGCATCATAACGAGAAACGTCAAAGGTCCAGTGAGAGCCCAAGACGTACTTATGCTCAGAGAAACCGAAAGAGAAGCAAAGAAAATCAACAGATGATAAAAATACAAACTGTCCGGAAGAATCAACGTTGCCCAAACCCAGAAAATGTTCATTCTGCGGACACGATTTCCCACCGGGCACGGGCATGATGTTCATTAAAAACGACGGCTCAATCCTATGGTTTTGTTCCAGCAAATGTAGAAAAAGCTCCCTCTTTATGGGAAGAGACGCACGCAAACTCAAATGGACAGCATACTTCGGAAAAGAAGAAAAAGGAAGAGCCTGAAACAGGTTTCTGCCCAATACTCATTCTTTCATGGGGTCAGATAGGCAAATAGGCCGCGCAGAGCAACCCAAAATACGTCGGTTTTTGATAGGACAAGAACCGAGATTTCATAGATATACGTTCGAGTATCCCTTGCAACATCGCCAACTGCCAGAGGCTATCAGGTTTCGCATCCTCGATAAACTGAGGCGACAAGCTGAATAGCGGGGTCAAATCATTCTCGAACACAGCGCGCTTAACCATTTCATCGAACTCCGCGGACGCAGGATTAAAGCCATAGGGCCCATCAGCCTTATGCGCATGACCCTGATCGGCACTGGCCACGAACGCGACGCTCTTTCCAGAGGCTTCAGCAGTCTCGGCTATGACGCGGCCAAACCTCACAAGATTTTCCAGCTGAATCTCCCTCGAAGGCGTTACCAGCAAAACCTTCGGCCTATTTTCATTTTTCCCAACGAAAAACCACAGGGGAATCAGTGCGCCCCAATCCATAGGCATGCAAGAGGCAGGTCCTTCGTTTGACCCATAGTTGGCGCCAATGACGGGAAGCTTCAACTTCTTTGCGTTCTCAAGGATTTCCTTGGACAGCTTCTTATCGCACTCACAGCGAAGCGCCACTTTCCCTTTGTTCTCCTCCAAGGTTCCCTCGGTGTTTTCCGAGGTTACTACTCCTATCGTTGCCTCTAAGCGTAGACCGTGAGGAGTCGCCACAACTACCGTTGCAGGATCTTTTTCCCTAAGTAACCGTGCTAGTTCTTCCATGCCCCTACGGGTTTCTGAAAAAGCATGAAGCATGTCGCCACCTAATTCCGGGATAGCTTCTGATCCATGCGGAGCAATACAAGCGAAATTTATACCCACTCTTTCACTTCCAACGGATAACATGATTCTATGTGCATGATAAGTCTTGCTGGAAAACCTCGAATCGCTTCTCTACAGAGTCGAAACTAATGATTAGAAAACCATAACGTTAGGAAAACCTGCGAACACGGTCTGTCCAACTAGCACTTCAAGGAAAAATCGAGGGTTATGGATAGTGTTCGCCAAAGTGTTTGGCTACTATTGCTATGTCTTTGCCGTCAACTTTGCCATCATTGTTCACGTCACAATTCGCATTCCAAATCAGCGGCGCTGAGCATCCGGGATAGCTGCCGAAGCACTTCGCAGCTACGGAAACGTCTTTGCCGTCGCACTTGCCATCTGGAACAAAATCCCAAACATTAGCAGAGCCGCCTGTCAGATCGCCAACCATCGATACCACGACCCACCCGCCCGTGAAGTTGTTGTCCGTCGTGCTCGTTTCGCCTGGAACAGGCCAAGCATAGGCGCCTATAGCATAGTTGCCCTTAGCAAGGCCAGTGGTGTTCCAAGATAGTGTGATGTTTATGGTTGAGCCACTTTCCAAAGGCAAAGCCACCGATCCGACTGAGGTCGTGTTGACGTATACTGTGACGTTGAATGTTTCAGGGTATTCGCCCCTATTGGCGCCATAAACAGTTAGATTGCCAGTGAACCCTTGGAAAATCACGACTTTAGAGGAGATGGCGCTGATGATTGCAACATTATGACCGGAAGGCGGAATCCAAGGGTTCATGAGTGGATAATTGTCTTTGTTGCTGCTGTCTATGGTGTAAGGCGTATCTCCTATGCCGTCGCTTCCTGGATGGTCTTGGCTTGGGCCGCATCTTTGGTCTGTGCCACTGTAGTCATTCCAATAGTTTCCGCCTGAAGGATAACCATCATCCCAACTGTCTGCTGATGATTCGGAGTCTGCTTGGGTTGGGTTATTGATGAGGTTGTTATGAAAGATCTTATTGTTTGACGAGTAGAGAGATGTTATACCCCACCAGTTGTTGGATATGTTGTTTCTAAAGACAGTGTCGTTGGAAGAGCCCCAGAGATAAACCCCATCACCAGTTGTGGTTGTTATGTTGTTTTCAGAGATCGTATTGTTTGAAGAGGTGAGGATGTAGATGCCTTCATAACCGTTTCCAGTTACGGTGTTTCCCCAGATGCTGTTGTTGGAGGAATCGCTGATCCTTATTCCATCATCAGTGTTTTCTGTCACGTTTGTTCCTGTAATGGTAATTTGGCTTGAGGAATTGAGATATACTGCGTCGTAGAAGGTCTTGATCACCATGTTTTGGATTGTTACGTTTGTTCTACTTGACAGGTCTATTCCTGTTTCAACTCCTGTTCCTTGAAGAGTATGTCCTGCACCATCGATTACAACGTTGTCCCTTTGCACTATGATATCGCCATCTATGTTACCGGTGAAAGTGTACACGTTAACATTCCGTTGGATTGGCGATGTCGAAGGGTCGATGCTACCGTTGGCCCTGATGTAAATGTCTCCAGCTGCAGCGGCTGACTGAACTTTCAAAGCGCATGTCAGCAAATTCGCAAGCAGGAATATAAGAAGCAGTTGAGAAGCATTCTTCTTGAGCGTCTTCCTTCCTCCCAGACGTAGATACTTTTCGGGGCAAATATCGTTTATGGAATAATGTTCTACGAAGCGGTTTGTATGCGCGAGTCCTGCTGTTTTCAAAGAGAAAAAAGGGAGTTGTTGGTTTGGGATTTCGTTCTCTTACTTGTGGTATGTAGCGGCTACCATCATTGCGTTGTCGACGGTGAGCCATCCGGTGCCGTAGTCATGGTCTGTCCATTTGAAGTATGGACCTTCGCCGACTGCATAATAATCGCCCCACACGTATTTGGTGTTTGAGGCCAGCGGAATGCGTGATGCTCCTTTCTTCAGTACGTATTCCATATCGGCTTGGTTGAACTGTGGATAGTCATGTACAATTATCGCTGCGACTCCGGCAACGTGCGGAGTAGCCATGCTAGTGCCCCACAGGCCGTAATAGGCTGTACCGGCATTCAGGTTAACCCAAGCCGTGCCACTCCAGGCCACTTCAGGCTTGTACGGTCCAACGACTGCCGCGCCGGGTGCGCAAACGTCCAAGTCTTTCGCGGTTTGTCCAAGTGCTATGTTCGGTCTGCCACTGAAGTCTTCAAGGAAGATTTGCCAGTTGTTTCCGAGATCGTCGACTGTGTTAAGCTTCTCTGGAACGTCTGTTAGATACCACCTGAATGGGCTTGGTGGGTTTGATGGTGGATAGCCGATATATTCCATCGTCCAGCCTCCTGCTGCGCATGAGATCACTTCTGGGTAGGCTCCTGGCCAATCCATCAACGATCCTGCATTGCCTGCGGCAAAAGTGAAGATCACACCTTTGCTAATGGCGTTATCTATGGAGGCTTGAATGGCAGGTGTCGGTGTGCTTGATCCCCAGCTGTTAGTGCATATTATCTTCCAGGTAGGATGGGCTACGGCGAGGCTAGCTACGTAGTCTATGGCGTTGGTCAGCATCCAGTCGTCTCCTCCCCTGAACTCTACATATCCTGCGTGGCAACCTGGATAGTTCGGGTCTGAACAGGGGACGAGCCATGTGTCGAGTCCCAGTATCGGAATTATGGTTACGCCAGGGGCGACTCCCTGCACTATGTGTGGTGCAATGCCGATGGTTGAGCGTTCATATCCGACTATTTCGCATGTGACATGGGTACCGTGCCCTGAGCCAACGGTCATATTCGTTATGAATCCTCTGGCAGGGTTTGGCGTCCAAACAAAGTCGTCTATGCCCGGGTCAAAAACAACGTTATAGCTCCAGCCCCTACCATCAGCAGTGTCGATATTTGCCGTTGGGGCGACGAAACTAGCCCAGTTAGAAACTAGGCCGGTGTCTATGACTGCAACGTAGATGCCTTGACCCTGATTTGGCGCGGATTCAGCGTTGATGATGTCTACGTCCCAGGGCACGTACGTGCCAACTGGATCGCTACCACTGGAAAAATCTGCAGATTCCACAAACTGTGCCGCGTATGGTTCTGTATTACATGTAAGGTTCGGAGTAGTCGCTGCGCGAACTCCAGTATGAGACATTGGAACAATTGTCAAAGCAAGCATTGATAGCAAAATCATGGAAATCAGTATTGCCTTTTTCATTTTTCTCCATTCTCCTTTAGGCATCCAATAATAGTGTATCTAGAGCATTTGAATTTTGTGGAACCTTCTTCTATATGAGTGGCACATGCATTTTTCAAATGTACTTTGTTAACCGCATAGTCTCTAAGACTGTGACCCGTTGAAGACAAAACAAACCGCGCGCGCTTACCCTTATGTGTCAAGTTCAATTAACAAGATATTGCCGGCTAATGTATAGGGTTATCTTCAGGTGGAACCAAAGGGTGGGAGGGGGGTCTGAGATTAGTATATATAGTATTTTGTCTTTCTGAAGACTAACCGCTATCTGGGCACAACGCGCAAACTAGACCTGTTTTATTCTACTCAAGGAGACTTCTGATCTTGCGGCAGGAAATCTTCTTGTAGCCTTCGAATGTTCCTAGTTCGCGATTCCCATTTCCTGCAGTATTGTCTCTATCTGATACGCGGCAGAGATCTCTAAACGGCGCTAAACTGTTTGCCACAGTCGCTAGAGTAGTTGCCTTTTCGTAGTTCCGCTTTGATAATGCCGAAGCTATTCCGCAATCTAGTACCCTGTCTACAGCCATGCTTGTACCCCACAAACCGTAGTAGACTGTAGAGGCACCTATGTTAACCCAAGCTGTGCCACTCCAACCACCTCAAGCTTGTACGGTCCAACGACATATGACTCGGCTGCACAAACGTCCAAGTCCTTCCAACTTTGTCCCAAGGCTGCGTTTGGTCTGCCACTGAACTCTAGCGCGCGCTAGAGATTCCTCACGTGCGCTTTTTCGAGAGCGCGCGCTTGACATGGTTTTGTGCCTTTATTCACACGCTCATAGGCTAGAAGATTCTTCCAAAAATCTTTTCTACATGATTGGTTGTTACTTCTATTAACGCGATTAAGTGAGAACATCTTGAAAACAGCCGTAACCATTGTCAGGTATTCGATCATCGTCCTGCTAATAGCTGCAATAGTTCCATCTCTTTACACCAGGTTCTTCCCTGCTCTTCAACTAACGGCGGAGGCTTCGGAGGTCCCGATAAAACCGTATCCGATTGTATTCTTTGACCTGTACACGCAGAGAGGCGGAATGGGACCGGGCATTCCTGGAGGAGAGTTCGCGCCTGGAGAAAACGTTGCGCTGTACGTCAACATGACAAGCAACGGCCTTCCAGTGGAGAACAGAATTATACTCTTTGAAATAGAGGGCCCAGCAAACTCTTGCATTCTAACGACTGTTACAAATTCGTCAGGAATAGCTTCTGCGACCTTCATGATACCGCTCGACCTTGCACAGGACAAAGTCTTGGGAACATGGTGTGTGACCGCACAGACAGGCCTGGATATGGATACCGTCGGAGACACTTTGAACCTTGAAGTTTTGCCGATAATTCACGCACCGGAATTCCCAACCTTGACTGTGCTTCTTCTAGCTTTCATTCTCACCCTAGCAATAACAATCATTCTCAAGCGAAAGTCGCGCCAGCTGAAAGTTGCTGCAGACAACCTAGTTCAGAAAGCTGACCTTACTCGTTTGGTAAGTCGCAACGCTACATTGTAACGCTACATGATCCATAAAAAATTGACCAAACCCCTTAAGCTGCTCACACCACGCCAAGCTTGTGGACAAACCCATGAAAACCTGCTTGCGAGTCGCATAGCGCGAGAAAACCGCATCGTTCACAACCGATTGCTGTTATCGTTGGTAGCGGGGAGTAGATTTGAACTACTGATCTCTGGGTTATGAGCCCAGCGGGTTAATCCTGGCTACCCCACCCCGCTTCTGTTGAGCTGGCAGATTTCTCCTAGTTCTTTTAGGAGATGCCTGCCTGCATATATTAGTGTTCTCATCGTGAAAACGTTTTAGTACAGCACTGGCGTTATCGACCTGATGTGAGTGAAGTGGACCAAACTTTTTTCCGCGAAGTTTCCAAACCTGTCCTTGAGAGCCCGATCTTCGTTCAGGGACTCCCAGGCTTCGGGAACGTCGGCAAAATAGCGGCTCATCTTCTGATAAAGTTCTGCAGCGCAAAGCCGTTCATGGAACTTTACTCACCCTCATTCCCAGACTACGTATCCGTCACCTCAAAGGGCGTCTGCAACCTGCCCAGATACGAGTTCTACGCGGCCCCCATGGAGAAAAACGACTTCATAATCATGACCGGAGACACGCAACCCTCGTTCGACGACGTACAAGGCCACTACGCCATCTGCGACGAAATCCTCGACACAGTTCAAAAACACCAGTGCAACATGATAATAACGATCGGCGGCATGCCCATGACCGAAGAGAAAGCCCAAGTCTACGTGGCCGCCACCTCACCCAGACTCGCCCAAGAATTCATGGACAAAGGCGCAATCATCTACAGCAAAGGAAGAATCGTAGGCGCCACAGGCCTAATGCTCGGCCTCGCAAAAGAACGTGGGCTAGAAGGCATATGCCTACTGGGCGCCACAACCGGGTTCAGAACAGACCGAGGAGCCGGATTCTCCGTCTTCAAGTTCCTCATGAAAGCCCTCGGAAACGAAGTAAAAGAAGGACTATAGCCCCCACATGAAAACCACAGGCCAAACGCCCAAAAACCAACTGGGGGCGACGCATTTTGGGACGGTTCCACATTTAAACTGTAGGTCGGCCTCTTGATCCTTCAGCACACGCATAAAAACCCAAAAGACAACCCCGAAAAAACCTACCTAGGAGGGGGGGTATCAAATGTTCGCGTGTTTTCAACCCAAAACCGCAGGTCCGCTAATTGGACTCAACGCGTGCCGACAAGACCCAGAGACACCTGAAGAACTGATGGAACAGAGATCAACTATTCGCGCTTTTCACAGTCAAGAGATGCAGGTCAACTCGATCGAATTCTCAACACTCGACCTCATCGTCTAACTGCGCATAAATCCTATCGAGTCTCAAACTCGCCCTCTTCCCTGCCACCCTCAACAGAACATAATGCAGAGTCTCATGCACCAGAATATTCTCAATCTCGCTCTCATGCAGCCCGCCAAAAACATAGACGACTCCGTAGCCAGTGTCAAAAACCCCATGAATCGGGGGAAACTCGAATATGAACCTCAGCGACCTAGCCAATGCCCTTCACACACCGTTCCTTCAAGAGTGCCATCGAACCGCGTAGCCACCCTTCACTCTTCTCTCGAGCAAAGCTTGACGGCAACAGTTATTTTCTTCGCACGCGGTTCCGCTCGTCTACGAGCACACACTTTCATTCTCTCACTGTTGCTAAGTCAGAAAAGAATTATGAATCCGCAATCAATAGCCGAACTAACGAAAAACAATTTCCACACGCGAGCCTTTTCCCGCCCAGACAGAAACATATTATATTCTGATGCAACATCGTCTAACGCGTACACAGATAGAAAGACGTGGGCAATCCATGGAATTCACAACCAGACCGGTCGTGACGGGAACCAACGGCATGGTAACTTCGACGCACTATCTTGCATCTCAAGCAGGATTTTACAGCCTCAAGCAAGGAGGCAACGCCGTTGACGCAGGAGCCACCATGTGGTTCTGCCTGACAATCCTGGAACCCCACCGAGTGGGCATCGCAGGCGAGTCACCCATCCTAATCTACTCAGCCGAAGAAGAAAGAGTGATCGCAGTCAACGGCCAAGGTCCAGCTCCAAGGGCAGCGACCATAAACTGGTTCAAAGAGCATGGCTACGACCTGATCCCCCCAGACGGCTTCTTGCCAGCCGTCGTGCCTGGAGCCTTCGACGCATGGATAAAAGCCCTTGAAAAGTTTGGAACAATAACGCTCAAAGAAGCGCTCCAGCCAGCCATAGAACTAGCCGCAAAGGGCTTCTCAGTCTACCCAGAGCTTAGAAGAAACCTAATTGGACCAGATCAAGAAGTCGGATTGACCACAGCTGAAAACAAAATGAAAACAAGACCGTTGAGCGTCGCTGAAAGATTCCTCAACGAGTGGCCTTCTTCGGCGAAGACATACCTCAATGACGGTCAAGTGCCAAAAGTTGGTGAGGTCATCAGCAATCCTGAATGGGCTCGCACTTTCAAAGACGTTGTAAAGGTCGAAAGCGAAGCACGAAAAAGCGGACGCGACGCAGGTTTACAGGCAGCCCGAGACTATTTCTACACGGGCCCCATCGCCCAAAAAATCGTCAATTTCATGCAGGTTTTCGAATGCCATGATGCTTACTGTAAAAAGCATCGTGGCTTACTCAGCCTAGAAGACTTTGCAAAATACAACGCTCGATTTGAAGAACCCGTCACGGTCAACTACCGAGGCTATGACGTATACAAGTGCGGGCCTTGGACACAGGGTCCAGTACTACTGCAACAGCTGAACCTCCTCGAAGGCTTTGACTTGCGACAAATGGGTCACAACACGACTGATTACATTCACACGCTGATTGAATGCACCAAACTCGCTTTTGCCGACCGCGAACAATTCTACGCCGACCCTGACTACGTCAAAGTCCCTATGGATAGGCTTCTTTCAAAAGAATACGCTGACCGTCGCCGCAGCTTGGTTGACCCTGATCACGCATCGATGAAACAGAGGCCCGGCGAAAAGGCGAGCGCTAGACTTCAGGAAACTGAAAGTCGAACACAACCAGAAGCCGACACGGTCCACTTGGAAGCAGTGGACAAGTTTGGAAACATGGTTTCCGCAACCCCAAGCGGCGCCTGGATTTCAGCTTCACCCATAATACCTAGCTTGGGATTCTGCATGAACACTCGAGCTCAAATGTTCCATCTTGAAACCGCCCATGTTGAGAGGTTAGAACCGGGCAAAAAACCAAGCACCACACTAAGCCCTAGCTTAGTGATGAAAGAACGAAAACCCTACATGACCTTCGGCACGCCAGGAGGAGACCAGCAAGATCAGTGGACCCTTCAGTTCTTCCTAAACCACGTAGAATTCGGCATGAATATCCAGCTGGCTCTAGACAAGCCAACCGTTCACTCAACTCATTTCCCAAGCTCTTTCTGGCCTCACGCAGCTCATCCTGGAGTCTTGCACGCTGAGCCCGACATACCTGAGCAGACGATTCTGGCACTCAAGAAGAAAGGACATGAAGTAATAGTAGACGAACCATGGAGCCACGGTCGCTGTCTCGCGATTCTACGCGACGCTGACACGGGCGTAGTGTTCGGTGCGGCCTCGCCTCGAGGCATGAAGGCCTACGCAATAGGATGGTAGACCAACGGGGTTTTCTGCGACTCTCGTTGCAACGAGCAGAAAATCCATGCTGATCGTCGTAGAGAATTCTCGCAGAATGGACGCTAGACTTATTAAATTGCCGCGGTATGCAGCTGAATGTGAAAAGTGTGATCCCAGAGTATGACCAGATGAATTGGGTCATCATTCATGGCAGAGGAGTGCTTAATACTGGTCATGCAGAAACCTTTGCTCGCACCCTAGCAACAGCGGGCGTTCTCTCAGGGCGAGAATCCTGCTATTACATGAGGTATGATGACTCTCCTGAACGGGACAACATACCCATGATATTCTATACTGTGATAGGTAACCCTAAGATAGAAGTCACTCTGCATGAAGAGGTTGAGCCTGTCGGAGAAATCTTCAACGCCATAGTTGTGATGGAACCCACGATTCTCATCAATCAGACTTCTCAGAGAGCATTGTTGTTCGACGGCGCGAAGAAAGACGCCGTTCTCGTTGTAAATACTTCCCTATCTCCAACGGAAATTACACGATTGCTGAAGAAAAGAAGCATCGCTCAGGACTGGTCTGGAAAACTAGTCACGATAAGAGCGAGAGACTACGACGCCAATATCGCATTCCCATTGTTAGCTGCACTGACGAAAGCTTGGAACATGGTGAGCTTTGATGATATATTGGACGCGCTTGATTCTACTGGACAAAACAACAAGATTGCGGTGGTGAAAAAAGTCTACTCTGAAGTGGAACCAGTTGAGGTCAAGATCAGCGCAACTGAAGCGGTGATGGCTCAAATGAGAAAAGCGAGATCGTCTCATAAAATCAAGAAGGCAGGGTGGAATCTGGAAACATATCAGATGTATCAGAAGGCGGCGGCTGAAGCATTGTCCTACTCAGAAAGAATAGACTCGATGCCTCCATGGCAGGCTTTGCCCCCTGGATTGATTGAATTCGGCCCCACCTCCAAAGAAAAGAAAAACGTCGGGTTCACGACTTCTTTTGCAAGATACCTCCGACCGATTATAGATAAGAGCAAATGCACTGATTGTAAGATGTGTTCCATCCACTGTCCAGACGGGGCGATAGACTTCAACAGCATTGAAGTAGACTGGAACTACTGCAAAGGTTGCGGCATATGCGAACGGATATGTCCTTCGCAAGCGATAAAAATGATAAGTGAACTGCTAGCGGCAGAAGGATTATCTGAGAAGGAAACAACCACGATCGAAGATGCACTCGTCGAATATGGTTACTAGACGGTGAAATGTTTGGGTGGTTCCAAAACGGCTTCAAAGTCTATTGTCAAAGCACTATCAAAGAAGCATATGTGGACGGGAACGCGGGCAATTGCTGAAGCTGTGAAGCTGGCGGATGTTGACGTGATAGCTGCGTATCCTATCAGACCCTATACGGGAGTAATGAACTCTCTGGCCAAAATGCTGGCAGATGGAGAGTTTACCGCTGAGATAATCGGGGCAGATTCTGAGCATTCACAGTTTGAAATAGCAAAACATGCATCTGCCGTTGGGGCTAGAACTTTCGTCGGAAGCTCGGGAGTTGGCCTAGCATATGCGGCAGAACCGATAATTGTCACGGCCTTGGGGCAATTGCCCGTTGTGGCTATGGCAGGTTGCAGAGCTTTGGACGATCCAGGCAACTTTGGAATGGAATGGAACGACGTGTTCACCTTCAGGGATCACGGTTGGCTCATGTCGTGGGCAAAAGATCCTCAAGAAGCATTGGATATGACCTTAGTCGCTTACAGAGTCTCGGAAGACCGAAACGTACTTCTGCCACATTTTGTAGCCGTGGATGGTGCTGCAATAACTCACATATCGACCCCGGTTGAGCCGCCGAGCAAAGAGCAAGTTGTAGAGTTTCTTCCGCCATACAAGCCTCCCTACCCGGTCGATCCCGCCTACGGACCGGTAACTAAGGCACAGCACATAGCTCCTTCGTTGATAGGCCCAGAGCTTCGAAAAGTGGTGGATAACGCAATCACGATGGCCAGAGAGGTGATACAAGAAGCTTGGAAGTCGTATGCGAGGTTGGTCGGAAGAGAGTATTCACCGTTTGTCGAAGATAGATACATGGAGGATGCAGAAGTAGCAATCGTGACAATGGGAACGTACGCCAGGGATGCGCTGTATGTTGCAGAAAAGCTTCGAAAGCAAGGTGTAAAAATCGGCGTGCTCAGGCTACGATATTTCCGGCCTTTCCCGAGCAACGAAATCACTGAAGCCTTGAGAAACGTCAAGGCCGTAGGGGTAGTTGATTTCTCATATTCCTTTGGCTCTACGGACTCTTCAAGCGTGTTGTTTAACGAGGTTAGGTCAACCCTGTACGGGAGCGGTTTACATCCACAATTGATGGATTTCATGTTTGTCGGCGGCAGGGAGCCTTCTGTCAGGCATTTCGAGCAGGTTGCTATGCTGTTGCGACAAGGTGCAGAGAAGGGAACAGTTGAAAAGCATGTTTGGTGGCCCACGTTGAGAGGCGAGACTTTATGAGTGAAGGCCCGTTGATCAGAACAGTTAGGGACGTTCCAGCGGCAGATTTCTACACTAGCGGACACAGGACATGCGCAGGTTGCGGTGCAGCTCTAGGTTATCGTCTACTGCTTAAGGCGGGAGGTCCTAAGACCGTCGTCCTCGGTCCTACGGGATGCATGTACGTGGCCAATGGGCATCAGTTCTTGTCTTCACCGTATGCTGTACCTTGGTATCACACTCAGCTTGGTGCGGGAGGAGCTGCAGGCGTTGGAACGGCGGCGGCGTTTAGGATTCTGATGATGAAGGGAAAGAGGAAGAAAGAGGACGTTAACGTCGTCGTCTACGGCGGAGACGGAGGGACCAGTGACATGGGATTCTCGGGTTTATCGATGGCCATGAGCTACGATTACAAGAGGTTCTTGTACGTGATGTACGACAACGAATCTTACGCTAATACAGGCATTCAAGCATCGAGCACAACCCCTTGGGGGGCTTCTACGACCTTCACACCCTCGGGCAGGATAAAAAGAGTCGGTAACCCGAGAATGAAGAAAAATGTGGCGCTAATCATCGCGGCACATCCTGGTGTAAGGTATGTTGCAACGGCCACGCTGTATCCGCCTCTGGACTTCATTAACAAGGCAAGGAAAGCCCTTGAGGCCGACGGTCCCACGTTCATCCATTTGTTGGTGCCCTGCCCGAAGGGATGGTTCACCGATCCGAAGTACACTGTAGACTTGAGCAAGATGGCTTTGGAAACGGGGCTCTGGGTCTCGTGGGAGTATGAAAATGGAGAGTTCAGCCTAAGCTACAGGCCGGAGCCGAGAAAACACGTGAAGGAATACCTAAGGATGCAGAAAAGGTTCAAACATTTGACGGACAATCAAATCGAAGAAATAGAAAGAATGACGAATGAAGAGTGGGACTACTGGAGAGAAATGGGCAAGCAGAAGAAGATAATACTCCCCTGGATAGCGCCACCATTGGCATAACGCGCTCAAAACCCAGTGGCCTCAACTGCAACTCTTGACCTTTGAGATCGCGAATAGTCTACCTGTCCCGACGGTCTTTCCGGTCGCCATGAGCCTTGTCGCATGCGTTCAGCGTCCAATGAGCAGACTTACTAGTTTTGGGCTGAAAACAAGCAACATTTAATCTCCCTACCCGGTCAGTTTTTCTGGGTTCTGATAATCCTGTTCTTGTTGACGTGCGTTGAGAAGACAGTCAACGGACCTGCGGTTTAGGGTTGAAAACACGCCAAAAACGCACCTCCCCCCTCCTAGGCTAGTTTCTTGGTTTCCAGCATGAAATCTCGTGTTTACTGATGGCACGCCCTACTCAAATGTTGGGTTGAAAACACGCGAACATTTGATACCCCCCCTCCTAGGTCGGTTTTTTCGGGGTTGTTCTTGAAGGCCGACCTGCGGTTTTAGATGCTGGGGGCTTCGAGCATGCAATATCTCCTGTCGGTTTTTTCGGTTATGTTTGGGCCTGCACTATCTCTCTCATGGGCCATCAAACTCGTGAGGGTGCCATGGTGGACCGCGGACGCAGACGGTTTCGAGGCGTGTAATCGTTCTGGCTACGGATAGGGTTAAAGTGGGGCAGATCGACGCCCTACCACGCGTTCCAGGCCAGACTGTCCATGTATTCATTTAAGGAACGAATACTTAGCTTGCTTTCAACGTTTTGGTCGAGCATTTTTGCAAGGGCTGAAGCTAATTGAAGATTCGTGATAACTGGAACGTTGAATTCAACAGCTAATCGTCGAATCGTGTACTCATCTTTCAGAATCTCCTCTTGATTTTCCGCTGTCTTCAACACTGGTATGTTAATGACCAAGTCGATTTTTCCTCCTCGAAGGTAATCGGTTATGTTGGGTTTCATGTCAACTTCCCTGACTTTATGCAGTACAGAGACGCCTTCGATACCTTCCTCACTCAAGACCGCAGCCGTGTGTTCTGTCGAGTAGATCTTGAACCCTTTCTCGGTCAATTCCTTTGCCAACGGTACGATCCGCTTTTTCAATTCCATGCCTCCTACCGTAATTAGAACTGAGCCGCCCGCTGGTGGAATCCTAAAATCTGCTGAACCGAGTGCTTTTGAAAAGGCGTCTGTGAAACTTTCTCCCAAACATGCCACTTCGCCGGTACTCAACATCTCGACTCCGAGAACAGGATCTGCTCCGCTTAGACGCATGAAACTGAACTGAGGAACCTTAACGCTGACGTGTCTGAAAGGCGGTAGTTCTGTGATTCCGATATCTTTTAGCTTCCTGCCTAACATTACCAACGTAGCGAGCTCTATCAAATTGACGCCTCTTGTCTTGCTCACGTACGGCATGGACCTCGATGCCCGCAGGTTGCATTCGATCACGTATGTTACACCGTCTTTAACGAGGTATTGAAGGTTGTATGGTCCTATTATCTCAAGGGCTTTCACGATCTTTCGCGTGAAGCATTCAATGGCTTCTTGCACTTCAGGCGTCAGCGTCTGCGCAGGAATGCTCATCGTCGCGTCTCCGCTGTGTACACCAGCATTTTCAACATGCTCGATGGTAGCCCCGATCAACACATCATTTCCGTCAGATATACCATCAACTTCAACTTCTCTGGCATTTTCCACAAACTTGGAAATCACCACCGGGTGGTCTGAGGAAATTCCAGCCGCGAGCCTGAGGTAATTCTCCAGTTCTTCATGTGAATATGCCACTCTCATTGCAGATCCTGATAGAACATAGCTTGGTCGGATCAAGACGGGATAGCCTATCCTTTTAGCAAATGTCTCGAGCTCTTCTACTGTTGAGAACGCTTCCCATTCTGGCTGAGGAATTCCGAGCTGATCCAGCAAGGCACTGAACTTTGCCCGATCTTCTGCAAGGTCTATGCTTTTGGCCGATGTGCCAAGCAGTTTTGTACCTGAATCAGTAAGCTTCAGAGCGAGATTGTTCGGTATTTGGCCACCGACACTTGCTATCAATCCGAGTGGATTTTCCTTTTCATATATGTCGAGTATTCTCTCCACCGTCAATTCTTCAAAGTATAACTTGTCGGATGTATCGTAATCGGTTGAAACTGTCTCAGGATTACAATTAACCATAATAGCTTCATCTATACCGTTCTTTTTGAGAGACCATATCGTGTTCACGGCACACCAGTCAAATTCAACGCTTGACCCTATTCTGAAGACGCCTGCGCCGAGGACCATAACTTTACTGTGGCCTACTTGAAAATCTACGTCGTCTTCGTCTCCACCATAAGTAAGATAGAGATAGTTTGTTTTTGCTGGCCACTCAGCGGCCAAAGTATCAGTCTGCTTAACAACGGGAACAATTCCAGCTTTTTTCCTAATCTCCCGAACAGTCATCTCGTCTTTCTTCAGGCAGATTGCGATCTGCTCATCCGAAAACCCAAGCCGTTTTGCCTCTCTCAAGATGGAAAAGAAGTCTCGGCTGTCAGGATCGATAATCCGAAGCCTTTTCTCCACACTCGCGATGTTCTCAATCTTGTAGAGAAAGAAAGGATCGATCCCGCTGAGACCGTAGATCTTTTCAATCGAAATCCCAGCCTTCAAAGCCTTAACTATTTTGAAGAATCTCTCATCTGTAGGACTGGCCAACGCATCCTCAAGCGCCTCCGTCGTCTCAAAGTCTTCATCCCCAGAATTGCAGGTCAAGCCTCTCTTTCCAATATCGACCATGCGAGCAGCCTTTTGCAGAGCTTCTTCAAGAGATCGACCAATAGCCATTACCTCTCCCACAGACTTCATCTGAGGACCTAGATGTCTATCCACATTCTTGAATTTCTGTAAGTCCCACCTTGGAAACTTGACCACCACATAGTCCAGGGCAGGTTCAAAACATGCTGTAGTTACCTTCGTGACTTTGTTCGCTAGCTCTGGAAGAAGATAGCCAATCGCTAGCTTAGCTGCTATGTAGGCAAGTGGATAACCTGTTGCTTTGCTTGCCAAAGCTGAACTTCTTGACATACGAGCATTCACTTCGATGGCACGAAAATCCAAGCATCTGGGATTTAGAGCCCATTGAATGTTGCACTCTCCAACGATGCCTAGGCTTTTTATGGCGTTTATGGAGGCCAATCGAAGCAGGTGGTATTCACGGTTCGACAAGGTTTGTGATGGGGCCACCACTATTGAATCGCCCGTGTGAACTCCCAAGGGATCTACGTTCTCCATGTTGCAAACCGTCAAACAGTTGCCGGCACGGTCTCGAACAACTTCATACTCGAGTTCCTTCCAATGGTTCAAGTATTCTTCAATCAGAACTTGGGAGATCATGCTTTGAGCGAGGGCTCGGCTCACTATTTCTCTTAATTCCTTTTCGTCGCGCGCCACTCCTGATCCTTTGCCTCCCAAAGTGTATGCCACACGAACGATTACAGGATACCCTATCTCTCTTGCTAACGCAACAGATTCTTCAACGGAGAAAGCTGACCTGCTTCTCGGTACTGGAATATTCGCCCTAATCATTGCCTGCTTGAAAAGCTCTCTGTCTTCTGTATCCTCTATAGCTCTAATAGGTGTTCCCAACACCTCGACCGCGAATTTCTTCAGGACACCTTCTTTCTCAAGCTGAACTCCGCAGTTGAGGGCCGTCTGCCCCCCAAATCCTAGAAGTATCCCATCAGGCTTCTCTTTTTCAATGATTTTCGTGAGGAATTCTACCGTTAAAGGCAGAAGATACACCTTCCCTGCCAAACGAGGGTCAGTCTGAATCGTAGCAATGTTAGGATTGACCAGTATTGTTTCGATGCCTTCTTCTCTTAGTGCCTTAAGGCATTGGCTTCCTGAATAATCAAACTCCGCAGCTTCTCCAATCTTTATGGCGCCGCTACCGAGAACCAATACTTTGCGCACCCAATCAAACTTCGGCATCCTCATCGCCCCCCAAGCTTCAGAAACGCGTCAAAAAGGAACTCAGTATCGTATGGACCTGGCTCTGCTTCTGGATGCCACTGAAAACCAAGAGCTGGCTTGCTCTTGTGCTTTATAGCTTCAACCGTCTTATCATTAGCGTTGATGAACCACGTTTCCAAATCGGTTCCTTTAAGCGAATCAGGATCCACCGCGTACCCATGGTTTTGAGTAGTAATGTAGCACATCTTCGTCAACAAATCCAACGCTGGCTGATTCTGCGACCTGTGGCCATATTTCAGTTTATACGTGTCTCCGCCTAGACCTAGAGCCAATATTTGAGCCCCCAGGCAAATGCCCATCACGGGGATGCCTTCATCAACGAGCTCTTTTGCGCTCTCCATTGTTCTACCGCATTTCTTAGGGTCGCCGGGGCCATTACTTATCACAATGCCATTTGGCTTGTACTCAAGGATTTCTTTCGCCGAAAAATCATACGGCACTCTCACAACGTCGATTCCACGCCGCAAAAGACTCCGCAGAATACCGTGTTTCACGCCACAGTCTATCAAAACGACCTTGTTGTTTCCTTTCACTCCATGATAAACAGGTTCTTCAATTGAAACTTCACTAACTAGATCCCTTAGATTGGGATCCTCAACTGATTTCACCTCGTTCACAAGTCTGTCAAGATCAGGCTCTTCGTTTTCCTCGCAGACCTCCAACGTTCCAAGCATGACACCTTTCACCCTCAGTTTCTTGACAAGCTTCCGCGTGTCTATTCCGTATATTCCTGGAACGTCCTCGCTGGCTAGCCATTCATCCAAAGTCCTCGATGATTCCCAATGGTAGGGCTGAGTGCACAGTTCATGAACGACAAGACCGGTCACCTTGATACTGTTAGATTCAAAATACCGCAGAACCCCATTCTCAGAATCGTTCCGTGGAACTCCATAGTTGCCAACAAGCGGGTAAGTCAACGTTAGGATTTGTCCCTTATACGATGGGTCTGTCAGGGCTTCTGGGTAGCCAATCATAGACGTGGAAAACACTATTTCGCCTGAAACTCGTTTTGTCACGCCGAAACCTTTACCGCAGAAAAGTGACCCGTCTTCCAGAACAAGTACGGCTTTAGAGCGCTCGTTTGTTCGCTTTAAACTTCGGCTCAAAGCCCTGCACTACGTCACACTTTGCGTTTTTAAGCTTTGCGATCCAGCTTCGTTTCAAGACCTGCTCGAAATGCATATGCCCTCAGTGATTCATGCTCGGCACCCGAACCGCTATGGAAAGAGAAGTCGCCAGAGACATCGCCACGCTAGAGTTCAAGCCTGACCGCTGATCGCACAGACGAACCCCGCTCATTATTTATAGGACTGCTCAAACTCATTACAAGTCGTAAGAATACAGAAGGCAAGATGATTGAAGAGAATTGCAGTAGTGGCCATCGGGGGAAACTCTCTGATCAAAGATGAAAACCATCAAACTGTGGCCGACCAGTTCGAGGCAGCACGAGAGACCTGCAGCCACATCGCCAGCATGGTGGAAAAAGGCTGGAACATCATCGTGACCCACGGCAATGGCCCCCAAGTGGGCTTCATTCTCCTGCGATCTGAGAAAGCCAGCAAGGAAGTGCACACTCTGCCACTTGATTCTTGTGATGCTGAAACACAAGGCGAGCTTGGATACATGATTCAACAGTGCCTGTACAACGAGTTCCAATCAAGAGGCATGAGCAACACGGTCGCTACAATAGTGACCCAAGTTCTCGTCAAAAAAAATGATCCTGCCTTCAAGAATCCCACCAAACCCATAGGACCTTTCTACAGCAGAAAGAAGGCCGAAAAATACAGAAGAGAATGCAAATGGAAAATAGCTGAGGACTCCGGACGTGGCTGGAGACGTGTCGTCCCATCTCCCATACCCGTGCGCATCATTGAACAAAAAGCGATCAAGACTCTCGCTGACAAAGGAGTTGTAGTCATCGCCGCAGGAGGCGGAGGCATCCCCGTTATCGAAGAAAAAGGCAAGTTGAAAGGAGTAGAAGCAGTAATCGACAAAGACTACGCGTCAGCCATCCTAGCCGTTGGTCTGGAAGCGGATCTCTTTCTTATTTCCACAGCAGTGGAAAAAGTTGCGTTGAACTTCGGCAAACCCAATCAAGAGCTACTTGACAGGATGACCCTGGCCGAAGCGAAGAAATACTACAGAAAAGGACACTTTCCGCCAGGGAGCATGGGTCCGAAAATCCAAGCCATCATCAACTTCCTCGAAAAAGGAGGAAAAGAAGCGATCATCACGAACCCAGAAAGCATAGAAGATGCGTTACAAGGGAAGACAGGCACACACATTTTCCCCAACTAGATTCCACTAAAAGTTAGGGGCAAGCAAAAAGACGCAGACCAGATGACTCCGCATGTTGCGAAGAATCTCGCCAGTAAACACTTATCATTAGCTCATTTTCAAGTAATTGCAGAAGGACGATGCTTGCGTGAAGGAATACGACTTCATCGTAATCGGCTCTGGTTCAGCACTGGAAATAGTTTGGGCGCTGGTTCAAGAGCAACCGAACCTGAAGGTCGCAGTTGTAGATAAAGATGAGCCAGGTGGAATCTGTCTGACACGAGGCTGTATTCCCTCGAAAATATTGCTGTACCCCGCAGAACTCGTGAGGACTGTTGAAAGAGCAAGAGAATTTGGAATATCAGTCGACCTCAAGAATGTGGATTTTCAAGCCGTCATGCAGCGAATGAGAGCCCTCATTTACAAAGACATAAATGGCATACGTCAAGGACTCACTCATTCTAAAAACGTAGACTATTATAGAGACACGGCCCAGTTTGTCGGACCGTACACGTTGAGCGTTGGCGACAAAACTATCACGTCAAAGACCATTCTACTCTGCACTGGGTCAAAGCCCGTAATACCGGCAATAAGCGGTCTTGAAAATGTTGCTTATCTCACCAGCGATACGTTACTCAACTTGAATCAGCTGCCCGAAACGATTGCTATCATCGGCGGAGGCTACATTGCAGCCGAATATGGCCATTTTCTTGCAGCGATGGGATCGCGGGTCACCATAATCGGGAGAAACCCGCAGTTCATTCCAGAAGAAGAGCCTGAAGTGTCCGGACTGGCAAAGAGCGAACTGCAAAAACGCATGGCAATCAGCACCAACCACGAAGTGCGAAGGGTTGAGAATACTGCCGTCGGCAAGAAAAAAGTAATCGCGGTCAACAGGGAAAACGGAAGAGAAACAGAGATAGCAGCAGATGAGATACTCATCGCATCAGGCAGGGGCTCGAATAGCGATATTCTGCATCCGGAGAAAGCCGGGATCAAAACCGACCAAAAAGGATGGATTATCGTCGACGATTACTTGGAAACTTCACAGCCTAACGTCTGGGCCTTCGGCGATGCAGACGGCAAATACTTGTTCAAACACGTGGCAAACTATGAGGCTCTAGTTGTATACTTGAACGCCGTGCATAGAGAGAGAGTCAAGGTTGACTATCATGCTGTGCCACATGCTGTTTTTACAGACCCAGAGATTGCAAGCGTAGGCCTGAAAGAGAAAGAGGCATTGGACAGATACGGCAAAGAGAACGTGCTGATCGGAATTCACAGATATGAGGATACTGCCAAGGGAGAAGCTATGGGTGTCAAAGATTATTTCGTCAAAGTCATAGTTCTCAAGGACACAAAACGAATAGTAGGCGCGCACATCATCGGGCCTCAGGCTTCCGTTCTAATACAGGAGATAATAAACCTCATGTACACTGCCGACCAGAGCGCAGAACCCCTCATGAAGGCCATGCATATTCATCCAGCACTAAGCGAAGTTGTGGCCAGAGCCTTTGGTTCACTCATGACGCCAGAATTGTACCATCACACAATAGAAGAGCACTACGGATTTCGCAGCGAGTAAAGCACACTTTATCGCTTTTCATTCCATGGGCCATAGACGAGCCGACTGACAGAAATGTAAGCTGCTAGACTCCGAATTCTCCGCGCTGACCTGCGGTCTTGAATATAAGAGGCTCTCAAGCGCGATATCGGATCGATGTTCAGGGTGTCAAACATGAATCTTCATGCTTGTTTCGATTGCCGATGAATTAAGAGTGGTCTCACTAAACATTATCTGTTTGCATATATCCTTGGCAGCCCTCTGGCAACAAAGCCTATTACTAGAGCTATGCCGATGGATCCTCCAATTATCCCGCCGACTGCGTGAAGCCCGACCCATCCAAGAACTCCGCCCCAACCAGCTAGGGCAACCGCAGGCATGAAGGATGTGCCTATAACAAGGCCTGCGACAGCAGCCGACAGCACTGAAATGAAGAACAACGCAATGGCTGTCAAAGCTGGTTTCTTAAAATAGACATTATACCTTGCAAGCCACGCAAGAATATCAAAGACGATGCTAGCCGCAGTGAAGCCTAGAAAGAAGAGACCGGCCGGATTGAAGATGAAGTTTATGACTGTTGCAATCAGCCCCACTGAAGTGGCCGCCCCGAGTTTTCTGACCCACCATACTGTAAGTGAAAGCACCGCGAAGCCGATCATGTCGCATAAGATTGGCAAGTTGAACATGCTGAAAACTATGGGTGAAAAGATGGAGCTCAACACGCCCCACAGCGCGGACAGCATGGCTATGGCGGATATTTCTCGGCTGTTGTAGAATGGCATGATGGTTCTCCAGTGTTACGAATTGACAGAACTGTAACATCAGCAATAAAAAGCTTCTGTAACTTATTATAGGTTTGACAAGGTGATCGGGTGCCACCGAAAATGAAGGTTACAAGATTCAGTGTTTCACTTCCGCCGCCTCTCCTGAAAAGATTAGATGAAACCTGGCGAAGTATGCATTACGAGGACCGTTCGAAAGCAATTCATGACGCTGTAAGGAGTTTCATCAGTGAATTTGAGTGGATGCAAAAAGGAAGCGGGCAAATAACAGGCGCTGTCCTGGTGCTTTATTACCTGGACAAACCAGGTCTCCTCGAAGAGATCACGAGAGTCCAACATCAATTCAAGAACGTGATTTCTTCAACAACTCACCTCCACTTAGAAGAAAACAAGTGCCTCGAAATGATTGCCATAAAAGGAAATACTATGGAAGTTAGAAGTCTCACTCAAGCTCTCATGGCCAAAAAAGGAGTAAAACAAGTGAAGGTAGCTGCTCTGGCACCATAAACCTATTGAAAGCTTATTTTCAAGTTCATCACCGTCTTCGCAGCCATGAAGCTATTTAGCGCGCGCTCCATGTTGGAAACGGTGCTCCAACCAATAAAAAGTGCTACTGTGCACAGCTATATACTTCATAGTCTAAGAATCCTAGTGAGGTCCAACTTTGCCCCTTCCACTGGTTGAACGATCTAAGGAAGAGATAGCTAAAGCTATTCGAAAGAAAGTTGAAGCCATAAACCAGGTCAGAGGGATTCGCCACCTCGATGTTCGAATAAGTGGGAAAAGACTTGACGTGGACATTCACGCATTCTTGGACAATGACCTCGCAAATGAGGATATGCACGGGGTTGCTCTTGACATTGAGAGAGTCGTGAGGAAAGAATATCCCAATGCGCGGGTTTCAGTCGACACGGAACCTCTTGGACCAGGCCAAAATGGTGTCTGGAAGGCCGTGAAGGATGCAGCGGAAGAAACAGCGGGTTCAAGGGGGGTTCACAACATTCACATTCAAAGAATTGACGGAAAACTGTACGTCGATCTTCATCTGGAGGTAAGCGCGAACATGACGGTGAAACAGGCACACGATGTCGCTGAACAAGTCGAGGACAAGATAAGGATAACTAAGCCAGAAATATCAGAAGTAACTGTTCACATCGAATCGGCATCAGATCGCATCTCAAGAGAGTTGGCAGGGGTCGAAACCGAGCTGGAATCATACATTAAACATGTCGCCAAGCAATTTCCAGAAATCCAGAGCGTCTCAGGGATCAGCGTCCGCAAAGCTGGCGAGGGCATACACTTGACTCTTCAATGTCGTTTCGAGCCTGAACTTGGCATAAAAAAAGCACATGAAATCTCCAGCAAGCTTGAGAAAACACTCAGAACGGCCTACCCTAGGATAACCAGAATAGATGTCCACGAAGAGCCAGCCTAGATCACACCGATTTTTCTTCAATGCCCTGCAGCGTTGCGGTTACGAAATGCCTATATCTGTCTCTAGTTGTAATGGAAGCTACAAACCCTATCATGCGCGATAAGGTGGTCCCGATCGAGGCGGATTCAATAATACGACAAATGAGAAAACAATCGACGCAAGCAAAGACTGCTGGTCTATCTCCCCTGCGGATACCTACCATTCCCTTGAAACCAACGAGAAGGGTCTGTCTGAACAAGAAGCTCAACGACGCCTGAAGATATACGGATACAACGAGCTGGAAAGACCGAAATTCGGCTGGGCACCGATTCTTTTTAGACAATTCAAGAATCCGATATTCGTCATTCTAATCGCATGTGCTATCGTATCTTATCTCTTCACCGGGCTTGAGCAGGCAATATCCATACTTTTGATGATTGTTATAGCCGTGGTCTTGGGCTTCGTCAACGAGTACAGGGCTGAGAAGACTGTTCACGACCTTCAGAAGCGTGTATCTATCAGAGCTGTCGTTATAAGAGACAGTAAGCCTTCCGAAATTGAATCGAGGCTTCTTGTTCCTGGAGATCTTGTCTCCTTCTACGTAGGAGACATCGTTCCAGCCGACATGAGGATAGTGGAATCCAGCGACCTTCACGTTAATGAAGCCACACTCACTGGAGAATCCTTTCCTGTTGAAAAGACCTCTGAAAGTCTCGATCTTCAGCACCCTACGCCTCAGCAACTGACAAACTACATGTTCATGGGCAGCGTAGTGGCAAATGGAAGCGGTCGAGGCATCGTCGTGTCGACCGGAAAAAACTCGCAGTTTGGATCCATATCCAGGAGCCTACTTCGATCCCACCCTGAAACCCCCTTTCAAAAGGGCGTCAGGAGTTATGGAAACATGCTTCTCACACTTACGCTCGCGCTCGTAATGGGAATATTCGCAATTAACGCTGCCCTTGGTCATAACTTGGTCAATTCTCTGCTTTTCTCTCTCGCAGTCGCCGTCGGGCTTGTGCCCGAGCTGATGCCTGCCATCGTAACGATCAGCCTCTCTCAAGGGGCGAGGAAACTGGCGAAGCTAAAGGTCATCGTGAAACGATTAGTTTCGATAGAGGACTTCGGCAACATGGATGTCCTGTGCACTGACAAAACAGGGACGCTCACAGAAGGCAAGATCTCTCTAAAAGACTACTATTCACCGGGTGGAGACAAAGATCCGAGGATCATCCCCTATTCGTTGCTCTGCAACACCGCAGTAATAGGGCAAAAGATCACTGGTAATCCAATGGATGTGGCAATCTGGGAGTATGCCATTAAGAATGGCGCACAAGAAAGTGTGACATCCTACGGTAAGACGTGCGATATCCCATTTGACTACCAGCGGAGAATGATGTCGGTAGTGGTTAGAAAGGATAATGATTTCATCCTCATCACTAAAGGTGCTCCAGAATCAGTTCTCTCCAGATGTGACTACTCTGAGACTCTAGGTAAGAAGGAACCAATACGCGACGGTCTAGAGTCAATTCGCACCGAGTTCTCCGATCTCTCGATCCAGGGATACCGTGTCTTGGCAATTGCGTATCGAAGCATAGACCTGAAGAAAGCATACACGGTTGAAGACGAGGCGAACCTAACGTTTCTAGGCCTCCTCATATTCACTGACCCCCGTAAGCAGGATGCCCATCAAGCGATCATGAAGCTAAAGGAGATGGGGGTTGACGTCAAGATACTCACAGGCGACAACGAGCTCGTAGCGAGAAAAATATGCGAGGAAGTAGATGTCCCCGTCAGAAAAATAGTATCTGGCTCAGAATTAACACAAATGAGCTCGACCGAAATCAAAAAGGCAGCAGAAGAGACCACAATTTTCGCTAGGATCACTCCAGAACAGAAGCTGGACATTATCAAAGCCCTGAAGGAGAACCAGCATGTGGTGGGCTTCATGGGTGACGGAGTGAATGATGCTCCAGCCCTCTACGAGGCAGACGTGGGCATATCGGTCGACACGGCCGTTGATGTCTCGAAAGACGCAGCGGATATTGTGCTTCTGGAAAAGGATCTGCCGGTGCTAGTAGATGGTATTAAGGAGGGCAGAAAGATCTTCGGCAACACCATAAAGTATGTTCTGATGGGAACGAGTTCGAACTTTGGAAACATGTTCAGCGCTGCAGCCGCCTCTATCTTCCTTCCATTTCTCCCAATGTTGCCGATTCAGATACTTTTCATGAACCTGCTGTATGACATGTCGAACATGACGATACCAACCGACAACGTTGATGAAGAGTACACCACGACGCCAAGGAAATGGGACATAGGTTTCGTGCGAAAGTACACAATTTTCTTTGGCCCATTCAGTTCCGTCTATGACTTTCTTACCTTCGGCATCATGCTTTTCGTCTTCGGATGTTGGGCAGGAACGCCCGGTAGCCACCTTGAAGCACTGTTCCAAAGTGCATGGTTCGTAGAATCATTCTGGACCGAGGTCTTGATCATGTTCGTCATCAGGACTAGGCGCATCCCCTTCTTCACAAGCCGTCCAGGGAAGTGGCTAGCAGGATTCATAATAGGGTTCGTCGCATTCGGAACCATATTGCCATTCACACCTTTCGGCGGCTTCTTGGGAATGACGCCGCTTCCAGCCGAATTCTGGGTTCTAGTCGCACTTATGACAGCTACCTATCTGTTTCTTGTGGATGCCGGCAAAGTGTTCTTCTACAAGATATGCAAGTTTTGAAGGAGGAATTGGTGTTGACTATTGACCTTTTCGTTTGGTGGGCTATCAGCATTTCCTGGAGCATCGTTTTTCTAACAGTGGCCAGTTTTTACCTTTATGCGAGCAGCAGAGCTAAGCGCAAGGAGGATACGCGGGAAGAAACCAAACGAAAGATGAATGATGAGCATTCAGTTAGAACGCGCGCGTACAAAACTCAATTGAAAGCAACGGCACGAAGCATAGCCAAAAACTTCATTTTTGTTTGGATTCTGCTGGGTCTTCTTGTTTTCTACATCTTCTCAGTCCAGCTGGGCACAGGCACGCTGTCTGAGGCGGTCTTCGCGGTGGGCAACATTGTTGTGGAAGCCCTTTTAGTCTTTTATTTGGTTAGGAACAGAGATAAAATGCCCGCCGAAGAACAGACGGAAAGGTCAGGATGAAAATTGAGTGCTGGAGCGCGCGCTTCTCTCCTGATGGTCCGTGTGATCTCTTCTTGTGATCGCTCAACTAAGGGTAATAGCAAGCTTGATTCCTGAGTGGCATTTCGTGTCTCTGAAATATAAGCTGCTCATCATTCTACACGGTCAGCGGACCTGCCGAGGAGCAAAACCTCAATGAACAAAGAAAACCTATTAGTAGGGAGTAAATTGATGCTTCTGTTCAAGAGAATGATCATTTGCTTCGTATGAATTACGTAGATGCCAAGAATCATTCAGCAAATTGAAGGACCAACGCGGATGTTCAAAGACGAAATTTTAGAGAATGAGCGGCGCAGGAAAATATACGTGGCAGTAGAGGCAAATCCCGGCTTTCATCTGAGAAGACTTCAGAAAGCCCTGAACATGCCTTTGACCACCCTGCATTATCATCTGAGCTATATGACGAGAAAGAAAATCGTCTTTGCCGAGCCAGAAGGACATCAGAAGAAATACTACACCAAAAGGCTGGAAGCAGAAGATAAAAGAATATTGTCTGCCCTGAGACAGAAGAAAACGAGGGACATTATCTTAGCAGTCCTCGCAAACAAGAAAACGAAGTACCAACTCTTAGCAAACCGCTTGAAGCTCCCACGTTCCACACTTTCCTACCACCTAAAACAGCTAGTCGACAAAAGCATCCTAACGCAAGAGAAAATTGGTCATGAGAACGTCTACATTTTATCCGATCAAAATAGGGTCGAAAAAGTGTTGGCAGCCTACAAGTCGAGCTTCACAGAAAAGTCCGCAAAAACACATGCATAGTTGCATTTCTTGCCAAAAGATAGTCCAAGGCATGCACCGCCTAAAATGGCTTGTTAATCAAATTCAAAACATTGCATAGCTACCGGTTGCCTAAACCAGAAAAATCCAAGCAAAAAACGCACTGGCATAATATCAAGAAACGCTGATTTTTAGTGCGGTCACCGGGATTTGAACCCGGGTTGTCGGCTTGGGAAGCCGATGTCCTAACCAAGCTAGACTACGACCGCCCACATTCCCATTGAGGGAGCATAATTTAAGGCTATTTGGGTCCATACTGTTTTGTGTCGTATTTTGTGTTTTGACCTATGTCTTGTGTTATCCTCAAAGCTTTGAAGAAACTTGATTTAAAAGAGAATATTTAGCGTGGAACAATTAAGTAAATGTCAGATTATGGATGGCAGAGCTGTTGTCAGTTTTTTCTATGTCACTAGGCACAGTGTGAACCAATTATGAATGAAAACACAGAGGAGCAGGTAAACCAATAACCCAGCCCACAAAAATTTAGGAAGACGTAACTTCCATGATTCCCCCTTGGAAACACTGATTCAGACATCCTATATTCAAAGAGTGCTGAACTTCGAGCGCACCATTGAACTTGGCTTGAAAAATATCGGAAAATTATAGGCAAGAAAAACAGGGTTTTTTTCAAATGGAGATTTCAGGAAGCCGCTAGAAGTTGAGAGCTGAAGGAACCTTGGAGTTTTTAAGACACCTCAATCATAGTTTCATGTTTGAGGGCTGTGTTTGAAAGAGATTTTGAAGGATTGGGGCAAGGAACTCTGGATAGCAGAGGAAGCAGAATATGGTGGAAAGATCCTAATCATAAGAAAAAACAAGAGCACTTCCCAGCATTATCACAAAGATAAGAAGGAGACGATTTACTGTTTTAAAGGACTAGTGGACATTATTCTGACTGACCGAACAGTCACACTAAAAGAAGGTGAGGACATAACGTTTTTTCCCAAGACGATACACCGACTAGTAGGGAGGATGGATTCGGTACTGTTTGAAGTGTCGACTCCACAGTTAGCTGACATCGTTAGAATACAGGAAAACCAAAAGGAAGTAGGCAAGACTTAGCTTCCACATAGAAGTGCCTCAAGCTAGAAAACCAAGCTTCCAACTTAGAATTTTGATTGTGAGAATAGAAAGCCTCACTGTAGTTTTAGATAGTCGACAGGAGTTTATGACGGGGCCCCGAAGCGTTCTCTAGACTATGACCGTCCAACTCGGGACTAACAGTCGAGAAATTGACGTGAATCTTGTGATCAAATAGAAAAGGAAAGAAGAGTCGTGTTCTTGGCCCTATTTGGACTTGGTCATGTGCACATTTTTGATCAGGACGTAGGGACTGAGCGACGGTGGATCAGCCTCGATCCACCAGTGAACGTGTTGTCTCTCCTTTGACAGGCCGGCAATGTTGCCGAGCATCGATAAGATGTTGTCGCTTATGCGGAGGTCCTTCAAGGACTTCTTGATCTCGCCCTTCTCGATGAGGAAAATGCCGTCTCTGGGTATGGTTGAGAAGTCTCCCCTGAGGTAATTTTGGAACCGCGTGTACCATGTGTTGGTCAAGTAGAGCCCTCTGTTCACCTCTTTGAAGAGCTCATCTTTGCTCATAGTTCCAGGCGCCATCTCTACGTTCCAAGGGTTCGGAGCGATAAGTCCAGCATTGCCGGTTGTCTTCGTCTTGAAAGCCCTAGCCGTGGAGGCGTTATGAAGATATGTTTTGAGAATGCCATGGTCGATGAAAACGTTTTCCCTCGCTGGGACGCCCTCATCGTCAAAGACTCTCTGGGACATGGAGTAGGCGGCGGGATTATCCGTTAGGGTGACAATCTCTGGCGCCACCTTCTTTCCGAGCTTGTCCACAAAAATGGACATTTGAATCATTATGCTGAAAGCTGAGGCCATCCCACCCCATACTCCGAGCATGGAGCCAAAAATCAGAGGATCAAAGATGACATCGTACGCGCCCTCCTCGCCGATTTTGGGATTCTTTGCTAATTTTGCAATTTCACCAGCCTTGCTGCCGGCTCTAGAGGGCTTGAAATCTTTCAGGGTTGAGCTGCATTCGACGCCGTGGCCCGAAGCTTCACGCTCTGAAAAGGCCCTTATGGAAAGCTCGACTGCCGATCTGCTATCAACGCCTGAAGGTCCTTCTGAAGACGCTAAGTAGACATCTTCAAACTTGGTGGAAAGGATGCCCCCGCTGTCAACCTCTGACCCCGCTTCTTTCTCCGCCGCATCGATGGCCTCAAAGACCAGTTCTGTCGGACTCTCCAGAGACTGAAGCCTCCTGTCAGCTTGACTATCAGCATAATGGAAGTTGCCATTTGCGAAGCCTCCGAACGTCGGGTTTTCTCCCGACACCTTGGCCAACTCAACTAGCCGCTTAACAGTCTGGTCAACATCATGGAAATCATGTATCTGCGTTGCAACGACACGTTTCTTCCAAGCCAAAGCCAGATCGGTCACATAGTCATCCCAGGCAACGGTGATATCGACCTGATTGTTGCTGAATCGCACCTGCCTGTACTTGCCAAAGGTTGTCTTGGCGATCACCTCATCTGCGCCTAGACTCTTCGCCTTTTTGACTACGTCTTCAGTCTTGCCAAGTATTTCGCTCACTTTACGAACACCTCCCTCAGCCTAATGCAGGGCCCACCCGTGTTCACGGGAACTCCCTGCGACGGGTCACCCTTCCCGCACGTGGCCGCGTCAAACTCAACCTTCTTAGAAACGGCGTCAACAGCCGACCAAAACTTTAAGGTCGTAGTTTCGATCACGGGCCTGGCAACAGGATACTGCAGTTTCCCGTCTTTTATCAGGTAAGCTTCTTTGCCGACATAACGCTGATTGAAACGTTTGTCGTCAATGTTCCATTCTGTGAAAGATTTCATGAAGACGCCCTGTTTAACATCTTCGATCAGTTCTTCCTCCGTAAATTCTCCAGGAGCCACAAAAGTGTTCGCCATTCTAACGATCGCTTCCCTGTCGTAGTTGACAGACCTTGAAGAACCGTTACTTCTCGTGCCAAGCTTGGCCGCCGACTCCCTGTTCTGCAGAAACTCGTTTATGATTCCCTCCTTGTACAGGAACCTGGGACGTGCCTTAACACCCTCGTCATCATATGGGTAATATCCATAGCTGTGCTCGATCGTCGGATCATCAACGACGGTGACTGCTTTACTGCCAATTCGCGTACCAAGCCAGTAGTCACCGCCTTTATAGATGAAGGATCTTCCGGCCTGACTCATTTCTCGCCCCAAGATCCTATCGGCCTCCATAGGGTGACCGCAAGATTCGTGGGCAGCGATCCCAGTAACTTCTGACCCGCACACCAAATCCATTTCTCCAGGTTTCACGGTTTTGGCTTTCGTGATCACGTCTCTGAGGACCATTGCATTGTGAATCATCCTGTCCTGAATCTTCCAGATACCGAGGGCTTCCCATCCGCCACTGTAACCAAACTGCTCATAGGCCTGCTCCGTCTTGCCTTGCTCAGCAACAGTGATGTTCAGATAGGCGCCTATCTTCGGGACAAACGAAGATATCTTTGAGCCTTCCGAGTTGGCGAAGTATTTCGTGATGAGATCGATGAAAACCTGGGATATCAACGCTGGGACTTTCACGCCGCATGAAGCCAAAGATTTGTTGATGTCTGCAAAGGCTGATATTTTCTCTTCGGGCGCAATATTCTCTATCTTCTTCTTTTGTTCAACAGTCCACTTTGTCTTAATTCCCTTTTCTTCAGCGAATACCAACTTGTCTTTTCGTTTTGCAGCCTTGGCATACTTAAACGCCAAATCCACGATGGCCCTTGCCTCTTCCTTAGACCATCTGTTCGTGGAAGCGAAGCCGATCCCACCATTTGCCATTATTCGCACGCAGAATCCGGTGTCAACCGCTGAAACGTATGCCTCCAAGATCTCGTTTCTCAGGATAATCCTTTCTTGCACCTGACTGTGAGCCCTGACCTCAGCATAATCAACCTTCTTGCTCTGCGAGTATTCTAGGGCGTAGTCGGCAATCTCCTCATCCAATTTCCCGCGACCTTTTGGAGCTTAATCTGCTGAATGAAAGGATAAAACCTTTTAGGTTCAAACTTTCAAGCCTTAGCTGAAAACTGGATGGGAGATGCTTGGTTGAAGAGAACCTCAACAACAAACGCACGTTTTTGGCAGGGAAACGAAGCGTGCGCTGAAGGAGCCATAGCCGCGGGATGCCGATTCTTTGCTGGATATCCAATAACACCGTCCACCGAAATTGCTGAACACTTATCGAAAAGACTTCCACAAGTTGGCGGAATCTCCATTCAAATGGAGGATGAACTCGCGTCAATAGGAGCCATCGTGGGCGCCAGCTGGGCAGGAGCCAAATCCATGACTGCCACTTCTGGCCCAGGTTTCAGCCTCATGCAGGAAGGAATAGGCTACGCGTTCATGACTGAAACACCATGCGTCATCGTTGATGTACAAAGGGCAGGACCGGCCACGGGTCAGGCTACCAAATGCGGCCAAGGTGACATTATGCAAGCTCGATGGGGCACACATGGAGACTACTCAGCCGTCGTGCTTTCACCCAACTCGGTGCAGGAGATGTACATGCTTACAGTCAGGGCGTTTAACCTGGCGGAAGAGTACCGCACCCCCGTCATACTGCTTGCTGATGAGATAGTCGCACATATGAGAGAGCAGATAATCCTGCCAGAGCCTGAGGCGTTGAAGATCGTGAATCGACGAGGGCCTGACGCAAGCGAAAAGGCGTTTTTCGGGTTGGAGGAAGTCCCGCCGATGCCGTCAGTCGGAGGTGGCTTCAACGTCGTGGTCACGGGCTCGACTCACGACGAGTACGGCATCAGGGCCACAGCCGATCCGCTCGTCCACAGAAAACTCGTGGAGAGACTCAATGGGAAAATCCAAAAACATGCAAAAAACATCGCCGATTTTGAAAGCTATAATATCGACGAATGCGAAGTTGGCATAGTCTCATTCGGGTGCACTTCAAGAACAGTCTACGAAGCCGTCCAAAATGCCCAAAAAGGTGGGATAAAGACAGGTTACGTGAGGCTCAGAACAGTATGGCCCTTTCCCGACAGGATAATAAAGAAAATGGCCGACACAGCCAAGACAATCATAGTTCCAGAAATGAACCTCAAGCAACTGTATTACGAAGTTGAAAGAGCCGCAAACGGCCACTCTCAAATTACGTCTATAAACAAGATCGGAGGCGGAGAACTCATCACTCCCGAACAACTGCTCACCAAGATCACTGAGGCAGGAAGAAAAAATGACTGAGACTTTTTCACCCCGAAAATACATGAGGGATATAGCTCCTCCGTTCTGTCCAGGCTGCGGAGCCTACACTGTAATGAACGTGTTCCTCAGGGCGGTCCATGAATTAGGCCACGAGGACCTAAACAAGTTCGTATTCTGCAGCGGAATCGGTTGCTCCGCATGGATTCCATCGCCGCATTTCATAGCAGATTCAGTCCACACCCTGCATGGAAGAAGCATACCCGTCGCCACAGGGATAAAACTCGTCCGGCCCGACGTAAACCTCGTCGTTTTTGGCGGAGACGGCGACATAGTCGGCATAGGCATGAGTCACTTCATACATGCAGCCCGAAGAAACCTGGACATTCTCGTTATAATGGTCAACAACATGGTCTATGGGATGACTGGCGGGCAAGTCGCGCCGACAACTCCATTCATGGCGGTGACGACTACTACACCGTACGGCAGCTTCGAATATCCCTTGGACGCTGCAAGGCTCGCTGTGACCGCTGGAGCATGCTACGTCGCACGCTGGACAACGGCTCACGTTAACGAGTTCAAAGAGTCCTTAAAGGAAGCGTTGAAGACGAAGGGCTTCAGATTCATTGAAGTCGTAAGCCAGTGTCCAACGGCTTTTGGAAGAAAAGCTGGATTCAAAGATGCGGGTGAAATGGTGAAGTGGTTCAAGCAAAACACCGTCTCGATCGAACAGGCAGAAAAAATGGGTGAAGACAAGCTGATGTCCAAGATAGTCGTTGGTGAATTCGCGAAGAAGCAGAGACCGACGCTCACTCAAACAATGCAGGCTACAATGGAGGAGGCAAAGAAGAGAATTGAAGACTGAAATAAGAATCGCAGGGTCTGGAGGACAAGGAGTGGTCCTCGCAGGGCACATACTCGGCAAAGCGGCCGCCTATGATGGAAAAAAAGTCGTACAAACGCAAAGCTATGGGGCTGAGGCAAGAGGCAGCATGGCCAAAAGCGAAGTGATAATATCAGACCGAGAAATCGGCTTTCCAATGGTCACTAGATGCGACATATTACTCACGATGAACCAAGAAGCCCTTGACAGGCACTTGAAGGATGTGAAGGATGACGGCATATTAGTCATCGATAGCACCAATGTCAAACAGCCTGAAAGAAAAATGAAGCTTTTCAAGGTTCCTGCCACAGAAACTGCTGACAAGATTTTTGGGACGAAAGTCTGCGCGAACATGTTTATGCTGGGAGCCTTGGCGAAGGTGACCAGAATAGTAAGCGATGCTTCTCTGGAGAAGGCGATAGTCGACACGATGGAGAAGCAAACCGCAAACATGAACGTGCAAGCGTACAGGAAAGGAAAAGAACTGGTTCAATAGAGGTTAATCCTCTTTTTCGCTGCCCTTGGGCTTCTGCTTTGTACTCGTGTTCGCCCTCTTTGAAAGATAAACAGTCGTTATGAGGAAGATTGCCGTCGTGGCCGCGAAGACGTACATCAGGTTCTGAAGGTTCTTCACATTTTTTGAATAGTCTGAAAGGTGGCTGTAGTAAGAGGAGTTCAACGCAAAATACCGACTTTCAAGATCTGCCAGATTACCCAAGAGAGTGCTATAATTCGCCAGAAAGCTACTTTGTGTGACATTCAAATTGTTAAGATCAGCCAAAAGATTGGCGTACTCACCAAGCAAATCGTTGTAAAGGTGCAGGGTCTTTGAAGAGATTATGGATATAGTCTGATTGCTATCGACCCACGTGAAGTATAGAAAGACGTTCGCCGAGTTTGAAGCGTTCAGCACTGTTGGAGTTATTTCTCCCTGGCCACCTAGGATGATGAATGGCATGCCCATCAGGCTGAGAGGAATCATTATCCTGCCGAACCCAACTTTGCCTCCCCCTCCTGCCACATTGAAGAGTACAATCTTGTTCCCAGTCTCCTGTCCGAACGTAAATCTCAAACCCGAGATCGAGGAGTTGCTGATAAGATTGACGTTGTATGTCTGGCCAGTCAATGCGACCTCTAGGTCATGGAACGGTCCCATGAGGGGATAACTATCAGGCCCTTCTGTACGTGTGATGTTGTATGGAATGTTCCCTATTCCGTCGTTATTTGAATCCTGTCCTGTGTAATCAGACCAATAGTTGCCTTCCCCATTCAGACTCCAAACATTAGTGGAATTCACCGAGGTGCTCGACAATTGAACCGTGTTGTTGAAGTTGTTATGGTAAAAAACGTTGTTGCTGGCTGAGAAAGAAAGAGTCAACCCCTCCGGATTGTCGTAGATCGTGTTCCCCGAAAAAACATTGTTAGCCGATTGATCGAGCTCGATGCCGGCAACAACGTTGTTCACAATAAGGTTATCCGAGAAAACGTTATAATTAGAAGCAAACAAGTTTAGACCCGCGTACTCGTTATCGTGGATGGTGTTATTAGAGACAATGTTGTTAGAGGAAAAGAGCTGGATTCCATTGTAGCCTTCTTCAAATATGTTATTCTCTAAGACATTTCCTGCGGAACTGACCGTAACTGGACTCTGAATCGAACTGTTCGCCCTCACAGTAAAATCTGTGATCGTCACGCCATTAGCGATCACGTTGATCACGTAACTTGAGGCCCCGCTTCCGTAGATAACTGTTAGATCCCTATCTTCACCCACAAGCGACACACTCTTGTTGATAACGAGGTTTTGAGAGTAAATGCCATCATGCACAAAGATTAGGTCACCTGAACCTGCATCGTTGATAGCGTCTTGGATTGTAAGATACTTGCTCGATGGCACTTCAAGAGTTCCCGGGCTTCCGGCCACAGACATGTTCCATCGTGTGGCAACCATCGCTACCAAGAGTAGCAAGAATAGAAGCGGAAACGACGCGACCTTCTTCAATTCAACCCTATTCGACATATTCCCACACAAACATCAACTTTCAGGCTTTAGAGACGATCCCTTAGAGAGCGTTTTTCCTAAGATGAGAGAGCACACCACAGAGACTGACAATGCTGGAACGAAAACAGCTGGAACTATCACAGGTTGCAACAGAGACCACAAGATCGATGCGTACGATGCACCCGCGACGAGCACCAGGATGAAAAGCCTGGCATAATCCATTCCAGGTTGCTCCTGCTGATTTGACGGCGACTGCAGTAAATTCTGCGTATGCTCAACCTGCTCCTCAGTAGCAAAACTCACAGAATTCTTATCACTATCGAGAAACTTGAAGCTGGAAAGCGCATATCTCTGTAACTCCCAAGGCTTCGATTTCGGCAGAATCCTCACGATGCCACTCTTCTCCATCTTCTTCAGCACCGTCTGGATCTTACGAACAAACTGCAGGTCGTTTACTTTTTGTTCCCCGTGCAATCTCTTAATTATGTCTTTAACATCGGGAAAATGAAGCTCAAACATGAAGGAGGCAATCGCTTGTGCCAGACCATACTGCTGCTCCCCCACGCGCAAACGTATGCTTGCGGTCGCATAATCAGCCTTGAGAACATCCTGCAGAAAACGTGCGTCATCCTGGGACAGCTTGAGCTGCTCCAAACAGTTTTTCCCCTATTCAACAGATTCAATTGAAACGCTGTAATAAACCCTTCGCGCCAGAATGGGAAATTTAAACTTTGTCAACTCATTTATTCAATCTTCAATCAAGTCTTCAATCAAGTCTACGGAAGAAAGTAGTAAGCCTTTAAACGGCAACATATATGGTGGGAAAGAATGATGGCAGACTTCACAGTAGAGCATGACTCATACAACTTATCATTACTTAAGAAAAACAGTCCGTGCCAGTTGACCCTGAGCAAAAAATATAGAAGCCATTTCGAGATAATAGCCGAAATACTCGACGCACTCAAATATGACAGCGGAGACAAATACTCCCTGATGAAACGCACCGGCATCAACTACGCTCAACTAAAGAAATATTTGGCGTCCATCACGAAGATAGGCTTCGTTGAGATACGCATGAGGGGCCAACAGATTCTGTACTGCGCAACAGAGAGAGGACAAGACTTTCTCAGGCAGTACTACGTCCTCTTGGGGATGTTGATTAACACCTATAGACTAGGCGAACAAAACCAATCCATTTATCAAACCGTATATGCGTCAACCAAAAAATCATAACACTTCCCACCACAATTCGTCGTTGTGATACATGGAATAGTCTGTCCAACGAATGTGATCATACAAGGAAAGCAGAATCAGTATTCTATCCTGAGGCTCGCATGAACACGCCTTCAGCTAACCCATCTGGGAGACCAAGTCTCCATTTAGGGCAAACTTGTTCGCCATATCCCCTTTTGCACCGAAACCTCGATGGATAATCTGTCCATTGATTCTCACCGACGAATCTGATGACTCCCTAAGATCCGCTATCGATTTCCCAATCGCGACGATGCTATGAAAAGTGTTATCTTTCCTGAAGCCTAAGAAGAATCATGCCATGACGGGGCTAGCTCAATACTATTCCTACAGGAGGAGACCTTTGACTCAAGAATTCACCTACGCCGGTTCAGGTGTGAACAGGAAACTGAGAGCTGAATCCAAGAAGGCACTACAAGTATTGAAAAAGACGTACAGGCTGAGCGTCTATGGCAAAATCATCCGACTCCCTTTTGGAAACATTTTCCCTTTGGGTAGAGGGAGCTATTTAGACCTCCAGATTGAAGGCGTCGGCACAAAGGTGCTTGTGGCCCAACTGGCTCAAAAATACGATACTATAGGAATTGATGGCGTAGCGATGGCCGTGAACGATGTGATACGCTCTGGAGCTAGACCTCTTGCAATCGCGGATAACATTCATGCACAAGCTTCGGAGCCGAGCCTGGTCAAGCAATGGATAGAGGGCCTTGCAAAGGGAGCAATTGAGGCTGAATGCATCGTGCCCGGAGGAGAAATCGGAGATGTGGCAGAACTGACAAAAGGCTTTGTCGAAGGCAAGGGCTTCGACATGATAGTCGCAGCAGTAGGCAAAGTTGACAAGGAGAAGATTATCACTGGAAAAAACATAAAACCAGGTGACCCAATCATAGGCTTGCGAAGCTCGGGACTCCATAGCAATGGCATGTCTCTTGCGAGAAGAATTCTCTTCAAGCAGTGGGGTGGAAAATACGATCCTCAAGATGTTCCAGACGGTTTGAAAAGGGAGATAATCTGGGATGTTCTCGAACCGACCAAAATCTATGTCAAACCTTTGTTGAAAGTTGCAGAAAACGTTCAACTGAAGGCAGCAGTGCACATCACTGGTGACGCGTACCTAAAGTTTGATAGATTATCGAAGTTTTCAAAACACATCGGGTTCGAATTTTCTAATTTCAACCCTCATCCCATATTTGAGTTAATTCAGAAGACTGCTTTAGAAATAGGGGGCATGATAACTGATGAGGAGATGCTTAAGACCTTCAACATGGGATGGGGATTCGCAATAGTTGTGAACAAAACTGATGCTGACGAAGCGATGGATGCCCTGGAAAAAAGCGGGACCGAAACTCAGCAGATCGGCAGAGTAACGGGATCCGAACGAATCGAAATCATCTACAAAAACAAGAAGATCGTGCTGAAGTAGCTGTTGCTTCATTGCTGATGAAAGTGCTTAAATCCATTAAAATTTCTCACTTAGCCCATGAAATATCAGGCAAGAATCGAGGTAAAATTGAAGCCAGGTCACAGTGACCCAGAAGGCGAAACAACAGCAAGACTGTTGAAAGAGCTTGGTTATGCGGTTAAATCCGTAAGCGTGGGGAAAGTGTATAATGTAGTTCTTGAAGCAGCATCACGCACGAAGGTTGAAGCTGAGAGTGAAGAAATGTGCAGAAGACTCTTGGCAAATCCGACCAAGGACAATTATGCGATTGAGATCGAGGAAGGGAGATGACTCCCAGCATCTTCATCCGACAGAACACTCCATTCTCGTTCTTCAAAATAGACGTGTTTAAAGCCTCAGAAAAACAACTCAAGAAAATAAGCGAAGAGATGGGACTAGGCCTAAACGGGCAAGAAATGAATACCGTCAAAATCTATTTTGAAACGAAAGGGCGAAACCCAACAGACCTTGAGCTGCAGACCATAAGCCAAACGTGGTCCGAACACTGTTTCCACAAGACATTCAAGGGAAGAATAAGGTACAAGGGCAAAGACATTGATAGTCTATTCAAAACATACATTGCGAGAGCCACAGATGAAATCAAGGCGCCTTGGTGCTTTTCAGTTTTCGAAGACAACGCAGGCATAGTCGAATTAGACGAAGACTATGGAATAGCAGCAAAAGTAGAAACGCACAATCACCCCTCGGCTGTAGAACCCTTCGGCGGAGCAGCCACAGGCGTCGGAGGCGTAATCCGCGATATTCTCGGCGTCTGGGCCGATCCCATAGCTTGCACTGACGTTCTGGGCTTCGGGCCATTGGATTTTGATTGCGAAAGGCTACCGCCTGGCGTGAAGCATCCGAAATACATCTACGTCGGCGTGGTAGCCGGCATCGGAAGCTATGGGAACAACATGGGAATCCCAACGGTCAACGGCGCGATATACTTCGATGAGAGCTACACCGGAAACGTTGTCGTCTACTGCGGTTGCATCGGACTTCTTCCTCTCAAGAAGATCAAGAGAGAAGCTAAGCCAAACGAAATAATAGTCCTAGCAGGCGGCAAAACTGGCCGAGACGGCATTCACGGCGTGACTTTTGCATCCGCCGAATTAACTGAAAAATCAGAAGTAGTATCCCGTCCCGCTGTGCAGATTGCAGACCCTATCGAAGAAGAAAAACTGAAAAGAGCCATAATCGAGATTCGAGACCTTGAATTGGCCTCGGCAATAACAGATCTAGGAGGCGGAGGACTATCATCAGCTGTCGGTGAAATTGCTCACAAGTACGGATGCGGTGCAACCGTGGAACTCGAAAAGGTTCCGCTAAAATATGCTGACTTGGCACCTTGGGAGATCTACATTTCCGAGTCACAAGAAAGAATGCTCCTGATCGTGCCAGCAGAGAACCTCGAAAAAGTGAAAAACATTTTCGAGAACGAAGACGTTCAAGCTACTGCAATCGGACAGCTTACCGCCGAAACGATCCTAAGGATCAGCTACCGAGACGTAGAAGTGACAAACATAGATGTCCCCTTTCTCTTCAAACCGCCAATATCCCAGAAAACTGCAAGACTCGACCACCGGATTCTCGACGAACCACACCTTCAGAAGCCGAATAGCCTAGAGAGAATATTGCTCAATCTATTGTCGTCACCTAACATCGCAAGTAGAGAAAGCGTAGTGCGTAGCTATGACCACGAGGTCAAAGGAAACACAGTCCTCAAGCCTTTGCAAGGAAGCTACGCCGGCCCGAACGATGCGTCCATCTCGAAGCCACTGAACAACTCTTGGACCGGGATAGCGATCTCTTGTGGGATAAACCCGAACTACGGAAGGATTGATGCTTATTGGATGGCTGCATCAGCGATAGACGAGGCTGTAAGGAACAACGTTGCAGTCGGAGGAAGAAGAATAGCACTTCTCGACAATTTCACGTGGGGGAACCCGGAAAGACCCGAAAGACTCGGCAGCTTGGTTGAAGCCTGCAAAGCTTGCTACGACGTTGCAAAAGCTTACGGGACACCGTTCATTTCCGGTAAGGACAGCCTCTACAATGAGTCCCCGCTTGGACCAGTGACGCCATCTCTCTTGATCACTGCATTGGGGCTCGTTCCAGATATTCGTCGCACAGTTTCAATGGACGCCAAGACCACGGGCGACCCAATCTACGTCGTCGGACAGACCTTCAAAGAACTGGGCGCCTCAGAATACTACAGACTCTATGGATACTTGGGAAAGAGCGTGCCCGAGACCAGAGCTGGAACAGCCAGAGAGATATTCAATGCAGTAACACGAGCGATTGATCAAGGATTGGTGAAAGCTTGTCATGATCTTTCGGAAGGCGGCTTGGCTGTCGCGGCAGCTGAGATGGCGTTCTCAGGCGACCACGGGATGGAAGTAGACTTGAGGAATGTTCCAAGAAAAAATGTGGACCGTGATGACTTCGTCCTCTTCTCCCAATCCAACAGTCGTTTTCTGATTGAAGTCTCAAACAAGAATAGAGACGACTTTGAAGCTTTGATGAGCGGAAAACCGCATGCGGAGATCGGCAGAGTCGAAAAGACTCCTCGACTACGCATCATCGGGACAGATGGAAAAATTGCACTCGAAACACCGGTCGACGACTTGCGACAAAGCTGGAAACAAACGTTCAGTGGAGAAGCCTGACCCATGAATGTGGATGACATCAAAATTTGCGTGTTACGTGTCGGCGGCACAAACTGTGATGCGGAAACAAAACGGTCCATCGAAGAATTAGGCGCCAAGGCTGAGATTGCGCATGCCAATGAAATAGTCAAACACCGAAACCTGTTAGAATACGATGCCTTGATCTTTCCAGGGGGATTTTCCTATGGGGACTATGTACGAGCAGGGGCTTTATGGGCAAAGTGGACGCTGACTAAGCTGGGCAAGGAGTTGCGGGCTTTTGTGGATGATGGCCGCCCAGTGCTCGGAATATGCAACGGCTTTCAAGTTCTTGTCGAGGCAGGTCTGCTCCCCAGTTTTGAAGGGATCAGCCGTTACCCACAGGCTTCATTGGCCCAAAACGTTCCACCTGGCTACAACTGCAGGTGGATTCTTCTGAAGAACGAAAGCAACGGGAAATGCCTGTTCACTTCAGCGGTACCGAAGGGAAGGGTCTTACGTATGCCCGTAGCACATTCTGAGGGAAGATTCATATTCTCAAAGGAAAAACAGGAGCAGTTCTTAGAAAGACTGCGCGAAAATGATCAGCTTGTTTTTCGCTATTGCGACGAGAATGGCAAATACGCGAAGGGCGTTTTTCCGATCAATCCGAACGGCTCTTTCTATGACATAGCGGGCATATGCAATCCTGAAGGAACAGTTTTCGGTTTGATGCCGCACCCCGAAAGAGCATTCTATTGGTGGCAGCAGCCTGACTGGACAAGTCATGCACGAAGGGCCAAATTTGGCGACGGCAAAATGATCTTTGAAAGTCTGATCAAGTTCCTAAGCAAGAAGCCCTAGATCCTTGACACGTGGCAACGATGTTCTGGCGCCGACTTTCGTTATGCATTTTGAAGCCACGAAATTTCCTATCCTTCCAGAGTCATAAAGGCTCTTCTTTTTAATCAGGCCGTAAAGGAAACCCCCACAAAACGCGTCTCCTGCCCCTGTCGTATCGACGACTTTGACCTTACATGCTTCTATTAGGCAACTTTCTCGGCCGTCCGTCACGTAGCAGCCCTGCGCGCCGAGTTTCACAGCCACTGCACTTATGCCCTGTTCAAGCAGGAACTTCGCGCCCCTGCGGTAATCGGCTTTGCCAGTCAGAAGCTTGAGCTCGTTAAGATTTGGCATCATAACGTGAGTTCTCCTTATAATGGATCTCAACTCATTCAATCCTAGCCTTGCATAGACTGCTCCGGGGTCGAAGCTTACTAACACGTTCCTGGGAAGTATCTGCAGGAGTTTCTCCTGAGTTTGTAGAGATTTCCTTCCGACAAACGATGTCAGATGCAAGAACCTTGTCTGAAGAATGCGCTCTGTACAGAGTTCTGGAAGCTCTATGTCGTTGTTGACGCCGGGATTGATGTATAGGGCCCTACCGCCCTTTTCGTCAATGAAGCCCACGACGTTGCCACTTCTTCCACGCTTCGCAACGATCACGTTGGCCGTGTCTACTCCTTCTCTGCGAAAATCTTCAAGAAGCATTTTTCCTTCTCTGTCGCGTGCTACCTTTCCGATGAAGCTGACTTTGCTGCCGAGCCTTGCAAGAGCCACGATGGTATTGGCTGCCGAGCCGCCGCATGCTTCCTCACAGTCAATTATCGTGCTTTCTTCTTCTGCACTAGCTATTCTGTTAACCTTGAAAAGCTTGTCTACGTTCAGCGCGCCAAATCCCATCGCATCGAACCGGGTCATGCAAACAACCCTCGAATACGTATTCTATGATCGCCAAGTCTGCCGCCGTAGTTTCCAGCGGAAATCCTCACAACACCATCAACGTCCAACGCAGCAGTTATGCCGACCTTCATGGCCTTCTCGACGGCATCCATCGAGATTCCGTTGATCACTATCTCCGGAATGTATTTGACGCTTCTGGGGACTTTCGAGGCTCCGGCTAGTCTATGTTTAAGAGAAGGACAGTATGGATGGTTTGTCGTAGGCCCTATCAGTGGAAACCTAGTTTCAGTTTTCGAACCCGCTGAACAAACGTCAAAAGGGGTTACTACTCCCTCAACTCTGCTTATGGCTTCTAACGCGGCTTTTCCAGCCCTTTTGACCGATGTCTTAGTCTTGCACATTATCCAAAAATTGCCTCCTGATATTCCTCGAGCGTAGCCGATGTAACGTTCTATGAAAAAATCGGGCACCATCAGAGGAACAACGATCATGCGGCGACCGTAAACATGCCTTTCCCATTCAAACCCGTCACCGCAATGCCCGACCCTTTCCATCATATCTATTCTTCCTTCAGGCTCCACGGATAAAGCGTCAAAAACCGCGGTGAAAGGCTTCACCAGTATATCTTGGCGTATTCTGTAAGAGAGTTCCTTCTCAAAACGTTTGATAGAGTCCTCGACTGGTTTCTCTCTCTCTAAACCCTTCCAAAACTGCAGGACTGCTCCTCTGCGTTCGTCGGGCGACTCTTTTCCTGATATCCATCTTTCGATTCCACTATCAAGCCTTCCGATGACACTTGATGGCGTTGCAGTGGCATCTTCGGCCGCCTTCCTAAGAGTTTCTTTGTCATCAGCAGTGACTATGAGCCGGCAGTAGATGCCGTCGAACGCCTCCGCAAAGGTATCTTCAATCAATTCCTTCTTAACCATTTTATCCCAGGCTCCCAACAGCTTCACCTCTGACTTCTCTTCTGAATTCAGTGCTCTTCTTCACGAGTTCCTCAACGTTCTCATCTTTTACTGTTTCAACCATGTACGATTTATCAACTTGAAACCTGAGAAGACGCTTGAGCAAATCTGGGTCAACTCGGCTTTTTTTCAGTGCCTCTATGTTCCAGTCACCTGCCAGTCTCAGGGCCAGCTGTTTCCCAGACCTGCAGAAGATGTCCGCGATAATTGCCGTGGGAACGCTGTTTTCCGACATCACGGCGATATCAGCGTTTCTTACGGCATACTGGTTACCGTTGAACGAAACGGTCAAGCCGTCTCCTCTTCTAACAAGCTTGAAGGCTTCCTCGTCGGTTATGCTGTCGCCTACATACATCACATCAGACAATCCAATTCCTGTTTTTTCGACGATATCTTCAATAGCCTCAGCTTTTTTGCACCCGCCCATCGGGTCAACCTCAGAATAGATCCTTCCTGCCTCCAAGTTCGTTATCTCGTGCCAGAATATCTCATCCAGTCGCCGGATTGTTTTCCGATCAACATCAGAAAAATCCTGAACGGACTTTGCGTTTGACCGTACCTCGACCACGTGCATCTGTGCGATCTCCGCTGTAAGCTTCCTCAGCTGATTCTTCTCCTGTTCTGTCATGTGATACTTGTCAATGCTGACTCTTGTGCAGTAGGTGTTTGCATACGGAAAATCCAATGCTTGGCACAGCGCTTTTATGTAATGTTCATAACTTGTGCTGACAACAAAAGCTTGGGCTATGCTTCTTGCATGTTGCAACGTGTTCTTTGCATCCGGGATCAACATCAGCTTTGCGGCAGAGTATTCCTGCATCTTCAGGTCCGTTGCACAGTAGGCTTTCAGGAAAGGCAGAATGAGTTTCAGAGTGTAGCCAGCCTCGTAGCCCGGCCTCTTAAGAACGTCTGCAAGCACATCATCATATTTGCTAATGATCGCGTAGAGTCTGCTCCCTTCCGGAACAAACCGCGAAGTGATTTCGTATGCGTTGTCATTCTTTGATATTGGGCCTTCGCAGTCGGATATGAAAGCCTTTCTCACTTTCTGAGCCTCAGTCTTTCTATGTGCTTCCTGCTTTGGTTTATGTGATCCACAGAGCCGATGTCTTTTCTGTACCAAAGTGCTCCGCCCTTTATGGCGTCTATGCCCTCGGTCGAGATTTGTCTGGCTGCTTCGATCTCATCGGCTATTCCCACGACCGCCACGGTTCTGGATTTAAGGGCATACGATTGACCACCGCGCAGCTCAATCGAGGCTGGGTAGACGCGAATTCTGTCACCGTATTTTTTGCTCAACGCGTAGGCCTTGGTCAAGTCAACAGGCGTGTCAATTTCACTCGTCTGTACGAGACTTGGAAAATCGCTTGCGAATCCTCCGTAGCTTGGAGGAACCTTATACGTGACCACTGTTGCCTTTCTCTCGACCTCTACCCGAGAAAGGTTTCCCTCAAGTATCTTGTAACATACATCGACAAGATCCTGTTTCAATATGGGTAAAATATTTATTATTTCGGGGTCTCCAGGTCGACTGTTGTTCTCAAGAATTTTCGGCTCCTTACTCGTATGCATGAAAGCTACGTATAATGGAATGCCTCTCAAACCCGACGCGTCTTCTCTCTTCCACTTCGTGAAGATTCTCTGCACAATCTCAGTCTCTTTGGCCCTGTCATCGCTACTAAGGAAGGGTAAAACGTCACCGACATTCTTGTAGGAGCCCATCCCGCCAGTGTTCGGCCCCTTGTCGCCGTCGAAAGCCCGCTTGTAATCCCTCGTATCTGGGAGCATTGCAAGGTGTTTGCCGTCGCAGAAAGCTTGAAAACTCGATTCTTCACCGTCAACTTTCTCTTCTATTATGACCGACCCAAATTGGAAATTTGAACGGAAATGCTCGAACAGCTGATCACGGTTGGTGAAGTGATCCCCCCAGACGCCGACGCCTTTTCCAGCCGCGGGCTTGTCAGGCTTGATGACCACATTGTTCTCTAATTCGTCGAGCCACTTGTAAACGGACTTTTTCACGTCTGCCGCGTTTTTGAAGTCTTTAGGGTCGAAGATCTTGAAGCGCGGGTTTGCTTCGGGAACCACCTTCTCAAACAATAATCGCTGCTGAACCTTGCTTTCTTCGATGGCGTACTGTCTAGTTGGACAGATCATCGGTATGCCCGTTCGCTGTTCGACCAGGTCGCGTACTCCATCGATTATTGGCTTTTCGGGACCCACTATTCCGAAACTTATCTTGTCTTTGTTAGCTTGGGCAAATCGGCAGATTTCCTCTACGTTCAGATCTTGAATAACGACGTGCTTAGCGGCGATTTTCGCGTTGAAAGGGTTTTTCTGTTTGTCCGCGACGTAAACATCCACTTTATAGCTTTCGCTCCGCGCCAACACGTCGACTATCGCCGCTTCTCTTGCGCCATAGGAAACGACAAGCACACCCAATTTCTCCACGATTGACCACCGCAAATATACTATAGATTGGCGCTTGACTTGTCCTGCCACTACTCGCTCTCGATTGCCTCTTCAGTCTCGTAGATTCTTTCAGTTTCCTCAAAGCCATCTCGAAATCTTTTCTTCATACTATCCGCCATTTTCTGGGCCATCGGCGTTGGATATTCTCCTGTAGCGCAAGCCATGCATAGCTGATTGCGGGCAAATCCTGTTGCCCTCACGAAATCTTCTAATGATTGATAACACACGGCGTCTGCGCCTATTATTTTCGCGATCTCTTCCGGGCCGTGCTTAGAGCCTATCAGCTGACCGTAGGTTGCCATATCTATTCCGTACAGGCATGGCCCTATGATGCGTGGAAACGTGACGAACAAGTAGACTTTTTTGGCTCCCATGTTACGGAGCTTCTGTACTATTACTTTTGTCGTGTCTCCTCGGACAATACTGTCCTCGGTTACTATGATCCTTTTTCCTTCGATCTTCGGACCGAGAATGTTGATCTTCCGGGTTATAGTTGGCTGGCGTTCTCTATTCAGTAGTAGAAAGGCTCTCTCTGTGACGTATCGATGTCTGCGCGAGGCTCTTTCCCACCTCAGGCCAGATTCTTCGTGGACTCCCATGGCTGGGTCATCGCCTGTTTCTGGCACTGACAAGATGATGTCCGCATCCTTCACGATGTCTGGATTCTCTCTAACAAGATTCTTGCCAAATTCTTCACGTATTTCATAAACGTACTTGTCATCAAAGTGAGAGTCGGGTCTCGCGAAATATGCAAACTCGAAGGAACAGAAGGCCTTTCGTTCGGTGCTGACAAGCTGCTTTCTCTCGAAGCCATCTCTTGAGACTCGAACAAACTCTCCCGGTTTAAGTTCAAAATCCCTCTCAAACCCGTTGATATCAAGGCTGACAGTCTCTGAGGAAAATGCGTAGGTCGAACTGTCTGGACTGTGTCCTGCACACAGAGGCCTTATTGAATGCGGATCTTTGAAAGCGAAGAATTCGCCATCCTGAGTCACGCCGGCTACTGAAAAGGCGCCGTCGACTTCGAGCATACATGTTTTGACGGCTGAAACCAGATCCTTGCTCTTCATCAACTCAATCATTAGTTTGTGGCAGATCAAGTCCGCATCACACTCGGAGCTGAAATCCTGAAACTGTGTGCTTATTTCCTTTCTAAGCTGGAAAGTGTTGACCACATTACCGTTGTAGGATATGGCGAGTTTCAGCCCATTCCTTGAAGCTGTGACAGGCTGTGTACCTAGTATCAACGATTTCTCATCAGTTTTTCCAGACGTTGTGTATCTGACGTTGCCTATGCCAATGTGTCCCGGCAGACGCCCGAACCATTCTTGAATAGCATTGGCCTTGATTTTCGGCACAAGGTCCAAGTTTCTATGGACGTAGAATTTCCCATCGTTGAAAGTAAGGAAACCGTGTGACTGGTGTCCTCTGTGATTCTGAGCCCTGAGCCCCCAATATATGCATGGAAACACAGGCTGGTCTTCATAGTTTATGGCTGCGAAGACTCCGCACGAGATTTTAAGCTCTTCCCCCATAGTCGGGCAATGCAAAGCAGTGTTTATGAAGTTGTTGGACATTTTTAACTAAAAGCCACGTTAAGCCCGTTGCCTGATGGTATGCAAGGAAAGTGAATTAGTAGCTGATTCCTGAAGGAGGCGGTGGTAGAAGACCATCGTTGGAAGACCGTGGTTCAAGCAAAGATTCGAAGATTCGGAAGTCGAAATGGTCGCTTGGGAAGTCACTTAGGATTATGGCGAAAACAGGAGCAATCAAAACCAAGTCCACAACGAGGTCAATAAGGCCAGGCAACATTTATGTGCGCGCTGCAAAATAGAGGAAAAATAGGCGTCTATGACGCACGGCTTCTCGGACTTGGCCCTTAAGGAATGGAACTAGGGCGGTGGTGGAGGTGGTGGCGGTGGTGGCGATGTTGCAACAGATGAGAATGCTTGTTTCACAGAGACCACGGTTGTTCCTGCAATACGATCAGTGTATTTCTGGCGTTGGTCGTGTCCAGCAATGGCGATTGCCAGTATCCAGTCTATTAGGAGGAAAAGCCAATATATCTTGCTTATGTTCCGGATGAATGCTTTGTCAAACGTTACTTTGCTGCCGTTTACGGTTTGCACTTGTAATCCTAAGAATCTCTTCCCCAGTGTTGCGCCATAAGAAACTTCCATAAACACGAAGTAAAGTATTTCGAGTATGCCTACGAGAAAGGGAAACCCCAACCCCCATGTCCATGCAAAAAGCAAACCGCCGCTGAAGAACAATGATACAATTACCAGAAAGAATATGATGTATGCTACGATGCCGATTATTATGCTGTCGATTATGAATGCGGCGAGGCGTAAGATCCAATGGTTTATATCGAACTGTGAACTGCTTCCTGTTGACATTTTTACATCTCTCCCGTTATTTCAGCGCAACTCGTTATTATCGCTTGCGCTCTTTTCCACTGTGTTGTTGTCTTCATTAAGGTTTTCACTCCATGTCTTGTTGGCGCCAGAAAGGCGCGCACTAACGCAGAATCGGTGCTGGCTTTGACCATTCGCGTGAACAATCAGTCTTTGCAGGATGATTAATAGAGGAGACTTATTCAGAACTCTCAAAACTCGTAGTGCGCGCCAAAACTTATAAGACATAACGATCTAAAGATTCAAACAGCAGAGTGGTATGAATGTCGAGACCAGAAAAAGAGAAGAAAGCCATGACGAAAGATCGGCTTATAGGCATGCAGGTGATTGACAGCGAGGGAAACGGATCTGGGACTGTGCAAGACATTGCCTTCACGGTGGGAAAGGTAGGCATGACATTGATTGTTGAGAGCAAGAAGGGCGAAACCAGAGAAATTCCATGGGAAGACATTCAGGCGGCAGGAGACTTTGTGATATTGAAGCCCCAAACAGGTCAGACACTATCGTTTGGCACGCAACCAGTAGGGCAACAGCCGCAGACGCCAATCTGCCCAACGTGTGGAGGACCCCTAACCTACATTCAACAATATCAACGATGGTACTGCTACAAAGACAAGAAATATGTGTAAAAAAGAGTCGGATTAGGAAGCGACCCCTTTTTCAAGGGCTTCCTCTTCTATCTTGAAGGTTTTAGGCTCATCCTTCTTCAGTATTAGCCTTCAGTTCCTCAGCGGTGAGCTGAGCCACGAGGCGAAGCACCTCCCTCTTTGCGGATTCAAGATGCTTCCGCAGCAACTGCTTGTCCATATACACCGCTCCTGCGAGTTGGCATATCCTGCCCATCTTGATGAACCATTCATTCTTCCCTGTTTTGACGTTTACGTCGAAGGTAATGGGCCCTGCAACACGTGTTTCGGGTTTCACAGGGTGGATTACGCACTTTCTAGTCATCTTGTTGTGGAACACGAACTCTTTAACGTATTGTGTCGGACAGGCTTCCGCGGTCTATCCTTTTCTTCACGATTGGAGGATATTTTCTCTCTTCTTCTGACGCGTTCTTCCACGCAGTTCTGAAGAGGGACTGACAGACCTTGCGTGCGCGCGCTACCAGAGGGTTGGGAAGGGGGTTGGGGATAGTATATACACTAACTCGCGAGGCTTGTTGAGAGTGTACACTTAGGTATTTGCTTCGATTGCTCGTTTGGGGTCAGAGCAGACGTTGACCTAGTTCCTTAAGAAGAAGTTCAGCTTTCGCTTTGATCCGTCTATCTTCGCTCTGCACTCTTAACCTGACCGTTTCGAACAAGCCTTGTGAGGCGAGGCGCGACAATTGCTTGCAAACCTCGATACCAACTCTATCGTCCGCCTTGACCTTTCTTGAAAACCAAACCTCAAGCAGCTCATTTCTGACCTGAAATCTTAATTCCTCGATTAGACCTGCTATCTTCCCAGTTTCTTTCACGAACCACACGCTGACTTTCTCGTCTCTATTCTTCATGTTATTCAAGAGGATCGGGAGAAGCCTCCCTGACACCCATTTCCCTTCTGTAATATGCTGCGTAGAATCTCTTGCGTAGCGCGCGCTATCCCCTGTTTGATCATAGCACTGCATTCATGGTGATTGATATCATGTTTCACGGTTTCGTCGAGAAGAATCCTAAGGTGACCGTCAGGAAATTCGCTCGCTACACTCTGCCAAAGATAATAGAGGAGATACTCAAGGGTCACTAGCGCGCGCTCGATTAGACAGCCTTTGGCACTCGCATTCTCGAGCTGCTTGACGTTAGGGTGTCAGTCTGAACCTGTCTCTTGGGTAGAATGTGACTTCTCGTATGTTCTTCCTTCCGGTCAGGAACATCGTCAAACGCTCCAACCCGATGGCCCAGCCTGCGTGCGGTGGCATCCCATAATCAAAAGCTTCCAGATGCCACTTGAAAGACTCAGGGTTCAAACCCTTTTCTTCCAACCGCTTCATCAGAAGCTCCTTAGACGAAATTCTTGTCCCACCTGACACGAGCTCAAGCCAACGCCACATCAAGTCGAAACCCTCTGACACCTTGGGGTTGCCTTCTTGAGGCTTCACATAGAATGATCTGCACTGCGTCGGCCAGTCTGTGATAAAATAGAAGTACGGATGAACTTTGCCTAACGTTCGAAGAGCCTCTGTAGGAATGTCCTCACCCCATGAAAGGTCCAATCCCTCACGTTTCAAATCCTCAAGGATCTCGTCATACGACAAACGCTTGAACGGTATGCCAGGCACGTCAATCCTATGCTTCAGCAGCGTCAACTCCCTTGGGCATCTCTCAACAACAGTCTTACACACGTGCTGGATAAGCTGCTCAAGCAACTGCATAACATCCTCAGCTTCAGTGAACGCCTGCTCAATATCTATTGACACGAATTCGCTCAGGTGACGACGAGTATGCGACTCTTCAGCCCTGAAGAAGGGCCCAACCTCAAAAACTCGCTCCAGACTCATAACGAGCTCTTCCTTGTACAACTGTGGGCTCTGAGCAAGAAACGCTTTACGCTCAAAATAGTCGATTGAGAACAATGCTGCTCCTCCCTCAGTTGCTGAAGCGATGATGCGTGGAGTGTGCACTTCGAGGAAACCTCTCTCAAATAAAAACGCCCTTATTGCTTCCAGTGCAACATGTTGGATCTTGAAAGTAGCAATATTACCTTCTTGGCACAAATCTAGGGCTCGAGCATCCAAGCGAACCTCCAAGTTGGCAGGAGTCTTTCCTGTTATGTCAATAGGCAATTGAGCTGCTGCCGTGTTGAAAATTCTGATTTCGTTCGGTATCACTTCGACGCCTCTAGGTGTCATGTCAGTCTTCTTTACGATGCCTTTCACGCCTATGCTGTAACGCTTCTGCAGGCTGTCGGACTTCGATAATACTTCGCCGCTTGCCTTTTTCTTAAGGATCGTCAGCTGAATAGTGCCTTCACGATCCTGAAAAATCACGAAACGCAAAGCGCCCAGATCGCGAACCTCTTGAACCCAGCCGGAAAGGGTGACTTCTTCGCCGTCCATTTCTGGCCTGACATTTTTTGAATAATGCGACCTGTGCCAATCGCCAACTGGATCCACTTTCATGAGGCCACTCCTTGACTAGTCCGCGAATTCCACGCGAAGGGTCATATTCCGAATCTTCTGGGCAATTTCCTTTAAAGCCTTTATATCAAAAGGCGGCTGAGTCCCACGCCTTTTTCTCAGAATGGCCCGCGTCTCAGTGCTTCCATCAGGCAACCATATGGTGTTGATCGTCATTATACTCAAAGGGGCAAACAGATCCTCAAGAAACTTTCTCTCGTCAACCCCATCTTCTAGGACCCGAATGTTCTTCCCAGTCTCTTCGTACAAAGCCTTGATAATCCTGCCACCGTAACCCAGAAGCCTGTGAACATCACCGGATCCGACGATTATGGCTAGAGTCTTCCCTGATTCAACGGCCCTGTGGAAGTAGACGTTTTGAAGAGGCGGATACTTCTCCTCCAAAGATAACAATAAACGCGCAATCTTCAGATCTAATTGGCTTATTTCTCCAGACTTTAGCCTAGCTGAACACTTTTGGCACAGTATGCCACTCTTCAAACAGAAGCTGCAAAGTACCGTCTTCACCTTGAGAATGGCCCTCCGAATCAGAAGGAGGGATAGCGGAGACCTGCGGATTCATGCGAGTAGACTCTAATCTAGCGTTCTAATGTTATCTCCACAGTACTGACGTTCGAAGGCGACCCACCCTCTTCTCTGGGTGTCATCTGCTGTGTTCCAATGTCAACTCTCTTGACTTTCACGTCTGGCAAGAATCGGCGCCTAACGACTTCAACGACATCAACGGCTCGACTTATCGATCTCCCTCGAGCTTTAACGCTGACTTCTTTTGCTCCGCCGTGAAAGAGGGTTATGCATGCCAGTACATAGTTCATTACAGGCTTGTTTCCGATCAACACTGCATTGCTTTCCGACATTTTGCACCGCCTCACTCCCTGTCCTTGTTAATTTCTATTGGCCTCATACAGATTTTTTCCGACGAATAAATACATTGCGGTGTCCCCTAGACACTAGTAAAAACTCTCTGAAGGGGCAACTAACAAATGAATTATTCCATCATTGCCGAACGCTTAAATAACTAATACTATTGTACAGACTGTTCTTGACAGAAAAATACAATTGGGGGAGTACCTGCTGGAAACGCTCACCAGACGCTCTGGGCAATTGTTGAAAATGCTATGTGAAAAGGGCGAACCGACGAACATATACAGCTTGCACATGAAACAGGATGTTTTGGCAAAGGAATTGGGCGTAAGCAGACAGGCATTGAACGTTCATCTAAGGAAGCTCAGGAACATGGGCTTTATACGCACTGGCAGAGGCTTCATTGATGTGACTGAGAAGGGCTTAAGTATACTGGGATTTTCCGCATCTCCAGCGTTTATACTGATGAAAATATCGCCTGTCAAGAGAATTCAGGTCTACGAGAGAATCAAACAACTCGCAGTGCAAAGGGCCTTCAGGATAGCAGGCGATGTTGATGGTTTGTTGATTGTCGAAAGAGGAAAACTCGACGAAGTCTTGAAAAAGTTGTATTCAATCGATGGAGTACAAGACACGAGGTCCTACGTCACGATAGAAACTGTAAGATGAGGCACTAGGAACGATGAAGCTATTCGAACATGAGGCAAAAAACATACTCATGAAATATGGAATTCCTGCACCTGAAGGCGGACTAGCCACAAACACAAACCAAGCCATTCAGGTCGCAGCAAGATTGAAACCACCACTCGCTATAAAAGCCCAAGTGCTCGTTGCAGGAAGAGGAAAGGCAGGCGGCATACTTTTCGCAAATTCTGTCGAAGAAGCCCAAAAAGCAGCGGAAAAATTGCTGAACACGCATGTAAAGGGAATGCTGGTCAAGAGCGTGTGGGTTGAAGAAAAAATAAGAGTGAAAAAAGAGCTTTACTTTGGCATCACAACAGACAGGTTCAAACAGTGCTATGTCGCCGTTGCTTCTGCAGTGGGTGGAATGGAGATAGAAGAGATAGCAGCAAAGAGTCCAGAAAGGGTCATCAAGGTCCAGATAAGCCCACAGCAAGGGCTTTTTCCGTATCACACGCGGTGGATTGCCAAGAAGATCGGGTACACGGGTGTCCAGATTTTGGAGCTTGCGAAAACGTTCGAGGGTCTGTACTGCGCAGGCAGAGACTATGATGCTGAATTGATTGAGATGAATCCTATCGTTGAGACAACCGACGGCAGGTTCATTGCTGCAGATGCGCGCATAATACTTGATGATAATGCGCTCTTCAGACATCCAGAATACAAGAAGAGGCTACTGGAAGGGGAAGGCGAATTAACTCAGCAGGAACTTGAAGCTATGAAAAATGACTTGGCATATGTCAAACTCGACGGGAATATAGGAGTCATAGGCAATGGAGCAGGACTTGTAATGGCAACTCTGGATACAATCCAGTACTACGGTGGAAAACCAGCGAACTTTCTTGACGTCGGCGGTGGAGCACCTTCAGAAAGAACGGCTATCGCTCTCAGAATAGTGCTTTCGGACCCGAATGTGACGGCCCTCTTCATAAATATACTCGGTGGAATCACTCGCTGCGATGAGGTGGCACGTGGGATCCTAGCGGCGAAAGAAACGCTCGGCGTAACAAAACCCATGGCCATCAGGCTGGTTGGCACAAATGAGGAAGAAGGAAAGAGAATACTGAAAGAAGCTGGACTGCATGCCTTCAACAGCATGGAAGAAGCAGCCCAGCAAGTCGTGGAAATCTCCAGAAGGGAAGGTCGCTAACATGGGAATACTGATCGATGAGAATACCAGGGCAATCGTTCAAGGCATAACTGGACTGCAGGGGAGTTATCACACTAAATTGATGATTGAGTATGGCACTAAGATCGTTGCCGGTACGTCACCAGGCAAGGGCGGAACCCGCATCGAGAATGTTCCTATCTATGATACCGTGGAAGAAGCAGAAGAGAATCACTCCGCAAACGCCTCGATAATCTTCGTACCCGCGCCGTTCGCAACCGATGCAGCTATGGAGTCCATAGAGAACGGGATAAAAACAATCGTGATAATAACTGAGCATATTCCAATCAAAGATTCGATCAGCCTCATGGCATTCGCCAGGCAGAACCATGCAACCATAATAGGGCCGAACACGCCTGGAATCATAACGCCAGGAGAATGTAAGCTTGGAATAATGCCCGTACACATTTTCAAGAAAGGCAGTGTAGGAATGATCTCAAGGAGCGGCACGCTTACGTATGAAATAGCAGCGTCGCTCACGGCGAAGAAACTTGGGCAATCAACGTGTCTCGGTCTCGGTGGGGATCCGATAACCGGCCTAAACTTCATAGATACACTCAGAATGTTCAAGAACGACAAACAAACAGAAACCGTTGTTTTGATAGGAGAGATTGGCGGCAACCTCGAAGAACTGGCGGCAGATTACATCGAGAAAGAGAAATATCCAAAACCGGTAGTAGCATACATTGCGGGACGGACTGCCCCCCCTGGAAAGCGGATGGGCCATGCTGGAGCGATAATCATGGGCAAAGCAGGCACTGCTGAAAGCAAGATTGAGGCTTTCAAGAAAGCGCGGGTGCAAGTGGCCGAAAAGCCAAGCGATGTCGCTGAGCTGATGGCAAGGGCTGTTCACCTCTTAAGCATGGACAGGTAGGATTTCGTTTGGAAGGGCAAAAAGTATATTTGCTGCTCGACCATCTGGGTTGTAGCTGCATCATTGAGAGGTAGAGCAAATGCCCATCATGGATCCCTTTAAGAAAGCTCTGGCTCAAAAGCATAGGCTCTACATGAAAATCTGCCGCGATTGTGGAGCGCGAAATGCCTCAACTGCAGTAAAATGCAGAAAGTGTCGAAGTAAGAACTTGCGGTGGAAGAAAAGAGAAATAGTAAAGTAAGTCTGTCAGGCACCCTTCAAAGCGTTTTTGTCAGCGTTTCAACGTTGAAAATCGTGTTAGCACACCCGTTCTTTATCAGAGGAACTGCTTGTCCTGCTATGTCGAGTTTTTCCAACATGTCTCCTGACAGCCTCGTTTCTTCGCCGCAGGCAACTCCAATTGCGCCTTCGTAACATCTTGTTCTCAATATCTTTGGAATGCATGAGCCACCAGGTAGGACGTAGGCGTCGTAGCCTTTTCTCTCAGCCAGAGAGACTGCTTGGTTGACCAGACATCCTTCGGAACAATGAGCACATGTGTAGGAAGGAACACTGGCATCGAAGGTTGCTTTGCATCGGCCATCCATGAATTTTCTGGAGCAATGTGGCAGAAAGAGCGCCCGTTTCCTAGTCTTTAAGAATTTCTCTCTCTCCACAAAGTTTCTTGCTTGAATGTCTATGAGATCTTCAAGAAGGAGTACAGCATCAGAGAGGTTCAGACCTGTTGCTTCCTGAATCTTGAATTTTCGTATTAATTCCTGAGTAGTCCGGCCGATTCTTTTGTGCACACCCTTCTGATAGCTGGCCTTGGTGATCTCGGCGAAAAAGAAACGTGGTATCCTTGAAAGGTCAAACGTGAACTTGTACGGCATAGCTCACATTAGATGCAAGACAAACCTTTAAAATTAACTACTGTTCATATAGTTGATCTCCAATCAAACCGTTGAGAAATCGAGGAATCATGTTGGGCCTACTGGAGAGGTTTAGGAAGAAGGAAAATCAAACGGTCATTCACACTTCCCGCGCCATGAGTGAGCTTGAACAGCTTTGTGGCGATGATAAACAGACGTATGAAGCTCTGCATCATACGATGTTTCTTGACCCTAGGAAAATCGGCGCTTCCATGAAGGATGCGGCTGAAAATGCTAAGAAGTTTGCTAAGGAGAAGAATTTGTACAGGGCTAGAATATGGTACGACATTGCAGGTGGCTTGGCCATCTATGAGGGAGACGTGAAAAGGGTCGTTGAATTCTTCAGTGAGTCCCAGAAGATTTCAGGCCTGAAGTATTCGATTTTGGATGATGTGGAAAAGGCTGTTGCCAAGGCTCAGGAGTACTACAAGAAGCATCTGAAGAGTTAGGCTGTTTTGGAGAATTTCCTGCAAAGAATTTGCTGAGCCAGAATCTTGCCTTCCTAATCTTCTGATTGTTCTGAATAGCCTAGTAGTTCCCTGAGGGACTTGACTTCTTCCCGCAGCATGCCCACTTCGCTCTCAAGGGCTGTGGCTCTTGATTCTGCGACTTTTCGCAGTTTGTCGATTTCGATCATAAGGTTTGCGCGTTCGGTCTCTAGAGTCTTGATTCTTTCGCGAAGAATCTTCAGTGTCTGCATGAGTTCTCCCTTTATGCCCTTAATTCTTTCAACCATGTTCTTAATGTTTGCTGCTGCTTCGGGTCTTGCTTCGGTCTGCACCGCGGCTCTGAACCTTGCTTTGCAGTTGGGACATTCGAATATTCCCGTGAGCTTGGGTTGTTCGCCGTTTTGCAGAGGTCGCTGGGACGGTATGGCCCAAGTCCTGATGGGAGTGGGCACGTCTGTTCCGCATTTTGGACATTTGGCCAAATTGTAACCTTCTTGATGTTAGTTATTCTCTTTTCGATTCTAAAATGCATTTTGCCCGTTGATTCCACGTGCATGTGGCAGATGATTTTGTCAGGGTCTGTGAGGCAGGCGGATCATTACGCCCTACGTGAGAATTTGTTCACCTGAAGAAGGCTGTTTTCATCCTCTGTCTGTACAGGTTGCGATCTTGCTTGTTAGAAAAAGGGGGATGTCAGAGAGACATCTGGAACATTAGCCTTTCGACTAGTTCTTTGTAGCGGTTTCGAATTGTGACTTCGGTTACTTGTGCGATTTCAGCGATTTCTCGTTGCGTTTTTCTTTCGCCGGTCAAGACGGAGGCTATGTAGCTTGCTGCTGCCGCGATGCCTGTTGGGCCTCGTCCTGAGGTGAGTTTGAGCTCTTTGGCTGCCTTCAGAATTTTGTGTGCTATTTCCTCGACTTTTCCCTGCATGGTGAGTTGGTTTGAGAATTTTGTTATGTATTGGCTTGGCTTTAAAGGTGGGATGGAGTAGTCGAGTTCTTTGATGAGGAAGCGGTAGCTGCGGCCGACTTCTTTCTTGTTGACGCTTGATGATTGTGCTATTTCTTCTAGGGTTCGGGCTAGTCCGCATTGGCGACAGGCTAGGTATATTGCTGCTGCTGTTACGCCTTGGATTGATCTGCCTCGTATGAGTCTTTCTTTTACGGCTTTTCGGTAGATGACTGAGCCGGTTTCAAGTATGTTCTTCGGGAGGTTTAGGTTGTTGGCGATTTTTGTGATTTCAGACAGTGCAAAGGCTAGGTTGCGTTCTGTTGCGTCGGAGACTCTTATGCGGCGTTGCCATTTTCTGAGCCTGTACACTTGGGCTTTCTGTCCTGGTGATAGGCTCTTTCCGTAGATGTCTCGGTCGTGCCAGTCGATCATGGTTGATAGGCCTTTGTCGTGAATGGTGTAGGTCAATGGGGCTCCGACTCTGGTTCGTTTTGCCCTTTGTTCGTCGTCGAAGGCTCTCCATTCTGGTCCTCTGTCGGCTATCTTCTGGGCTATGACGAAGCCGCAGTCCATGCATACTAGTTCGGCTGATTCGTAGTCGCGCATCAGTCTTGTGCTGTGACATTCCGGGCAGGTTTGAACTTTGGTGATTTGTGGCTGCGACGGTGTTGCCGTCGTCTCGGTTTCTTCACGACCTTCTTCGCCAGTCATTTCTTACCTTCTCCTTTCTCCTCTTTGAGGGGATCACGTACAGTTTTTTGCCCACTAGTTTTTCTGGGTCTCGCGTCGAGGGTCTTATCGCCGCGTACGGTGAGGATACCGGCCCGAATATGTCGAAGACTGCTCCGACGGGTTTTAGGTTCTCGTCGACGACTGGTTCGCCGATCTTGGGGGAGTTTTCAACTTTGACTATGATGTTTCGGCTTGGACTCAAATGCAGGACTGAACCCAATCTTCGCAATCTGTTAGTGTCCCCTCGAAAAGCGGGATGTGTGAACAAAAAGACGTTATTTAAACCTTTCCCAGTCAGCAACACAGCGAAAGCTGAAAACAAGCTTTCCTTCAGTCCCCAGTGCCCGTGCGCCCAGAATTGAGCGGTTTGACCTGCAACTTTCAACGGTGAAAATCGCGATTAGATGACTCTTGCCGATTTGTGGTGGTATCCATGAGTCTTCTTGCACGCGTTGAGGGACTGAGTTGAACTGCGTTTTAGGGCTGAAAACACGCTTAAAACGTACCTCCCCCCTCCCCGGTCGGTTTTCGCGTTTAGGCACGAAGTCTCGTGTTTGCTGATGGCATGACCTACTCAACTGTTGGGTTGAAAACACGCGAACAGTTGATACCCCCCTCCTAGGTAGGTTTTTTAGGTTTTGAGTCTTGGTTTGGGTTCAATCATGCGTTGCGTCGAGCAACCTTTTTTTCTATTGTACTTACGTGCCAAAGGCGCGTTTCAGGGCGTTGGTTGGGGTGATGTCTAATGACGTTCACTGTAGCCTGTGCTGATTCTGAGTGATTACAAAAAGGGGGGAGTTGTGTTTATGCTACGTTGAACGTTGTTTGTCCGGTTCTGTTTTGGTACCCTGCTAGGGATGCCGTTGCTGCAACTTTGTAGGTTCCTCTCTGAGCGTTTCGTGCTACTCTGTAAGTGAATCGCACTGTGCCGTTTGAGCCTGTTGTGTTGGAGCCTGTCCACGCTACTGAGCCGTTTGGGTAGTAAACCGTGACCTTGACCGACACTCCTTGAAGCGGGTTCCCAGTTGTGCCGTCCTTAACGGTCACCGTTATGTAAACGTACGACCCGCGTGAGTATGTTGCCTTGTCCGTTACGACAGTGGCGCTTAGAGTCTTTGCAGTGGACGGCGTTGCACTTGCCTCGTTTGATCTGCTGGACTCGCCAATAGAATTGACTGCGGTGACTTGATAATAGTAGGTCTGCCCATTCGTTACGACCGTGTCGGTGTGAGCTAACACGTTGCCTAACGCCGTGAGTAAGGTCTCTCCGCCCGATGCGGTGCCCTTGTAAATGTTGTAGTTTGTGATTGCAGAACCACCGTTAGATGATGGTGCAGACCAAGATAGCATTGTTTGAGCATTGCCTGCAGTTGCTTTAAGGTTCTGCGAGGCAGAAGGCACTGTCGGCACAGATGTATAATTGGTGGCGCGCGCGGGAAGGATACTGAGCAAACGACTGTGGTAAACGGGTATCGGTAAATTCAATATAAAGGGTAGACCTAGGAACGAATATTACTCCTCGTACACAGTATCGATTGTTTTGATTTTGCGGAAAAGCCATAACTGAAACGAATAGTGTTGGTCATTCACGCCATGCTAGTAGGTCAAAAAGAAAAAGAATGGGGTTGCTAGTTTAGAAGTACTTCTTGGTTGCGAATGCTGCTATTGTTGGTCCGATGATTATAGCAACCGCTACCAGCGCAGCTGCCTTCTCCACATCTCCGCTAATGCCGAAGACTGATATTCCCCAGTTAGCAATTCCAAGCGCTAGCACAGCTAGGATTATAGCTATGATTATGCCTATGATGCTTACCACTAGCTCTTTTCCAGAGGAAGCTGCTTTTTCAGCCATTTGTTCAGCTTTTTTTTCAACCATATAAGCCACAGGCTTGTATCTCTCGGTTAGCACATAAAACACTTGTTGTTCTAACTCGTCCGCTTGTTTATCGGCATCACATTTTTCCATGTTTGGGTTTGGGGGGTAAAGTTTTATCTCCACCACGTTGCAAAGAACAAGAGGGGCGCTATGGATCACATTGGGTTCGGAGATAAACTCATCACGCTTGCCTATTCAAAGAACATGAGGAAACTGAAGAGGCTACTTAAATAAGGGCGAACAAAGGGATTATCCGTCTTTAAGTGATTTGGAACTGAAGAAACACAACAGTAAAAAGAAGAAGGATCGCAAATGACCGAGGGAGTAGCTCCGCAACAAAGGTTGTACTACTGCGAACGATGCAAAGTGTACGTTCTCCCGATGGATGCAGAAGTGAAAATGCAATTGGTAGCGTCGTTCGAGAAAGGCACCGTGACTGAAGTAGCCTTTGCAAGGCACAAAAAGTGCGGCAAGCTATTGAAGGAAAAATTCTGGCACGAATAGAGGATATTGAGATTCTCATAGGTGCTGACGTGAAGTTTTATCCCAGAATCCTAGCCCCCGAGCATCAACATTCTATGAGAATTTTTCAAAACGTCGAAAACCCCATATACTATTCGATAGGGGAAAATCCGTGTTTTGGCTTCATCTCAAGCGTTCACCAAACTTAAAAAGAAAAATGTATCTCTATATTGAATTGTCATGAATGGGGGGTCGATGGATTTGAAAAAAGAAGTCATAGTAGTTGATAAGCTTCCGAAGCCGACTGTACCATATTCACATTGCGTAAAAGCGGGGGATTTCTTATTCATCGCGGGACAGGTCGGAGTTGACCCAGCAAATAGCAAGTTGAAAGGCAGTTCAATCAAAGAGCAGACAGAACAGGCTCTGACAAACATGATGACTATTCTCAAAGCTGCCAGAAGCTCCATGGAACACGTTGTGAAGACAACGGTATTCATATCGGACTTCAAGGATTTTGAGGAGATGAACAGAGTTTATGCGAGATTTTTCCCAACTAGCCAGCCTGCACGAAGCACAGTCCAAGTCGTTCTCTATGACGGATTCAAAGTTGAAATCGAGGCAATAGCAATAGTCCCTCCTATGATAGAGCGACCTAAATCCTCTTTTCTGTAAAGTTTAAAGGAAGCGAAGTTGAGCGCGTGCTCTATAACAATTTCAAAACGCTAAGAACCCCAATAATATTCCATAGGGGAAAATCCCTATTTTGACTTTGGGCGAAAATCCATAAGCGCGCGCTATAGTCTACTGCACATGATTCTTGACAAGCCTATTTTCGCTTCCTAAACAGCTTCACTCAGTCGATGTCTGTGACATAATCAAAGCCCTGCTCTATGAGCTTCGATCTTCGCTGACGCTTTTTCTTGTTGCTGAATAGAATTCATTTTCTTCACTGAACTGCACAAGCTTACAGTCAAATCCGCTTTGTCTCGGCTCTGAAGATTTAATAGCAAGTTGACGATTTTACCTTCACAATTGTATCGTAGTACCGTACTGTGCGGTCGTAGTCTAGCCTGGTCTAGGACATCAGCCTGCCACGCTGACGACCCGGGTTCAAATCTCGGCGACCGCACCACTCACAGTTCGAAGTGCGAGGCAATTAGCCCTATAGCAACCATGGTTCTCGACCGTTCAGCACGCGTTAGCACAGCGATGCACTTTGGAATGTATACTGCTCAGGGGTATCCTTTTCTTGCCGCTTCTATGCGTCATGATTCCTTCCAGCTTTCCAGGAGCTTCCGAAAACTTTAGATTTTCATGCGAAAAATGCCTTTAAGAATGGAAGGACAAAAGGACATTTCACGAAAGACTGGAGAAGTGTACTCATGCCACGAAAAATAGTCAAGGTCTATCTGACCCCTGAGCAGAAGAAACTGGTTGAGAGGATATGTCACAGCCTCGGCATGGATGAAAGCGAACTCTTGCGGTATACTTTCATGGAATTCGCCAGAAGCGTGGGTCTTGTGACCGAGAAAATTCTTGGAAGAATATAATGCGCAACTTTGTTCTCGGGGCAGAACGGGCGCCCATTTGGGATTCACTCCGTAGCCATATCTGAAGTAGATTGCAGGCCACTGGGTTGCAGACTGCTTAAATGTTTTGGCGCTGCTTAAGGTTGTGTGCTTATTGAAAACGTTGAATTTGCTGGGCTCGAGAAGGAGCTTTCAAAGGGAGGCATATCTGCTGTAAACTATTTGGCCCCAGACATCGGGAAAGTCTATGTTGTTGCCATCACGCGAGAAAAATGCCCAGCTTGTCAAAAACAAAAGCCAAGGCTGGATAAATTAGCGGCTGCCGTCAAACAGAAGCACAAGGATAAGGCGGTCTTCATTCGAATCCACGTTAAACGGCCTCCAACGTCGGAGGAGGAATCGCTCCGGAGCAAGAACATGTTTGGCCATTATTTCTATCCGACGAACCTGATCCTGCTGAGGACCCAAGACAGAGGAGCAATAGAATACTACAGAGGCATCTCTCCATCAATGACCGAACTGAGCAGGAGTATTGAAAATGCCGTCGAGACGGCTGCGATGCTTAAGAAAGAGAAGAAGTGATCTGGTGCGTTCCGCCCGAAGAAATCACGATGCTGAGCCTTTTTGGAACGGACTAGACCCTATTCGGTAAGGCAGTTTTGCGAAATGCTTATATCGTAAGATGTCATATTATAGTTAAGGATATGTCCGAAAAGAGACATATCGTACACATGTACAACAAAAATACAGGTCGTGTGAAACATGCTAGAAAACATGATACAAACCTTCGTTCCGACCACGATTCAGATCCTCTTCCCGACCATATGGGCATGTTTTGCGGTTTACGCAGCATGGTACTCAACATCAGTAAAACGCTACGTTCCAATAACACGCACCGAAGCAAAGGCCCTATGGCACATACATAAACAGAATGTTCGATGCGACGCGAAAAAGTGCAAAGAAATAAAGAGTGGAGGCAAGATCATAGGATTCGAATGTGCCTGCGGATACAAGCACTTTCAAAAACGCCCCATCATAGGAAGCACTCCGGCAGGTAACATTAAAGTTAAAGATTCACAATGTTCTGCTTTCGACACCCTGCACACTTCTTACAAGTCAAAGTAAGTGTGACTAGCCAAAGATCAAATGCCCATGAGGACGAGGAGTAGATCCATTGCGCATGCTAGGTTACGAACCTAGTGCATGCCGAAGCTGTAATCGATTCCGGATAAAGGAGAAACTGACTCGATTTACAATCATTCTCAAATCTTCAATTCTACTCAGCGCGCGTGAAGGATTAGGCTTGTTTTAACCACCAAGATCTGCAAAAGGTCTTGACCGACTCAAACGACAGGCTCTCGCGGTTTTTCCATCTTTTTTGGGTTCTGGCACCGCACTCGATGTTCGTGCGCGCGCGCTAGACGCTGCTTTTGTTTCATATTATTCACACTTTTCTAGGGAACCACGTGTACGATTGTCGGTCGAATGAATTGCATGAGGGCAAGTATTAAATAGCCACAATGTTCATAAAATAGGATCTTGAACTACTGATTTAATCGAGGTGATATTCGAATGGTGAAGGAAGGGAGAGGACGCCTATTCAGAAGAAAAGATGGGAAATACCTAATCTATCTACCACTGGATCTGGCAGAAGATAGCATGTTTCCATTCAAAAACTTCAGCAAAACGAAAAGAGGCGCCGACTCGGTCGCACTCAGAATAAGCTTCAAACCCGGAGACGACACGCTCCTGATAGAAAGACAGAAAGAATAACAAAAACCAATCCGAAAGACTGACAACGATCAGCGCCCACCAAACTTTTTTTTCCTGTTTAATCCTTACAACATATTCTCGACTAACAACTCAGTTTCTTTTGGCAACTTCCTTGATCCAAGACTGCCAGTTTGCTAACGAGCAGTCACATATTCTTGCTCCTTCTCCATTGTGAAGCAAAAGGGTTCACTTCCAATACATAGTTTGGATTCATAAGGATTAAGTCAGATCGGCGTGACAAACTCAACTGTCTAGGATCAGCCATCATTGAGAGAATTGAATGAAACGTTTATGGCTGTTCTAGACAGGCGCAATCACGTGAATAGACGCACACAAAAAACATAGCAAGTGAATAGTGCGGAAAGATTGAATGGCCCAATTTAAAGTAAATCAAGGTGACCAGAAAAATTGAAGAACCAAGCAAACCGAGCTAAAATTGAGAAAAACATCGAGCCCTCCATCGTTTTCGTCGAAACAGAGCACCCCGTGACCAACGAGAAACGAGGCAAAGACGTAGCCAAACTGCTGCACGAAAGCATGATCAACAACATGCAGATCGGCTTGTACATTTGGCGCCTCGAAAAAATCGATGGATCGACAACCTTTAGGCTCATTGCAGCCAATCCTATCACCAAACGGTTTGGCAGACCGCTGACAAAGGACATGTTGGGAAACACGATTGAAGAGACGTTTCCTCCATTGAATAGGGAAGTCAAAAAGATCGGCGAAGAAGTCATTCGTTCCAGAAGGGCAAGATATCTCGGGGAATTTTGCTACCAAGAAGGGCGTTCTCGCGAAAGCTTCTTTTCCGTTAATGCTTTTCCGCTTCCGAACAATTGCATCGGTGTGACGATTGAAGACATAACCGAACGGAAACAGATGGAAAAAAAGATGCGGCAAAGCGAGGAGGAGTATCGCAATGCTTCGCAGAAACTGTCAAGCTTGATGAGAAGTTCTGCAACGATGCTTCACACGACTGACTTGCGAGAACGGCTCAGGACAGTTGCGGAGGCAGTTCGGGAGCAAGGATGGACGAGAGTAGTCATATCTTTGAGAGACGAGGACCTCAACACGACAGACTTGGTGACGGCAGGTCTGAGCCAGAAAGAAGAACAATACTTAACTGGACATCAAGCGCCAGGAGATTTATGGCGAAAGCGCCTAAGTTCAATGTTTGAAAGGTTCCGCCTAGGAGAATTTTACTATCTTCCTTGGACCGACCCATTGGTCCGAAAACAGTTCAAATATGCACTTCGTAGCAAAGTTCCCAAAAAAGAGACAGTTGACTGGAATCCAGATGACCTGCTATTTGTTCCGCTGCGTTTACCTGACGGTCAGGTCGTAGGCATAATGAGCGTGGATGACCCCAAGGATGGAAGAAGACCAACCCGGGAATCACTGGCCCCCCTTGAGCTGTTTGTCCATCAGGCAGCAGTGGCCATTGAAAACGCAAGACTAATACGACAAGTGAAAGAATACGCCCAACACTTGGAAGAAAAAGTGGAAGAGAGAACCAAAGACCTGAGAAAAAGTGAGGAAAAGATCAGAGGCATATTTGCCGCTTCACCTGACGCTATCGTAGCCACTGACCTCAACGGAAACATAGTCGAATGTAATGAACAGGCACTGAAAATGCACGGTTACTCTTCAAAACAGGACTTGATCGGCCAAAGTGTCCTCAATCTCATTGCCGAAAAGGATCATGAAAAAGCCATTGAGAATATGAAGAGAACATTCGATGAAGGACAGATAAAGAACATCGAATACACTTTTGTGGCTGGAAATGGGCGTGAGTTTCCGGCTGAACTATCCTCCAGCATCGTGTTGGATGCTTCATATAACCCATTAGGTTTAGTGGCAATCACAAAAGACATAACGGAACGTAAACGGATGGAACAGCAGCTCTTCAAATCCGAAAGACTAGCCGCCATCGGCGAACTGGCAGGAATGGTCGGTCACGACCTGCGCAATCCTCTAACAGGCATTGCCGGAGCTGCCTACTATCTGAACACAAAATATGGTCAAGTACTGGATAAGAGAGCAAAAGAAATGCTAAACATCATAGGAAAAGACATCGAATACTCGAATAAAATCATAAACGACCTGCTTGAATACTCGAAGGAAGTCAGGTTGGAACAAACAAAAACTACACCTCGAGCCATAATAAATGATGCAATAGCCCGTGTAGGAATCCCAAGAAGCATCGCACTCGTAGATTCAACCGGAAACGAACCTAGAATTAACGTTGATGTTGATAGAATGAAAAGGACATTCGTCAACGTAATCAAAAACGCCATTGATGCCATGCCTCGAGGTGGAACCCTGACGATAGCGAGCAAGAAGTCGAACAGCAACGTGCAGTTTACCTTCACCGACACTGGAACGGGCATTTCGAAGGATGTGGCTCAGAAGATTTTCACACCTCTGTTCACGACAAAAGCTAAGGGGATGGGGTTCGGCCTGGCCATTTGCAAGCGAAACATAGAAGCACATGGAGGCCATATCAAAGTCCAGAGTGAAGTAGGAAAGGGAACAACGTTCACCATAACAATTCCCATCAACCACAAGCCTGAACAAAACGAAAAGTTGTGGATAAACCTACCCGAATCTTTGACTGCAACCAGCAGCATTCAAAATAGGTGTCGATAGAAACCTGTCAAAAAGACTGACTGGTAAAGAAGCCGCATAGGCTCAGCGATGCTTCTTAGCCCGCTTCCATTCCGCGTACTTGTCTAATGCATCTTCTATCTGCGCGTTGATGAAGCCCTCTGCGCTATGGTAGGGCGTATTCATTTCTCTAACTGCCTCATCGAGCAAATCATACTGTTCCTTCTGGATCTCCACACACTCTTTATCTTGGCTCAACCAAGAAAGCCTAGAGCGTATAGCATCCCGTATGAATTCTTCTTTCGTTGTAAAGCCCAAATGTTTGTTTTCATCGATGAAACTCTGTATCTGAACGAGAAGCTCCTGCGGCAAGATGACTGACTCATTAATCAGCGCGTATATGGCATCCTGATAAGTTTGCATCTTGCTGGTTTGAGCCATCAGTTCACCAAGCAAAGCCGTGAGCCGTTGGTGCACGTCTTCTGAAATCCTAAGCGTTTTCATACACTGATCCCTCAGCTGTTTCATATATCCATTGTATCGTAACGTTTTTAAGTGTTTCTTGTATATTGAATATACAAGATATTCTCGGTGCGCGAAGGCAATATGCGTGGAAACAAGCGTTCTTACACTGAGCGAATCGAGCTGAAACACGTTGTGCGACACCAAACTCTTTGACTTGGGATAGTGAAAATATGGTTTTCATTTTTTGTTGTAGCCGATGCGGATCTGTCCTTTACGAGGACCCGAGCCCCCTGTTGCAGGACGGATCCTACAAGAGCCCCACATACTTCGAGAGTATTCAACGGAAACTCGGCACTAACTGCCCCTCGTGTGGACATAAACTACATTTCCCACCCCTGAACATCGAGATCTTCGCCCCAACAAGAGAGATCAGCATCGTGAAAAGAAGCCGAACAAAGAACATGTGAGCGCCAGTAGCTGAGGACAAAAATCGCATGCGTTTCGTGTTTCCTGATGATCTCTAAAACATGCGTTTACAGGTAATTGAATCTCACCTTTGCTTTGGTTTCTGCTCCCCGTTGTTTCAATTTAGGAGATCGACATATCTAAGCAAACCATAAATAATGCGATCATATCTGAACCGAAAGGGCCCACAAACAGAACGAGTGAAAGGAAGCGACGTCAATCTTGGATGATGAACGGCACGATTTCCCTGAGTCTTCATACGGCGAACGGGACGCTGAGGTTCTAACCCTGATAGACGAAGAGGACTTGACCCTGTTTACTTTCGACGGGCTGAAGAGAAGGATGGGTCTACATCCTGAGACGCTGTCTAGGATTCTTGGCAGGTTAGAGCAAGAGGGCATCGTGAGCAAAGACTCTGCGGGCTACAAGGTCACGCCGAAGATCAATGAGTACACAAGGCTACACCCGCACTTTAGCGATGAATCACATGTGCCTCTGCTTCAAACGTTCCTGCCTTCTTACACTTCGGTTCCGCAACTTGCCTCAAACCTTAAGGGAAGATGGTTCGGCCTGCTTCGTTGGTTAGGCCTCTCAGAAAACGGTGAAGGCCTCACCCTCAAGTGGATCACCGAAGACGGCAGCATCCAAGTTGAAGCAAGCATGTCGGAGACAACGCTCACGATAGAGGCCAAGTTCCTGCATGGGAAGAACCTGAACATGGCTCTGAAAGCCTCCTACCAACTGATGGCCTATATAGGCAGACTCTGTTCGGGTTCCGGGTTACTTAAACGCGTCGACTATACGTACGGTATCGGAGCTGACTCCAGCCTCCATTTGACGTCAGCGTAGCCGTGACTGACTTTCTTCTTTCCTCAGTCAACAAATACGACATCGTCGTGTTTGTTTTGAGGTGAAAAAGTATGAGTCAGACAAGTAGTCCTCTACAAATATTGAAGTCACTTTCGGACGCTACTACTGAACTTGTTCAAAAACTCGTGCCATCCGTCGTAAGCATCAACTCTGCGATGACAAGAGGCACAGGCATCGTCTTTAGACCAGATGGGTACATAGTGACATGCAATCATGTTCTCGGAAGAAGCGCCTCGGTCAGAATAGGTCTAGGAGAAAAAATCCTCGAGGCCAAAACAGTCGGCGTTGACCCCTATTCCGACGTAGCACTGCTTAAGACTGAACAGAAAGGCCTGAAGGCAATAGAACTGGGAGATTCTGAAAAGCTGAACACAGGCCAATTCGTTCTAGCCCTCGCCAACCCATTCAATAGGCAACTGAGCGCAACTTCAGGAATAATCACAAGCGTGGGCAGCACACTCAGGGGATGGAGAGGAACAGCCATGGAAAATGTAATAGCAACCGATGCTAGACTCAACCCGGGTTTTTCAGGTGGGCCGCTAGTGGACGTATCGGGCAAGATGATAGGTCTGAACGCTGCTTACGTTTGGTCTCGCGGCATAGCGATTCCAATCAACAAAGTCAGAGACACGGTCGAAAGGCTAATGACCACAGGAAAGATCAAAAGGGCATATTTGGGCATAGTGTCGGACACTGTTTCAATTCCGGAAGAAGTCGAAAGTCAGGTTCACATCGATCAGAACACAGGAGTCATGGTTTTCTCTGTGGAGCCCGGGACCCCCGCGAAGAAAGCTGGATTGACGATGGGAGACGTGATAGTCAACTTCAACGAAAAACCCGTGACGAGCTTCTACGACCTTCCAAGACTTCTAGCTGACGATGTAATCGGAAGAAAAACTAAACTCTCAATCCTTCGAGGAGAAAAGCTAGTGGAAGTCACAATCGTTCCGACGGCCGCTGAGGATGAAAACGCCGAAGGATAGGTTCCAAACGAGTCCTCAGGCTGAACTGGAACATCTAAGCGCTTCCACGACCCAAGCTTTTTCTGCCCCTTCTTTTTAGCATCAGAATCAACACCAACTCGCCTTAACAACTAAACGACTTCCAATATTCGTGCGGAAAAGGTGATACATACCTGAGGCCAAGCACGACGGTTTGTCCTTCTATTATCCGTCGCCGCTAGTACGTCATAAGTGCTGGCTGGTGTAGGCTCCTGCTGTAAACATTTACTATCTAGGCTAGAAGGACAGCTATTATGCCGCTTAGAAAGACACCGTCAAACGTTCCTGCTCCGCCTATGCTTGCGACCGGTGCCCCAAGCTTAGGAATGACGTTAAGGTTTGACAGGTCAGCACCGATAAGTGTGCCCAACACGCCCGACACGTAAGCGATTACTTTTGGCGCCCCTGAGGGAAGAACATAAGCCAATAGAGCAGCCACGATGGGAGGAACCAAGAAAGGCGTCGTGATGCCAACTCCTTTCACTGGCCTCGCGACAGCATGAGTTACTAACGCAACCACAACGATACCCACTACTGCATATAATATGATCGACGGCAACCTCCACAACAGATAGAATGAGACAAGAGACGGTATCACCGCCCCTCCCACGTTAATGGCAACCATCGTTGTAGCTTCACCATATCCAACCTTCGGAATTCGAAAAACCACTCCAAAAAAGTTCACGTATTCTTCCTCTGTGATCGGCCTCGTAGTTCTGAGCTTAACAACCGGAATGTTAACGTAGCTTCCCACGAAGGTACCGACAAGAATCAAGACGATCATGGCTGGACTCAACCCAACATCCATGAAGGCCGTACCGACGACCCCGATGAAAATCAGACCTACCACCACAATTAGAACCAGCACCAAGACTGCAAACATTAAAAAATTGTGAGGAAAGTAAATGGTCTTTCTACTCATTTCCCTGCAGCCTCCTCGCCTGAACCCAGACGGAACATAATCTCTTTTCCCGAGCGTTGAAACGAGTTTGCACTGAATTGTGGTCGCTTCGTGTTTATGAGGATTTCCAGTTGAACATTCGCACCGCGGCAATTTTCGCCAAGCATTACCGAGTTAGTATAATGGCGAAATGCACTCTCACAATCGCAGACACGTGAAAAGATATTTATCCCTAGGAGAAACCAATCTTCAGGGCTCCGGTAGTATAGTCCGGTCAAACCTTAGAAAGGACCATGTATTACGGCCTCTCGACACTTCAAAGTGATGGAAAGCCGTGGACCCGGGTCCAAATCCCGGCCGGAGCACCAAACTTCCAGTCCAGTTCCCACCCGTATTTTTCTTATGGGTTCCGCATCTACGAAACGAATTGGAATATATCAGTACGACAAGATTTTTGAAGCAGCAATTAGACGACTACAATCGACCTCCGATGTCAAGGATGCAGACAAGAATAACATTACAAAGATGGTTGAGCACCTGCTTGCTAAAGGAATCAGCAAACAAAGGACGGTCAAATACGTAAACCATCTTATAGTGTTTGCCAGAATCGCGGGCAAACCGCTAGGACAGCTTGACAAGAAGGCAATGGAGAATCTAATAAGTCGGATAAACGGGTCGCGTTATTCTGAAAATACAAAACACGACATTAAGGTTATCGTAAAAAAATATTTCCAATGGCTGAGAGGATGCGATGAAAACGAACATGAATATCCAGAGGAAGTTAGGTGGATAAAGGCTTCGTTAAGAATCAAAAGACTGATGCCCGAGGCGCTTCTCACCACGGAGGAGCTGAAGATGCTAATCGAAGCTACAGAAAACCAGAGAGACAGAGCCTTTGTACTAACACATTACGAGTCAGGATGCCGAATAGGCGAGACACTGTCGCTCAAAATAGTCAACGTAGCGTTTGACCAGCACGGAGCAGTCCTCATCGTGGACGGGAAAACTGAACCTAGACGTGTCAGAGTAATAGCAGCCGCACCTGCGCTAGCCTCTTGGCTCAACATGCATCCGCAAAGAAACGACCCGAACGCCCCTCTTTGGACTGGTGTCGGTACAGTCGGTAGGCATCAACCCCTCAACTATGAAGGCGCTAGAGGTCTGTTGCGCAGGCTGGCTAGAAAAACTGGGCTTAAGAAACGGGTTTATTCTCATCTTATGAGACACACAAGGGCAACGGAGTTGGCAAACATCCTGACCGAAGCTCAAATGAAAGAGCACCTAGGCTGGGTGCAGGGATCAGACATGCCCTCGGTCTACGTCCACCTCTCAGGAAGGGACGTAGACAGTGCTCTCTTGAAAGCCCATGGAATAACGGTCACGCAGGAAGATAAACCAAAGATGCAACTGACATCGACCACGTGCCCAAGATGTAAACAGAAAGCGGGCCCCGAAACGCAGTTCTGCCCGAGTTGCGGCATGATTCTTGATGTGAAAGCTGCGATAAAAGTAGAAGAGGAAAGAGCCAAAGCAGACCAAATAATGAATGTATTAATGAAAGACGAGGAAGTTAGGAAACTTCTCGCGAAGAAGATGGATGAACTTTATGCTTCTTTTCAGCATCCTCACAAATCTTAAGCAATTCCCTAGCCCAAAAAGGTAAAAAACTGTGGTTTTGCTTTGGGTTGGCAGATTCACCATTGTTCTTCAACACCGACACACCCTAAGAGAAAAATACGCAAAAAAGGGTGGAGCGAAACGGTCAAAGAGCCAGGTCTTGCTTAGGACCAAACTGTCCCTTCCACGACTTAACAGATGTTCCATGGATCGCTAGACAACTATTCATGCTCAAACCTGATTGGAAACTGGTAGCTTTACAGAACATCGACATGATTGATAGCTATCTTGAGGCGTTCCTCTAGAAACTGAATATGATCACAGCGACTTTTTCGAAAAAAGAAAGGGCATATCGTCCAATCCAGTTTCAGTTTTTCCTGTATTCAAGCACGCGCTCAATTCTACGGATTTAGTAGCCCAGACAGTTCGCGAGCATCGGCGAGGCTTTTTCCGCGTCCCAAATGATAAATCAGATTAATGAGGTTAATAGCGGGCGCGAGCCAGCAGAGTCAAAATTAAAACATGAGCCGCATTGATCTGTAGGGTGCCAAACATTTGCAGATGAACAGTCCGCCTCAAGCACGCTGTATGGTGGACAGGCGACTTGAGATCTATATCTGCGGATGCATATCCCCATAGGATCGCGGATGCTCTTCCAAAAAATAAGACCGTGAGTGGTCATGGTTACAAAGAAATAGGGTATTCCTTTTCGGCCGTGTTGATGATCCTTTCAACAATGCCTATCGAATAAAGGTTAACGTGTCCGTCGGTGTTAGGATACCTCTTGGAAAAGAAGGTGACAATCTTGTTTAAAGTGAAAAAGGCTGTCGGTCCTAAAGCGAAGAGTGGAAGCGCGTCTTTGTGTCGTTCTGTAGGATACGGGTTGATTGTCTCTTGTTCTTGTGACAGCTTGGCAAAGGAGTCAGAGGAAAAAGGCGATTCATATACTCCAATCTTGTGTACATGGCTAACTTTTGGTAATTTTTCCATATCGAAATGTACGTAGCTATTTCTCGTCTCTCTCAATTTGTCCAACTCCATTGATTCCTCTTTACTTATAAGCCCATGCTCCTCAGCTGTTCTTATCAATTTTTGTAATTTAATTCTTGAAGATGCTTTCAGTTCCCTTCTCAGCCACAGCTCCGTGCTAGTGCTCAGGCAACTAAGGCAAGCATAGTATTCATGGTTTCGAAAACAGCTGAAGGCTTCGTTCAGAAGATACCACGAGCCATAGTTCATTTCAGAGCCGTTTACTTGAGAAATCCCTTCCATCTCTTGTGCTCTAACGATGGGCACTGGTTTTGAAGCCAAAAGCCTTCTCTCCTTACCTTATCAGAATTGCATCAGTCTCAAAAAGTTTCTGTGACTGAAACGCATACCACGGGAGGCCTAATCGTTCTAGGTTTATTGCCAAGCCAACATATTCGAAAAAAGGCTACCGGCAAGCAGTGTGATAGAACTCTGAACTTATGTCAGAGGCGTGCTCAAACCTTTGCGTCTTAGTCTTCGATAATATGCAATTTTCGCCTGTCTTTCCCTAGAGCGGCCTGCCTCTATTTCTGATGTATTCCACTTCCTTGCCCAGATTATTCTGTTCTCAAAAATCCAATAGTGCGATCGACATGGCAAGCTCCAATTTCCGATAGACGGGTTCAGTGTCACTTCTTCTCCATTCCACGTTAGGCTCCAGTCCGTGGGCCTTATGGGCGTTACCACTATTTCGCCACACCCACAAGCACATTTGTGAGTTGCAGTCGCGTAGGGGATAGAGATGTACAAAATGCCTTCTTCCACTCTTTCAGGAATGAACTCGACAAACTCAGGTCTGATCAGCCTTCGTTTCATTTTGGGCTTCCTCATTCGTTAGCAGATTCGTAGAGATGCCGTAGACTGTATGGTGTTCATTCTCCAAATCGATGTAGAATCCCCATATCTTTTTCCACTTGATGACAGCAAGGGCAGCGTTTAGCGCATTCATTTCCGCGACTTGGATATTGCGTGAATACTCGTTGTCTTCGCCATCGTCGAAAGGTATTCTACTCGTGAAGTGATCGTGGAATGAGGGGGTGCAGGTCGTAACTCGGACGAGACCTCCTAGAGCTCCGTCTTGAATGTTCAGTCCCATTCCCACGTCTATGAAGGGGATCTTGTTTTCGATAAGGTAGTCCACTATGTTCCGTTTGGGTTCTCCTTTGTCAAGACAGAGGAACACGAAGTCCATCGACTTCAATTCGTCGACGTTTGTTTTATCGATGTACTGGGGATGTGGAATTATCTTTCTTCGAATCCGAGAATAATTCTCGGCGAACCATTCAACTTTGGTAAGCTTTTTCTTCAAGGCGTCGCATGATGGTGCTCCAGGAGAACGAAACGCATTGTGCTGAAGGAATGTATCGCCATCGAACAGATAAATTTCTCCAACCAGAGTCTTTGCGACAAGATCGAGAATGTATGCTCCTGTGCCACCTAATCCTACTATGGCAATCCTGCCTTTTTTGAGCTTCTCATTTATGGCTGTGATGCCTGCACGGCTAGAGGCGGAATCCAAGTAGCAGAAGACTGACTCCTCTTCAGTAAGTGGGATAACAGGGAAGGTTTGAGCAGTCGCGTTAACTTCCAAGAGGTGGGCATATCCCTCAAGTATCCGCACGTATGCGGTCATCTTCTGATAGTAGTCCTCATACCCCTCCGCCGGCTTCTGAGAGAAGGAAAGAGTTGCCTCGAGTCCGTCCCGAATCCTTTCGTGGACGTTTGGATCGTTCACTAGGCTCCCTAACTGCAACCCATTGGAGTTACAAGGATAATCTCCGACCCAGAATGCGACATGACTGCTCGGTCTCACAGTGGAGTCGCCGGCGAGATCTAGGTGTGAAACCAGTATTCCATAGGCGACCTGTTTATTGGCGTTTACGTACGGAACATGCCCGATCAAGAGATACCCGTTGACCACATCAACTTCATAGCCCTCGTCTCGAAGCCGCCTCAGATCGCCATTACGACTTATCAGTCCGAGTGACATCGAAAACCATACCGCTCTTGACCTTCACAGTTTGCCCTTCGACAAGAGTCCCATTAGGATTCTTCTCTGGGCCGCGGCTGTACTGGACGGTGAATATCTCGGTGGACCTGTGGGGTGGAGGAAATGCTAAATCAACGATCTGTGAATAGTTGATAGAATCTTTGTCCCACGACTTTCGACTTCCATTTACGATGATTTCGAATTTCCTATGCTCTTCGGACATTCTCGATTATCCTCTTGACTTTTCATTATAGGTTAAGAAAGATAAGCTTTTTTGTCATTAATGAAAAGTCTTATATCTTGAAAGCACCCAAAGACAAACTGCAGGGAGAAATAATGAGCAAATCTAGTTCGAGATGCCCTGAAAAAAGATGGAATGAGTGTCCTGGCCCTTCGAAGTGCAACTACTGGAATAAGGATACCCAAGAGTGTCTCTACCCGAAATATTACAAACTGGTAACTCGGGAAAAATGAGATGATGCGTGTGGCAGCTAGTTCTTCGAACCCCTCTGATGACGCTGCACGTACGCTTTTCTTTCAAACTATTGAGCGACAATACGATGCGATTCTCACCAGGCGAAACACGCTAAATACTCAAGCGAGCAGCCTCATGAGTTTTGGTGGAATAATCAATACGGTGCTCGTGGGGTTTCTGGTTGCTTTAGCAACGAGTCACGACGGCAAAAGCTTGCTGATGAGCAATCCCTACTTCAACGAAATTAGTGTATGCATTGGAATTGGATTTGTCGCATACATTTTAGCATCGGCCTTATCATTGTGGGCGTTCAGAGAGGCTCCCTGGATTCCTGCTCCTCAAATAGTATATGAGCGAAGCCCGGGGGTAGACGAGAAAACTTGGTCGGATAAACTAAAGAAAGAGTTTGACGGCTATCAGGCACACCCTAGCACGATACCTGTAGTGCAGTATGAACTGCAGTTGTCCGTTGCAATGTTGAGCCATCAGAAGACCAACGATAGAAAGTACTACCTCGTGCAAAGCGGATTCCTGTTGCTAGTGGTCGGTATTCTCTTCACCGCATTATCAGGATTGCTGGTACTGATCGGGTCTTTCTGAACATCACCATCGCCAAATGGTCGTGGCGCACTTCGGATTTCTCTGGAAGCAACAGTATCTTGGAGAAGCAAGACGAGAGTAGACATTCCAAATTTCGGAGAACTATATCCGATGGCTGGAATACCATATGAACCAGGTCTTCTAGTCCTTTGTGGAATGGACATGAACACCACCGCTCTTGCAGGTAACCTAAGCATTGCTCGGGTTCAATTTGAGAAGATCTGTTCCGCAATAGCGAATACTGTTGATGGAATTAGACGGAATGCTATCTCTTATGATTGGAGAATGGACCGCAGATAGCAGCGCGAGCTACTGAACTTGAAACCCCTCAGCTTTCAGGGCGTTCATCAACAGATTTCGGACAGCATCCTGCCATTGCATTCTTTTGTCATAGCAATAACGAATCAATGCGTCTGCTATTGGCTCTCCTGGGAGAACGAACCACATGTCTAATCCCTTTAAGTACTTTGATTTATCTTCTTTGTTCCACTTGTAAGCCACTTCGACTCGTCTACGCTCGGCGGTTTGTTCTCTTTGAGGAAGAAATCTTGGTGATTTCTTGCTTTTTTCTCGTTTCCTTGCCTTATATGCGAGGATCCATTCGACATAGCGCATGGCGTCCTGTGAAGGATTTAGACCGCGAACCTCGATGTGAGGATTTATTATCTCCACAGATTTGATGAAACATGCTTCAGCCAAGTCTTTGGCAGCATGAGCGAAATCTGGATCCAACAGAGCGACATGGCCGACTTTTTCGATTAAAAGCCCCAATTCGTTGCTGAAAATGTGGCGGTTACAGGGGAACGGAACCCCTCCAAAGACAACATCTTTCCATAAATTCATGCCATACTCCTTCATCTTCAGGATCAATGGAGCATCGACCATTCGCAACATTATTTTTATCGTTTCCAGTTCGTTTCTGGCTCCACTAGTGAAGAATGTCCTCCACGAATCTTCAAGAGGCTTTCTCCCTTCATTTTCCTCTTCTAACACAAGAATTTTGAGCGCGTTGGCATAATCATATGCTGTCGCGGCCGAAACATGCAATTTGTCCTTTATAAGCCTAACAAGGTCTTTCCTTCTCAAGATTTTAAGGTTCGGTCTTTGCTCCAAGTATAGTCGTAAGAACCGCTCCAGAGACTGGCTTCTCTTTCCGACCTTGCCAACCTCTTCAATAGGACTTCTCATGATGGAATTTTCTCATATGGCGAGAATCTAAATGTTTCTCTTGAGGATGCAAAACGTGAGCAAAAAATCCGTCATGGTCTGGGCATGGATAGACATCGAGGTCAGAGAAATGGTTGAAAAACTGGCTGAACTAAAGGGCGTAAGCATCTCAGAATACGTGCGATCCCTCGTGCTCGCCGATCTTGACAGCCGCTCACTTTTCACAACTCGCCTCAAAACGGAGGTCGCGATTCAACGACGAAGCTGAACAAATACGAGAAACGTCCATTTGCCCGGCTGTATATTGCGAAACCACAGTTTCGCAATACATTTTCGGCATTTTTTTGGAGGGTTAGCGAGTGGTTAATCGCTGGGAAGAATATCTGAAGGTTTCAAGATGGGCGAGCGATTATCCGAGTGTGAACAATCTTCTCAGGCATCTCAGATACCGAAAGATTGGCAGTGAAGATTCCCGATGTATTTATGGTAATGCCGTTTACGTTTTTTGCAAGTATTCTGGCAAGTTGCCTGATGAACTGTTAGCATTAGAGAAAGCTGATATTGAAAAGTTGATAGAGGATTTCTGCTATCATAAAATGGACCACGGATGGAGAAGCCCAAGAACCGCAAATACTGCTCTGTTTATGCTGAAGACTTTCTTCAAAGTCAACGGTTTCAAAGGCAACCAAAAACTTGAGGTAGAATGTTTTCACCAGTCTGTACGTGAGAGAACAAGAGCTGAATATATCCCAACCTTGGATGAAGCTCGAAGAATGGCTAACGTAGCTGGCTCCCTAAGAAATCGGGCCATTATTTTTTTCATGCTGTCCACGGGCTTAAGAAACGGCACTATAAGGGGGCTTTTGTACGTCGACGTCAAAGATGAGCTTGAGAAGGGCGCAGTGAATATCCTTATCAAGGTTCACAAGGGCATGAAGAGAATTGTAAATTCAGCCTGCAAAGGCAACATAGAGTATTCAGTTTTCGTATCTGAGGAAGCGACGGAAGCACTGAAACTCTACCTTAGTCATCGACGAAGATTCGGCGAGATCCATAACGAAGAGGTCTTGTTTTGCTCTGAGCATAATCGACTTTCGCGAAATGAGAGAGTTAAAAAGCCTTTGACGGCCAGAGAATTGCAGGTTATAGTTAAGACCGCGGCATGTAAAGCTGGCATAAAGGAATGGAAAAACGTAGTTCCACATTGTCTTAGGAAAACCTTCGAGTCAGTTTTACGGAGCCAATTGGCTGACGGGGGGAGACTCGACCTGAAAACGCAGGAGTATTTTATGGGTCATATCCTAGGCGGAAGCATGGACACATATTTCGACAAAACAAAGGTTGACCAACTGCGTAAAGAATACGCAAAACTCATGTTCAAACCGTATGAACAAGCGAAAGTTGAGGTCTTAGAGTCGTTACAGAACATAGCTGAAACTATGGGCGTTGATTATGCTCAACTTGAAGAATCCAAGAAAAAAGAATTGGGCAGACCCCTTCAGGATGCGGAGAAACTAATCATTATTCAAGAGGCTTTCAAACAAACAGCGAGGGCATTGAAAACTATTAGCGAAGCAAAAGCTAAAAATACATTCTCTGAAAACGGACCAGACGAAAAATCCTCAGACAAGCAAGACTCGACACGTAAGACCCAATTTACCTCCGAGGAAGGGTGGACAGGAGACCCTTTTATTTCGCCAAAAAATCCATTATCAGAATCTGTTTCAACAATAGTTTCACCACCACAGTTCGGCAAGAAAACTTTCACAAGTCCAAACAAGAATCCTGAAGATGAACCGATTCAGTTCAGCTTGAGCATGACACCACAAGAACGCTCCATTAGACCCAAACAAATCCATAACAAAAGACGCCAATCAGTATTAGAAAGTAAAGGCAACTCTGATCTATTACAATTCCTCAAACACACAGGTTAGTGCGGTTCTCAAGTATAGGGGCCCTAAACGAGGGATCTATTCAAGGACTCTACTGAAGGAACTTTACTCATCAAACACGTCTAAAACACTTCAATACAAGGTTTTATCCGACGAAAAGAAACACCGTTACAAATCCGACGGAGAGGTAACAGAACCCAAACATGGGTTCTGTCAAGTTGTCGTCTGATTTTTCTCTTGTAAAAAGTCGTCTGATATTAGTTACGATTTCTACTTTTGTTTTTCCCCGATTTTTCCGATGAACTATGCTTGTCTTTTTTATCTCCAAAATGGTAGGCACTTATCATGCCGAAAAGGGCATTTTCGCCAAGGATTTTTCTTTGTCTCATAGCTTCCTGAAAAGATATACTTCCACACGGGGGAGTTTTCCACTCAGAAGCTCTTATCCCGAACCCTATCCCGTCATAGGCTCCTTCGTAACAGACGATGGTTTCATCGTCAGACTTTATCCCTAAAGGACATTTCTCACAACTATCTAGCATATGATCGTCTTTGATTGTTTCAATCTTCACTCTAGCCATCTTTATTTCTGAAGGAGACCCAATGTTCTTTTCAAAGGATTCCTCGATTCTTGATACGAAATCCTTTGTCGTTGCAATGTCGGACCTTATCTGAGGCAAATCGATTTTTACGAAATGCCCATCTTCCCATATCTCATCTTGATGAACCAAAGAGTGCCTGTAGCGTAGAATCCTGTTGATTTCACATTTCAAAGGTTCTGGGAAACCAAAAATGTGAACGCTGAAAGCAGCTCTGTACACTCTTCCTACTTCACCGAAACTTTGGAAACTTATTTTCCGGATTTCTGCATCTACCAATGACTTAATGTCAGCATGAATTTCATTCGGGTAATACTTGGTTGTCCAAAGATGCCTCTTCACAAAGTCATCAAATGCTTTGGGACTTTCCATCCCTATAAGAAATTCTTCCCTCAGATATACTTCCAAAGCGGTAACTAGCTGAGAGTACAAGACACTTGCGAATTTCTGCCTCAATTTGTCATCTGACTTAAGAGATTTCTGTGCGAACTTTATAATGTCTTGAATCTCGCTTAATTTTGAACTGAAATAGTCAGCGGGTAGCATCCAAAACTTCTTTGAGGCATATTCCTCAGTAATCGGCTCGCCTGTATATTTGCAGACTTCGTTCTCTTCCTCTCTCTCTTCCGAGGATACATAGGTTCCAGTGCATAACCAACATATGTAGTTCCCATCTGGGTCCTTCTTTCTCTCAAACATTGCACACTCTTTACATTTCATTTGAAAACCTCTTGACAAATTGTCTTAGGTTCTACCTATCTGCAGTGAAATCGTCAACATCTAGCTTTTCATAGGTCAAGACCTTTCAAACCCCTTTTCTCCAAGGCTAGAGCCATCCTGTGTCTATGGCATTTTGTTTGCCGATACTCTATTACGCCTTAAGCGGTCTTCCAACTGTCTTTCGATCAATTGCTTGTGAAACAAGCTGAGATATTCTATCAATCGCTTGCTGGGCTGTTTCTGATCCTTTTGATTCAATCGTTGTGTAGATTGTTACTCTTCGCCCACCCTTTCCCATCTTTATTCCTTCAGTTTTGTATCCATGCTTTGAAAGAACTTCCGTAGCGGTCTTCTGTTTTTGTTCTAGTACTTTCGCACCGTCTTCAACATGAATAAAGACTGTTAGGAAGCACTTCACCAACAAACTATTTCACCTCCAGAGGCTTCGTCGCCTTAACTCCTTTCTTGATGCGAATAACGTTACCTATCATATATACGAGAAAAGGATAGCTGCTATGAGTTCCAAGTGTAAAATAAAAGTCTTTTTCAGCAAACTCCTTTTCCAGTTTATCATTCATTTTTTGAAAAGTAATTTTCATGTCCTGATATTTTTTGAATACATGCCTATAGAGCATGAAGAATTCAATGTCCAACACTTTCATACTATGAGGGTGATCCAGTTGACAGTTTGAACCGCACCTAAACTTGAAACGAACCTCAAAGTTCTTCTTTGCATACGTCTTCTTCCACTTCTCCAACGCCTCTAGTTTATTGAAATATGGATGAGAAGCCCATAAGCTCAGTGTCGTCTGCTTTTCATCATCAGTTGGTGCCGGTTCAACTTCATTTATCTCAAATGATTCTATGATTGGTTTTACAATACCCATTGTTTCATGCTTACTCCTCATTGTCTCTACGCAATCTCTAACGAGACTTTCTACATACCATTTTCTGATTCCTTCGTCCTCAATCTTTCCGATTTCAGTGAGATATGGTCCGTCTTCTCTTACGACCTTTCTGCTCTCTTCTGGGTTCTGGAACGTTATCGGTTGATCAGTATTCGTGTTACAAATCGGGTGATGGGTTCTGTAAACTTATCTCGGTCAGTGACTCTTGGGTTTAATTCCTGAAACACGAAACATTGTAACGAATACTTCTTTTACGCCTAGCTGCGAAAACAACACAGAACATCATTAGTACGATGACGCAGAGAAAATAGGGCAACGCTGTGATATTCCCTCTGAAAGAAACAGCGTATCTGAATCTTGCAATTGAACACAGAAATTCGGCGTAGATACAATCTTTTGGCCAATCTTCGTTCTGGCCCTCAGTACGGGTGGCAGCACGCGCTCAGTATCTGTTTGCTGTAGTATTCAAATAAGACGTCATGTTAGAGGTAGAACAAGGAGGACCACCGCCAATATCCATACCTTTTAAGGAGCTTGATTCGAAGCAAAAACAAATCGTCCAACACGCAACTAGTCCGCTTCTTGTTCTTGCTGGGCCTGGAACTGGTAAGACAGAAGTGTTGACGCATCGAATTGCCTATCTTAATGCTCAAAAGGGTGTCCCGCCAAATCAAATGCTAGCCGTCACCTTCAGTAGAAAAGCTGCAAGTGAAATGCTTGATCGCCTGAGAAAATTTCCAGGGCTTGAAACAACAGAGTTTCATGTCTCAACGCTTCATGCCGAATCGCTGAAACTACTGAACGAGATTGGCGAACGTCGCAAGTTTCTTGTTGCAGATGATGAGACACGGCTACTAATTAAAGACGCTGCTGAGGATTTGAATCTTGGACTAGACTGGAGAACGTTAAACTCACTAGAAAAAAAAGTGAAACTAGCAAAAGCAAACAACCTCCTTCCTAGCGATATTCAAGATCAGTCCTTGCAGCGGTTCTACCGACGATACGAAGAACTCCTTAATTTTAACAACGCGATAGATCTTGATGGACTGGTTTTGAAAGTCACGAGAGCCTTGCTCTCAAGATCGTCAGAATCATTCTCCGATGTTTTTGGAGGCCATCTCTTAGTCGATGAATATCAAGACATAAACCAAGCCGAATACAAACTAGTCCAGATCTTGGCTATGGGGGCTGAAACCCTTTTCGTAGTGGGTGATGACGATCAGAGCATTTATGGTTGGCGTGGCGCGGATCCTAGCATAATCCGTAATTTTGAAAGCGCCTTCCAAAATGGACGCGTCGAGATTCTTGAGCAGTCGCATCGATGTCCACAGCACATACTTGCAGGTGCTTATGCGATAGTATCAAAGGATCCTGAGTGCATAAAAAAAACCGTTTGTTCTTCGAAAGGTGATGGCGATCCTATCCATGTCCTGCTCTCAAAGAGCTGGATTGCCGAGGCTATCTGGATAGCAGATTGGATAAAAGGATGTCTTTCCAAGAGTTCCGCTAAGCCCAGCGACATTGCAGTGCTGGCAAAAACACTAAGCTTAGCTGAGTTACTTGCAGATCAGCTCAGAATCGCAGGAATTGATACGGAGTACTGGAGATCAGGGGGATTTTTTTCTGATAGGAATATCTTGGACATACTTGCTCGTATACGCTTGATTGTCGATAAAGAAGATAACTTGGCTTTGCGAAGATGTTTGACCACCACAACGTCAGGCATTGGGAGCGTAGCCGAGACAAAATTGCGCTTGCTGGCAGAAAGGAATAAATGTAGTCTATGGGAAGTCGTCACTAACTACCAGAAGTTTGAGGAGCTTCGCAAGTGGCGTGGCTCGTTAGGAAAATTCGTGGCAAGGTTCAAGGAGATGGAAGAACGATTCTCCGAGCTTAGGTTGGATCAGATTATCCAATCAATCGCAAGAGAAATAGGCACGGACCGATTGGCTAACATAAAACGATTGCAAGATTTTGCCAAGTCATTGCCAGAAAAGTCTGAATTGGGAGATTTCCTTGCAGAAGTTAACAAAAACAGAGGCATAGATTTAGCGGGCGGTAGCCCAGAACCAGAGACAAGCACAGATGCTGTTGCTATAATGAGCATGCATTCTTCCAAAGGACTTGGATACAAGATCATCTTTATTCTTGGAATGGATGAAGGATTATTACCGGCTATGGATCAAGATGAGTGTGAACAAAGGAGACTGTGCTACGTTGCAATGACAAGGGCAAAGGAAGAACTTTTCTTATGTCATTCCAAGATGCGAAAAGGACCTGCGGCAAGAGGCTACAGCTTCTACAGACCATCAAGATTCATAATGGACATATCGAAGGGCCATTATGAAGTCATTAACAACGAATACCTCTAGCTTCTTCCAGAATCCCAAAAAAGCAAGCAAGTATTACTTCTCAAACGATAAGATGCCGCAGTAGTTCGTCAAAATTGTGGATGGTGACTGCGTTGGAAATGCTCACTGCGCAATTCCAGGGTTGACTGTAAAGGAAGCCTATCCGCCCATCACGAACAAATCGTTCAACTTGCTCCGGGGCATCGTCCACGAGTGCGTCCGAGGGTATATCCGCTTTGTCTCTGTATGGTCCAAGCGCGAAAAAATCATCATATGGAAGTCTAAGATGGTCGAGCCATTTTCTTACGAATATTACTGATCTCTTAGGTCTCGCGGTGGCTATGTATATCTTGAATCCGTGATTCCGCAAAGCTGTCACCTTCTCTGGCAAACCTTGTTCAGTTGGACGCAGCTGTTTCCAATGAATCCACACTTCATCCTGCAGCCGAAAGATTAATCCAGGACTCATGGGAACGGATCCTACTATTTTATGGGATTTTATGTCGACTTTGGACACAGCATAACCCAGATATTCGCTGGCCTTTCTGCACCAGCTTGAAATACTATCAGCCAAAACATTGTCAACATCAAGAACGATCTTTTCCAATTTCTCCCCAGTCTAATGAATGCTGATAGTAGGAATCCAACCTAGAGTTCTCAGTATTGGGAGACTCTCGACTTAGAAAGTCTAAGACCTCTTTGGCTGACTTGATAGCTGTTGCTCCCATATTGATAAACGTTTCAAACCCTCTCTTTGCTCTTTCATTTCCTTCGGGTTGCAAGGCAAAGACTTTACGCTTCTGAGCCAAGGCAATTCTTACTTGATGGACCGTGCCACCTTCTTCATCGGACTCCACTGCAACTACACAACGAGAGATCCCACTTGTTATTCTGTTTCGTTGCACAAACCTTGCGGGCGCGGACTTATTTAGAGGAGATTTGAAAGTTTCGCTCAAGATAGCTCCTCTTCTCTCGATGTCTTTGGCAAGGTCAACATGCTCTTCAGGGTATATGGGTTCCATCCATGCCAAGACAGCAATGCTTCTGCCTTTCGGCGCTTCCAATGCTCCAGAGTGAGCCCACTCGTCAACTCCTCTCGCAAGACCGCTCACTATCGTGTAACCCTTCCCAGCCAGCGATTTCGCTATTCTTCTTGCCATTATCCTGCCGTAAAGCGAAGGATTACGTGTACCAGCCATTGCTATGCAATTAGTGAAGTCTGACAGTACGCCTTTATACAGGAGAACAAGCGGAGGGTTTTCTATAGTTTTCAGCATTTCTGGATACCCTTTGTCGACAAGACGAATGACCTTTACTTGCTTCGATTCAAGCGTCTTTAGTTCTGCTACGTAGTCTTGCAGACGAACGCGCTCGATATTTCCGATAAATCTTCTGGTTGTCTGATCATCAACTCCCAATTTGCTAAGGAACGAATAAGGGGTTCTCCAAAGAGGCAGAAGAGATCCGCACTCGTTGAAAACACTGACTATTTTTGGAGCCGGTATTAACCAATTTCTGTCTTGAAGAGCCAGCCAGTAGGCATTCTCCTCAACTAGTCGATTTTGAACCGAGTCTAAAGGTTCAGCCTGATCCACGCCTAATCACCTTATCCCACGTCGCGACCTGCAACCAGAACGTTCACGATTCCAGCACCGGCTTGATTAAGGACTGCTGAGCACTCGGAAACCGTTGCGCCAGAAGTGTAGACGTCGTCAACAAGCAGGATTCTGTTGCTGCTGAGGCAGTTGACATCGCCCACTTCATACAGGCCCTTGACTGCTAGCCATTTTTCGTCCAAAGACAAGTGTTTCATGCCCTGTGCCCGAGTCTTTCGCAAAGCTTCCAAGTAATGTATACCCGTATTATCACTTATTACTTTCGACAATTCGGTCGCTTGATTGTATGTTGTATCTGGATTATTCTTGTCTTGTTTGAGTTCAGTTCGGAATTTCGGCACGGGAACTATGACGTCCATTTCTCGAAGTTCTTTGAACCTGTTCTGTACGCACAAACTCAAGCCCAGTCCCAAGGGTGTTGCATACCCTAAGTATGATTTCAATCCTCTGATATGGTTGCTTAGAAAATCATACCAACCGACGGCAGTTGGAGAGCCCCGCGACGGATAGTATGCGCCCATTGCATACACCCTTTCAAAACCATAACTTTCTTGATGCCAGCGACATTCATCGGTAGTTACATTTGGGCATGCGCATTTTCTGCAGTAGGGATCCTGAATGAACAGGTATCTACCCTTTAGCGTTCTGTATGAATAAACTTCAATACCGTCCTGAGAATAGGTACATTGCCACAATCGCGAGTGCTCCTTTCGATTTAATCCCTGTCCGTCAATGCAATATTGGAGACAGTCTAATTTAGGATTTTCGGGTGCTCACTTCGGCCGGAGCACCATTTTGACGCGTCCAAGAGATTGATATGAAAAAGCAACCTATCTTCTTCCTTCACGTTGTTTCCGCGGAAGAAACGTTATAGTTTAGTCGGGCCATGTTAAAAGTAGATGCGGATGGCAATCTGCTTGGGCAAATATCTGGTTGTAGATCGGATCGAATTCATCGTAACCTATCTCTGCAACTCAAGCTGTAGCCATTGCCAACTCATTGAAGAAGAGAAAGAGAAGATGTTTCCAAGTCACGTTGACAAGGACAAGGCCGTTGAGATCGTCAGAAAGGTCGGCCAAGCATATGCTCCAAAATCAATCATGACGTTTGGCGGAGAGCCTCTGCTCTATCCTGAAATAGTCTGCGCAATCCACGAACAAGCAAAGAAAGTGGGTATTCCTATTCGAGATGTCATCACGAACGGTTTCTGGTCGACAAAAACAGAAAAGATTCAGGAAATCGCCCAGAACCTCGCGAAATCTGGTGTTAATGAAGTCTCAATTTCGGTCGACTGCTTTCATCAAGAATTCATTCCGCTTAAGACTGTTAAGAGGGCCGCAAAGTCACTCATCGAGGCGGGAATCGAGCGCGTGCGGTGGAATCCTTGTTGGGTCGTGTCTAAAGATCATGACAACAAATACAATCGCAGAACCAAAACAATCTTCAGAAACTCCGCAATCTGCAGGTGGAAGAGAGTGAAGGAAACAACGTGCAGCCCAAAGGAAGAGCCCGTTCATCTTTAGCAGAATTCCTTCCACTGAGAACGTCAGTGCCGAAGGGAAAATGCGGTGACATACCCTACACGGAAGCGCTTGATTCAGTCAAGACAATTTCCGTAGAACCAGACGGAAGAGTTGTTGTCTGCGAGAATTTCTACATCGGAAACGCGTTTAAATCAGACATCATTGATATCCTAGAGAATTATGATCCGTTCAGAATTCGTGAAGCCAAATCAATACTTGAAAAAGGCATGGACGGACTGACAAAATGGGCAAAGAAAAAAGGCGTCGAGCCAAGGCCTGAGGGATACTACGACATCTGTCACATGTGCACCGATCTTCGAGAAAGAGCAAGCACTTAATGCTCAAATTCTTCATCCCTGTGGAAATAACCTACTATCCTAGTTTTCCCTTGAGCACGTCTCGAAAACTTTAATTCTTGCTCGATTTTCTGTCATAAGAGCATAAAGGGTGAATACGTTGGCCAGCTTGGCTCAGCTGAAGCTTGCGATGGGAACGAGTATATTCATAGTGGCCTTTATTTTTGCCCTGTTCTTGGCGGTGATATTGGTCATCGTCCAGACATTTGTTGTTCAACTAGATTTGATTTCTAACATAGCGCTCATAGTCGCCCTTCCAGTCATTTTCATACTATTCCAGTATCTCATAGGACCAGCCATAGTCAAAATGTCAACTCACCTGCAATATTTGAAACCCGGGGAAAACCCGTGGCTCGAATCTACCGTAAAAGAGTTAGCAGACAAAAGCGCAATACCAATGCCGAAGCTGGCAATAGTTCCAGACAACACTCCAAACGCTTTCGTTTTTGGAAGAACCTCGACGACAGCAACTCTAGCGGTTCACGAAGGACTGCTCAAGAACCTGAACGAAGACGAAATCAAAGGCGTGATAGGACACGAGCTGGGACACATAAAACACAAAGACTACGTGGTGATGACCGTTCTTTCGGCTTTACCACTGCTAGCTTATCTTGTAGCCCGCGGAACGTGGACAGCAGCATGGATGTCAGGAGGCAGGTCAAGGGACAAAAACCAGGGAGGCATAGAAATAGCACTGGCCGCAATCGGAGCATTGTCCTTCGTGGTCTACATCGTCTCGCTACTGGGCGTGATGAGACTCAGCAGATTGCGAGAACATTATTCAGACGCTTACTCAGCCTACGTCACGGGTTCACCGAGAAGCCTAGAGAGCGCACTCGCAAAAATCACGTATGGCTTATCTCTTTCGCCAAAACCTCCCGCAGGAGTGAGAGCCTTCTTCATAGCAGATCCAGTGCAAGCTAAAGAGGAAGTCAAGGAAATAATGGACAAAAAGGAAGAGTACGACCTGGACCACGACGGCGTACTTGACGAAAAAGAATTGGAACAGGCCATGGAAAAAGAAGCAAAATCCACATGGACAAAAGTGAACGGCTTGTTCGCAACACATCCACCGACCTTCAAACGAATATTGCTGCTAGAAGAAATAGACGAAGAAATGAGCAGTGGAAAATACACGAGCGATCGTGTCTACTCTCGCATCTAGAAAAAACTCTTGAACAACGCCTTTTTCTGCGCAAAGCAAACTTATTACCTTAAAGCTAGATTGAAAACTGAGGTTAAAGATTGAAAGTCCAGCTTCTCAGACACACGGCCGACGCTGAACGTCTGTGTGGCGCCGCGGCCCTGACGACGACCAAAAGTGGAACCCCATCCGAAATCTTTGCGAAGATAGACCCAGACACAGCCAAAGAAGTAATCAAACGAGTGACAGGCTACGGGCATGGCTCGGTGATTGAGCATGCATCGTTCACCTTCAGCATCGAAGGCGTCTCGAGGGCCATGACACACCAGCTCGTCAGGCATCGCATAGCCTCCTACACGCAACAAAGCCAACGGTACGTCCGTTACGACACGCTAAAGAACTATGTCACGCCGCGAAGCATAACACGGGATGCCGATGCAAAGAAGGAATTTGACGAAACATTGAAGAAGATCTCCGAAACCTACCAAAACCTTCTCCAGAAAGGAATTCCAAAGGAAGACGCACGTTTCATTCTCCCGAACGCCGCGAAAACAAACATAATGGTGACCATGAACGCACGTGAACTGAGACATTTCTTCAACGTTCGCTGTTGTGCACGCGCTCAGTGGGAGATGAGAGAAGCTGCAACTGAAATGCTTAGACAAGTCAAGAAGGCCGCGCCTGCACTGTTCGGAAACGTTGGGCCAACATGCGTCGAGCTGGGATACTGTTCCGAAGGAAAAATGAAACCCCAAGATTGCGACATCGCAGAGATAAAGAAGAAATTCCAGGCGTTGTAGCAGCGGCCAATCGTCTTTTCGGAAAACGCGATAAGAATGACCCGATACAGAATTCTGGCTATTACGACAAAATACTGGATGCCTAAGACCGACTACGTTCAAGAGATCACCGAAAGCGTAAAAGAGAAGATCGATGATGGCGACTTCGTTGTAGTTTCAGAGAAAGCGATTTCAACAGCTCTTAACAATATCATCGACGAAAGCTCAGTAGAGCCCACACTAAGCTCAGAGTTTATCGCAAAATTCTGGATGCGAACCGTTTGGGGCTACATTCTAGGTCCGCTGTGCCATCTTCCCGTAACGTTCCTGAAGCGTCTGCGCGAGTACCCATTCGAAGAGGGAAGCCGCCACAAACAAGTGGCACTGCAACATTGCGGTCTCCTGCAAGCTTTAATGTTCGGTTCAGAGGGCGGCATAGATGCAAGCAACTTGGCTTACTCTTACGTGAGTCTACCGTTAGGAAACGCGCGTGGAATAGCCCAACGAATACGAAAAGAACTGCTGCAAGAATCACATAAGAAAGTATGCGTGATAATCTCTGATACGGACAAGACCTACTCTTTCAGAAACTTCCACTTCTCCCCAAGATCAAGCTCGTTCAACGGCATCCATTCTTTTGCAGGAGTCTTCGCCTATGTCGCAGGAAGATTCTTCAAGCTCAGCAGAAGGGCTACGCCGCTGGCCATTGCAGGATGTGAAGTGCAGGTTGAGGATGCTCTAGAAATTGCTGATGCTGCCAATCGCGCGAGAGGGTCGGGTGCGGGACGAACAGTGTGGGACATGGCCGACAGATTCAAAGTGGACCTGGCTGACGTGAGTTGGGAAATGCTTCAGACAGTAAAACATAAACCCATAGTTATTCTAAGAAGCAGGCGGTGAAAACGCCGATGGAAGAAACAGTGAAGCAACTCCACGCCTTCTTCAACCCTCGCTCCGTCGCGGTCGTGGGAGCGACAAGAAAGGTAGACAAGGCGGGGCACGTCATCTTCAAAAATTTTGTTGAAAACAAGCGGAGACAAGTCTTCAAGGGTGAAATATACGCCGTTAACCCTAACGAAAACTCAGTCTTAGGCGTCAAATGTGTTCCGTCCGTGACGAAGATTCGAGGGGATCTCGATTTGATCGTCATCATCGTCCCGGCGAACATCGTGCCTCAAATCATGAAGGATGCAGCAACCAAGAAGGTCAAGTCTGCAGTAATAATCAGCGCTGGCTTCGGCGAGGTGGGAAACCACGACCTCGAAAATGAAGTGGCAACAATAGCCCGAGAAGCTGGAATGAGGGTTTTGGGACCAAACTGCCTCGGCGTATTTGACTCGCGAACAGGCGTGGACATGCTGTTCCTGCCCGAAACAAAGGTTCTGACGACAGGAGACGAGGTTGTGGCAACCCCGAGGCCCCTGCCAGGCAGCATAGCGATCGTCACCCAGAGCGGCGCGTTTGGGGTTGCAGCACTCGACTACTTGGCAGGTCTGCACACAGGAGTCAGCAAGTTCGTGAGTTTCGGAAACAAAATCGACGTCGACGAAGCGGAAATGCTGTGTTACCTGTACCATGACAATGAAACAAAAGTGATACTACTATACGTTGAGGACATAAAATCGGGAAGAAAGTTCATGGAAGCAGCACAGGAAATCACCAGAAAGAAGCCCGTCGTCGCGCTGAAGTCTGGAAGAACAGACGCTGGCGCACGAGCCGCCGCCTCACATACAGGTGCCATAGCCGGGTCAGACAAGATATATGATGCTGCCTTCGAACAAACAGGCGTGCTGAGGGCACAGGATATGGATGAATTCTTCCACGCTGGAAAGGCATTGTCGATGCAGGTGCCTGCCAAAGGCAAAAACGTCGGGATAATCACTGATGCAGGAGGCCCGGGAATAATGGCAGTTGACGAATGCGGAATGATAGGATTGACGGTTAAGCGATTCTCTGAAGAAACGATTGCGAAGTTTGAGAAGTTGAAGACTGATGGAAAGCTTCCCAAGTTCGCGACAAACTTGAATCCCGTAGACGTAACAGGTTCAGGCACCTCAGAGATGCTTGAAATGGCCACAGAGATCCTCTTCCAAGACCCAGAGATTGATGGAATAATAATGCTTGGTCTACACCAGATGCCGGCCTTGCAGGAAGACTACGTCGACAAGGTCGCAAAAGTGGCCAGCCTATACGAAAAGCCCATCGTTGCATGCGACATCGGCGAGACGGAAATGGCAGTGAGCATTCGTCTAAGGTTTGACCGACTGGGCATTCCGGCTTACTCTTCACCGGAAGACACTGCAAGAGCAATGAGCGCCCTTTCAAGATATGGGCTCTATCTTCAGAAGAAAGGCTACCTTCAAGAATACACAAAGAACTTCCTGGAAAAAAAGCGGAAAAAGCAAGCTAAAACGTGACTTCAACTTCACAGTGATCGCAATCGGCAAGATTGAATCTTTTCCTCAAGTTTACTGATGATATCACTTCTATGACATCTTCCGGATAACCAGGGACTTCTGGAATAACGACGGCACATCCTAAACCCATTAGACTAGCCCTGAAGAGTTTCCCAGGACAAAAACCAGGAACAGGCACTATCTCAACGCCTGGCGCTTTCACCAGCGTCCTTTTCAGATTAGTACTTTCTGCGGTTAGCCTTATGTTCAACGTCCCTGGGTAGGGAGAAAAACCCGATTTCTCTTCCACTTGCTGTCTCACCCACGCAAGATTGAGGAATCTTGCTCCACCGCCTTTCCCAGAGAAGATTCTACCTCTTAAGCATAGAGCCTTCAACAAGTCTGGACTCCTTGTTGGCGTTCAAGAAAAAGTTGGGATTTCCAGAAAGAATTGCTATTTTTGTTCTTTAAGCCAAGCTGCGACTTTCCTGATCAGCGTGTTGGAAGACATGTCGACAACTGGAACGATCATCTTCTCCCTGGTTTCAATGATTGGCTGGTACTTCGGCATCAACGCATAACCGACAAAGGACCAGTACACCCGCTTGTGTTCTATAAGTTCTTTTGCGAGTGTCTCTGTTGAGGCTGGAATTGGAAAGTACAGGAAAACCACGCCCTCAGCCCAATAAAGCCCTGCTGTTTTGCCTCCGGCAATAATAGATGCAAACCTTGCGATCTCGTCAGCAGTCGCAAAGAAGTCGCGTTCCATCACCACGATTTCTTCAAAAGGTTCAAACTTTACGGTAACTTCTCCTCCGTCCACGGCTGTTCACCATTCTCATTGCTTCTCTACTCAAGTTACCTTTTAAGCTTATCACAATCTGGGAAAGATTAAAGAGCAAACAGAGGCTAAAACCTTAGCTAATCAATTTGTGGAGGATGCTTAAATTGCCAGAAATCCGGGTAGCACTCGTAGGCGTGGGCAATTCAGCCTCAGCCTTGGTTCAAGGAGTGCAGTACTACAAGGACGCAAAGGAAGACGCAATGGTGCCTGGGTTAATGCACGTGAATTTCGGCGGATACCACATAAGAGACGTAAAGTTCGTGGCTGCGTTCGAAGTGAACACGAAGAAAATCGGAAAAGATCTTGCCGAAGCCATATTCACCGAACCGAACTGCTGCGCCAAGTTTGCCAAAGTGCCGCCTCTGCACGTCAAGGTTTCAGCTGCTCCCATTATGGATGGTGCGGCCGAACACATGAAAAAAGTCTTTCACGTTTATGAGGAAGGAGAGATCAACCCCGTTGATGTCGTGGAAACGCTGAAGAAGGCAAGGGCAGACATCCTCGTGAATTACCTGCCAGTTGGCAGCAGAGATGCAGCGCGATTTTATGCCCAAGCAGCTTTGGACGCAGGGTGTGCCTTCATAAACTGCATGCCCGAGTTTATCGCGTCAGACGGCGCATGGGCAAAGAAGTTTGAGGAAAAAGGGTTGCCGATCGCCGGCGACGACATAAAGAGCCAAGTCGGTGCAACGATCCTGCATCGAAATCTTGCGAGGCTATGCGTGGACAGGGGAGTAGTCATTGATGAGACGTATCAGCTGAACCTCGGAGGAGATACTGACTTTCAAAACATGACTGTTGAGGAACGGCTGAAGACCAAGCGGATCAGCAAGACGGAGGCTGTCACGAGCATGGTGCCCTACGACCTGCCAACTAGGATCGGACCTTCTGACTACGTGCCGTTCTTGCGTAACAAGAAGATCTGTTATCTGTGGCTGAAGGGTAGAAAGTTCGGCGACAGACCTTTGACGATGACGGTGAAGCTTGAAGTCGAGGACTCACCGAACAGCGCAGGCGTGGTCATAGACATCATCAGAGCCGTGAAGCTGGCACTAGATCGGAAAATAGCCGGCCAACTCCTAAGCATATCATCGTACGCATTCAAACACCCGCCCATTCAGATCCCTGACCAAGCGGCGAAACAGTCCGTAGAAGAGTTTATCCAAGGCAAGAGGAAACGTTGACAAACCATTTCCGATTATCCACCTGATTCCATGAACGCATTATTAATACATTGCAGGGCCAAGCCGCTAGCAAGAAAACCAAGGCCACATTTTCAAGATTACTGTCGTAAGGGCTTTTCTTCATCCGAATTCTTCTTTGCAGTCGATCCGCCACCCTCCAACTGTTTCCTCAACCCTCAACATTCGTTCTCACGGAGCCATGATTAGCCCGGGTTTTCCATTGTAGACTTGTTTGATGCTCTACCCTGTTCCACGTGCCACTGAACGCCAAAAAATACGCGGCTGAAATTCATTCACGTAGCTATCGAGTTTGCTTTTTCCGCACCCATTCAGTCGGACGTTTTCTGTAGTGCGGTACTTCGTAATCAAACAAGGATGTCCTCTTCATTCCCTTCTCACCACCAGTGAAGAAGCAGCGTATGCTCAATAGCTTTTTGAACATAAAATATATAGTCTATATATACGTGTTTATCCAATCGAGGCCAAGCATCGACGAAAAAAAATGATGCGCTTAGTTTAAGGCCTTTGCAAGCTTGTCTCCTGATTCTAGAGACCGCGCATAATTCCTTGTCTGAGCGTTTGGGTCATGCTATTCTTGAGTTCATCAAAGCACATGCTGAGCCGGACAGCATCATTTTTGGCCATTCCCCCCAGGATGAGCTGTTCTTCGAAGGCCCTCTTGGTTTTTCGCACTCGCCTGCCCAGAGTCGCATACATCCAAGAAAGGCTGAGGAGCATACGAATCAAATATGGAGTGGACCGTATCACGCTCGTTAACGTTGATGCTTCGCTCATCTTGAACACCTCAGCTGAGTGAGAGAGGGGAAAGATCACTCATGTTCTTCTTTTTCCTGTTTTCTTTTGTCAAGCTTTTCGCGGATTCTTCTTTCGATTTCTTCGCTGATTTCGTCTCCGCTCTTCTCTCCTCTTCCTCTGCCAACGCCTCGGAACATGTCGCCTAGACTCGTGAAGGTCCGCATATAGTCTTCTGTCAGCTTGACGGCTACCTGTTCAGGCAGTCCGCCGTTTTTCAGTTCCTTATAGTAGGCCGCTGCGGCCTTGCCCATGTTTTTGCCTGCTTCCTCAGAGAAGACTGATGCGAGTATGCTTTTTATCAACGTTGGAACCTCGGACGACACAACGCCGAGAATCTCCCTAACGTTTTCAGCTTCTACTTTTCTGTCTTTTCTATCACTGTCAATCATCATTTTTCACCTCCTAGATTTTTCACCCGAGCGTCAGATGCAACTGCATCGGAGTGGTTTTTGCTTTTACTTCATCCAAGCTGATTTGGTCTTTCGATTCGCGACAGTCAGTCTCAGATATCTTGGGTGAACATAAACGCGCCTTTGCATCAGGGAAGAACACGCCGTGTTTCCCGTTCTTATTATTTACATATCCATACTTCATTTCTCTTCACCTCAAAACACACATAGGAGTGGTCACTCCAGTTACGTGTTCTGTGCAATAGTGACCATACTAGTGGTCATCCTTCTCCACCAACTCATAAACGGGAACCCTGCCCACCTTCTTCTCAACGATGCCCTGCATCAATAGCTTCCCGACCCTTTCCCGCACTATACGCCTGCTCGCTTTTCCTCTCATCGTGGCCACCTGCCGCGTTATAGCAGACAGGTTTAAGGCCCCCTTCAAAGCCAACGCTTGAACGATGCATCTGGAAATGTCATCCTGAGCGATCGATTTCTGGCGCAAGTATCTTTCAGCGTTCCTCAAACGAGATGCAATCTTCAACGGTTCACCGTACATGCCGATGCCGACTTTCGTCAGCCTCAACGTGGCCGCTAAACCATCATATTCTGGCTTGTCAAGAATCACCTCTTCAAGAAGGCCCAGCCGACGAATTATCTGATCAAGTTTCCTGCTGAGCTCCTCCATATCTGAAGGGGCGCTGTCTTTCCGGCTCAAGTCTCATATCTCTTCCAGGCGCGATTAAGTTACATAGTTTTCTCACAGTTTAAATGATTGACTGCCTATGACCCAAGCGTTTTTCCCGATGGAGAAAGAGAACCCCCTCTACTTTGCAGGTAATGGCTTCTTGTCTAAGAAGATTTTGACACCTGCCCATTGAAAAGCAACGTAGGCCACGACGAGTTTGAACCAGAGGGTCACGATTCTGCTTAGCAAGGTTGCGTATAGCGCGCGCGCTAGGTTTCCCGCCATTTGGACTTGAACGACACGACGATTATCGAGACAACTACTGTTGCAGCGAGAATGAGCCAACGAACGAGCACCATATCAAAAGTCAGCGGCATCGTTCCGGCATAGTATCTGATCAGGCCAGCGACGTTCGACGTTGGAAAAATCATGGACAACCATCTCATCCCGCCTAAGACTTCTTCCCGATAATACACCGGTGGCATAAAGACCAAGCCCAGGCCAAGTATGTTGCCTATGTTGCCGAGTGTGTAGACACTGGCATTCCGAAGATATGTGGATATGATGAAGCCGATGCTGCTGGCCGCAGCCCAACAAAGGATCAACAAGGCAACAGCCCACCCGACAGACAGAATGGGCAAGGCGCCGAGCATTACACTCAGTCCCATGAAGAAGATCAACCCAGGCGCCGAGATCAGAAGAGGGCCAAGAGCCACTCCGACAGCATACGAGACAGGATTCACAGGCATGGCCACTATCATTTCCCTTATCTTCACGTAACGATCGAACGAGATATCCTGAATGGCTGCTACCAATCCGATAAAACTAATTGTTGCAACCATCGCTCCTATTAGCCCGTAGCCGATATTTCCGCCGAAAACAAGAACGTAGAACAGTGGGAAGGAACTGATGACTCCTACGAGAAGCACCATCGACGGGTTCCTCTTCAAGTCGGGCATTGATTTAAGCTCTGCTATTATGAGCGCGTCTTTCACTGGTTTCAGGTTCAGGCTTCTTCGCCTCTGCCGACAAGCCTAACGAACAGATCTTCCAAGGTGATCCGGGCTGCCTCTGCCTTCAATCCCTTCTTCAGCGCCGTCCCGACAAGCTCCAAGGCTTCATCCTCATCTGCAACGTACACTATCTGCTTGTTACCAAGCTTGGTATGATTGTTCGTCTCCAAGACCAAATCATGATGGTTGCCCTCGACGACGACCCGAAACTTTTCCTTAGCCAAGCTCCTGATTTCGTCAAGCGTCCCGTCCGCGACGACGTTTCCCTTGTCGATTATCGCGAGTCTATCAGAGAGCATCTCAGCCTCTTCCATTATGTGTGTGGTCAAGAGTATCGTGGTACCATCTTCAACGAGTTCTCTCAGGACTGCCCAAACCTTCCTCCTTGCAACAGCATCAAGCCCACTCGTTGGCTCATCAAGCAGCAGAACATCAGCTGTTGACGCCAACACGGTCGCAATTATCGCACGCTTCTTTTCCCCGCCGGAAAGGCGAAGGCACGTTCGATTCTTCAGTTCCCAGAGGTCAACAGCCTTCAAAGCCTTCTCCGAGGCATCTTTCGTCTCCTGCTTCGACATGCCTCGCAACAGCGAGAAATAGTAGCAGTATTCCCACGGCGTAAAGTTGCCGTAAGTCTGCACGTCCTGGGGAACCACAGCTATATGTTTCTTCACCTCAGCGGCCTGAGCCATAACATCATACCCCATGACGCACGCCGACCCTCCCGTTGGAGCGAGCTGAGTGGAGAGAATCTTCAAGAGCGTAGTCTTGCCTGCACCATTAAGGCCGAGCAAAGTGAAAAGTTCGCCTTTATTGATTGAAAGAGACACTCCTTTCAACGCCTCGACAGCCTCTTTACCCCTGTAAGTCTTGCTCAAACTTTCAGCTTTCACGGCTTCCATGCTCATCACTCGACATCAAGTTTCTCGGGAGTATTCACAAGCTTCGCTCTCGGATGAGTTGAAACAGACTCTGAATATCGGACTTTGCCGCTGACTTCGCAGCCTTCGCCAAGAATCACGATTTTTCCGTGAACGTTGTCACAAGTAGTGTTTTCCAAGTAGACCTTTTCCTTGGCTACGATATCTGTCGTGTATAATCGGCCCTCGCGAAAGATTCTACTGGGAACTGGAAAACCGAAAAGAATCAGACCTCTATGTGCCCTTTTTCTAATGTCCACGTTAACCGCTTCAATTCCTTTCTTGACATAGGATCGCGTGCTTCCAAGTCCAGCTTCGAAATTTCCCGTGACAACTCTTCCACTGACATCGAAGCCTCCTCGAAGCTTCACCAACTTTTCCACGTTCACGTCCTCTGACACTGTCAAAAAGCCATGAACGTGCAAAACGTTGTCCAACTCGATGTTTTTGCCAACCTCGAATGAGCCTGCAACTTCCACTGATGAACCTTTCAATCCTCCATCGATGGCAAGCCTTCCTGAGGCTTCTAAGGCTTCTGTGTTAATGCCGCCCTGAACGGTTGTAGAACCGGAGAGCCGCATTTCTTCAGCTTCAACATCCCCTGCGACTGTGACGCTTCCGGCACATATTACCCTTTTTGTCCTTAATCCGCCCTGGATTCTGCCGGTGCCGCTTATGTTGATTTCGTCCGGTGAAACAGATCCTGATCCAGAAATTGAGATATCACCGATTCCTTCGACGCGCACGCGTCCAGAACCGCTGATATGTTGAGCCTGCATTTTTGAGGTTTCAGCAAACTTCTTCTCGTATTCCCTCAGTTTGTCTTCTCCGCCCATGATCTTGTCTTCCTATTCGACCGCGCCGGCTGATTTCAACAGATCTCTTATCTCAACAAGCAGTTGCTTCATTTCCCTGAGCCGATTCTTAGTCTCTTCCGCAACTTCTTCATCGCTGTTTTTCAAATATTTGAGATTTTTCGCCATGACCTTCACCTGATTACTCCTGCGCGGTTTTCAAGACGTCTCTGATTTCTTTAAGAATCGTTACTATGTCGTCAAGCTCTTCAAGAGTTGCCCTTTGATCTGCTCGAAGGAGATTAAGCTTCTCCTTCTCGTCTGCGGTAATAGCGCTTGACATGTCGTCGCCGTGCTGCGTATAACCGAAAATTAAGCCGAGAGCCGCTAGGATGCCGGCCACTATTAAAGCGAAGATAGCGACGATACCCGCCAGGATCGAGTTGAACCCGTATTTCACAGAAGAATAGACGCAGATGGCGGGAACTCCGAAGCCTATCAATATTATGCTGAGGGCTGTCAGAATAGACGTTCTTGCCATTTTATTCCGCCTCCTTTTTCTTCGCGTACAGGTTCTGAATGCTCTTAGGGGTTAATACAAACTTGAAGTCCGAGGGAGAATAGTATTTGACTGTTGGAAGTCCTTCCACTTTCTTTTCCTCTCTTATTTCTTTGACCAATCCAAGCTTTTTCAAGCCGTGAAGGTGCAGGTGTGCAAGCGGGTAGGGGAGACCGAGCTCTTTCGCTAAGGCGTAAATGTTCTTGGGTTCAATGTTGAGCGATGCAATCATTCTCAGTCTTATTGGGTTCGATAGAGCCTTCAACACTTTCACCATTTCCTTGTTCTCATCGTCATTCAACAAGCCATCCCCAACGGCAAGGAGCATATATAAGAAAAATCATATATATAAATTTTTCCTGATATACTTACTTTTCTTGATATACACGCGTTGATATACTCACGCAACGCGCACCCTTAAGCACCCATGTCATCTCCTCCAGAAAGCTTTCACACCTCCGCAAAGCAGCCTGCCTCAGAGATCTATCTCGGTCCTTGAATTTGCATTATCGCCAAGATTTTATCTCTTTCTTTTCCGCTCAGACCTCGAATCGATAAAGATTAATTACTAATAAGTATCAAGTCCTAATCCGATAGGATCTATGCCTAGACTTCTTGTGGTAGTAATCCGACATTTTGGCAACTTCAACATCAACTTTGGTCAACTGCCCAACAATTTCCTGGTGCAAACCCATGGTTCTCAAATGTAAAACGTCCGATATATGGCCGCCCTTCTATATTTTAGAGCATTTGCACACTCGAGGCTTTGAAGGCGATGAAGACTTCATCCCCTAGATTGAGATCCATCTCACTGAAGGACCGCTTGGTTATTTGAACAACGAAAAGCTTTCCTACGTTGACTGTGAGCTTCACGAGCGAACCTAAATCCGAGATTTGAGTGATTCTGCCTCTAAACACATTCCTAGCGCTGGATTCCAAAGACCTCTTTGATAGGATTATGTCTTGAGGACTGATGAAAACGGAAGTCTCATCCTGTCTTTGAAATGCCGCTTCGATTAATATGCCATTGCCTACATCCACAATTGATGTGCCAGCTTCCGTGATTTTCGCGGTTCCGTTGAAAGTGTTGTCAACAGCTGCGAAACTGGCCAAGTTCTTTGAAAGCCTGCCGAAAATATCCGCTGATGATCCGACTTCGGTTATTCTTCCATCGTTTATCAGCGCTATGCGATGAGGCATAGTCTTAGCCTCGAACATGTTATGCGTGGCCAATACAATCGTGGTTTTCAGCTCACGGTTAGCCGTTACGATAACCTCCTCAAGAATTGAGGCATTCTTCGGGTCCAAGTTCGCCATCGGCTCATCCAACAGAAGAAGTTTGGTATTCAGAACAAGAGCTCTCGCTAGAGCTACCCTTTGCTGTTCACCCCCTGAAAGTTTCTTTGCTGAACGCTTTTCGAAACCAATCAGCTTCACTATTTTCAGCGCTTCCGTGACTTTCGTGGCAATTTCGATTTTCGGCACTCTTCGGACTCTCAGGCCATAAGCAACGTTGTTGAATACTGTGGTGTTGAAGAGCAGATTCCTCTGGAATACCAAAGTGCTTTGCAGGCGCATGCGCTCTGAATTCTTTTCGTCAACTATTTCGCCTTGGAACTTGGTCTCTCCAGCGTCAGGTTTCAATAGGAAGGCCAAGACTTTTAGCAACGTGGTTTTTCCAGATCCGTTGGGACCTAGTAGCGCGAGTATTTCGCCTTCATAAACCTGCATGCTAATATGATTCAGCACCATTCTAGGGCCGTAGTATTTCGTGAGATTTTTCAGTTCTGCAAGCACTGCCATTTTTTCGCTGACCGAAATGTCTCTTTAGGGCTTTATTGAGGCATTTTGCCCCAAGTAATTATTGCCTTTGGATTTTTGGCAATTAATATTATTAGGTTTATACCGAAAACTATCACAAGCAGTATCATCGCAAGGGCAATTGCCATGCTGAAGTTGCCTCTTGCTATGTACATTGAAATGTCCGTCGTCAACACGTCTGTACCGCCTACTCGGGCAACAATGCTGCCCCCTACAATGAGCGCGACACCCAGCTCCGCAAAGGCCCGATTAAAACAGGCTAAGCCCGAAAAAATAACGCCGTTGGCCGCTTCTTTCAGAACAGCTATGTATGCCTGTGATTCTGACGCCCCTAGAGTTTCGGCTAGGTTCATTATTTCATGATCTACTGATTCTATGGCATTAACAGCTATGCTGATGATTAGAGGAGTTACAAGTATAGCTTCCCCCAAGATTACCCCTCCAGGCGTATAGAGCAGCTGCAGAAACCCTAAGGGTCCATCCTTTGAGAAAAGCAGGAAAAGGATCAGGCCCAATGCCACCGTAGGCATGCCTATTAGAGACGTAAAAAAACCCTTAACTAAGGATTTGCCCGGAAAGTCTTTCAGGCTTAATAGCATGGCTATGGGGGTCCCCCATAGAATAGCAAGAACTGCTGCGGTTCCTGAAAAAAAGAGGGACCGATAGGCTATACCATAAACGGTCGGGTCTCCAGAGAATATTAGCTGGAACGCTTTTGTTATGCCGTCTACTATCGGGTTCAGTCTCTCCACCACTACTGATAGAGTTGAGTTTGGTTGGCTTGATATTGCACTGGGCATTCGGTTCCATTAAAGAAGGCGTAGTCCTGAATCCACGATACATCGGGTTGGGGAGCGTTGTCCTTGAGAGCTTGAACGGCACCATAAAACAGGGATTGCGAATAGTTAGCTTCACCGAAAGTGCTTATGACGTTTTGTCCCGTAGGCGATATGAGCCATTCGATGAAGGTTATGGCTTGATCAAACTTGGCGCTACTGATTTTTTGAGGGTTAACCGCGTATGCGCTGTAGACGTTTAATAACGATTTGCCTCCTGATATGAGCGCCTTTGAAGATATAGTACCTGCCCTGAACAATGCGAGGTAGGTCCCCAAGTCGGAAAGTATGTACGCATTTTTCTGGTAAGCGACGTTCAAAGTATCAGCCATACCAGTTCCCGTGTATGCGTACCAAGGCTCCCCAGATACCTGTGTCCAATTATAGCCTGCCGCCTTCCAGAGGCTTTGCTCTTTCGTAAACGTACCAGATCCGTCATTTCGTGAAACCCAAACAATAGTTCCAAGTGTTTGGTTTCCCCCATAGGCTACTATGCTCTGCAATGCTTGGGTTGCGTTTTCTCCAGTGATTTTTGCGGGGTCAGAAGCGGGTCCAATTATGGCAAAGTAGTTCCAAGCGATTATTTTCCTGCAGACTAACGTGCCGTTTGCGAGGTAAGGATATTCTTGGGAAGGCGAGTGAACCAGTACTACGTCTGCGTCTCCAGCCGATGCGCTTGCGAGGGCGAGACCTGTTCCCTGCTCCACAATTTGAAGTGTAACCTGATGGCTTGCTTCATACTCCGCTTTTACGGCGTCTAGGAGTCCCGTGTCGAAGAGGCTTGTGGTTGTGGAGATTCTTAGTGTGGTTCGCGCGTTGAGGTCAACATAAGCGATAGTTCCAGCGATAACCACCATTGTCGCCACTACGGCTGCTATCAAGATTGTTTGCCATGCTTTCATGCATTTTCACCGTTATGCATTTCCATTCATGTCGACCCTTTATAAAGATTGCGAGCAAATTTGCCACACAAGTAAACTCCGTTAACGAGTATTGCATCTTCAGCACATTCATTGATGTTTTGCTGTTAGAGTCTGTTTGACTGGACGCTCAAGAAAATTAAGTGGGACACAGATGAGTGCGCGCTTTTGGCTGAATAGGATCTACACGATGATAGTGCAAGTTTGATACAGCATGCGCTGAAACGTACTACCGAGCTGTAGATCGTTAAACCTCCCACGCAAACTTCTTGCCCAAGAACAAGTTATTAGGACCAAAACATGGAATTGGGCCCGGAGAAACCGTCGTCATGCCATGGTTTAGACTAGCTGACGAAATGCTGACGTAAATGAGGTGACAACGAGCATATCCGTAACGCAGGAATTGTCGCGCAGACAAGCCACGGAAAAACGACGTTGACTGATTCACTCTGAGCTGAAGTTGGGCGAGCGGGGGCAGTAACTGGTTCATAACTTTATAAGAATTGCAATACAACAATATAGTCAAGATGCTCTCGCGCAGCAAACATAGGCCTTCAGGCAAGATCTGGATAGAGTACAAGGGAAGACCTTTATTGGGCAAGGGTGGTGCCGAGATTCTGGAGAGCATAAGAGGAGAAGAATCAATCTCTAAGGCCGCTCGAAAGCTCAGAATGTCTTATCGCTATGTCTGGGGATATGTACATGGAATTGAAAAAGCGATTGGCCAGCCGGTTTTGGAAACGTTCAGAGGTGGCGAGTCTGGCGGTGGCGGCGCAAGATTAACTGAGTGCGGTGAAAGCTTATTAGACGAGTATAAGCGTCTCGAATGTTGTTTGAATGAGGTTCTGTCTAACAGAATGTACGAGGAGGTGGGAGGTCTGAAGATCAGCGCAAGAAACCGTTTGAAAGGAAAAGTTGTCTCCGTTGAAAAAGATGGCATTACGGCAAAAGTCAAGATTGAAGTATCCGCACCAGCCGTTGTCACAGCCGTAATAACGAAGGAAGCCCTTGAAGATCTGAACGTGAAAGTCGGCGACATCGTAGAAGCGATAGTCAAAGCCACAGAAGTCATGATAGCAAAGTGAACTCTTACAGCTCTCTAATGATGCAGCTCATGCACGATTAATTCCGTAAGGTTAGCCTTTTCAAGACAGTTAATTTTAAAGGTTAAGATGCTAGAAAGTATCAACACTAGTTTAGAGGTGAACAACGAAATGGTCAAAGTAGACGGAACAGAAGTGAAAGAGGGATTATTCTATACTAAAGAGTTCGAATGGCTGAAGGTTGAAGGCGACAAAGTCCGCGTAGGCATAACTGACTATGCTCAGAAACAACTGCGCGAAATCGTATATGCAGAACTGCCAAGCCAAGGAGCCACGACAAAGCAGAACGAGCCCTACGGCACTGTGGAGTCAGTGAAAGCCGTTTCAGACCTGATCGCGCCCATAAGCGGAACAGTTGAGCAGGTTAACCAAGAAGTCCAGTCGAAACCAGAATTGCTCAACGAAGACCCGTACGGCAAAGCCTGGCTGCTAGTCATAAAACCATCAAACCTGCAATTAGAGCTAGCGAATCTAATGGACTTCAACAAGGCAGCCGAGTGGCACAAAACCCTAGGAAAATGAAGGAAAACAAATGCCTAAACACATAGTCATCATCGGAGCCCACGCGGCCGGCGTAGACGCTGCATCCGCAGCAAGAAAGACTGATCGCACAGCAGAAATCACGTTGATAACAGAAGAAAAGCACTGCGGCTACTCACGATGCGGCCTTCCATTCGTAATAGGAGGACAAATCCCAAAATTCTCCAACCTGATAGTCTTTCCACCAGCATACTTCCAAATGATGAAATTGAACCTGAGAACCGAAACCAAAGCCACAAACATAAACATAACAAACAAGACAATTGAGACCACCGACAAGAACAGCAAAACAGAAACCATCCCCTATGACAGCCTAATCATATCAACAGGCGCCAGCTCATTCATACCTCCGATTAAGGGCAAGGAAAAACAGGAGATACATTCACTTCGATCCATAGAAGACGGAGAAAAAATCGATGCAGCCCTCCAAAAAGGAGCAAAAACAGCAGTAGTCATGGGAGCCGGCCTAATCGGCCTTGAAACAGCCATCGCACTCCAAGAAAGGGGCCTCAAAGTAACAGTCATCGAAATGCTCCCTCAAGTTCTACCCCAAATGCTAGATGCAGATATGGCAAAGACAGCTCAAGAGATGCTTGAACAGAAAGGAATCAACATCCAAATAGGAAAACCCGTTGAGGAAATCCTCGGAACCGAAAAAGCGACCGGAGTGGTTGCTGCCGGGGAACAATTCAAAGCGGACCTAATCGTAAGCGCCTTCGGCGTAAGAGCTAACACACAACTCGCCGCGAACGCAGGAATAGCTCTAGGAGATACAAAGGCAATAAAAACAAACGCAAGAATGGAAACAAGCGCCAAAGACGTCTTCGCAGTAGGCGACTGCGCCGAATCCACCCACATTGTAACACTGAAACCTTCACTGATGCAATTCGGAACCGTGGCAGTCAGACATGGAAAGGTAGCCGGAATCAACGCAGCAGGAGGCTACGCGCTCTTCACAGGAGTCCTAGGCTCTTCAATCTCAAGACTGTACGAAACTGATGTCGGCTCAACAGGCCTGACCGAGGGAGCTGCCCAAAGGGCTAGAATCGAAACCGTGACGGGCACCATTACCTCAAAGACAAAGGCTGATTATTACCCAGGCGCAATGCCAATCAAAGTGAAACTCGTCGTCGAAAAAGAGTCACAGCGAATAATCGGCACGCAGATCATAGGCGGAGAAGAGGTAACTCAACGCATCAACGCAATATCCTTCGCAATACAGAAACAGATGACCACCCGAGAACTGTCCAAAGCAGATACGGCATATGCACCGCCAGTATGCGAAACTTGGGAACCCCTCGTGCTAGCCTCAGAAATGGTGCTGATGAAGCTTCGCTGAACATTCACCCATATTTCTTTTTGTTCTCCGTCGGAAAATTAATTAGAAGAGCCTTTTCACTAGTATTCAAGAAGATTTGAAATAACGGTGAAAACACATGACATTGAAAGTGTCGATAAATGGTTTTGGAAGAATCGGACGATTACTGTACAGAGCAGCTCTAGAACAGAAGGCAAATATCGACTTTGTTGCAGTCAACGACATAACTGATGCAAAAACACTTGCACACCTGCTAAAATATGATTCGGTGCACGGAAGATTCAAAGGGCAAGTTGAAGTGAAAGGAAACGACCTGCTTGTCAACAATAAGGAACTCAAAGTGCTGACACAAAGAGACCCAGCACAACTGCCTTGGAAAGACATGGGCGTCTTCTTGGCTGTCGAATCAACCGGCTTATTCACAGACAGAGAGGGCGCATCAAAACACCTGACAGCAGGAGCCAAAAAAGTCTTGATTTCAGCACCAGCAAAGAACCCAGATGCAACCATAGTCTTGGGTGTAAACCAGCAAATGTACGATCACAAGAAGCACAACTTGATCTCTAACGCGTCATGTACTACGAACTGCGTCGCACCCGTCACAAAAGTGCTCCATGACAATTTCGGGGTAGAAAGAGCATTCATGCTGACTGCACACTCGTACACTAACGACCAGAGAATAACAGACCTCGTACACAAAGACTTACGCCGAGCAAGAGCAGCGGCGATCAACATGATCCCAACCACCACTGGAGCAGCATATGCCGTTGGCCTAGTGATGCCGGAACTTGCAGGCAAAATAGACGGAATAGCCCTGAGAGTACCAACTCCAGATGTTTCAATCGTCGACCTAACGGCTATTCTGAAAAAGAGCGCCACGAAGGAAGAGATAAACGCAGCCTTCAAGAAAGCCGCAGATGGCCCATTAAAGAACATACTAGAATACACGGAAGACCCGATAGTTTCAACCGATGTACTTCACAGCACCTACTCAGCTGTCTTCGACGCGCAGTCAACGATGGTCATAGACAAGAACTTTGTCAAAGTACTGGCATGGTACGACAACGAATGGGGATTCTCCTGCCGCATGGTCGAACAAATCGAAATGATAGGAAAGGAAGAAGGACTCATCTGATCTAGAAGATTCCGTCAAAAAATCTAAAATATATCCCCGCTTTTTCTTTTTATCAGGAGTTAAATCCAATGGCAAAATATCTTACTTTGGACAATATCAGAGTCAAAGACAAAGTGGTGCTAGTCAGAGTCGACTTCAATTCACCTATAGACCCTAAAACCCACGAAATACTTGAAGACACAAGAATACGAGCCCACGGCGAAACCACCATTAAGGAACTTGCTGAGAAAGGTGCCAAAGTAGTAGTTCTAGCACATCAGGGAAGAAAAGGTGACCCAGACTTCATACCCCTGAAGCAGCACGCTGAAATCCTAGGCAAAATCCTTGGCAAACCCGTCAAGTACGTCGACGATGTCTGCGGCGAAAAAGCCAAGAATGAAATCAAGAAACTGAAAAGCGGTGAAATTCTCGTCTTAGACAACGTAAGAACATTTGCCGGAGAAACCAAAGAAGGAACGCCTGACGAACACGCAAAAACTGACCTTGTCAAAAACCTCGCACCATTAGCCGACTTCTTCGTCAACGACGCCTTCGCAGCGGCGCACAGGGCTCACGTTTCAATCACGGGCTTTACAGCCGTGCTTCCAAGCGCAGCGGGCAGAATAATGGAAAGAGAACTCAAATCATTGGGTAAAGTCTTGGAAAAACCAGAAAAGCCATGCATATTCATTCTAGGCGGCGCAAAGGCAGATGATTCGCTCGAAATATCAAAGTATGTGCTAGACAATAAAATAGCAGATCAGGTGCTTACAGGTGGTGTAGTTGGCCAAGTATTCCTTGCGGCCAAAGGCACAGACCTGGGCAAGCCAAACATGGAATTCTTGAAAAAACAAGAACTCATGGACCTAATTCCAGGCATAAGAGAACTAGAAAAAAAGTATCCTGAACAAATCAGAGTCCCGAAAGACATAGCAGTGGAGATCAACAAGAAACGAAGAGAAATTCCCATTCAGCAACTGCCGACAAATTACATGATGTTAGATATTGGGGCAAGCACGGTTGACGACTATGGCAAGATAATTCGAAGCGCAAGAACTATAGTGGTTAGCGGTCCCATGGGCGTTTACGAAAACAAAGAATTCAGCTTCGGAACCAAACAAATCTTCGAAGAAATCGCCAACTCGAGAGCATACTCTCTAGCCGGAGGAGGACACACAATAGGTGCCCTGCAAGAGTTCAAACTCACAGACAAAATCTCCTACGTGAGCACCGCCGGCGGAGCACTGATAGAATTTCTTATGGGCAAAAAACTGCCAGGCGTAACAGCACTAGAAAACGCAGCGGCCAGAGAATCATAAGGCCACATTTTTCTCCCTATACCTACTGGGATGCGCTTCTCTACGAACCACAACCCTGCCTCTGCTGTTTAACAACAAATCAGAAATAAGCAAAATTCTAGATAAGAGATTACGCGAGTTGACCAAACAGACACGAGCGGCAACCGGATATTTCTGAAGCAAGCTTAGGCTTTTATAAGAAGAGAGCGTCAGTATCTCCCATCGTCGCTCGTATGGTGAACAAGGTTGGGACAGGAACTACCATTATCAGAAAGAATTCTTCAGACACTGCACAATTTGTGCGCAACAGCCCCTGACCTTGCAAGAAGAAGCGAAGAGCTCGCTCAGGTTCTCCAAATTGACTTGGGCGAAATCGAGAGAACCTTGGATGGTTACAAAGCTGAGGGCTTTGCTGAGAGTTTTGTCGATAATGAGGGAAAAAGGCGGTACTACTTAACTGGAAGCGGAATAATCAAGGTCTGCGCCCTCTTCACGTAGTGAAGACCAAATGCGTGTCATAATTCTCTCGTGGGAATACCCACCCAGAATAGTTGGACAGCTGGCAAACCACGTGAAGAAGCTTGCAAGCCAACTCGTCAAGAACAGTGTCGAAGTCTACGTTGTAACCTATCATGAGTTCTCAACTGGGGGACACGATGATTCGGATGGGGTTAAAACCATCAGAGTGACGAATCCGGTTCATACCCACATCGGCGTCCTCACTTGGGTACTGACCTTAAATCAGGAAGTTGAAAGAGCAGCTGCAGACATCTACTACAATGTTGATGGGCACGTCGACTTGATTGACATTCACGATTGGCATTTCATCCCAGCCGCAGTCACACTGAAGAAGGCAATGGACATTCCGTTCATCTACTCTGTTGACAGTCTGGAGGAGCATCGTTCTCGCGGAGCAAACTATCCCTTCAACATGGCCATCAAGAGCATTGAGTGGCTAGGAACGTACGAAGCAAAAGGGCTCATCGTGAAATCAGAATGGATGAGAAATGAGGTTGCTAGGCTCTACGGAGTCCCAGCAGAGAAAATCAAAATCATTTCGCCAGACTCCGGAAAATGGATTGAGGACATTTTGGCAACCTATATGGACACCGCGGAAGGTGAAAGCCCAGGATGGACCAAGATTTAAGCGTGATGATACTTACCTGGGAGTTTCCGCCAAGAATCATCGGCGGAATTTCTGCACACGTCTACAATTTGTCAAGAAGCCTAGCGGCCCACGGGGTTAGGGTTTACGTGGTCACGTGCGATTTCCCAGGTGCAGCATCACATGAGACTCTTGACGGTGTCGAGGTTTTCAGGGTAGATTCCTACAAGAACCCTTCACCTGATTTTGCAACATGGGTTTATCTGATGAACGTTAACATGCAGAAGGAGGCCGCCGCTCTCGTCCGCAGTCTAGACGGAAAAATCGACATAATTCATGCTCATGATTGGCTCGTAGCGACTGCCGCAATCGGATTGAAGCACGTGTTTAGGAGGCCTCTCTTTGCAACAATCCACTCTACCGAAACTGGCCGCCGAAATGGCATCCATCTTGATTATGAACGCATGATTCAGGAGACCGAGGCGTGGTTGACCTACGAGGCGTGGAAGGTAATTTGCTGCAGCGGCTACATGATTTCACATGTTCAATGGGCTTTCGGACTTCCTCCGGACAAACTCGTGATGGTTCCAAACGGCGTGGACCACGAAACATACTCCAAATATGAAAAGGAGAATCTCAGCCAATTCAGGAGCAGATTCGCATTGCCTGAAGAGAAGATCGTGCTCTTCGTCGGCAGACTTGTCTATGAGAAAGGTGTACATGTGCTCGTCAACGCTGCTCCAAAAGTCTTGGATAGAGTTAATGCAAAGTTCATAATCGTCGGCAATGGCTACATGAAGGATCAGCTTTCAGGCCTCGTTAAAGGTATGGGATTGACCAATAAGGTGATTTTCACAGGGTTCGTTGACGATGATACGCTGAGACGGTTACAAATATGCGCAAACGTTTCTGTTGTCCCATCACTTTTTGAACCCTTCGGGATAGTGGCTCTCGAAGCCATGGCAGCAAGAAGCCCAGTTGTGGTCTCGGACATAGGCGGTTTGTCTGAAATCGTAGAACACGATGTAAGCGGTGTCAAAGTCTATGCCAGCAATCCAGACTCGCTGGCATGGGGAATAATAAAAGTGTTGACCGATGATGGTTACGCGAACTGGATAAGAACAAATGCATATAAGAAAATCCAAGAAAAATACGACTGGAACAGAATAGCACAACAGACCAAGACAATCTATCGAAATGTGCTGAATGATTACTCAAAAAGCTTCTGGGCCCACAGAATGAGCTAGATAAGAGTGAAACCCGAACTGCTTCGAGTGACTACCCGCAACGAAATCTATGATCAGAGCTGTAGTTATGGATATTTCAGCTGGATCGCTTTATCCCTGCATGCATCAACACACTTCATGCAGTAGATGCATTCTTCGTGACTGAATTTTTCCCAGGGCAAATCCAGAATAGGAACGCGCATTGGACAGGCCGTGACGCACAGGCGACATCCACCCTTTTCACACTTTACTGGATCTCGCCGTAGTCCAATAAAACTGAACTTGTTCATAACCGCCATGATTGCCCCATGAGGACAAAGGTATCTACACCAGCCTCGTGGCACATAAGCAGCCAACACGAGAACCACGACCATGAACACGAAAGAAAACCAGAAGAGGGCAGATAGATTTCCAAGTCCAGAAAGGATAACTGGAGCGGACTTCTGCGCGATTGAAGAACTGAAATATTGAACCCCGCTAGGCAAGGCCGAAAACAGAATCTCCGCAGGACTGAACGCGGTGAATGGAACCTTGACAAGGACGCCCAAGGCACCTTCATAACCCTGACCTGCACCTGCGGCCTTCGCAGCTGCAAAGGTCAAGCTTATGAACAAGGCGATTGCGGTAATCGCGTATTTCACGTAGACCATGCTTTCATGAGTTCTGACTGAAACATCTGTTTGCTTGCGCTTGATGAACCCAAGCATGTCCTGAACAAAACCAAATGGGCAGACCCAACCGCACATGGACTTGCCAATTAGAACTCCTGCAATTAGATATGATGCTAACACGAGCCATGGGAAAACCCCAGCGTAGACCCAAAGTTGCAAGGCCGTAAAGGCGTCACCGATGCCGTTCGGGTTTTGTCCCCAAGTCCAAAGAACTGGGAGCACAATGGGCAACGACACAACATAGAAGACCAGAGCGGTGAGCAGTATAAAAGACAGGAACTGAACCACTCTTCGAGGAGTATTATACCTAAGCAAATAGTCTTTTACGTCGTCACCTCTCAATTTCCCGCCTCTTCCATGCGACTGGCGAAAGCTCTAGTTATTACTTTTGCCTCTACTTTAACGTTTTCTGTCAAGAGCGAAAGAGCGAGAGCCAACATGATCTCTAGACAATTAGGCTCTGAATAAAAGCTGCAAAGTATAACTCGCAGGAATACAGAAAAATAGAGAAAAAGAATAGGATTGAATGTAAGGTGAGTGCTCAGGCTTTGCCGGTCAGACACTTAATCTGATCAACAAAGTCAGCGTGAACATCCTCAGGTTCACCGATCAGACTGTAAGCTGATTGCAAATCCTCCAAAATCCTACGCTCAACGACGCATGCACCGGAGCTTAGAAAATCCTCAAGACCCTTCGCAAACAAGTCAATCTTGTCAACGATTTCATCAGGCTTCAGAGAATAATTGCGCTCCAAATGCCGATAAATCAAACGGGTAGCTTTTCCCCCGAAGATCTGAGTCAAGACCCGATCTATGGCCTTGGAAACCTTGTCACCCTCGGAAACAATATGCATACAAGCCTGAGCCTCAACTTGCATAACCTGCACCTTACGCTAATATCGTGTGTCGCACGACTTAATAAGTATTCTCGTATAACTGTCGTGCATGTATACATACGATGAAATGCAAGAGTCCATCATCCCATAAAATCAGTGATGTTGCGCTGTTGAACTGTTCTAAGTGCATGATTTGCAACAAAATTGTCGTTCGAGAGGACAAGCTGTCCGTAAACACCATCATAGCCCGGCACCACTTTGAACCGACCCTCCCTGACTTTAATTATTGCATCAGCAATTTGCTCATCGACGAGCGCCCTCAAAGCATCCTTCGAAGCATCGATCAGAACAGCGTACTCGTTACCAAATCTTTCGACGAGCAAATTGTAAATATTCCAAACCTTCTGAACAGAAGGAGACTCAACACAGAGTACGGCAGCGATAATCTCAGATAATGGAAGCAAACGCACAAAACCAATAGCGTTCTTTGGCGTGAAACCTTCCGGTCGATCTGCCAATTCTTCAACACGTTGCTCAACTCCCTTGGTAAGCTTTTTTCGGCATACTGGGCAAATGTTCCCGAGGGCTATCGCATCACGAGCTGAGAAAGAAGCCTTACAGTTTCTATGACCGGTCCAATGATACTTGCCATAGGAGGGGTCTGTCTCTATCGTGAATTTGAACCTTGCACGATCTTTGTGGCGTAATGCATCCCAAATTTCGTGATAACTCGGCTTTTCCAAGTCAAACACGTTAGCTTCTCTCCCAATTCGCCATGGCCAGAAACTGTGGCTGTCGCTGTTTGAAACCAATGCAAAACGATCCAAAGACTCAAGTCGCCAGTTCATAGGTGGATCTGACGAAAGTCCAGTTTCCAAGGCATAAATGTGCTTGGTCATGTCTTGATAACAGTCTTCAACACGGTCGAAACCGCTGAAGGCTCCGAAAATGCTGAACCAAGGCGTCCATACGTGTGATGGAAAAACCATGTTCTCACTTGAAGCTTCCATGACCTGTTCAACGAGACTCGGAGCGCCCATGTTTAGTGTTGGCCTACCATCAGACGAGAGGTCACCATAGCCTGAGAGCCTGTCATTGATCTGCCGCGCCGTGTCAAAGTTCGGCGTCAGAATGACATGATGAACTTTTCTGACAATGTTCTCAAACGTGAAGAGTGTATTGACCTCTGTCGTCAGCATGAACAGGACGGATGACTGAGGGTTTCCTGCAACCCTATACAAGCTCGCATCAGGTTCTTGAACAGTGGCTTCTTCTAACTCCTTGAGCCACTTCGGATGGGTGAAGTCTCCTGTGCCGATGAGGTTTAAGCCCTTCATCTTCGCGAATCGAGCTATCTCCGTCAGGTTCATTCGTTCACTTGTGGCGCGACTGTAACGGCTATGAACGTGAAGATCAGCAATAACCCTCAAGGTTTTCCCAGGCCCAAACACATTCTTGATCAGCTGCTTTATTATCTCTAGCTCTTAAGCCATTCTAACAGATACGCCATCGCAAACATAATCAGCTGGCGGATTTCATTCGTAACATGAAAGAAGCTCGGACTCAACGATTGTCAGATTTCTGATTTCTTCCAAATTTCCCCCAAAACATTAGAATAGTGCACGCCGTTCCTAGTCATCGTTAAAGTTGGACCGCGAGTCGGTGGACTTCCGCGTCCAAAACACGGTAGGGAAAAATCGGCGGTATGTCCCGATTCAAACTTCCCTATTTAGTTCCTTAGCAACTTTTTGACTTCTTTGCCGTTCAACCTTCTGCGCATAGTTGATTCTGCATTATTGGGCGCGTTAGATTGAAAGAAAGAGAGAAGTTCTAGATTATGCGCAGTTCTTTTCCGATTTTTTCGAATGCATTAATCGCGAAATCTAAATCTTTCCGAGTCAACGCTGCGTTCATGATTGTTCTGATTCTTGCCTTGTCCCGCGTTACCATAGGGAATACTATAGGTAGGGCAAAGATGCCTTCCTCAAACAGCTTAGCGCTGAGTTTCTTGGCCACTCCGCTTTCGCCGACTATGATTGGTGTTATCGGGGTTTCACTGTTACCTATGTTGAAGCCCAAGTCCTTCATGGCCTTCTTGAAATACCTTGTGTGCTCCCACAATGTTCTAACGTGTTGGGGCTCATTCTCCAAGACATCGATCGCCGCGATGCATGCAGCTACTACGGCAGGAGGATGTGATCCGCTGAGAAGCCACGTTCGTGACTTGTTGTAAGCGAAATCTACTAGATCCTTGGAACCTGAAACATGTCCGCCTACGACGCCGAAGGCTTTCGAGAATGTTCCCATCTCTACTTGAACTTCATCTCTGCCGAGCTTGAAGTGTGAAACGATACCTCTCCCGCCTTCACCCAACACTCCTTCACCGTGTGCATCATCCACATACACCATGGCCCCATGCTCAGCTCCTGCCTTGGCCACGCCATCCAATGGAGCTATGTCGCCGTCCATTGAGAAAACTCCGTCTGTGATTATCAGAATTCTCCGGTATGGTGGAGAATGCTTCTCGGCCTCTTCCAGAACACGATGCAGGTCAGCAACGTTTGCATGCTTGTAAACAGCCCGTTCAGCATGGGCCAGCCTCACGCCATCTATGATACTGCCATGGTTAAGCTCGTCGCTTATGATAAGATCCTCCTTGCCGACCAGTTGGGGAATCAGCCCTGCGTTCGCAGCGAAGCCAGTTTGATAAACGAGTGAACCATCTGCGCGTTTAAAGCGGGCTAGTCGCTTCTCAAGTTCTATGTGGATGTCCATCGTGCCAGCTATCGGACGAACTGAGCCAGATCCGGCACCATGAGTTTGAACCGCTTTGACTGCGGCTTCCTTAAGTTTTGGATGGTTGCTCAACCCGAGGTAGTTGTTGGAGCAGAACATGAGAACCCTTTTGCCGTCAACAGTGCACCATGGAGTGCTCGGGCCCTGAAGAACCCTGAGCTTCCAGTCAATCTCATTTTGCACTAGATCCTGGTATTCTTCTCGCAGGAATGATGTTGGGGTTCGCATTATGGTCAACTTCTTTTCCCTAGTTTCTTTGACTTTCTCTTAACTCTTTCCGCCGAGGCTGAACGCAAAGATCATGCTAGAGTTTGCCTTCAGCAAAACGTTTCGACAGCCTTGCCATCATGTCCTTAGTCATCGCAGCCAAGTCATACATTGGCTTCCACCCCCAATCCTTGTGAGCCACGCTGTCGTCAATCGACATCGGCCAGGAATCCGCGATCTTTTGTCTAGAATCAGGCTTGTAGTCACATCGGAAGTCGCGTATGTGCTTCCTGATTTCAGCAGCAAGCTCTCCCGCTGAAAAGCTCACTCCGGCAACGTTATAGCTGTCATGGCGTTTAACCTTGGACGGATCAGCCTCCGTCAAGTCTATGGTTGCCTTGAGACAATCTGGCATGTACATCATCGGCAGAACCGTGTCTTCCCGAACAAAACACGTATAGTGCCTATTCTTTATTGCTTCATAGAATATCGCCACTGCATAGTCCGTCGTGCCACCGCCGGGCAGAACCTCACTGCTAATTATGCCAGGATAGCGGACGCTGCGAACGTCCACGCCGTACTTTTTGAAATAGTAATTGCACAAGAGCTCGCCAGCGACTTTTGTGACGCCGTACATCGTAGTCGGGATCAGCACAGTCTCCTGAGGCGTGTTAATCCTTGGTGCTGTCGGGCCAAATGCAGCTATCGAGCTCGGCCAAAACACTCTTGGCAGGTCGAGTTTCCTAGCGACCTCGAGAACGTTGTAGAGGCTGCCCATGTTTATGCCCCAAGCGGCTTGAGGATTGTCCTCGCCATTGGCAGATAGTACAGCGGCCAAATGGCAGACAGTGTCGATATTGTACTGTTTCACAATTTTTTCAATACTTTCTTCAACACTCAGATCAACGTATTCGAAAGGCCCAGATTTCAGCAACGTTTCACTCGGCTGTCTCTTGTGCCCTGCCGCAATGACGTTGTTGCCCCCGTATTTCTTCCTCAACTCAAGAGTGAGTTCAGACCCAATTTGCCCTGTGGAACCAGTTACCAGAATCTTTCTGACCACTTTTTTCGACATCGCGCAATCTCACTGCCTTCAGAGGCAAGCATTCTTGAAATCTTGAGATATAAGAATTTTTGAGGGGAAGCGACGTGTCTAACGTGGAGAGGCCAACATTTAGGCTGTCGCTCAATGCCCTATAGATTGCATTCTATCAGAACATTTTATAGCCGCTATGGCCGATTCTCTTGTTGATCGAGACTATGATGCTTGGCTTCATCGTTAACCCCATAGCGGGCATGGGTGGCAAAGTTGGTCTGAAAGGGACTGATAATGTCCTCGGGGTCGCCATCGCTAGAGGAGCAGAACCAGTAGCGCCTAGAAGAGCAGTGGATTTTCTCCTGAGGCTAAAGAAATGTGAAACGGACGCCAAAATCGAGGTCTTGGCCTGCCCTGGCTTAATGGGTGAAAAGGAAGCTGTTGAAACAGGTCTCACCTTTCAGGTTTTGTCCATGAGAGTTAGAGAGAAAACGACTGCGGCAGACACGAAGGAGGCCGTCAGGCTGATGACCGCTTTGCGGGTGGATCTGATAGTCTTCGTAGGAGGAGATGGAACGGCCAAGGACATCTTAGAGGCCATGCAGGGCGCCACTGACCGAGTTCCAGTTCTAGGCGTACCTTCTGGAGTGAAAATGTACAGCGGTGTATTCGCAGTGAATCCCTCTGATGCAGCAGAGGTCGTGTTTGCCTTCGCTCAGAACCAAGCTGAAACAACGGAGTTTGAAATCATGGATGCAGATGAAGAAGCCATTCGGCATGATGTTTTCGCGGTCAAACTTCAAGGTTTCTTGAGAGGCCCATTTCTTCCCGCACACATTCAGGGAAGCAAACAGATCAGCCTTGAGACTAATGACGAAAAGGACAACCAAACGGCCACTGCAAAGTTCATAATAGAAGAAATGCAGAAAGATGGAACGTACCTTCTCGGCCCAGGAACGACCGTCAAACGCATCGCAGAAATCCTAAGAGTGAACAAAACTGTTCTAGGCGTAGACATATACACCAAGGGAAAAATGACACTCGATGTGAACGAGAAGAGAATTCTGGAAGAAATAGATGATTGGCAAAACACTTGGATCATTCTTTCACCCATTGGACACCAAGGGATCCTCTTGGGAAGAGGAAATCAACAGATAAGTCCAAGAATCGTCAAACTCGTTGGAAAGGAGAGGATAATCGTGGCTGCGACGAAGAACAAGCTTCAGGGCATAGAAGGAAACGTTCTGAGAGTTGACTCTGGAGACGCCCAAGTAGATGCAATGCTCAGAGGGTTTATCAGAGTCGTCACGGACTACAGAGAATGGCGTATCATGCAGGTCCAGTAAGCTGTGCCCCGAACTTGGAGCGCGTGCGCCTTCGAAGACCTTTCAAGCTTAACTCTCTACAAACTGCCAGCAAGTCTGACTGCATCCTCATTCGCGATTCGGCCGCCACGTCTATCTTGGACGACCTTGTTGTCCAAGGTTGCGAAATTGCACCTGAAAGCCACGTCTGATCACCCTGCTTCGGTCAGCAAAGATAGTCAAAGTTTAGCCCTGTTTGGCCAAAACACTTGTGCATATCGATTAATGAAGAAATGTTTAATAATTCCCTTTGGTAAAGTGTTGGCGAGTGGTTGAACATGGGCGATTGCCTTCCACACGACTGATTTCTCTGAACAGCTAGCCCACGTGAGGATTCAGTTTTCACCACGATCATATTCAACCACTAAGGGAAATTCGGAGAGATGAGATGTCAGATACAGGGGTTACTGTAAAGAAAAACGAAGACTTCTCAGAATGGTACACGCAAGTCATCCTGAAATCAAGCTTAGCCGACTATGCTCCAGTGAAAGGCTGCATGATTTTCAGGGAAGATTCGTATGCCATCTGGGAGAAAATCCAAGAGATCTTCAATCAAAAAATAAAGGCAACAGGACACAGAAACGTCTACTTCCCACTATTCATACCTGAGAGTTTTTTGAAGAGAGAATCAGAACATTTCGCGGGCTTCGTCCCGGAAGTCGCATGGGTGACGCAGGGAGGAGACACGCCGTTAGAGGAAAAACTCGCCATTAGACCGACATCTGAAACCATCATGTACGCCACCTATGCAAAGTGGATCAGAAGCTGGAGAGACCTCCCGCTTAAGTTGAACCAATGGAACACCGTCGTCAGGTGGGAAACAAAAGCGACAAAACTCTTCCTGAGAACGAGAGAATTCCTCTGGCAAGAAGGACACACGGCTCATGCAACAGAGAAAGAAGCTGACCAAGAAGCCATGGAAATCCTGAACGCATACAAAGACGTTATGGAGAGTTACTTGGCAGTCCCAGTTCTCGCAGGAAAGAAAACGGAGATGGAGAAATTTGCAGGCGCCCTGTATACACTAGCGCTGGAAGCTATGATGCCCGACGGAAAAGCCCTGCAGATGGGAACTTCACACCAGCTTGGTCAGAACTTCTCGAAAGTTTTCAACATAAAGTTTCTTGACCAGAACGAAAAAGAGCAGAACGTGTGGCAAACATCCTGGGGTTTCTCAACCCGTATGATAGGAGCCCTCGTGATGCTGCACGGCGACGACAAAGGACTCGTTCTGCCACCGAGAGTAGCGCCAACACAGGTCGTCATAGTTCCAATACCGTACAGAGGCATCGAAGCAGAGGAAATAGCCAAGAAGGCCGAAGAAGTGCGTGAGAGACTAAGAAAAACAAGCATTGCAGTCATCTTGGACGATAGGAAGGAGTACACTCCAGGCTGGAAATTCAACGAGTGGGAAATGAAAGGCGTTCCTATTAGAATCGAAATAGGCCCCAGAGACATAAAGCAGCAGCAGGTCATAATGGTCAGAAGAGACACTTCCGAAAAGACTGCAGTTAAAGATAAGCTCATTGAGACTGCCGTTTCGAATCTGCTCGAGGAAATCCAGAGCAGTCTTCTCAACAAAGCAAGAAAAGCCCTCCAGGACAGCACGGCCACGGTGAAAACCTACAGCGAGTTCAAAGAAACCCTGGAGAGTAAAGGCGGGTTCATAAGAGCATCATGGTGCTCTGACCAAAAATGTGAAGAAAAAATAAAGGAAGAAACGGGAGCAACGATAAGAATAGTGCCGTTTGAGAAGGAGGAACCATTCTCAAAGTGCATTTACTGTGAACGGCAAGCCAATGAGGTAGTCTACTTCGCCAGATCCTACTAGATCAAGCCCAGACGAGCGCGTATGTTAGACTGCGAGTGGTTAGCGTGCACCCTGTCTCCCAATTAGTTCGACGATTTCCGGATAATCCATCCCTAAGGCTTTCACTGTCTCCAGCGTAGGAACGCCATCCTGTGTCCATCCACGTCTCTTGTAGACTGCATCTACCAATCTTTCATACTCTGCCTCGCGATGCTTTCTCAATGCTGCCAGTTTCTGTTCGGTTGACTTGCCGGCCATGTCATAGCCAGCTCTTTCCCGAAGCTCCTTATCATAGCGGCTCTGTCTACTTTCATACTCTTCTATTGTGACAGGCCCGACAGCCCGGTACGGTATAGCGTCGTCCTTTCTTGTTCCGAACCCCATCCTCAGGTTAAAAACGCGTTGAAAGTTGTAAACCCTTTCGCTCATGGTGATCATGTCATCCGGAGTCGTTTTTCTCCCTGTAACCGCGGAGAAGAAACCTGCATAGTTCTGAACATGGGACATCACTTTAGCGGGTTCCTTCGTGTTCTTGTTGTTTTCCGGCATGACGTCATTCCACGGAAGCTTGCACAGACCATTAAGCCCGAACCACGTGCGAAACATCGGAAACCAATAGAGGTTCTCGGCTTTCTCCTCAAAAGTCGGCATAAGATTGTAGACCATATCAAGGAAGATGAGCCAAGCCTCATCGTGCTGAGGGCCTTTGAGTGCAAGACCGTAACCACCTTGCTGTGCCAACGACTCTTTAGTCACGTACTCAGAGAACTCCAAGCCTTTGGCTTCCATGCCGATGTCGTGCAGCACTTTTTGGTCTGCACCATATTTCTCGGCGAAGAGCTTCTTCATCCGTCTTATGCCTTGGCCGACTACTGAACCGAACAGTTCGCCTCTGGCCATTTGGTGAACGAGTTCAAGCGCAGCGTCTCCGTTTCCAAATCTGAGGTCTACTCCGCATGCCACTTCCTTGGCGATCAAGCCTGCCTCGAAAGTTTCCATCGCGAAGGCTATAGCGGTCCCGACGGAAATCGTGTCCAACCCGTAGGTGTCACAGTAGAAATTCATTTCAATCACATAATCAGCGTCAAAAACCCCGCAGTTGCTGCCCACTCCTGCGATTGTCTCGTATTCAGGACCATCCACACACACTTTCTGGCCTTTGCAAGGTCCCGTCTTGGGTTCAAAGTTCATAACAGCGTGTGAGCACGCCATTGCACAGCCGATCCAGCACCCATCGAATCCCCTGTGGAACTTTTTTCGATAGACTTCGCGTCCAAGGTTCTCGGCCTTTGGATGGCTCCCGAATCGATAATTGTTCACGGGAAGAAGATCAAATTCGTTCATGATCGGCACGAGGTGAGTTGTCCCCACGACTGACATCTGGTTTTGTTTTGGGTCGAGTGCCCTTATTTCTTGACTGTGCGCGTTACCTAGTTTCCTCACCGTTTCTGGATCTGAGGGACCGTTCGTCTCGACGGTTATTTTACCCGAGTATTTTACAGCGATGGCCTTGATCTTCTTGTTGCGAAAAACAGTGCCTATGCCCCCTCGGCCAGCCTGTTTGCACCTGTGAATTTTGCGACCAGCATCGTACCATGAGAAGTTTAGGCAACCCAGCAGTGTGTGCTCGGCTCCTGGGCCTGAAGACACTACTGATATGCTGTTGGGCTTATCGCCTGCATACCTCCTAGCCAACATCTCGACGATCAGGTGTGTTTCAGAAGGCAGTCCTGCTCCACTGTCAATTTGCACTTTGCCTTCGTCGCCGTCTATGAATATGACGACTTCTGATTCTGCCTTTCCTTGAATCTCAAGCGCATCCCAACCAGCAAACTTGAGGTATGGTCCAAAGTACCCGCCAACGTTGGAGTCGACAACCGTTCCAGTCAACGGCGAAATTGAAACAGCAACGCTCTTGCCGCTCCCCGGGTAAACTGGGGTGCCGCCTAACGGGCCACATGCAATGCATACCTCGTTTTCAGGATCGTCCCACCTGATAATTCTGTCCTTAGGCAGAGCATTCCAAAGAAGCCACAAGTCAAAGCCGCGCCCTCCAGTGAACTTTAGTTTCATGTCTTCAGAAACCGACTTGCTGGCCATCTTCATGCCTGAAAGATCGACGTAAAGCGTCCTGTCATTATAGCCGCTGTCAACTCTACCTAGTTTGTACTTGAGCTCGGCAAGTCCCAACGTCTATGCCTCGAATCGTACTGAAGGCTACGCAAAAGCACGCAAATAGGCTTTTCTGCCTGTGTTTCGAATTCTGCAATGGCCAAGGTCTCAAACTCGTGACTTACGGGTGTTCGACTGGTTTCAAGCAAGGGGGTAACCATCTGGCATTCTGGGAAAACCTGTCCGAGACATTATCATGCAAGCGCGAGTCGAAGCAAACGGAGCCTTTGAAACACTAGGACTAGATCACCAGTTTTTCTGGCTCTACGTTACGACCTTTTAGGCCCAAATCGCTGACCTTGAATTTCCTGTCTCCGTAGAGCATGGCGTATTCTTTGCCATTGTACAGTGCTGCGGCAATCCGGCCTATGGAATCAGCCTTCAGGATGCCGCTTCCGCTCGCGCCTCCCACGACCATTAGACCGTTCTCTTCAAAAATCAACGGTTGACCATCGATCGTGTTGATCTCATAAAGCCCAGCAAAAGCGGAAAAAGGCTCGCACTCCTTGAACTGAGGAAAGTACTTGACGAAAACCTGGTACAGCCCGAACCTGTAGTAGTTCTCTTCAGGTTCAGGATTGTCCTCGGCCTTGAAGGCTCTCGGAAACTCATCAGCATAAGCCAACCAGAGCGCATCCTCTTCAGGAGCCGGCCTGATGTACGCTGATGGCTTAGGAAGAATAGTGAAAGGTAGGCAACCGGCGTTCGTGAACTCTTCCGAGAAAAGCAGTTTTCTAAGCGGATCAGTCTTCGCTTTGATCGAAAAAATCTGCCTCTTCTTCGCCTTGATGAAGCACTCAATTCCGAGCGGATCAAGAAGCTGGGCGGTCCATGCTCCGGCGGCAACTATCGTTTTCATAGCCCTTATGGAACCTCTATTTGTCTTCACTCCTGTGATGATTGCGTCTTGCCAGAAGTATGGTTCGCCGGGCATTCCAAAAGGTTGACGGGGTTCAACAGTAATCTCGTCCACGTGGGTATTGTATTGGATTTTTCCTCCGAGTTTGAGGAACTCGGACTCGTAGAATCTCACTAGCGAATCAACGTCAATTAAGCCTGCTTTGGGGATGAGAATACCCTTGTGAACGTTGCCAAGACCCATCACTCTCGCTTCTTCATCATCATCCAGGCTGGTTCTCATGTCAAGTTTCCTTGCCAGCTCGCTCTCGTCGTACTCTACGTACTTGAAACCTCTGCTCGACAGGTCTTTGAGAACCGGAAACATTCGGCCATATCCTTCTCTGTCAAAGAACCATAGATAGCCAGCCCATCGTAACTTCAAATCAAACTTCAAGTCATCTTGCACATGCTTGTAAAACTCTGCCGAGGAATCAGCTAGAACAAAGTTTGTGCGAGAAGCAAATAGGCACCTGAATGCTGCAGCACTCTTTGCCGTACTTCCCTGACCTGACGCGCCAAGCCTGTCAACGACCAGAATATCGGCTGTCGGATTCTCAAGTTTAAGGTGATAAGCAGTTGACAGGCCTATGATTCCAGCGCCAACTAGGAGCACGTCACATTCGGGCATATAGTTCCAACCGAATTCAGATGGCACTACTAAAAAACAGAGACGATTTAAGCTTAGCTATCCCACCAAATTCAAACAGATATTACAAGAGAACCCTTATTTACCCCCAGAAAATATGATTAACACCAATCGTTCAGATCGAGGTAAGAATTTGCATATACCGAGAAAAACGAGAGCGGTCTCAACCATTCTGTTCATCTTGTTACTTCTGTGCGCCGCCATAATAGGCGCACTAGTATCATACGTGTGGGTTATTGCCAGCTACTATAACGTGCCGAACTCGACGACCATTTCCATCGAGAGCGCGGTTTTTCCAGTCACGAACTTCTCGTACTTCAACTTGACAATTCTCAACCCCTCTTATTCTCTCTCAGACGTGAACATAACGGGATTTCGAGTAACCGTTATTGACACAAACACAACCTTCGACGTGAACGTGACAGAATACCCTGGACGCCTCCCGTACGTGCTTCAGAAGGGTGTGCTGCAAACCTTCAAATGCATCAACAACTGGAGCAAAATTACAGGAGAAAACGTGACAATCCGCTCATTACCAACCGACATTTTAACGGCAGGTAACCTGTTCACAGTACCACCAATTAAGCTGAATCTAGCGCCAGTTTTCGATGCATCACAAACCGTCGGATACTTCAATTTGACAGTACAGAACCCCCAAGAATCTGCAAATCTGACGATCTCAGAAATAGACGCTGCCGGCGAGCAGCTGCTAAGCGTTACCCCGTCACTTCCATATGTCCTGCAGAATAACGGAAGCATAACGTTCATATGTAACCAAAATTGGGAAGACCTCCGTTACCAAAACGCCACACTTACGGTGCAGACCGCTGAAGGATATGTGACGTCATACACGACAAACGCGCTACTAGGAGCATTCCTTCAAATAAGCGATGTCAAGTTTGACTATTCTGACACAAGTTACTTCAACTTGACCATAAGTAGTACAGCATCTTCTACGGCATATCCGATACTAAGCAGTGTAAATCTAACGTGGGCGAATCAAACGTCCAGTCTCTTCACAATCCCTCAATTGAACTTCACGGTTCCCATCTACGTTTCACCGAATCAGTCATTGACTCTCAGGTGTCTTTGGAACTGGAACGGTATACGCAATGAAAACATCACGATCAACGTCTACACCAAACAAAACTTCTCAGTGTCTGCCAAGACGCTCACAACACCGCCGCCGACTGTATGGAATATTACTGATGTCAAGTTTGACTTGGACGACCTGACCCGATTCTCGGTGAACGTAACCAACCTGCCGTGCTCTGTTAACAACGTAACAATTACCAAGATACAGTTGAATAGTAATGATACTACACTGAGTCCAGCATCCGCAGTTCTGACCAATGGAACACAAGCTACATTTGGTTGCGCCATAAATTGGACTAGCTTCATAGGGCAAAGCCAGAAGGTCACGGTCTTTACAGCAGACGGTACTAATGTGTCAACAGTTGTGGCGATACCTTCCACTCAGTTGAAAATACTCGGCATTGTCCCCGTTTACGGTGACCTGAACGATTCGACGCTTAATATTACGTCTCCATACCTCAACGTTACCATTTCGAACTCGGTCAATTCTGTCCAAAATGTCACGATCAACAAGTTAGTCCTTCAGGCAGGCAACATCACTCAAGATCTTGTCCCAGACATCGTGTATCCGAAAGTGACGTCAAGAATATACGAGATCAACACAAATCAAACTATCACATTTGTCTGTTTTTCAGACTACACCCAGTACATTCAACCCTCAATAACCACAATAACGATAACTGTTTACACATCGCAAGGCGTATTTTCAACAACTTGGCATCGGTAGCCATAATCTTTATTTCTCTTCCGATCAAGAGCCTAGGTTCTGAAAGGTGATAAGCATGACCATCGTTGAAGCCACTGAGAGAGTCCGCAATATTGAATACGCCATCCGCGATGTCGTCTTGCATGCAAAACAAGTCGCCAAAACAGGGAAAAAGATCTTCTACTTGAACATAGGGGACCCTGTCGCATTCGATTTCGACACTCCGCAACATATTAAACAAGCGTTAATAAAAGCCGTGGAAGAGGGCGCAAATGCTTATGCCCCCTCGGAAGGGTTACCCGAGCTTAGACAGGCCATAAGCCAGAAGGAGAAAAGGATCAATGGCGTAGAAGTTTCCGCCGACGACGTCATCGTCACATCCGGGATTTCTGAAGGCATCCAGATGGTCATGGCCGCACTTATCAATGCAGGCGACGAGATTCTCCTCCCAGGACCGACGTATCCGCCTTACATTTCCTACGCAAAGTTCTTCGGCGGAAAACCAATCACCTACGAGACCCTCGAAAAAGACGGTTGGCAACCAAACGTAGACGATTTGAGAAGAAAAATCTCGAAGAAAACACGCGGGATAGTCATCATCAACCCTAATAACCCTTGTGGTGCACTCTACGAAGAGAAAGTCGTGAGGCAAATAGTCGACTTGGCAGGAGAGCATGACATCCCGGTCTTGTCAGACGAGATCTATGACCAGATAATTTACGGGAAAAAGTTTGTCAGCACAGCAGCCTTGGCTAAAGATGTTCCAGTGATAGGACTGAACGGTTTTTCAAAAGCATACCTTATGACGGGTTGGAGACTTGGCTACGTATACTTCCACGATAAAAAGGCAAGACTTGAAGAGTTGAAACAGTGCATAGAGAAAGAAGCCAGGCTAAGGCTCTGCGCAAACACTCCGGTTCAAAAAGCTGGAGTAGCAGCCCTAAGCGGCCCACAAGATCACATAAAAGCAACCGTCCAAAAACTCAGAGAGAGAAGAGACTACGCGTGGAAGAGGCTGAACGAAATCGAAGGAATAAGCTGCACGAAACCTGAAGGAGCCTTCTATGTTTTTCCAAGAATCCAAGCCATCGGATCGCGGTGGAAGACGGACTTGGAGTTCGCCCTTAGCCTCTTGAAGGAAACGGGCGTGCTTCTCGTTCACGGATCAGGATTCGACGCAACCTACGGCGCGGGACACGTTAGAGCCGTGATCCTTCCGCCAATCGAGACACTAAGGCAAGCCCTCGATGAACTCGAGAGATTCATGAAGCAGAAAAACAAGAATTGACAAGTGGCTACTTGTAAATAGTCACTCCCTGCTCGGGATCAAGAACCAGCTTCCCGAATTCTTCAATCAACCTCTTAGTTATCGGGCCTGGCTTTCCACTGTTTATAAGTCTCTTGTTTATTTCTCTGACAGGCACAACTTCAGCAGCCGTTCCGGTGAAGAAGGCTTCCTCAGCATTGAAAAGCTCGTAGGGCGTTATGTTCTTCTCTTCGACTACGTAACCGAGTCTCCGAGCTAGCTTTGTGACCTCGCTAGCCGTGATTCCAGGGAGGGCTCCTGTGTAACTTGGCGGAGTAAATAGTTTCCCATTACTCACAATGAAAATGTTCTCAGCTACTCCCTCACATACGAAGCCATTTTTGTCAAGACATATGGCCTCATCCACGCCGTTTATGTTGGCCTCGATTTTTGCCAATATGCTGTTAAGATAGTTGAGCGATTTTATCTCATGAGACGTCGCATCCACTGGATCTCTCTTGACCCAAGAGAGCATCGCCGTGACACCGTTTCGCTTGGCTTCATCCTTGTGCAACGAGATGCTGTCAGTGATTACTATGATCGTTGGTTTTACACATTTTTTCGGGTTTAACCCGAGGTCTCCGACCCCGCGTGTGACAACCAATCGAATGTAAGCGTCCTTCAGGTTGTTCTTTTGCAGGGTTTCCAAAACTGCTTGAATCATCGATTCCCTTGACGTCGGAATTTCTAGCATTATCATATGGGCTGAACGGTAGAGTCTGTCAACATGCTCCTTCAGCTTGAAAACCACACTGCTGTACGCACGAATTCCTTCGAACACGCCGTCTCCGTACAGGAGACCATGATCAAAAACGGAAACTTTGGCCTGTGATTTCGGATAGTATGCGCCGTCTATGTAGACGAGCAGTTCTTTCTCCAAGAGATTTTCCCCCAAACCGGAGGAATTAGTCTATGAAGCACGTTTGATATACTTTTTGCAAGTAAAGCTTGTTTTCCGTCGCTAACCGTAGAATTGCGGTCTCTTCGAAAGGTGTTTGGGCAATGGCAAAGGCTTGAAAGGTTTGCCGCTCATGGCTTCTTCGACCTCGCCGATTAGCTGCTCAAGCTTCATGCTTCGTCTCTGCCCAGTTCGCCTGTCCCTCACTGGAAGCAGACCTGATTCGATCTCCCTTTGTCCCATGACAACTATGAAGGGAACCCATTCCATTTCAGCATCTCTGACCCTTTTCTGCAGAGTCATCTGTCTCTCGTCGATGTCCACGCGTATGCAGTGGCCCTCCATTTTCTTGGCCATTCCCTCAACGTTTTCTAGGAATTTTTCGGATATTGGGATAAGCCTCACTTGCGTTGGCGAGAGCCATAGGGGAAGCATGGGCGATTTGCCCTTTTGCTGTTCTCGATAAGCCTTTTCCAACAGAGCATAAACGTCCCGCTCAATCGCCCCACTCGGGGAACAATGCAGAATTAGAGGATTATGCTTTTCGCCTTTTTCGTCGACGTAATTTATGTCGTATCTTTTCGCGTTCTCGAAGTCTATCTGATCTGTTGAGAGCGCAGCAGCCTTGTCCTGATTGTCCACGAAGTTGAAGTCCCATTTAAGCCTGAAATAGAAGAAAGGCTGCTTCCACATCTCAACCAACATAGGTTTACCATACGTCTTGGCCAAAAAAGCGATAAATTTCTTGTTCTCCTCATAGAAATCTTTTGTGAAACGTATTCCAGCCTCATAATCACTCTTCGAAAGGCCTATTTCATCAAGGATCTGCGCGGAAAGCTTGAACCTTACCAGAAGTTCTTCCTTGGCCTGCTCGAGATCCATGCAGAAGGCGTGGCAGTCTGGCATGGTGAAAGCTCTGAGGCGCCTCAAACCAACGACTTCGCCGCTTTTCTCACGCCTGAAACTGTAGCGGGTCAGCTCATAGACTTTAAGTGGCATTTGTCTGTAAGAAAACTGTGTATCATGAACCATCAGAAATTGGCCGAAACACGCTGCAAACCTGAGGAACAATTCTTTGTCCTCTGATTTGAGCAGATATTGTCTTGCAGGAAAACGGTTCAAGTAGTCTGCCAGGCTTGGGTGATGGAAATCGTACATTATTGGAGTTTCGACTTCCATTGCCCCGTATTCGTTCATCTTGGCAGTGACGAACTGTTCAAGCAGTGATTTTATCAGCCTTCCCTTCGGGTACCAGCGTATGTTGCCGGGGTCGCTTCCCATCTCATAATCAGCTATCTCCAGTCTCTTCATCAGAGGCACGTGAGGTGGCATTTGCTGGCTTGCCCTCACCTTCGATATTTCGTATTTGGCGAATTTCTCGAGGTTCTCATGTCCTTTGAAGTCATACTCTTCCACGGGCATCATTTTCCCGTTCGGCTCAAGAATGTGCCAGAATGATTCGAGTTTTTCCTCGGCTTTTGCCGCTTCTGAAACTTTTTCTTCGGCGTCTGATTTTTTCTCTTCAGGCTTTGGTGGCAAGTAGACTCTTGATTGTTCAGCGAGCGGGTGCCCCTTGATCGATATGGTGAACTGTTTGTTCCAGCCGAAGGGGGCACGGTAGGTTTCTATGCCTTTTTCGCTTGCAGAGGCCTCTAGCATTTTGACTATTTTGAGGGCCTCACTCGGCTTGGCTAGATTGCTGCTCAAATGTGCATATGGATATATCAATATTCGGTTTACCTTTAATTTCTCAAGAAAGGCTTGGATTTCATCCGCGGCCTTCTGGGCGACTGCCTTGTCGTCTCCTTCTTCCACCGCCGTGAACAGTACGACTATCTCGTCCAGACGGACTGGCTTCTTCTCAGCTTCTTCCGCCATGGCTATTTCTTTCTGGACAGGCTTGTACTCGATGAAGTCCGAATGCAGTTGCAGTATTCGCGTGAGATGTCACTCCTTCAGACTCTGTAACGCATTTTTTCAAGCTGTTTGTCTTTCTTCGTTTTCTTCTTGTATTCCTTGTAGTGCTCCTTGCATAAGTATGCACGTTTTTCGCCGCCGACCGTTAAACCGGCCGATCTGACCTTCGCGGTTGAAATTGATCGTACAGCTTGTCTGCTGCATCCCGAGACACCGCATTTTACACCCTTATCAACGCGACCCAAGCTTGACTCTCCCGTACGTTATAGCATTGATGCAATACAGTAAACGCCATTGCTTAATTCTTTTTTCGTCTGTGGCAGTTTTCCCATCTTAAGCAAGCTTGCGGTGGAAAATGGTGATGTTAGAATGCACCACCACGCGACCGTCGGGTCCTCGGAGGGAGCAGAAACGGGGAGGGAACTGAAACTTGACCCCCCTCTGCGGTCTCGTGGTTTGGCACTTCGTCATTCAAGCCGTGTTAAGCTTGTTCTTCACCGTAAGGCTATTCGACTGTATGGCGGCAATCACGGACGTGATCTAAGTTGACCTTTGGTCATGCGGAGATTTTCGGTAATCAGCACGAGGCTGAAGGGCGTTTGGTGAGCGGGTTGAACTGCGTTTTAGGGCTGAAAACACGCCATAAACGCACCTCCCCCCTCCTAGGCCGTTTTTTTGGGTTTCCAGCATGACGTCTCGTGTTTGCTGATGGCTGGACTGGACATGCCCAAATGTTGGGTTGAAAACACATGGACAGAGAGAGACGGACGGCCTCCCCTCCCTCCCCCGGTCGGTTTTTCTGATCTTGAGCTGGGCGGCTTATCGATTCGATGAGGATCTGCTCAAATGTTGGACTGAAAACACGCGAACATTTGACCACCCCCCCTCCTAGGTCGGTTTTGTGGTGCTTCAAGGGTTTGGGGGTGTCTGAGGGTGAATGTTGTGCCGGTGCACGGGTTGAATGTGAAGCAGGCTTGAGGCGGGTGTTCTTGAGGGCGTCTGGCTTGGGACCTTTTGTTCATACTCTGTGGCGGCTCCTTTCGCTGTGGCGTCTTACCTGATCACAAGCGGCTACGCGAACGGTGAGAGATCACCTAGCCGGTTAGCTGCTTCGCCAGCGCCGTCAAGAACAGGTTGATCCGGTCTCTCGTCTGTCCAAAATCGACCATGCCCGTTATCATCGTTGTAGGTGTCTCGGCTGCGACCGAAACTCTCGTCGTTTTCTTATCCACGGGCACTATATCGATCAGCAGCAGTGAACCGTAGGACATGAAACCCGCCTTCGTCCTAGCCTCAACATGATGCCCGGTCTCGTCCACCAGTTCCGTTTTCCATTTGAGACGGCGGAGTACGCTTTGAACTGCCAGCCAAACCTCGTTCAGGGAATGATCCGTCTCCACCGTCTCATACTCTTTCTTTAGGTAAGCCATCTTCTTCAGACCTTATGCCAGGGTACATGTGCCGAGGCGGAACGTGGAAGGAAGTCTAATGAAAGACCCGAAAACATGCTGCATCTCTGGTTAGGTGTCGCCATGCTTCATCACCTGAAAGGTAGTTCTAAAGTTGCCGAGTGACCGGAGAAAGCGCGCGCTCATAGAGTTCACGCGCCCTTTCGTACACTTGCGGCTTGTCTCCGAAAGATGAGGGTCCGAGTCCTTCGACGACGAAGGAGGCAGCCGCAGCTCCCACGCATGCGCACCTCAGAATGTTCGCATCATTGACATATTCGGCCAAGAAACCGCCAACAAATGCGTCTCCAGCCCCTGTCGGATCCACAAGTTTGGCCGGCTTGATTGCAGGAATATCGTAGTAGTCTTCTCCGCTGGAAACCACGGCGCCTTTCGAACCCAACGTGACGATGACGATGCGAACTCCGCAATCATGAAGTCCCTTTATGGCCGAATCAAGATCAGGCAGGTCAGTCACCGCCAGAAGTTCGTCCAAAGATGATTTGTAGATGTCAACCAGCCCCAGAATGCGTTTGTCCACTAAGGAACAATAGCTTACTTCGCCATTTTCACCGTGTTTCCGCACGAGTCCCTGGGGATCCAGAGACAATACACTCGCATGGGCCTTGAGACTCTTAATGACGTCGTATGCGATTTCGTCAGCGATTGGAGCCACGTGGACTGCTAGGGCCTTGAGGGAAGCCGGCACGTCGTCGACGGTCAAGGGAGGCGCAACGCTCTTCAGGAAGAGAACTCGGCTTGACAGTGTATCGTCATATTTCAGCTCAAAACGTGTGGTCACTGCGTTCTCGACTTTCATCAAATAAGACATGTTGATGCCCTCTTGCCTGAGCCACCACCTGTAAGCTTCTGGGAAATCGCGCCCCACCTTTGACAAAACGGCCACTCTTGCCTCCAAGCGGCTCGCAGCAATGGAAACGTAAGCGGCAGGTCCTCCGAGGATGACCACTGGAGATTTCCGGCTAGGGAGGAGAATTGAATCTATGCTGAAATGCCCCACTGAAACGATGTCAAACGTTGCAGGTCATGCTCCTTTTTGGATATTGTGTGAATTTCTCTTAAACTCGACTGGAATCCTTCTGGTTTTGTTGATTCGTGGTGAGATTCGTGGTGTGAAATGAGGAGCTGTATGAGGCATATTCGAAGGTCAATTTCAGTGGCCCACTTCATGATTGAAGAAGCAGAATGGCCTTTGCTAAGTCTCCTCCGCTTTCTTCAAGGGCTTTCCTTGCTTCTTCAGGGCTTTTTCCCGTTTGATCCGCAACGAGTCTGACGTCTTCTTCTGCTATCGTAGCGGCTTTTGGTTCTGGGGCTTTTTCGGCTATTTGTCCACCTGCGATTTGAAACATTTTTTGTCCTTGCACTTCAATTATCGAAACTTCAGGTTTCTTTATCACTATTTCTTTGCTGCTGGTCCTGATGATGACTTCATCAACGTCTTCAACAGTGTTCATGTTCAAACCCATGCGCTGCATCATGCGTTTTGCCTCTCTGGGGTTCACACGCCCGTGCATAACACCGCCTCGTTGAACACTGTATCGTTGAAGCGTTATTATACTTAACTTTCTTTCGTGATTCCTCGTCTGACTTTGACTGCAACGCCACGTTTGAAAGCTTTCATTTCCTCGGCAGACAAAACGGCCCGTCCGACTGCCAAGACCTTACCGCCCTCATCGACAACTATCACTTCGTCGCTTGCGCGAATATCATTGTCCGCTTTGAGAACGTGTACTGCAAAGACGTCGCCGCCGTCAGCTATGAATTCTGAAACGTCATCCCTGATTGCGACGAAACATTTTGCCGATCCACGCGCCATCGCGATGCGTTTTGCCCCGCTGATGCTGAGAGAGAATAAGCCGTCTGTGGGTCGCATCGTCACCAAGCGTTTGTCGCTCAAGTGAACGTATCGTATGCGGCCCGTTCGCCGCGAAAAGCTGATAGTTACGCCCTCTGGAAACAGAATCGTGCCGACTCCACTTCCGAACTGGTAGTCTGCGACGCTTCTGATTCTCACCAGATCGCTCTGCAAGAATTTACACCTTTGAGTATCATGTGATTTTCGACAACTATAAACACAACCGCAATAATAAAAACTGCTCAGGTGTGTGGCAACTATTGCGGTGTGAAGTCTGCGGGCGAAAGATTCGTGGAAAGCCTTACAAAGTCATCATTGAAGGCGCAAGAATGACAGTGTGTGACGATTGCTCAAAGCATGGAACAGTTGCTTGGGAAGAAGAGCCAAAGCCGAAGGCGGTGATAAAGCCGAGAGGACCAAGACCTGTTCTGAAGGCTCAGAGTAGAGTTCAGCAAACAACTCCGCTTGAAGCAACAGTGGAACTCGTGGATGATTTTGACGCAAGAATAAGGCAAGCAAGAGAGAAACTCGGAATCTCACACGAAGAGTTAGGAAAAAAACTGAGCGAAAAAGTCTCACTCCTCAAAAAGATCGAGACGAGAAAAATGATTCCTGACAACACACTCGCAACAAAACTAGAACACGCCTTGAAGATCAAGCTTATACTTCCAGTCTCAGAAGAAAAAGCGAAGATGCAACAAGCAAAAACGGCCAAACCAATCAACCGTGAACTAACCCTGGGAGACCTGATCAACCTAGAAAAACAAGGGAAGAAAAGCAAGGAGGACAAAACTAGACGCGAGCGATCCTAGTTCAGAGACGCAAGAACACTGAACCATCAAGCCTAAGCGAGCTTAAAAGACTGGCTGAAACAGCCGGATACACAGTTGTTGAACAGATGGAGCAGACCAGGCAACCCGATGGACGTTATCAGATAGGCGTAGGCAAAGTGGAAGAACTTGCCCAGCTCGTCGAAAAGACAAAAGCGGACAAGGTTATCTTCGACAACCCCCTGAAACCCGTTCAATCCTACAACTTGGCAAAGGCCACTCACGTTGAAGTGATAGACCGGTTCCAGCTCATTCTCGAAATATTCACGAAAAGAGCCACGACGGCTGAAGCGCAAATGCAGATCAAGCTTGCCAAGCTACAGTATGACTTGACACAGGCAAAGGAAAGAGTTAGGCTGGCAACGAAAGAGGAGCAGCCCGGCTTTATGGGGCTAGGCTCTTACGAGGTGGATGTCTACTACGAAAGTGTGAAGAGGGAAGTCCATACCATCCGGAGAAAGTTGAAGAAAAAACGGGGAAGGAGGGTCTTGCATCGAGAGAGAAGGACAGAACTTGGTTTCTCAACGATCTCTCTCGCAGGTTACACGAATTGTGGAAAAAGCTCGCTTTTCAACGCTTTAACTGCAGGAAACGTCCCCGTTGACAATGCTCTGTTCACAACTCTTTCCACGACGACAAGACTCGTAGAATTCTCAAAAAAGAAATTTCTTCTGACTGACACGGTCGGATTCATAGACCGGTTGCCACTGATGCTGATTGAAGCGTTCCATTCGACGCTCGAAGAAACCATATATTCGGACCTGATCCTGCTCGTAGTCGATGCCAGCGAGCCAACAGGCATGATTGAAAAAAAACTTGCAATCTGCTTGGAAACAATCGAGCGCATTGGAGCGTCTGGAGTACCAATAATTACGGCATTGAACAAGATTGACTTGATGTCAGAAGCGGAGACTCGTGAAAAGATGTCAAGCTTAAAGGGACAAACGCCAAACCCAGTCTTGATATCGGCATTGTACAAGACAAACCTTGAGCAACTCCGGCAGGAAATATTGAGGATACTGAAGGACAACGTTCGAGCTTCTTTCACTATTCCTTTGACGAATGAGTCAATGCCTTTCATTTCAGCACTCTTCAAAAATGCAGATGTGCAGACGATAGAATACGTGGAGAACAAGGCCCACGTTGTCTTCGAAGCTGACCCTTCGATGGTCGAAAAGGTAAGAAACTACGTAGAAAAGGTCGATGGGAAATTCGAGAAACTGACAAGTGAAAGTGCATGCCCAGAATAGTCGTTCTAAGATGGGGACACAGACCGCAGAGGGACGCTCGACTAACGACGCACGTTGGGCTAGTAGCCAGGGCATTGGGGGCTTCCGGCATTATACTTTCAGACATTGAGGATCGAAGGATTCAAGAAACTATTGACAAAGTGACACGCAGGTGGGGCGGCAAATTCCTCTTCGAGATGGGCACGCCATGGAAAGAAGCAGTGTCGAATTGGAAAAAGGAAGGTGGGATAGTTGTCCATTTGACCGCTTATGGAGAAAACATCGAAACCAGCAACGTGCTGACGCAGATCAAGAATTCGGAAAAAAACATTCTTGTGATAGTAGGAAGCCAAAAAGTTCCAAAAGAGTTCTTCTCAGAAGAGGTCAGCGATTTTAACGTTGCCATTGGGAATCAGCCTCACTCAGAATGCGCAAGCTTGGCCGTTTTTTTAGATCGGCTCTCCGAAGGAAAGGCCTTGGCGGAAAGCTTCCCAGCTGCAAAGGTGCGTATAATCCCGCGAAAGAGAGGAAAGCGCATAGTGGAAAAGGGGCGAATGTGACTCAGAATGGGAAAACAGATTTAAATCATGACTTGGAAATATATATTATAGAGAGCTGTGCCAGCTACTAGAAGCAAAAGGATCGTTATGTTGTCGAACATAGACGGCGCAACACTGGCGAAGGTTGCAGAGGCTTTAGGGGAAGAGGATGCGGTTAAGCTAATTGAGATTCTCAAGAACTCCGAAGAAATAACGGATGATGAAATAGCAAATAAAACGAGCATACGATTGAACTCTGTCAGGAAAATACTGTATAAGCTTTACGACCATTCATTGGTAGGCCTGCGGAGGACACGCGATCCCAAGACGGGGTGGTTCATATTCCACTGGAGGCTACAGCCAGATCAGCTTGAGGGTTTCATTCTAAGCCAGAAGCGGGCGGTGCTTGAAAAACTGGACATTCGGATGGCATATGAGAAGAATCACGATTTCTACTATTGTTATACTCCTGGATGCAAACGGGTTCCGTTTGAGGAAGCCGTAGAAGTGGTTTTCCGATGCCCAACATGTGGCAAGGCCTTGATGCACTTTGACAATGAACAGATGCTGGCTGCGTTGTCGAAGAGGGTTGATCAGCTAAGGAAGGAGCTCGGTGAGTGAAAGGCTTCCATCACGGGCTCAAGCAGTGCGTATGCTCAGGCAAAGCGGATGCCCCGGCAACGTATTAAGACATTGCGAAGCGGTAGCAGAATTAGCCGTCGAGATTGGGGAGACCTGTAAGCAAAGAGGCTTGAACGTCGATTTAGACCTCATTGAGATAGGGGCGTTGCTGCATGATATTGGACGTTCCAAGACGCATAGCGTTCACCACGCCGTTGTCGGTGCCAGAATTGCGAAAACTTACAATTTGCCGGATCAGGTTTTATCGATAATCAAGAGACACGTCGGCGGGGGAATAACTGGGAAAGAAGCGAGAAGACTCGGGTGGCCCAAAGACTCGTACATCCCGCAGACACTTGAGGAGAAGATCGTCTCGTACGCCGATAAGCTGATTGAGGGCTCTCGGCGCGTGCCGATCGAGAGGACCATGAAGAATTTTGCCCAAGAGCTCCCGCCCTCTGCCGTCGAAAGGGTACGAAGATTGCACGAAGAAATGATCAGTCTGATCGGTGACTGCCAATGCGCACCGCGACGCTGCTGATTAAAGCATACGATCATTCTCAGCTGAGAATGATCAAGGAAGTTTTGAAGTCCGATCTTGAAGGCTTGAACGCGGAGCTAGAGGTCTCCGAAACTGCTTCTCCTGGCTGGGTTCGAATAGCCGTTTCCGGCGAAGATGAAAATACAGCGTTGAACTACTTGACCCGTGAATTTGGTCAATGCCCAGAAAAGTTGGAATCCGTAGAGAGGTTCTCAACGATCCGGGGCCGAATAAAGGCAATGGGCAAGAGCAGCACTCAGGTTTCGGTTGACATAGGTGTCTTTGCGCCACGCATGGTTGAGGCGACGATTCCTCTGTTCAGGCTGCAGGGTCAGCTTGTTGATGGAAGAAAGGTGGCGCTTGCCAAACTTATAGAGCTGTTTGGCTTCTGTGAGAATTTCCCTTTGAACGTGAAGATCTTGAGCGTTGATGTTGTGCAGAACCACGTTAAGGCCATGCTTGCGGAAAAGCAGCTCTTGCAGTATGAGAACTGGACTAGATCGCTTCTGCACCGGTTGGTAATTCTCGGCGCCAAGCTTTATGATGTTGAGTCGGCAGTGGAAAAAGCAGGATTTAGCCGCGACGTAGTAAGCATTGAAGCTTTAGGGTTGCTGGAGCATGCTGTAGTGTGCAAGCTCGGCACAGATGCAACGGGGCTGATTCCGAAAGTCGGCAGATACCTGTCCCAAGCCGCTTTCAGCGTATTTAGCCCCGAGAGAATCCTCGAATTCTCTCAATCAGCTTCGCTGAACTCGCTTTCTAGAATATGATGTTAACATGGGCAATCTCCAGCGCGCTAACGCTCAGGAATCATCAACGAAAAAAGACGTATTTAGGGCATATGGCGAGTTGCCTTGTGAAAAACTCTGTAAGACGGTACCTCAGTTTTGATTCTTGCCTTTTCCTACGCCTCTGTAGGTAAACCCGGCGTTTCTTGCTGTTTTGTCGTCGAATATGTTTCGGCCGTCGATCAAGATTGGTGTGGCCAGTTTCTTTCGGAGCATATTCAGGTTCAGTCTCAGATACTCTTTGTGTTTTGTTGCGAAAACTACGGCATCTGCTCCGACAATGGCTTCGTCCAAGTTGTTCGTGAAGGATATTTCGAATCTTTGAACTATTGGGTCGTGCAGAACGGGTTTTGCCCCTCGCTTTTTCAACTCGTGGTATAATGTGGCTGATGGTGTGTTTCTCGTGTCGTCAGAATTCTCCAGGAACGCCACGCCCAGAATGGCCACTTTTGCCCCTTTCAGTTTCTTCCCGTGTTCTGCCAGTGCATCTTCGACCAGGTCAACTACATGTGATGGCATCGAATCGTTGACGGCTCTGCTATCAGTTATGATTTTTGGGAAGAATTTGAATCTGCCATAGTTGTCTAAGCCATACTTCAACAGCCACGGGTCTTTTGGAAGGCAGTGTCCTCCTACGCCGCTTCCTGGAAAGAGCATGTTCCTAACAGGGTTGGACGAAGGGTTTGACGGATCATTGGGCAAAGTATTTACAAGCTCGCGCACCTCGTAGGCGTTGACTCCGAGACTCTCGCATATCAGGGCCATCTCATTCGAAAAAGCGATGTTCACGTCTCTGTATGTATTTTCAGCCACTTTGGCTACTTCGGCAGTAAGCGCATCCGTAGAAACAAGTTTTGCTTTTGTGATATGTCCGTACAATTCCATCGCATGCTTAGTGCTTTCCTCGTTGATTCCACCGATTATCCTTGGAAGCTCCACGATGTTCTTGATCAGACGCCCGACCATGACACGTTCATAACAAAAAGCCAAGAAAAAGTCTTTCCCAGCCTTCATACGGGACGACTTTTCCAGTATCGGCATCACAATATTCTTCGTCGTTCCAGGGGCAACCGTTGACTCAATCGCAACCAGCGACCCAGAACTCAAATACTTGCCTATCTTCTCACTCACTTCTCTGAGCGACTCGTACACTGGCACTTTTTCACTGTCAATCGGAGTTTGGACATCTATCAATATCGCTTCGGCATCCCTGCACGCAGCTATATCTTCGACAACCATAAATGTCCCCTTCTTCACGACACGTGCAATAAGCTCTGACAAGCCCGGTTCGTCACCGCCAATCGGATTCTTGCCCTCGTTGAGACACTGGATCTTCCATCCGGAACGTCCTGACCTGCGCTGCACCCCAACAACACTGAAACCAGGGACATCTGCGAAAAGAGCAGCAACCGGTATCCCCGTGTAACCCATGCCGACGACGACGATTTTCCTTAACATACAGCATGCTAAACCGAAGCAACTATTTTTTGCTTTTGGGAGCGCGAAACACTATTTGCTATAACCGTTTACGCTGTCAAGAACCTGCGCGCGAGCCGCGACGCTAGTCACAGAATCTTTTCTTTGACGTGCTCGCTGGATTTGCCCCATCCCATTTTCTTCAGTATGCGCTCAGCCATTCCTGACAGATCAACCCTCAACAAGATAACCGTAATGACTATGGTCAGAACTATCGATATGACCACTAGAACCACTTGGCTCATGAATCCGCTCAGTAACTCTTCGCCCAAGCCTCCTAGAAAAGCACCTACAAAAGCTACACAAAACTTTCCGGAGAAGTACGCCAGTGAGAACTTCCCCGGGTTGTATTTCATTAGACCAAGCGGAATGACTACTGGGTCATCGGGTATCGGGGTTGCTGCTGCGATGAAAACTGCTAAGAAAGCCCAGCGTCTCGTTTTTGAGGCCGCGGCATCTAATCGCCTTCTGCGTTCTTCACCAACGTGTTTGCCGATGAAGAATGAGATTGCATAGTGGATTAGTTTCGCGCAGGTTGCCCCTAATGCTACAAGGACACCTATACTTAATGGGTCAGTGTTGACCAGTAGCGCAGCGTTGGAGGCTATCAAGAGGTTTGATGGTGAAGCAAATGGAACCAGATTTATGCCAAAAGAGATTAGCATAACACCTAACAGTTCAATTAATATCGCCATTCTCGTTTTTACCCTTGCGGTTAGCATGAACATGCGAATATTTAGGCTCGAGCTTCAAAACAAACTAGTTTTCTTGAAATAAAACTCGGTTTTCTCTTTTTCCAAAACCGTGCGCACTATGTTGAAGCGAAAATTAAATGGGCCAGATTGAAGTGCGAACGCGAAGTTTTTGCACACAACGAGGTTGCAAAGAACTAAAAGGTTTCAAAGAGGTTGGCTTTGTTGAGCTCGAAGAGCTCGCGCTCTGACTGCAAGCCATTCGGGGAATATCCTGTATCCTTTTTCTCTTTCACCGGTCAGTGCATAAACGATTTAAACACTGGTCCTTGTTACAAGGACGGGTGCTAAGGAGACTTTAGATGAGTATTGAACTTCCAGAAGCAAAGATTCTTGCGGATCAAATGAATAAAGAGCTGAAGGGCAAACGCATCAAGAGCTATCGTCTTCGAGACTGCGGAAAATTGCAGAAAATTGGGTTCATAAACAGGGATAACAAATTCTTTGATCAACTTGTGAACAGAGAAGTCGAATCTGTCATTTCTAGGGGCAACGCCATACGCGTGAAGCTTAATGAGGGGATGAACATGATTCTCAGCCCTGAATACGGCGGCGAGATTTTTTATCACTCAAGTGAAGCGACCGTTCCAGAGAAGTTTCACGTGAAGATAGATTTTTCCGACAGAACCGCGTTGACGGTGAGATTCACCAGTATGGGAGGTATGAGGGTGTTGAAGGATGCTGAACTGATGAACTCGTACGTGTTCAAACGAGATTTCAACACTGAGATTCTCTCACCTATAGATGAGGACTTCACGTTCGAGCGGGTTTCGAGACTCCTATCAGGCAATAACCGGGCGCTCAAACCTGTGCTCGTAGGAAAAGACGCCATCTTGGTGGGGCTGAGCAATAGTGCTTTTCAAGACATAATATACAGGGCTAAGCTGCACCCGAGAAGAAAGGCGTCCGAGTTGAATTTGAATGAACAGAAAGCCCTTTACAACTCTGTCAAGCTTGTCCTTCGAGAAAGACTTCGGTTGAACGGGAAAAACCAGTTCTTGGACCTATATCAGAATCAAGGTCGTTACATCTCAGCGATGGGTCCGAACATGAGAAAAAAGAACTGCCCAGTCTGTGAGTCTCCTATACAGGAGCTGAGCCTTGGCGGAGGCAAAGTATTCGTCTGCCCAAAATGTCAAGTTTAAGAACCATGAACGTATAGTCGAGGAGGGCGCGCTGTCGATATTGAGAGGTTTAAAAGAACTAGGAGGCTTCAGAGAGATAGGCTCGTGAGCTCGAAGAGCTCGTTACTCTTATTTGGATCGAGTCATCTACTAATCACAGATGGTTTGAGTTGAGCGGCAATCATGAATATGGAATATGTGGTGTTTACTGCGGTCAATGTCCCAGTGGGAATGGCAGAGTCAAGATGATGGCAGCAGAGTTGAAAAGACTTGTCGACACAACCCGCTACAACTGGGTTAGAGACATAGTCAAATCATTCAGTTTTGACGAATTCAGAAAGGGCCTAGAATGGTTTTCCGATTCGCAATGTCCCACGTGTCTTAATGGTGGAGGCGCACCCTGCGAAAACAGAAAATGCGCTTCTGGAAAGAATCTTCAAAGCTGTCTTTTATGTGATGCCTATCTGACGTGCAAAAACACCGAATACCAAAGAGACGTGTACCCCTTCGTTGTCGATAATTACAATCGAGTCAAGCAAGTAGGATTCCAGAAACACCTTGAAGAGGAAGAGGAACGAACCAAGGCTGGCGTAGATCTGATGGGTCATTTGGAACGAAGATACTGCAAGGTCGTCAAACTAGAGGATAAATAGTGTGCACGAAGTGCACGTTACTCGAATTTTTCTTTGGATTTCTTAACGCGCGCTAGGACCAAAAGTTAATCTCAAAGGATCATAAGAAGTGTTTAAGGGAATGCTTCGTTTGAACCCTGAAAAGAAATTGAATGTATGCCCTAATTGTCACAGGAAAACCAAATTCGTTTCGATCGGTGAGAAGGACGTAAAGGGAAAGGCACACGTGATTTTGGGAAGGTACAAGTGTTCCAAATGTGATTGGCAGTCGGAGCTCCAGGAACCTGACCATCATCCAGCAACTCGGTCTAAGAACCCAGTTTATCTGCTCCATCACTACTTCAAAGAAGACAAACGGTTGTGGATTGAGGTTTACACAACTGAAAAGAGAGTTGACCCTTCAAAACCTGATTACGAGAACACTGATCGTCACTTGTTGACTGTTGACGTGACTCCACATTCGCTGAGAATATGTCCTAACGTGCCTTTCAGTCTTCAGAACAGAAGGGTAGGGGAAGGACTGATGTTCTTGGAAGACAATAAAGATCTTGTAGCAAGTCTCTGCTCAGAGTGTTCTCCAGAACAGAAAAAGGAATGCTTGCACAATAAAGAACCATGCAAAAAGCTAGGTTAAAACATAAAATATTGAGTTCCAGAAAAGCGCCCGCGGACAGAACTTTACCCCAAAAGAAGCAATCACCAAACTTATTACAATGAACTCCCCACGCACCTGCCCGGGTGCAAATGCAATTGTCAAACAAACACAATCTCGTACTCTATCCTGATAAAGACTTGGTCAAAAAGGCGCGTGATCTCGGCTTCAATCTAAGTAAAACCTTTGAAAACCAGTTAAAACAGCTAATAATGCAATGTTCACAGGTCAACTCAGTGAATAACAGTGGAATCAATGATAATCATAATGAAAAGTGGGCCGGACCGGACTTGAACCGGCGACCTTTGGCTCGTAAAGCCAATGTCCTAACCAAGCTAGACGACCGGCCCTCATTACTATAAGACTGTTCAACTCGTTCTTAGTTCTATTCCGTAGAAGAGGCTTTCAATCTTTCCCAAACTCTCTTCTAATGACAAGATCTTCGATGATGTCGAGCGGGTTTTGCAGTTCTGCAAGCTTCACTTTTACATCGACACGTTTTCCAAGATATTTCTTGGCGTAAGTATAAACGTTTGATGCTCCGGCGAAAAACAATGGAAATCCCTTCTTTGCCAAATATTTATTCACGTAAGTACGCCCGATCTTGGAAAGCACAATGCTAGGAACACCCTGCAAAGCCGCTTCTCGTGACATAGTTCCGCCAGCACCTATGACGAGGTCTGCGTGTGAAACGACGCTGGCAGAATCAACAAAATCCTTTACAACTATCAAGCCGGGTATTTCTTTCTTGGTGTATCTGGAAAGGAACAGGACGGTTCCAAGATTGGCAAGTTTGTTGGCGACTTCCAGCGTAGAGTCTTTTTCACCAAGAGCGTATGAGGCGTTCGTTTCTATCTGGCGAACTACTATCAAAGGCTTTTTGAAATCTGAAATCTCCGAAGGCTTGAAGTTTTTTGTCCATGCAACTTCGTCTACACCTTTGAATTGAACGATGTTGCTGGCACCGTAAGTCTTGAAAAAGTGAATCGGAAAGGCTTCGGAAACAACCAGCTTCGTTGCCAAGGGAATCGTCAGCTTGTTCACAGCATATGCGTGGGGAGTGTCGGCAGTCAGGATTATTGGGATGTTGAGCCCGAATGCAGTGCGACACAATTCTGGGGATTGGTGAGATACCGCCACGTCGGGCTGATTGCTTTTGAAAAGCTTGAGAAACCGAAGCGTACGCTTTGCGCTCTCTGCCAGACGAGTGGAAAGAGCGGAAGGAGCGTATTTTCCAACAACTATAGGTTTTTCGCCAAGAACTTGGGCTATGCCCAATGTATCTGGATGTTCTCTTGTCGTCAATGTTACCTCGCAGCCAGCTTTCCTGAGCCGTCTTGCAATCGCGATGCCGTATCTCATGTGTTTTCCAGTGCAGGCGTCGTACCACACCTTCATTTTTCCACCTGCTGCCTTAAGCGAACATAGTTCTTTCTTTTGGCTTCGTATTCAAGGAGCGTCATCGCGACTTTTGCGGGAACACCCTTTACAACAGTGCTCGGCGGGACATCCTTGGTTACGACGCTACCGCCCGCCACAACGGCCTTCTTGCCAATGACAATGCCTGGAAGTATCGTAACTCCTCCGCCGATGACAGCATCGTCTTCGACAATTGGCGGGGTAAGCAGAATACTCTTTGGATATCTGTCGTTAAGAAGACTGGTGTTCGGGGCTATGAACACGTTGTCCCCGATTTTGCATCCATTCGAAATTGTAGCGTGAGCTTGGATATTGCAGTTTCTGCCAATGATCACTTCTTTCCCTATGTCGCAAAAGCTGCCCACGAGAGTCCCATCATCGATTCGAGTGTTGTCTCCTATGACAACATAATTCCAGATTACGACTTTCTCTCCGAAGTACACATTCCTGCCGACAATCACGCCTTCGCCTAGCTTGGGTTTTGACATGTCACTCTGAACTCCGCATTTCATCTTTCTTAGATAAGTGAAGTTTAAATAGTTTGACGGTTCACTTTTTGCTTCTGTCGAAGGCTAACCCATGGCAAAAGAGAAAGTTCTCATCGTGGGATTAGGTGAAGTTGGACGCCCATTGTTTGAATTGATGAAAGAAAGCGGCGAGTATGAAGTCTATGGTTTGGATCTTGACAAGGCAAAAATGAAGACCCTTGAGCAAACCTCTTTGCCAAGGAACATCGATATTATGCACGTCTGTCTTCCGTGTTCAAATAAAGAAAAGTTCATCACGATCGTGAGAAATTATATAGAGAGATTCCGTCCGAGACTTACAATAATAAACAGCACTGTGCCACCAGGAACATCGATGGAACTCCGCAAGACATCAAAGGAAGCTCAGATAGCGTACTCGCCGATTCGTGGAGTGCACAAGGGTGATGACTACATGAAGGGGGAAATCAAGCGCTGGACAAAATATATTGGTGGCACGACAGGGCAAGCTGCAGAAGCTGCCCGACGCCATTTTGAAAAAGTGGGTTTGAAGACCAAAGTCTTGACAGGCTCCACGGAAACAGAACTTGCTAAACTGTATGAGACAACGTATCGCGCGTGGATGATCTCATGCTTCCAAGAGATGCACAGAATCGCTGCGCATTTCAACGCGAATTTTGATGATGCCGTTGATTTCTTGGAGGACACTCACCGTGCGAGACTTGACAGACCCGTGATGTTTCCAGGTGAAATCGGCGGTCATTGCATTATCCCAAATGCGAAGCTGCTTCTCGAGAGTTACGATTCGGAATTCCTTAGACTAATTCTGAAGTCGAATGAAAAACGCAAACTGGAAATGGAGAACCTGAAAACAAAAGAAGAAGCTGAAAAAATCAAAAAACGCGCCGAGAAACTGCAGCAAGACATAACTGAGAAATGGATCAAGAAATAGACCCAATCTATCTTGTGCCGAAGTTATCCTTATTCCCTGGCTTCGACAGCATTCAGCAATAGAGCGCTGTGGTGAAATGTTCTTTCTGAACACGGCGCACCTGTAAAAAATCATGCCTCAAGCAGGTTGGCTTCGCTTCCATTGTTCAACGATGCGATGAGGAGACCATGTCAAAATGTGTGTTTGCACAGTTCCTTTTTGCAATTCAATGGTTCCATCCATCGAGCAATGATCAACGCGATAAGATTGTTTATGTCGAAAACCTTAAGACATACTTAAAGAATGAATTAGGACGTTTGTGATGTTCAGCGATGGGCTATAGCTAGGTGATAATGGTATGAAACGTTGTCTTGTTACAGGCGGAAAAGGTTTCATTGGGTCGCATCTTGTCAATTTCTTGAAAAGACAGGGAAATTGGGTAAGAAGTGCTGACATAAAGGATTCCTCGTACCTAAAGACCGAAGAAGATGAATTTCTACGCTTAGACTTACGAGAAAAAGAAAACGCAATGAAAGCAGTGAAAGGAATCGATTATGTTTGGACCCTAGCTGCTAACATGGGTGGAATAGGGTTCATAACGGAAAAACATGCTGACATAGCCTACGACAACGTAATGATAAATTCCAACATGATAAAATCAGCGGTAGAACAAAATGTTGGAAGACTCTTCTATTCTTCTAGCGCTTGTGTGTATCCAGAAGAACTGCAGTCAAACGACAAGATAGTCGCTTTTCTAAAAGAAAAAGACGCATACCCAGCAAATCCAGACAGTGTATACGGATGGGAGAAGCTTTACACGGAAATCATGTGCAAGGCCTTTGAAAGAGATTATGGCCTAGATGTTAGAATAGCTAGGTTCCATAACATATACGGTCCATATGGCACATATGACGGAGGCAGAGAAAAAGCTCCAGCTGCATTGTGCAGGAAAGTTGCGATGGCCAAGAACAATGGCCAAATCGAGATCTGGGGCAACGGGAAACAGATAAGATCTTTTATGTACGTAGACGACTGCTGTGAGGCTGTTTATCGATTGACGAATAGCAGTTACAAAGAACCATTGAACATTGGCACAGACAAGGCCGTAACAATAGACCAACTGGCAGATATGATAATAAAGATAAGTGGAAAGAAACTGACGAAAAAATATGACACAAGCAAGCCGGTAGGAGTCAAAAGTAGAAATGCAGACTTGGACGAGCTAAGGAAGGTCTTACGTTGGCAACCGAAGATAGGCTATGAAGAAGGCTTAGAAAAGACGTACCAGTGGATTTCGGAAATGGTGACAAAAGTGCATGGTTAATTTCTCGATCGTATGCCCTATTCGTGACGAAGTCAACATAATACCGATAACACTACCATCCTTTTATTCCACAGATCCTTCAGAAGTCATACTTTGTCTGGATAAGCCAGCTCCACAGAAAGTAGTTGAGGCCATAGAAAAAGTAACAAATGCCCTGGGCGTTACGGGCATAACAAAAATAATCGAGGTCGAACACGACAAACAGTATAATTGGCAGCAAGCTCATATCCGAAGAACTGGCTTCTTAAAAGCCTCAAACGACATAATTCTAACCTCAGACATAGATTTGGTTCTAGACTCTAGAATCAAAAATTATATAGGCCTCATAAAAAACGATGTAGGTTTGGTCAGCTTCAACAAAGTTGCTTATCCACCAACAATCCGTTCAGCAATCGGAAATGCAATACAAAAATTCTGGAGACATGAAAGCTTCACTGGTTTGTACGCCTTCTCCAAGAAGGCATGGCTAGAAACTGAAGATATTGAACACTTGAAACATCAAATCACGCGTGCAGAGGACACTCATCTGGATTACTACTTGACAAAGAAGTACAAGTCGCTGTTTATTGGCCGTCTTAAGAACCTGTGCCTTCGTCCAAAAGAAGGGAGGCAGTATCAGTACATGCAAGGAGTGAATCGATGGCTGATTAGGAGACAATCATTGTTCAGGATGATTTTAACCTCAATCATTTATTTTAGGCCTTATTCAATTGTCGGTTACATGCACGCAAAACATTATGATTTGCTAAAATACAAGATCAAAGGATAAAAAACAGAACAAGCATTTCTATGGAGGGAGGACATATGGATAGATACTTGACTTTAGATGCAGGTTGTGGAGAGTGCTTCAGAGGAGATGTCAACGTGGATTTGTACAAGGAGGCTAGTGAGCATAGGAGCAACACAAAAGTCGAATTGAAAGGCATCCCAAACTTTGTCAATTGCAGCATAGAACATTTGCCCTTCAAAGACCGCGCATTCAAGCATGTAAAAAGCTATCATGCGATCGAACATGTAGACAAGCCATATTTAGCACTGAAAGAACTAATCAGAGTTTGTGATTCTCACCTTATTATCAAATGCCCTCATAGATTCTCGCTGAACGCTAAGGCAAAGACCCATAAAAACCAACTCACCAGAACATGGTTTGTTAAAGCATTGGGTTTTTTTCAAACGTACTTTAGCGGCACGTTATATTTCAGGACAGGCATCTCCAGAAAGCAGACGCTTTTCTGGTTCATTCCGGAAGAAATTACTGTCGAAGTTTTTAGGGGAAGGTGTACTGCATAAATGAGAGTCTATGTGACCGGCGGGAGCGGTTTTCTTGGCCAACATTTGATCAAGGAGCTAACTAGAAGAGCTTACGATGTGGTTGCAACAACAAGCAAGGATTATGATTTGCGTGAGACCGCACGTATAAAGGCAACGTTGGACAAATTCAACCCAGATACCATAATTCATCTAGCGGCAAGAGTTGGTGGTATCGGGGCGAACATGCAATATCCTGCAACCTTTTTCTATGATAATGCTGTCATGGGACTGCATTTGATTGAGCAATCCAGAATATACGGCATAAAGAAGTTCGTTCAAATAGGCACGGTGTGCTCTTATCCCAAGTTTGCTTCTGTGCCGTTTAAAGAAGAAGACATTTGGAATGGTTATCCAGAAGAAACAAACGCTCCCTATGGTTTGGCCAAGAAGATGTTGCTCGTTCAAATTCAGGCTTACAGGAAACAGTATGGTTTCAAGGGCATATACGTAATACCGACTAACTTGTACGGCCCGCTGGACCATTTTGATTTGGCTTATAGCCACGTGATACCTGCTCTTATTCGTAAGTGTGTTGAAGCATTAGAGAAAAACGATGATAAGATTGTGTTATGGGGGACAGGAAAGGCGACCAGAGACTTCCTTTTCGTTGAAGATGCAGCCAGAGGCATTGCGGATGCTATGGAGTTGTACGATGATGCAGAGCCGATTAATCTTGGAACGGGACACGAAGTTTCAATCTTAGATCTAGCAAACTTGATAGCCAAAACTGTCGGGTTCCATGGAGACATCGTGTTTGACAAGTCTAAACCAGATGGTCAACCTCGAAGATGCATCGATACGACTAGAGCAATAAAGAAAATACACTGGGAACCCAAAATTCCACTCGAAGAAGGGCTAAAGAAAACGATAGATTGGTACAGGAAGCAAACAAATGTTCATCCCCGAAAAAACATATAAGACGATAATCTCTCTGATGCCAATACCAGCAGTAGAAGCGATAATTATCAATTCCAAGAACGATTTGCTGGTGCTAAAAAGAAACAATCCTCCTGCAAAAGGTGAATGGTGGTTTCCAGGTGGAAGAATACGCAGAGGAGACACGTTTTCTCAGACACTGAAGAGGGAAGTCAAAGAAGAAACAGGGTTAGACGTGGAAATGCTAGGTTTCATTGGCGTGTATGAGAGACTATTCCCAGAAAGACATGATATACCGCTAGTATTTTTATGCAGATGCAAAGACGACCAAAAAGTCACTTTGAACTCAGAACATTCAGACTATAAATTCTTAAACGTGAACAGGGCTTTTGCTGAATTGCACAAGATGCTGAAAGAAGTCTTAGCAGACATGTTTGGAAAGAACTTGGTGAAATTCCAATGAAGAAAGCACTCATCACTGGAGTAACCGGTCAAGACGGTTCATACCTAGCAGAATTATTGCTCTCTAAAGGTTACGAAGTGCACGGAATAATAAGAAGAGCAAGCACGTTCAACACGTCAAGAATAGACAGAATCTACATGGATCCACACATGACGGACGTAAAACTGCTCCTTCATTATGGAGATCTTTCGGATGCTGAACAAATATCCAATATAATATATAACGTTAAACCTGATGAAGTCTACAATCTGGCTGCGCAGAGTCACGTGAGGGTCAGTTTTGATATTCCAGAATACACTGGAAACGTCGTTGCCTTGGGTACTACCAGAATTCTCAATGCCATAAGACGAAGCGGAGAACACGTCAGATTTTATCAAGCATCAAGTAGCGAAATGTTCGGAAGTTCTCCTCCACCTCAAAACGAAGAAACGCCTTTCCAGCCAAGGAGCCCCTACGCTGTGGCTAAGGTCTATGCTTACTGGACCACGGCGAATTACAGAGAAGGCTACGACATATTTGCCAGCAATGGAATACTGTTCAATCATGAGTCTCCAAGAAGAGGCGAAACCTTCGTAACCAGAAAAGTGACTAGAGCAATAGCAAACATTCTAGCGAAGAAACAAGATGTCCTATACTTGGGAAACCTTAATTCGAAACGAGATTGGGGATTCGCCCCAGAATACGTAGAGGCAATGTACAAGATTCTTCAACTAAACAAGCCAGACGATTTTGTAGTCGGCACTGGCGAGGAGCACTCAGTCAAAGAATTTGTAGAATCTGCCTTTTCTTATGCAGGTTTGGACGATGAAAAATACGTCAAGACTGATAAGAGATATTTCAGACCGACAGAAACCGAAGCCTTGCTTGCTGATTCTCGTAAGGCCAAAAAGAGTCTGAACTGGAATCCAAAGATAAAGTTCAAAGACTTGGTCAAAATAATGGTCGATGCAGACACTCGCAAGGCAGGCTTGAATTGTCCCGGAGAAGGAGACAGGATACTGAAAAGAACCTTCCCTCACAGATGGTGGGGCGAGGACTGAATGAATTGGCTCGTGTATATTCCTTCGCACACTGTTCCTTACGCCTATCCATCGTATCCCAAAGGAGAAGTAGCGCCGGTACTGAAGTGGGATGAGTACAGATCGCATATCAAACAGAAGGACTCTGAAGAATACTGGTACGCAAATAGTCGCATAGATCCTGTTAGGGGAACGTATGGTTGCTATCTGATACGCTTGTTGAAAGCAGATTTCACGTTCGGATGGGATATAAGAGACTTTTCAAAATACGATGGTATAATCGTTGAAGGAGAGATAGACAGCTGCGTCTATCTGAGAGAGAAGAAGCAGTATGGCGGATTCATCATAACCGAACCCAGAATGCCGCATGGTTTCAACTATCCGAAGAACGTCATCAAAAGCTCAGATATAGTCCTGATAAATCATGAAGCAGGCATGGAGACCGCGGCCAATCTAAACAAACTGAACCAAACGGGCAAATTCGTCTTGTTTTCATATCCAACCGTGAACGTTGATTTTCTCACCAAAAACTTTTACAAGAAAATAGGTGACAAGAAAAGAAGAATAATAACTTATCGCCCTTCATCAGGTCCAACCAGAGAAGACACTTCTAGAGTTGCCAAGACAATGGAAGGAGCAAAGAGATTCAGAACCAGTCTTTTCAGGAAATACCCCAGATTTAGGAAAGTCTACATGAAAGTTATGCATGGAATGGCCAGCAAAATCGAAGAGACAACGTCGTCTGATCGTCTCATTACGGTGAACAAGACAGCAAATTATCTTGCAGAATTCCAAAAGACACATCCTGACGTGAAAGGATTTATGACCAAAGGAAAGAACGCTCCAAAACCCTTCGAAGGTGTGGACATCAAAGAAGCAGACCAATATTATGATTATATAGGCAAATCCTACGTTGTGATACTTGCTTCGGCCACGTACGCATCGATAACCTTCTACGCAGCTTGCGTTGGCACGCCGAGCGTGGGAAGTAAAGACACAACCATGCAAAAGCTACTTTTTCCAGAACTGACCTTCGATGAGAACGATGCAGACTCTATCGTTTCCGCTATGAAAAGACTTTTCGAAAACGATGATTTTTACGTAGAACAACAACATCAAGGTTTAGAAAATGCGAACAGGTACTTTTCGGATGAAGCGTTAGAAAAAAGATTCAATGAGTGTATAAGGGGTTTTCAACATGCCTGAAACTTGGAAGATACCTTTCCACAAACCATACCTGACACCAGATGACGTAGACTCCGTGACAAAATGCTTGCAAGAACAAAGATTGTCCCAGGGAAAATACGTAGAAACTTTCGAAAAAGAATTCGCAAAATACGTGGGCACAAAACATGCAATAGCCACTTCGAACGGCACGACAGCTTTGCACACTGCTCTCGCTGCAATGAACGTCAAAGAAGGAGACGAAGTAATAGTCCCGTCCTTCAGTTTCATCGCCACCGCCAACTGCGTTCTATACCAAAGAGCAAAACCAGTTTTTGTTGACATTGACCCCAAAACATACAACATTGACACAGAGAAAATTGAACCCAAAATCACCAAACGAACCAAAGCGATAATTCCAGTGGATTACGCCGGCCAACCTTACGATATGGAGGCAATAAACAAGATTGCCCACGACCATGGACTCGTTGTCTTGGAAGATGCGGCAGAGGCACACGGCAGCAAGTACAAGAGCAGGATGGCAGGCAACTTGGGTGATGCGGCTGGTTTCTCGTTCTATCCAAACAAAAACATCACGACCGGTGAAGGCGGAATCGTAACAACCAACAACGATGAGATCGCAAGAAAGGCTAGACTGATAAGGACACATGGACAAGATTCCAGGTACCACCACATCATGCTCGGATACAACTATAGAATGACGGACATTCAGGCAAGTTTAGGATGTTCGCAGATTCATAGACTTAACTCGGTTGTCGAAATGAAAACAAAACTGGCAGCATATTACGATGATCAAATAACGAAACTGCGCAAGGATATCACTGTTCCATTCGTCAAGAATGATCGAACACACACTTACATGTTCTATTCGGTGTGTTTCCCATCTCAGAAACGCAGAGATCGCGCTCAAATTATGCTGGAAAAAAATGGAATTGAAACTAGAATCGCGTTTCCACCGATACACCTGCAGCCACTCTATCGTGAATTATTCGGATTTACTGAAGGATACTTGCCAATAACTGAGGACATAGCGACCAGAACATTATCCTTGCCAATATATCCGATGATGAAGAAAACAGAACAAGACTACGTGGTAAGCATTCTGAAAACTTGAAGACCGTCAAAGAAGGGGCAGGAATGGAACAAAAGAAACTGTTTGTGATGACTAAGGGCAACTATGGCTATGCGTACGATCTCTACAAACACGTACTGGAAAAAGAAGGGTTCAAGCTTTACCAGCTTGAGCTCCATGCGAGACACAATTTCTTGCTTAATACTTACCTCTTTCATCTGCTGTTCAGGAAATATGATCTGATTTTTTCTTGGGAAGTGTCGCGGGCACTGCTTGCCGTGTTTGCAAAGTACCTACCATTATTGAAGAATAGGACTAAAAATACAAAGTTGATAACCATGTACAGTCGCATCTGCGGAGAAGCAACAGAAGCACCTGATCACGGCATGCTTTGGGGAGAAAAGGGGAGCTGGTTAGAATACGCGCCTATGTTTGAAAGTGATGCGATTGCGTGGAATTATGATTGCTACAAGGAATTGCTATCTTACTTTCCGAGATTTCCTAGAGAAAAATTTTTTGTAGTACACGGAGGAGTAGACACAAACTTATATTCCCCCGATAACAAAATGCAGGAACCTAAAACCATTATTGCAATAAGCAACTGGTTCAGGCCAAGGAAGAAAGTGGATGTCCTTATAAAGGCCATGAAATATCTTCCAGATTGGAAATTATATGTATGCGGAGAATTCTTGCAGGATGAATACAAGAAAGAATGTTACGATCTGGCTAAGAACTCCTCGAACATTAAATTCCTAGGATTTGTAGATAATAAGGCAGAACGGTTGAAAAAAGCGTCGGTCTTTGTGATACCAAGCGAATATGAAACCGGAGTCGAGTCTATAAATGAAGCGATGGCATGCGGCTGTAAAGTCTTGAGAGTGGAAGGCGGAGGAGCCGATGAATTTCTAGACAAGAAAGAAATTCTTCCCAAAGGTTTTGACGCCTCAATTTTGTCGACTAAGATTTTAGAGGTTTTTGAAGACGACAGTTTAATTTCCAAGAATTTGGAGGTTGTCAAAAGATATTCATGGGAGGCCATTCAAAAAGAAGTCGAAACTATGCTGGGGGCTATCTAACTGGACAACGCAAAAAGCTACATCGAAGCGCATGCGAATGAAAGAGATTTCAAGTTGCTATTATGCACCCTATTTTCTTTAGGGAATAATGGATCGCACATTTCTATTCCACAAGGAGTAGAGCGCACGCGTGGCAAAAGTAGAAGCATCTTCAAGGTCGGAGGTTCAAAAAGATGAGAATAGCCATGGCTCAAATCAATACAACAGTAGGCGATCTGGGACCCAACATTACAAGGATAAAGGAGTACATGAATAGTGCCAGCAAGAACGCAGCTGATTTGGTATTATTTCCAGAACTGGCGATTACTGGTTATCCTCCTCAAGACCTCTTGCTTCAAAGTGGCTTTGTGAAGAGAAACAAGCAATTGTTGGAGGAACTGATAAGTCATAATGATCATGATATCGCTGGAGTGATCGGTTTTGTTGATTACAAAGGAAAAAACCTGTACAATGCTGCAGCCATTTTCGTCAAAAACAGGCTGGTTGGCGTAGCCTACAAGACGCTTTTGCCAACGTATGACGTGTTCGATGAAGACAGGTACTTCAAGCGTGCCAAGAAAGAGGAAATCAGACCGGTGCTCATGAATCTTGGTCTGGGAAAAATCAAGTTAGGTGTCGAGATTTGCGAAGATCTATGGGACAAGAATTATGACGTAAAAGTCACTGATTTGCTGGCAAAAAAAGGAGCAGACATAATCGTTAACATTAATGCCTCTCCCTTCTACACCGGAAAAAGGTTGGAAAGGCAAAAACTCCTGAGTCAGAAGTCTAAGAAGAGCAAAGTTCCAATATTCTACGTCAACTTAGTAGGCGGGCAGGACGAACTCGTTTTTGACGGACAAAGCTTGGCAGTAGATAGCTCTGGGAATCTAATAGCTATAGGTAAACAGTTTGAAGAGGACTTGGTAATCACGGACATTGATCTCAGGAAAGGAGGAGCTCAAAAAGTCGAACCGCCTGCTTATCACAGAGAACAAGAAATGTTTAACGCGTTAGTTTTGGGTGTACGCGACTATTTCAGAAAGTCAGGTTTTGAAAAAGCTGTCGTTGGAATGAGCGGGGGGATCGACTCCTCGTTGACCACCTGCATCGCTGTCCAAGCTTTGGGCAAGGAAAATGTCATCGGCGTTTCTATGCCTTCCAAGTTCTCAAGTGAACACAGCAAAACGGACGCAGAGAAATTAGCCGAAAACTTAGATATGTGCTTTGTCCAATTCCCTATTCAAGAAATTGTCAACGCTTATGCGAAAGCATTGGACAAACCTTCAGAAGAAATAAGAAAGGATTTCAGCATAGAAAAAGAGAAAGATGATCCTGTTGCTGATGAAAATATCCAGCCCCGAATCAGAGGAAACTGTCTTATGGACATATCAAATCGACTAAAGGATTTGAGAATACTGGTTGTGAATACCGGGAACAAAACTGAACTAGCGCTTGGATATTGCACTCTGTACGGAGACATGGCCGGCGGGTTGGGGGCGTTAGGTGACGTTAGCAAGCTTGACGTTTACAAACTTGCAAAGTACGTCAATGAAAAAGCGAGAAGAGAAATCATACCTGAAAGCGTGCTCATAAAGAAACCCTCACCAGAACTCAGACCTGGCCAGTTTGATCCTTTTGATTTCGAGATTGTCAGTCCGTTGGTCGATGAAATAATAGAGAATCGAAGAAGCAAAGAGGAATTAGTCGAAATGGGCTATCCTAAACAAGTTGTTGAAGACACCTACAGAAGAGTCAGAAATGCCGAATATAAGAGACAGCAAGCAGTTCCCTGCATCAAGATCACGGCTAAGGCATTCGGTATAGGGTGGAAAATGCCGATCGTAAACAAGTACGGAGGATAAGGCCAGGCCTCAATAGAAGCTGTTTGAGTGGATCACAGCGTCTGTAGCAGAGAGTTTTTATAGCAACTGATCACAAAAAATGTTTACCGAGGGAGTGGGAATGGCAGACAAAATTGGAATTGTAGGTATGGGAAAGTTAGGAATTGCTTGGGCTGCATTGATGTCCAGTAAATTCTCGGTATGCGGTGTAGATGTTTCTGAAGAAAGAATAAGGCAGATACAGAACAACGGGAAATTCTTTGAACCGCATGTAAACGAGTATCTTGAAAAGTATGGGAAGAATCTTGAGGTTTCTACAGAATATAATATCGTTAAAGATTGTTTTGTAGTGTTTGTTCTAACACAGACTCCTTCACTGCCAAACGGCAAATTTGACGTAAAATACGTTGAATCTGCTGTCAGCAAAATACATGAAGTAAATGACAATTGCTTAATTGCAATTTCAAGCACCATAAACATAGGTGTTGTGGACGAGCTCAGTAGGAAATATCATAAACAGATGGCCTATAATCCTGAATTCATAAAACAAGGTTCGATAATAAACGATTTCCTAAATCCCAAGATGGTTTTGATAGGTGCCTACACTGAACGTGACGGAGAGAAGATTGCTGACATTTGGAGGAAATTTCACAACCGACCCCAACACATAGTTAAACCAATAGAGGCCGAGATAATCAAATTGTCCTTAAATGTAAGCTTTACATTGGGAATAACTTTCGCCAACGTCATTGGAGAGTTAAGCGATACTGTAGGAGCTGATTCAAACAGGATACTCGACCTCATTTATCAGGACAGGAGAGACTATAAGAAGGGATTGGGTTATATGGGACCGTGTTTTCCGCGCGACACAAAATGTTTTGGTACCATGTGCAAAGAGAAAGGCATCGAAAGCGGTTGGCGTTTCACAGATACTCTAGATTACCTTAATCACCATACTGTAGAACGGTACGTCCGCGAAATTGAAAAGTATCGCAAGAAGAATATTGGTTTTTTGGGAATTTCATATAAACCAAGTATCCCATACATAGAAGCTTCTCAACCATTGGAGATTGCATCTATACTAGAGAAATCTGGGCACCGAATATTTGTACACGATCCCATAGCCGAAAATGAAGCAAAGAAGGTCTTGAAGTCCGCCGTCTTCTGCAAAACTGTCGACGAATGCGCACAACTCTCAGACGTTTTGTTTATCGGCACAGCGAACTATAAAGACGTAGCTTTGAGCAAACAAATTGTAAATCCGTGGAAATAGCAGAAGAGGTCAACAACGATCACGTTAAGGATTAACTGCGCTTGCCATTATCCTCAAGAATGACTACCTCAAAAACACCAAAATTATTGCAAGGTCGATTAATCATCCACATATTAACGTGAAAGCATACTGGTTCCTTACATGCGCCCTCTTAGTTTCAGTATCGGAGCAAGAGGTATCTGGCAACGCGGGTTGAATATATTTAAAAAACCATCGCTTCAAGTTAATGGTGCAGACGGAGAAGCCTTTGATAAAGCTAAGAATAGATGTCGACTATCCGTACCCATCAAGAATCAGAAGCTTCATCTTCACAATATTAGGCACTAAGATAGACAAGGACTACCTGAAAAACTCGAAAATAGTTGCAAGAATGATAAACGAAACAACTAGACAAGTGAAAACCACGTGGTTCTTCACGCCCAAAACGATCCCAGACAATGAACTGCTGAACCTCCTGAACAACCAGAGGCATGAAGTTGCACTTCACGTAGTCAACAAGCCCTTTGCTGAATGGAAGAATCTGGAAAGGGTTACTGGAACTAAGGTCAAGTATTACACTACCCACGGAACAGAAAGACTGCTAGGAAGAATCATGTGGAGAAGGGGGACAGCAAAATCCCCGAAAATCCCTCCAGACTTTCCACTGATTTCTTTCAATCAGTTTCCCACAGAATACCTAGACAGAACGTGCTATTCAAATCCGCCCAGACGCGCACTGGAAATAGCCAAAGATGCAGTTAGCGAGGGAAAGGTCCTTCACTTTCACCCTATCTGGCTGTTTCAGCGTGGAAAAATAAATCACAGAGGCCCAGTCTACGAGACATTAAAAGAAATACTTGCAGTTGACGAAGAGCTTAGAACGATAGAATTCCAAAAAAAGAATTTCCTCAAAATGGCCAGAGACACGGCAGAATATGAAAGAGACGTTATTCCAACAAAAAAGCTGATGGGAAAACTTGAGGAAAGAGAAGTTGACGTATTCACCTTTCTAGAGAGACGATGGTGTCACACCTTTCAAGATGCAAAATCATGGACAAAAGGGAATGACAACATTGCGCTTCTTAGCATAACAAGCTATGACGATTGGTGGAAGAACATAGGTAAAAAAACCCGCAACATGATTCGGAAAGCCGAAAAAAGCGGAGTGCGAACGGAAATAGCCGAACCCAACGATGACTTGGCAAAGGGTATGTGGAAGATCTATAATGAAACCCCGATAAGACAAGGAAGAGCTTTTCCACACTACGGAGAGTCTCTGGCGGCAGTGAGAAAAAGTTTGTCCTCGAGACGAAATGCTATCTATGTGGGGGCCTATATGCAAGATGAACTCGTGGGTTTCACACAGATCATTCGTGGCGACAGAATAGCCATCATATCCCAAATACTTTCGCTGCAGAAACATTGGGACAAAGCATTGAACAACACTCTAATAGCTAAAACAATTGAAGTGTGTGCAGATCAGCACGAACAATGGATCATGTACGCGAGAATGGGAAACCATCCATCACTAGACAAGTTCAAACAAAGCAACGGATTCACTCAATTTGCGCTCACTAGATACTACGTACCTATGACAGGAAAGGGCAAAATAGCAATCAGACTTGGCCTGCAGAAGGAAATCAAGGATAGCCTGCCAAGAGCGATAAAATACCCGCTATTTCCGGTTTACAGCTGGCTCAGCAGGACCAGAGTGCGGTTAAGGTTGAAACTAAAGCCAAGACAGATGTTCTAGCCGCACTTCCCATTAACGCGCGCTTTTTAAACCATGACGGGTGACATGTTGGAAAAAGTGGAACTCAGCACTCATTTTTCAGGAGCAGTACTCTTTGTGGCGAAACTGATCAGCGTCGCAACGGGTATTTTTTTCACGATTACGGTGTTGAATTCGCTGTCGAAGACTGATTATGGAGATATGGGAGCGTTCATAAATGTCATAATCCCATATTTCACCATATTGTCTGGACCGATCACATTCTGGACAATGCGCTTTGCAGCTCGAGACAAAGAAGGCGCAACCAAAACAAGCATCGTTGGAAACGCGGTTGTGAGCATGATAGCCACGCTTGTCTATTTTGCAGCACTTCCTCTTTTCACGACCTCTCAAGAATTAGAGAAATACTTGCTGGTTTACATAGTCGTGGCAACGCAGATAATAGAGACATATTTGATCACGGCTTTCGAAGCTAGTCTACAGGCTAAAAGACCACACTTCGTAGGATATGGGCTGCTGGTTGGTGAAATACTAAAGGTAATATTCGTCTATTTTTTCGTTGCCACACTACAACTAGGACTTCTGGGGGCAATGCTCAGCCTGACAGTAGCCTTTGCCGTCAAGATAGCGTTCTACTTAAGAGCAGTGTGGAAGGAACTCAAACAAAAAATCGTTTCAAATTATATTAAAGAATGGTTAAAGGGATCAACGTTCACCCTGTACAATGCTGCTGGCAATCAAATCGCAGTGATAACATTTATCATGCTACTCATTTACGGAGGAACAACGGGATACAGCTACTACTACGCCTCCTCACAGATTGCAAGTATAATTGCATACTCGACCTTTCTAGCCTTTGCATTAACGCCAAGACTCTTGGCTGATCCCAACATTGAAGAAGCGACAGCGTCTCTGAAGAACGTATTAATGTTCGCTATTCCAATGACGGCGGGGGTCCTGGCAATACCCAGCTCATATCTCGTTTTCTTAAAGGAAAGCGGAGAATACACGGTTGCCACCCCGATTCTAATGATATTGGCCATAGATGCCTTAGTCTCGACCATTTCAACGATCTTCACATACGTTCTCTACGGAATCGAAAAAGTTGACGAAAAAGCAGAAATACCGTTCAAACAAGTTGCCAAAAGCCGACTGTTCATTGCTTTTTCTCTACCTTATGTCCATTCAGCAATAGCCCTGCCAATAGTCTTCTACGCCTTGACAAATCTGGCCGGCAACAATCTCGTGTTGATCGCAATGTACGTCACAGGGATCAATCTCGTGGCGCGTTCGATAACATTTCTGGTTCTATACGGTGTCTTGCGAAAGGATTTCAAGATCAGAATTCCGTGGAAAAGCATAGGAAAATACGTTGCCGCTTCGGCTGTCATGGCATTGGTATTGTTCTTCGCTCACCCAGTAAGCAGGCCTTCAACGCTACTTTTCACTGGAATTGGAGCATTGATCTATACGGTGGTATTGATGACTGTAGATAAAGAAACTCGGACATTAGCACGTACAATATTGCAGGCAGTCAGTCAGAAGACAGCCAGAAGGCAATAAGTCGACCGCAAAACACCATGAAATTCTCGATCAAATGGCTCGCGTAGCAATGACAATTGAAGAAAAAAGCGCAAGCGCCATCCCATACATGTTTTTAAAGTTCCCGAAAATCCATCTGAAACGGTTACGACAGAAGCTCCAGTAACAGTGAATTTAGCTCTTCTTTGTCTTTTAGGTCTCTGAAAATGGCTTTTCCACTTCCGTAAAGCCGGAAAGAAAAACTCTTGTACGTAAGTTCGGAAATTATCCCTCCAATGGACTTTTTCATGGCGGCCTTTCCCATAATCTTCTTGATCGCTTCGTCTTTCTTATCGTATTTGAAAATCACTATGACATCTTTTTCTTTGCCGCATGTGCCTTCGGTTCTGGCCACGTAGTCTTCCACTTTGATCATTAGAGTTGTTCGATCTCCTTCAGTACCTCGGTGAACCGGTCGATTTCTTCGAGTGTATTGTATACGTAGAAGCTCGCCCTTGCGGAGGAACTCAACTTGAATATCTCGTGTAGCGGTTGGGCGCAGTGAAAGCCACTTCTAACCATGATTCCATAATTGTCAAGAAACAAGGCGATGTCATGCGAGCTCAAGCCGTCAACGCCGAATGGAACTATCCCGCATTTGATGGTTGCATCTTTTGTTCCGTAAATCCTGACCTTTCTGCAGCATCCTTCCATCTGGGGGATGGCATATTTGGTTAACGTCTCCTCGTGAGACTTCACGTTTGCCATGCCTATTCGCTTTAGGTATCGCATGGCCGCCATTAATCCAATCGCGCCGCACACATTCGGCGTTCCCGCTTCGAACTTCCAAGGCAAAACGTTCCAGGAAACGGTGCAACGCTTCGCCTTCCGATCATAGGAGACTTCCTTTATCATTTCGCCTCCTCCTTGAAAAGGTTCCATCTTCTCAAGAATTTCCTGTTTGCCATACAGGACGCCTATCCCAGTGGGCCCCAGCATTTTATGGCCGGAGAAAACTACAAAATCTGCGTCGAGATCCTTGACGTTGACAGGTAAATGTGGAACGGATTGTGCTCCGTCAATCAACACCAAAGCACCGTGTTCGTGTGCAAATTTCGTGATTCTCTTCACGTCATTTATGATGCCCGTGACGTTTGAAACGTGCGACAAACAGACCATTTTTGTTCTCTTGGAAACGAGCCTCTCATAAGATTCGTAGTTTAGAGTTCCATCATCGTTTACTTCAACGTACTTAATCTTGTTGCCAGTCATTCTTGAGATGATTTCCCACGGCACGATGTTGCTGTGGTGTTCCATCAATGACACTATGACCTCATCCTCTTTTTTCAGAGTGCGAAGTCCCCAAGCGTAGGCGACAAGGTTTATCGCCTCTGTCGTGCCTCTCACGAATACTATTTCCTCTATGCCTTTGGCGTGAATGAACTCGACGACCTCTTCGTGCGCGTCTTCGTAGAGTTCTGATGCTTCCAGCGAAAGCGTGTGGACGGCCCTGTGGACGTTTGCGTTATGGTTCTCATAGAAGTCTTTGACGGCGTCGATCACTTGTCTCGGTTTTTGCGAAGTCGCCGCGTTGTCAAAGTAGATCAGTTGGTTTCCGTTGATTCTTCGTTTGAGTATCGGAAAATCTTCACGGATTTTGTAAGGGTCCAGCATTATTTTTTTCTTCCTTCTTCATTCTTTTCGCAAGTGCTCTGGCCAGCTCTTCTTCTTCTAGCGCCTGTTTCTCCTCGAAACTTGGTTCTTTCTGAAGCCAACTGGGACATGTTCCCTTCTTTTCGTAGTATTTCCTTATGGCTCTCTTAAGCGCCCCGACGGCCAGAATGCCACAGTGGAACTTTATGGTCGGTAAACCGCCTACGGATTCCGCTACACTCTTGTGCGAGATCTTCCAAGCATCTTCAAGCTTGAGCCCTTTGATCATTTCTGTAACAATGCTCGATGTTGCAATGTTTGCTGCACAACCATAGCTCTCGAAAGATGCCTTTTCAACCACGTCTTTCTCATCAATTTTCAAATAGAAAGTTATCATGTCACCGCACACGGGGTTTCCAGCAACTGCCGATATGGTAGCGTCCTCCATTTTTCCAAGGTTCTTTGGGTTCCTGAACAGTTCCAAGATTTTCGGATTGTATGGTAACGGTGCACGTGACACTTTCATTCCGCTCCTGTCGAGCCAGTTATTCCTCTTATCCTCTGAACGGCTGTCGGAATTACTTTCAACGCGTAATTTATGTCTTCTTCTGTATGCATTCTCGTAACTTTCATGAGAATGCTGCCGTGAGCTTGATCGAACTTTCTGCCGATGGCAACCAGAACATGGCTTGGCTGTAGCAACCTTCTGGAACAGGCACTACCGCTTGAAACGTAGACTCCTTTCAGGCTTAGTTCGATCGTCAATGCCTCGCCCTCGCATCTTAGAAAACTCAGGTTAACGTTGTCAGGCGCCCTCCTGCTGCCAGCAGGTCCGTTAAGTAAGACATCCTGTATCACCAGAGTTATCCCATCAATCAGTTTGTCTCGCAGTTTTCGCATATGTGCAACATTCTCTTCAAAGTCAGTGAAAGCCAGTTCGGATGCTTTAGCAAAACCAACGATCAGAGGCGTGTTCTCAACTCCGGGCCACAGTCTCTGCGTACCCACTTGGCCTTCCAGAATTCTCTCGACATTAACATGCTCCTTCACGTACAGAGCGCCCATTCCTCGCGGTCCCAAAATCTTGTAGCTGCTCAAGGTTGCAAGGTCCACGCCCAGATCCTGCACGTTGAACGGAACTCTTCCGTAAGCGTCCGACGCGTCGGTATGGAAAATCGTCTCAGGATTCCCCTCCTTGACGACCTTCACAGCCTCTCTGATGGGCTGAATCGTTCCTATTTCATGATTTACTGTGGACAAGCTTACGAGGATCGTTTCTTTGTCTGCAGCTTCTTTGAGCTTTTCAAGGTTTATGAAGCCTTCAGCATCAACTGGAATCTTCGTTAGCATGAATCCGCGTTTCTGAAGTATCTCGGCAACATTCAACACGCCTAAGGGTTCAACCTCTGAAATTATTATCTTTCCGCCTTTGGCACCCTTCGAGAGAGTGGTTCCCATTAACGCCAGATTGTCAGCCTCAGTTTCTCCAGGAGTGAAGTTGATTTCTTCAAGGGTTCTGCAGCCTACGAAATCAGCTATCTTCTGAGTGGATTTCATTATTGTTTCGTAGGCTTCCCAACCAGGTTTGTGCGTGAGCGTAGGGTTCCCAAAAGCGCGAAGGTTATAGTATGGAATCATCGCCTGAATCACCTCATCAGGCACAGTGCTCGAGTTCTCGCTATCCAAGTAGACCTCATGTTTCAGACTCTCGTGTGCCTTCAACAACTCCTTCACATTGTCAATCATACTGCACTCAACCAGTCCGGATTGACGCCTCATTATTTCATTAACACAGTTCCTGCTAGAAAAACATAACCCAGAAAGAATACGGGTTACAAGTAACGTTTTAAATGGCTATCGTGATATTTTCTGTTGAAAGACGGGAGACGGGCTCTTTCCAGTGAAAATATCGGATCTGTCTGTGCCAGAATCAGTCAAAGAGATAATAACGAGAGGTGGAATTGCAGAACTTTTTCCGCCTCAGGAAGAAGCGATAAGGGCTGGAGCTCTTGAGGGAAGAAACCTTGTCCTAGCCAGTCCAACTGCCTCAGGGAAGACCTTGGTTGCTGAGTTTTGCGCGTTGAAGCATGTGCTGGAAAGAAACGGCAAAATAATCTACCTCACCCCGTTGAGGGCTTTGGCCAACGAAAAGTTTGACGACTTCAAAAAGTATTCTGCTTTGACGAAAAAGAATGGAGACCACATAAGGATAGGCATCAGCACCGGCGACTTTGACAGCACTGACCCCTGGCTCGAAAGATATGACATAATAATTACCACGAATGAAAAGTCAGATTCACTTCTGAGACACAGAGCCAAGTGGATGGATGAGATTTCATTAGTCATCGCTGATGAAGTGCATTTGCTGAACGATGCTGAACGCGGCCCAACCCTCGAGGTAGTCTTGGCCAGACTCATGCAGGTCAACCCAGACATCCAAGTTCTGGCGTTAAGCGCGACGATAAGTAACGTTGATGAAATCGCAGCATGGTTGAAGGCAGAACACGTCACCACAGAGTGGAGACCAGTCCCACTCAAGGAAGGAGTGCTTCTACACGATGAAATTCAATACAAAAATGGAGATGCACGAAGAATAGAAAAACAGGCAACGGATTCTTCGACAAACTTGGTCTTGAGCACCATAAAATCCGGTGGACAATCGCTTGTTTTCGCTTCAACACGGAAGAACGCTGTCACGCTCGCCAAAAAGTTCGCAGGAGAAGTTGAAGAGATCCTATCCAAGCCCGCCAAGCGCTCATTGGAACACGAAGCGGACAAGATCCTGACAGCTGGCGAAAGAACAAGGATAAGTGAATCTCTTGCGGAGCTGGTCAAGCGCGGCACGGCCTTCCACCACGCAGGCTTAGGAGGCAGCCACCGCAGAATAATAGAAGATGCTTTTAGGCAAGGAAAAATCAAGGTTTTGACGGCTACGCCAACGTTAGCATTCGGCGTAAACCTGCCAGCAAGAACAGTTGTCATTCAAGACTATAGGCGATACGAAGCAGGATACGGCTATTATCCCATCAGCGTTCTAGAGTACAAACAAATGGCAGGTAGGGCTGGAAGACCAAAATATGACAAGGTCGGAGAAGCCATACTTATCGCGAAAACCCCGGACGAGGCCGGCTACCTGCTAGAAAGCTACATCCTTGCGCGGCCTGAACGCATATGGTCAAGATTAGCGGTTGAGAGAATAATGCGCTCGCACGTGCTTGCAACAATAGCTGCAGATTTCGCCCACACAGAACAGGGACTCTACGAATTCTTCGGCAGAACATTCTACGCGCACCAATACGACACAGAGGCAATCAAGGGCCTGATAGCTAAAATTCTCAAGTACCTCTACGATGAGGAAATGATCGAAGTTCTGGCCGATGAGATAAACGCCACAAAGTTTGGCAGGCGAGTCAGCGAGCTCTACGTTGATCCTGTCTCAGCCGTCATCATCCGCAACTCGCTGAAACAGGAACCTGTCTGCTTGACAGAACTGAGTCTTCTCCAAATGATTGCCCACACTCCAGACATGAGACCCGTGTTGAGACCGTATTCTCGAGAGATAGATGAACTAGCCATTTTTGTAGAGGAACACAAGTCCGAGTTTCTGACACCCCTGCCTAATGAGTGGGATGACACGGTGGCCTATGAATCGTTTCTTGGCGAAGTAAAGACCTCCATGACACTGCAAGCATGGATCGATGAAATGAGTGAAGACCAGATCATTGAGAGATTCACGGTCCAGCCTGGAGACCTCTACAGAACTATCGAGAACACGAAATGGCTCCTTCATGCCACGCACGAGTTAGCATTGCTTCTGAGCAGGAAGCAAGCAATACCTCAAACCCGCGAGCTCGAGGAAAGAGTAGCCAAAGGCGTGAAAAAAGAACTGTTGCCACTCGTCAGACTAGAGGGAGTAGGCCGAGTCCGTGGCCGCATAATATACAATGCCGGCTACAAAACGATAGAAGAAATAAAAAGCGCCAGACTTGACGACCTAACAAACCTCCCGCTGATAGGGCCCAGGCTCGCGAAGAAAATCAAGGAACAAATCGGCGGATTCGTAAAGAAGGAAACCTGGGAAAAGCTTGAAAAAGAAGACGAGTGGAAACAAAAAGCCCTCACCGAATACTGAAAGCGATTGCTTCTATCAAGCCCATTTCACTCTTTCTTTCCAGTCACGAGCTCAACTTGTTTTATCGCCGTTCCCAAATAGTTTCTCGGGTTCAACGAATGATCAATCTCTTCTTCACTCAGCTTTTTGCTAACAATCGCATCTCTCAGAAGGACCTCCCTAAAAGGCCGCTTCTCAACGTCACTCTTTATGGTTAATTTTCTCAGAATCTCATGAGCTTCCTGGCGGTTCACGCCTTTCTTGGCCAGAGCAGTCATCACTGCTTCGGACAAGGCGCGTCCCTGGGTCAGCTCAACGTTCTTCATCATACGGCGTTCATCAACACGCAAGTTAGCAATGATATTGCTCATTAAAGACAGCATGTGGTCGACCAATATGCATGCTTCTGGAATTATGAAGCGCTCTGCTGAAGACTGGGTTAGGTCTCTTTCGTGCCAAGTGACAACATTTTCCAGGGCAGGAATCACAAGACTCCTGACGATTCGTGCTAGCCCACATACTGTTTCGCAGGTCTCTGGGTTCTGTTTATGGGGCATCGTTGAACTGCCAACCTGTTTTTTCTCCTCAAACGCCTCAAAGAGCTCAGCGATCTCCGGCCTTTGCAGCTCCCGAATTTCTGTTGCAAAGTTCTCAAGCGACGAAGCGACTATAGCTAATAGACATACGAGTTCAGCATGGCGGTCACGCTGAACGATTTGACTCGAAATCTCTGCAGCTTTGATCCCGAGTCTTTCCATGACCAGCTTCTGGATTTCCATAGCGTGCGACCCAAACGCCGCCTGCGTTCCAACGGCCCCACTCATTTTCCCAACTATCACGCGTCCTTCACACCCTTTCAGCCGTTGAATGTGCCTTGAAATCTCGCACATCCAGACGGCAAATTTGAACCCAAGCGTGATCGGCAGAGCATGTTGACCATGCGTCCTGCCTATCATCAATGTCTCCTTGTACTGTTGAGCTTTACCCCTCAAGATTTCATGAAGATTGTCCAGCCTCAGCTCGATAAGCTCCAGAGCCTCTTTCAATTGGAGTGCATTTGCGGTGTCTACGATATCGTAGCTTGTTGCGCCTAGATGCACAAACGCACCGCTTGGCCCACTGGCTTCTGCCAAGACCCTAACCAAAGCAGCCACATCATGCCTTATTTCATGTTCAATCTCCTTGATTCGGCTCAGCTTAACCCGCTCCAGCAGTGCTGAGGCCATAATCCTCTCCGCATCTTTCTTGGATATGTTCCCAACCTGTGCATGTGCCCAAGCCAGGGCGGCCTCAACGTCGAGCATTTTTTGGACACGCGTCTCCTCTTCAAATATCCTTTTCATCTCGGGAGTTCCATAGCGACCCGTGTCTATTGGAAGAATGGGCAAACTGGTTCCACCTTGCAAGAAGATAGACCTTTTGAAGATTAATGTCTTACCTTGAAAGTATCTCGAGAAAGGTCCGTAGATGGGCAGTGGTCTTAGCGGACGATGCTTCGCAGAATCACACGCTTGACCAATGACCATACCCTAATTACTGGGAGGACGTTTCTCTAATGTCTCATAGCTCTTCGTAATCTGAAGGTCGGCAGCAAATGGGTGCATTAATTGCAGTTGTGAACAAAAAAGGAGAGGACGCAACGAACACAGCAGTCACCATGCTCAGTGCACTATCTTCCGCGACCACGGATGCTTTCGCCATAGCCTCGCCCCTGCGAGTGAAATCAGAAAGGTCAATTGATTCCCTGCGGCAACTACGTTTGGACTCAAACATTATAATCGGCTACAGATATCCAGCAGATCTGCAGTCGGAGAGGCAGCAACCGATAATGCTGAAAAGAGCGGCAATGATTTTTGAGGGAAGGATCTACTATACAAATAAGATCTTCAAAATCGAACCTTTCGCCATTGACCTCCAAGAGCACGGTAAAGAAGCAGCACGGAGTTTCGTTAACAAAATATTCGGCGACTATGCTTTCGTACTGGCTGAACCTGCCGGGGTCATTGCAGGTAGAGATGCCGTCGGTGTGTGTCCTCTGTATTACGGCGAAAATGAAGGGTTTGCAGCTTTGGCGTCTGAACGCAAGGCATTGTGGAACGTAGGGATTGGCAAAAGCTACTCTTTTCCTCCAGGGCACGTTGCGGTTGTCGATCGAGAAAACTTCAGACTGGAACCAGTCAAAATCCTTTCCTACTCAGGACCCAAGCAAATAACCATGTCAGAAGCGGCTAGAAAGTTGGAAACACTTCTTCGACGCTCTGTTGCGCAGAGAGTTTCAAGTTTGAAAGAGGTGGCTGTCGCCTTTTCGGGTGGCCTAGACAGCAGCATAATAGCATTGATTGCCAAGAAGAAAAGATGCAGCGTGCAACTGATTCATGTAAGCCTTGAACACCAGAAGGAGACAGAGGATGCTAAAAAAGCGGCTGAGACCCTGAAGTTGCCAATTCAAATCCGATTGTTCAAAGAAGAAGACGTGCTGGAATATCTTCAGAAAGTTCTGTGGCTCGTTGAAGAAGCCGACCCAGTGCAGACCGAGATAGGTATACCGATCTATTGGGCAGCTGAACAAGCTGCAGAAACTGGATTCAAAGCTATGCTAGCTGGACAGGGCGCAGATGAACTTTTCGGTGGATACAGAAGATACGTGGATGATTATTCTCTGGGCGGTGAAGAAAGAGTAAGGAAGAAGCTCTTCAACGACATTGTCGAAATCTACAAGAATAACCTAGAAAGAGACTCCAAGATCTGTAGCTTCCATAATGTCGAACTGCGACTTCCCTTCGCAACCTTCGAATTGGCAAAATTCGCTGCAGCATTACCCGTCAACTTGAAAATCAGCCCTGAAAAAGACAGTATGCGAAAGCTCGTTCTGAGGAAAGTGGCGGAAAACGTGGGCCTTCCTGAAGCGATTTCAAAAAAACCGAAGAAGGCAGTTCAGTACACAACTGGCGTGAACAAGGCCCTTAAAAAAATGGCCAAGAGACAAGGTGTTTCCGTGAGAACCTTCTTGCAGAAGACGTTCAACAGAATATTCGAAGAGGCTCCCTTGAAATGAGAAAGACGGCTGTAGTTTTCTCAACCATATTCACGAAGCATAACCCCGGCAGGGATCACCCGGAATCTGCTCGGCGAGTAACTGCAGTCATGAGAGAGATAGAAAACAGAAAGGCGGAGCTTGATGCTAGGCTGCAGTTTGTGCAACCTGAAAAGGCCAGCATAAAAGACGTCGAATTGGTTCATGCCATAGAATACATAAGGCTTGTGGAGGCTGTTTGCAGAGCAGGCGGCGGTCCTTTAGATTCGGAGGATACTGTGGCTTCTCCAAACAGCTTTGAAGTCGCTCTCTACGCTGTTGGTGGAACATTGAAGGCCGTCAACCTTGTCATGGAAAGAAAGTTTGAGAATGCCTTCGCCCTAGTTCGTCCCCCAGGACATCATGCAGAAAGGTTCCGCGCACTTGGCTTCTGCATTTTCAACAACGTTGCAATTGCTGCGCAATACTTGATCGAGAAGCATAAGCTGAACAGAGTGCTCATATTGGACGTAGATGCTCATCACGGAAATGGTACACAAAGAAAATTCTACGAGACCGACAAGGTTCTCTATATGAGCCTACATGAGGACCCAACCGATTTTCCCGGAACAGGTTTCATAGACGAGGTTGGAAAAGGGGAAGGCGCAGGCTACAGCGTGAATATACCGCTTCCTTACGGCACGGGGGACCACGTATACATGCGAGCATTCAGAGAAATCGTGAAGCCTATAGTGCGTCAATTTAAACCCGAGTTTATACTGGTGTCTGCAGGTTTTGACAGCCACTATTTAGATCCTGTGGGAAATCTTTCTCTGTCTGCCAAATGCCTTCAGGAAGTATTTGAAACAATAAGGGGCTTAGCGTCAACATTATGCGATGGTAGACTTCTAAGCGTTCTTGAAGGCGGCTACAACGTGAAAACCATGGGACCATTAACGGTCACAACGATCGCAAAGATGAGCCTGACCAATCTGAGAGTAGAGGAAAAAACTCCGACAATCAAAAGAGACGCCATGTTTCAAGGCGAAAAAGTCATAGAAGAAACAAAGAAAGTGCAGAATGATTTTTGGGAGATAGGTTGATTTGAATTGAAGGTCAGCGCGAAAGTCTTGTGGGCTACTCTACGACTTGGATTGCCGCTTCGGGACATTGGACCTCACATGCCCTGCATACTAGACATTCGTCAGGCTTGACAGCGGCCGATTTTCCGTCTTTCACTTCGTAAACGCCCACGGGGCATGTGTCCACACATGTTCCGCACCCAGTACATTTGTGGTTGTCAACTACTATTTTAACCATCATTTCTTCTCTCTCTTGGATGTAGGTTTTCATTGAAAATCTTTCGGCAGAATAAAAGTGTTTAGGTGATCTACGAGGTTTCTTCACGTAGTCTCAAGAGGATTCCGTTGATCGTCGTTTCAGCCCTTTCTTTTTTGCGTTGATAGTCAGCCAAGCGGTTCCGATAGGCCTCCAACGACAGTTCCCCCCGATTGTGAAGAGATTCGGCATTCCTGACGTTGGCCTTCACTTCACCTATTTCGGTTTCGGCAACTTCAAGCTGCAACATCAATCCTGAATATTTGCCGCCAGCTGCGCGCATTTTCTCCTTGGATTCGTTCAGCTTTCTCAGCACGGCATCGAAACGCGTCTCCAAGGTTTTTCTCATGACTTTGTATCTGCGTCTCGGAACCCTGCCCTTCTCCATCCTTGTTTCCAGAGAGTCCAATTCCAGACCTATCTTCTTCTTTTCCTCATACATGTCTACGAATGACCTGAGGAATTCTGGGCCGAGTTTCAATGCCACTGTAGATATGGAAATTCGAGCAGGGCCCTTAGGTCTTCGCTTAGTGGCAACGACAAAAACGCAACCAACAACGGCAAGTGCCCATACCCAAATGGTTGGACGAAAAGATGCCCAGAATGGATTGTATCCGTAGGTAACACCGAGGCTGACCTTGTTCAAGACGATGACGCCTTCCTGGCCAAGACCAACTGTTTCCTGATACATACTCTTCCCAATGCCATTGAGACTCAGGGGTGAATTGTTCTCAATAGCGTTGACCGTAGCACCTTCGGGGAAAATGATCGTAACCAACACCTCATCGATGTAGTAATCCTCATGCTCAAACAAAGAGAGGTCTAAAGCAAAATTGGTGGAACTGCGCATAATGACATTTCCAGACCAAGAATACTTTGCGACAAACAGAGTGATATTTTCAGGCGCGGCTTTTACGTTAAAATCGACTTCATAACGGCTCGTGTTAACGTCTACTTGCGTGATAGAGAGTGGCCTTCCAAGCAGATCCGTAGCTTCTGGATTGGATGCATTAGGAGGCAGGAGTACCTGAAAAGCAGACAAATCCGTCAGTGCCTCGTTTGTTATATAATAGGTATCGGTGCCATCCACTTCGCCAGTCCCGCTTACTGTTATGACACGACTCAACTTGGCAATATCAACCATCAACTGGCTCTGTCCGGTTAGATTAAAGTCCAGTGTTGCAGGTGAGCGAGTCAGTTCCGGAAGAGACTGTTGTTCGTATGCAAAGCCGCTAACTGTCCCGCCCACGTATGATGCACCTAGAGGAACTATTATTGACACGTTGCAGAAAGCAGCTTCTTTCATCAAGCTCGGGTAGGCTGGAAAATTTAGCTCGTACAGAGTTGAATCCGGTGTCTGAGTAAGGAGATTAAAGGAGAGGACGAATCCCACGGTGAAAACTTCTGGTGTTCCATGCGGAAAGCTAATCGTCACACCATAGTAGCCAACGTGGCCGTTCAACGGCGTGTCAAGAGTTACGGGAAAACTGTCTGAATCGTTGAAAGCTACAGCTTTTAGCACGTATTGGCCATATTGGTCAGGGAAACCCATCAGAAAATTATTCGGGGCTCCGGTTATGTTGTTCAGTTCGAATGTGTCGTTTATGAATACGTACCCATTGTACATGATTTTTACCGTGTGAAAGACTTGCTCTATACTGTAATCTGCCTCAGCCTCCACAGGTCTAATCCCCATTGCAATCAAAACAAGGATTACGCTCGCGATAATCAAAACACCGAACAGTAACGTTGTCTTTCTCATGTTGCCTTCCTCCGTTTCACTTTGAACGTTTGGGCTGTCTATGTATTGATCAGCCCATTTATTTACTTTTGGAAATTACAGAGCCCTTGGCGCGTATATATTTAACCATGCACTGGACAAGCACTACTAGAAGAACGAAGGGCGAACATGTCCTGCGCGTCGACGGAACCTAGCGTTGACCTTCCGGTCACTACAACTGCGATTCTCCATGTCTAAGGTAGTAGTCGTGTTCCTTCTCCGGTCCGAAGCTTCTCAAACCTTTGTCCTTCAATTGCTTTCGGAGCTTGGCGGCGTATCGCTTTTTGATTTCCCCTCTTTTTTCCATGTAGTCAATTATTTCCATGGCTTGCTTGCTCATGTTGCAACGGCGGATGAAGTCTATCACGTCTGGTTCGTAGTGAACGTAGTCTTTTGAGGATGCGTTTTCTCCGTTTCGGGTATCTGTCCGTACAGAGTTTATCGGAATTATGTTGTCATCACCGTCCAGCTCCTCGGCAAGGTTTGGAAACATCTTTTTCAATGATTCCTTGTCGAACGCCATGTGAACACCCTCAAATGTGGCAGTGTATTCGTATTATTTATGGGAATTGCCGTATTTAAGCATCCGTCAGGTTTATTTTGATTCTCACTGTCTTCGAGCGCTGAATTAACCCTGATAATCGCCTGAACGGCAACATGCGTGAGACTCGTTTTGTCTTCAATTTGCAGAAGACAGTTGGCCTAGAATGGAACGAATCGCTGTGTGGGATCCTGTCTGAGCAGCCTCTTGAGTTCTTCAATTCGAAGCCCCACGACCTGGTCTCCGTATATCTCACATTTCACTCTTATTGCAGCCTCTTCCGAACTGGCAACTTTGATCTCTGTCTTCTCTCCCGCCGGAGATTCAACGTGTATATGGAATGAACCTTTCCTTCTCCCTTTCTTTGTCACGGCTACGTGTTCAGCTTGAATTATTCTGATACTATTCTTTTTTAGAGCGTTCAATATGTCATCGAACTGATCGTGGTAGACAACTATGTCTATATCACTATCATGATGTATTGTCCCGCGCCAGACGCTTCCAACAAGCACTGGATTATATGCCTTTAGAAGACACATCAATGTTAGGGCTTCCCGGCGCATTTGGATTAGCCGCTCCTGCCTAGCTGAACCCTCATTCTCCCCGGCTATTCTGTCAAGCTCAATAGCGACTTCAGAATTTGAAGGAAGAAGCCGAGCCCCCAATGTTTTTGCTGCTTTTAGCTTTGCCTGCTTATACTCTTTTTCGACGCCAGAATAGAGAAGGTTCGCTGCTTCTCTGGTAATCCTTGTTCTCAGGCTCAGACTGGCAGGATTCAACTGTTCACCGTACGGCTCGATCCATGCGGACTCAGCGTTTTATCGTCTGCTCGTATATTTCCAGCGTTCTTTCAGCTATCTTGTCCCATGTGAATTCATTTAGGACCCTGCGTCTGCCATTCCTGCCAAGCCACTTCGTCTTTTCAGGACTTTCCAGAGTGCTGTTGATGCCCCAGGCAATGTCTGATGGATTGTTCGGGTTCACATGAAAACCGCATTGTTCTTCCCCGCAGCAGACCACTATTTCTCGCATTCCGCTGACTCCTGCTCCGCCTACGACGACTGGGCGCTCCATACTCATCGCTTCGAGAGCAACGATCCCGAAAGGCTCGTAAAGGCTTGGAAAAACGGCTACGTCGCACGCGGCATAGTGTAGAATACGTTCCTCTTCAGGTATGAAGTCAAAGCGGAATTTCACGTAGTCCTGCATCTTCGTAGCTTTCACGAGGTTAGTCAAGTATTCCTGGAGGTCGCCTAAACCAACGATGACTAGCCTTGCTTTCGGCGTTTTCTGCAGCACGTGCGGCAAGGCCATGATGAGTTTGTCAACGCCTTTGACTCCGACCAGCCTGCCCAAGAAGAGGATCATGAATTCATCGTCTTTTATGCCGTAGAATGCGCGGATCTTCTTTATCTGCTCTGCGTCAACCGCTTCTGGGCTGTATTTTTGGGGGTCAACGCCGTTGTAGCAGACTTGAATCTTTTCTTTTGGAAAGCCAAGGTTGGTAAGTTCATCTTTCATCGCGTATGAAACTGTGACAATAACATCAGCAGCCATCGCACAGTGGAGTTCGATGTTGCTCACAACTTCTGAGCCGTTTCCGAGCGTTCTCCCCTTCTCGGTTGAGTGCACATGAAAGGCCAGCGGCAACCCAGCTTCCTTTTTTACGGTTATTCCACCCATCGCTGACAGCCAATCGTGCGCCACTACGATGTCGTATTTTATGCCTTCTTTCTTGATGAGTTCGTTGATGAGTTTTGAAGCGCTGAGGTAGTTATACACAAGGATCTTCGAGAACATATGAATACCCCGGCCCCAGCCCCATTTCTTGATGTCTTCAGCAATCACGTCTGGAAGCGAATCGGAAACGTCGATATGAATGGGACGATGGATCTCTATGCCTCGCCAAATCTCTCGGGTAGGAAGGCTGCCAGCATCATCATTCATCGTAAAAATGGTAATATCATTGTCCATCAGAACGAATCTTCGCGTAATTTCAGCTGCGTAAGTTCCCAACCCCCCGACGATCTTGGGAGGATACTCCCAGACCAGCACTGCCAGCTTCATAAGGTTACACCGTATCCGCTCACACAAGTATTGGCTTATGTTACGAAAGCATGTTTATTTACCTTACTAAGCTATGCTCAAGGTTTGAGTGCCTTGACCGTTAGACGACTTCGAAGCTTGCCCTCAACCTTCGTCTCGTGCAAGTCTATGGTCAGTATTCTGAAACCCTCGAAGAGCCTTTGCAGTTCATCTTCATCGGTGAAGTGATGCATTAGGCCTTTCTCATGGCCTTCTGTTTCGATGAAGGTCCCATTCTCGATCTCGACGCCCTTTCCATAACTATGAGTTCTTTTTGACAGGAAGTCGATTAGGACCATGCCGTCTTTTCTCAGCACCCTTTTCATTTCGAAAAGTGTCTCTTGAATCGCCTTCAGTCTTTGATGATGGATGGCACGAGTGCATATCGCAGCATCGAAGACAGAGTCATCGAAAGGAAGAGTATTCATGACAGACCTGACGAGACCAGCGGTCAAATCCTCATTATTGAGTCTTCCTCTGGTCATCTTAAGACCTGCCCATGAAATGTCAACCGCAGTTACTTCGACGCCTTTTTCGGACATGTAGACCGCGTGTCTGCCCCCACCACAAGCAAGATCAAGAACCCGCATCTTGTTGCTCCTTCGCAGAGATCCTGCGAAATCAACGACCGTCTCATCTGGTTCTTCAGGGCTGTATGCTTTTTCCGGCAGTATTCTGTCCCATTCAGTCAATGACGGTTTCATCTCTACTCAGTCATAAATCGTATCAGGTTATTAGGGATTTTTTCGCTATAATGGAAAAAACACTGATCTCAGGCTAAGTGGGCAACGGCGTGAACAGAACTTGCCTTCTTTTGTGGTGAGAAACAGGTAAGACTTAAAGCTTGCAGACAAGTACAGTAAGAGATCAGGAGTATGCAGAGATGAGTATATCACCTGTTAAACGACTCATCCTCGAAACCATGTGGGTGCTCGACAAGCCTGCCAGGGCGACCGAGATAGCAAAGGATACGGGAGTAAACTTTCCCTCAGTGATGATGCACATAATAGGGCTCACTCGCTTAAGCCTTGCAGCATCAGCTGAAAAGGGATTTTACATCATAACGGAAAAAGGAAAAAAAAGTCTGGGACTTCCGGAAATCGACAAGGAGAAAGCAACTGAGATCTTGTCATATTTGCCGGTAGAGAGGTCATTTCATTTTTATGCTGACTATGGAAAACCACTGGGTGTACATGCTGCGAGCCTTCAAGACTTTTGCGATAAAATAATAACTTTAGACGCCGGTTCGATCGAGTTTCACACCAACCACGGAGACTTTGAAGCTTGGTTCAACGCACTAGGCGACGCTGAATTGGCCCGCAAAACGATGCTCATCAGAGAACAGAAAATGCTCGGGGAAGAGCTGCGCAGAAAGCTTCATGACACCGCGAAGAACCGTTTCGAAGAACTGTCTAAGATAAAGAAGCAAGCAGATAATACCGCATGATCAGCTGAGACCGCTTCAAACCCTTTGAAAACGTTCTTTGAGCCTATTCGACACCTGTCGCAGAGTATTCTATTCCACATTATCAGACCCTAATCGTGCCTATTCAAACTCGCCAGTGTTTTCCAGAATTGACCCAAAGCCTACAGCCTTACGTTTGGCCAAATCAAACTTGCTATTTGCTATTCAGATCTGCTTGCAGTCACCCTAGAAGTCTCAAACAACTTCCGAAGTAATCCAAAAAATCATTAAGCCGTTAGCTGCTATAAGTTGGATTAATGGCGAGCGCGTTTATGAACGATTCGAGGGTGATCTCGGCCAAGGTCCCTGATCTCGTTTACAAGGAGATGCTCCTACGAGTGCCTGAAGGAGACAGAAGCAACTTCATTCGTGACGCGATCATGGAGAAGCTGCAGAAGACCCCGAAGCCGGACAAGATCTTTGAGCTAGAGCATCGTGTCGGCAAGATAGAAACGGAAATCTCTGAGGTAAAAAAGTACCTTGCAGACTTGGAACTGCTTACTTATGACCGCGGAAAAACGAACCCTCACACTTTCTGTATGGACGAGACAGACCACAAACTCATAGACTACCTTATGCATTATAAAAGTGCAACCACGCCTGAGCTAGCAGACTATCTCAAAACGAACAGGTGGTTAATCTTGAACAGGCTGAGAAAAATACAAAAGGCTTCAAGGAAGCAACTTGGAAAATCCATAATAGACTACTATGCTGGGGAAAAATCCGGCAAGAAAAAGGCGTGGTGGATAAGCGAAGAACTGGCCGAAGCCTAAGCCTATGACATCACCATAACAATTAATTCAAATCATTGCCTAACTTGATCTTCAACGGGCCCGTAGCCGAGTACGGATTAAGGCGCCGAACCTGAAAAGGATGCGCAAGCCTCCGGGCACGAAACAAATGGAAGAAAGCCGGAGAACCGGGGTTCAAATCCCCGCGGGCCCGCCACTTCTTATATGCAACTTGACGGTCTATCAGCATCAAACTCACATGGCCGAAGTGAGACCTCAAAAGCATATCGTACAAACAGATATACTGAATATTCACCTCAGATCCATTTTATGATCATTGAGCTGAGTAAGAATACTATTCTAGATTGGAATATCATAGAGTAGAGAGGGCGTCAAAGATCCATAAATCTTCTGATTATTTCTCTGTTTCTGACTTCAGGGTGGAATAGCACCCCATAGATTTCTTTTTTCTTGTGTTTCACGGCTTGTGGACATTTCTCTGACTCTGCCAAGACATCTAGTTCCTCGGAAGGTTGAATGGAATAGCCGTGGAGTTCATAAGCTTTGAAAGATGAAAAGAACAACGGGTTCCTTTTCACCGTTCTTATCCAGGTCATACCAAGCTCTAAGCATCTCTTCAAGGGTGAACCGAAGATGAGACCGATAGCCTGCATGCCCGCGCAAATCCCCAAAACAGGTTTTTCGCATGTGCCCACCCAAGCAAAATCTTCAATTTGGGTCAAGACTTGCTTGTCTTCCAGTGCATTTCCTGAAAGTATTATGCGTGAGTATCTATCTATGTCTGTCCGGCTCAACTCGGAATAGTGCCTTATCGTGTATTCCTCTAGGTCTTTGATCGACGAGGCTATGGGCAACACGAATTCATAGTAGCCGACAGAATCCTTCCTGTAGTTCATATCAACGATCAATAGCATTTTTCTGTTAACCTTGCTTTTCTGATTTGGAAAACTCCGCTGTTTCCATCGCTTTCAACGTTAAAATCCATGATTTCGATCCTTTTCTTGAACAGCGGGGCATCTAGGACTGTGGTTTCGATCTCTCCGCCTTCTCCAGAAGGGCTTATACCATACTCCTGCTGAAGGGCCACGAGTTTTCCTATCATTTCTTTGTCTATATGTTTTCCAAGCCACGACTTGTCTAATGGATAAGCAAAAACACCCGAGATTATTACCTTAAGCCCCTTTCTCATTGTCTCTTCCAGCAGTTCCTCCTGGTCTTTTTTCCACAGAGGGTTGAAACACCAAAGTCTTAGTTCGTGACATATCTTCTGAATTCTCTCGGCCTGATAAACTGATTCTACTGCCCCAGTGACAACGCCCTCAATCTTGAACTTTTCTTCAGCTCGTCTTATCGCTTCTCTCAGATCCTTAAGCTCCTCCTCTTTCTTGCCTTCAGTCAATCTCCGGATGAGAGGCAACTCCAGGGCTCTGGCTTGAAGTCTGGTTATTTTGATATTTGGAGTGTGGAACATGTAACTTTCCTTGTTCTTGGAGACCATTGAAATGAGGCAGATTACCTCCTCCTTCTCTGCAGCTTTCAGCAACGCGAGCATTGAGTCCTTACCGCCTGAATACAAGACTGCAAGTCTCATAGACTATCCTTGTTTCCAACGCATTTATTAACGATCTTCGCTGTCCCACCATTTTAGGTTGAGTAACCCACCACAACGCACAGCGCACGATTTTGCATAAATACGGGATGCAGGCTTTCGACGTTTCTGTCGGCTTTGCCTGGGAGAGAATGGACCTCGTCTCCTGCTAGCGTGGATTGGCGAAACGATAAACGACCAAAAAAGCCTTGTGCAGACCAACGCAAAGAAAGTCAATGCTTAGCCGGGATTATTTCAATCCAGTATCCGTCTGGGTCTTCGATGAAATAGATGTCCATTGCTTTGTTTTCATAGCAGATGCATTTCATCTTTTCATGGATTTCGTGGGCCTTTTCAAACTCGTCGACGGTGAGTGCAAGATGAAATTCATTGTCGCCCAAGTTGTAAGGTTCCTTCCTGTTCCTCAGCCATGTCAACTCAAGCCTATGGGCGGTTGCTCCGTCCTCAAGAAATACAAGTGTGAAGCTCTTGTCGGGCGCCTCGTATCTTCGAACTTCCTTCAGATTCAAGGCTTTCTTGTAGAATGTGACGCTTTTTTCCAGGTCTAGCACGTTAAAGTTGTTATGCGCAAACTTGAAATTCATTCATCATCTCTTCCGCATCTTCTTTCTGAAAAACCGTGTTCCCCAGTTTCTCTTCAGCCAGAAGGACTTTCATGTCCGATCATCTCTTCTGACAGTGTCCTCGCCTATCTTGATTGTGTCAGGTTCCTCCTTTTTCAGGATGGCTTCGAGCTCCATAGGGTCAAGCTGTTTTATGAGTTTGAATATTTCCTTTTTTGCAGATTCTAGATGTTTCTGCAGCAACCGCTTGTCTTTGTACATGACTCCTGCTAGGGGACAGATTTTTTCCATTTTTATGTACCATTCCACGTTGCCTGACTGCTTGTTTATGTCGAAGGTTATCGGTCCAGCTGCGCATGTTTCTGGTTTCACGGGGTGAACTAGACATGTCGCAGTTTTCACGTTGTAGAATCCGCAATAGCCTTCCGCGTTCTCTCTTGGAAAAGCATACTCTGCCCTGGCAAAAGCGTTTGCAACTGGAACCTTCTCTTTTTCCAGATAGGCCTCTATCATTCTTTTGCGCTCTCGTGTGATAGGCGGTTTTGGACGGAAACAGCAGCTTAAATGGCCTCGGCATCCATTGCACATGTCGAAGAAATTGCTCTGTCTGGCACTTTCACTTTTGCGGTGCATGCAATGCCTCTCTGCGGTTCTTCTTAGAAGTAAGGCTGATTATCCATGAGGTTTCCTATAAGTTTTGAGTATGTGCTGAATATGGCTTCTTTGAGGTCTGTTTTCTGGCTTCTGGTTTGAACCTTCTGCCGTATGCGCTCTGACAGATTTCCGTGTTCTATTCTTTTCTGCAGCATCGGGATGTATTTTCTCTCTTGTGAATTGGTGTTTTCCAAAGCGACGCGAAGAAGATGTTTGCAGGTTTCGCGTGCGGTTTGTGCTCGTGGATGGCGGACCTCGCCGTTGAGGCCGTTCTTTACTGTGGAACGGAAATCTTTCACCAAGACTTGGTGAGATGGCAGCTTGAATTCTTGTCCCATCAGTCCTCGCGCCAATGCTCGGATGAAACAGCTTAGGGCTACATCTGATTTTATGCATTCTTGTTCGTCCATCACTCTGACCTCAAGCGCTTTTCTGTCAAACCTGAAGATGACGCCTCGACTGTTGACCCACTCCTTTCCTAGAATGGGGCTTTCGGCGCCAGCAGCGGCTAGTTCTTGGGAGTACTTGTTGATTATCTGTCTCTTGTATTGGCTGAGAGAAAACGCAAACTCTGGAATGATGTCTCCCGAGATGGAAGGGATTTCCTTCTGATTCTCTTCATAGAAGCGTAGCCTGTTGTCGACGTTTTCTCCAAGGCTGCCTTCATATATCGGGGAAGAAGCAGCGAAGGCCGGTAGATAGGCGCAAACGTATGCCAAAATGTTGTGGAGTAGAACGCCGTTTGCTTCGTTAGAGTATGGTAGGTTCAGCTGGAAGCTCTGTATGTTGAGCCATCCGTGGCGTTTGAGGTTGAAGATTTTGCTGTAGGCGTGGTAAATCTGTCTGTGTCGATGGGGCCAGACGCCCGTGTTTTCAAGCCTGAGCAGTGGATGCATGCCTGTTCCTAGGAGACTTGCATGGTATTTGCGGTGAAGAAAATCTTGAATGGTCAGCACTGCCTCTTGCATAGTCTCCTCGAACTCGATCGGTGACTCAAATGGGCCATTAGGCTTTATTTCGATCACGTGTTGCTGAAGCTCTTTTCCGAATGTGAATTTTGGAAGCTTGACTGAGTTGACGATTCTGCCGTGTAGATCCTTCAGAACCTTGTCCACTATGGGTAGCGCTTCCAGTCTTTCGTTCACTATTGAAAATTCGTGTTCTGGACCGAGTACTTGAAGGGTCTTGTACGTATCTGTTCCCTTTCGATAGAACAGTTGCTGGAAAATTGAATATAAACGTGCAGTTAATTTTAAATACGTCGGCCTTAATACCGTGCTTTCGATCATCTGGTGTCATTTGGGTGCTCGTTGTTTCAAACATCAGCCTGGCGAGAAACAAGTCGACGATGAAACCCGTAGCGTTCCTGAGATCTTCAATCAAAGATTTTGTTCTCAACCTCAACAATGATTATCGCTATTTGAAGACGGGATACTACGTTTCAATGCATGCGGAGATTTTGGGCAACAGGGTGATTCCGTCGAGCGAAAGTATAATTGACGCTAACCGGACGCCGATTCTGCTGCTTAAGGCTTCCCGGGCGGGTATCTCAACTCTGCCGTACTTGGTGACGGATTCTGTGAGGAATATTATGTCGGTCTTCGATTTTCCAGTCGTTGTCTTCGCTGTTAACCCGTTCTGTTATGACGGGTTTAAGACGGCAAAAAATAAAAGTGCACTGTATAGAGCTGTTAAGAGTTTAGGCATGAACTATAAGTTCGCGGTGTGTGCGCAGCCTTTGCGGGGGGAGATGGTTTCGTTCAAGTCTTTTTTCGGCAAGTGCGAACAAGATCAAGCCTTGAAGGAGATTTCTGAGAGGGTGTACGGGGTTTTTGGGATTCCAATCTGCAAACTGCATGTTCAGCGTGTGGGTGGAGAAGCCTTTCTGTGTGGGTTTCAGCCTTTGAAGAAGGAGGAGATTGTTTCGCAGGATCTGAGATTGATCGGGGAAGAGGTTTCTGAGATGTCGAATTTGGGTGAACACCTGGTTGGCTAAGATAGCCTGTTTCGTTGAGAAGTACAATTTTTCAGATCCGAGGGAGGAAAGGGCACTTGAGAATTTCAAGCAGGCAGCGGTGAGGCTGGGTCACGAGTTTGACTTCATGTTCAGAGGAGACGTTTCGGGTATTCGAGGGTATGATGCGGTTTTTATCAGGGCAACGACGGATCCGCTGTTTACGGCGTACGTCGTGTCCAAGACTGCCTTCGAGCTGGGTTTGAAGGTGATTGATGATCCGAAGTCGATTCAGATCTGTGGGAACAAGATTCATCAATATGCGCTTTTTGAAAAGTATGGTGTTCCACATATTCCGACGCTTTTCATTAACAAGGATGAGTTTCATCATAGGCAGATATTGGACATCTTTCGCGAGTTTGGAAAGCCCGTGGTGATAAAGGCGCCGTACACGAGTTTTTCGAGGTACGTGGAGAAAGTGGCTTGTGAAACGAGTTTTCGCGAGGTTGCTTTGAGGTTCTTTAGGAAATCTGATGTTTTGACCGTGCAGAAGTTTATGCCCACGGCGTTCGATTGGAGGGTCGGGGTGCTGAACGATGAGATCTTGTACGTGTGCAAGTACATGATTCCGAAGGGTAAGTGGAAGCACGGTGCGAAGCTTAGGGGCAAGCCGACTGTCATTTGGGGTAGGACGTTTTCGATGAAGAGGGAGAACGCTCCTGTAAGGCTCAAAGAAGTGGCGTTGAAAGCATGCGGGATCATCGGCCACGGGCTGTACGGAGTGGACATCAAGGAAGTGAACGGTGAATACGTGGTCGTCGAAGTGAACGATAACCCGAGCATCTATGCGGGCTACGAGGACCTGAGGAACGAGGACGTGTACGGAAAAATCATATCGTACCTGGCCGATTAACGCTCCGCACAAAAGCCGATAAATGCTACTTGGCTAAGCGGACCTGCGGTTTAGGGCTGAAAACACGCCAAAAACGCACCTCCCCCTCCTAGGCTGGTTTTTTCCGATCTTCGGCTGAGCGGCTTATCGGCTCGATGAGGGCCATCAACTTTTGGGTTGAAATCACATGGACAGAGAGAGACGGCCATCCTCCTCCCCCCCGTCTGTTTTTCTGATCTTGATTTCCACTGTTTATCTGTGCGAGTTTAGGAAAGTTGACTTGTGTTATCTGTATTTTGGGATGTTGTAACATCCGAACATTTGATACCCCCCTCCTAGGTAGGTTTTTTGTCATGTTATCCTATTTGGATCCAAATATGTGCGCTTGGTTGCTTTTGGAGTTGATCAGGTCTGGCAACTGTGGCTTCACGTGTGCGCTGAACGTTGCGAAGAAGGTTTGGAAGATGGCGGGCACTGCGCACATTGTCAAGGCGTCAAAGGATTTCAATTACTTTGGCACGCCACCTGTTCTTGGGGTTTGAGGAGACGATTTTGTAGAACATGCATGTGGTACTACTGGTTGAGGTTCTTTTTCTGGGGCCTATGGTTGACCAAGCACTTTATTAGAGTCTGATGCTGAATCTGCTTTTCGGAAGTGTAAGTGTGGCTCACATTGCGGTTATGGGTACTGGCCGAGTAGGGGGCGAGGTTGCTTTTACCCTCGTTTTTGAGAGGTACGTGAACGAGTTGTCGCTGGTTGATTCTTCGCCGGGCGTTGCTGATATGGTGAAGGAGGAGATGCATCATGCTGTTGGAAATCATGGTTTCGATGTTAAGATTAACGCGTACACGAAGAGCAGTCAAGTCGTTGATGCTGACTTGATTGTGGTCGCTGCTGGTTTTCCGAGGACTCCGGAGATGAGCAGGAGGGATCTTGCCACGAAGAATGCGGGCGCGGTCAAAGAGGTCGTTGAGAATTCTTTGGCCAATAATCCTGGGGCATGGTACTTCGTTATTACGAATCCTGTTGATGCCATGACTACTTTGGCCAACAAGGCGGCTCAGGGCAAGAGGCAGGTTATAGGCACGGGCACTAATCTTGAAACGTCTAGGTTCCGAACGATTCTGAGCAGACGATTGGATGTGCCGATTGGTTTGGTTGAAGGGTTCGTGGGCGGCGAGCATGGTGAGGCAGCGGCTCCGCTTTGGAGCACAGTTAAAATCAACGGCGTGGCCTTGGATGAGTATTTGAAGAAGACCCGGAAGACTTTGGATAGAGCATCGTGTGAGAATTACGTGAAGGAAGTGAGCAGAGAGATAATACGTGTCCTGGGCGGGACGAGGCATGGCCCTGCAGGCTCTTTCATCGAGATAATTCGTGGAGTGATGTTGAACACGGGCAGGGTGATGAGTTATGGAAGGCTTAGGAAGTTTGATAATACGCCTGAACCCGTGTACGTGACGGTGCCGGCGAGAATAGCAAGGTCACTTGGACCGGACATTTGGGATCTCTTGACCGAGTCTGAGAAGGCAGCGATTCGAGAGGCAGCAGGAGCCATCTACAAGACTTACTGCGAGGCCAGAGGAGAAAAGGCATAGTGTTGAAGGATGCCGTCGAGGACTATGACTTCTCCAAGATTGTATCGCTTGACGAGTTTGTCTTGCAGATGGAAAAAGCCTGGGGTTTTACCGCTGGAAAAGTTGCCACGGGCGTAAACATCCTGCAGCAGATGGTCAAAACAAGTGGCTGTGTAAAGTTTCTTTCTTTCACGGGCAATCTTGTGGCGACCGGAGCCCGAGGTGCACTGAGAGAACTCGTCAAGCGGAAGCTTGTCGACCTGGTCATCACGACCTGTGGAACCATAGATCATGATGTTGCCAGAAGCTGGAAGAAATACTATAGAGGCTCGTTCGTCATGAATGATGCTCGACTTCATGAAGAGGGCATTAACAGGCTTGGAAACGTCCTCGTTCCAAACGACAGCTACGGCACGATAATCGAGCAGAAGATGCAGGGGTTGCTGGCGGACTTGTGGAAAGAAGGAGTCAGAGAAGTTTCAAGTAGCCAGTTTTGTCGCGAGGTTGGAAGACGCGTGTGCAACGAGAGTTCGATTCTATTTTGGGCTGCGAAGAACGGCATTCCGGTTTACGTACCGGGCTTCGTGGACGGCGCGGTGGGCTATCAGACGTGGCTGTTCTCGCAGGATCATGATTTCAGGGTTAACCTTCTCAAGGATTCTGGAGAGTTGAATAATGTTGTTTTTGAGGCGAAGAAAAGTGGCGCGTTGATCGTGGGCGGCGGAATTTCCAAGCATCACACTATTTGGTGGAACCAATTCAAGGATGGATTGGACTACGCGGTTTACGTGAGCACGGCTGACGAGTGGGACGGCAGCCTCTCAGGCGCAAGACCGCGTGAGGCGGTGTCGTGGGGAAAAATCAGTCCGAAGGCAAAGCGTGTCATGATCGAGGGTGATGCCTCGCTCCTACTGCCATTAATGGTCGGTGCGCTCATCAGCAGAGTTGAAAAAGCCTAGGAGACACCTTTGAACAACCATGAGAAGTCAGGCGCTTTCCGCTTGATTTTGATTCTCTCATTAAGCGCATGAGTTATGAGCGGCAAAGCAATCGTCGCGTCGCAGTAGCACACTGCCCTTTTGCCTTTTTCGTCGATTTTGCCCCAGCTTATGGCCTCTTCGAGCGTGCAGCCTGACAGCCCACCCCATTGTGGCGAATCGGTTGTGATTTGAATCGCGTAACGATGCGGATAATAGTATTCTTTTATTCCTTTTCTCAAGTGGCCTTTTCTTCCTGGGACGCCCTCGTCCATGGTTTTGGGTGAGACTGATATGGCCAGGAGCTGAGTGAAGTCTTTGGGGACGCCTCCGCCTATGTAGATTACGCCTACTTCTCGGGTTTTTTCGCCTATGCCGACGAACTGGTCGAATTCTCTTACTGAATCCAGCATGATGGGGTGTCCCTGGTTTTTGGCCATCAGGAACGTTTCTCCGTAGGCGCTGTCGGCCATTGCGGGGCAGAAGATTGGAACGCTGTTCGCGGCGGCCGCTGCCACTATGCTCTTCACTTTTTTCTTGTTCAAGTATTTGCCGAAGAGGTGCAGGAGCTCTGCAGAAGTGTAGGGGTAATCCTTTTTCACGGTCATCAGAAAGTCGGTTATGAGTAGTTCCATTTCTCTGTAGTCTGTTTCTTTTCCGTAGACGTCATAATACCTGTTCACATCGGCTTCCAACAGTTCTTGGTCATTGACCTGATGTGTGCCCTGCCAATAGCCCAGTCCCATGGCGTCGACGATGTCTTCGCTGACGTTGGCGCCCGTTGAGACGAGTACGTCTATGTAACGGTTCTCGATGAGCCAATTGATCATCTTCCATTGGCCAGCCGTGCTCATCGACCCTGAAAAGCCCATGATGATCGTGAGATCCTTCTCTTTCAGCATGGCTTCCCATACTTCGACGGCCTTGCCGAGCTGCCTGCCCTGATAGGCCGTCCTGCTCATCTCGTCCAGAAGTTCAGAGACACTTTTCTTCTTAACGTCTATCGCCTGGACTTTCCGCTTAAAATAAGCATCACTCATGTGAGTTTACACCGCGTTTTAAGTTATGTGGCTACTATATCAAATTTCTGATTTCGCAGAGACAGCTTGTACGTGGCAGTCGGAAGTTGAAGGAGGCTGGCGTGCGGTTTTGGGCTGCTTTCAGCCGAACATTTGACGCCCCCCTTCCTAGGTAGGTTTTTTCGGGGTTTTGAAACGTTGGGTACGGTGTTCGAGTGTGGAGCGAATCTGGGCTTTGACTCCGCCTCCAAGAGTTAACATAGCCCCAGCAGAAACTGATAAGAATTTGTACAGCGTGGAACTGTGAGGGGCTTAAACATGCGTTTGTCAAAAGTGGAATTGGCGAAGATTATCGATTCTACGAACGTGAAGCCTACGGCCACCAGAAGCGAGATAGAAAAGTTGTGTGCAGACGCTTTTCAATACGGCTTCGGTTGCGTTTGCGTGAACCCTGTTTACGTCGGCTTAGCTGCGGCTCTGCTGAAGGGTTTTCCCGTTAAGGTTTCTGGCACCGTTGGGTTTCCGTTTGGGTCTTCGCTGACGGAAGTTAAGGTGTTTGAGGCTGAAAAAGCGTTGCTGCAAGGCGCCAGTGAACTGGACATGGTCATCAACTTAAGTCTGCTCAAGTCAGGCGATTATGCGGCCGTCAAACATGACATAGCCTCTGTGGTGAACGTTAAGCGTCAGTCCAAAGAGGTGATAGTGAAGGTTATCATCGAGGCTCCCTCTCTGACGCGGGATGAAAAGGTTGCTGCGTGCAGGCTTGCGTGTGAGGCCGGGGGGGATTTTGTGAAGACAGCAACTGGTTTTCTCGGCGGCGGAGCGACTGTCGAGGATGTTGGGCTTATGCGACAGGCAGTGGGCAAAGCCGTAGGCGTCAAGGCTGCTGGGGGAATAAGGACTTGTCCTGAAGCATTGGCCATGATTGAAGCCGGCGCCAACCGGATAGGAACAAGCTCGGCTGTTGAGATATTGAAAGGCGCCTAAGCTTAGGTTGGTTTACATTTTTTCTGGGGCGAACACTCCGATCAGGCTTAGCGCGTTTCGCAGTGCAACTCTTACCGCATCCACGAGGGCGAGTCTTGCGTCGCTCAGCTCGTGCGGTTCGGCTTTCAAGACGGGCAGGGCGTTGTAGAACGTGTTGAATTTGTCTGAAAGCCCGTTGGCATAGTCGGCGATCAGGTGTGGTTTGAGGTATTCGGCTGCTTCGATGAACGTGTCCGGGAAGCTTGCCAGCGCCAGGAGTATTTCGTGTTCCAACGGTTCTTTTAGCAGTTCATAGTTTGGTCTTTCGGGTTTTCTTTCAGCCTTTCGCAGGATGCTGCAGGCTCTTGCGTGCGTGTATTGGATGTATGGTGCGCTGTTCTTTTCGAAGTTGAGTACTCTGTCCCACGTGAACACTACAGGTTTTGAAGTGTCGACCTCTACGAGGGCGTATCTTACGGCGCCTATGCCGACGAAGTCTGCTATCTTCTGTTTTTCCTTTTCAGACAGTTGCGGTGAGCGCTTCGAGACTTCTTCGTAGGCTCGTTTTACCGCTTCGTCCATGACTTCGTCGAACGTTATATAATGTCCTCGGCGGCTGGACATCTTGTAGCCGGGCAGCGTGACGAGGTTGTAGGCGAAGTGAACCAAGTTGTCCGCGTACTTGCCGTAGCCCAAGGCGTGCAGGGCAATCTTCAGCTGCAGTTGAGACAGGTTTTGTTCCATGCCTATGACGTTGATGACTTTGTCGGCTCTTTCAAACTTCCACAGCGTGTAAGCAACGTCTCTCGTAGTGTAGAGCGTGGTGCCGTCCGCGCGCACAAGCGTAAGCGATGAAACCTCATAGTTCTCTCCCAGGCCAAGCTTCTTTCTGAGATCCTGTTCTTCGACTACTTTCCCAGCGTCGAACTCTGAGACGCCGGCCTCCACATGAGTGTACGGCAACTTTTCCAGTTTCTGCAGCACTTGGCCAACGTGGCCGCTCCAGACGAAGTCACCTTCCCAGTCCCACGAATCGTAGGAAATGCCTATGCGGCCAAGCGTCGCCCTGAAGCCCTCGAGGCACAGCTCAGCGACTTCTCTGACGATTTTTTCAGCCTTAGGATCCCCGGCTTCGTAAGCCCGGTTCAGCTTGCTGATTGCATCTTCCGGATTCTCGTCTCTGCTAATCTTTTCAAGAAGCTTTTCGAATAGTTCCGGATAGCGACCTTCAAGTTCAGCCGCTATGCCAGTCCATTCGCCCATGTTCTTGTTGGCCTTCAGCATATCCTCATCTGCTGAGACCGATCTTGCGCGTTGGAGTTCCTTTTTCAAGCGGTTGATCTCGACCAGGCAACTGGTGATCGTGTAGATTTTGCCGATGAAATGGTCCGGTTTCCCATCAGGCTTAGGTCTGCCCAGCTTCTCGTATCCGTACGCGATAACCGACACCTGGCGCCCTACGTCGTCAATGTAGTAGTGTCGAAAAACCACGTGCCCCCGGGCCTTGAGCAGGCGGGCCACGGCGTCGCCCAGCATCGGGTTTCTGGCCTGGCCGATGTGTATTGGGTGAAGCGGGTTGACGCTCGTATGCTCCACGATGATCTTTGCTGGTTTGCCAGTCTTGACGAGGCCATATTCAGCGTCTGATAGCTTTGCAGATTCGACGGTTCGAGCGGCGAGTTCGGCGAAGTCTACGTGAAAGTTTATGTAGCCAGCACCAGCTGGAACGATTTTCTCTATGAGTTTCAGCTCGGACTTGTCGATGGCTTTGATCAGTGTCTTGGCCATGTCAATGGGTTTCTTGTTCACTTTCTTTGCAAATTCGAGGCATAGTGAAGAGGCCAGTTGGCCGTACTCGGGACTTGACGGTTTCTCCAAGGCCAGGCGTGTGATTTGGATTTCAGGAAACACTTTCTTGAAAGCTTTTGCTAGCACTCTTTCGCATTCACTGCGGAATTCTGCAAACGGGTTGGCTAAAGCCAAGGTTGCGCCTCCGGTCCTGTCTGAACAGTCTAAGCTTAAGAGGTTAAGTTATACTTTAATAAACTGCCATTTCTTGGCTCTTTTGTCGGCAAAAATATGAGGCCCTCGAAACCATGGATAGGTGGCAGTATCTCACGAAAACGCCCTACACTAAGCGTGACTTCCGAAAGTAACGTGTCTTAGCCTGCTTATTAACCCCTGAGGAAGATTTCGCCCGAAACTCTCCTTTTCATCTTTTGCTTGAAGCCAAATGGCCTCGAAGGCCTGAGGTCGGTAAGAAGATTTATATGTACTGTTTATACTAGGTACTACAGTGATTATGTTGGAAAATGAGGTCGTAGTAACTCGGAAAGGTCAGACAACAATTCCCGCGAGGCTCCGTCAGAAGTACAAGATTGAAGAGGGAACAAGACTCCAAGTCATCGAAACTGAAGAGGGGATACTCTTCAAACCCAAGAAGTCTACGTTGGATCTTGCGGGTTCTGGGTCCCAGTATGCAACTCCTGAAGAAATGAAGAAGCTTTTGGACAAGCTCAGGGAAGAAGATGCCTCGAACAGTCTACGACACTAGATTCTTCATCGAACACTACTATTCCAAGGACGAGAGGACACTTCAAAGAACTAGAGAAGAAATGAGGGGTCGAGAAAAATACGTCTCAGCCATCGTGATCCACGAAATCTACCAACTCACACTTGCGCGCGAGGGACGTGAACCTGCAGCGTTGAGAACAACGCTGCTGGAGAAGGACTTCAAGATAGTCAAGGTGGATGCAGAAATCGCAAAAAGCTCGGCTGAACTCAGACACAAGTACAAGCTCTCCATGGCCGACAGCATGATAGCAGCTACCGCATCATATTTGAAAGCAACGTGCATCTCAGACGACCCCCATTTTCAAGCCCTCAAAGAAATCAAAACAAGATGGATCTAGAAAACTCCAGAACCAACCACAAACAGGTCTACAGCATCATTTTCCCCGACGACTTATGCGTTCCCAACTTCTCTACTCACAACAACGATAACGTAACTGCGCTTTGACAAAAGGGTTCGGGGTTCGTCTGTAGCGGGCAGGGTGGGATTTGAACCCCCACCACTGTGGAGATATCACCCGCAAAACCCCTTTTTTCTAAGTCTTTCTGTCTATGGACTTTTGCTTCCTTCCGACAACCATGATCTCAATCTCGTCGAGGTCAATACTACGTCGCCCCCAATTCCCTGCTTGGCCACCCCAGATATGCTCGACCTTGAAGCCTGCTTGGTTACAGAGTAGGGTAAGCTCTGTTGGAACGTATCCACGCTCTCTGACTACAACACTTTTCTTGCCTCTGGGGGTATCCCACTCCATTAGGAAGGTTTCAACCATCATCATTGGGTCGAATTTTCCTTGCTCAACATCCTTTTGAGTGTATTTCCTGATCTTCTTAAATCCGTTCGACGCGGTCAGAATCAGTCCAGATCCTACCTTGAGAGCAGCATTGATGTTGTGGAGAATCGCCAGGTCGTGTTCTGTATGGTGATCAGCCGAACCTAGAAGCCCAAATGCTCCTTCACAAAGGCATATAGCTGCGTCGAATTTCTTTCTTGATTTGAACTCAGTCGCGTCTGCATGCACCCATGCAACCTTGACACCAGCTTCTTCGGCTGCCTTATCAGCTTCAGCCAGCATTCCTGACGATGTATCGACGCCTGCTACCTTGTACCCCCGTTTGGCAAGTTCTACTGCGTGCCGTCCAGTTCCGCAACCGATATCCAATATACTGTTGCCTGGCTTGAGCTTCAGTTCCTTAACAACGAAATCGATTTCCTTCACGGTATTTTTCGTGTAAGCTTCATTCATGTATTTCGGGGCGTATCCGTCAAAGAACATCTCCCACTCGTTTCTTCGCGTCATGCTCAAACCTAACATAGTGTGGATTTATGAGCCTTAGCTATACGCGAACCCCTCTTTTTTTCCTTTGCAGTAGTATAGTTCGGTCAAACAATGCAAGAGTGGCGATGTCTCCCGCAACTCCTCCTCCCTTTTTTGTGCACTCGAAATAAGATAAAGGCTTAAGTAGCTGAGTTACATATTACACGTTACACGTTACATCTGTGATGACGAGGTGGAAATATGGTCGGGAAAGGAAAGATGAAAGAAAACGTCAGGAAGAGTGGCGATGAGCAGAAGAAGGTCGCAATGATGGTTTGCTGCCCTGAAGGTGAGACCAAAGTGGTTTCGTCCCAACTGAAAGACGAGATTCTGATGAAATTGGGAAACGGGCTTGGAGATCGAGGCAATGTCGTAATGACAAGATTGGACGATGCGGATTTGAAGCAGATTGACGCACTCGTCGAGGTTGAAGCCTTTAAGAGCCGATCAGAAGCAGCAGCTTTCTTTATTAGACAAGGTATGTTGGCTCGCAAAGACCTTTTTGAGAGAGTCATGCCAACTGTCGAGAAGATCAGAGAACTCAAGGAGCAAGCCAAGAGAGAACTCAGCAAAAAGGAGCAACAATGATTCGGAGGTGACAACATGACTGAAGAAAAACAGAGAAAAGAAGTACGCGAAGGCTATGCCAAAATAGCCTTGAATAAGAGTTCATGTTGCGGCAGCAGCACATCTTACGAAGACAGCAAGAAGATGGGATATTCCGAAGAAGACCTCAAAACTGCTCCAGAAGGCGCAGACATGGGTTTGGGCTGCGGAAATCCCGTAGCGCTGACTTCCCTAGAAGAAGGAGAGATAGTCGTCGATTTGGGTTCAGGCGGCGGATTCGATTGCTTCCTAGCTGCCAAGAAAGTGGGCCAGAGAGGCAAGGTGATTGGCGTGGATATGACGCCTGAAATGATTGACAAAGCCAGAGAAAACGCAAGAAAAGGCAAATACACAAACGTCGAGTTCAGACTTGGAGAAATTGAAAACCTACCCGTTGCAGACAACACTGCAGACGTAGTCATTTCAAACTGCGTGATCAACCTGGCACCAGACAAGAAGAAAGTCTTCAAAGAAGCGTTCAGAGTGCTCAAGCCTGGAGGAAGACTGATGGTATCAGATCTCGTGTTGCTGAAAGAGCTTCCTGAGGCAATGAAGAAAGGAATGAATTCAACAAGCTGCGTTGCGGGTGCAATAATGAAGGACAAATACATAGAAACAATAAATGCAGTCGGATTTAAGAACGTGAGAATAACCCAAGAAAAGTCATATCACTCCGAGGATTTTGCCAACGATCCTGATGCAGAAGTCCTAACTTTCAATCCAAAGACGAATGCTACCGAAACCAAGAAAGTGTCCGAACTGGACGAAAAGGCAAAACAGAGAATGAAAGAAATTCTGGAGGCGACACTGAGCATTAACGTTTCAGCGACAAAGCCACGCGCTGACATGTGAGTTCTATTGCGGGGAGTGAAGGACAAATCCCCGCATAATTCAGTACACACATTGACTTACACCTCAAACCGAGTGGAGAAATCTCCCGCAACTCCCTCCTTTTTTCTTTTCCTGTAATAGCACCTGCGTCAATACATGCTCAAGTTCTTGAAGCGTTGACTTATGAGGCAAAGGGGATCGTCTGTCAAATTGCAATGATTTCCGAGATGAAACAAATAAAACAAGCCACTATTCTGGTGCCTTGTAGATGTTTAGAAAACAAAAGCTGTACCCATTTGGTTTCAGTGCCAGAGACTGTGCCTACAAGGTTTTTTGCGCCCTTTTTGCGAACAATTTGCTGGTATTTTGGTAGAATCTAAAACAGGAAGATGTGCGAATGCAAAAAAGTTTTATGCAATCAACCACTCTTGAAAAGTGATGCCGACAGTCAAGGATTTCATGACGAAGAATGTTATAACTATCGACGCTAGCAAAACTGTTATTGAAGCCGCAGACCTAATGTCGCAAAACAACGTGGGCGATTTGGTGGTCATGGACAAAAATACGCCCGTAGGGATCGTCACTGAACGGGATTTCGTAAGGAGAGTCTTGGCGGAGAGAAAATCGCTAAACATCAAAGTTTCAGAGATTATGACCACACCCCTCAGAGTAATCGATCCAGAAGCTCCACTAAAAGAAGCTGCCAGAAGAATGGTCAACAAAGGAATCCGACGACTTCCCGTAATAAAGGATAACAAGCTGGTTGGAATAATAACCGCTACCGACTTCGCTAGACACCTAAGCAAGAAAACCCTCACCGATGACATACTTGAAGCAATAGGCCGCAGCCACTACCCCGTTCCAGAAGTTTTCGAAAGATAGCAGAGGCCGTAGTGCAAACGAACCCAAAATTACAGGTAACCTTCAAGGGTAGAAGCTAAATTCTCGCTTATGTCCCCGAAAAACTATTATCCGCGCCTCAGAGACAGAGTACGCACATACTGTAAAAATGAAATCTCCGCAAGTCTTCTCTTATCTTCGCCCTTGCGGCTACCAAGTATTGTTCAAGCCCGAATCAATATTGGGAGCAGAAGCAGAGCGGTCATGCCCAGAAGCTTCATTAATATGAGAACCGAGGGGCCTGCAACGTCCTTCAGCGGGTCGCCTACAGTATCACCAATTATTGTTGCCTTATGAGTGTCTGATTTCTTGCCCCCATACAGTCCACTTTCGACCAACTTCTTAGCATTGTCCAGCAGGGCACCTGTATTGTTAAAGAAGAAGCCTAGCATGGCGGCGGAAGCCGTAGCTCCGATGAGCAGCATTCCCAACTCGGTCGGACCAAATAACAGACCGACAGCGATGGGGGTTGCTATGGTAATAAGCCCCGGCAGCACCATTTTGCTGAGGGCATTCTTGGTTGCGATATCAATACATCTGGCATAATCAGGAGCAACTTTCCCTTCTTTGAGCCCTATGATCTCCTTGAACTGCCTCCTCACTTCATCGACCATTTTGAAAGCCCCATCGGAAGTCGCGCTTATCGTCAGAGAGGCCAATGGCAAAGGCAAAACTACGCCTAAGAACAGTGCAGCGATGGGGTATGGCGATGCAAGCGAAATGACAGAGATTTTAGCCGTTGCGAAATACGTTGCAAAAATCAAGAAAGACGTAACCGTACCTGATGCCATGGCATAGCCCTTAGTTGCAGCCTTCATAGTGTTTCCTACAGCATCCAGAGAGTTTAACGTCTCAGATGCTTGCCCCGAGATTCCAGACATTTCAGCTATTCCCGCAGCATTATCGGTTATTGGACCGAACGTGTCAGAAGCCATAATAAACGCAATAGCAAAGTCTGTGCCCATGTTTGTTATGACTAGCCCGTAGAGAGATTGACCAGTTACTACGAAAGAAACTACTACGGCAGCCAAAACTGCAATCATCGGAAACAATGGAGTTGCCAGTCCAGTCGATATGCCAGTTATCAGGTTTATTGCGGGGCCTGCTTGCGAGGATTCAGCGACATGATGTACAGGTCCACGCCCCAGACCGGTGTAGTATAGTGTACTTAGGACACAAACGAGCACAGCTGCAATACCAAGTAAACCTGCAAAGAATAGTGATACATCATTCATAAACAGCGTAGACAAAAAGAACAAGCCAATCGAGCTAAGAACTGTTGTGACAATGAGACCGACAACCAAAGATCCTGTAGCGTTTATCCGCTTCCACCGTCGAACCAGTGATATCCCAAACATGGAGGCCAGAACACCAACAGCTTCGAGTATAAATGGAAACACTACCCCGTTAGGGCCGTATCTCGAAATGAAGAGGACGCCCATCAACATACCAGTTATTATGTCATCACTGAAAGTCTGGAACAAATCCGAACCTCGCCCCGCGCAATCGCCCACGTTGTCGCCAACCAAATCAGCGACCACAGCCGGATTTCTTGGGTCGTCCTCGGGGATCTCCATTTCGATCTTACCCACCAAATCGGCCCCAATGTCAGCCGCCTTTGTATATATGCCACCTCCGATCTGCGCAAACAATGCCGCTAGGCTTGCTCCAAATCCAAATCCAACAAGCGCCGGAATATCATTCAAAGCTACTCGCAATAGGAACAACGCAACCAGACTTATCCCTGGAACTGCCAGACCCATAACCGCACCTCCCAAAAAGCCTGTTCTCAGAGTCGCCCCAGGTGAACGCGTAGCGGCACTTGCGGCCCTCACGTTGGCTCTAACTGCGACGTTCATGCCAACGTACCCCGCCAACAGGGAGAGAAGAACACCGCACACGAAAGCCAATGAAGTAGTCCAATTAAAAAGAAAGAAAATGATTAAGGCCAACCAGGGAATGACAAGAATGATCGTCCCTAATTGCCTCTTGATGTAAGCGCTTGTTCATATCACAATATACCTGCTCACCTCTTGCATACGAGCGGTACCAGAATCACGCTTGAGAATCCAGCGAGTAATATATGACGCCACCAAAATGGCAATCATCCCAACCACGAAAGCAAACAGGAGTGGATCTGCCATAGCAATTCCTTACACGCGTGCACCTTAATGATGTCTGGCAAAACAGTTGGTCGCGTCTTCTTTCCCTTTCATACTGTAGCCTTGCCCCGCGCCTAAGAAGAGGAGCTTCTTATATAGATAAGGCTGACCCTGAATCGACCATAAAACATTTTGATCCTTCGAGCATTTTTGACCTAGTGATTTTTTTGAAGAATACTCTGGACCTTTGGGCGTATCCAGATTGTAGGGGCTCTGCAGTAAACTGCGTCAGGGCCGAAATACACTCTACCGAACGATCGGGTTCTACACACGTACGTGACTTGGAACATAAGTAGGAACGCGCGCGCTCATGATATAACGTAACGGGCGCTTTCACAAAGGGTTCGGGGTTCGCCTGTAGCGGGCGGGGTGGGATTTGCACCCCAAACCAAGTGGCGAAATCTCCCGAAATGTCGCTTTTGACTCGACATTTTAGATATCTCCGATATACCATGAGCAACAAGACGCTTAAAAACAATATATCGAAAGTGTAGCACAAGAATACAACTGGAAACGGCAAGTGTAAAAAGTCAAGGTGCGGGAGATTTCTCCCGACATGAGAACTCGACCGACCTGTGCCATATGTCATGGGATAATAGTTTCGACTCTGAATTGCAAAGCTTGCTTATAAATCAACACAATCAATTCGTAAGCATTTAATCTTTCAAACGCAAACTAAGCGAGTATTCGATAGTCCCAGTATCATGTTTCAGGTTGCGTGAGGAGTAGATGATTTGAATGGTTGAACCTATAGTTGAGTCTTCTACAGAGACAGTTCTAAATGTGGCCAAGGCAGAAGCAATTAGAGTCTTGCACGTTGATGATGACCAGGTATTTCTGAAGGTTGCGAAACAATGCTTGGAAACGCAGGGCGAATTTGAAGTAGACACAGCGTCTTCAATCAACGAAGCCTTGGAAAAATTGAAGAAAACGGATTATGATGTTATTGTTTCTGATTATCAAATGCCAAGCAAAGATGGTTTTGAATTTTTGAAAGAACTGCGAGAAAAGGGAAACATCGTTCCGTTCATTGTTTTCACTGGAAAAGGCAGAGAAGAAATAGCCATGAAAGCACTGAACCTGGGTGCTTCGGGATACTTCACCAAACAGGGTCAACCAGACACAGTCTATGGTGAATTAGCACATGGCATACGCCAAGTCACAGAAAGAAAAAAGACAGAAACGACGATGTGGGAAAGAGAGGAGAGACTGAGAGCAGTATTTAGTTCGTCACCCGATGCCATAGCCGTGAGTGATTTGCATGGAAACATCATTGATTGCAGCGAAGCAGCATGGAAAATGCTTGGATTCTCATCCATGGAAGAATTGATTGGCAAAAGCAGTTTCGATTTTATTGCGGAAAAAGACCGTCAAGAAGCATTAGAGAATCTGACGAAAACGTTAGAACAAGGAACAGCAAGGAACGTAGAATATGTTCTGTTGAATAAGAATGGAGAGAAGTTCTGGGGAGAACTTTCTGCAAGCATCGTCAGAGATTTGTTGGGCAACCCTGTGGGCTTTGTAGGTGTGATAAGGGACGTCTCTGAACGCAAGAAAGCAGAACAAACGTTGAAAGAATCTGAGGAAAAATATAGAAGTCTGGTTGAGTTGGCTCCCGACGGCATAGTAGCTGTGAATGTAGAAGGCATAGTCACATCGGCCAACCGTAGTTTCCTGAGGCTATTGGGCTATGACTCTGAAGAAGAAATCGTTGGCAAACCATTCACGGAGTTGAAGACTAGTCGAGTGGAGGACATTCCAAAATTTCAAGAGATGTTCATGTCTCTGATGAAGGGAGAATCACCTTCACCAGTTGAATTCCTTTATGTTCGAAGAGATGGAACAATTCGATGGGCAGAAGTGCATCCTGGTTTGTTAACTAAAGAGGGCAATCCTGTCGGAGCTCAAGTAATCATGAGAGATGTCACTGAACGCAAGAAAGTAGAAAACACGCTGCAGGAGAGCGAAGAAAGATTCAAGGCAATCTTTGAGGGAGCAAACGATGGCATTCTTGCTGCCGATACTAAAACAAGAAGATTCTCTTTTGCTAATCCCAGAATTTGTGAAATAACAGGCTATTCATCAGAAGAATTGCTCAAATTAGGTGTAGGTGACATTAATCCTAAGAAAGATTTGCCTTATGTAATTGACAGTTTTGAAAAGCAAAGGCAGGGGAAAGTGGCTCTTTCGAAGGACATTCCTGTTCTGAGAAAAGATGGAAGAGTGGTTTATTGCGATGTTAGTTCTAAACCCATGAAAATTGGAAGCCAGGAATACTTGGTAGGCTTTTTTAGAGACGTCACTGAACACAGGAAGGCCGAGGAAGAACGGCGTGAGGTAATGGAAAAGCTTCAGATGATGAACGAGAAATTGCGGGTGGTCGGCGGCCTTACAAGGCATGATGTTAACAACAAGCTTGCTGCAATCACAGGAAATGCTTACTTGGCAAGAAAGAAACTCCCTGGGAACAGCGAAGTCCTAGATTATCTGAAGCAGATTGAAGCATCTGTTAAACAGACTGTGCAGATTTTTGACTTCGCGAGGGCCTACGAGATGCTGGGTGTCGAAGAGCTCGTGCACGTTGATGTTGAAAAATCAGTTAATGAGGCTATTTCGCTCTTCTCAGATTTGAAAGACATCAAGGTTATGAATGATTGCCATGGCCTGACTGTTCTGGCAGATTCGCTGCTGAGACAGCTCTTCTACAATCTGATTGATAACTCACTGAAGTATGGGGAGAAACTAAGCTGGACTAGAGTTTACTACGAAGACAAGAATGACCATCTGAATTTGACATATGAGGATGACGGTGTTGGCATACCGCAAGCTGCGAAGCCAAAGCTTTTTGGCGAAGGCTACACCACGGGCAAGGGCTCAGGCTACGGACTATTCCTAGTGAAGAGGATGATGGAAGTCTACGGCTGGACCATACAAGAAACGGGCACACAAGGCACGGGAGCCCAATTCACCATATCAATACCTCGAACAAACAAAGAAGGAAAAGAGAACTACCGACTCTCTTGACGCAGTCAGGTTTCTGTAGTAGCGAATTAGTTACTGTTGTCAGCTTTCTCAAGTTCCAAACGAAAGACGACCACGACAAAAAGACAGAAATCTTAAATCTGCACGACAAAAGAAGACAAACTGGGGATTCAAGAATGAATGCGGATAGATTGATTTGCGTTTGCTCTCTATCCAAAGAGGACATATTTGGAAAGGGAGTTAATCCCGTTAAATGGCTCAGGGAAAAAGGAGAGGAACCCTACTATTTTAGCGCGCGCGTGATAAGAGGGGCAGATTCTTATGTAAGTTGTGTAAGCGCGCGCGCTCCAACCAACCAATGGCTTTTTCGGTCTATTGTGATTCAAAAAAGGATTTACGCTTAGCATCATTGTTTTGATCAGACCCAGATTTCCGTGCTCGATCTTGGTCAAATTCCATCCAATTGCTGACATGTTCAGCAGTCTCACTTTTCAGATGCTTTCTGATCATCTCCAGCAATTTCTGCACGTCGAAAGGTTTCAAAATGTATCCATCGGCACCCTCGTTAACTGTCTCCATAGCATTCTCTAATGTCGGAAAACCCGTGATGATTATCTTGACCATGTGGGGCTGGTTTTGCTTCAGCCTTTGGAGAAGCTCAGTTCCCTCCATGTCAGGCAGCTTAATGTCAATCAGGGCCATGTCAAAACGCGATTTTTCGGAGATCTTAGTCGCCTGTTTGCCATTCTCCACTGTTTCAACAAAGTATCCCTCCTCGGATAGGATTGAAGAAAGGGTCTTTCTCACGTCTGCGTCGTCGTCAACAACTAGGATGTTTTCATTCAATCACTGCATCTCCGCTTTCTCATCTGGGCAATCTTTAATTTTCACTATAGGCGGCATAAGTCTTTTATGAAGCAGAAATATGAAGCGCACGCTAGCAGGTAAGTTTTTGGTTGGTTGGATAAAACTTTACCCCCAAACCCATGGTCTAGGGTCCCATTTTAAGCATGCTCAATCAAAACTAGGGAGACTGGCCATTTTGCCCAGCTTGGTTATGCCAGAAGAATTCTCAGCTTTCAAGGTAGGCATGTAGGTTTTAAGAAGTTCGACAGTCTCAGCACTCAGAAAACCCTTCGCTATTACCTTCTCTTTCTCGGTCACTCTTTCAAACGCTACAGGTGTTTCTTGATTCAAATCTGGAATGTCTGCTTTTTTGATTTCGAGAAAATCCGAGATTCTCCAACCTAAATCTAAAGCCATACGCAGGATGACTCTTCCTCTCAAATCTGCACAGTTGAACATGCCACGGTATTGCTCTATTGTCGGCACAAAATCGCTTGTCGTTTCAACGGTCTGAGAAACACTAGAGCCTTTCTCGAGTGTGATAGGCATTTCGAAGAATCTGAAAAATTGAAGAATTCCCAGAGTTGACGTTCTGGCTGAGTTTATGCTATACTTGTCTCTGTCTTGTTGTGGTGTTAGAAGCCATTTGTGAAACTTCTCGATTTCCCTAACGAATCGCTTTCTTTGTGTTGCGTCTTCACTAGCTAAGTCTTGTTTTCGTTCCGCTAAGATTTCGTCTAGGCTCTTGCCATACCAGTCAACGAACTTCGCCAATCCGCTCTTGTATTCTTTGAAAGTGCCTTTCGATTTGCTTTCTTTCACGTAGTCAAGGAAATCAGAAGATTTCATCTGCATACTCTCCTAGAAGATTCTTCAAAACAACTTTTCTGTATGGTATATCTGGATTATAGAAGTCGAGACATTCTCGACTTTACTCCCGCAAACCCCTCTTGTTTGTTCTGAAAGTTTTGATTCTTTCGATTGATGTTTGAATTCTCATGAGGAATTTCTCGGATGTTCTTTAAGGTACTCGCCTAACGCCTTTTTTGTTATAACCCAGTTTCTGCGGAGTTTGAAGGCTCCTATGCTCCCCTTTCGGGCCAATAGGCTTAAGTACTCTTGTGTGAAGGGCACGAGTTTGCTCGCTTCGGTCAGAGTCAGTATTTCTGCTTCTTTTTCGAATGCAAGAAGGTAAATGTCGAGCGACCTCTCAACACAGTTGGCCACGAAATTTGCGAAAGGAATCAGATTTCCGTCGTCTGCTTCGCTTAATGTTCTCAAATATTTCGGTCGGTCTACTTTAAGGAGGACCGTCAATGGATACCCATTTCTCAACAGAATGACATTCATTAGGAGCCTTGCAGTTCTGCCATTTCCGTCCAGAAAAGGATGTATATACACGAACTCGTGGTGGAGAAAAGCCGCCAGTTCAATCGGCCTTAATTCCTCTGGGTTTTGGCTGAGAGTCTGAAGAAGCTCGCCTATCAAGGATTGAATTTTTCCCGCCGAGGGCGGCATAAAAGTCGCACCCGCAACCCTAACTTGACCACTTCTATATTTGCCTGCGTTCTGATCATCTATGGCACGCATAAGGAGTTCATGCACCTTTGAGATATCGTCTTGCATGATTGCCGTTCCCTTCCGAGCGAGTTTCTCCACATAGTCAATGGCGCCAGGATGGTTTCTCGCCTCCATATGTTCTCTCAGGCTTTTTCCACGAACTGTTATTCCCTCTTGAATGACGAGTTGAGTTTCTCTAAGCGAAAGAGTGTTGCCCTCGATGGCATTGGAGTTGTACGCAAACTCGATTTGCATTTGTTCCCATAGTTTCTTGACAAGCTGAGGAGGCAGGGGGCGAAGTTTGTCCAGAGCTCTCTTTTTCGAAAGTATTCGCGCGTATATCTTGGGCTTCACCATCTGCATGATAACATTTCCCGATCCGTCTAACGGATTAACCGATATAAAAAAGTATCGTATAGACAGGCTACATTTACATCCGATATATCTTCTCGACCCATACGAATACTTACAGCGATGTCGCGTGTTCTTCTCGTAACTTAGAACGCATGTGGGAACGCAGATGCAAGTACACGCATACGTACGCAAACAATTCTGTGTGCGTTATATTTTAATCTGAAAACCATAGCTTATTCAGTCGTGGATCCTCGAGCAGTATGAAGATGAAGATAATCTTTTCACAGAAGTGTTTGGGCTACGGGCAGTATCATATCGAGGGGCCTGAAAGAGTCCGAAAAGCGGCAGATGTTTTGAAGAGTCTAGGCTACGATTTTCTGGAGCCCGAGCCAGCCAGTGAGGACGATCTGCTTAAGGTTCACGACAGCGACTATGTTTGGAACGTTAAGAAGAGTCTCGTTGACGATCCGGACACGCCTGCGTACGATAACATTTTTGATTTTGCCCGGCTTTCAGCTGGCGGAGCGATGCTCGCGGCGAAAGTAGGCGGGTTCTCAATCTTGAGGCCTCCTGGACACCATGCTGGTAAGAGCGGCGCAGCGCTCGGGGCCTACACGCGGGGTTTCTGTTATTTCAACAACATCGCCGTGGCTGTTAGGCATCTGAACCGGCCGACTTTGATCTTGGACATTGATGGGCATCATGGGAATGGGACGCAGGAAATCTTCGAAGGAGACAGTAGAGTGACTTATCTCTCCTTGCACAGGTCTCCGCATTATCCGGGAACCGGCGACGCCAGCAGGGGCAACATTCTGAACTTTCCATTGTGGGCTGACTGCGGGGACGAGGCTTACTTGGAGACTCTTGACGACGCTTTGAAGACGGTCGATCCAAAAAGGTTCGAAGTCATAGCTGTCTCCGCGGGATTTGACACGTATCAAGGCGACTTGGCCTCTCTTGGGCTCACAGAAAAAGGATACAAGGAGATTGGAAAACGGATTGCAGGGTTGAAAAGGCCCACGTTCTTCGCGTTGGAAGGCGGCTACGACGGCGACAACAACGGAAACGCCATTCACTGCCTACTGGAGGCCTTCGAGACTTAGGTAGCTCTTCATTTTCTCTTTGATACTACTACTTCTTTTTTTGTTTCTTAGCCTTTGAGTTGACAGTGGTCAGTTCATCCGTTGAGAGTTAACAGTTAAAACCTTCCCATGAGAAGTTGAAAGGACCCTCTGCTTGGTTCTGTTTGCTCTTAAGGTCTTGAATGAAGGGAGACTTCTCTTAAATTATTAATACAACTTGAGATTACGTTGTAGAAATGACACCAAATAGAACAAAGGAGGTGATGTACTGTGGAAGATTTGGCTTGGAGGATAAGGTTTTCAGTGCTGTGGCTATTTGCCGACATAGCTTTCGTGGCTCACTCGTTATTGACGTTTTTGAAACCAGGCGTTGTGGAGCAAGTAATGGCGGGAAACATAGAAGGCTTAAAAATAACACCTGAAATTCTGTTCTTGTACGCAATCATATTCTTGTTTCCATTGGTAATGGCTTTTCTCTCCCTGACCCTAAAGTATTCGATAGTTCGCTGGGCAAACATCATCATGGGTATAGTCGGCGTTGTTCTCAGCCTCATTGGACTAAGTGAGGAACTATCACTATCACAACCATATGCCTTTGCGATACTGATATGGATTACAAAGATCATAGTTGACGTCTTGATCATCTGGTACGCATACAAGTGGCCTAAAGAGGGAACATGACCTGGAAGAAAGTCTTCGCCCTAAGGAAAAGGCACGAACCTTTGAAGCTAGCGCATTAGAGAAAAGGAGGTGATGGAATGACTGTTTTCTTAGTAGAAACGTACGTGATAAAGCCAGAAGAACAAGCGGAGTTCATGGCATACAAAAAGAAGTGGAAGAAATTCTTTGCACTGTGGCTTAAAGAGCTGAAGTCTCACAGAATGTTCGCTCAACTGCTTGGTGGCAACTATGGCGGGTATGTTGAGATGTGGGAGTTTGAGAACCTGGCGGACCTTGAAAAGTTCTTCAATAAGCTAATGAAGTCAGATTACACGACGAAGCTTTATCCAGAGTTTGCAAGCCTTACAGTGCCCGCTACACACTCGATGAACATATGGAACCCTGTCGAATAAACTGAGCACGAAGTATTGAAAGCAAGCATTCAACTTTTTCTATTCGCTAAGTGCCTCAGACGTGGCACGTTCCTTTTTTGTGTTCTTTCTTTCTTCGTCTTGCTGTCCTTGGTTCCGAAATGTTGTTATGATAACTACGGCGGTCAAGATTATGGCGGCCGCGGCCACGTTTCTCGCGGTGATCGGTTCGTGCGCCAGTGCCCACCCTAGAAACATCGCCACTATGGGGTTGACGTATGCGTATGTTGAGGCTTGGGAGGCAGGCACTGTTTTCAGCAGCCAGATGTATGAAGTGAACCCGACGAGTGAGCCGAGCACGATTAGATAGATCCAAGAGACTGCGGAGAGGGAGGACACTGATTCCAGCCTGACGTGAGCCCATTCGCCGGCGATCAAGCTTGCAAGAAGCAGCAACAGCCCGCCTGCGATCATTTCCATGGCCGTCCCGAGTAGAGGTGAACAGCAGAGCCTTGCTGAGCGCGAGTATAGCGAACCGTTGGCCCACAGGAAGGCACCGAAAATGAGGATTGAGGCTCCGGTAATGTCGATGCTGCTTGCGCCCAAGCTGCCTCCGCCTCCTGCCAGCAGGAGAACGCCTAAGAAGCCTAGGAGCAAGCCGCCAACAATCTTGGTGTTGGGCCTAGACCTGTTCCGCCCCCAATCCAAAAGTGCTATCCACAATGGCACAGTCGCGACCAAGAGCGAAGTCAGACCGGACGGAACCGTCTGCTCAGACCACACGACGGCTCCGTGTCCGCCGAGGAGCATGAGGCCGCCGGTCACAAACATTTTGCCCCAATCAGTCTTGTTCTCGCGTACGGCTCCGCGAAGTCTGGCCACGAAGTACAGTACTAAACCAGCGATCAAGAACCGCGTACCAGCCATGAAGAAAGGCGGCAAGGACTCTTCCACAAACTTGATGGCCAAGTAGGTGGAACCCCAAATGAGATAGACCGCTGCAAACGCGGCTACTATCTTCATCTTCAAGCTCGCCACGACGCTTCACTCCCGGGAAAAAACAGCATAATAGCATCTGTGGATTTAGTCCTTTTGTCCACTTCGAATCCATGTTGACAAATGAAGGAATGAAGACTCGAATGATAATGAAACAGCCCTTGCATGCTGCACGAGGGCTTAAATAATCGGCCTTTCAAACGTGGTTTCGAGGATCATTCGACATGAGTATTCCGGACGTTGTGGGCCAAGTTGACGGCGAGAGAATATACAAGCACGTTATGAGGCTTGAAGGCGTCAAGCATCCGATTGCTTCACCTCAAAAGCTGAATGAAGCGGCTGATTACATACTTTCAGAGCTTAAGCGGTACGGCCTTGCCACAAACGAGCAGAAATTCAAGGCTCCAAGGTTTGACGCCACTTTCAGGAACGTTGAGGGCTTAATCAAGGGCGAAGAAGGACCAGAATTGTTGATAGGGTCACATTATGACACGGTGGAGAATTCTCCGGGAGCCAACGACAACGCGTCTGGAGTGGCAGTCATGTTGGAAGCAGCTCGACTCCTTTCAAAACAAGAAGGCATTCACAATGTCCGTTTTGTCAGCTTCACGTTGGAAGAAGGGAATCCTGCCTTTGCTCTAAAATCCAGAGAAGCTGCCAGACGTCTCGGTCTAAGGGATGCCAGCGACCGGTACACGAGTCTAGAAGCTCATAATTTGATGAGGAAATTCTGGCAGACCTACAGAAAATACTGGGCAATGGGCAACAACCCTTCAGAAGCCATAGCAAAAGCGAAGGCTGAGCTTGAAACGAATATGAGCGAAGCGATGATCAAGTACGCAGAGGAAATGCAAGCAATGTACGAAGGAATATCGACAACGTCTTGGCCTGGCAAAACAGGATGCATGGGGAGTTCTTACTGGGTAGAAGAAGCACTTAAAACAAAAAGAAAAGTGTCAGGAATGCTGTGCCTTGAAACAATAGGCTACACGTCTGACCAAGAGGGCTCGCAGCATCTTCCACCAGGCATGAAGCCAGAAATGTATCAGACAAGCATAGCCGTCAGCCCAAACGTGGGCAACTTCCTAGCAATCATCGGAGACGCAAATTCAGGTCAGCTGATCAAACAGTTCTCCGCTCAAAGCCAACATGGCCAAATCGATCTGCCATACGCCTCTCTCCAAGTTCCCTTCCGTTTTGAACAAATCGCCACGGGCATGGGCGACCTCATCAGATCTGACCACGCACCGTTCTGGCGACAAGGAATCCCAGCACTATTTCTCACAGACACGGCAAACTTCAGATATCCCTACTATCACACGCCAGCCGACACAATAGACAAACTTGACTTCGACTTCATCACAAAAACATGTAAAGCAACAATAGCCACCACAATCAGCCTAACAAACAACTAACCAGCATACTCTAACAGGCATTAGAAAGCATAGAACGAACAAGCGATTTCTGATTGGCGGGCCCGCTGGGATTTGAACCCAGGATCTCCGGCTCCGCAGGCCAGTGTCCTAATCCAGCCTAGACTACGGGCCCTTTCCACTGGGTTGCGGTGTTCTGACTACTGCAAAGGTAAGACACTAACAACTCTAATAAAACTTAGGAAGAAGGGCTTAGCCGAAGGAACATTAAGAAATTTATCGTTCAACCTGAAACATCTACTTTCTACTCGCAGAGGGCAAATGCCCATGCTAGTTTCGTCGTTGCTAGTATGTTTGGAATATATTCTGTGGTTTTCAATATGAATAGGATTCAATCGCTGACTTTTTGGTTCTCATATGTCGCCCTACTCATTATCGATCTGTACTCATTCCTGAATTTCAGTTTCTATACTTCACAAGCAGATATTCTGAGGCGAAGACTTGAAGATGCCGGAGGTCAGAAACTCGATTTGGGCGATTCTGATACGCAAAAGGGAATGGATTGGTTGACACGCAGACATCATAAATTAAGCAAGAAATTCCTGAAGGGCCGTACGAAATTGATCGTGCTTTTGGTTTTGTGGCTTATAGCGGTCATTGGACCGCTAATAGGGATGTTGGTTAAGTAGCGAGTCCTTGCCATCATGGAACTGATCGATCATTTTAATACAGAAGGCAAAACCTCAAAGATAGAAACCTTTAATCGGCATAACAGCGCGCGCGACGGGAGAAACGACCAACTGTACAACTCTATAGACTCCCAAAAAGAGGAAGAAGAACTGTATGCCTGATTTAATATACACCTATAAGGTGAACGAGAGTAAACATTATTGAAAGAGGATAGGTAATATCAAAATCGGGTCTACAAATGGATATCGTCGAAATCGAGTATACGCCCATCGAGTTGAAAGGCGACTATTTGAGGCAAATTGCACGTGCTATTCACCGATTACATATGTGCCCGCTATATGCAATAACGGAGGTGGCAAATATAAAATGAGCACTGCAAACAGATATCTTGAGTGCCCCTACTGTAGTCACTTGAACGAAATCGGTGCAATAGAATGCCATCACTGCGGAGGAAGTCTCAAGCAGGCTAAGACACTGCACATAGAAAGACGTGTGAAAACTCAGACTGTAGGCTGGAAAAGCGGGATGACGTTTCTGCTGGTAATATTGTCTTTGTTCGTACTTGCAGATCCTCTTGATATAGTTCCCATGCCTTTTTTTGACGCCCTAGCCCTTGTTGCAACATGTTTTGCAATTTGGGTTGTTGTGGTACTTTTTGATTACAGACAGGAGCGATACGAGGAGGTGAGGAAATACGAATAGAAGCAACAATGGACTTGCATTTGCTATCAAATTAATGATCGTTGGAATACTCGTTGTCGTAATGGTCATGGCAACTCTGTGGGCCTCAAACGCTTGGCTTGTAGTAGGTCAGGGACATGCTGCGCTTATTGTTGACGCTAGAAGTCACAAAGTAACCAGCGTCGTCCTTGGGCCGGCTACAGGATTCTATCTTGATGGATTTGCACACATGTCAGGTCAGCAATATCCTGTAGACATCTATTACGCTACAGAAGTCTTCGAGGATGCCGTACCTTGCTTCTCAAGCGACCAGCTGGAGATGAACATAACCGTTCAAATGAGATGGCAGCTGAACACAACAAGGCTTGTCGAGCTGTTCCAGAGCTATCCGAGACTTGATTTCCAGAGTAGCGCGATAACCTCTATCATGGAAAAGAACATCAGGTTCGTCACGGCAAACTTTACCGCGTTGCAAACAATTGACGACAGACAGTTAGTTGCGCAGGAAATGCAGACTCAGGTTCTAAGTGCTCTGCAGGCCGAGCCATCTCTGCAGGGAGCTTTGAGTTATGTGACTTTCGACATGAAAAACATTGCATATCCGAACGACTACACGGCTGCGATAGAATCAAAACTGGCGGCTCAACAGTCAGAGCTTCAAGCGGCATTTGAGAGTGAGAGGATACAGATACTTGCAAACGCTACGGCGCAGCAAGACATAATTCAGGCAAGCGGACAGGCCCAGGCGGCCATAATCGTGGCTAACAGCACAAAGCAGGCAATAGACCTGATACTGCAGGCAACTGGAAACCAGGGCAACTCTACACAGATAGCAGAGTTATATCTATGGGTTGAGACTTTGCAGCAGATAGCACCCAACGTGCACACTCTGATCATCACGGCACCGAACACGAATGTTCTGATTCCTCTTGGCGGCGACAATTCTACGTCTCCATAGCTTCCCGTCAATAGCGTGCGCGAGCAGATCCTCCAAGTCCTCTTCTTTTCTTGTGAGCTTTCCTCTGAGTTGCGCCTGCAACATTTCGATTCCTCAGTATCTAGCATTAGGACTAGTTACTCCGGTCTACTCAGCGCGCGCTGTAGCAAACAAAAATGTGAATTCGAGCTTCAAAGGAAATCTGGTCAAAGCTTACAACTACCATGCTCGAGTCAACACCATTTTTTTCGGAACTCCCGCGTTACAGGTGGGAGCAGAACAAGCCGAAGATGGCGCGCGCCAACAGGAAAACAGAAAAAGGAGAGGGATTTAGCTAGTCAGCGTCCAGACCTTGACGAAATCGCCCTGATTAGCCGTTATGGCAGCTGTTAACTGTGTGGCTAGGGTGCTTATTGCAGTGGTTGAGTCAGTATTTCTGGCGGCAGAGACAAATGTGGCACATAAGTTCCAGAAGGGTATAACAAACGAGTATGGCATCGCACTTCCATGAACGATGCTTGGATACGTGATTTCTCCTGGGCTGGTGAAGTCTTTGATAGCCGCCTGCTGGTATGGTCCAAATAACGCAACGTCGGCAGCATTGCTCATCAGATCTGTCCTAGCAGGAATTGAACCTTTAAGCGGGTTAAATGCCAATTGGCCAGCCGCAGATCCGACGACTGTTAACCAGTTGAGAGAGTTCTGCGGATCCTTCACACCCTTCGGATGTTCGAAGCAGTCAACCACCAGACCGTACATGCTCGAGGTTCCCGGAACTGGAAATGTCCCATAATCAACGCCGTAAAGCTTTTGCGCAACCTCGAATTCTCCGTTGGCCCAGTCGCCCATTATGTTGAACGCCGACTCATTCTCAATCACTCTTGCTGTTGCTTGGTCCGACGTTAGACTCGGATGGTTCGCATTCGTGTAGTTTAGGTACAAAGCGAACTTGTTTATGGCATCTAGGAAGCTCGCATTGTTCGGATCAGTCATCTTGCCGTTTATGAAATCCTGATAGAAGGGCATTCCCTCCCCGGCCATCATCTGCTCCAAAACGTGAGCATCTCCAAATGCGTCTGCATCTCCCAAAGCTATCACTGAGAAGTTAGGGTCGGACGTCAAAGTTGCGTTTTGACTCAATTGTTTACACGCCGCGAAGAACTGATCCCAAGTCGTTATGTTAGTCGATATCCCGTTCCCATCGAGAATGTACTTGTTGTACCACACGACGTTCGCTCTGTGAATGTCTACTGGAACCCCATAGTAGTTACCGTTGAAGTTCACATCTGCCTTCAGTACGGCAGGAAACACGCTTTCCCAGCCGTTAGAGATCCAAAGGTTATTTATGGGCTCAAGGTAGCCTCCGCTTACGTATGGTTCTATTTCGTAACCTGCATGCACTTGGAATGAATCTGGAGCGTAGCCTAAGAGAACTAGGGGTTTAATGACCGACTGGAAAGCGCGCTCGCTCGCGACTGGGCTTTGGATGACGGTTACGTTGGGATACAAGTTTTGGTAAACACCGACAAGCGCGTTCATAGCTGCACTGTCCCAGCCAGAAGCCCACCAGTCATAGATCTCAAGAGTATTAGCCGCTTCGAGCGCGCGCAATTGATTTTGTAGGTTTGTGTTCTGCGTACTCAACGAATTATAGTCCGAATCATTGTGACTATGCGTGGACACATAGCCATTATACTGCGTACTCAACGAATTATAGTCGGAATCATTGTGACTATGCGTGGACACATAGCCATTGTACGTTGAATCTTTATCGTTGATAGTCATAGTGTAGTATGCTATTGCTCCACCTAAGCCAGCTATTAGGAGGATACATGTTACTCCTAATGCTAGTGCAACGGGTCTCCTAACAACTTTCTTTTCACTCATTTTCGAATCCCCAGTTTGTTTTCTGTTGCCGTGCAGATTAAAGTTTTCGACCTAGAAGTATCGTCTATCAGTAATGCCTTCTTATCGTTTGGTTCAACTCTCTTTTACAACTTTGAGCCCTCGATCGAAAAATCATTATTAATTTTCGAAGTAATAGCGCCGCAGTCCCGTCTGCTCCCTTCGTTACGGTACTCTTTGGAATCGTGTGCATGTTAAATGCTCCTCAATGGAAAATTTAATTTTAAGGAAAAAGAGGGGTTGCGCGGGAGATATCACCACTGAGGTCTGAGCCCAGCCTAGACCACGGGCCCTAGCACGAGATTACTCTACTCTAGCAATATGAACGCTGACGTGAAGGGAAAGCGCAGCGTGCGCAGACCCTGAATTCCGATCGACAAGCGTCTGTTTGCGCCAGGCACTTCACGCGATAGAAATAATAACGTTCACATCAAATATCATGCGGGAGGTCACAGAATGAAATACGAAATAAAATACAAACCGGCTTATTCTATGCTTGTTGTTTCTCTCGAAAAGGGTGAAACAATCACAGGTGAAGCCGGCGCAATGACGTACATGGATACAACCATTGAACCACACACACGAAAGAGGGAGAAGAGCCTCTTGGGCAGTCTAGGATTGTCAATCATCGGCAGACAATCTTTCTGGGTAAACGACTATGCAGCCGAAACGGGTCCTGGAGAAGTCGGGCTTGTTTCAGCACCCGTCGGAGACATAGAAACCCTTGAAGTCAAGCCAGACCAAGGCTACATAATACAGAAGTCCGCGTACATAGCCTCCACACAGAATGTGGATCTCGACATAAAATGGGAAGGCTTCACCAAGGGACTATTCGGACAAGGACTATTCATGATAAAAGTAACAGGCGACGGCCAGCTATTCATAAACACTTTCGGAGCCATAGACAAACACACACTAGGTCCTGGAAAAACCATGATAGTCGACAATTTCCACTTGGTAGCCTTCAGCGACACATGTAACTATAAGGTGACCAAATTCGGCGGCCTGAAAGAAACCCTACTAGGCGGAGAAGGTTTAGTAACTCAGATCACAGGCCCAGGCGACATTTACATACAGACAAAGAACCTGAAAGAATTCGTCGATTGGCTATGGACCTTAATCGAACCACGCGTTCAATCAAGAGCCCGCTAGATCACTTCAGCAAAAAGTGTCCTGTCAAATCCCCAAGTCCCCGATTTCCATGCCTGCATATTCTTTTTATAGGTTGCACAACAGATTACACGATGGTCATAGTAATCGTGTGGAGTAGTTCTTCTTGACGTCTCTTGAGCGCGGCCGCATTCCAAGTCCCCGTCCTATAGCCGTAAAGGAGATTCGGCTCATAGACAGAGTCGAAGAAATGAGCATTCTGAAAGAAGCGGTCGACAGGATAGTTCAAAACGAAGGCGGTCTTGTTTTCCTGCATGGCGAGGCTGGGATCGGAAAAACGAGGCTGACCAGAGAGCTCACGGCATACGCGCATCTGCATGGATTTCAAGTTCTCTACGGAAGATGCCCAGCCCTATTCAGAATGGACGGTGTTCCACCCTACGTCCTGTGGAGCGAAGTGATCAAAGACTACCTGGAGACCTGCAGTCCCGAGCATCTGTACAAGGTCATCGGCTTCTACCCAGCCGAAGTTGCAAAGCTGGTTCCAGAGCTTGGCCAAAAACTCGGAACAATCCCGCAGTCTTTTCCAATAAGCCCCCAGCAGGAGCAGAACAGGCTCTTCGAAGCAGTTTCACAGTTCATGACAAACATCTCCAGAGAAGCTCCGCTGCTCATTGTCCTCGATGATTTACAGTGGACAGATCCATCCTCACTTCTGCTTTTGCACTATTTGGCCCGAGGCCTGTACAGAGTTCCCCTGCTTCTACTGGGCGCTTACCGCAGCACAGACATCGACCCTAAGCATGCGTTGACCTCAGTCCTGACAGAATTGAACAGAGAACGTTTGCTCCGGTCGGTTCAACTGAAACGAATGAATTTCGAAGATGTCTCCGAAATGATAAAGAGCATATTGGAGCAGGAAGACGCTCCTCCAGACTTCTGCAAGCTGATCTACGAAAAAACCGGAGGCAACCCGTTCTTCGTCGAAGAAGTCGTGAAATCCCTCAAAGAAGAAGGCGTCATCCGCCGCGAAGAGAACAAGTGGAAATTCAAAGAAGTCTCCGAAATCCAGTTCCCAGAAACCGTCAAATCCGTCATAAAAACGAGAATAGACCGACTAGACGAAGAATGCCAAAACGTGTTGACCCAAGCGTCCTTCATCGGAAACGACTTCACGATAGAAGCAATGTGCGCAGTCACCGGAATCGAAGAAGACAAACTGCTCGAACTAATGGACAGAATGTTCAAAACCGGACTCATCAAAGAAAGAGTAACCCGCGGACAAGGAATCTGCTCCTTCGCCGACATACTCGTCAGAGACGTCGTATACGAAGAAGTAAGCCCCCTAAAACGCAAGAAGCTTCACGGTGTCGTAGGATCCGCATTAGAACGAGTCTACGCTCAGAAGGTCGATGAGCACCTTGGAGAACTAGCCTCCCACTTCCTTGAAGCCGGAGAACAAGACAAGGCACTCGACTACTTCCTAAAGGCAGGCGAAAGGGCAACTAAAATTTATGCCCACGATGAGGCCGCTTCGAACCTCCAATCTGCCCTCAAACTGCTCGAAGAGAAAGAAGGCGCGATCTCAGAGAAAGGGCACGTCCTTGAAAAACTGGGAGAAATAAAAAGGCTCGTTGGAGAACACGACGCGTGCATGAAATACTGGAACGACGGGCTACTGCTGTGGGAACAAACACGCGAAAAGGAAAATGCCGCACGATTACACCGCAAAATAGCACACGTCCTCTGGGAGGGGATGGGCGAAACGGAAAAGGCCATAGAACATCAGGACAAGGCCCTGAAGATCCTGGAGAACGAGCCTGAAAGCGCCGAATTAGCACGGCTGTACGATGACATGGCGCACATGTACTGGCGCATAGGAAACACCGAGAGCGGCCGCTCCTGGGCAGAAAGGGCCCTCGAGTTTGCCAAAAAACTGAACGACTACGAGATCATCGCGAGTTCATGCCTCAGCCTCGGAACCATATTCAACTTGATCGGAGACAATAAGAAAGCCGTTGAGTTCGAGCAGATGGCCCTAGAAATAGCCCTCGACAACGAATGCGTAGAGACGGCCATACGCGCCTACAACAACCTCGCACTAGCACTTCCACCCGAAGAAACTGAAAAAGCAGTGCAATACTACGAGAAAGGCTATGACCTGGCAAAGAAGACAGGAGACATTGGCAACGTAGCTTGGCTCGGCACTAGTCTGGCCGAGATGTGTCTCGGCGCAGGAAACATGAGCAAAGCCTTTTCTCTGGCTGAGGAATCAGTAGCGCTCGACAGGAAAGCCGGCAATCTCAATCACCTCTCCATGTCACTGGACGCGCTTGGCGCACTATATATGGCTCTAGGAGAATGGGACAAGGGCGAAAAATGCTTCAAGGAAGCTCTGAACATTGCTCAAGGACTGAAGGATTACCAAGCGATAAGCTACAGTTATTCTTCTCTGGCATTCTTCTATTATGACAAGGGCGAATACGCCAAAGCAAAAGAGGTTGCCGAAAAAGGCTACGAGGCCATAAAGAAAACCGGAGACAGGATAGTGCAGATGTGGTACCTCTACTGGATCACTGACATGGACATAGAACTCGGAGAAATCGAGAAGGCCCAGAGTCAGACTGACGACCTGTACAAGTTTGGACTCGAAATGAAAACCAGCAACAGACTATTCATTGCCTACGCGAATCGACTGAAAGGGAAGCTCCTTCGCGCACAGAAGAAATGGGAAGAATCCATCGAGTACTTTGAAAAAAGCCTTCAAGACTTCGAGGCTTTCGACGCAAGGCGATGGTATATGTATGATTATGCGAAACGTGTCCTGTGTGAGTACGCTCGAACGTACATGGATAGAGACCAAGAAGGCGACAGACAAAAAGCAGATAACCTTCTCAGCCAAGCCCTGGAGATCTTCCAGAAAATAGGTGCCAAGAAAGACATAGAGAGCACAGAGTCGAAAATCATCCACGCAGAAACCGGACACGAAGCGACTGCGAAGGCCGAGTCTACTGCGATGCCAAGCGTGGCTCCAAGGCTTGTTCCAACTGGTTACTCAGATCTAGACGACTTGTTGTACGGTGGGATACCCGAGAAGTATGCGGTGGTGTTGACTTCGCCCCCATGCGACGAGAAAGATTCACTTGTCAACAGCTTCCTTGAGACCGGAGCCAAGAGAAGCGAAGTCACATTTTACGTCACTATCGAGGCTGGTGCAGCAAAAACCCTCGCAGAAGAATTTCCCTCAAACTTTTACCTTTTTCTCTGCAACCCCCAGGCAGACTCGATCATCAACAACGCACCCAACGTGTTCAAGCTGAAGGGAGTCGAAAACCTCACCGATATCAGCATCGCCCTAACTTCAGCGATTCGCGCACTAGACGCTTTACAGAAAGGCCCAAGAAGAATCTGCATAAGCCTGATCTCAGACGTCCTACTTCAGCACCATGCAGTTCAAACCAGAAGATGGCTAACCGCACTCATCGCAGAACTAAGATCAAAAGGATTCACAACTCTCGGCGTGATGGACCCTCAGATGCACCCTCCAGAAGACCTCCACGCCACTCTCGGGCTTTTCGAAGGCGAAATCAGCATCTACGATAAGGAAACAGAAAAAGGCACTGTGAAATACTTGAAGATCAAAAAGATGAGCAACCACAAACATCTAGAGAAAGAACTGCAACTGAAAAAAACCAATTGAGTCAATTCTACAGACAACTAAGAAAAGCGCGCGCCAACGAATGAAAGCTTCTTTTCAAGGCTGAAGTATGGCTTGGCTACTGAATTGCGTTGTCATTGTGTTTACAGGTTTTTGTTCGCCCATTCTCTATCGTTCTAACTCTTGGAACAGAAGTGTACTAATGCTTAGGATAATATCGCATGGAGTCTTCATATCTTAAGCAGATGATTAACTTGATGGAAAAACAAATCAGGAGAAAAGCCATTCTCTACGGAATCGTCGCGATCCTTCTTGCCTCAACCTTCTCCGCAGTAATCTACAACATAGGAGTTTTCCAGACGACGCTTATTCCCGCTAGTCCCCCAATCCCCGCTGTACATACTTCTATCATGGCCACTTTCCCCTCAACTGAAGCACTAACGAGCTTCCTGAAGAATAACGTACGGATTCAAGGACCATATTGGCTCCTTGGACCTGCAGACGTCAAACTGTTCAACTCGGCCAGCAGCCCGCTTTCGTCCTTCTTGCAAACTCGTGGCACCCTGGCCAATGTTTTTTCCGAAGGGGATACTCAGGGTGGAAGCTATCAACATTCAACCACGAACGTTCAGGTCACAGGAGTCGACGAAGCAGACACGGTGAAGACAGATGACAGCGGCTACATGTACGTTCTGTCAAAAGACACCGTCTATATACTGACCGCCTATCCAGCAACACAAGCCAGAGTGCTTGCCAAAATCAAGTACACCGACATGTATCCAATCGGAATCTACGTGAGCGGCCAAAGACTGGCAGTAATTGGATCACAATACAGTTTCGACACCCTCATGTTTCCCCTCTACAACAGCTATTACGCTCTCGACGTCGAGACCTTCATACGGCTCTACGACATCAGCGACAGAAGCAATCCCGTCCTCATCAAAGACTTCGCCCTGACAGGCAGCTACTTCAACTCAAGGATGATCGGCGACTACATCTACCTCGTCGCGAGCAAACCAGCATACACGATTAGCGACGCAGATTTCCTCCCAGAAATCATCATGAACGGAAAAACGAATGAGATAGCCCCCACTGAAATTCACTACTTCAACGGAACAGAAGAGCGCTATCGATACACCACGTTTATCGCAATGAACATCCAAAACGCCACAGAAGCACCAGTATACCTGCCGACCCTGCAGGGAGAAGCAAGCAACATGTACGCTTCACAACAGAACATGTACGTAACGTTCCAAGACTATTACTGGGGCGGAAACACGACGATCTACCGCATACAGCTACAAGCCAACAACATGACTGTTGAAGCAGTCGGCAAAATCCCAGGATACGAACACAACCAGTACTCAATGGACGAATACGGCGACTACTTCCGAATACAAACCCAAACCATCAACGGAGTCACCGCGACGAACGTGTACGTCCTCGACATGAACCTCACCATAGTAGGAACACTCGAAAACATTGCACCAGGAGAAAACTTCCACTCAGCCCGCTTCATGGGCGACCGATGCTACCTAGTAACATTCCAGAAGACTGACCCCCTCTTCGTCATAGACCTGAGCAATGCGACAAACCCACAAGTCCTAGGCAATCTCACAATCCCAGGATACTCAGACTACCTCCACCCATACGACGAGACACACCTGATCGGCGTGGGCAAAAACACGATCGAAGACCAAAACGGATACTTCGCCTGGTACCAAGGAATAAAAATATCACTCTTCGACGTGACCAACGTAACCAACCCCATACAAGAGGCAAGCTACGTAATCGGCGACAGAGGATCAGACACACCGGTCCTATCGGACCCCAAAGCGTTCCTGTTCGACAGATCCAAGAATCTCCTCGTGATACCAGTCCTGGTGGCAAAGATAGATGAAAGCAAATATCCTAGCCCCGTTCCAGACAGCGCTTACGGAGACCCAGTGTGGCAAGGCGCCTATGTGTTTGACATATCACTGTACCACGACCTAGTGGTCGAAGGACGCATCACCCACATAGCAAATGGCACGAGCATCACCGATCAAGCATACTGGATCAAAAGATCACTATACATCGAAGACGTGCTCTACACGATCTCAGATCGAATGGTAAAGATGAACAGCCTCGAAGACATGAGCGAGATAGGTCAAATCCCAATCTCTTAACCCCCCATCCTTTTTCTTCATCAACACGCGATCAACAGCCCCGCATGTTGAATTAGGTATAGACTAGGGCCTAATTCTGAAAAACCCCTTAATAACCTGACGCGTCTCAGCCCGTTGAAAACGTGCTAAAGAGGTGATTGAATTGGAAACAAAAACCAAAACCATGACTCTCACGCCTCGTCTGACCATCGTTCTAGCAGGAACGATCATGGCATGTTTACTCATAGGGGGATTACTCGGCTACGCGATGAGCAGTCTCACCATATCAAGCCAAATCCACGACCTGCAAAACCAAGTGTCAACACTCAAACAAACCGTTTCAGACGCCCAATCACAAGACCCATCCTCTCAAACCAGCACAATCGAAAACAACACTTACATTCTGGGAGAAAACGTTTCTCTGCCCAACCTGTACGAGCAGGTCAATAGCTCCGTCGTCGTGGTTCAAGGAACAACCGCGACAGAATACTACACTCCTTGGGGACAACCCTACTATCAATACGGAGAAGTACAAGGATCAGGGTTCATCTATAACTTAACAGGCCAAATCGTAATCGTCACAAACTACCACGTCGTGAACGGCGTAACCAACATTACAGTAACGTTCACAGACGGAGACGCCTACGCAGCCAAAGTCATAGGCTCAGACCCTTACGCAGACCTTGCAGTTCTAACGGCAAATGCATCCCAAGACGAGTACAATCCCCTCTCAATCACGAGCTCATCAACCCTGAGCGTGGGTGACCCAGTAATCGCCATAGGAACTCCTTATGGACTGGCCGGAACCGTGACCTCGGGAATAGTCAGCGCGCTTGGTAGAACGATCTCCGAGAGCACGACAGGCGGATACGTCATAGCCGACTGCATACAGACCACGACTCCCATAAACCCCGGCAACTCCGGAGGCCCACTTCTCAACTATCAAGGCGAAGTTGTCGGCATAACCACGGCCATCGTAACCAGCTCCGAAGGGCTAGGCTTCGCAATTCCATCGAACACGATACTCCGGGAAATTCAGTCTCTGACCACAAACGGCTCGTACAACAGCCATCCCGCCCTAGGAGCAGCTGGAACAGACATGACCTATGGGATCTCGCAAGCCATGAAAGTGAACGTGACCTACGGATGGCTAATCGCCCAAGTAACAAGCGGAGGAGCAGCTGACAAAGCAGGCCTCAAAGGCGGCACCACTCAAACTCAAGTCGACGGAACAACAATAACGACAGGAGGAGACATCATAACAGCGATAAACGGCACAAGAATCAGGAACCTGGATGACCTTTCAACCTACCTAGAAGAGTACACTCTACCAGGCCAAACAATAAACGTGACGATAGTAAGAAACAACCAAACCCTAACGTTGCCAGTTGAGCTGCAAGCGCGACCGCCACTATCAACGTAGCAACGCGCCAGCACTCTCTTTTTCTCCATCGAACAGCACAACTCGCGCGCGCCACGACATGGCATTGTGATACCGGAAAAAAGGGACTCGCGGTGGACACCATTACTCAGAGTTGGGTTCAGCCCAGAATACTCCGCAGAAAGCGTGCATCCAGAACGGCGCGAAAACTTGAAACACTCATACAATATTGACACATTCCGCCAGAATATGCACATGCGTTCCATCATAGTTTTTCGATCGAAACCAATTCGGCAACTTGTCCCCACATATGATAAGAAAGTGTATCATGTGCAAGATTGACTGAGAATCGAACCCGCAAACCATCCACCTGGAATTCTCGAGGCACACTTCCAACATCATAATGCGCACCGTCATCGCTTTCTATACCCCAGAAACCACCCTCAAAACTCAAGTATCTCACCGTACCAACGCCCTGAATCTCCCCCTTGCGCGTGTTTTCTGATGGCTGCACCGACAATGCCAAAGTGCCTGTCACCACAAATGCAGCTCCAATCATTATCAACAAAATCCACCACTTCAAACCCAAACAATACCACCAAACAAGAAAGACTCAACGTGCAATAAAGTTCTAAGCATTAGAACAGTGAAGCCCCGACTCAACCCTTGCCTATTTTCACCCCTAGAACCCTCTCTTTGCAGTAAACCAAGCTTATTCTTGATTTTCACCGATGTTCTGAGCCAACGGCGGAACGAGCGCAGACCCACAGAAAGGACAGAGCGTGTATTTCCCCTGAGGAATCGGCTTTCCACAGTTACGACACGTCAGCGTTTTCGTCGTCCTCATCTTAAGCTGCAACTGCAATATGCTACGTTCATTAGCGTAATACAAAGACAAAGACAGCCCGACCACAATCAAGAACACGCCAATGCCGCCTACAACCCACGCTGCTGCACCCAACGAGGAGAATGCAATAGCCGCAAAAACCAGAAACACTGCCCCGCAAACAAGGCTAATGCCCCCAGCTATTACGCGACTTCTTGCCTGCTTGATACTTTCCTGAATGTAAGCTACTTTTTCTTCTTCAGACATAACTAGTATCCCAGTATCACAAGTTCAAAACAAGAGTTATTTAACGCTTAGAGCCGTGAGGGAGAACCCCAACAAGCTTTGATAACTTTAATCCGTTCACCAAGGTCTGCGTCAGAACGGTAACCAAACAGATTTTGTCTTAGGCTATTTCACTTTCTCTATTATTGATTCACCGAACGGTTTGAATTCTTTCCCTTCTTTTGCGACTTCCAAGCCCATTGCCACCTTCGTGTCAGAAATCTTTCTTACGAACGAACGCCAACATGTTCCCTCATATTGCTTGGGCATTGGTTCGCGGGTTACATCGAATTTTATCTCGCTCTCGGTCCTTGCACATTCCACTTCATTATCAACAAAACCATAGGAGAAGAATGTCTTACGTCTGAATTTCCTCCCACCACTGTCATAGAAAAGCATGCTAATGCTCTTGTGAAGCAACTGCCCTTCACTCCGATTCTCACCAGTCCCCATGATAAACATTGCACTCGGCTCACAAGAAAACACAACAACACCCTCTATCATTCCCTTCACGCCAAACTGACCACCCTCAGCTCTACCCTTCCACGTGCCGAGGAGAAACCGCCAATCATCCAAAGGAGACTTTTCACTCAATCAAAATACACCCTAAAAAATGCGGTACAGAACGACACAATAAAAAGCTTATGCGCACGAGATTTACCAACTCCGACCTAATTAAAATCCCCATCCCAACCACAGGCGCAAAGTCTTATCTGAACATCTGACCACGTTGATAGGGGAATCTATGGCAATTAAAGAGGAGTCGAAAAGAAAACCCAACCTACTTGGTGTCCGCTTCTGGTATACTGGTATTCGCGTGAAGGATCTTGAGAAGTCGATCAGGTTCTATAGAGAAGCGCTTGGATTCCGGACTGTATTGAAGGGCAAGATGAAGGTCCACGAGGGCACTTATGTTCATATGAGGACGCCGACGGGCAAGCAGATACTTGAACTGAACTACTATCCCAAGACCAGCAAATTCTACGAAGAATACGTGAATGGATCAGAGCTCGATCACCTCGGGCTGTACGTAAGAGATGTAAGGGGGCAGTATGAAAGGTTGATCAAACTTGGATGTGAACCTGCAGTGGAGCCCTTCAATCAAGGCTCTTGGGTTCTCGCCTTCGTCAAGGATCCTAACGGCATTTGGCTGGAGCTAATCGGTAGGGAAACAAAGAAAAAACGATAAAACGTCTAGGGAATAGCTCGAAACTATTTGTCAGCCCACTTGTGGAAGCGGCGCGCTCAGTTAGACCACTATCAGCCTTTCAGGACTCACCGATGTTTATCGTTGCCCAAGAGCCACATCTCCTTTTTTCGATTCACATCGAACGTTAGGCTCTACGTCCCACAATGCTGAAAGCACCTATCTTCTCCTCGCGACTTTGGACACGGCGAAAACGAAGCAGGCGAAAAGCAGTACTATCGTGGACGACAGAAACAGGCCAACGTATCCAAGGCTTGCTCCCAAGATGAAGCCGCCCACTATAGGGCCGATCGTCTGCCCCACATCCATCATCATGTCCAGAAAACCCGTTGAAGTACCAACAAATTGGCTCGGAGCAAGCTCTGTCATCAGAGGACACGTGGATGCCGTGGCCGTAGCGAACCCGAACCCGTACACGAGCGAAAGCAGCAAGATTATCCTAAGGTCCGAAGTGTATGGCAACACTATCAACGGGGCAGAGCACACTAATAGACCGACGATTATCGGTGTCCGTCTTCCCATTCTGTCCGAGAGCCAACCCATGCATACTCTGACAAAGATGGCGAGCACGATGATGCTGCCCGAAACAGCGGCCGTCGAGAAGAAGTCGAAGTGCAAACTGTTTTTCAAGTATCCTGAGAGAAAATAATCCACCGTGCCGAACGAGTAGTACAAGCTGGCCTGCACAAGACTGACAGCTAGCACGGCATGATTCTTGGCCAAGGCGCCCCATCCAGCGTACATTCGCCTCAGAGTGTCTTGGTTTCTCGACGCGGCGACTATGGGTGGCTTTCTCTTAGCCAGAAACAGCAGTGTTATGACGAAGGCAGCCAGTCCAGTCGCTGCGACCGCGAGGTACATGATGTGATAGTTGTACAATGGGTCGGAAGTGCTTGCGGTGCTGAACAGTATGTATCCGCCGAGGAAAGGTGCGATGCTTCTACCGACGTACGTTGCAGACGTGAAGAGTGATATGCGTTCCCCTCGCTGTGACGGATACAACTCGGCCATCGAAGCTTCGGCCACGGGAACGAAGATGGCAGTTGCAAACCCGTGGTAGAACCTGACGAGTATGAGCTGCCACCATGTTGATATGAAAAGGTACAAAAAAGGTGCGGTTGCAAAAACGAAGCCTGATGCTAGTAGGAACTTCTTTCTGCCGTAAATGTCGGAAAGCGAAGACGCAGGGAGACTGATCAGAATGCCCGGCACGGTTGAAGCCGCACCCACGAAACCTGACCAATTAGTAGGCGTGCCCAGCGCAACGGCAAAGGGATTGAGCAGAGTCTTAGACATTGTCGAGCTCAGGATTGCAAAGATTCCCATCACGCACAGTGTCCAAAAAACGGCTTTTCCCACTTTGTCGGACGTAATATTCATGCTGCAAACCAGCTTGAACTCATCTTGACGCCGTTCGCCGACATTTAGCTGTCTTTTACGTCTCTTTCGCTGACTTGCCGTTGGACGGCATCCATTCGAGTTCCATGTGAATTTCGTACTTGTGGTTTTCTTTGGCGTAGAGTAGTTTGAAGAATATGGGTTCCGTTGGCTCAGCTTTTCCTTTCTCTTCTGAAGGCAGAACGTCAGAGAATTCGAAAGCCTCATTCTGGAAGGCTGTTCCGAGTCTTGTGAGCATTGTTGCCGCTTCGTCTCGTGTGCATTGTTTCTTGAATTTGAATATGGCTTGATGCGTTTCTCTGTAAGTGTCTATCATCTCTGTCATTTTTGCCCACTGAGCCATAGCGGACTTTAACTCCTCTTTCCCTTTGTCGGTAATTGCATAATGTTTCCTGTCCGGTCCGTGGTCTCTGAACTCAATCTGTCCGGTAATGAATCCATTCTCTTCTAGTTTTTCTAAAGCAGGGTATACTGTGCCTGTTTTAGGGGACCAATATCCTGAGAATCTTCGTTCTAGTTCACGAATGATCTCGTAGCCATACATGGGCTTGTCTGAGAGTAGCAGCAGAAGCCAGAGCTGCACTGTTCCGACTTTCATGCTTCCGAGTCTGTGCATTTGCTTCACCGAATTGGATTTATGCGTTAAACTTATATAAGTAGATATTCTACTGTGGTAAGTAGTTAATCTACATAAGAGAGTGTGAAAGAAAGTATGCATGGAGAACATAGCGAAGAACACCATGGATTTGGCGGACATTGTTGGCGCGAAGGCCACCACGGATATGGACAGTTTACTCGCCGCTTCCTAACGAAAGAAGAGAAAACCAAGAAACTAGAAGAGTACGCACAAGAACTGAAGAACGAGCTTGCAGCAGTACAGGAACGCATCGAAGAACTGAAAGCCAAATAGTGTTGGTGAAAAGCATGAAATGGGTAACAAGATTATACGTGCACGTTGACAGAACCGCATGCCCATGGTTGATAAAACGGTTCGTAGACCCGAAAGCCGAATTCCTCTTCGTTCCCGTAGAAAAGATTGAGGAAACAGCCAAAAAAGAGAAGGCAATACCTTACGATGCGTCAGGAGTCGAACTCGGACATCACGGAGACAAGTGCAGTTTCGACGCCATCATAGAAAAGTACAAGGTACAGGACCCTGCAGTCTTGGAGTTAGCAAAAATCGTCCGAGCTGCCGACACAGACAAGATGGAAATGGCCCCTGAAGCAGCGGGAATGGAAGCCGTAATGACAGGTTTCGGCATCGTATCAAAAGACGATTATGAAACCATCGCCAAGGCAAGCCCGGTATACGACGCGCTGTACACGAACTGCAAGCTGAGACTGATTCGCGAGAAATACAAAGCGGAAATCGAAAAACTAGAAAGAAAAGACCGAAGAGAATTCTTGAAAAAGAAACTGGCAGAGTAAACCAACCTCTGTCCTTTTTTTTTGTTGACTGAGGAGGGAATAACAGCAGTGTTGTCAATTTCTGAGCAAGTTGATCTTCCACGTCACCAACTTGGAGGGTTTGACCATGCTGATGTTCATCTCGAAAGCGGTCGCGTGTATGTTGCCCACACGGCCTTGGGAACTGTAGAGATCATAGACGGCGAGAGAGCTAAGCACTTGGCAACACTAACAGGATGTTTAGACGCGAGTGGCGTTTTGTGCGCTCAGAAAGAGAATCTGCTCTTTGCTGCTTCTCGAGGGACGGGTAAGATCCTTGTAGTTGACGCTTTGACCAATCGTGTCCTACGCGAGGCGCAAGCAGGCTCAGCACCCAATGGCCTTGCCTGGGACAGTAACCACAGGCAGCTTCTCGTTGGAGACGTGCAAGATAATAAAGCAATACTCGTTGATCCTTATTCAGGGGAGTTAATCTCCTCTTTGCAGCTTGCAGGTAGACCCCGATGGTGTGCATATTCTGCGACAAGGGATCAATTTCTGGTGAACATTCGTGAGCCATCGGGAGTGGCCATCCTCGCACCTGAAAACCTGTCACAGAAGGCTTTTCTACCCGTCTCAGTGGCAGGGCCTCACGGCATAGACATCGATGACAAGAGCAGCCTAGCTTACGTGGCATGCGATGCGATGGCAGTTGTGATCTTGGATATTTCAACGGGTCACGAAAAAGCTGTTGTGCCGATTGGAGGAGCCCCTGACGTGGCTTGGCTTAATGCTGGCAGGCATCGTCTCTACTGTGCCATTGGAAACCCTGGCATCATTGAAGTGATAAACATACATGAACTGGTCGTGGATGAGAAAGTCAAGACGGAAGAAGGAGCACACACCTTCACATTCGATAAGAAAAGACAAAGGCTTTACACGTTTCTTCCAAAGAGCTGCCGCATGACCATCTATACGGAAGCATAGCCAAGCTCGCACTCACCAAAAACTCGCGCTCTCAAGCATGTTTCATCGTCGCTTCCATCGCTTTCGCCCGTTTCTATGTAGCGAAGGAAGGATTCTTCACAAGCTCGCACTTCACAAGGTTTCATCATACTCATGTTGTTTTCTGGTCCGAAAAGAAAGTCTTCTTAAGAGAAACGCACAAATTGATTATCACGTTAGGTTAGAAAAATGAGATGTGATTTCTTTGAAAGACCTTGAACTGAAGCTGATAGCTGAACTGATGAAGAACAGCAGAAGAAGCGACCGCCAATTGGCAAAGGCAATCGGCATTTCTCAGCCGACAGTCAGTAGAATGATTAAGAATTTGGAGAAACAAGGCGTCATCAAGGAATACACTGTAATTCCAGACTTCACTCAGCTTGGATTAAACCTGCTGACTGTGACTCTTGTCAAGCACAGAAAAGACCTGGACCGAGAAGACGCCACGAAAGCAGAAAGGAAAGCCCTAGAAAACGTTGAGACTGGGATATCTCCACAAGTGGTGATGGTAGAAAAAGGCTTGGGCTTCGGATACGACTCTGTGATCATATCCTACGAGAAAGACTACTCTGAATTCACGCATCTGCTTGATAGAATAAGAAGTTACGAGCATGTGCAGACAAGCGAAACGCAGAGCTTCATAATAGACTTGAACGATAAGGTTCACTACCGCCCATTCACTTACTCGACTCTTGCCAAATACTTGTTGACCATGATGAAACAAAAGAAAGAATAGGTTCATTTCATCCAAAAGTCCGCTTGGACTAGAACTTGAAATGTTCTTCTACCACTCTAACGGTTAGGCGTGGCTAGAAAGTGCCCGCCACTCGTTCCTGAATTAGGACATGCGTTGTCTCAAATGGGCTGCATTTGGCAGCCTAATCGTCTTAGGACGCACTGTAGAAAAGATCAGGATCCTTCTCCAGATACTCCACATACAGATCTATCAGTTCCCTCAGCCTGACCAACCTCAGAGTAGATTCTCCAACCGTGACCGTCTTCATTATTCCGCTCTCAAGACAAGGCTTCGTTAGCTTTGCAAAGTCTGGATAGGGACCGAAATCCCATTCCCAATCACCTTCAGAATACTTCTCAAGAAGCCACTTCGGCGGAGTGATCTTCTTCAAGATGCGCTCAGGGAATCTCACCCGCTTTTCAGCCAAATGCATAGCTGTACAACGATCCAACCCAACACCAATTAAAAGTATGTAACCATCTAACTCAAGCAGTTTATGCCAGCCTTCAGACAATTCCCTCGCCCGCGGACCCAAAGCCGCCACTGAATTACTCGGATGAGAACCACGAATAACACCATTCCTCTTCCTAAAAGTCTCAGGAATAGCGCCTGTTCTAACAGGAGTCTTCTGCGGATCATAAGGTGAGATCTTGAACAACCAAGAAACACCCATTGCAATCTCCTCTGGTGTCCTCTGAACTTCAACAAGGTTCGCAGATTGCGACGACATCACGATGTTCCCGTCCTCTCCGACAGTCTCCAACAAGGCATCGATAACAGCATCAGCGCCGCCCTCCACACGACCGAAACTCTTCAAGGAACTATGGACACCGACAGAATCTCCCCTTCTTAAGCCAAGCTTCCTCAAACCAACCTTGATCTTTTCCTTATTCAACAAATGTTCCATCTTTTCACCTGCACCAACTCAGTCACCGCTCTCGCTTCAGCTTCACAGGGCCCGCCATTATTAGTAGCTTAGCCTGCACTATCTCTCGTTGTCAATACGTGCGCCAGGTCAGATTTTCGTTATTCGAGCCCGTACCTCATCACCGTTCTGGTTTTGGACGTAGAACCATGATCAGTAAACCCAACCTTTTGGAACATAGAGGCGAGACCAGTGTAAACAGTCGTATCGTGCTGTTTTTCACTGGAGCGATTTGGATAACCCTCGACAATCTTAGCCCCCTCGTCCCCAGCATGTTTGACAGCAGCTTCCAGCAGCTTCCAGCAGCTTAGTTGAGACACCTTTTCCTCTGAAGGGTTTGGCGACAAAGAAGCATACTACGGACCAAACTGGCCGATTGTCTAATCGTTTCAGCGTTCTGGATCCTTCAAGTCTGCGGAATTCCTCTCTTGGAGATATAGAGCACCAACCGATCGGCTGCCCATCAAAATATGCTAATATGCCTGGGACTCTCCCCTGGCCCACGATAGTTTTAAGGGCTTCTTTTCTGTCCCTACCCCTTCCTTTCTTCCATTCAGATGATGAAAGCCTCCACCACATGCACCAGCATGATCTGCAAATGCCGTCCTCTCCAAAAAGCTTCTCAAGGTCTTTCCATCTTTCTAAAGTCAAAGGGTGAAAAACTAGATCCATTCTCACGGTCCGCCACCTGCGTTGTATCGCCTGCTCCTCAAATGTCCCACGATGATATTTCTGTATCCTTTGGATCGAACGCAGTCTTGATAAAGCCTGCATGTACCTAGAGCTTCTCCGACCAGGAAGCCCTCTCTTTGTCCTTCAGAAGGCACGGGTTGACTAGAGTCGATTTTTAAGTCAGGAACAGGATCGCGACGCCGATGATTGCCACGATGGCTCCTAGTATGCCGCGCCAGTTGGTTTTTTCCCTGTAGATTATCCATACAACGGGGATAATGATCACAGGCATCAAGGACATTAACGTTTGAGCGACACCCGCTTGAGCGTTGGCTATGGCAACCATTGAAAGCGTCATGCCTAAGAACGGCCCGATCAACGCGCCACCTGCAGTGTACTTGATACCTTCCCTGTCCTTCACGGCCCTTTGCACTTCCGGCAGCCTCCCAGCGAAGAGAACACATGCCCACACGAACAAACCTGCCAGCAACATCCGTATCAAAGCCGCAGACAAAGGGTTCATCGCCACACTCACGCCGAGATACATTCCCTTCTTCGAAAGTGCGACACCGAACCCTTGGCCCATCGCTGATACCAGACCGAAGAACACCCCCCAACTCTTCCGCTTATTTGCTGCTAGGCTCTCGTCTGACTTCTCTCCTCTCTCCAGCAAGACTACAACGATGCCCGTTAGAGTGACTGTTACTCCGACTGCAGAAAGCGGCGAGAACCCCTCTCCCAGCATCAAGTATGCGCCCACAGCAGCAAATATGGGAGATGCGGCCTGAATAAGAACTGCACGTCTGGGGCCGATGGCAATATATGCCGCAAACAACCCGAAATCACCGATCCCCAGGCCAACGATGCCGCTTAAACCCATCCAGAACCATTGTCCACTGCTTGCAACAGGCAATATGGCACCCAGCAAGATGATGTGCGCAAAGACTAGAAGCCCAATGGCCATCGTCGTCCGAATTGCATTGACGCTAAACGACCCGATCCTCCTCCCAGCTGACGTGAACATTATAGAGCTACCTGTCCAAAGACATGATGTAAGTACGGCGGCTGACTCTCCCATGAGGCTTGAGTCCAAATTCGTCACTGCAAGATTGAACCAAGACAATCATGATGACCTTAAATCTTTCCAGCGAGCGCGCGTGGAATGCATGGAATTGAAAGATAGAAGCTTTGCCACGATTCTAGGTATTGAATAGAAGCCTAGATTCGAGTTCTCAACGGCTATTTCTCATGTTGAAGCAGCTTTTCCCAGTGTTGTGCTCCTCAGCTCCGCATATTTCTTTTCAATTTCGTTCTTCAACGCGATCATCTCTGATGTAATTCTCGTTTTTGTCTCCGCGTTCAGTTCTTTTGCTTTCGCGATATCATGTTCGACTTTTTCCATGTCATGCTGTGCAGAATACTTCAACTCTTCCAGCTTCTTCAATGCCTCGACTTTTATCTTTTCAATGTTTGCCACCTGACGTCTGACTTCCACTTCCCTTTTGCTCAATTCTTCGCGTGTCTTGGTGAGTTTCTTCTGAAGTTCCAAGGAATCTCCCATGTTCAAACGCCTTCTATCCTAAGGCTGTACCAGCATCGCATAAGCCTTTCGAAAAAGACTTCAAATGCAAAAAGTACTTGTGTGCGAATCTTCAAGAAAACCTGATCTGCAGCAGATTGAAGTTGTTTGGGGAAACGCTGCTTTTTAAGAACTCGAGTTTTGTTAATCTAACAATAGAAAAAGGAAGGGTATTATGCTCTCACTGAAATCAGATTTTTCTCTTGCCTGTTGTAGCCCTGAAGCTTTTTCCACAGTGCTCAAAAAGTCCAATCGTTAGCTCAGTTTTCTTACCACTCTTGTCTGCTCTTCCAGCCATCTTCCAGGTTTTCTTAGGAGTACTGACTTCTGCTCCACACTTGGGACATTTAGCCATAAAATCCACCCCCTTTCAAATTACGCCTCGTCGAAATAAAAGACTTTTCACTCCCTAGACGAATTTCTGTGGATTTTAGCTCAAGTGTGCGACTACGCATAAACAAAAGAATAAAAACAAAGATTAACCATTATTTCTTCCAGTAACCGAAAAATACACTTAATCACTGACAGGATGACACATGCTGAGGTTTGAGAAAAGATGGCTAACAAGATAGAAATCGGGCAGAAGGCACCGGATTTCAAACTCTTCGACAATCAACTAAAGCTTAGAAGCCTGAAAGAATTCCTTGGCGACACGTTAGTGCTCGCGTTCTTTCCAGGCGCATTCACCTCGGTCTGTACTAGGGAAATGTGCACTTTCAGAGACTCTCTCGCAAAGTTAGAAGCGTTGAAGGCCAAGATCGTGGGCATCAGTGTCAATGATCCATGGTCCAGCAGGGCATTTGCCGAGAAGAACATGCTCACTTTCCCGTTGCTGTGCGACTACAAGCGCGAAGTCATTAAACTTTACGGCATAGAACTGCAGAATTTTGCGGGGCTGGAGGGCTACAGCGCTGCGAAACGCTCAGTCTTCATAATAGATAGACAAGGCATGGTACGCTACGTGTGGATTTCAGAGAACCCTGCCGTCGAACCGAACTACGACGAAATCCAACAATTCCTAGGAAAAATGACGTAGAAACCTCTGTCCCCGCGAAGTTTTTTCAAAGTGTGCCTCCTGGGGACCAGTTTTGAACAGAGTCCTTAGAAGAATTTATAGATTAAATAGTTCCAAGATGTCTTAGACTCTGGTGTTTTGTTTGGATTCGAGAATTCAGCGTCTTATCGAAGTGAGTAGACAGGTGATCTCCGATTGTGCATTGGAAAACGGGGCTATCGTCGCAGCGAACTGTTTTAAGGAATACTTCCCCAAAGAAGCAAAAGACTACATGTATGTGTGGCCCAGGGATGCATCTTTTGCATGTGTAAGTGCGGACATCCTGCACATGGAGAACGTACAAGAACGGTTTTTTGACTGGTGCATCAACCGGGCAGAAGGCTTCAGAGACGGAAGCTGTCTTTGCCAAAACTATTCCGTTAACGGCCCCAAAGCCTCAGCCAATTTTCAACCGGACCAGACTGGCTCTCTCCTGTGGGCAATCTGGCACCATTATAAAGCAAGACCGAAGAAAGCGCTCAAATACAAGAGACTCATCAGACACGCAGCTAACAGCCTGTGCAACAAGTGGAAAGAGAATCATTTCGACGATACCACGAATGACCTATGGGAAGAGAGGTTCACGTTCCCCGATTTAGAGGACAATTTCACCTACTCCCTCGCTGCTTGTATCAAAGGTTTAAGATGCGCAAACGAGCTTATTCCGGAAAAGAAGTGGACAGAAACGGCAGAAAGCATGTTCAAGAGACTGAAACAACACTGCAGAGGCTATTTCATCAGAAGCTTCGGAAGACTGAGTGATGAAAGAATCGATGCTTCGGCGCTTGGGCTTGTCTACCCATTCGACCTCTTTCGGGCGGATGATCCGCGAGTACTGACTACAGCGGAGCAAATCGAAAAGAAATTAGTTTTTCACGGTGGAGTACACAGATACGAAAGCGACGAATACGACGGGTGGATGTACGGAGGCCTGCATCGAAAAAAAGGGGCGGGTGCTTGGCCGATCCTCAACTTTTGGATGAGCATATATTACGCGAAACTTGGCAACAGGGAAAAAGCCATTCAATATTACAATTGGCCGCTGGAAAAAGATCAAGAATTCCTGCCTGAACAGGTGTTCGAGAACGACCTTCAAGTTTCGGTGAGACCACTGTGCTGGAGCCATGCGATGTTCATCATCGCCTCAAAAGAACTCGGCTACATACGATGACCTGATCAAAACCGCAAAGCTTAAGCAAATTCCGCACGTTCTGTCGTAATTGCTTGGTGGTGAAGATTGGTCGACGTACTCCTCATTTTCAAAGTTCATCAACCTTACAGGCTTAGGGAGAATTTCTTCTGGGAAAGAAGCATGTTCAAGAGGAAAACCAAGGAGGAACTGTTCGATTTCTACTTCGATAATGCCAAAAACAGGGAGATTTTCGACCGTGCGGCCAGGAAATGTTATTTTCCAGCTAACGCCATTCTGTTTGACCTGATCGATAGGTTCAGAAAAGAAAGAAGGGTCAAAGTCTCATTCAGCATTTCAGGAGTTTTTCTTGAACAGTGCGAGAGTTTCAGCCCTGACCTCTTGGAATCATTCAAACAGTTAAGCGAAACTGGCTGCGTCGAATTTCTAGACCAGCCCTTCTATCATTCTCTAGTAGGATTGTACCCGGAGAGGGATGAGTTCATAGAACAAGTTCGAATGCACCGCCAACAGATGAAAGACTTGTTTCACTCTGAACCTGTCGCTTTTGAGAACACAGAGTTGATCTACAACAATGCCATCGCAAAGGTCGTGGACAAGATGGGATACAGTGCCATGTTCACGGAGGGAGTCGACAGGATTCTGAAGGGAAGGTCGCCGAACTATGTTTACAAAGCTGAAGGCTGCGAGAGACTCAAGGTCCTTCTCAGAAACTTCAAACTTACAGACGACGTTGCATTCCGGTTTTCAGTGAGAACATGGAGCGATTGGCCCCTCACAGCTGACAAATACGCAGACTGGCTGGCAGTGACTCAGGGCCAATGTGTCACGATCTTTCCAGACTATGAAACTTTCGGAGAACATCACTGGCCCGAGACCGGCATACACGACTTTCTCAAACATCTGCCCTTGGAGATTTTCAAGCATGAAAACCTATCCATGTCAACTCCCTCTGAAGTGCTAGGCAGACACAAGGCTGCAGGAGAAATTGACGTTCCCGAACTCGGCGGCACCGTCTCTTGGGCTGACATAAACAGAGACACTAGTGGCTGGCTGGGAAACACCATGCAATGGGCCTACTACACCACAAGCAAAGAGCTGGAACCGCTTATCAAGGAATCGAACGACAGAGAATTCCTGAGGCTGTGGCGGTACTTCTTGACGAGCGACCATCTTTACTACATGTTCTCTGCAGGAGGAGCGCCCGGCGAAGTGCACACCTACTTCAGTCCCTACAAATCGGCGACAGATGCCTTCGTTACCGCACAAGGAGCCCTTCTCGACTTCGAATCAAAACTGCGAGATTACGTGTATGCCGCAAATGAACCATTCCTGTTCTACAGAGGCTCAGGAGAAGATAACTTCACAGGGGTCAAAGCATGGAGCCTTGTCGGCTTTCTCAAAGCAATACAGGAAATCGACGTAGCACTCATCGAGTTTCACAACCGAAAAGGAGACTTCGAAAAATGGGCAACTCTGTCACTGCGAGACGAAAAACTGGGCAGACAACTGGAGCACATTCGAACCTCAAAGGTTCAAGGCGAAGAACTCCGCAGAAAACTGAAAGCCACGCTACAATCACGATTGACTGAACTCAAGAAGCCTTTCGTTCGATGAGCGGGTACTCTCGCTCAGGAAAGAAAGAAAAAGAAAGCAGTGTTACAATACATTTTGCTTTTTCAACTCTTTTTTTTTTGGTTTTTTGAGCATTGAACCAGCGTAGAGCCCGATGAAGCCCACTACAAGCACCATAACTACATCCAAGAACCACTATCTCAACAAATGGAGTTGAGATTGCTCTGTTGGAGAAAGGCCCTCAACTGACGAGGATGTAGAGCGTCAAAAGTTTTCGTGCCTAGGAAAAGGCCGAGCAGACTTTGACGATGCCGAGTTTGGTGAGGAAATATCGGAGTCGCCGCAGGTCATCTCTATAGCATGCAACGTAGCCAGAGTCCAAGAGTTTCTGAAGCAGACTATGCAGTCTAGCGAAGCCTATTCCGAGTAGCTCGGCTAACTCTGCTGGTCGTTTGGCGTTCTCCATGTCGACGACTCCGAGAATATGCATTAGGAGGAGAACTCTGATCTCCTCAGGATACTCTTCGAACACGAGGAACGGAAACTTCATGCGGATTGTCTGTGGCCGTCCTGCTGCCTTCAGGGCAAGATTATAGACCAGCATGGTCCTTTCAGCGATCCTGTCCCAATCATACTCTTTGAGAAGCTTTTGATACCCGTTTTCTCGAATCCTATCGGCTATTTTGGGGTTTTTGAGCACCCTCAGGATTCCCCAAGCCAGCGAATCCGAGTTGTCCACGTAGACCTTGATGCCAGTCTTTTCATGCTGCACTATTTCAGCTAATCCTCCTGTGGCCGTTACTATGACTGGTGTCCTTGAGGCCATCGCTTCCAACGCTGTGATGCCGAACGGTTCATAGAGAGAGGGAAAAACGGCAGCGTCACTCGCTCTGTAGATTGAAATCAGCGTCTCTTCATTAACGAACCCTGTGAAAAAGACGTGGTCAGCCACGCCGAAATTCCATGCTTCTTTCGCCAAGTAATCTTTCATTCCGCCTTCGCCGACGATGACAAAGTTCACGTTCGGTATCGCTTCCAAGACTTTGGGTATTGCGCCGATCAGTACGTGCACGCCTTTCTCGTGGACGAGCCGTCCCACGAAGCACACTATTCTTTCCCCATTCTTCGCATATCGACGCTTGATGGGCAGTGTGCTCACTTTGCCGGCAAACTTGGCCACGTTTACACCGTTCGGGATTACGTGAAGCCTCTCACTCTGCACGTTGAATGCTGAGTAGATCTGGTTGGCCATGTAGTCGCTGCAGCAGATCACCTCGTAACTCTGATCAATAAGGTGCCGTTCCACCTCGTTTATTGTCCTTTGGTAATCATTGTGGATCCCGCCTCTTCTTCCCATCTCCGTCGCATGAATTGTTGACACTAGTGGTTTTGAGAAGGCGTTTCTGACCTTTACGGCTGCTTCTGTGACTAGCCAGTCATGAGCATGGATGACGTCTACTTGCTCGTTGTTGTCGTTTATCACGTCGATTGCCTTCTCAGCCATGGCTTGGTTCATCGAAAAAATCCATCCGAGGAAGCTTGGAGATGGAATCTTTGAGTTGAAGCGATGCACGTTGACTCTGCCGATCTGCTCGTTTTCTGGTGCTCCTGGAAAGTCGCAGGTGACCACGTGAACAGTCACGTTCCTGCGTGCCAGCGCCATGGAAAGATCATGAACGTGCGAGGAGATTCCGCCTATGATTCTAGGAGGAAACTCCCAGCTGAGCATGAGAACGGTGAGATTGTCGGCAGCAGTCATCGACGATCACTTCAAGATGTGCTAGCGTATCTTAAAGACCTGTTGCACAAAAGTTATTTGGTCAGCCATCTTCTTGAAAGGAGCAGGGAATGATGAGTTTGACCGAGTATGATCTTCCCCTGTCAGAACGGCTTCTGATAACCCTGCACAACCTCTGTGCTACCAGTGGTGAAATGGCAAGAAAGAGTGCCGAGCTGGCCCAGTTTCTCCAGACCGGCACAGAGGAAGTTAACCAGAGCCTGGACAAGCATGTTTCTGACGGGTACGTTGCCGCTTACAACGATAATGAGGGAAATAGGAGATTCTACCTGACGAATACGGGGATTATAAGAGTCTGCTCACTTTTTAGCTGATGGAGTCGGCGTTTCTTGCGTGTAATAATACTCACGTGGGAATTCCCTCCGAGAATTGTCGGCCCGCTCGCGTATTACGTGAACAAGCTCGCAGCCGAATTGATAAAGAAAGGTGTTGGTACATACGTGGTTACGTACCATAACTCTTGGGTTGGCTCTCACCAGGGTGCAGACGGTATAAAAGCCATCAGAGTCTCTGACGTGGTGAGACCGCAGATAAACATCCTGACATGGATGCTTAGCCTGAATCAGGAAGCTGAGCGGGTCGCCGCGGACATCTATTATTCGATGAAACATGAGGTGAACCTGATCGATGCCCACGATTGGCACTTCGTACCTGCCGCGGTCACCCTGAAACGTGCGTTGGGGATTCCTTTTGTTTTTTCGGTTGACAGCATTGAGCCTCACAGGTCTCGAAACAGCGGTGCGCCCTTAAGCCTATCCATAAGAAGTATCGAGTCCCTAGGAATCTCTGAAGCGGCGAAAATCGTAGTCAAGTCACAATGGATGAGAAAGGAACTTCAGCAGTATTACAATACCCCAGATGACATGATTGAAATCGTGTCGCCTGATTCTAACATTTGGATGGACGGAATCCTCGCGGCTTATCAAAAAAGTCTGAAGGTGCTCGTGAGCTGAGCAGACAACTTCGAGTCATAATGCTTTCCTGGGAGTTTCCCCCAAGAACGGTAGGCGGGATTTCTGCACACTTGTTCTTTCTATCCAGAGAACTAGTGAAGTTGGGCGTGGACACGTACATCGTCACATGCGATTTTCCAGGGGCGCCGGAACGCGAGGTAGTTAACGGCGCAAAAGTGGTGAGAGTGGATTCGTACAAGACTCCTTCTCCGGACTTTGCGACTTGGGATTCGCTGATGAACGTGAACATGCAGAAAGAAACCGCGGCTTTGATCAGCAGTCTTGGCGGCCAAGTTGGCATTGTACACGCTCACGATTGGCTGGTCGCCAACGCGGCCATAGGCCTCAAACACGTCTTCAGAATCCCGCTGGTTGCCACGATGCATTCGACTGAAATCGGCAGGAGGAACGGGCTTCACACAGACTATGAAAGGATGATTCATCAGACCGAAAATTGGCTCGTCCACGAATCCTGGCGGATCATATGCTGTAGCCATTACATGTCAGAACACGTGAGGTCGGCCTACGGGTTTGGACAAGACAGGGTGACAGTCATTCCAAACGGCGTCGACGCCAGCGTGTACGAGAAAGAGTTCGACAGAGCCGAGTTCAGAAAAAGATTCGCCTTGCCAGAAGAAAAGATCGTGCTCTATGTCGGTCGACTAGTGTACGAAAAAGGCGTCCAGAGCTTGATTAGTGCTATCCCGAAAGTTCTGTCGAGAGTGAACGCGAAATTTGTAGTCGTCGGTGACGGAGGAATGAAGGAACCCTTGATGCGCCAAGTGGCAAACATGCGGCTAGCGCAAAAGATCACGTTCACGGGTTTTCTCGACGAAGAAAGCCTCAGAAAGCTCTATCAGGTCGCAGACGTTTGCGTGGTGCCTTCTCTGTATGAACCATTTGGCATCACAGCGTTGGAAGCAATGGCCGCAAAGACGCCGGTAGTAGTGTCGAACACGGGAGGCCTCTCTGAAATCGTCGAGCACGACAAGACGGGAACAAAAGTGTACGCAGGCAACCCAGACTCGGTGGCCTGGGGAATAGCAAGAATACTGCTGGATCCCGGATACGCAAACTGGATCAAAGCCAACGCTTACCAGAAGGCTCTAGAGATCTACGATTGGACTAAGATAGCAAAGGAAACGAAGGAATTCTACGAGCGGGTACTCAAAGAATACGACGATGGCTCTTGGAAGCCTACTTGATTCCACAGAGCCTTTGGGCTTCGTTGATTTTTTCCCTGGCCTTGAGAGAGCATACGACCGACCGATCGAGCCAATCCTTGCTGCCCCACCAAAAATCATCGCTTGCTTCTGCCAAGAGGAGCCAACGCCAAGCCTGGTCTAACGCATTCTTTGCTTCTGGCGTGCAATCCATCCTTGCCGCTGCTATCTTTTCCTCAGCCTCATGGATCGACCTGCCTGCCTCTAGGACGCGTGACCAAGTCCTCTGCCTCTCTTCGCCCCCAGTCCATTTTAGAAATCTGCCGTCATCAAACGTGTCCGGCACGTTCCAGCTTCCATCCTCAACGGTCACCGTGTCCTTCGGCGGATGTTCAACAAGGTACTCGCTTATAGTCGTCAACTTGATGAACTGAAAGTCAGGATCCTTCTTCAGAAGATAGAGAAGAGGCTCGAAAAACCATCCCCAGAAGCCTGCATTCTCTCCAGAATGCCGGAACCACCCGTTTTCACCATCGGTAGCTACGGTCAGCAGGAAATCCCCATCGTTGTTCGGCACGATTCCTCTTTCAATCTCGTGCCTCATCCAAATTGGGTTGTAGCCGCTCTGCTGAGCGATGCTGATCATTCTATCCCGAGGGATCACGATTATTCGATGCCCATTATACTCTGCAAAATGAGGTTTGTACAAAAGCTGATACAAGTTCTCATTCTTGTTCGCATTGACTATGTGAGGACCGTCGACTATCGTCCATTTTATGCCATTTTTCACTAGGGCGGGAATCACCCTAGGGCTGAACGCAAGTTCAGGCAGCCAGAACCCCTCCGGTCTCGTTCCGAAAGTCTTTTCAAAGAGACCCAGATGCTCCTCGATCTGTTTCAGCTGGTCAGCCTCAGGTATGAGGGGGAATATGGGATGATAATAGCCGCAGCCGGTGAATTCCGCCCTTCCGAGCGCGTTCGTCTCCTTGTACTTGTCCCATATTCCGTTCAACCTTGAATCGAAACCGACGCTGGCCAACTCGTTTATCTGTTCAATCAGGCTGCCTGTAAAGTTCAGAGTTACCCTCGCATTCTCATCCTTTTTGAGCGCTTCGACGGGGTACGTGTAGGGGTGAAGCGTCTGGCCGAAAACGTCACGAGCCACCTCTGATTCGTATGTTGGACCATTCAAGTTGTAACGGGGTTGATGCATGTGCAAGACCAAGGCGAAATGCAAGGGTTGCTTTTCCATTTCACTAACGCCCAGATTCACTTGCACTTTGAAAGATAAAGTTATTATGGTAGATGCCCGCTATCTGAACTGAAGGTGCCTTCTGTGTCTGAATTCTCGCAAGACGAGATCACGGTTCTAAAGAAGGTTAACTTCTTGGGAAAAGCTACACCTGAAAGCTTGGCGCGCATATTGGGGGAACCCTACACTGTTCAAGGCCTATCTGCCTACCTGAAATCGCTGGAAGAAAAAACGCTTCTGCGAAGACCGCAGGAAAATCAGTCCGCTTACGAATTGACCCCACTCGGACTCATAGCCATAGGAGTACTCCCTGAAAGTGCAAAGAAGATCTATTCGTCAGTACCCCGTGAAAAATGCTTCCACTTCTACACCGGAGTCGGGCCGGACAAGTTCACCAAAATGTCAGCCTGCAGCCTTTCGGACTTCAAGGAAAGGGCAAAAAGAGTCGACTCAAAGTCGTTGGAATTTCACCTCCAGAGAGGCGATATAGCAAAGTGGTTCAACGATGTTCTGGGTGAAACAGAGCTGGCCAAAGAGTTAGACAGGTTGAAAGCATCAAACCTCTACGGTGAAGCACTAAGGACCCGCATAACAAGGCTGATAGACGCTCGGATTGAAAGAGTGACTTACGGCAGAACACTTGTCTAGTCTGGCAAGCTATTCATGCAGTGGCCCACCAATGCGCATTCTGCTGCTTAGCTGGGAATATCCACCCAAACGCCTGGGAAATATCGCTGACCACGTGAGCACGCTGGCTCATGAACTCGTCAGACGAGGACACGAGGTCGAACTCGTAGTCCTAGACGATTTGAAGCAGGGGTTCGAAGATGTTGCCGGCGTCCACGTTCACCGCGTCGCTAACCCCATCAAAACTCACCCTATGGCAAGCATTCTCAGTTATTCCGCCACCGCTTCGCTGCAGATGGAGGTCGAATCGTCAAATATCATCTACTTCTACAAGCAGCAAGGGAAACCCATCGATCTGATACATGCCCACGAGTGGCTCACGACGTACCCTGCTATCGTTCTCAAACACGCTTTTCACATCCCTTTTGTGATGACGTTCCATTCGATTGAGGGACATCGGTGTCATGACAATTTTAACGCTACCAGTCTGGCAATTAAAGAAATTGAAGACATGGGGATCTGGGAATCCAACTCGGTGATCACAAACACCGACTGGCTCAAAAAGGAGATCCTAAGATACTATGGCGAAGGCCACCATGAGAAAATAAGAGTACTCTGGCCCATTGGTCCGAATTGGGTTGACGAAGTCATTTCCGTGTATAATAGGGTTATGGCGTGAGTGATGGGATGCGGGTTCTTCATCTGTCATGGGAGTTTCCGCCTAGAATCATAGGAGGCATAGCCTCACACGTTTTTGATCTTTCCAGAGCGCTTGCTCGGCGAGGCCTAGAAGTACACGTTATGACCTGTAACATTCCAGGCGCGAGGAAGTTCGAGAACATCGACGGAGTCAACGTCAACAGGTTTGAAGCTTATGCAACCGGAGATTCTTTCTTAGGATGGGCCCTTCGAATGCAGAAGAACATGGAGATCAACAGCAGCGATCTGATCAGCGGGACCGGAGGGTTTGACATAATCCATGCGCATGATTGGCTTTCCAGCGTCGCGGGCATAGGGATGAAACAGGTTTACAGAAAACCCTTGATCACTACGATGCACAGCACAGAATATGGCAGAAGAACAGGAATTCATAATGATCTCCAAGCGTCGATTAATGAAATCGAAGGCTGGATCGTTTATGAGTCCTGGCGGGTGATCACCTGCTCATATTATATGCGCAGGCACGTCGCTTGGTGTTTCCACACGTCTGAAAATAGAATATCTGTCATACCCAACGGTGTTGACGTCACAAAATTCAGCTTCAACTTCAATTACTGGGAAGTCAGGAACCGTTTCGCACACGAATCCGAAAAGATCATACTGTTTGTGGGGAGACTTGTCCCCGAAAAAGGCCTAGACACCCTCATCAACGCGTTGCCTGCAATCCTCGCCAACGGTGTCAACGCCAAGCTAGTGGTGGTCGGAGAAGGACCGCAAAAGGAAATGTACCAAGGTATTGCTAACAATTATGGTCTGCACGAGAAAGTATTCTTCGCAGGGCACATTGACGACTGGACGCTAAGGGTCCTGTACCGCGTAGCAGATGTGACGGTGGTTCCCTCGAAATTCGAGCCTTTTGGCATAGTAGCACTAGAAGCCATGGCCGCCCATTGTCCACTAGTGACAACGACTACGGGCGGACTGAATGAAATCGTAGACGACGGTGGCACAGGGTTGAAGGTTCCAACAGATGATCCAAACGCCCTGGCAGGAGCAATCGTCAGGATCGTTCGAGACATCGGATTCAAGAACTATGTGGTGGAGAACGCCTACCGGAAGTGCCTATGGAACTTCAACTGGGACAAAATCGCCGAATGGACGAACGGAGTCTACGACGCAGTCCTGAATGAGTACGCTAACAGCACGTGGAAACCGTCTGCTTGAAAAATAAGCCGCCGCACCCTTTATTGAGTCACTCCTTTTACTGTTCCGCCATTTTCGCAGTCGCGGTGTTTCAAGCTCCTTGTCAACAAATCTGTTCCATTTGTTGATAGGCGAACTCTATCATTTTTTCTCCTTGGTCGAACCAGAAGTCACTGTTCCAGTAAACGTAGCAGCTTGTCTCAGTCATGAGAAGTGTTCTCAGTGCCTTTTCGCTTCTTGAGGCTCCTTTTTGTCTGTCATGAAATCTTCGACTCAACTCGTCTATTTTCCTCTTCATCTCTAGTCGTCTATCTCCCTCGCGCCATCGTGAATGGTCCCCCAACCATGAGCCCCCGACGGTCTGCAGCTCGATCTCGCTGTCTGGAGGGTACTCCTTAAGGTATTGAGTAATGGTCATTGAGGAAACTTTTTCGTCCGCCTTTTCTCTGAAGAACGGAATGAACGTGTCAGAAAAAAAGTGGTTCATCATGACGTTTCCGTTCTCGCCATCGGACGCGGGAACGATAAGCGCAGGGCACTTTCTACCGGATTTTTCTGATATGCGTGTGGCCTCGACACACTTGTTGTATATCCCGTTCGCATCGCATCCTCCCTGTTGATCGATAAAATTGTACTTCGGCCTGAAGATGACGGTAATCTCTCCACCGTCAGTTCTGAGAATATGGGGCTGGCAGAAGATTTCCACGTGCTTTTCGTGTGTGAGTGTTTTCTCCGCCTTCACAGCTTCGATCGGCAGAATCAGCCATTCATACCCTTTGTTCTTCAACAGCCTTACAAGTCGACTCAGTTTTTCAGCAGGTGGAACACCCATCTCCGGTAGCCAGAATCCTTTGACCCTCTCGGTCGATTCTGGACCGAAAAGTGAACAAAAGAGCTTTCTCCAGAAATCAACTTGGCTTTCCCAGTCTTCTTCAGGAGTTACAGGGAAATAGCAATGAGCGTACGCTGTTCCGGAAAACTCTACAGAATCAGGAAATTCATGAAGAACCTGCCTCCACAGTCCTATTATGCCTCCAATCACATCACCGTCAACGTCTTCTAGACAATGCAGCCCACTAGTTTTCTTGAGATTTTCAAGGAGAAGTCCAGAATAATCCACAGCAACCCGCGGATGCTTTCCTTCTTCTTCGAGATTTCTGACCCAGAAAGCAGGGTTTTTATACGCCCTAGCCATGAGTCTTCCGTCCCACTGATCTCTTGAGTCATCAGAACTGAGCATTTTTTCCAGATTGCCTACGATCTCGTTGTCCCCGGTGAACACCATCGGTTGATGCATGTGTAACCAGGGCAAATACGCTGCTTTCATGTTCAACGTCAGCTTTGTTATTTGCGCAAAATATAATGCTTTAGAAGCAAGAATGGCAAAACGTGCATCAGAAACTTCAGAAACTCGTGGAAAACCATGCTCCCTTAGATAGCATTTCAGTCTACGCTTACCTGCAAAAGGGACTCGCAGTCTGATTTGAAACGCGCGAGAGAGAGAACGATATCGCCCGTCTCAATCATTCGCCATGATACTTTTTCGGTGTGCGCGTTATCGTTCGCGCCGATACTAAGATTGCCTTTGTAGAATCATTGTGTTCCTGTTATGGTTATGTCGAAAGTGAAGTTTGTGAATCCGGTGAGGCTTGAGGAGACGTTGAGTGTTAGTGCAGCTTGGACAGATGAGCCGGCTGTCAGCACGTAATTCTGCTTGTCCCAAGTTAAACTAATGTAGCTTGAAGCTGTAGCGGGATTCCAGTTACCTGTCGTCATTGTCAACGTTACCGGTATTGTGCCGTTATTCTTCACGTATATTGTATAACTCGCTGAGGCGCCTAGGGTCAGGTTTCCCCAATTTATGCTGGGAAGCACAGTTGTGCAGGCACTGTCTGAGTACACGCCTACTCCTATGGCTACGATGGTTCCACTGTTGGAAAACGTGCGGGATGTAACGAGCGCGGCTGCTAACACGCTTATGACTGCGCTCATGACTGCTATTGCCGCGACTGCTCCTATGGTTGCTTTTTGCATTGCCATAATCTTTTCGCCGAGGTTAGATTAAATCTTGAGTCTTAATAAATATTATTGTCTATATGCACAGCATGACTACACATAGCAGAGCATGCAAAGAGCCAAAAAGCAAACAAACATCACCTGAAATATTGTGAATCCTGTACAACAGCCTTAGACATCGTATGGTGCAAGAGCATGGGCAAATTTGGTACGCTATGCTGTGTGGTAAAAGTACTGCGCGATTAGGCAACCGGCACTTGCATGAAATACTCAGGCTAGAAACCCGGAAAAACCTACGGGGGTAGGCGCATTTTGACCGGTGTTCACATTCACCACTCCAAGTAAACTTTCTTAGCCCTCTGCGCGCTCGGGACGGAAGCAAAGAAACCTTGAGCGCGCGCTCACGTAATGTTTTTATTGATCCGGAAAAGTAATAACGGGAGGCTTATGGCAGACATAATTACCGTCAATAACCTTGTCGAAGTGTACTCCGACGGGACGAAGGCTGTTAATGACATTTCCTTCAACGTTAAGGAGGGTGAGTTCTTCGGGTTCTTGGGTCCCAACGGAGCCGGAAAAAGCACAACGATCAAGATTCTAACGACGCTTCTAAGGAAAACATCCGGTTCGGCCATCGTCGCGGGCCATGATCTTGACAAAGAGCCTAAGGACATTCGAAAGGTCATCGGCGTTCAGAGCCAAGAAACCGCTGTCGACGGAGACCTCACTGGTAAGGAGAATCTGATTCTTCAAGGTCATTTTCAGCAATTGCCTGGTGCCGAACTCAAACAACGCGTCAACGAACTCCTGAAACTCGTGGAACTCGAAGACGCCGCGGACAAGCGGGCGAGGAACTATTCGGGTGGCATGAAGAAGAGGCTTGACCTTGCTACGGCTCTCGTCCACAGGCCGAGATTGCTCTTCCTGGATGAGCCGACGACGGGTTTAGATCCTCAATCGCGTGCAGCGATTTGGGCTTACCTTGAGAAGCTAAACAAGGAAGAAGGTACCACCATATTCTTGACGACACAATACATGGAAGAGGCCGATAGACTCTGTCGGCAACTAGCGATAATCGACTTCGGCAAAATAGTCGTCAGCGGATCTCCAGCTGAACTCAAACGCCAAGTCGGAGCTGACTCTATTAAACTGTCACTTGAGAATTGCACTAAGGATAAACCGAGTGCAAAGGATATTCTCAGCAACCTTGAAGGCGTGACAAGCGTCATCGATTCTGAAGAGTGCTTGACCGTTTACGCGAAAAATGCGGGACTCATCGTCGCCGATATCGTTAGAGCGTTTGACAACAGTCGAATTCGGCTCTCATCGGTCAGCTTTTCGTCTCCGACTCTTGATGACATCTTCCTGCAACACACGGGAAGAAGAATAAGGCCCGAGGAACTTGTCAAGACCCCCAGCGTCATGCTTGGCGGAAGGAGGCGATAAAATATGACCCTCTTCTCCGACACCAGGTACCTCTTCGTCAGGTACCTGAAGAAACTCGTTCGAAACCCCATTCTGCTCTTCTTCTCGCTTTTTCAACCCATAATATTTTTGCTCCTTTTCACGCAGTTGTTCTCGAGTTTCTCTAACTTACAGGGATTTTCCAAAGCCACCGGGGGTGCCAGCAGCTATCTTGAGTTCGCCACAGCCGGCATCCTCCTCCAAAACGCTTTCGGCAGCGCCTTGCAATCTGGAACATCAATAGTGCTCGATCTAGATACCGGATATTTGCAAAAAATGCTCGTGACGCCAGTCAGCAGATATGCGATACTGTTGGGGAGATTGACTAGTGACGCTTTCAGAGTCGTGGTTCAGTCGGCAATCATCATTGCCTTAGCATATGCCTTGGGTGCCACAGTGGTAACTGGGGTTGGTGGAATATTGCTCATGCTTTTCACCGTAGCCTTCTTCGGTCTCGCTTGGTCTGGCATTTCTCTGGCCATAGGTTTGAAGACAAGATCCTCGGAGACGGTGTTCGCCATAGGCGGATTCCTGACCTTTCCATTGCTGTTCATGAGCACGGCTTTGACACCAAAGCTCTTTATGCCAAATTGGATATTGAGCGTCTCGAACTTCAACCCGATTAGCTACACAGTGGACGCGGCCCGAGTGCTCATGATCAACGGATACGATTGGGCCACGGTGCTCAAAGCGTTCGGCGTAATTGGGCTTATTGCAGTCGTCACTCTAGGAGCTACGCTGTACCTATTCAGGAAGGTAGTTAGCTAATTGAGAAGCACGATTGGGATTTTAAGTCTATGGGGAAGTGAAAATTCGGGTTTGATCCCCTCAGATTTCTCACACTACCACAGTGGGTAGAAAAGAAGGAATCAATTGCACATCTCGCGTGTTATTTGGCTGGCCTTAAATAGTTGATCTCACTTTAGTTAATTATCGGGGACACTGTTGGAAATACAACATCGTTGCTTCAACGAGTTCCCAGATCAATGCACAGAATGTTCGGAATACAGCGAAACGCGTCCTGATTCAACTTTACAACTTATTTTTGAAGCAGGAACCGGGGGCATACCGTATCCACGACAATATAGGAAATCAGTTACTAGAGAATGCAAGCTGTATCACAAACGCAAAGTCGAATATTCAGAATGATAAGAAAGCGCACGCTTAGGAAAATGGGAGTATTGCGGGAGAAGTATTGCTTTTCTATGCGTTGCTGATATATGGGAGATAGATTTAGGAATAAAAAGGGAACTAACATCTTATGCAGTAGGCTGATTTTTCTGTAAGTCTTTAAGTAAGGTAGCGTGATTATCTTCGTTCTAGCCAAAGTTCACGGTTTCTTTCGGACATGAGAGAAAAGCGTACTGTAGTGTGATCTGTGAGGGCCATGGCTTCGTTCAAGAGATTCGTAGCCTCCTCGTTCTTGTTGAACTTCTTGAAAAAACTTTCAGGGCAGCATAACTTTCAAATTCAAATATCTCTAGGCGTCCACCCCAAGGACTCATGTCTTGACCCGCAAAATGGCCGAAATACCTGTATGACTTGAGTTCTTCAATTTTCTTGTAGTGTGAAATCAGCTTTTTCGTTATCTCTTCGTGTCTGTCAATGTCGCCAACGACAACCCAGCTATTCAAAAGGAACACCATTAATTTTCACCCTAGGATGAGAGGCGTCATATACTCCTTGATGATGTTTAAAGATTTTGTAGAGTTCTATCTGAGCCATTAAACAAGCAACATCACATTTTTATTCTCTCGAAGTCGCGCGCGTTTATCCTTGTGTCTCTTGAAGCGCGCCCGAGTACCAAAAGGTATAAATCAACCGGCGCTCGCTCCGTTCGGAAGATGACCAAGTTTGCCGAGACTTCTGGCCTTCATAGACATCTTCGTAGAATCAGCAGAAATGGACAATGTAGTGGCAGCTCTGTCCAAGCTTGAAAATCTCGAGGAACTTTTCGAAGTAACGGGCGAGTTTGACATTGTGACTCTGTTTTCAGCGTCTGACATTGAGGAGTTCAGGGACATTCTCAAGAACAGGGTAATGAAAATCAAAGGCGTAAAGAGCACGGTAAGCTCCATCATTCTTAAGACGCACAAAGGACCTCGCGCCCGCTCACGCCAGTAGGCAGGACCGGGTCAAAGTATTTGGTGGAGGGGGCAAGCCATAGCCGGAAGAGGTTTTGAAAAAGTTGATCGAAGTCATTCAAGTCCTGTGCGTTATTCTCGTTCTCGGCGTCACGATAATCATAGCGCGGCTTCTCGCTCCGTACATAACCAGAGTCTTCACTCGTAGATCAACCCGCCTCGACAAGATTCTGAATCCAATCGAAAACTGGATTTTCAGAATAGGAGGTGTGGACCCCAACCGTTCGATGGGCTGGAAGGAATACTTCGTCGCCGCACTCCTGCTCAACGTCGCCCAGATGGTCTTGGCATTTCTGATATTGACATTCCAAGGCAAGTTACCTCTGAATCCTCAAGGATTCCCAGGCATGTCATGGGATCTTGCCCTCCAAACCGCGGTATCTTTCGGAACAAACACAAACCTGCAGCACTACAGCGGAGAACAAACGCTTTCGATTCTCAGCCAGATGACGGCAATCCAGTTTCTCCAGTTCACTTCCGCTGCCACAGGAGTCTGCGTCGCGATAGCCATGGTACGCGGTTTCACGGATCACTCAAAAGACCTTGGGAACTTCTACGTTGATTTTGTGAAAGCACTGACAAGGCTGCTCCTGCCTCTGTGCTTAATAGCTTCAATAGCACTGGTCGCGCTTGGCGTGCCCCAGACCCTCAGTGGGTACGCACCGGTGCAGACCGTCGAAGGAGTGACACAATCGGTCCTCATCGGACCCGTGGCCTCACTAGCATCAATAATGCAGATCGGAACAAACGGCGGAGGATACTACGGAGCCAATTCCGCCTATCCCTTCCAAAACCCCAGCCCCTTCTCGAATATCTTCGAAATGTTCCTGATGCTGCTTCTCCCGACAGCCTTGATTTTCGTTTTCGGCCAGTTACTGGGAAAGCGCAAGGAGGCAAGACCTATACTCATCGGCGCGTACGCGTTGTTCGCGATAGACCTCTTTATCGCGTTTATTCCGGCAACGCCTCTGGGACCCGGCATCGAAGTCAGAATCGGAGGCTTCTTCTCAAGTTTCTGGACCGTCGTCACGACCGCCGTGACCACGGGCTCACTGAACTCTTCACTCTCCGCCATGCACCCGCTAACAATAACTGCCGGTTTCATGGGGATGCTGATTCAGTCGACCCCAGGAGGAAAAGGTGTAGGTTTGATGTACATGATCATGTACATTGTGATCACCGTTTTCATAGTTGGACTCATGTCCGGAAGGACTCCTGAATATCTGGGAATGAAGATAACCGCAAGGGACGTGAAGCTTGTCATGGTCGCGTTTCTGGTTCACCCCATAACAATCCTGATTCCCACCGTGCTCGCATACGCAACGGGGGCAGCTGGCGCAATCGATGTCAGCAGCAACTCGATCGGCTTCACCCAGATACTGTGGGAATTCACAAGCAGCGCCGCGAACAACGGAGCAGACTTCCTCGGCGCATCCGCCAACACACCCTTCTTCAACATCTCGACGGCCATCGTGATGTTCGTCGGTCGCTTTGCTCCAATAGCGCTTCTACTGGCTCTAGCAGGGTCTATGATTGGAAGGAGACGCGGCGGTGAAGTGGGCCTCAAGACGGACAGCTTCACGTTCTCCATCGTGCTTGTCGCAAGCATTCTGCTGCTTGTCGTGCTCACGTTCCTTCCGTTCCTTGCACTCGGCCCAATACTATCGTACTTCAAAGGACTCGTGAATGGATTTGGCTAAAGAAACTGATCGCCTGCCCGCTGAAGTGCCTGTCGTTGAGCGACGAGCATCTCTCTTTTCTAGAAAGGTTCTCTTAGACTCCGTTGTGAGACTTAATCCGCGGTCACTTATTTCAAACCCAGTCATGTTTATCGTAGAAGTAACCTTCTTCATCGTTGCGGCGATGGCAGTGTACCCGCAAGGTTTCGTGCCAATAGCAAGCCCAAGCGAGAGAATCTTCTACGTCGAAGTCTCGGTTATCCTCATCGTCACGGTTTGGTTTAGCACTCTGTCTGATGCACTTGCTGAGAGGCAGGCGAAGAACACGGCAAGCAGCCTGCGAAAGCTCGAGACGGAGGCTCCGAGCAAGAAGATCGTGACCGAAGGATGGACTAGGAAAATCGTCTCCACATCATCAAAGGAGCTGCGCAGGGGCGACCTGATTTCTCTAGAAAAGAATGACGTTATCCCCGCAGATGCTGAAGTGCTTGAGGGCATCGCCATGGTCGATGAGTCTCTCCTCACGGGAGAATCCAAGCCTGTTCGCAAAGCGCCGGGTGACGCGCTGATAGGGGGTTCAAGGGTGATCAGCGACAACCTGACGGCAAAAGTCACCGTAAACCCTGAGGAGAGCTACATCAACCAGATGATAATGATGGTGGAGTCATCCAAGAGACCGAAGACGGCAAACGAGCAAGCGGTAACCATGGTCCTCATCGGACTCACGGCCATATTCAGCATAATCATTCTCTCACTTCTAGGACTTTCCGTAACTCTCAATCTCGGGGGCGACCTTTCCGTGCTCATCGCACTCTACGTTTGTCTTCTTCCAACCACCATAGGGGCCCTTCTGCCCGCGATCGGACTCTCAGGAATATCCAGGTTATACGGAAGAAAGATCGTTGCAAAGTCTGGCAAAGCGATAGAAACAGCGGGGGACACGGACGTGATCCTCATGGACAAAACGGGCACGATCACCGTCGGCAACAGGCAGGCGATACAGATCATACCCCTTGAAGGACACACGGAAAGAGAAGTAGGCGAAGCCGCGTTTCTCTCCTCCTGGCACGATGACACTCCCGAGGGCCGCAGCATAATCAGGCTAGCCCACGAAAAGGGTTTCATACCGAAAGAGCTTAACGCCCTTGCCCTCTCGGAAGTGTACGAGTTCTCCGCCAGCACCCGCACCAGCGGCGTGAAGATAACGCAGAACTTACGCTTCATACTGCCAAAAGGCGGCAAGCCAGGCCGGCTGCATGGAAGATTCAGGCGAAAATCTGCCGAGGAAGCATTCGCAGAGGGAACCAATCTAACGTCGGAGTCAGAGATAGTGGTGATGAAGGGCGCTCCCAACTCTATATTGAAGATGATTCAATCAGTTCCCCCTGGCTTCGAAAGCAAAATGGAGAGCATCTCGTCGGCAGGTGACACTGCCATCGCAATAGAAAGGAACGGAGAAGCGATCGGGATAATCAGGCTGAAAGATGTCCTGAAACCCGACATCAAAGAGAAGGTACAGTCCGTCAAGCTGATGGGGATAAGACCCGTAATGATAACCGGAGACCAGCCCTTAACCGCGAAAAGTATCGCCGCCGAAGTGGGCATCGAAGAGTACGTGCCCCAAGCTAAACCCGAAGACAAGTACGACATTGTCCTGAGAGAGCAGGCTCAGACAAGAACCGTCGCGATGATAGGAGACGGCACAAACGATGCCCCAGCACTGGCAAAGGCAGACGTTGGACTCGCAATGAACTCGGGCACTCAGCCCGCGAAGGAGGCGGCGAACATGATTGATCTTGAGTCGAATCCCGCGAAGATAATCGATGTCGTTATGCTCGGCAAGCAGCTTCTCATGACTCGCGGAGCCGTGACAGCGTTCAGCATAGCAAACGACGTATCCAAGTACTTCGCAATAGTGCCAGTCATGTTCGCGAGCGCGCGCGCGCTTGAGGCGCTGAAGAACCTGAACGTGCTTCAACTTTCAACGGTGCACAGCGCGGTTCTTTCAGCGTTGATATTTAACGCCATTATCATTCCGCTCCTGATTCCTCTGGCGATGAGAGGAGTAGCCTTCAAGCCCTCAAGCACCATGACGCTCTTCTTGAAGAACACGTTGATTTACGGAGTAGGAGGCGTCATAGTGCCGTTCGTGGGAATCAAGCTGATAGACATCTTGCTTTCAGTCTTTCACATATAGGAGGTAGACAATCTTGACAACAAAAACCAAGGAAAAATGGAGCTCCAGACCCTTGTTGACATTAGCGCTACTCTCATTCCTAATTTGCGGACTGTTCTTCCCGCTTCTCATCACCGGTCTGGCTCAGATACTCTTTCCGTACCAGGCAAATGGCGAGATAATCAAACTCAAAGGCCAGAATATTGGTTCGAATCTGATCGCCCAGAATTTCACCGAGCCTATCTTTTTCCATCCCAGGGACACGCCTACGCCTGTCTCAGCCTCAGGCGTTGACCCAGACATCACGCTTGACGACGCGTACTCTCAGATACCAAGAATACACGACGCCACGGGTATTCCAACGGATTCCCTAACGAGCATCGTGAACCAGAACGAGGAGGGCACACTATGGATCTTCGGCAGTCCCTACGTGAACGTGCTACGAATCAATCTGGCGCTGATAAAGGCATATCCTTCTATCTACAACAGCTTCCCGTGAACAGAAACCCTCATCTAAGCCTTAGCCCCCTTCTCAACATCTTCTTCCAACACACGCAGATTTCATCTCTACTTATAATTACCGTGCGCCCAGTCCCGTTTACCGAAAGGTTAAAGGCACACGACGCGCGTCCTTGTGGGAAAGATGACCATACATGTCCCGCCTACTCGCGTTCGTCGACATCTTCGTGGAGTCACCAGAAATGGACAACGTAGTAGCGGCACTGTCTAAACTTGACAATCTCGAGGAACTCTACGAAGTAACAGGCGAGTTTGACATTGTCACCGTATTTTCAGCGTCCGACGTCGGGGAACTGGGGGACATTCTCAAGAACAAAGTAATGAAAATCAAAGGTGTAAAGAGCACCGTAAGCTCAATCGTTGCCCGCGCTGGTCAAAGACGAAAAGTCTCGCTTGAGAAAACCCACAACCAATTCTGACATGACCATAAGTGAACAGGTCTGGAACGAAGAAAAAGGAATGATGCCACTATTTAGCAGCGGGCGAATAATTTCAAGAGGGACGGAATTTGGCCTCTTTCGGCTGTGCCTTCCATCTTGGTTTCGCGCACGCTGATTTCAGCCCCCTTTACGAAACCTAGTACAAGGTATTCTATTCTGAAAATATGAGCTCGGATATCGGAGGACAGATCATCAGCACATTGCGTGCGCTCAAAATAACGGAGAGATGTGTTCAAGATTCATTCTTAATTCGCTGCCTGTAACAGGCTAAAATGCTAGTTCTCTATTTTAAGTAGAGGGATGCTCATTGAAGTTCCGGCGAAGCCTTGAAAGGTTGAAGGGAAAAGCACCGCAACTGCTGGTTCTAGCTTTCGTTGTCTTCGTGATTCTTGTCATTCTGCTGGATACCTTGGAAGACACTTCGATCGAAGGAGCCACCTTCAAAGGAACACCCTTGGAAGCACTGTTGAGCGCTGTGACTTTGATTACGCAGAACGTCACTGCGACAATTTCGTCTTGGAATTATGTCGGAATCTTCTCGTTAATGTTGTTGGAGGCAAGTTCTCTGCCTGTCCCCAGCGAGGTCATACTACCGTTCTCAGGCTACCTTATTTCTCAAGGTCATCTCAACTTTTTGATAACAATCCTAGTCTCAACTCTCGCAGGAACAACGGGTTCGTTGATTGATTATTACATTGGAATGAAGGGAATGACCCTGCTCGCCCGACGGAAAGTCTTAGACAAGCTCCTTTTTGACAAAACGCGCCTAGAAATGGCCGAAAGGTGGTTCAATAAATACGGTGCCTTCGTAGTATTCCTGGGCCGCATGATCCCCGGCTTCAGAACGCTGATATCATTTCCCGCAGGGGCAGTAAAGATGCATCTAGCGAAATTTATCGTATATACCACGGCTGGATGTCTGATGTGGAATGCGTTTCTAATATACATCGGCGTGTACGTGGGTGCCAATTGGCGGGAAGCTGCAGGCGTATCACGCTACATAATCATAGGATTCTTGGCGGCGGTTCTCGTGGCGTTTATCGTGTTCTTAATCAGAAGAAGAAAGGGAAGATAACCCAAAGAATCCGTGAGAACTATTGCTTTCCAAGACTGATACTGCATGTCTGGAAAGGTTCTTGGAATAGAATCGTTTGGGCAGAAGGCGTTCCGGCAAAAGATAAGAATATTCAAATTGATAGTACAATGCACAGAGAGTTGCAAGATGAATAGAAGAGCGCTACAAGCAGCTCAGACGTTTTCCCGCAAGCTCATAGGGCAACGAGCCGAAGCGGTGGTTCTCTTCGGCAGCTGGGTGCGAAATGACGCATATAAGGAATCAGATCTCGACATCCACGCCGTAGGCAGGGGATCGCACTACACGCTTGAACGATATCAAGGCTTCCTGATCTCCACATCCTGGGCGACGGCAAGACAAGTTCGCCAAGCCTTCAAAAATCCAAGTCAAGTCGGCAGAGTCATCCCGGCTTGGCGTAATGCGCAAATAATCCATGACCCGCATGGAATCGCGGAGGCCCTCAAGCAGGAAGCCGAACGATGGCAATGGGACTCCTTGGGGAAGCGCGTGGACAGATGGGTAGCCGAAGAGCTCACCGGATACGCTGAAGAGGTTCACAAATTGGTCGGGAACTTGCAGCTCAGGCGCAGAAGTGCCGCGTCAGTTCAGCGATCTCTTCTGGCGATCCATATGGCGCCGATACTGGCTGTGCATCACCGTATCCTCTATGAGACTGAAAACCAGCTTTGGGACCTTGTTTCCGAGAGAATGGGAGCAGACTGGGCGCGGCTGCAGAGTGCCGCCTTCGGACAAGGAGGGCAAAGCTTCGAAGAAACTTGCAGAGCCTCGCTCAATTTGTACTCATCAACGGCGCGAGAAGCCAGGCGCCTGTTGAATCAACGGCAATGCCAAGTTGTTGCCCATGCTTGTGAGATTGCAGGCCAATCTCTGACGGACAAGCAGACAATGAAGTCTGCTTCTTAGTCCGCATGTTTGATGCCGGAGACCTTTATGCTTGCCACAGAATTGGCGATTTTCTTGATCTTCTCAGCGGGCATTTTCGAGGTTTTGACGATTGCTTGCGCAGTAGGATCGTTAGCCATATTCTCAATCGGGAAGCAGTTCTCTTCGATGACTTTGACTTGTTCAAAACCAGCGTCTTCTATGAGCCTCAGGTATTTGTCCTTCATTTCGGCGCCTGAGATACATCCAACGTATGCCTGAACGTTCTTTATTATGCTATCTGGAAGTTCATTGAGCAGGACAATGTCCGAGACCATCAGTCTGCCATTCGGTCTCAGGACCCTGAAGGCTTCTTCAAACACACGTTTCTTGTTCGGTGAGAGGTTGATTACACAGTTTGAGATAATGACATCAACTGTGTCATCTGCAACGGGTAGATTTTCGATTTCTCCAAGCCTAAATTCAACGTTCTCATACTTGCCTTTTCTTGCATTCCCTCTTGCCTTATCAAGCATTTCAGGCGTCATATCCACGCCGATGACCCTGCCACTTTTGCCGACCCTGTTTGCCGCCAGAAAACAGTCAAATCCCCCGCCAGAGCCAAGATCCAGCACAGTTTGTCCTTTCTTCAGAGAAGCCAACGCAACAGGGTTGCCGCATCCCAGACCCAAGTTTGCCCCTTCCGGAACTGAGCCTATTTCTTCTTCGCTGTAGCCTATTCTCCTGCTGATATCCTCGCTCAAATCGGCAGTATTAGAACAACAGGAAGTCTGTACGCTGCCGCAGGATTTCTCTTTCTTAGCGATCTTTGCATAACCTTCTCGAACCATCTTCTTCACTTTTTCTTCTTTCACACTACACACCTCCCATATGATGACTTGTATGAGCCATTTAACAACTCTTGGATCCTTTGTTCAAAGGTCCAATCTTTCAGCTGCAGCCGCATTGATCGTCTTGCTCTACCCATTCTTTGACATCCTCTTCTGTCGAGCCAAATGGACATTCGTCAGAGCTGCCCACATCTTTTCCAGTAAGATTGGAAGCGAATTTGTCCATCTTGCCAAATGCACCCCTTCTGACGACTCTCCCTATCGCGATTGCTTCGATGATTTCCTTCTTATCGACTCCTACTGACTCAGCCTGAGTGACCGCGGTTTTAAGACAAGGCAAGCAATTCGCCGTAACAGAAGCCCCAACTGCTATCAACAATTTGATTTTGTCTTCCATAACAGATCACCTCCATGTTGCTTCTATTGCGTTTTCATGTTGTTTCTGATAGACATCTTGATCTGTGCAATCTGTAAATGGCACCTGCTATCAACAGTATGCCGAAGGCTGTCAAGGGAAAGGGCCACGTAATTACGTTCTCGTCTATTAGTCCAACTTGCTTAAGTACCAACAGACAGCCCCATAGAAGTATTATCGATCCAATAGCCATCTGGTCAAACGCACGTCTCCAAAGTTTGCCTCTTTGCTCAATCCCAAGCTGCGTGTTGTGCTGGTTTTCTTCTGTTTCCATATCGGACATCCTCCATCGATTGTTTTCTACTACTTTGTTATAGTAGAAAACTATTTAAGGCTTCTCTGACAACTACTTACTAGAAGTAGGAGGAAACAACCGCGAACATCAAAGAGCCAGTCGCCAGAGACCGAATAGTTGCGCGACTCAAAGAATTAGAATTGTCCACCCATGAAGCGTCGACTTACCTCACGCTCTTGACACACCCAAACATTACAGCAAGCACACTATGCAAGGAAACAGGCATTCCAGACTCAAAAATCTACTACGCCTTAGATGGACTTTCTAAGAAAAACATGCTCATAGTTCAGCGGAGCAATCCAAACATCTACCTGCCAACGCCACCAAAAGACGCTATCTCCAACCTAAAACAGCAGCTAACAGAAAGGCTCAATGAGAAAATCAAAGAAGCAGACGTATTAGCCGACATGCTTACACCAGTATACGAGAGCGCCTCAAAACCGGAGGAAATCGAAGTTGCCTACATCATCCGTGGACAAAAAAACATAATCAACAGGATGAAAACGCTTATCGCATCCGCACGAAAAGAAATAACCATCTTCATTTCACATCCTGCAATTCTCAATGGATTAAAGGAATCATTGACAGAAGCAAGAGAGAAACGCAGAACCAAACTCAACATCGCAATGACACGAGAAGTGTTCGAAAAGGAAGACACTTCAAACCTTGGCAAAATACGCTTACTATGTTGCACGATGGACCAGTCGCTAAATTCCCTTGGAATGCTAATCACCGACATGAGCACTCTAGTAACTATATCTGATTGGTTCGACGAAGTTGCCATGTTAACACAGGACCGAAACCTGATTCAAGTCTCCAGGGACTTCTACGATAACCCTGCATGCTGCCAGAACCAGCCTGAGGAAAAATCACCGCACGCAGTACTCAGAAAGCAGGCTTCATAGAAGACATCGATTTTGAAAACATTCGAGTTCAATGAAAAGCGCTCACTGCCATGTTGATGCCATCCCAAAAGGGAGCACTCAGAGACAGCAATCTGGCGTTAACGGCAACATAGGGTTTTGAGTTATCTAAAAAAGGGAGATTATAGTGATGATTTTACGCAAGGCCTAGTTATTTGTCTTCAAATTGTTTTCGCGCGTGCTAAGAAGCAAAAGTCTTTTCCGACTCGTTCAAGCACTATTGTCCAAAAGGAGACCTCGTCTTGGAGATGATCGCTTCGATCTGCGCCTATTGCGGCTGCGGCTGTCGCCTTCTGTTCATGGTTGAAAACGGTCGGATCGTGAAGATGCTGCCCGATAGAACCGACAATCCAAGTGAGGGAACTGCCTGCATCAAGGGACTAACTATTCACGAAACAATGGGAACAGATGAAGGCAGAATTCTGACACCATTAGTCAGAAACGGCAAGGACGAACCGCTTCGTGAAGCGTCATGGAACGAAGCTTATCGCTTTATTCAAGAACGAACTAGGGATTTGGCTCCTAGCGAGGTCTTCGTTAACGCTTCGGGCAAAATAACGAACGAAGACTGCTACGTGACTCAGAAGTTTGCGAGAATCGCGTACAAGACGAACAATGTTGATGCTTGCTGCGCGAGGCTTTGTCACGTTACAACAGTTCAGGGCCTGGAGGACTGTTTCGGCAGTAGAGCCGCATTCTCCAAAATGGATGACATTTACGGGCTTGACTTACTGTTTATTATAGGATCTAACCCGGCTGGGAATTATCCTGTCCTGTACAACAGGATAATGCGGGCCAGACGAAAAGGGCTGAAAGTAGTCTCTAGCCACGCTCTTTACAGTTTGACTACAAAGTTCTCAGACGTGTCCCTCATAATTTACCCAGGCACGGAACTGATCTTGCTGAATGGAATTATGAACGCGCTCATTCACCAGCATGACTACGAAGAATCTGCTGAAAATGTTGAGGGATTTGAGAGACTCCGAAGCGTCGTGGAATTGTACACGATAGATTTTGTACGGCAAGCCTGCGGCGTTGACCTTGAGACGCTTAACCAATTAATCGACCATATCGCTAAAGCTAAGTCTTTAGGGATAGTTCATGGGATGGGATTAACCCAGCACGTTACGGGATCAGAGAACGTTCACGCCCTACTGGATCTAATGATCCTTAAGAATGCCCAGTTACTGTCGCTGCGGGGCGAAATCAATGTTCAAGGCGTAGGGGACATGGGATGTCTACCGGATCGCTTGCCAACGGGGCCGCTTGCTACAGGGCCTATTCTTGAAAGCAAGTGGGATGCTAAAGTGCCGAATAGCAAGGGAAAAAGCATCATGGAAGCGTTTCTGATCTCGCCCGCAAAAGCCGTGGTCATCTCAGGAATGAATGCGGCTCAATCGTTGCCGAACCTGAACGTAGTTCATAGTAATCTTGACGAAATGTTCGTCGTGGTCATGGATCATTACCACAACTTGACAACGAAGTTTGCGGACGTTGTGCTGCCTACGCCTCTGCTGTTCGAACGGGAAGGGACAATCACGAACGGTGAGCGCAGAGTCAGACATGTTCGCAAAGTCAGGGAATCCTGCGGAACATGCAAGCCCGAATGGCAGATATTCAAAGAACTTTCATCATATTTCGGCTGTGCTAATCACTTCCATTATGACACGGCCAAGGCTATTACTGAAGAAATCGTGAATGTCGTTCCGACCTACAGCCAGGTCAACGTGAACACTGTATATGCTGATTCGGACGCCTGGCCTGAGAAGCGCATGGTTTTTCGAAGGTTTATGCCGGAGCACTTCCAAGGCGTTGAAGACATTCGGAGCGACAAGTATCCGCTGATCTTGACGTCCTTCCGTTCAATGCATCACTTTTTGACTGGTGAGATGACCAACAAGTCTAAGACTCTCATGAGCTTCAGTGAAGGCCCATATTGTTACTTGAGCGCCTTAGACGCGAAACAGCTCTACATATCGAATGGTGACGTTGTGAACGTCTCAAGCACCGTAGGTAGCGTCAAATGCGAAGCTAGGACCGACGATAACATTCCAAGAGGAAGAGTGGGCATGCACTTTCACTTTGAGGAACTCTTGGTCAACAAACTTTTTCCAACGCAGTTCGATGAGAAGACGTTTACACCAAACTACAAAATGGTGGCAGTAAGCGTGCATAAACTAGACGCAACATGAAGACACCGTGCTTTAGAAAAGCTGCCCCAATTTTCTCCCAGCGCATACCGGATTTGGCGGGAAGATGCCGTTGATCATATGTTGTCGCCGTAATCGTTATCAATTCAGATAAGCTATTCTAAGCGGTGATGCTTTGAGTTCCAAGCATAGAATGATTAAGAAGAGTTTTGAGACGGATATGCACGTCAACAACGTTAGACTGCCTCTGAACCATTTCGTGCAGGAAGCCTTGGCCAACATGATGGTAGGGTTCGTAAAAACCCTCAAAGAAGTTGGAGAAGAAGCACCGACGAGCATAGAAATAAGAATCAAGAAGCTTCCGAAGCAAGTTGAAGTAGACGCTCACACATACCCCTAGGCCCGCATTGAGCAGTCTACGTCGTGCATTCACATTTTCTAATCCGGTGACTTGCGTGACATTCAAGATGCGCCTCATTCTATGATATTCCCTTGCCTTTTCGAGTGGCGTCCAGATTTTCCCAAAAGTCATTTATATTCTGGGCATAAGAGTAAAGAGCGACCTGTAATGAAGTTCTTGATAATCACTAGAATGAGACACGCCAGTGTGGAAGTCTGGGCAAAGCTGCTTCCTGCGCACTTCAAGTATCTTGACGAGTTGGAAAAGAAAAAGATCATTGAGGTCTCGTATCATCTGATAGGCCATCAAGGCGATGTCCTGATAGCCAAAGCGGACTCAGACGAGGAATTGGCAAGCATAGTAGGTGAAGACCCATTATTCTTCTACACCGAAAAGGAAGTCTACCCACTCACCACACGCGAGGCTCACAAGCGAAGACTGCAAGAAATCTTCGGGAAGACCCACGCCCGCTAGGGTTTGTATTTGCCCCCTGCTATTTTGGCCGGTGACAAGGTTTAATAGTCTAGTTTATCAGTGTTTTGACTTGACTCATCGTGAAAATTAGAGCCTTATTATTGAATGCAACCGTGTATTCTAGCATCTCTCTGCTTGTATTAGGGGTAGTCTATTTGGTTGACTTGGAGTTTTTGTCTTCTTTTTTGCATTTGTCTCCAGCAGACGCGATGTTTATTGAAGGATTAATTTTCATCATAGTAGGCCTCGTGTTCCTAGTAGGCAAGGGAGGGATTAGCCGTACGAGTCTCAGCGCGGCGATGATGGCAGCTAAAGCAAAAGCGATATACGGAAGAGACATTGTGGGACCGAACGAGATTTTCCAACAAGATGCATGGAAAGCAAGAGGATTCACCCGCACTGCTCTGATCTTGATATTTTCTGGGGCACTGATGATTCTAGTGTATTTTGTAACCCTATGATCCAAGGAAACTCATCTTCGCCAAACTTACATGGCAACATTCGGGCATTGCTGCGAAGACACCGCTAGTGCGAGCCAAAGCGCCAAAAACGACAGTAAGCAGGACAGTCGATGAGAACGATTGCAAGCAGGGAAAAAACCCTGAATTTATTCTGCAAGACTCCTCCCATTTATAGAAAGCATCAAAGCGAATCTAATCGTTGTATAGACCCTGAAGAAGTGTTTAAGACTGGCTTGGTTGCCGGACGGATCTTTCTGCAGATTGCCATGACAAAATAGATCATGACAACATTGCTATGATCAGAAACGGATACGTCTCAGTCCGCACAAGGAACGCGGCTTTGTCCCGAAGACTGTAAGACAGCCTGCCTGAGTTAGCGCGCACGTAAGACTCCTGCTGAAGCTTGCGGAATCAAAGTAGAAGGAAAGAACAAGTGGTTAACCCTTATTCGAAATGCGAGCAGAAAAACAACGAAGTAAATCAAAAAAAGGAAGGGGAGCTATCCTTTAGA